>Ga0114933_10000014_pt1 | contig 226010 bp, 194 predicted proteins | sample 4SBtaG_FD_89691 | JGI IMG/M metagenome (GOLD analysis project Ga0114933, IMG submission 89691) | Deep subsurface microbial communities from Kolumbo volcano to uncover new lineages of life (NeLLi) - 4SBTROV12_W25 metaG | ecosystem: Environmental > Aquatic > Marine > Volcanic | place: Kolumbo...
GCTGCTGAAGCTCCTGCATATACTGATGCCACAAATGGTGCTAACTGGCGTTCCGTATTTGGTGTAGCTAATTCTGAAAACCCAAATCCAACTGGATCAGCTATTACGGATGATGCAGGAACAGCCGTAGGGGCAACGGAATGGAATGCTGAATTTGGGAATAACCCCATTAAAAGTGCTTTTCAGGATGGACATTACATTTATGTCGTTCTTCCAGGGGGTGGTGCTGGTTCGCAAGCTTCTTCTCCAGTCCTTTATGTGGCTGACTTAGAAAGTCCTGGCGATTACAACAAAAAACTCGTTCCGTAAAAAATAAACACCTTCATACATATACCAAACCAAACATATTAAAGGAATAAGGAAAAATCATGAAAACTACTAAAAATAACAAAGGTTTCACTCTGATAGAATTGATTATGGTAACTATCATACTCGGGATTCTAGCGGCTGTGGCCATCCCACGCTATCTTACTTCAGTGCAAAAAGCGGAAGAAGCAGCAGAAGATGCCGTCATTTCCAGCATTACATCAGGGTTAGAAACGTATGCGACAGAACAGCTTATGTCCAATGGACGTCGTAGCTGGCCTACCGATCCGTTTGACGCTTTGGAAACAAAACCATCCGGTTATACGACCGATGCAACGGATGCTGATGTTGATGGGGAATGGACGTTTAATACAACGTCCGCTAATATCACCCACATGCGTGGCGATAATACACTCCATTCCTGGGACTACACCAAAGGGACCCAGACGGGAGCAAGTGCCGCTGTCGGATCTATGGGATCCAGAGTTGCAGGCGCAGGCAGTTAAATATCTGTCCTAAATCAATAAAAAAGGCTCCATTTTTTGGAGCCTTTTTTGTTTAAATTCGGATAAGTATGAAACAAGCGAATATCCAAAAACATTCCAAAGGATTCACCTATATTGAATTAATCATTATTATAATCATATTAGGCATTCTTGGTGTTGCTGCTTTTACACGTATACTCCATAACTTAGACCCCATCAAAGTTCGAGCGGCTATTGAACAAATCACATCGGATATTGAACAAACAAAAGGATTATCCATGGCGCGGCACGATACCATAACGCTCGCTTTTAATTTAGTCACCGATTCCTACTCTATTTATGAGGGTCCTACAGGCAGCCAAACATTATTAACAGATTATCCTGGAAGTGATAATGGCGTCATTTCCTTTGACCGAGCCGAATACAGTGGTGTGGATATTTCCAGTGCCAATTTTGGTGGTTCAACAAATTTAGCTTTCGACCAATGGGGAAATACGATTACCGGTGGGACGGTTACTTTAAATTCTAATAATATTATTACCATTCAAACGGTTTCGGGTCAGTGGACCATTTCAACACCATGAAATTGAAACATTTGAACGAAGGATTTTCCTTAGTGGAAGTCCTTATTGTACTTTTACTCCTCTCAGGCGGATTTATTATTCTGCTTCAGGCATTGAATACGGGAAAGACAATGCAAGCAAAATCGGAGTTACTTACAGTTCAAGCTGTACTACTTAATGATAAAATTCAAGAAATTAGAAGTAAACGATTTGATGAGAATAGTACAACTCCTTGGTCATCTAATTTAGGTTTAGAGACTGGAGAAACAATCCGGGATGATATAGATGATTATCATTTATTTGTGCTTTCTGAGTTTACAAATAATTCTGCGTTTGGCTGTTCAGTTAAAGTCGCTTATGTTCAATCTACAGGCGGATTTCATACAAGTGTCACTGGGCCAACACAGTATAAACGCATCATGGTTGAAATAAATCATAAAACGATTCCAGCTTTACGCGATACCTTTATTGTGAGCCCCGGTTTATAATGAAACAGAATTCAAGAATAAAGAATCAAAGTGGATTTACACTTGTCGAAATGATACTTGTTATTCTTGCTATAGGTATTATTGGTACTATGGCTGCAAGTATGTTAAGTCAAGGGTCTGATATTTATAAAGAAACGGTCTATCGCCAAAGTTTTTTAGGTCAAGCTCGAAGTACATTCTGGCGAATGGGTCGCGAAAGTGGACTCCAACGAAATGCTGAAAACTTTACATTATCCAGCGCCAATAATTTTTATACCACCAATGCAAAAAATGAAACGGCTCAATTCATAATTTCAGGTTCAAATGCAGTGAATTATACTGCAAATTCTGGCACCACTTACCCACTTTCAAGTCAAGTAAAAACCAGCGCATCTCTTTTTCGGTATTACAAAAATGCGAATGAAGAAATATCGCTAACGTCCGAACAAACTTTAACACAGTCAGATGCAGACTTAGTTCAATTATTATATCTTGATATGGTTTTTAAACGTGATGATGATTCTATTCGGTTTTCATCTTTCATTTATCCCCAAAATTTCCGATTTGGGAAAAAGATGTCCTATCATGATTAAGTCCATTACAAAGAAAATGGGATCAGAATCGGGTGCTTTATTGATGGCATCCACATTAGGTATTTTTATTATTCTCAGCTTATTTGCTTTTTATTTATCCCGAATGGTTATGTTAGAAACTCGTAATACCAGTTTTCACGCATTAGATATAAAAACAAGAAATTTAGCGCAATCTGGTCTCGAACATGGGTTGCAGTCCTTTAAATCATCTCGAAATCCCGCAACAATTCAGGGGAATTTTAATACCGGTGCCTATTCGGTCAATTTTGATACTCTTAAAAATGAAGAGGGAACATCGTTGCCTTACACACATTATATCACCCTAAAAAGTACAGCTACGATTAGCGAAGTTGAACGGAATCTTCGATTAACACTGTCAACCTATCCTGAAGCATTTTGTTTTTCATATTATGGAAATAATTCTGGGAGTAGCACTTTTAATGAATCCTTAGGGTCTATTGTTGGTGATATGTATTTTAATGGAACGGTGAGTACATCGATTGTATCATCAGGAACCATTTATAACAGTACCGGCTCGGGAGGGACACAACTCTCATCTGCCCCACTATTTCCTACATTAAATACTGATTATTATGATTCTCTTTTAACCGTTACATCTGCCCTTCCAGAAACAAATGGAAACCCCGACTACGGCGTGAGTTTAGATGGAATTAATGATTATATAGTCGCTACCGGATATAAGGGAATTACTGGGACAGCCGCGCGATCAATTGGAGCATGGATTAAAACAACTGCTTCTGGTATGATTGTCAATTGGGGTGCGAATTCGCCAGGACAAAGATTTGGAATTCGTGTGAACGTAAATCAATATGGAAATAATGGAGCACTTAAGACAGAAGTCAACTCAGGCTATACAACCGGCACTACTGATTTACGTGATGGAAATTGGCACCATATTGTTGTTACGGCTGCTTCAGGTATTTCAGCGAATCAATTCAAATTATATGTAGATGGAATACTTGAAACTGTCTCAAGCAGTATGTCTCGTACAATGAATACGGCAAGCTCTGAAGATGTCAACGTGGGTTCTTATACAGGGTCCAATTATTTCTTTGACGGCGATATGGATAAATTTGCTATTTGGAATCATCAATTATCCTCATCTGAAGTAACAGCTTTATATAATTCCGGAGATGGACTATCTGCTGCTTCAAATTCCGGGAATTACAATTCATCTTCGAATTTAGTCGCCTATTGGGAAATGGATGAAGGCAGCGGATCATCTGTTGCGGATAGTAGTCCAAATTCTAATACAGGTACTTTAACAAATGGCCCCACATGGGTGCAAATTTCTGAGGGCAATCAAGCCACATCAAATACGACGATAAATTTACCTTCGTACACAAATAATGAATATCTGAACAACGGGGATTTAACTCTATCGAATGTAACGGTGAATGGTCCTGGGGTATTCGTTGTTTATGGAAACTTAACCATCGAATCAAATTCAATCATTCAGAAAAATGTTAAAGTTATTTGTTCTGGAAACGTGACTGTATCTAATTCACAAATTGGAACGAGTTTAAGAACACCATCCTTAACCTATTCTAAAGGAATAACGTCCATTTCAGGGTCAACCATTTATGGGCTTATTATCGCCAAAGGAAATACATGCACATTTTCATCCACAAGCATGTATGGAGCTATTTTAAATTCTGGCTCAACCTTTTCACTCAATAACACATCAACCGTCACGGGGTCCGTTGTATCTCAATATTCTGTCGATATACAAGATGCAAATTCATCCATTACAAAAGGAAGCCTTCCGCCTTTTTTTAATGCAGATATTGGGCTAGATCCAATGGTTGTACCCGGATCTTACCTAGAATATTAATCTGATTTCCGTCGGTTTCGGTGGTACTCTTTAACACTTTTTTTCCTTAAATTATCAGATTGGATAATTGCATCTCCATTGACTAACCTAATAAGAGGAAAAAAATGATATTTATTCTATTAATTGGAATTATTGCGGCTGTATTTGGATTACTGCTTATCATATCCCCAAATACGATCTTAAAAATGGAACGACAAGCGAATAGGATCATTATGACAGATCCTATTTTTATGAAGTATCGGATCATCCTTGGTGTCCTGCTTTTGGTAGGAGCCACCTATATGATTTACACATATATTTCTTACTAACCCATATTGAAATTAAAAGGGAGATTCTAGTCTGAATCTTTTTGAATCCATCGGACTTTCGGCAGATCCATTTACGACTTCGCCGAATATACAACTGTTTTATAATGCAACAGAACATCGCCAATGCTTGGAAGGGTTAGAGTTAGCCATCCGAATGAGGCGAGGTTTATCTGTTGTACAGGGTGGAGTGGGTGTTGGAAAAACAACTGTTAGTCGAAAGTTAATCCAACTCTTTGACGATGAATCGGATATTTATGATTTTTATTTAATCTTAGATCCCAAGTTTGAATCGGAGTTATTTCTTCTACAGCATTTAATTGATTTATTTGGTATTAAAGAGAAGGGTAAATCTGTTCAAGACTGTCGTAACATTATTGAACATCATTTGCTTAAAGTGGGTGTCGAGCAAGGGAAAGTACTTGTCTTAATCATTGATGAAGGTCAAAATTTAGCATCTAAATATTTAGATGCGTTCCGTACTTTACTCAATTTTGAAACAGACGATTATAAATTATTACAACTTATCATTTTTGGTCAACCGGAAATGGGAAATATCATTCAAGAATATCCCAATTTTGAAGATCGCATTTCGTTCCATTATGAAATTGGACCATTAGATTTAGATGATACACGTGGATTTATTTATCACCGATTAGCCGTAACAGGCGCTCCGGAAAACAATTGGTTTCCGGATGATGTTATTGAAAAAATTTATAGGCATACAAATGGATTCCCAAGAAAAGTAACAAAAATATGTCATCAACTTCTTTTATATATGATGAGTGAAGAAAAAGAAGGTATTGATTTAGATATGTTTCAAGATGTGCTTGCGGGGAAATCTCCAACAGGACTCCTAAAAAAGAAAAAACCAGAAGGAACAACTGCAGCTGCAAATAAACTTCTAAATGTTCTTCGAGCAAATAAACCATCCGCATCTGAGTCTACACTCAATGTGGAAGAAGACGATGATGATTGGATTGGTGGCGGAACGCCTCCTGCCCCAATTGAAGACGATATTGAATTGGCGGATGAAACTGAATTAGTCGACCGAGTTCCAGAACCGGTCACAGAACCAGAGGCTAATTTGAGTGAAGAGCAGCCCAATTCAACACCAAAAACAATCGTATCTAGTGTCGTTGATGAAAGACCATTGGAAAAAACAGATCAAACAGAAAGTCATCAACCTATTTCTGAACCTTTAGTCCATCCGGGAAGTTTCCCAGAAGGAATTTCTCCGCATCTACTTTTAAAAGAAAAATCCATTCTTGGTATTGCTGTAGATGGGAATAAAATGGTTGCAGTATCTCTACAAGATCATAGAAAGATAAAAAGACTCATTGATGTGCAAATTTATGAACATACCGAAAATATAGATTTCGCTCAAAACCCTGGAGAAGCATCAAAAGCTTTAAGTATATTGATTAAAATGTGTGAACGGTCCGTTTCTGAAAAAGACTTTTTAACAAAGAAAATTGTTGAATCCATTGCTAATGGATCATCCATTGCATTATCCATTAATTCCCATTTAATGCAATTGAAACGGGTGGATATTCCGAAAGATAGTCAAAATGACCGAAAACAAATTATTGGATGGAATGCAAAAAAACAACTTTCCTATGACCTTACGAACCTTCAATATGACGCTGTTAATCAAGGGAAAAATAAAGAAATTGTATTAGTTGGTACCACAAATAGTAAAACACTTAAACAATCCAGTGAAGTTTTTTCTGGCAAAGATTGGGCTGTACGTTGGTGGCATCCCGTTTCGATGGCATTACATAATGCCTTTATTTGGAATTACCCTGTAAAATCAAAAGAAATTTGTTTTCTACTTCATCTTGGTGAAACAGAAAGTTACTTACTGGGCTATGCTAATGGTTTGTTGCAAGTGATTCGCCCCATTGCATTTGGAATTCAAAATTTGAAAGATGCCGTGTCAAATCCTTCTATTTCAATTGACGAATTTCGCGTACCACCCTCTTTATTGCCTGGGAAAGCTAAACCGGGTACGGCATTACCTATAGATGACTTATTAAGACCTATCTTGGAAAGTTGGACTCGAGAATTAGATCGAACGCTGACGAGCCTTAAGCGCGATTTCCCTGTTGGCGATGCAACTCAATTATTCTTAAGTGGTTCAGCGATTCATATTCATTCCCTTCATGAATATTTAGGCGGCCACCTAAATTTGCGAGCAGAATATTTCAATCCATTGAGAAATATAGCCATTTTACCAGATGAAAGCGAAAGAGCTGAGTTAAATGTATCTTTGCCTCTTTTAACTGCGGCAGTTGGCTCTGCGCTTAATTTGCCAAATACTGTCAATCTTTTACCTCCTGTTTTTAAACAAAGTGAAGCATTTCGTCTTATGGTAAAAGGTGGAATTCGAGTAGCGGCCATATTATTGATAAGTTTATTCTCACTCACAGGATGGACATCTATTCAGCACAATAATTTTAATGAAGAACTTGAATCACTTAAAAAAGAAACATCGCGACTTGCACCTATCAGGGATCGGTATAATACGATGGATGAAAATAGAGCATCTGTAGAGGTTCAATTAAGTGAATTAAGTTATGATACAGAATATTTCGAACGTGTTCTTGCTACGCTACGCTTTTTAAGTCACAATACCCCCGATGAAATCACATATGATGAAGTTCGATTTCAAATGGGGTGGGAAAAGGAAGAATACCTATTAAGAGGAAATCAAAATATTTTAACTCAAGTCATTGAAGTGGTGGATGAAGGTATTCGAATTTTAAAAATTTCCGGTACTGTTTTAGCGAATCCCGCTCTTAAAGAAAGATATTTTAATAATTATTTACGGTCTCTAGAGCAATCTGAATTGTTTACAAATGTAGAAGTGGTAACAAAACGAACAGAAATTGGGTTTGATGTGGAAGGTATGACCTTTTTACTCAAATGTATCATGTAATGAATGATTTTTTGAAAAATCAAATGAATGCATTCTTCGTTCTTGTTGGTGGATTACTAATAAGTGTTCTTTTGTGGTATTATGTGATTCATCAAGGTGTACAATCGTCCTATAAAATTAGTAAAGATCAACATACTAAAATTACACGAGAGCGATCTCAATACAGGGGCATGAAAAATGGTCTACCGGCAATCGAAGCTGAGTGGAAATCTCTAAATACAACTTTTGAAAATGTTTTAGAACGTATTCCTTATAAACGTAGCTATGACCATGTATCCAATACGTTATTTGACTTATTATTAAGTAAAGGGCTTAATATTATTTCTTATTTACCATCAGATGTTCCCATTGAGAAAAAAACCATTAAAGTTCCCGATTCTGACCAAACAATATTAATTGAAAAATATCCAATTGATGTTGAAATGACAGGTAATTTCATTCAACTAGGAAAATTCATGGATGCATTAAAATCCATGCCTTATCGTATTACCGCGAGTAATATTCACATCAAGAAAGGGAAAAAGAACCAAGATATAAAATTAATCGCATATGTTTATCTGCAGTCGGGGAAAAAGAAAATAAAAAAATCGAATCCTGTCAAAAAGCCTAAAATATCTCAGGCTAAAACTGAGAATTCATCTGTTCAAAATCAAGGTGCCAAAATACTCAATAAAGAAATTAAAAAATTGGCTGAGCCCAAACCAGTCCCGACAGATTTCCCTGTAAATAAAGCATTAATTTGTGAAGAAATTGATTTTGAAACGAATAGACCCATTTTACCTGGAGAATCTTTTCCCATAGCGATAGGTCGTCTATATTGTTTTACAACAGTTGTTAATAAAAGCGGCCAAAATGGGACCGTATCTCATAACTGGTATTTGAATGATGAATTGATATACAAAGTATTCATTAATGTCAATAAAGAAGGTTCAACAGATGTTATTTCCAACCTTGATTTCAATTTAGACCATACCGGACAATGGAAAGTGATCATTCTAGATCAAGATAAAAACGTTTTGGAAACTATACTTTTTGAATTAGTTTAGGTTAACATTTATGACTCCGAGGTTAAAAATATTATTAGTTTTGTTCGGTATATCCGTACTTATCTTAATCGCAGATCGATTAAGTACATCGACTAATAAACCAACAAGTAGCAATATGCGGATACAAAAAAAGAATAAAGTCCCAAAAGAAAGAATGAAAAAGGTTTTGAAAAATTCATATTCGACAAAAACACCAGCTGTACAATCTGGCGATTTTCAGCCTCTAACGGCAGATGTTCTCTCTTTAAAAGGATGGGGACGAAATCCATTCGAGAAAAGAGCATCAAAAACCCCCAGCCAAAGTAACGGCTCAAAGCAGTTTCAAAAAAGCGATTCTGGCGGTCTTGCAAATTTGGATAATCTTTCAATTGAAAGTGTCTATAAAATGGGCGGGGATGCTGTAGTCGTTATTGATGGAAAAGCTTTTCGAATTGGGCAAACAGTTAATAATATGTATATTGAAAAAATTGAATCACGTGAAATCACATTTAGATCAGGGAAAAAAAGTTATGTCGTCAAAGTCGGCTCCTAAATTGAAAAACATATTTATCGTGAGTTTTATTCTATGGATTACAGTAGGAATCCTTTCACCTGTAAATGCACAGGTTGACCCAATTGCTCCATTTAATGTTACTGGGAGTAAATATGATTTGAATCAAAATATGTCCATTAATTTGAAAAAATCGGATATAAAAGATGTATTAATGATGATTGGCGAATTAACCGGATTGAATATCGTTATTAGTCCAAATATTGCAGATTCAATCACAGCTAATTTAGACGATGTAAGTGTTCGTGCAGCCCTCGATGCAATATTGAAACCAAATGGATATAGTTATTTTGTTCAAGAAAACATCATTATTGTTAAAACAACCGATACCCAAATGATTGGTGAATTAGAAACAGCTGTCCTTAAATTAAAATATATTAGTTCAAACGACTTATCTGGGCCCTTATCGTCTGTTATGACGAATCGAGGCTCATTGGAGCCGTTTACTCCCCTCGTTTCAAATCAAGGAAGCACAGGGCCTCCAAATATAATAATTATTTCAGATGTTCAGGAAAATTTGCCAAGAATTAGACGACTAATCCAAGAATTAGATCAACCAATTCCAAATATAAATATTGCAGTACGGTTTATTGAATCGCAAGTGGATACATCCAAAGGTTTTGGCGTTGATTGGTCTAAATCTCCCATCCAAATCGGAAGTTCGACTGCCGATACTGCTTTTTCACTTCCCATTAGTTTTAGCAATGTTGTTGTGGGAACATTGGATCCATCTCAATTAGTCAATGCATTACGTATCATGCAAGCACGTGGTAATTCAAAATTATTATCCAGCCCTCAAGTAACAACGATGGATAATCACCAAGCAGAAACAGAAGTGGTTACGACTGTTTATATTGAAGGGTTATCAAATAATCAAAATCGAAATTTTAATCCGACAACTGCTTCACAGCAAACAAGTACATCAAATAATAATTTTTTCAACTTTAATACTGTCCAAGAAAAAGATATTGGTATTAAACTACAAGTAACACCGCGAGTGAATGAAGGAAATAGAATAACACTTGTAGTCGATGCAACCGTAGAAGCATTATTATCAGCAGCAGAGGTAAGTACGGATAAACCGCGTTCCACAAAAAGAACGGTTAAAACGCAGGTGACCGTTGATGATGGTTCTACCGTCATTATTGGTGGACTTATTGCAGAAAATATAATAGAAAACATAAAATTCGTTCCCATTTTGCACAAAATTCCCATTATTGGTCGAATGTTTAAATCCACATCATTAGATAAAGAGCAAAGAGAACTTTTGATTTTCATTACACCAAACATTGTTTTGTAGAGATTATTATGAATAAACAATTTCCCTATTTAATCATTGCATTCAGTATATCGGGTTTGATTGCATTATCATCTGTATTTGGCATTTATGATACGATAGAAAATAAATTATTAGACATGCGGTTTAATCAACGGGGACGCATTGAAACCCGGAATGATATAGCAACCTTGGATATTGATGTGCGAGCTCTCCAAACGATTGGCAGATGGGATCCTTGGAGTCGCGAGAAACATTTACCTATGGTACAAGCTGCCGGACAACATGGAATGGATTTACTTGCTTTCGATATTTACTTTATAGAAAACAGCGAACGAAAACTGAATTATAAAGCATTAAATGCAGTTGCTGATTCTGTATTATCACTGGACCAAGTAAAAAACCTTTTTCCCAATCCCGATTCGGACCTTGCAAATGCTTCTGAAATAGCCGGGAACATTTCTTTTGCGCAAAGTTTTAAACCACAACCAAAGAAAAAAGAAAAAGTCAAAGAACGAACGGATGTCCAAAATACACGGCTAAACCTGATGGATTCCTTGAATCTGTTTCGAAAGGTAAACCGTGATGATTATTCATCTATATTTGATTTTTACGATGGAGAATTTCCCGTAGAAATATTCATTGAGAAATCTGCCGGTATTTACTTTTTTCAAGCAAAAGCAGATCCGGACGGTGTAATGCGCAAATATCCACTTCTCGGACTTTATGAAGATAGGCTTTTTCCATCTGTATCTTTGTCTATGGCATTAAGGCATTACAATGTTTCATTCGACAGCGTAGAAATAATCCCCGGGAAACATCTTCGATTTGACTTAATCGAGCCTGATGAATATGGGCAATCTGAAATTGTGATTCCTATGAATGAAGAAGGCATGATGCAAGTCAATTGGGCTGGAAATTGGGAAGATGCTGAAGGAAATTTTGATATTATGCATTATCCATATAATGTATTGAAAGATTTCCAGGAAACAGAATATTCAAATTATATTATGGCGGAATATAAACGAATTGCAAATACGGAGTTTGGTGGAAATATAAAAGCGGCCCTAAAACCTGTCGTTGGAAGGCTGGATAAGAAAGATCGAAAATTAGTTATAACAGTTGCGAAAAAACTGCTACCAATGGGAATGGCTGAGACATATATCAGAAAAAATCCGGATAAAACAGCTCAAGATTTTAAACGTCTCCCTCCCTTCATGTTTAACGAAGTGAAAAACAACAATTCGATCGCCAATGCCTTTATTGAATTCGGTGCTGCATCTTTAAATGATTTATTGACCCAGGGTGCGTTAATCTATGATCCCGTTATAGAAAATTACACCATGACCTCGTTATTAGAATTACAAACTGATTTAAAGGTTGCCATTGAAAAGACAGAAGATATTGCATCAAAAAAATCACTTAAAAAAGCCCAAGCTAAATTGGCCCTATTGGAACGAAATTTTCAAATTATCAGCAATCTAAATGATAATAATATGATTGATGAGCAACGCCCACTTTACTTTATGGGGAATGCGCAGAGACTCATTGCGGGTAAAGAAGAGAAAGGAAATGCGCGCCTTATTGCTCCATTTGAATTTGTTGGGAAAAAAGTATTTTATGGATTAACAGCTACAGGAACACACGATTTAAATCCTATGCCCTTTAATCCACGATATCCAATGGTTGGGCTTCATGCCAATGCATTAAATACTATTTTATCCGGTAATTTTATTCACAAGAGTTCCAAAGCACTTAATATTGGGCTTATTTTGATCGTTGGTATAATCCTTGCCTTTGCAGTACCGAAGTTATCTGCAACTCAAGGGGGTATGCTTATGGGTGCGCAAGTATTTGGACATACATTTATAGCATTTTACCTATTTAGCCATAATAACTATTGGCTGGATTTATTTGGCCCAGGAATTACCATGGTTGTTGGGTATTTGGGCATTACCATTTATAACTATATACAAGAAGAAAAGAATAAAGAATTTTTGAAGGAATCATTTGGGACCTATGTTTCTCCTGAATTGATTGATCAAATGTATGAAAGTGGCGAAGAACCATCCTTGGGCGGTGAAGAAGGATATCACACTGCTTTCTTTACGGATATTCAAAGCTTTTCTGCTTTTTCAGAAAAGTTAACTGCCAGCGAACTTGTCGCATTGTTGAATCAATATTTAACCGATATGACTGACGTTCTTTTAGAAAATAAAGGCACTTTAGATAAATATATTGGTGATGCAATTGTGGCGTTTTACGGAGCCCCTATAGAAATTGAAGACCATGAATATTGGTCATGCGTTACTGCAATCAAAATGCAAGAAAATCTCGAATTGCTTCGCCAAGGATGGCAGGAAGAAGGAGATCGTTGGCCTGAAATTGTTCATCATATGCAAAATAGAATTGGAATCAGTTCTGGACAAATGGTTACGGGAAACATGGGATCCGCATCAAGAATGAATTATACCATGATGGGCGATAATGTTAATACAGCTGCTCGATTAGAATCATCTGCAAAACAATATGGTATTTATATTCAAATTGCCGATAGCACTTATCAAGCTGTGAAAGATCGAGTTGTTGTTCGAGATTTAGATTTAGTCCGAGTCATGGGGAAAAATGAACCTGTTAAAGTGTGGGAACTCATATCAGAAGTTGGACAAGAACCTGAAATATACAAAAAAATTCTACCCGCATACCATGAAGCTTTAGATTTATATAAAAGTCAACAATGGGAAAAAGCGATTGAAGCATTTAAAGTTTCAGACGCATTAGAAGATATGTTCCCAGGTCGAAAGACAAATCCAAGTAGAATCTATATTCCTCGATGTGAGTTTTTCCTTGAAAATCCACCTGGAGACGATTGGGATGGCGTTTGGACCCTCACATCAAAATAGGCACGGTTAAATGAAGTTTCATCTTCGCTTCGTTCCTTTTTTATTCCTGAGTTTATTTTCTTCAATGATTATAGCTCAGAGTAATCCGTTTGTCCTTGACGCCTCATTTACAGATTCAGTGCATCAATCTTTAGCTGCCGAAATATTAAGTGCGGACATGAATAATGATGGGTCAGCTGATTTATTTGTTTCGGGGTATGATTCAACACGATTTGGTTATTTCCTTGATGTATATTCAAATAATAATGGCACACTTGAGACATTTTACACGCAAGAAATCATCACATATTCAGATACGGTTGGCGTAAATATTGGCGGTATTGGTGGAATGGATCTGGCTGATTTTGATCGAGATGGATTTATGGATGTGGTTATTCATGGATCTGCTCAATTTAGCTTATATTTGAATGATGGAATAACGCTTACACCCTCTTCTCAAATAGCCAATGAATATTTGACTTATAGTAAGGCTCGTTGGGGCGATATGAATATGGATGGTGCACCTGATTTATTTATTACGGGCGTCGATGAAACTCGAGATGTGATCTTAAATGAATTACGGTTAAATACAAGTGGAACCCTCGAACCCGACCAAACAGTGGTTTATCCTAATTTATTCAATGGTAGTATGGCTTGGGGAGATTACGATCAAGATGGTGATCCTGACTTAATTGTGTCAGGACAAACAGCGGATATAAATTCAAGTGCAACTCGTTTTTATCAAAATGAACCAACCGGAAGATTAATTGAAGATTCAAACCAAGATATATCGGGATTAAAAGCATCAGCATCCCGATTTGCAGATTTAGATCAAGATGGGGACTTGGATTTAATTGAAACCGGTTGGAGCCTTGAACATGGTTTACGGACAGCAATATATATTAATGAGCCCGTTGGAACATATACAGAAATTGAAAATGCGATCGATTTTGGCGTCGCATATGGATCAATTGATGCGATCGATTACGATTTAGATGGCGATGTTGATTTATTAATTGGAGGGGTTGATTCTGTAAATTCCCATGCAACAGAAGTTTATTCTCTTCATGGGAAATTGTTCGAAAATACGGGTTCTTTTAATTTCACTGAGGCTCAAACTTTCCCCGGTTGTCGAAGTGTTTTATTCGCAGATTTAAATCAAGATAATCGCCCGGATATTATTATTTCAGGAACTACAGAAATTAAAAAGGGTGATAGCACATTCTGTTCCATTTATTTGAATACACTCACAACTGAAAATGAACGGCCGATAGCATCTACATCTACAAATGCATTTTCTGTCAGTAACCGGGCTATTTTTACTTGGGGAGCGGGAACAGACGATCATGCAGATGCACCTGCATTAAGGTATAATGTTCGAATCGGTTCAGAATCGAATGGGAATGATTTATTGTCATCATCTATTCCTAATCATCAAACGAATAATCATTCGCGACTCATTCGAGAATTCACCAATATTCCTCATGGCGTTTATTATTGGAGTGTACAAACAGTAGATCCCTCTGGGCAAACATCTGAATGGTCAGCGGAAGATACGCTTTTTATACCACGGCTTGTGCCATCCATTCAATCATTGCCTGGCGTCTATTTCAGTGCTGCAGGCTGGGCCGACTACGACGGCGACAATGCCCTTGATCTTGGGTTAACAGGCATTTCATTTACAGGCGGTAGTATTACCCGATTTTATCAAAATGAAGATGACTTGCTTGAACAAGATTTAGGTCAAAACACTGAAGCGGTATTTGGGGGTCATTTATCCTTTGCTGATTATACCAATGATGGACATTTAGATATGATGATATCTGGGTACCAAATCATTAATTTTCAACCTTTCCCAAAATGTTATTTATATAAATGGTCTAATGGCTCATTTGTAGCAGATCAAATTAAAATTTATCCAACGTATGATTTTGCAACAGGCAATTGGCTCGAACTCGAATCTAGTGTTTTTCCTGTCGTGGGTGGATCAAATAACCATGCTTGGGGAGATTATGACAATGATGGAGATCTTGATTTAATTATTGGCGGTACAAATTATTATGGTTGGCGACGACTTACATTATATAAAAATGATCATGGTATATTTTCGGAAGATACAGATCAAACACTTACGCCTATCTTCCCTTGTATTACTGCATGGTCAGATGTGAATAATGACGGATATTTGGATTTGATCGCATCTGGAGCCGATAGTGTAACTCAAACTTTAAAAACGTATGTTTATTTAAATGATTCGACTCATACCTTAAAAGAAAGTCTCAATTGGGATATACAATTTGGGGTTACGGCGGGCGCTATTTCTGTTGGTGATTACGATGCCGATGGCGATGATGATTTTGTCATTTTAGGAAAAGATAAAAACGAAGAATTAAAAACACGTATTTATGAGAATAATGGTTTCAACGGTTTCATGGTAGCGGAAGAGTTGGAGGGTGTTTATTACGGTAGAGCGGATTGGGGCGATTATGATAATGATGGTGATCTCGATTTAGCTGTTTCAGGCCAAAGTAATACAGAAGGAGCATTAGGCTCATCCCCTTCCACAGTTGTTTATACACAAACCGATGGTCAATTTTCAAAAGATATAACACTTAATTTAGACAATGTAGGGGTCAGTTCTATCCAATGGGGTGATTATGATACTGATGGAGATTTAGATTTATTTGTTGCAGGATTTAAGGAAAATCAAGACGTTGTTTCACTCGTTTTTGATAATCTTGAATCGATCAATAATGCTAATCAGGCTCCCACAGCACCGTACAATTTATCTGAAACTATTTCTTCAAATAATGTTACATTAAATTGGTCCACATCCCAAGACTTGAATAGTCCTGAAAATGGATTTACACCTGCCGATGGATTACGGTATAGTATTCAAATGGGTACAAATGATAATGAGAATGCAGTTTTATCAGGAAAATTGCCTCACAATAAAAATTTAACCATTAACAAATCTTTTTATGAATTGAAGAAAATGGATGAGGGCTGGTATGATTGGCGTGTAAGTTCTATCGATAATAGTTATGGACAATCTGACTGGTCAACAACTCATACATTTTATGTGGATAAAACGGCTCCCGCCATAGATACAATAAGGGCTAATTACGGCATTGGTGGGCAAATTATTCTAGTTGTTGAATTTGACGAATTTTTTGAAATGAATAATAGTATCGATCCAACCATTGTTGTATTTCACCCCGATTCACCCGATTTAAATAATGATGGAATTCTAGATACAGTGTATGTAGAGAAACAAAGTTTCTCTGCAAAAGTTTGGACGGGTGTTTTAACACTCCCTGAATTATTTAGAGGAAAAGCTATTGAAATCCATGTTGCAGGTGCCGAAGATTTGCGTGGCAATCAAATGGAAAATGAAGTCACGTATAAAACACCCTCTAAAATTATATCATCCTTGGGGGGAACAGTTATAAGTAAAGATGGAAATGCATCTCTACTATTACCCCAAAATACAGTACAAGAAGATTTAAGTCTTACCATTAAGACTGAATCAAGCCCTTCTTCTTTTTCCTCTATTTCAATAAGTCCTATTTATAATATTACGCCAGATGATATGGAATTATCAAAACCGGGAATAATCCGAATTATATCTCCGAATAAAGATCTAAATGATAGTACATCCATTTTTATTGGACGAATCTCATCTAATGGTGACAGTTTATTCTATTTAGGCGGAACCCCTTCTCTCCTTAATGAACAGAAAGTATTAACAGCCGAAGTTGATTCTCTCGGGCGGTTTGGTTTATTTACATATGATACGACCCAAGTCATTCGAAAAATGGATTTGGATCAATTAATTTGTCAACCACGCATATTTTCTCCCTCAGGTAAAACTTTTGAATTCCCTTCAACAAATATTTTATTTAATCTAGAATCATCTCATGATGTTACTGCTAGAATATTCAATGTAACGGGTCGTCTTAAGAAAACAATAAAACCTGAATTTGCACTTCCAATTGGAAGTAATGTTCTATCTTGGGATGGAAAAGATGAAAATGGGGATGTGGTTACAAGTGGGTTGTATATTGTTACTCTGGAAGTAAATAATACCATTCTAAAGACGACTGTAGGTGTATTAAACCGATGAAACGCTTTTTCCCTTTATTCGTATTTTTATCGAGTCTTATTGCTCAAGGAAATGATCAATTATTTGTCGGAACTCGGCCATTAGGCATGGGAGGTGCATTTGTGGCTGTTGCAGACGACGGAAATACAATTACCTGGAATCCCGCAGGTTTACCTAGACTAAGACGTACAGAATTCACTTCTTCTTATGGTGATTTATATGGGATGGGTATTTCTCATTCTTACTTTGGATTGGTTAAACCATTTTCGGATGCCTTTGCTCTTGGACTTGATTGGTCTTACGCAGGTTTTGATGATCAAGAATTGGGATCTTCAGATAATAAATTAAATTTGAGCTTTGGCTATCAACCTCATAAACTTATTTCGATAGGAGCAAATCTTAAATATGTTTTTCGTGATTTAACTTTAGATGGAACCTCCTATGGGCAAAGTTCAGGGATTGGCTATGATCTAGGATTATTAATCTCTCCATTGAAAAACTTAAAATTCGGTTTAGGGCTTTATGATTTAGGCGGTACGTCTGTTATGTATGACAATAATGTAGAAGAAGTTATACTGAAGCAAGCCATGAAATTTGGTATCGCATGGAATCCGATTGAAGCCATGACGGTGGCAATGGACATTGATGATCGTATTCACTTTGGTACTGAATATATCATTAAAAATATGCTTGGAATACGCGCTGGTTTCCGGTGGGATTATAATTCAGAAAGTCCTGTCTTTACACCCTCTGCTGGAATGAGTTTAAAATATAAAACGTTGATCCTTGAGTACGGGTTTGAAAATCATCCTTACCTAGGTCAAACGAATCGATTTTCCATTGCACTCCAATTTAGTCCAGCCGTGGTTAGCATTACATCAACCGTCATTAATCATAATCCAATTTTTCGGTCATTACATCGATATTATGAAACAAATCCATTCGCAAAAGTAGGTATTAAAAATATTTCCGATGCGGATCTCCCGGTGAATGTGTCTCTATTTTTACCGACAATGATGAGTAACCCACATTCAGAAACGATTACGCTTCCTCCAAAATCAGACGAAGAATATGAGTTGGGAGTTTCATTTTCTGCCGATGTATTAACCACCAAAAAAGCGGCATTTGATAATTTGGTCCAACCTGAGATTAAAGTAACCTACAAACAAGGTGGCGAAGAAAAGCAAGCTCAGAAAAAACTGGAATCATCCTATGTGTTAGGAAAAGGGAAGTTGACCTGGAGTAATCCAGATATGATTGCCTGTTATGTAACGCCAGCTGACGCTGTTGTTGATAAATTTTCTCGAAATAATATTCAATATTATACTCCAGTATTAAACGACTACTTTGGTCGAAGTAACTTGGGTAGAGGCATCATTTTATACGATGCGCTGGGTACGCATGGGCTCGTGTATAACATTGATCTTCAAACACCCTTCTTAGAAATTGCCGATGATAAAACAACGTTTGACAATGTCAAATACCCAGGGGAAATGCTTAGAGATAAAATTGGCGATTGTGATGATTTAACCACTTTATACGGAACACTCTTAAACAATCTCGGAATAGAAACTATGTTTCTAGACGTGTTTAAGCCGGGTGCGGGTCATATTTTCTTAATGTTTGATAGTGGCGTTAAGCCGGATGATGTAAAAAAGTATTTCTTAGATGAAACTGAAGTGGTGGTTTTAAATGATAAGGTATGGATTCCTATTGAAGCAACCCTTGTTGGGAAGCCATTCTTTAGTGCGTGGAAACAGGGTTCATTAAAATATAATGAAATGAAAGCCGAAAATTATGTGAATGAAATTTCTGTCGCTGAGGCAACAGCCATTTACCCCGCAGGATCTCACATTACTCCGGATATGCCCATGCCAGAAATCAGCGGAATCAATGATTTACTTAAAGAAGATATAAAACAGTATGGACAATGGTTAGAACAAATTGTTTACGCAGCTGTAGGGAATGAATTAACCTCGGGTGAAGATTATTATGATGCTGGTGTTAAATACATGGAATTCCATCGATATAAGGAAGCTATCTCTATGTTAGAAACAGCTATTAATATGAAACCGAATTTCCCAGATGCCATCAATACACTTGGAGTGAGTTATACCAAAAAGGGCGATTTTGAAACATCATTAGAATTCTATGAAAAAGCATTAGAACAACAACCTGATCATCCGGGGTTTATGCTAAATATTGCTATTGCACATTTCATGATGGGGAACAAAGGGATTGCTCGAGAAAAATATGATGAAGTTGTATTGGTTGATCCTGTTTTTGCTGGAAAATTAGATAAAGTTTTTGGCGCAGCTAAAGCTGCCTTTTCCAGTAAAAAGTCCGAAGGATCAACATTGAGCATTTCGAGTGATTTAGAAAAAGAGCTTGAATCAGAATCATCAACTGGTTTAGTCGAAATTAAAAAGCCTTCCAAAGATATGGCTCCTGAAGATATTCAAAAATTATCTTACCTAAAACGACGTGCTCGCTCCGATAATACAGTTGGGATTACTTTTGCTCGACTTGGAAATTATTCCATGGCTATTGATTATTTTACAAAATCTGTAGAAAATGACCCGGATGAAATGGATTATAAAATCAATCTCGCCGTTGCTCTCTATCGTATGTATAAATATGAACAAGCGTTAGAATATTATGAAGAAGTCCGACAGAAAAAACCTGAATTAGTGTCTCAATTAGACTTTATAGAAAGTATGGGCGAGATCACACCTATTTTCAAAAAGTTTGATTAAATTAATCAGTACGAGAGGTACACTATTATGAAAAAAGCAATACTTATACTACCAATAGCATTATTTAGCTTTTGTTTCGCCCAAGACGAAGATCTTGATCTCGACATGGATGCCATGTGGGATAATACCGTTTGGAACGAAATCGAAGAAGTCACAACAAAAGAATATGAAGTTGAAAAAGTGACCACTGTTGCCGGTGTTCGTGGCGCAGAAGCAGAAGATGAAGCATTGCACCATCTTTATTACCGCCAATCCATGAAAGGCCCGAGCCCCATGGCCCTTCAGAAAGCTTTAGGAAAACTTTTAAATACCTTGAGCTCTTTAAAAGAGAAAGATGTCACTCATGAAAAAATTCCTGAAGTCACTCATTATGTGATTCAAATATATAAAAAATTAGATGAACCCGATAAAGCCAAAGTATTGGAGCAAGAATTACTTGCCACATCTCCTGACTCTAAGTGGGCAAAATTTTATAAATAGCTCTCTCTATAATTATCGAATTGAAAGCCCCATTCATTGGGGCTTTTTTGTTTTTTCTTCTAAAAAGAATCCTTCCCCTTCTATCCTTTTCCACAAATAAATTAGCCCTATGAATAAATACATTCTGTCAACCATTTTCATCTTTTCATTTTGCTTTTGCCAAGGGAAATGGTATAAAGGTAATTTGAAAAATATTGATGAAATTTCTTTATCTATTAATCTAAAGGGAAGCGAGGAAGCAACATGGAAAAAGAGTGTTACATCATATATTGAACTCACACTACTACAAAATAAATTACCCGTAATCGACTCCAAACCTATGCCAAAACTCGTGATTGACATTCATGTTATTGATTCTAGTATTGATGAAGCCTCCTCTTTTATGGTGGATTTCTCTTTATATGATTATGGCTTGTCTGAACAAAAATATTCTTTTGCGTATGGAGATTCGTCTCTTGTTAAACAGTTAGGGACTTATAAAATTTATAGTAAAGAAACCTTAGGACAATCCACTAGCTCCCGTGTGTATAAGGATATTGAAACGGCCATAAGAGAAAATATGAGTTTATTCCTTTCACAATGGTATAAAGACAATCCATGGAAGTAATACAATTTAACATTAACGCCACATTTGTCAATCTTCCACAAAGATTATTATTGCCGTAATTTTGATAGAAGAGAAATGAACTATCAAGAAAAACCCTATTCAACTATTCTAATCTTTCTATTGATTCTCCTTTTAGTACAAGTAGGAGAATCAACAGGTATTACAAAAGCTATATCATATAAATCTGATAATCAATTGGCTGTATTACCCTTCGAAGGTCGAAATATTTCCGACCCACTAACATCCTTTGTAACAGAAGAATTTCGAAATGCCGTTCGATCACTCAAAATTTACCAAGTCCAAGACAATGACATTACGGAAAGACTTGAAATATATACACCTAAATCAAAAACTTATTGGAATTGTTGGAGTGTCGGTTGCGCCATAGATCGCGGGAGAAAGTTAGGGGTAAATTATGTCATTGTGGGGAATGTTGAAGAGAAAGAAGATGCCTATTTTATTAACGGACGATTATTCTCTGTAGATTTAGAAACATTGGTTAATGAATTTTCTTTATCTAGTTTTAGTGATGCTGATAGTTTATTACTTGAATTGAAAAAATTTGCCTATCAAGTAAGTGGCCTTCCTGTTCCCGATACATTAGGACTCGACTCAGACACGACACGGGTGGATGATTTATCCTTAAATAAAAATAAATCAAGATTTACACTCCCTAAAATTCCAAGTAAAATAAAAGCTTTAATTATGTCAACAGCTCTACCCGGGACTGGTCAACTCTGGTCAAAGAAAAGATATTCCGGATATGGATTTATGTCCACGGAAGCTACATTGGGTCTTGCGGCTCTCATTTCATATTATCAGTATGATCAAAAATGGGGGAATTTTCAAGAAAACTATGATACTTATTTAAAGGGGACAGATCCTCACAACCTTCTCGAATACCGACCACAAATAGTTCAATATGCAAAGGAATCAAACCAGTATAATTCTTACATGAAACAAATAAGAAGTGTGGCTATCCCTATTTGGATCATCAATATGGTTCATGCATATATTGTTGCTCCGAATGATGACTTTTTTGATGGAGAATTCTTTTTTGATATTGAGTACGATCCAAATGTAAACCAAGTTAAGACAGGATTTAGTATTCCTCTTGAATAAAATAGTTTCAATATTCATTATCCTTTTTGGAGGATTATATTTTTCCTGTACGGATGCAGATTATACATTGGGTAATAAATATGATCCATCAAATATGGATTTAAATCCACCTGCGTTATTTTTTCACCCATATGAGATTAATGCATCTCTTGGGGAGCAAATCTCCGTCGAATTATATGGATACAAATTAAACCCAGCGGCGGCGGCAGAATTGGACATTCGCTATGATTGGGGAAGTTTAAAAGTGGATTCTGTGGTTGCTGGTCCCTTTTTTACAGGGAATAATGATGCCGTTGAAATTATTGTAGATGAACAAGGTGTGTTGGATATTTTTCTTTACTATTTACCTGATATGGAATCAAATGAAAGTGATGAAGGAACATGGTCGTTAGCAACCATTTATTTTTCACCTTTATCAACGGGAGAATCAGAATTGTTATACGGGCAAAATACCCAATTTAGGGATGCACAAAACGATACTGTTCGCATAAATGATTATGGCACGGGATTAATTAATGTTGAATAATATGAAATACAATATCCTTTTATTCATGTTATTTCCAATTCATTTAATGTCCCAACAAGATAATAGCTATTTCTTTATACCTAATGGAGGAGCTGGGGACTATGTTGAGTGTACTGTTGACCAGTCAGCAGGTGCCAGCGAAAATCTACAACCTACCGCAGGGATGACTCTTGAATTCTGGGTTAAACAATCTTTTGTAGAAACACCAGAAAATTATGTTGGAATAATAAATTATATGTCTCTATTAGGCCCAGCAAACGAAGCGGGGTTTTCATTTATTTATGTTGATGGAAAATGGCGATTTATTTTATGTGTAACTGGTGATTCTGATATTTTCGGTTCTGGTCTTAACAATTGGCCAGGTGTTGATCTAACATTTGATGAGTGGGTTCATGTAGCTGCAACCTATGATGGAATAGAAGCTAAAGTATATTTAAATGGAGTTCTTCAAGAAACATATACCACCGGTGGCGGTGCTATTCAATGGGCAGATATAGATAAAAAATTAGATATTGGTAAAGGGATAGAATACGGAGGAGGAGGAACTAATAAATATTTTGAAGGTGCAATAGATGAAGTTCGTATCTGGAGTATTGCTTTAAATCAGACTGAAATCCAAACCAATATGAATCATGTAATTGGTGCATTACCCGGTCTAGAAGCATATTGGAATTTCAATGATAATCAATCAACAACTGTGACGGATCAATCTGGGAATTTATATCCTGGTACTTTATACGAGGATGGGATCGGATTTTGGTTTGATGATATTTTTTCAAATTCACCGACTGATTGTTTTGATATGGAAATAACGGAAGCTGATTTTCCTTTTAATCATTTGTCTGACATGTCTATGGATCATAATAATTGGGATATGAATTCTTTCCCTTATCCTGCTGGAGGATCTCATAATAATAATGCTGACGGGGATGATTATACGTACAAACTAACATTAGCGGAACCTGCGACTATTTACGTCACAACATGCGATGAATTAACCAATGTTGATGTGCAAATAGCCGTTTATACCACCGATTGTGATGTTTCATCATGGATGCTTTTTCAAGATGATTCCAATTTACAAATATATTATCCGGATGGCTCAACTGAACAATTTGATTTTGATTGCATATCGGGATTTGTATCCAATCCAACGTATGCAAATATGCTACCCAGATTAGAACTGGATGCTGGAACGTATTATTTTGTTGTTGATGACAGAGATACAGAGGGAACGTCCGTAAAAACATGGTTTGGTTATTCATTGATTGTTGATTCTACATCTACATCCGCAGATTATTCTCAAGTCAATTATTTTTTTAATGAAGGTGTATATGGGGGCGAATACCAGGATGTATATTATGGAAATGGAATTGGTTTAGAAAACAGTGATTATACACTTTCAATCAATTCTAATGGTGGAAATGCAGACCAAGTTAATTTAACATCTATTGAGTCAATTGGGGGTACCGCTTTAAGTGGTGGCGAAGAAACAGTTGTGCTAAATGTTGAATATCCAAATGTTCCCAGTGGAGGTGAAATATTAAATGTGGGCCCTGCTTCAGTTTCTTCTATTTTTAATAGTGTTGGTGTACCGTTATTGGAAATTGATGGTATATCAATTCCATTAGTGGATGCCCTGTCTCCTACCATCATTTCTACCATTCCATCAAATGGGGATGAGAATATTGTAACCAGTTCAAATATTGTAATCAATTTTTCAGAAATTGTTCGTCATGCTACAAATGATGAATCCATTAATAATGTGAATGCTTCTGAATGTTTTTCGTTGGAAAATGTTGCAACCGGAGAAAATCTAACGTTTACTATTACAACGAGTGACAATATAACGTTTATTTTAAATCCTGATAGTGAATTTCCAGAATTAACAAATATTCAATTCACTATTTTTAATATTGAGGATGTAAATAATAATGCATTTGGCGTGAGCGCTTTGTCCTTCACAACAGCAGATGAAACACCGCCACTCATTGAATCGAGTACTCTTGCTTCAACCAATATGTATGCACTTATCGTTTTTGATGAAGGAGTTTATTCAACGAATCTGGGAACCGGAGGATTAGATTTATCTGATATAGATTTCGCTTTTAATTCAAACGGCGGGAATTGTGAATCATTGGCTATTTCTAATATAACAAATTCTTCTGGATCCGCTCTAAGTGGCGGTGAACAAATCATCCGAGCAATACTTGAGTTAGGAAGCGCACCTTCAGGTGTTGAAGTTTTAACCCTAAACCCGATTGATAATAATTCTATATTTGATGTTTCAGGGAATGCCATGAATTCAACTACAACAACAAATGATTTAACTCTATTTGCTTCTGTTATGATGGATTCTATTTTTCTCCCCGATAGTAATGAATATGTGGACTTAACATTCACGGGAGCCGTTTATGGTAATGAAGGACATTCTCAACCGGTTGTTACATCAGATTTCGCCATCCTATTGGAACCAAATGATGGGAATACCACGGCACTATCTATTACACATATTTCACGCACAACGGAAGAAGCACTTCTTGGAGGTGAAAACACAATTCGAATTTTTATGAGTTTAAATAATTTACCATCAGGTGTTGAAACAATTACTATTTCTCCAAGTGATGAATCTCGCATTTTCAGTATTTCAGGTGTTCCTGTTCCAAGCGCAGAATCATTTGGTCCCATATTGCTTAAAGACCAGCGCCCTCCAACAAGTGAAACGAATGTAAACGATGGAGCTGTAAATTATATTGAAAGTGATCCTATCGCCCTTTCTTTCACTGAAAATATTTATCATACAGATGGATCTGCTGTTACGGCTGAAGATATGCTAAACTATATCGTATTAAGAAGCAACAATGCATCGGGAGAAAATATCCCGTTTACCGCATCTATTTCAGGAGATCCACCTACACTTATAATCGTTCCACTAGAAGATTTTGCGAGTGATCAAGTTGTCTATTATGCTTTTAATGCTACCTTCCAGGATGAAAATGGCAATGCAGTTGAAATGGTTTATGAAATTACATTTACGGTGAGAGATTATTTACCTCCATCCGTTGATTCCACCATCTTATCGTTAGATAATACATATATTGATCTTTTATTTGATGATGAAATTTTTGGATCATCAGATGCAGTTGAAGCTTTAGATATGAATGATATTGTTGCTTTTCTTATTCCGAATGAAAGTGACGTAACAGAATGCACTGTAACAAGTCTAACACGAACAGATAGTAATTTTCTTATCGGAGGTGAAACAAATATTCGTGTAAATCTTCATTTTAATTCAACACCCAATGGAAGTGAATATCTTCTCCTTTTTCCAAATGAAGATGTAAATATTTTTGATGATGTTGGAAATGAGATGGAATTCCAAGCTTTAACAGATACCTTACGTTTATATGATATTTTACCGCCAAGTATTGATACCATTTCTGTACCCATTGATTCCTATATTACGTTGATGGAAAGTACACCAATTACATTTACTTTTAATGAAACAGTTGATTCTATTGCCTATTCCGTAACTGCCACTTATACAGATACTGTTTCTTATTCGTCTGTTTTATCGGATACATCAATAAAGATTACGTTAGAGCCCCCATTAACAAGTATGGATTCCATTACTATATATTTTTCATATCTCGAGGATGCTTCTGGTATTTCCACTGTGGATATTGCCTATACTTATTTAACACCCATGTTAGCGGATTATAATTTGGATTCCACAATTAATTATATTGATTTAGCAAATCTTGTTGAAAACTGGAATATGAATAATTATACATTTGAATTAGGCCCCGTTACAGGAGAAGCGCCCCATTTTGTTTCTTTTCCCGATAGTAAGTATACTATTGATGATGGAATGGCTTTTATGCAAATGTGGGCATGGTACCAAAACACATATGGGGAAATTCTTAATGAAGGTGAAGGTATTGGGCGACCCTTAAATATGTTTCAATCTTATAATAAACTATATATTGTTTTAGATGAACATATTCAATCAGGAAATATTCAAATCCAAACGAATAGATATAATAATCAACAAGGTGTAATCCAATTCCAAAATTTGGATAACCAGATGGCTTTTTCTAATCACAATGTTGAAAAGGGAATATCATCTCTCGTTTTTGCGAATCTTAACCCATTTCAAAATGATACACTCTGTGTACAATTAAATTCAACCATAAAAGAATACAAAATATTTTATACGTTAGCTGATAACGATAAAACCATATCTCAAAATGGATTTATTCAAATAAATCAAACGCATTTGCCCGAACAATTAGCTCTCCATTCTGCCTATCCAAATCCATTTAATCCAACAACAACATTGAAATATGATATTCCATATTCAGATCTTTCTCAACATGTTTTATTACACATTTTTGATATTAAAGGTCGATTAGTCGATATCCTTATTAATCATACGAGTGAACCTGGTTCATATACAATTCAATGGAATGGAAATGGCTTCGCGTCTGGCTTATACTTTGTGAAACTATCAATGGGTTCTATCTCAAAAACACAAAAATTGTTACTTCTTAAATAAGTCCTTTCACAATTATAATATTTTATTATTACTCCGGCGACAATTACCCGTAATTTTTCACCCCTTTGTGTTTCCCTCGAAACAAGTGCGGGATGCAAGCACCCTGTCATAGGGGAGAATTAAAGTTGGAGCGAAATGAAACAATATGACGCCATTATCATTGGCGCTGGTGCAGCAGGATTGATGTGTGCTATTGAAGCAGGTAAACGTAATCGATCTGTTTTAGTCATTGAAAAAGAAGATCAAGCAGGTAAAAAAATCCTTATTTCAGGTGGCGGTCGATGCAATTTTACAAATCTGTATATTGAACCAGAATCGTTTATATCTCATAATAGTCATTTTTTCAAATCAGCTCTGGCTCGATACACATGTTGGGATTTTATTTCTTTAATGGAAAAGCATAATCTCACATGGACAGAAAAAACAAAAGGCCAATTATTTTGCGACCAAAAATCAAAAGCAATATTATCCATGTTGCTTGATGAGTGTCATAAAGCAGAAATTGATTTTGCATTTAATGGCCGAGTGAAATCTATTCATCAAGAGTCAGGATATAGTGTTGAAACGGATGAAAATAGTTTTCATTCATCCTCATTAGTTATTGCAACAGGCGGACCATCCATTCCTAAATTAGGTGCTTCGGACTTTGGCGCTAAAGTGGCAAATCAATTTAATATGAATACAATCCCTTTTTCACCAGCTCTTGTTCCATTTACATTTTCCCAAAAGGATATAGAAAAATATTTAAAGGGATTATCAGGATTATCATTCCACGGAATAGTCAGCTGTAATAAGCGCAGTTTTAAGGATAATGTATTAATGACTCATAAAGGATTGAGCGGTCCCGCCATTTTGCAAATATCTTCCTATTGGAATAAAGGGGATGCCATTTGTATCAATATATTACCCAATTTAAATGCGGGTGAATGGCTCATTGACCAAAAAAAATCCAATGGCAAAAAGCAATTAAAATCTCTCTTATCTCAATTCCTACCGAAACGCCTTGCTCTTCGTTTTTCAAATGAATTGCTTTCAACCCCGTTGGCGAATGAAATAATTGGAAATAGTTCTAAAACCGATTTAATGAAATTAGGGCACGCTCTGAATCATTGGACATTAAATCCAAATGGAACGTTGGGATATCAGTTTGCAGAAGTGAGTACAGGCGGTATAGATACAAATGAATTATCTTCCAAAACCATGGAAGCTAATAATCACCCTGGTTTATTTTTCATTGGTGAAACAGTCGATGTAACGGGTTGGTTAGGTGGCTTTAATTTCCAGTGGGCTTGGGCTTCTGGGTGGGCTGCAGGACAAATAATTTAGGAAATTTTATATAATAGAAGCCGATATGTTTTATGTTTCATAAATGTTTCAGCTGTCTGAATCCCGGAAAAATATTCTTTTTCAATTTTTAAAATTCGTTTTGCCAGTTTCCATTTTAAGAAAGACATGACTTTAGGATATTGGCTCGTTAAATAGTCCCCTAATATTTTTCTACCCGGATCAGCCACTTGATCTGCAAATTGACCTAATAATGCTTGAGTTGGAGCCGCTTCTTTTGTCATATCCTTATTAAGAATAATCTCCAATGGAAATTCAGATAATATTTTTTGTGATGTTTCCCATTTATGTCCACCACCAATGGGGCTTTTCCCGGGACCTTCTAACGTAAAATAATCAAATATGAACATGTATCCATTTGCGTTAGAAACAGATTGAACCTTTTTTAATGCATCCCGGATTCGCATATATTGAAAACTTTCACTGAATAAGATAATATCATATTTTTTATCAATAATGACATCTTCAAACTTTCCGCGATAAACAGACACATTTCCTTCAAGTTTTTGTTCAATTTCAATTGCCAAATAGTCACTTGGAGAAACACAATCTACATGATAGCCTTGTTTGATCAATTTTTGAGCAAGTCCACCTGAACCACCGCCCACATCCAAAATGGACCTAACTCCATTAGGGATCGAATCTATAATTAATTGAGAATGGTTTTCTTGAGCTTTTTTAATGTTGATAGGTTTAACATCTAATCCTTCCGGCCAAATACCATAATGTAAATGATCTGTATTAAAGAAATATTGTGCAATTAGGAGCCCTAATTCCAGACCTGCGTCTTTTGATCTAATCTTTTCTTTTTTTACCATAAGTGGCGACAATCTTAAAACAAAAAAGGCAGTGAATACACTGCCTTTTTTACTTTTGTTTTATGGGCTTTATCGAAGAATAACTATATGAAACGCATCCTTCATAAAACCATTTTAAAATCCTTATTCTATGACCACCATTTTTGTATTATTCCGAGTATTAAAATATAATTTATCATTATTTATTGTTATACCGTAAAAAGAATAAAAATCTAATGGCATCGTTAAATTAACAGCATTTTCGCTCGTTATAGATACCAAATACTGACCGGCATTTGTCCCAAAATAAATATTATTGTTTGAATCGATGGTGGGATAAAGCTCAGGTTTATAATGGTCATCATCAGATACAGATAAAGTAGGTAATTGATTCCCAAGATAATCATATACCTCAATACCTAAATATCCGTTGCCCCAGTAAACAGTCCCATCTGGATCGACAGCAATACCTAAGCCTGAGCCATCCGTATCTGTTTCGTGTTTAGACCAAAGTAAATTCCCAGATTCACTATCAATGGCAAATAACTCACTATAAGATGTGGCATAAATAATTCCAATATTTGAATAAACAAGTGTCCACCTTAATTGATCAAATTCATCATACGTTTTTTTCCAATTCACAGTGCCTGTATAATGAATGGAAGACATTTCATTGCAGTTGCTCACATAAATATTCCCATCTGAATCCATGGCAGGCAAATCTGGAAATGATTCATTACAATCTGATGCTAAATTATCTTGAAAAATAATTGTACCGGTTTCATCAAACACATACAATTCACTACTCCTTGAATATGCTATGGCGAATCCTAAATCATTATGAGCAATAGGTGAATTCACTATTTCACCATTTGTATGAAACGACCATTTCAAATTACCGTCGAGACTAATTCCAAAAATCATTTCATCTCTTGACCCAAAAATAACAGTAGAGTCTAATACACACCCAGACCCCTCGATTCTGGATTCCAACTCTAATTGCCAATCTAAGCTTAAGTTTTTATCGTATTTTTTTATAATCCCATCCATTGGCGAATTATTTTCTGAAATTGCAACATAACAATTTCCACTATCGTCAAAAACCGGCGTTGATAATTCGGGGGTATAACCAATATTTAAGGTATCAAATACGATTCCTTCAATTGATAATTCTCCCGGGTAATATCCCGTATTGGAATAATCATATCGAATATTATACCAAGGACGAACTTCAGTTTGTGGCAACATAAGTGCATCATCAATTGGATCAGTACAACTTACAATGGCAATAATTATATAAAATAAAAAAATTCTGTTTCCATTTGCGATCATAATATTACTCCATTTTATTTTACTAAAAGCACTTTTTTAGTATCACTGAAATTATTTCCAATAATAGTTATGTAATAAACACCTGAAGGATAGGCATCTGCATTCCAATTAAAATGGTGATCTCCCTTTTTAAAAGCTCCAAGTGATTCAGTGCTAATCCTTTGGCCTTGAATATTATAAACTGAAAATGTTATTTCATTCGACGCTTTTAATGAAAAGTAATATTGAACTGTAGAATTAAAAGGATTTGGAAAAACTTTATTTTTTAATTGAGAATAATTATTATCATTAAAAACTTGCCTTGAAATTGAGTTACTTTTTGATGTAATGCATACATTATCATAATTTGCAGGTGAGTTCCCTTGATAATTCGCATAAACATCATAACAGTGTTCATGACGATCACTTCCACAACAGAGTTGTATGGTTTGATCCACAAAAGAAGTATTTGAAATATTTTGTTGAATTAAAACAGCATTATTGCCATCATTAGATCTCCATATATCGTAGGTAATACCTTGTCCAGAGGTCAGCCATGACAGAGAAGGGTGGTTTGAACTATTTTGTACATTTAATCCTGAAACTGGAGTAACTGAGAAACAATAAGCATCAGGTGTGGGACCGTCTGGTTGATCCCAAATATGTTCAGTTTGACCGTTTGAAATGGGATAAATATCTCCACTATATTTGATTGATATTGAATTATTATTTAAATTGAATACAACTCCCATATCAGCCGTTAGTGGGGTAGCATAAGGGTAATTACAGTCAGTGAAATCAACATTTATATAATATGATGATGAACTAGTACTTACCTGAATTTGATAGATTCCATATCCAAAAGTAAACTCACCCCCTGTTTGTGACCCCACATGATCCCCTTTGAAATCAATGGAACTTGAACTACTTGTTTTTTGAGCGGAATTATACTGAGATGTTAAGTCATATTCCGCATCATATATATTTCCTACTGCTGATATTGAAACTGTACATGATACAGGATTTGTAAAATTATGAACTATTATATTAAGCTCTGTGGCATTTCTTTCTTCCGCAGAAGCAAACGATAAATTATATAAGACCCAAATAAATAACATGTATTTACTCATAATTTAACACCAAAGAAAATTAATCAGACACGTCTAATTTTAAGTTAATTAATTTTATAAACCAAATAATTTCATCCAAATTTTTAAATTCAAATCCTAAACATTGGCATTAGTTAATTTATTAACGATAGCAAAGAATCAAATTGATTCTAAAATAAAAAAGGCAGTGAAACCACTGTCTTTTTTATTTTTGTTATACTGATTTATGAAAGCTTAGTACCTATTTCATAAGGATCATTTTTTTCACTGCTCGATAATCCCCAGCTTGAATGGAATAAATATAGACACCCGTTGATACGGGGAATCCTAAATCGTTTGTGGCATTCCATAATGCGGTATAATAACCGGCAGGTTTATTTTCTTGGACTAAAGAACGTACTTGGCGCCCAATCACATCATAAATGGTAACAGATACATTCGCATCATTTGGCAATGCATATGGAATCTGTGTACTTGGATTAAATGGATTTGGATAATTTTGGTCTAATCTAAAATCATGTGGTATGATTTTTGGGTCTATGGAGAGAGTCCCACCCCCGTTTGATGTGTAAAAAACACGTCCATTTTTTATAACCCATCCCGTAGAATCATTTACAAAAACAATATCATTGGAATTACGATAATAGCCATGTGCCATTTCTTGTGGAGCCCACGTTCGACCTGTGTCGCCACTAAAATATGTTTGAACTCCTACAGCAGCCGATACTTTGGCTGGGTCATCAGGGGAGAATTCAATATCCAATGGGTTTCCAACAGTGCACTCTATCCATTCCCATGATTCCCCTCCATCAATTGTGCGGTATATTTCATCATTACGCGGAATAGTTAAACCTATATTTTCATCATAAAACTTGATTAATCTTGCATAATCAGGATAATTAGTTTGGGTCCAATTATACCCCCCATTCGTTGTTTTAAATAAATATTGCGGTACACTCCCACTTTCAAAAAAATAGCCAACGTCCGGGCTTACAAAATCAATTCTTCGCCAAACATTTGCCGAATGATCACCAAAAGCAGAATCGTTTACTGATTCCCAATGAAGCCCCCCATCTGTTGTTTTCAAAAAAATAGCTGGCCCTTCAGAGTCTAACACCCCATCTCCCATTGCAATTCCATTATTGACATCAAACATTTCAATAAAATTCATAAAATCTGTAAGCGTTGTATCGGAAAACTGTCGCACCCATGTACTACATCCATCCGTGGTTGAGTATATATATGCCGGCCAAGCGCAACCCCAAATGTGGTTTTCATCAATAATGGAAATGTCTATAAAACTTATGCTATCCGAAGAAAAACATTCAGACCAATCGTTGCCACCATTTTGCGATTTATACACATGTGATATACTGTTATCATGTATGGAAATAACGACATTATTTTCATCAGCTGCATCTATTGCATGCCCAGTATGCCAATCATTCGGCAAACCGCTTGACTGTCTTTCCCATTGTCCCAATAACAAAAGTGGAATCATAGATGTAAATATGAATAATCGCATACCTAATCCCTTGGTGGTCTAAAAGTAACAATGGGTGCCGAAATAGATAAAGCATCATAAATCTTTGTAAATATTCTGTACCGAATCGTGCTAGAAGGAGGCAATGTTTGATTTCTATCAATCCATCGAGTTGTTTCTCTATGGATGGTAGCCACAGTTGACCAAGTTCCAGTACTGATTTTTTTTTGAATTACATACTCATCACCATATATGAAAGACCAGCTTAAATGAACCTTATTTCTGTAATTTGATCCTGTGAAAGATGTTACAGGAGGTGGGCTATAATCATCGCTGGTATCTTCGCATCCTTGAGTTTTAAGCGATCCTGAAGGGGTAGTCACATAACGCGCCCAAAGAATCGCACAATCAAAACCAGTAATATCATTTTCCTCATTGTTACAATTTAACCCCATATCACAATCTGGATCATCTTCGCAGGAAGCTGTATAATGGTCAGGATAAAAATTATTACAGCAGGGTTTTCTATCGCGATCATAGTCTAAAATAATACCACCGTATGTAGAGTTTTCTTCGTTTAATATTTCAATAGATGAGCTCGTTAAAGGTTGGTTTATGTCTGAACAGGATGAGTAGAAAAAAAAGGCGAAGAAGAAAAATAAAACCAATCTTTTTATATTTAGCATAACAGACTCCTAATTACATTACGTAATATAATATATTAGTATCTTATTAACAAGTATCATTATCCAAAAAAAATTGAAATGATTTTAAAAGTAAAAAAGGCAGTGGTTTCACTGCCTTTTTTACTTTTGTTATACTGATTTATGAAAGTTTAATACCTATTTCATAAGGATCATTTTTTTCACTGCTCGATAATCCCCAGCTTGAATGGAATAAATATAGACACCCGCTGATACGGGGAACCCTAAATCGTTTGTGGCATTCCATAATGCGGTATAATATCCGGCAGATTTATTCTCTTGGACTAAAGAACGTACTTGGCGCCCAATCACATCATAAATGGTAACAGATACATTCGCATCATTCGGCAATGCATATTGAATCTGTGTACTTGGATTAAATGGATTGGGATAATTCTGCTTTAGCGCAAAATGAGTCGGAATAGATGACCCATCATCGGTTGATAACATAACCGTTACAATATCAGATGATTCACTTTCATTTCCATTGTAATCCATGGTTGTAACCCAGTATTCATAATTCCCCAACCCAACGCCATCTAGATAGAATGTGTCAATAGTGGTAAAGACCGTGGCTGGTTCACCGGACCCAACTTCATGGCGATAAATTTTATGATAATCAAAATCAGGTGCATGAGGTCGATTCCATGAAATAAGAATGCCATCGTCATCCCCAACAGCACCAACACCACCCGGCGCTCCAGGATGAATATTATCCACAGAGAAACCTGTAACCGGTTCAGAATCTAGAAAATAGTTTGGATCCCACGTATGAGCAGAAACCATAAATGTACTCCAAACTGTATCCATTGGTGTAGCATTTCCTAAAGTAGGAACAACCATGCTATAAGGTTGCATACCATGCCAAGGAACTGTTGCAACAAAATCCCATAATTCAAGAGGTGCATCATTTACTTTTCGCCAAACGGAAAATTGTGTAAATGCTTCCCAATCTCCAGGATTTCCTGGATTCCATACAAGACGCATTTGGTAACCTTGATCTTCCGGCACATCTCCAAACCATTCAATATGGGGCGGATGACTCATGCCTTCTTGGAATAAAGTAATATCAAAAATGATATCATTATTTTCAATGACTACAGCACCGGGAATATAAATATCTTCATACCCATCTGCGGCTGCAAAGAAATCATAAACACCATTCACGAGTGGAATGTCATAATGGCCATCTTCAGAAAATCGAAATGTTTCATATTGATTATTCAGGACACCAATAAATCGCCATTGATTTTCGTCTCCTCCGGATAAACCAACAAATCCACTCATCGATCCGTCAAAATTTTCAACCGGGGATAATGTAAAGTCTATCCAAGAACCCTCATCCCATACTTCTACTCCATATTGCCACGATCTGAAATATCCTTCTGCACCAGCACCAACATCATACACGCCACCAGGAAGATTTAATTCAAACATTCCCATATCATCGGTAAATGTAGATTTAGACCAACCATCACCATCGAGACTTCTGGCTTCAATTCGAGCCCCAGCAAGACGCTCACCATTTACATCCATAACAACACCACTGATAGAGGTATCCCATTCAGGATGTAAATAGAAATCGACATATGTAGCTTCATTTGGGTATACATCAACATGAACCCATTCTGTACTAAATCCTTCTGCGCCGGCTTCCATTTCATAATCGCCTGCAGGAACTTCCATCCAATAATGGCCATTTTCGTCTGTTGATACCTGAAAGTATTCACTATTATTACGATAAGCTGAAACCCATGCATTTGGAATCGGATACGGATCTCCAGCAGCAGACCAAACAACACCTTCTAAATAGCCATGTTCCCCGCCTCCATGATAATCTAATTCTATATCGAATTCAAAATCATCCACATCATCCACATGAACATTGTCTATCCATTCATTGTACCCTTCTGCCCATACATAAACATCATAATCTAATCCACCATTGACCCAACATTCATAATATCCATCTGGATTTGTTGTGCTATTTGTCCAATAGCCTTCACCCGTATCATCAAAATATTGGTATGATATTTCTGCTCCATGAACGGGCTCACCTTCAGGGTTCCAAATATGTCCATGAACAAAAGTTGTATATTCATAAATGTCAAACATAAAACCGGTCTCTTCGCCTTCAACTGTCGCCATTTGAGCAAAAGGATCCGCATATAGATTTTGATTGATTCCAAATTCGCTCATCATAAATAAAACATATTCTTGAGCATGAGAAACATCCACGTGAAAAGATCCATCATCTTGAGTCATGGTGAAGAAAAAGTTCGCTTCATCATCCATACTCGATGCAACAAGAAACATATTAGCCGTTTCAGGATTCGTTCCACCAGAAATAGAATAATCTGATTCAAATCCACCGACATTTAATACAGCTGGATTATCACCAAACGTGTTTGTTTCAGGATTAAAACTTGTAAACAGCAATGATGTATTTTGTAACATGAGCCAGAAAAAATCATCATTTTCATCATCCATACTTAAGGTAATTTCAAAAACACCTACTTCTGAATTTTCATCATCATCCATATTGTCAACTAGCCAAATCGCAGGAACTCCATCCATCAAATTCATAAGATTAATATCTTGTTGTGGCTCAAGAGTCTCATTGAAATTTGCATCATAAAATAAAGATAATAATCCAGCAAATGGACCTTCGCCATGAGAATCAAATGTTAAAGTTACCGTGACCGATTCTCCTGCTTGAATATCAACACTTGATCCACCATTTAGTGTAACTTCAAAATCTGTGAATTCAAATCCCGGTCCTGTGGAATCGCTAAATAGTATTTCAATATTATATTCTTCGCCAGCTTCAACTCCTTCCAATGTGACTTCAGCATGACCCAATTCTTCAGACCAACCTGAAATATGAACCATATCCGAAGGCCAAACAGTCATAGCATCAAGTCCATCTGGTGCTGCAAAACTGATTTGTGGACATTCAGGCGAATTTGATTCTACGAATGGCACTTCATTCCCCGCTTCATCGGTATAACTGATCCAAATAGATGCTGTAGTACTAGATTCTCCAAGATGAAAATCAAATTGACTTCCATCTAAATCGACCCAAACGGATGATTCATCATACCAATACCCATCATGGTCAACATTTAACCAATAAAATTTGTCTGACTGTTCAGTGGAAATGTGATAATAACCATTTTCATTTGTAACGGATGAATCAGATTCTTCTGACTCCCATAATTCACAAAAAACAGTTACTCCACTCATTGGATTTCCATCAAAATCTCTTACGATGCCTTCAATAAAGGACGCATCTCTTGAGTTAGATTCAAACTTTGGTTCAACCTGCGGTCGATTTTTAAGACGCTCATTAGAAGAAAGCACATTATTCTTTAAAAAATCATCTGCTTTCAAATTCTGCACATTTGGTTTTTCAAACGATTGGAATGATGATTTTGAAATAACATTTTTCACAGATTGAAGCATCTGAGTTTGCGCATTATCTGAATTAGATTTTGCAGATGTTTTTAACATTTGTCGCATAACATCATTTTGCGCATCTTTTTCAAGTCGCAATTGAGATACGTGTTCGATGTTTATTGGTTGATCAAGTGTGGGAATTATTTCCGTTTGTTGAATTGATTTTAGCCCTGAAGCAAAAAGGAAAGATAAGGTGAAAACGATTGTCGAAAACTGACGAAGTATGATCATAACAGACGCCTCAATAGGTTATGATTAGTCTCACCGACCAAATGAGAGAATTGCAGGTCTTGGTGAAGTTAGAGAGAAAAGGTTATTACAATCTATATATAAAATTCGTACGTGATCTAGGTCACATCAAGAAATACTCATTTATTTCCCGATTGGGTAAAATGGCTTAAAGTTAAATTTAAAGGAAGTGTGAACATAATTTCCGTCAGTATTCACTTGATATTGGTTTGCATACTTTTCTGTATTTTTAGCAATATCCATAAGGGCATCAGCTAGAGCAACAACATCTTCTTTAGTTGAATAGAGTCCAAAACTAGCCCGAACCATTCCTCGTTTCAATTCAACATAATCCGCAATATCATCCATGTCCACATCTTCAATACCAGACATCAAATCATCCATAATCATTTCTTTCACATATGGATGAGCACAAAAACAATCATTTCGAACGGCAATATTAAAATAATCATTCAGAATAGCAGCTGTTAATCCATGATCCAACTCTTTCATATTGAAAGATATAGAAGCAACACGTCTGCAATGGTTTGTATTTATTTCTCCATAAATCCTAATTCCTGGGATTGGTTTCATTTTTTCTAAAGCTAATTGAATTAATTGATCTTCTTCATCAAATAGAAATTCCATCCCTATTCGATCTAAAATATCTACGGCAATTGCCAGTCCAATGGCACCAGGAATATTGGGAGTTCCAGCTTCTTCACGGTCGGGGAACGATGATTTAACAACATAATTATCTACAAATACATCCTGAACCATTCCGCCGCCCACTTCTTCCGGTTCAACAGACAGCAATAAATCTTTTCGAGCGACGACAGCCCCGGGAGATCCTGGGAAATAAGTTTTATGCCCAGAAAAAACAATTGCATCAATATGTCTATTTGGATGATGCGGGTCACACATTTGAACGGGAACATGAGCCGCTAATTGTGCGCCATCAACAACCATATAGGCACCATATTTATGAGCAATTTCTGCCGCTTCATAAATGGGATTCATGATTCCTGTCACATTACTCACACCGGTTAAAGCAATATAATTTAATTGACCTTCATTCTCTTTGCAGATGGATTCAAGTGTTTCAATACAGACACACCCAAGTTTCCCATTTCTTTCTTTCAGCGGAACATGAATGATTTTATCCATATGTTTCCTATGGGGTAAATCGTTTGAATGATGTTCCATTATAGATACAATGGCTAATTCTTTTTCAGGTCGAGAATGTTTAAAAACTCTCGCCAAGCGATTCATCCCAGCTGTCGTTCCACTTCCTGTAAAAAAGCATGCATATGTTTCCGGATCTGCACGTAAAAAAGATAAAATTCTTTTATGAGCCCAATGATAATAATCCGTAGATATTTTTGCACCAAAATGGAGCGTACTATGGGTATTTGAATAATGATGATTAAATTTTTCCACTGCATCATGAGCTGGCTTCATCATTAATGTGGATGCGGTAGAATCTAAATATATTCGTTTAGTGGTTTCACCTGTTGCAAGCGTGTATTCTGTATTTAATCCAATAAATGCGCGCTGGATTTCATGAAATAATTCGGAGCCTGTTTTATGATGAGACATAATGAAATGTAATAATAATTAGATTTTTAATGACGAGAAACTAAAAAGAATTCAGTCAATCATTTATAGTTTTATTCCCACGGGTTCGGAATGTCACCATTCATCAATTTTTTATAATATATCCAACTTGTCATATTGGGACGTTCATCATCAATGGGAGGCGGAAATTCATATTTTGGATATTTTTCACGAATCGTATTTTTTAAAACATCAGGCAAATCTTCGAATGAAGCAACTCGTTTTCCCAATCCATGATATAGGGTAGAGCCTTCAATACTACCCATTTCCATCCACGGTAACCATTGGGCAGATCGTGCCCATCCAACATTTACATCTGTGGATGTTGGTTTTGATTCATCAAATAAATCATTTGTTCGTCCAAACCAATTAAACATTTCATGTGCTTGATAGTATCCACCCACTTGTTTTTGATAATCTCCACCTAATGGATTTGGATAAAATAATGGAATTTCCATATTCATCATAAAATGGCCGCCTTGAACAACCGCTGGTAATTTAAAGGGTCCCCGTTTTCCATAAGCATACGTTGGATAGCGACTATTGACTGGATCATTAGCAATATGAATAATATCCACTTTTTTCCCTGTCCATGGGTTATCCCATTCATGAATCAATTCACCCGTTTCAGGATCTAAATAAAATAATACTTCTCTCGAAACATATTCGTAACCATATCCATTTTCTTCGTTCGAGACTGTTTTAGTTGCACGAACATTGAGCCCTTGGTAATCAAATAAATGTCGATCTTTTTCACCTAATTTGTGACTATACACACTCCCATAAAACCAGAAATAAGTTGGCTCATTATCAATCAGAGATGATGACACTTTCCGCATAATTTTTACTGCGTCTTCTGGGTTATCAGGATTAAGCCACTTCTCTTTCCCCTCCACAATTGTGAGTGTAAAGACAATTAACAATAACAATGATACAATGTTTAGCTTCTTCATAGCTCCTCCATTAGAATGAGTGAGAAATTCGTATTGTCCCCACAAATGCATCTTCATTTATGGTAGATCCGCCAGGGTGTAAAACCCATTGAATATCCGGTTGAATAGTAATGTGATTCATTATTTGGAATTGATATGTACATTCAATTGCACATTCATAATCCATGGGAAATAACATATCTTCATATAAAATAAATCCATTGCCCGGAATAGAAGCATAGGCTACACCAATACCAAATGAATCATTACTAAGCGATTTGAATACATTTTGAATGATTATTCCACCATCAATGGCAAGTGAATAGGTATTTTGATCATTGTTTGGACTCCATCCAGCTCGAAAAAATCCCTGAGAAGGGAAACGGGAATTAGTTTTACTCAATCCAAACTCTGTTGAAATATAATACCCGTACCGACTTGATTGATCTTGAAAATACACAGATGAAGGTTCTGAACATGTATATTTCCATGTTCCAAGCTTAAATATATAATTTTGTTTTGTGCTTTTTTGGGACACAAACTCTCCAACTGAAAAAACGCCTTGCTCTTTATTGATTTCCCAATGCATCCCTTGTTTTGTAATGTCACCCTTTCCATCGGGATGATCAAATGGATCTCCATCATACACGCCAAAATGAAGAAATTGATTTTCATTTATATCATATTTTATCCTAACTCCAGGCGCTGTAACAAAATAGGCTGGTCCTGTATTTACCGTGTTGGCTGAAATATATGCTGGCCATCCAAATGAACTGTTAATAAATAAGCCACCAACATCATTCACAGAGAATTCAGCATCGGCAAGTAAACTTCCAAATCGTATGTTTAGGGATTTATCCAGCATATTTTTTTCCACCCATATTTCATACAAACGAAAACTATCATACCCATCTATATTGCTCGCTCCAAATCCATCACCAATTAAATCTGAAGGACTATCTCCAGTTATCAATAAAGAAATTATTCTAAAAAGTGTATTCTTACGTTCAAATTCTATTCCAATCTCACCAACACCACTCATCACAGTTCCGGTCTGGACACCGCCCGACAGGTTAGACATGGACTCTAAAATGATATTTCCATCTATTTTAAATGGCGCTTGCCCAAATAAGAGATGAATGAATCCGATGGTTAGAAAAAAAGGTTTCATAATAATTTCATCAAACTTTTTATGCTTTCTTCTTTCCTTTATTCCATACGTATAGATATCCGCCTATTGCTACGAGAAACACTAATACATACATAATCATGGCACTATTTTGCAACATAGATCTTTCTTCCCAAGTGCCACTATTAAAAACAAAATACAACATGATTAAAGGGAATAGAATCATTTCAGCCCAAAATACTTTTAATATCCACATACTACCATCCTCCGTCCATCACGTCCGTTCCCATTCTGGAGCCGACTAATGCAATTATAATTATGAGAGATAGAAGTATATGAAGGGTAATTGCAGGATAAGCTAAATCTTTGACTCGCTTTTTAAGTGTTGCTTCATTTTCTTCTTCATCTCCTTCTCCATCTTTAATATTTTGAAGTACGCCAACCGTGCCAGCTGCACCCGTAATGAGTAATACAGCCATGATTAGTATTACGCTGAAAAGGATAAGTTTTAGATTCATCCAAGGGAGTGTAATTAATGGCTCAAAACTTCTCCATCGTAACCACGCTAAAGTAAGGCCAATAAAAGGTGTCGCTAAAAATACCTTTGTAACCCACATATCAAATTTCTGTGCCAGCTTAGCTCGATCTAATCGAACATCAATGGGCAAATCCCTATCTATAAGACTCATACTTAAACTAAAAACCACAAAATCACTGCCGAGCCATATAACCACAAAAATAATGTGTACCCATAAAACTAAATTGGTCAAATTCAAATAGTCCATTTTTCCTCCCTAAGAAAGTGTTCCAATCACAATACCCGTCACAAAAGGTATTAACCAAATCACCCAAACAATGGTACTAAATTTGTGGAAACTCAAAATAGCTTCTTCATCTTTTTTCACAATAACCATTGTAGCCCAAATGGTATGGATTAACATTAATACAATGGCAAGTAAACCTGTCGAACCATGAAGATTTAAATGGATACCACCCGCAATTTGTCTCATATAATCAGTGCCAATAAAATCGGCTGTGAGTCCTGCCCAAAAAAACCCAAGGTGCAAAACTTTTAATCGACCTGCAAATCGCTCACTCCAAACAGCAATCGTATAAAAAATGAGAGCTGTTACAATATAGATAACAGCTAATTGTAATAATGTCATTTATTCTCCTTTATTTGTTTCAATTTCAATAAGGTCTCTTTAGATATTTTCCGCATGCCTTACCTAAAATATTTCCATTTTCATAAATTTTATTTCCGCGTAAAAATGTCGTCTTCACTTTTCCGGTTAATTCATATCCGTCAAACGGTGAATACCCTTGAGTCGACTCAGATTCCCCTGAGTTCACTACAAATGTTTCATTAGGGTCCACCAATACAATATCTGCATCATATCCCGGCGCTATATCACCTTTCGATTTAAATCCAAATCGTTGGGCAGGATTCCAAGATAAAAGTTCTGCAATTCGGTTTGCAGATACACCGCGTTTCGTTCCTTCACTAAAAAGTCCCGATAATAAATATTCCGTCCCACCAAAACCGGATTTAGCCAAAAAAACATTATCCGGGTTATCTGAATCCACTTTCATTTCCTTTGAACAGCATGCATGGTCACTCACAACCCAATCAATATGTCCTTTTTTCAATGATTCCCATAATGCTTCCACATCTTCTCTAGGGCGAATAGGAGGATTCACTTTTGCATAATTACCATTAGGGCAATCCACATCCAAGAGCAAATGCCCAACCGTCACCTCACGTCGAAAATTGATATGTGGAAATGTTGCTTGCATCATCATGGCTGCATCAATGGCTTTTCTGGAAGTCAAATGAAGTAAATTTATATTGATGCAATCTGTTTCATTCGCTAAATAGGAAGCAATAAAAATGGCTAATCCTTCAGAATGGGGCGGTCTAGATGCACTGTAAGCCCTTAACCCTTCCAATGTTCCTTCTTCTTCAACAAGTTTAGTATAAGCTGTCATAATTTCAGCTGTTTCACAATGGAGACTTAAACTAATAATATCCTTTTTATCAGAATGATTGTCCATTGCTTTTTTAATACCACGCATAATGAATTCAAAATGAGCCATATCATATTTATCGTCAGGGCCAATCATGAGAAAATTTGATTGATCATCGGATTTCCCATGTAATCCATGGCTCCCATAAAACATAAATATTTTAAAAGAAGTAACGCCGAATTCATCAATAATATAGTCTATTTCATCAATATGACTTCCCATCATTGGCGCTAAATGATAGGCATAATCCACATGAAATTTTCCATCTGAAACGGCTAGCACTTCAGGGAAAAATTCTCGATAGGGGCCAGATTTATTTAAGTAATATTGACCTGTACGCATATAATTGATACTTGTAGTAACGCCCCCCATAGCAGCCGCTCGACTTTCTGTAACAGCATCTTGGCTCAAATGTGTATAAATCCCAGTATGCATATGTGCATCCACAAGCCCTGGAAACGCCATATAATTACATCCATCAATGACACCATTAGCATCATCTGGATTTAATTCGGATTCCACAGAAATAATTTTTCCATCTTTTATTCCTATATCAGAATAATCGACTGTTGAAACATTCGGCCGAACGAGTTGAATATTTTTTATAATTGTATCAAACTGCATTTTTATCTTTCGTATTTTTAAATATTTTTATTGCCATTTCGCAAAATCGGAAGACGCCTTGAAATTTCATATAAGTCTTCATTTCATGATTCATAATAAATCACTTCATCCTGCTTTAATCGTTCAATTTCATTCGAGGATAATCCCAATTCGGTCAATACTTTTTCAGTATCTTTTCCGATTTTATTGGGTGGATCTTTTCGAAGACCTAAATCAGAATCGCCATACTCAATTGGAAGTCTTGGCATTTTAGATTGGGTTCCATCTGGGAATTCTGTATTCAATAATCTATCATTATAATTGAGCTGAATATCATCAAACAAATCTTCTGGACATGCGATGGGAGCAAATGGAATACCCCCCTTTTCACATGTATAAATAATTTCATCCTTTGTGAATGATTTTAACAGTTTTTCAATTTCTGGAATAAACCATTTTCTTTCACGAATTCTATCATTATTTGTTTTTAGCCTCGAATCATTCAATAATGAGTTGCACTCAAATGCATGACAAAATTTCTCCCAATGTTTTTCACTTATCACACCCACAAATATTTGTTCATCATCTTTTGTATCGAATACCTTATATATTGCCCAAGCACTTACACGGTTCGTCATTGGTTGAACTTTTTCATCCGATAAAGCAGAATAAGCCATATGTTGGCCCATGATAAATGCACACGTTTCAAATAAAGAACTTTTTATATATTTTCCTGAATTAGTGGTTTTTCGTTCAAAAAGTGCTGTTAATATTCCCATGGCTGCAAACATGCCCCCAGAAATATCTATGACAGATGCACCCGCTCTTAATGGTTGCCCCGGTAATCCTGTCATGTAGGCTAATCCTCCCATCATTTGAACCACTTCGTCCATTGCGTGACGGTTTTCATATGGTCCTGATAAAAAGCCTTTTAGTGACGCATAAATCAGAGTAGGATTAATCAATGTCATTTCCTCGTAGCCATATCCTAACCGATCCATCGTTCCGGGTCCAAAATTTTCTATTAATATATCTGTTTTTTCCACCATTTTCCGGACGATACTCTTCCCCTCGGATGTTTTTATATTAATCGCAATGGATTCTTTATTTCGGTTATAGAATGGATAATACCCTTTACCAAATCCTTTCAAGTTTCGTGTTGGATCACCCGTTGATGGTTCAATCCTTATAATATCCGCACCTAAATCAGCCAATATGAGACCACAGGAAGGACCCATTACAGCATGTGTAAATTCAATTATTTTAATGCCGCTCAACGGTAAAGGAGTCACTTCTCTTCCCTTTGTGACTCCAATACATTACCAACTTGATGCATGTGAGATTGCATGGCTAATTCAGCGCCTTCAATATCTTGATTAACAATGTTTTTTAAAATTTCCTTATGATGAACGAGAGCTGTTTCAGTTTGGTCTTGAAAATTTAAGACAAAGGTTAAATCACTCCTCAATATTTGCATAATGGCTTGGGTTAAAACGACAAATGCAGAATTACCAGATGCTTTTGCTAACTCAACATGGAATTCCATGTCCACTTCAATGAATTTTTTTGTATGGTTTTTAGATTTTTCCATCTTTTCAATTAGGAATTGTAATTGGTCGATATTTTCTTGTGTACGATTTTCGGCAGCTAATTTTGCAATGGGCGCCTCTAATACTTTTCTAGCAAAATGAAGATCTTCTTTAACGACCTTTTCTACATCTAATAATAAATTGACAGATTCCACAATTCGATCAGCTGTATTATTAGCAACAAAAGTCCCTCGGCCAACCATTATATCAATTAAACCAATTTCAGATAAAGATTTAATGGCTTCTCGTACAGCTGTTCGGCTAACGCCAAATTGTTGCGCCATATCTCTTTCGGATGGTAATTGGTCTCCTTTTTTTAATTCACCGCTTAAAATCATTTTTCTAATTTGATTAACGATATTCTTATAAAGTTTTTGTTGCGGTACAATTGGTTTGTAATTCACATTCATTTTTCGATCCTATTAATTGCTAAAAATTGTATTGCAAAAGTTGAAATAAATCTTTAGTCTCTTCGTGATATAAGTGGTCTAATGGTCATACCATCATACCACTTAACATACAGATTATCAAGCATTAATCATATAAAATATTTATGACTGGATTCATTTTGAGAGGAGAATTGCATTAAATGGCAGGCTTTACTATAACAGAAAAAATAATGGCGAAACAGAGCGGAAGAGATTCTGTCCGCCCCGGCGAATTAGTCTGGGCAGATGTGAATTCTATCATGACAATGGATTATCTGGGAAAATCTACCTTTAATATATTTGATTCATTGGAAGCCGAAGATTTATTTGACAGAGATAAAGTGATTTGCGTTTCTGACCATTTGGTTCCACCGCCCACAGAAGCATTTGCCAATTTACTCAACGAATGGCGAGCAATTGTTAAAGCACATAACGTCACACATTTTTATGATTTTGGTAAGCAAGGTATTGCCCATCAAATTATGGTTGAAGATGGACATGTGCTCCCAGGAACTGTAAGTATTGGGACTGATTCTCACGCTAATTCTTATGGGGCTGTAGGAGCTGTTGGAAATGCAGTAAGCGTTACAGATGCAGCCGTCGCCATGGCTACGGGGAAATGCTGGTTTCGCGTTCCGGAAACAGTCAGATTTCATGTTACAGGAAAATGGCAGCCCTGGGTCATGGGAAAAGATTTGTCACTCCACATTATGAATATGATGCATTGGAATGGTGACCTTATTTATAAAGCATTAGAATATGATGGACCTGCCATGAGCGACCTATCCATGGGCGGAAGAATTTCTCTCTGTAATATGACGGTCGATTTAGGTGCAAAAAATGGCATCGTTGCACCCGATGAAAAAACGCAAGCTTACTTAAATGGCGTGGCTAAAGGAGAGTGGGAAATGGTTTCAAGTGATTCCGATGCTGAATATGAAGCTGAATATGAAATTGATATTTCCAATGTAGGTCCTGTCGTTGCCAAACCAGATAATTTAGATGATGTTGTAAATGTTGAAGAAGTTGTGGGCACAAAATTGAATCAAATTTTCATTGGCACCTGCACCAATGGCCGTGTAGAAGATTTTGGAATTGCTGCCGCCATTTTGGAAGGGAAACAAGTTCATCCTGACATAAATATGCTCATGGTTCCAGCAAGTCAAACGCAATATTTAGAAGCCATGGAAAAGGGATATGTATCCACATTGGTCAAAGCCGGTGTAGCCATTGGCACATCTGGTTGTGCGCCGTGTTTCGGAACGCATCGTGGCGTAGCTGGAGACGGAGATGTGGTCTTGAGTGCGGGAAATCGAAATATGAAAGGACGTATGGGAAGTAAATCAGCAGAAATTTATTTAACGTCTCCTACCGTGTGTGCAGCATCTGCACTCACAGGAACAATTGCAGATCCACGGGATTTACCCATGCCTGAAAACTTTGGAGTCACTTATGGCGAATAATTTAAAAGGAAGCGTTTGGAAAGCAGAAGGATATGTATTTGCTTACGATATTATTAAGCAAGAATTCTGGACATCCGCACTAGATAAAGAAGAAAATAGTAAATGGGTCATGGGTGGCGTTCATTCGGATTTTGATAAAGAGAATGGCTTTCGCTCTAACGGATATTCATTCATTGTGGCTGGACATAATTTTGCCGGTGGTGGAAAAAGCATTGAGCACGTTATTACAGGTCTTATGGGCGCCGGCATAAAAGCAGTCATTGCCGAATCTTTTTCTCGACTTCAATTTCGAAATGCCATTAATTACGGACTTCCCTTTATTACGTGCAAAGGCATCGAAGCAATTGCATCTACGGGCGATGAATTGGAAGTAGATCCAATTTCAGGACAGATTAAGAATCTTACTACCGGACAAGAAATTCAAGCAGCACCCGTGGCACCGTTTGTGGCGGAAGTGGCAGAATCCGGCGGATTAATTTCTTATATTCAAAATGTGATTAAAGAAGGAAAAGTGGACGAATTACGATGAAAGAAAATACAATGAAAACAAAATTAGCCAATGGCAAAGCTGTCTTTGGCTGTATTGCGCCAAATTCGGATTCCATTCTCATTGAGACGATGGGACTCATTGGATTTGATTATCACATTTTAGATTGTGAACATGGACCCGCAGGCGTTGTGGAAGTGGAAAATTTCGCTCGTGCGTGTGAACTCCGTGGTATGACACCGTTAGCTCGCGTTCGTGAATTAAATCGCCATCTCATTTTACAATTTATGGATGCAGGTATCATGGGACTTATTGTTCCCGGAATGCAAAATGCGGACATGGTTCGAGAAATGGTAGATGCCGTTAAATATCCACCCATTGGAAATCGTGGGCTTGGTCCTATTCGCGCGGCTGATTATATGTTGGGAGAAATGAACCAAAAAGAATATGTGAATTTCGCCAACGAACAAACCATGGTTCTGCCCTTATTTGAAGATATTTCTGCATTAGAAAATTTAGACGAAATGGTAAAAGTTCCCGGCATTGACGGATTTATTATCGGTCCACGAGATTTAGCCATGTCCATGGGATATATTGACGGTCCCGCCGGACATGACGATGTAAAAGAAACGGTGGATATAGTCATCAAAACGGTTACGGAAGCCGGACTTGTGGTAGGCACAGTTGCTCCCAATGGTGCAGCAGCAAAAGCGTTAATCGATCGTGGTGTCCAAATTTGTTTAGGCGGCGTAAATGGTTTGCTTGTATCTGCGGGACGAGCATATTTAAATGATGCAAAAGAGTAAAACAAGCATCTTGCTTGTTTATCAATTTAAAAACACAGTAACAAGCAGGATGCTTGTTATACAGTAAAAGGAGAATCAGATGTCAACACTCATAGTATTATTCAATTTGAAAGATGGTCAATCGGTAGAAGATTATGAAACATTCGCCAAAGATGTGGATGTTCCTGGTGTAAAATCTTTGAATTCCATTGATGATTTCAAAATCTATAAATCCCAAGCACTTTTATTTTCAGATGATGCACCACCGTATCAATATTTTGAAGTCATAGATGTAAATGATATGGATGCATTTGGCGTAGATGTTCAGGATGAAAAAGTGCAAGAAATTGCAGGAAAATTCCAAGGTATGGTAGATAATCCCCTATTTATTTTGACGGAGAAAATTGCTTAATTATGTTTTCCCAATTTTATATACCCCCATTATCCCCCTATGACAAGGGGATTTGTGTGGTTCCCAAAATGGAAATTGAGTTTAAATCTTTTTATTTTCTCCCCTGTAATAGGGGAGAACCAAAGTGGGGTCATTAATAATGGACTTTACATTTTTTACTTTCAATTGGATCGAAGGGGAAGAATCATGAAAACATTACCAGGTAAAATAGCCGTCATTACCGGTTCCGGTCGAGATACAGGAATCGGAAAAGGAATCGCCATGGCATTCGCAGATGCGGGATGCAATGTAGTCATCAGCGATATTGGCGTAGCAAAAGATCATCGATTTGATGAAAGCCACATCGGCACCACAGACGAAATGAATGCCATTGTTCAAGAAGCGAAAGACAAAGGCGTGGATGCCATTGCAATTGCGTGCGACGTGCGAAGAGAATCTGAAGTGAAAAATTTAATTTCGTCCACAGTCGAACATTTTGGTGCTATTGATATTATGGTAAATAATGCAGGTATTGGCTATCTCATGGAACCTTTGGTTGAATTCAAAGAAGAAAGTTGGGACGCCGTTTTGGAAGTAAATCTTAAAGGTGCTTTTCTTTGCACAAAACATTCAGCTATAAATATGATTGCCATAGGAAATGGCGGGCGTATTATTAATATAGCTTCTCAAGCAGCTAAATCCGGATTCCCTTTTGCGGCGGCTTATACTGCATCCAAACATGGCATGATTGGTCTCACTCGTTCCAATGCAGTTGAACTTGGTGAACATAAAATAACGGTGAATGCTGTTTGCCCAAATCATATTACCACCGGGCTCGGCCAGTGGCAAAACGAATTTTTCAGCGAAAAAATGGGCATGAATTACGATGATTATATTCAAGGCATTCGCGATCGCGTTCCATTGGGTCGTGTTGGATTAGTGGATGATATTGCAAAAGCATGCATTTTTCTTGCATCGGAACAAGCAGATTACATTACCGGCGAAGCGCTGAATGTCAGCGGCGGCGAAGAGATGCACTAACATATGAGCTTTCAACTCGGTATAGATATTGGCGGAACTTTTACGGATGTGGTTTTGCTTGATGAATCAAATGACAAACTTTATTTCGGAAAAACACTCACTACCTATGGTGACCCCACGGATGGAATTGTCAATGGTATTAAACAAGTTTTAACGGACAATCAGGTTTCGGGGAAGGATGTTCGCCGAATATTGCATGGCACTACTTTGGTAACTAATGCAATCATTGAACGAAAAGGCGCTAAAACAGGACTCATTACCACAGCCGGATTTGAAGATGTTTTAGAAATCGGGCGTGAACTTCGTTATGATATTTATGATTTAAACATCCAAATGCCTAAACCATTGGTTCCACGAAATTTACGTGTTGGTGTAACGGAGCGTGTGGACAAAAAGGGAACCATCGTTACGGATATTGACAAAGATGAGCTCAAATCATCTGTGCAAAAACTCATCGATCAAGGCGTAGAAGCGATTGCGGTTTGTTACATGTTTGGGTTTATGAATCCTGACCATGAAAAATGGACAGCCGATTATATTCAAAAACATTTCCCTGATATTTATGTCAGTATTTCCAGTGAAATTATGCCGGAAATTCGAGAATACGAGCGCGCATCCGCCACATCCATGAATGCTTACGTTCAACCCCTAACACATACCTATTTATCTCGTTTGGAATCTCGTTTGCAGGAAATGGACATTACCGGTGTCATCAATATTATGCTTTCCAGTGGAAGACTTACAACCATTGAAGGTGCGAAAAAATCACCCATTCATTTATTGGAATCAGGCCCTGCCGGCGGAACCATGGCCGGTGTATTTGTGGGAAAGCAAACGAATCGTGATGATTTATTCGCCTTTGATATGGGCGGCACAACAGCAAAAGCATCTTTGATTCATAACAATGAACCGGACATTACCAATCAATTTGAAGCAGGACGTGTGCGGCGCTTCCGTAAAGGCAGTGGTTTGCCCGTTCGAATTCCTGTGATTGATATGATTGAAATTGGTGCCGGTGGCGGAAGTATTGCCAAAGTGAATCAATTAGGTTTACTAACCGTTGGACCAGAAAGTGCCGGTTCCGAACCGGGTCCAGCTTGTTATGATCGGGGTGGAGAATTCCCCACCGTAACTGATGCAGATTTGGTTTTGGGTTATTTAAATCAAGATTACTTTTTGGGTGGCACGATGAAACTGAATCGGCAAAAATCAGAAGAAGCCATTCAAATTCATTTGGCGGAACCATTGGGCTTATCAGTAGAAGATGCAGCATTAGGTGTCCATCGTGTGGTAAACGAAAATATGGCCAATGCAGCCCGTGTTCATATTTTAGAAAAAGGACAAGATCCAAGACATTATACCATGATGGCTTTTGGTGGCGCCGGCCCCGTTCATGCATTTCATGTGGCGCAGCGACTCAATTTAAAACAACTGATGGCGCCAGTGGGTGCTGGAGTAGCTTCGGCGATTGGCTTTTTAGTCTCGCCTGTTGCGGTAGAATCGGTTCGAAGTCATGTGGATAAGTTATCAAGCATGGATTGGAATCAAGTAAATACATTCTTGAGCGAATTGGAATCAGATGGCCGAGAATTTTTAGCAAAATCTGGAATACAAGATGCGGATGTTACTGTAGTCCGTCAATCGGACATGCGATATTTGGGACAAGGATTTGAAATTAAAGTCTCCATTCCGAATGAAACATTATCCGAAACTACAATTACCGAAATTGAAGAAAATTTTTCAGAAGTATATAAAACGCTTTATTCCCGAACCATTGATGATGTGCCGATTGAGAGTGTCACTTGGCGTGTATTAACGAAAGGGCCTTCACCGGAAATTCGATTGCAGCAAGTGTTTGATGCTGGGAATCATGATGCGCTTAAAGGGCATCGGAATGTAAGATTTGCCGAATTAGATCATGCTGTAGAATGTCCTGTTTATAGTCGATATGGATTAACGATTGGAGATAAAATGAATGGTCCTGCTATTATTGAAGAAAAAGAATCCACCTTTGTGATTGGTCCAAACAGTTCATTTTTTGTGGATGAACAAATGAATATTGTTGTGGATATGGATGTGTCATGAATAATAAAAATTTCGACGGTGTTACATTAAGTATTTTATGGTCACGATTGTTGGCCATTGTAGATGAAGCCGGCACTGCTCTCCAGCGCACATCCTTTTCAACGGTCACACGTGAATCCAACGATTTTGCGGTCGTTCTTATGGATACGCAAGGTCGATCTATTGCTCAATCCACGATTTCTGTCCCTTCCTTTTTGGGTGTAATCCCAATGATGACCAAATATTTATTAAATGGGAATTTCCCATTGGATTCCTGGAAACCCGGCGATGTGGTAACGACGAATGATCCCCAACTTTGTGCCGGACATAAACCGGATGTGGGAGTTGTTTCACCTATTTTTCATCAGGAGAAAATAATAGGATTCATCGGAACCATTTCCCATGTTCCGGATATTGGGGGTGTCCTGTGGGGCGCCGGTGCTCGTGATGCTTACGAAGAAGGATTGCTCATTCCGCCTACAAAATTATATTCTGAAGGTGTGCAAAATGAAACACTTGTTAGTCTAATTGAAAATAATGTCCGAGCGCCTATGCAAACGATTGGTGATATTCGCGCACAAATTGCAGCCAATGACCAAGGGAGAAAAGGACTGATTTCATTGATGGAAGAAATGGGATTGGACAATATCAAATCACTGGCAGACCAAATTATTGGTGCATCAGAAAAAGCCATGCGCGATGCCATTTCCGAAGCACCTGATGGAACATACAGATATACTTATGGTGCGGATGGGGACGGATTGGGAGAACCCATTACCATCGAATGTGCGGTCATTATTGACGGAGATGAAATTACAGTGGATTATGAAGGCACAAGCGGTGCCCATACTTTGGGCATCAATGCGGTATTGAATTATACTTACGCTTATACAGCTTATCCCATCAAGTGCACTTTTAGTCCGGAAGTACCAAATAATGATGGTGCCTTTATCCCCATTACGGTAAAAGCGCCCCGGGGTTCGTTATTAAATGCCACTGGATATGTTCCCGTCGGCGCACGAAATATGACCGGGAATATGCTTCACGCTCCTGTGTTTGGCGCCTTGGTTCAGGCGGTTCCGGAACAAGTTCAATCAGATTGTGGTGCACCCTGTTGGTGTGTTGTTTTGAATGGGCGTGATCCTGAAAGAGATGATATGGAATTTGTAGAATATTTCTTTTTGAATGGTGGTTATGGCGCACGGCCTACTCGTGATGGCGAAGGAATTTTGAGCTTTCCTACAAATGTATCCAATGTGCCTATCGAAGTATTGGAAAGTTCTACACCCATTCGATATCATGAAAAATCGCTCATCCCAAATTCAGCTGGAATGGGAAAATATCGTGGCGGACTTGGACAAAAAATTATTTTCGAAGTCGTAAATGAAACAGGCGTTAATATGTCCGTTTTAACAGAAAAATTAAAATCTGTTTCAAAAGGTTTAAACGGTGGAAACGATTCAATCAATGGGAAAATATCCATTTCACCTGAACGATTTATTCCGCCTAAAGGCATTATTCGACTCAACAAAGGGGACATTGTCACCATGGAAATGCCCGGTGGTGGTGGTTACGGAAATGAATCTGAACGAGATCCGGAATTAATCAAAACGGATAACGATTTGGGATATATTACAGAAAATTGGAATAATGGATAATTGGATTTATGGAATAATGAAGCATCAAGTAATTAAAGGGTTCTATCATATCTTTTTCCCCTGTGCTTTCGCTAATAGGGTGCTTGCATCCCGCACTTGTTTCGGGGGAAACTCAAAGGGGTCAAAAATAATAGTAGAATTCTGTGGCGAATGTAAAGAGTTGGAGTATTAACTGATGATTTCCCGATTTCTTAAACCCCCATTATCCCCCCGAATAAAACTCGGGATTCTAAAACCCTATGACAGGGGGACTACAAGGATTTGTAGAAATGAAGTTGGGTTGGAAATCCATTCGATTTCCCCTGTAACAGGGTGCTTGCATCCCGCACTTGTTTCGGGGGAAACACAAAGGGGTCAAAAATAAAATGGCAAATTCTTCTGATCAAACTTTCTTGCAGGATTTCTGTGATAAGCAATTTTCTGCTGTTATTGAAGCTCGAGTTAAAGATATTATTAGCCATTATAACGAATCACCAGATACATATGTATTTGTAGAAGGCCCACGCTGGTCCACTTTAGGATTCAAGAAAATATCTACCGGTTGGAATGGATATGTAGATTCTCCTATCAAAGTAAAAGATATTCGATTTGTAGAAGGTCCCCATGGACGTGTTTCCGGAGATATGGCTTGGATCGGCCACATTATTGAAATGACGGTAACTGTCAATGGCGAAGAAAAAGAGATACGATTTCGTGGCACATTTGTCATTGGAAAAAATGAAAATGACGAATGGAAAATCGAACATGAACATTTTTCACAACCTGCACCGGATCCCTATGGCACAGGTGACTGGTTACCAAAAGGAGAACAAAATGGCTAAAACATTAGAAGCATTTCGCGCTTTACCTTTGCAAATGGTTTGCCAAGCAGTCAATAAAATAACGACACGAGAAGAAGCGGCTCAATTGATGTCTCATACCATTGAAAAAATTGGAAAACAGATTACATCCAGTAAACGATTCATTGGTGAAGATTGCAAATTGGTAGTGTTGCCAGAATATTTTTTAACATCATTCCCAATGGGTGAATCCATATCCGATTGGGCTGAAAAAGCCGCCATTGATATGGATGGAAAAGAATACGAATCATTGGGAAAAATTGCCCAAGACAATGCTATTTATCTTTCAGGGAATGTGTATGAGCGAGACCCAAATTTCCCGGGAATCTATTTTCAAACATCTTTTATTATAAATCCATCCGGAAATGTGGCACTTCGATATCGCCGGCTCAATTCCATGTTTGCAGTTACGCCCCACGATGTATGGGACACATATTTAGATGTATATGGCGCAGATGCCATTTTTCCTGTCATTGATACGGAGATTGGCAAACTCGCTTGTGTAGCATCAGAAGAAATTTTATATCCGGAAGTGGCCCGGTGTCATGCTTTGAAGGGAGCAGAAATTTTTTGCCATTCATCATCGGAAGTTTATGGTCCCGTTGCCACACCAAAACGAATCGCGAAACAAGCTCGAGCCTTTGAAAATATGGCTTATGTGGTTTCCGCAAATTCTGCCGGGATTTATGGCATAGATATTCCTGCATCGTCCACTGATGGGGGTTCTATGATTGTGAATTACGAAGGACTTATTTTAAATGAAACGGGTCCCGGTGAAAGTATGGCAGCCTTTTCAACTATCGATATTGCGGCAGTTCGCCGTGCACGAAAACGCGTTGGGATGGGCAATATGTTAGCCCGTCAGCGATTGGAACTTTATGCAGATTCTTATGCTTCATCCAGTTTTTATCCAGTGAATTCTCTGTTGGAAAAAGAAGCAGAACGTTCCCACTTTAAACAAATGCAGGAAGACACTATCGAACGTCTGACTAAAGCCGGTATTCTGTCATAATAATAATGAATAATCAGTATTTAAGACCCCCATTATCCCCCTATGACAGGGGGATTCGTAAGGATAGAAAATTCAAGTTAGAACAAAGTGAGAATCCCGCACTTTTTTCAGGGGAAACATACTGCGCTCCACTGCTGGAGAAAAGGGGTCAAAAATAATGCAAAACCCCATATCAGTAAGAAATCCCCGGACGGGACAAGTGGATTATTCCTTTGATTCTCCAACGCAAGGTGAACTTTCATCCATGTGTCTAACTTTGCGAAATAACCAAAAATATTGGGGTGAAAAAGGAATCGATTATCGCATTGGTGTAATGCAAGCGTGGAAAAATGCGTATGTAGAAAATCAGGCTGAACTGATTGATGCATTAGCTACGGATACGGGGCGTATTTATGAAACCACTTTAGAAGTAGAAACCATTCCAAAATCCATTGATCGATGGTGTGATATTGCCAAAGAATTATTTGGAAACTCTAAACCAAAGCCATCTTCCATTCCATTCATTTCTATGGAGCAACATACGATTCCCTATGCTTTAGTGGGCATCATCAGTCCTTGGAATGTGCCGAATCTTTTAGCGCATATTGATGCCATTCCTGCTCTATTAGCCGGAAGTTCTGTCATTATTAAACCCAGTGAATTCACACCGAGATTTATAGAACCTTTGCAAAAAAGTGTTGAATCTATTCCGGAAATGTCCGGCATTTTACACTATGTTCAAGGCGCAGGAGAAACGGGCGCAACGCTTGTGGATGAAGTGGACCTTATCTGTTTTACCGGCAGCGTTCCCACGGGGAAAAAAGTAGGCGAACAAGCGGCGAAAAACTTTATTCCTGCCTTTCTGGAATTAGGCGGAAAAGATGCTGCCATCGTTTTGGAAAGTGCCAATTTAGATAAAGCTGCATCTGCGATTCTGTGGGGATCCGTGGTCAATGCGGGGCAATCTTGTTTATCCATTGAGCGAGTGTATGTCATGGACTCGGTTTATGAATCTTTCATTTCTTTACTGACAGAAAAGGCAAAAAAATTGAAATTAGCTTATCCAGAAATGGATAGTGGAGAAATTGGACCAATCATTTCTCCGAATCAAGCCACACTCATTGAAGGGCATTTGAATGATGCTAAATCGAAAGGTGCGGTGGTTCATTGCGGCGGAGAATTAGAACATCAAGGTGGCGGAGATTGGGTATTTCCAACAGTATTATCCAATGTGAATCATGATATGAACGTTATGACAGAAGAAACATTTGGACCGGTTATTCCTATCATGTCTGTATCTTCAGCTGATGAAGCAATTCGATGTGCGAATGATACAGAATTTGGTTTAAGCGGTGCTGTTTTTGGAGACGAATCCAAAGCAAGATCGATTGCAGAAAAAATGGAAGCGGGCGCCATCAGTATTAATGATGCAGGATTAACGTCTATTCTTTATGATGGCGAAAAAAATTCATTTAAATCATCCGGATTGGGTGGTTCGCGAATGGGACAAGCATCTATTCAACGATTCTTAAGGAAAAAAGTTTTATACACCAAAACAAACACGGATAACGATCCCTGGTGGTATTAATAATGGAGTATTGGATTGGTGGATAATTGGATTAATGGAACAAGGAATTATTCTAAAACCCAATTCAAGGGGAATTAAAAGGATTATGTTAACGGATAAATGGGGAAATGTCTTTGCGAAAGCTTCAAGCTTCCGCAAAGACATTTCCTGGATGAATTCACCAATCCAATAATCTAAATATTTTACAGAAAGGAAAGCACATGTCAACTAAATCAAAATTCTTTTATGGATGGATAATCGTTTTGTCATCCTTTGTTATGCTCTTTGTTTCCCAAGCATACACATTGGGCGGATTAAGCGTCTTTGATAAAGAAATCCTGGGTGAGTTTGGATGGACCGTTGGAGATTATAAACTTAAAGGTTTAATCACATTTTTATTCGCTGGATTATTAGCTCCATTCATGGGAGCTTTGGCAGATAAATATGGCGTGCGTCCATTAATGATTGTGGGAACTTTTCTACTGGCAATGGGCTATTTTTTCTATTCCAAGATTGCTACGCTTACTCATGTTTATTTAATTCACGTCCTTTTTGCCGGCGCCTTGGCATCTGCCGGACTCGTGGTAAACGTGATGTTAGTTTCTCGTTGGTTCAATAAACGTCGGGGCACAGCATTGGGACTTATTCTCATGGGAACCAGTTTGGGGAATATGATTGTTCCCAAAATTAACGTGCAGCTGATTTCTACATTTCAATGGCGTCCGTCATTTGTTTATCTCGCTATCGTTCCCCTAATTTTAATTCCCATTATTCTTTTTATCGTTAAGGAATATCCGTCCAATATGGGTGTTAAACCAGATGGTGCAACAGACGATGAGTCTGATGAATCTTCTGCAGAACAAATCGAAAAAGGCGGCATGGCTTATGGCGATGCTATGAAAAATCGCAATTTTTGGGAATTAACCATTATTGCCATGTGCACATTTTACGCGATTTTGGCTTTGGCGGATCACATGTTTTTATTCATGCTTGGGCAAGGTCATACGCCCCAAACAGCTGCATCAGGTTTATCCGTATTATTTGGATTAGCGTTAATTGGGAAATTCTTTTTCGGCTTTTTATCCGATCACATGGATAAGCAGAAAGTCTTCAATATTAATATCGGCACCATGTTCGCCGGTGTAGTGGTTTTAGTCATTGACCCTCAAGCACTTTTATGGCCTGCAGTGATTCTCATCGGTCTGGGCTGGGGTGGGCTTTATACCTTACTCCAAATTTTAACCGCTCATATTTTTGGCATGAAAGCATTCGGAAAAATTATGGGAACCATGTCTATTTTGGATGCTTTCGGTGGCGGAATGGGTATGTGGCTTACAGGCGTTTTGTATGATAAAACTGGCTCATACACATTACCATTTAACGTAATCGCTGTCTTGGTAGGCATTGCATTTGTCCTGTCTTTTCTTATTAAAGATTCATCCACCACGCCTGTATTGAGCGAAGGCGAAATGAAGAGCGTAAAGTAACACAAAGAAAATAGTTATGATCAATATTTACTACTCAATTTATACACTTACGGTTACAGTGAAAATTATAATGTTTTACAATCCATATATTTTCTCCCCTGTAATAGGGTGCTTGCATCCCGAGTTTTTTTCGGGGGAGAACCAAAGTGGGGTAAAAACCAATGGTTACATTCTATAGAGAATGTATGAAGTTTGTGTATTAAATGATGATTTTCAATTTTATAAACCCCCATTATCCCCCTATGACAGGGGGATTTGTAAGGGTTTCAATCAAATATTTTTAAGAAAGGAATAAATATGTCTGAACAAAATCCACATTCAATTGTCGTTGTTATACGGGGAAAACTCGCCGAAGGCAGCGAAGAGATTTATGGAAAATATTTAGAAGCATCCACACCCATTGCTGAAAAGTATGGCGCCAAAGTTGTCGCAGTTGGCGATACACTTTTTAGGGATTATCTCGATGTAACACTCCCATTAACCATCGTTGTTTCCTTCGAAACAGAAGCAGATTGCGATGGCTATTTTCTTGATCCGGAATACATTGAAATAAAAGAAAAATATCGCAACCCCAGTTATGAAGAAGTTCATATTTCTGTCTTTAAAGTAGGAATGCCCATTACGGAAAATGACACAGAATGTGTGGTAGCCAGTTTTGCCAATCTCATTCCAGGAACTGAAGAACAATACCAAGCTTATTTACATGGTGTATTGGGAATTGCAAAGAATTTCGGATTAAGTTTACTCGCCGGCGGGAAAGGTTTAAATAAACCTTACGCCGATCCGGGATTTGAGATAAATAGTTTACTTAAATTCCCTACGGCGGATAAAGCAGATGCTTTTTTCACTGATCCTGAATATTTACACATTGCAGAAAAAAGACATGCTTCTTACACAGATGCGGAATTAGGCATGTTTAAACCAAGAGTTCTAAATTTAGATTGAACTTTTGCCACAAAGGCTCGAAGACACAAAAAAAATATATGATAAACAAATTCTTAATAAGAAATAATCTCAACTTTGCTGAAATAATCCGCCAACCGTCGGACGCAAAGAATCCTTTTCAATTTTTTCAACTTCGAGCCTTGGTGTCTTCGTGGCAACATTAGACGGACTGATTAAATGAAATATCCCAAAAAGGTTATCCTTACTGAAGTTGGTCCACGAGACGGTCTCCAGAGTGTGTCTAATTTTGTTTCAACAAATCAAAAGTTAAACATGATCCATGGCCTTGTTGATGCTGGGCTTAAACAAATCCAAGTGGCGTCTTTTGTGCATCCAAAGTGGGTGCCACAAATGGCTGATGCAGAAGAAATTTGTGCCAATTTACCAAAAGCGGACAATGTAATTTTTAGTGGACTTGCATTAAATAACCGCGGTATTGAACGCGCTATAAAGGCAAATCTCCAGCGAGTGGAAGTATCTATTTCTACCAGTGAAACTCACAGTAAAAAGAATGCAAATATGACTCTGGAAGAAGCCATGAAAAATTTGAAATCTATGGTAAAATTAGCCAAAGGAAATGGATTGGAAGTTCGTGCGGGACTTCAAGCTGTTTGGGGCTGTGTGTATGATGGAATTCCACCGATAAATCGAATTGTGGAAATGTCAAAAGCCATTTTGGATTTGGGTGTAAATACACTTTCCTTATCCGATTCCACTGGAATGGGGAATCCAAAATCTATCAAGGAAACTTTAGAACACATACTTCCCCATGCTGGCGACACACCGATTGTTTTGCATTTGCACGATACACGGGGTTTGGGCTTGGCCAATGTAGTCGCTGCTTTAGAAATGGGTGTTAATCAATTTGACACTTCGTTAGGTGGCATTGGCGGATGTCCTTTTATTAAGGGTGCCACAGGAAATATTGCTACGGAAGATACGGTGAACCTATTCCATGAATTGGGAATTGAAACGGGAATTGACATAAAAAATATTGCTGCTGTTTCCCAATCGTTAGCTCCAGTCATCGGGGAAAACTATTTTTCCGGGAAATTATATAAAATCGCAGAATCACTAAAATGATATTGATAGTATTCAACTAGAGTATTGGATGATTATAGAGAATAACATCTATTTTCAAAACCCCCATTATCCCCCTATTACAGGGGGATATATAGGATTGGTAAATATTGGAGAAATCCTTCTCCTTTCCCCTGTCATAGGGGAAATACAAAGGGGTCAAGAATTATGGTTTATCCTTACAAAATATATTTGTTCTGTATTATTCTGGATACAAAATTTCTTATTTTTTTACTTTATAAAATCTTCGAGTCTTGGTGTCTTTGTGGCAGATTTTTAATATGGGACAAACAATTTCAGAAAAGATTCTTTCTGCTCATGCTGGATATGATGTAAAAGCCGGTGAACTGGCTATCGTCAATGTAGATTCAGCCATGGCTTCTGACACAACGGCTCCTTTGACCTTGAAAGCATTCAAAGAAATGGGTGGTACCACACCTTGGAATTCTGAAAAAACGATTTTTGTAATTGACCATGCTTCCCCGGCTCCCAACGAACGTATTGCCAATCTCCACAAACTTATGCGGGAATTCGCCAGAAAAACAAATTCTGTATTATATGATGAAGGTGTGGGAATTTGTCATCAAATAATGGTGGAAGAACAACATGTGAAACCAGGACAATTGGTTATCGGCGCCGATTCTCATACGGTCACTTACGGAGCGCTTGGAGCCTTTTCCACCGGAGTAGGATCTACAGATCTTGCTGCCATTATGCTGACAGGAAAAACGTGGCTCAAAGTACCGGAAAGTATTAAAATAATTTTAAAGGGTAAACCAAATCCCGGCGTCACTGCGAAAGATATTATTTTGGAAGTAGTGGGAAAAATCGGATTGAATGGCGCCACGTATAAAGCGTTGGAATATTCCGGTTCCACATTAGAATATCTTACACTTGGAGACCGCATGACTATCGCCAATATGGCAGTAGAAATGGGCGGGAAAACTGGCATTATTGAAACAAGTGGTTTGGAATTACCTTATCATTTTGAACCCGTTTTACCTGATTCAGATGCAGAATATTCTCAAACATTAACGATTGACGTTTCTTCTATCAGACCCAAAATTGCCAAACCCCATTCACCGGAAAATGTCTGCGATATTGATGATGTATTGGGAACCAAAATTGACATGGCTTTCATCGGAACTTGCACCAACGGTCGCTTGGAAGATTTGCAATTGGCTGCTTCCATTTTGAAAGGGAAAAAGCTCGCTACCGGAGTTCGAATGCTGATTACACCCGCATCCAGAAATGTGTTAAACCATGTAATGGCGGACGGAACTATGAATATTTTATCAGAAGCGGGCGCTACATTTATTCCGCCGGGTTGCGGTCCCTGTGTGGGAACACATTTGGGTGTTCCCGGAAATAATGAAGTCATTCTTTCCACAGCAAACAGAAATTTCCCCGGACGCATGGGCAATCCGAATGCCAGTGTTTATTTAGCGTCGCCTGCTGTTGTGGCAGCATCAGCCTTAACAGGAGTCATCACAGACCCTATATCCATGGGAAAGGATAAATAATGACTGGTCGGGTTCATTTATACGATATTGACAATATAGATACGGACAGAATTATACCTGGGAAATATACAAAAACACTGGATGTATCTATATTTGCTGATCACTGTTTGGAAGATTTAGATTCTGATTTTAAGCATAAAGTTCAACAAGGAGATGTTTTAGTCGCTGGTTGGAATTTTGGTTGCGGCTCTTCTCGTGAGCAAGCACCCATTGCTTTAAAAGTATCGGGAATTTCCGTCGTGATTGCCCGTTCTTTTTCTCGTATTTTTTATCGGAATGCCATCAATATTGGTTTGCCGATTTTAGAAACTCCTGATCACACTATTGCGGATGGCGCTTCGCTGGAAATTGATTTAGAATCCGGGAAAGTTTATGATGGTAATACAGAATATTCTGCATCTCCCCTTCCCCAAATTATGATTGATATTTTGAATGAAGGGGGCCTTGTATCATATTTGAAAAAACATAGGACTTATACTTTTTAATTGAAAATATTCAGAAGGTGTCAATAAAAATGGGGATGCTTTGTTTCCATTCCATCCATTTACGCTTTACGGAAATAAAGATGTTGAAGATGTTTATTCTGTCATTCATCAAATTTGACGCCTGACATGGAAACTGGAATTGGAAATAAAAGCAAGGAAAACTTTATCGGTATTTTTAAAGCATTCGATTCAAAAGATGCAAAAGATGCAAAAGAAATACGCATTCCTGATGGAGAAAGGGAAACCGATTCCGCCATGCCTTGGACGCAATTCGCAGGTATGACAAAGGAAGACCTTGGAGCAATATATGATTATTTACATTCTCTCCCGCCTATAAAGAATCGGGTGGAAAAGTATGGGGTGGTAGAATAGTCAGGCTTTCAAAAAAGCCAAAGATGTTTCAGCAAATTCCCTGAAACGGGTGGATGTTGTATTTTCAGGTGAGCGAGAATGTTCAGGAACCAAAATACCGTCATTATACGCTTTATACATATTAATTAAATCGTCCGTATAATTTTCAGATGCACCCCGATATTGGATAATAGCATTTTTCGTATCTTTATAAGTGGATTCCACATATTTTAAATCAGGTCGGTTGAGAACTTCAGCCATAATCGTCGTGGCTTCGGCACAGCTAATCGAGTCTGAACCCAGTAATTCTTTCACTCCAGGATTATGTGTTCCCATTAACGCTGATACAACATTGGCTGCAATATCTTTCGTTGCAGTCATATTTAAAGGTAAATCCGCTTTTAAGGGCGATGACCAAAAATTCATATTCTGAATTGTGCCTGCACTGAATAAAACATTTTCCATAAAATAGTCTGGACGGAAAATATGTAAATCCACATGTGCAAGTTTTGCCAATTGTTGCTCATGCTCATAATGTCCAGAAATATGACTATCATTATCGGGAATATGTGCCCCAATGCTACTCAAAATAGCCACACGTTTAATTCCGGAATTTTGAATTGCTTCAATTTGAGCATGACTTGTTTGACGCATAAATTCCCGAACATTCGGTGCAGATAAATCCGGTGGAATCAGGGTAAAAGCGCCATCCACATTTCTAAAAGCTTCTGTTAATTTTTCAGCATCATCCAAATGACTCACAAATGATTCTGCGCCTTTTGATACGAGAGATTCTAAAGAATCAGGATTACGACTCACAGCTCGAACGTCGTGCCCTAAATCTAAAAGTGATTGTGAAATTTGGGAGCCAATTTGTCCTGTTGCTCCAAGAATGGTGTATTTCATTTTATCCGATTCAATTAAAGTTAAAGTTCATTTCGGTGTACGCGGTCAGGTGAAAAAGCTGGAAAACACACAGACCAATATTCTGCCGGTTCAGCAAATGGATTAGCATATTGAACGGTGGCTCCTTTACTGACTTTTAACGTTTCACCCGCCGATATAATTACTTCTTCCCCATCGATTGATATTTGCTTCTTCCCAGATATCATGATGGTAATTTCATCGAATTCGGGTGTTTGAGCAGGTTCAGACCACCCTGATGGTGCAACCATATGAGCTACACTAAAAGCGTCTGTTTGGCTACTCGCTAAACCAAAATATTCTTCAATTAGTTTTCCATCCGTAGTAGGAACCACAAATGGTACCGTAGATTTAGTATAATTTGGCAATTATTCTGTCGTGAATTCTTTGGCTAAATCTTCCACAGCTTCATTCATGTCTGGTGCTGTTTCTAATGCTTCACGTTCTTGTTGGATGATACGCATAATGCGTGCTAAATATTCTGCATGCCAAGTTTGTCTTTCATGGGCATCATTATCAGATGGGACATATGATTCAATTTCTTCTCGACTCATAATACCTTTGGATTCTAAAATGCGTTCCAATGTATCCAATCGCTCCCGAGCAACAGCTAATTCACCTGCTACCGCCATTGTGATAGATAAAACTTTTTCAACTTCAGGATTATCCAAAAACCACGGGCGTTTCCCCTTGGCTTTTTTCCCTGCTTCTGCGATGTAATCTACATTGAGTTTTTTCATGATTTCCACGCTCCAAATACGGTCCATAATGCTTCTCGGCCATGATCTTCAGAAACAGCTTTCGCTGGTTTTGTTACATCCCCATCCACCGTATCTGCCGCTGCTTTAAATTCCATATAATTGTCATCATTAAAACCGCCCATTCGCATAATTTCTTTCGTATCCATTCCATGCATTTTTGACCAGAACGGTTCATTGTTGTACCAACAATCCCAATCTCGAATCGCTTGTTCCAATAAATCCATTTCAGGAGTGTAATTAGGTTGTTCAACTTGAAGTATAAGACCACCCGGTTTCAGCAATCGACCTAATTCGCTCATGATGTGTCGAATGGATTTAGATGATAATTCATGCAAAAACATGGTTGTTTGAATCCAATCAAAATACCCATCTTCATAATCAAGGTTTTCTACATCCGCCTGGATAAACGTTACATTATTCACACCCAAATCTTGAGCTCGCGCATGACCATATCGTAACACAGGCGCACCCGCATCAATGGCAATGATTTCTGCATCAGGAAACGCTTTCGCAATGGGTAAAACATTATGACCAACCGTACACCCTACATCCAAAATACGTTTTGGTTTAAAGTCGGGAAATTTCTGTTTTACAGCAGACGCTACTGCTCTTCCGCCACCATCGATTCCCGGACCAACGCCACCTGTAGTGGTAACAAAAATGCCTGAATCATAATTCGCACCGACAGAAATATCACCTTCGGCTAATTCTGTATGATAACCGCCCACTTGACAATGAATATCCACAGCAGATGCATATCTTGGAGATTTAATATCTGGATTCAACTGTAGAGTTTGTTTCCCTTCATTTAATTTTTCTGCTTTTTCATTCAATTCATCAATTTGACGAAGAACAACAGAACGGCCAGCTTGCTGTCGCATTTCCATTGTATTTCTACGAAGGGCTGACCACGTTTTCCAATAAGGATCTTTTTTTAATGCGCGATGCACTTCATGTCTATTTTCAAAATCTCTTCCATTATTTTTATTAAAATTTGGCTTTAACCGCTTTTCATATACCACCTTATTCCCAGCTGATATGCCTGCTAAATGTTGATTCAGGCTGGCTATAAAATTAAATCTCGCAGTTTCATCGTGGGTGGGTTCAGGAAAAACACCATGACGGCTTACCTTATCATAAGTCGGGGGCAATTGACCTGAATATTCTGATTTTTTCATATTTTATCTCCAATTACAAATTGGTATGATGATCATACCAATTTAAATGTAGCCATTGTTCAAATATTTTGCAATACTTAATATAGGATTTGGAACTCATATATTAATTTTTTTCCTACTACCATACCATCCAATACTAAATGCGATTATAAATGGTAGGAATTTTTCCAATACATCTCCCGGTGTATTCGGCATGAAACTTAAGAACACCGTGAGTGAGAATCCTGCGAAAATTGCAAAAAATGTTGCAGATGGTTTTATCACCCGGCCCAGAACAATGATAACCAAGACTGGACCAAAAGATGCTCCCAGTGCGCTCCAAGCAAATAGAACGCGAGAATAGATATCTTGGGGAACATAAAGAGCCAATATCATGGCAAGACAGCAAACAATAACCAACACAACGCGCGACAACAATAACAACTGATGTTTAAATAATGTATCCAATTTCAGGATATGTCGCAAATCATGGGCGATGGCCGATGCTGCAACCAACAATTGACTGTCTGCCGTGGACATGATTGCCGATAATACCGAAGCAATAATCAATCCTGACACAATGGGCGTCATGAGTGTCTTTGTTAACATAAAAAAGATACTTTCATGATCCACCACATTCACCAACAATACCTTTCCGCAAAACCCTAAAAGTAACATTCCACCAAACACTATAGTCTGCCAACTGATGGCAATTATTTGGGCCTGACGCATGGATGATTTATCCCGAATAGCCATGAATCGAGTCAAAATATGGGGTTGCCCAAGTGTGGCAAGTCCCACACCCATAAATCCAAAGGGCAATCCTAATTTTGCTATCCCCGTTTGACTCCCCCAAATAGACACATAATTTGCATCTCCTATATTTTGAAGTGATTCCCAAAGTCCAGGAAATCCACCCACTGCGAATAAAGCTGTCATGGGAAGAATGATAGATGTGGCAACCATGAGCATCCCTTGTAAGGTATCGGTAATACTCACTGCCCAAAATCCACCCAAAATGGCGTATATAAGAATGATGGTTCCGCCGAGCATAATTGCCAATGTAGCCTTCATATCAAAATTGGATGCAAATGTTGTTCCCGCTCCTTGAAATTGAGATGCAATATGGAATGAAAAAGAAAAAACAATAATGAAGGAAGCGAATACCAGGATGGCCGTTCTCCAGAATCCCCCAGCAGACCCAACCAAAATATCATTTACTGTAATGGCATTATTCTTCACGCTGATTTGTTGCAGTTTGGGTGCCATGAAAAACCAGTTCATAATACTCCCAATTATGATTCCCGGGAAAATCCACAGAGCAGATAAACCCCAACTAAAAGCAATGCCACTCAAACTTAATAATGTCCATGCAGATGAAGCACTTGCCACAGCACTGATAGAGGCCACCCAAGGGCCTAATTTTTTCCCACCGAGAAAGAAGTCTGCTGAATCCATGGTTCGTTTGCTGGAAAAGTATCCTATTCCCAGTAAAACTATCTTATATAATATTAAGGTATAAAGAATGGTTTCGGTGCGAGACATTGGTTTAGGCTATCATCCAACTTTTTGGAAAAAGATAAATCCCTTTTTATCTAAAATATTCTTCCACTTTTTGGGGTTAAGACTATCTTTTATTAATGGCTTATTTTTAGGCATATCTGCAATTAAAACATATCCACCTTTTACTAAACTATTATTTAGGTTTCGAATTATTATCTTTTTTTGATCATCTTTAACCATGTGTAAAATGCGATCCAAAATAACAATATCCATTTTTTTATTTACCGAATATTCTACAACATCATCTACTTTTGTCTCAATATTTAATTTTTCTTTTTCAGCAATATTTAATAATTGTTTTATTCCTGTAATAGATGAGTCTACCCCAATAACTTGGTGCCCCATTCGGGCGATAAAAAGAGCATCTCTCCCTTGTCCACACCCTAAATCCAATACTCGTAATTTTTTATTATCAAATCGCTTAAAAAAATCAACAAATTCTGGAAAAGGAGCCCCTAAAGCATTTTCACTTTCTTGATATATCTTTTCGTAGTCAGTCATGATTTTTGGTGTTTATTCCCAAAATATATTATGAATATGCCACTGAAACACATAACCAATCCATAGACTCCGGATGAGACAGCAAATTCTGCATTTCCCAATAAAGCCGGTGCCGAAGCAATCGTCATGCCCATAACACCATTTTGAAGTCCCGCTTCGATGGAAATAGTTATACGTCTTTTTAGATCCAAATTAAAGAAAGATGCCACTCCCCATCCTGCTCCTAACGTTACAATATTTAATAAAATGACACTTGGACCAGCAGAAAGAATGTAATCCCAAATGGGTCCCTGTTTTGCCAACAGTGTTAACATTCCCCACAGAGCTAATATGATAAATCCACCTGAAAGCCATTTTAATATTGATTCGATTTTTTTGCTGAATACAGGGAATTTGATATGAATAAGCATCCCGAGAAATGTTGGTAATGCTGTTAGCCGGAAAATATTATAAATCGTCTTCAAAATCGGCAAATGCATTTCTTTCCCGGGAATACCAAAATAGGATAATGAATAATTCACAATAAAAGGAATGGTGAAAATGGTAATCATACTTGAAAAGGCTGTGAGCGAAATAGATAAAGCTGTATCACCTTTAGATAGATGAGAATACAAATTTGATGTGGCTCCCCCTGGTGATGCGGCAATAATCATGAGTCCAACAGCAAGATATGTTGGCAATTGCAAAATAATCGCTAAAGAAAATGCAATAATGGGCAACACGATTAATTGACTACCCAACCCCACAAAAATGCCTTTAGGATCTGTGCCTACTCTTTTGAAATCATCAAACGTAAGCGTCATTCCCATTCCCAGCATAATGAGAAAAAGAAGTCCAGGTAATAAAAGTGTAGAAATAAATTGTGTGGACATCCAGAAACCTAATTTCATTTTTATTGAAATACGATAAAATTTGTTGTAATATGATTAAGCATCTTAACCATTAAGTTAATTTACATAATACTTTTACATGATCAATCATGAATAATGCACAAAATATATTTCAGAAAAACATCCACGACGAAATCATTTTTCTTCTTTCGGATATTGGAAATTTCTTCAATAAAAAGGGAGATTTGATTGCTAAAAAAGCAGGACTCACTACCTTGCAATGGATTGTTCTTTTAAATATTGCGCGAGATCCCAATTTACCCGTTGTTCAAAATGGGGAAGCGCCCCACCCCGGCGTTTTAGCTTCAGAAATTGCCGCAAACCGTGGTGTTTCTCGAGCGAATATTAGTCCAATAATTTCCACGCTAATTAAGAATAAATATATAACTCAAAAAGATCACCCTACGGATCGTCGCAGAAAAACGCTTCATGTTTCGGGAAAAGGAATGTCTGCTTTAAAATCAATTCAAGATGAACGACGATTTTTAAATGACCGATTATTTGATTCTATTCCAGAAGAGAATCAATCTGTTTTAGTTCAATCGTTACAACATTTACTCAAAACAGTGAGTGGATTTCCCCATGTGGAAGAATTTGAGAAAGTGTCCTAAATGAAAAAACCTAATACCGGAATGGACCGCATTAAAAAAGAAATGAAAGTGGATTATTCTCCACCCATTTCCCGACGGAAATTTCTATCTGCATCCGGGTTAGCTGGTTTGGGGCTCATGTTAAAATTTTCCCCCTTAAAAGCAGCCACAGCACTGGATCGCCCCTACCGCAGATTTGAAGATGTGATGCGAAATAAATTCACTTGGGATCGAGTTGCTCGTGGAACACACGGAACCAACTGCGCAGGAAACTGTGCTTTCAATGTGTTTGTGAAGGATGGCATCGTCTGGCGAGAAGAGCAGCAAGGCGAATACGAAAGCACAGATGATACGCCGGATTATGGCCCACGGGGTTGCCAAAAAGGACTTCGCCATGCCAAATATATGTATGGGAATCAGCGTGTTTTGTATCCCATGAAACGGGTTGGAAAGCGCGGTGAAGGGAAATGGGAGCGTGTCAGTTGGGAACAGGCGCTGACCGAAATTGCCGATAAATTTATTGATGTAGTGGAAAGAGATGGTTCGGAAAGTATATCTTGGGGAAGCGGAACCCAAATGAGTGTAAAGATTGCATCCTATGCTGCCTTGGCGCGACTCGTGAATATAACGGGTGTTACCGTTCCGGAGTTTTATTCCGGCGTTGGCGATTTACCCACAGGCGTTTATACCACATTGGGAAAAGTATATGTGGGCGATACTATGTCCGCTATTTATAAATCCAAATGTGTGCTCGTATGGATGTCCAATCCAGCCGTGACGCGCATTCCCGATGCTCACTTTTTCTGGGAAGCAAAATATAACGGCACAAAAGTTATTTCCATTTCTCCGGAATTTACGCCCACAGCCATGCATTCCAGCTTGTGGGTGAATCCAAAACCGGGGACAGATGCGGCATTAGCTATGGCAATGGTTCATACCATTATTAATGAAAATTTGGTGAATGAACCTTATATCAAAGAACAATCCGACCTTCCCTTTTTGGTCCGAACCGACACGAAAAGATTTCTGCGAAAAGAAGATAGATCTATTGTGTCAACATTAGCTGTTGAAGACAATATTTTCTACCTATGGGATAAGAAAACCAATCAAGCTGTCATTGCCCCCGGGACAGGTTTAACTGATCCGCCGCCTGGAAGAGATCGGCGGAAATTTGACACCATTGATTTAGGTGATATTGATCCAGCATTGGAAGGGAAATGGACCGTTTCTACTTTAGATGGGGATGTGGAAGTAACCACTGTATTTGAATTATTGAAAGAAGAAGCGGAGCATTTCACACCGGAAAAAGCATCGGAAATCACAGGTGTCAGTCCGGAAGTCATTCGCCAAATTGCTCGCGATTTTGCCCAAGCTCAACCTGCCATGATTTATGCCGGATATGCCGCATGCAAATGGATCCATGGTGATTTATTACAACGATCTTTCGTTTTACTTCTATCGCTTACCGGGAATATCGGCCCTGAAGGAAGTGGGCTTCAAATTTCTAATTCACCAAAAGTGCGGGGACTTATGGCATTTGCCTTTAATGGAATTGGTCCTGCAACACGAATGGTTTCAGCTACAAATTGGGACTATGAACAAGGGAATATGAAAGAGCTCACCAAAAATGTTTATGGTGAAGAATTAGCAGAAGAATGGGATGCGAAATATCAAGAATCCATTAAGGAAGACTGGTTTCCCCAATACGGCAAAAAAGGTTGGAAGATGGGATTTTTCGCCGGAAACAACGGAGCTAATTGGCGAGCATCTGGAAATAAATGGCGAAAAGATGCTTTTGAAACATTAGAATCTATTGTCGCCATTGTGCCGGATATGGGCGTTACTTCCCATTATGCTGATTATGTTTTGCCGGTAGCGCACCATTATGAACGTGCCGACATTATGCTCCAAGCTCGCACACCATACGTACAAATTTTAGATGCGGCTGTTCCACCGTTGGGTGAATCAAAAGACGATTTTACCATCGTTCACGATTTTACAAAAATGCTCTCCAAACGTGCCAAAGAACGACGAATGAAAGTGTTTCATGATAATGTAGATGGGAAAAATGTTCGCAGAGATTTTAAGCGCGCTTTTGACATTTTCACCATGGATGGGAAAGTCAAGGATGTAAAAGATGTGATTCAATTTATTATTAACACTACACCGGGAATTCCGAAAATGTCATTCGAAGAATTGGCTGCCATTGGGAAAGTCCGTGTGGAAGGATCGGATGAAACGTATTACGATAAAGATGCACCTTATCATTCTGAAATTATGGAAAGTGTAAATGAAAAACGTCCTTACGAAACACTCACATCACGGCAACAATTTTATATTGATCACGAATGGTTTATTGAATACGGCGAACAGCTCCCCACCCATAAAGAGCCTTTAAGTATTGACGGGTATCCATTACGCATGATGATGGGACACGCTCGTCATGGGATTCACAGCATGTGGCGAGATGATCCGCTCATGTTGACACTGCAACGGGGAAAGCCGGATATTTATGTAAATCCTGATGATGCAAAAGCACGGGGCGTAAAAGATGGGGATAATCTTCGCATATTCAATTCCGGCGGGGAATTTTTTGCTATGGCACATTTCAGTGCCGGAATTCAGCCGGGCATGACATTTATGTATCATGGTTGGGACCCCATGATGTTCAAAGATCAACAAAACTTTTCTGCCGTCATATCTACATCCGGACTCATTAAGCCTACTTCAATGGCTGGCGATTATGGTCATCTTGGATATAGAGTTTTAGCCTATGCGCCCAATCAGACATATAAAGATTTTACCTGTGATTTTGAGAAGGCAGACGATGCATAATTCAAATTCTCTTACTACTCGCTCGGCAACTTATGCCCTTTTTTCAAACTTGGTGAATTCTCCCCACGAAGACCATGTCCTTTTTGAAGATATCGGAATGGCTATATCAACCATTCAAAAAGAGCTGCCTTTCAAAATTAATTTTGATGCATTAATGAAAGAGACCAAAATAGCCACAGATAAAGAATGGAAAAAAATTGCCCGTTCATATAGTGGATTATTTGAAGTGGGAAATGATGGACCGCCTATTCCCATCCGAGAAAGCGCCAATCCTGTGCTCTCATTTAATAAAGAAGAAGTAACGCGGTATTATGAATATTTTGGATATGAAGTTTCGGATGAACGTCAATGGGAATCGGATCATTTGGCCATAGAATTAGAGTTTATTCATTTTTTATGCCAAGGAGAATTGGTAAGTGAAGACGCTCTTTCTTTCCAGCTGGCACAAAAAGATTTTATTGACCGCCATTTCATTTTATGGTTGGCATCTATCAATCATAAAATAAAAGATTTGGATGCTCATCCTTACTGGATTGAAATATTTTCGGCGTTATATATTTTTGTTCAACAAGATTTAAAGTGGTTGATAGCCCAAACAACAAATTTAAAGGAAGCAATTTAATGGCGCGACAAATCGCAATGGTCATGGACCTAAATAAATGTATCGGCTGCCAGACGTGCACGTCCGCTTGCAAATCTATGTGGACAGATGAACCGGGGCAAAACCACATGCTTTGGAATAATGTGGAAACCAAGCCCGGTGATGGATATCCTAAAAACTGGGAAAAGAATGGTGGCGGTTGGGCCAAAGATGGAACCATCAATCCGGGAACCATTCCAAACCCTGCGGACTATGGAAGTATCTGCGACACCAATGCACAAGAAGTGTATTTTGACGGGGAAGAAAAAGTGTTAGGTAGAAAAGAATCCATGGAATATGGTCCCAATTGGAATGAAGATTCCAGCGTGGGAGAATATCCTAATAATTATCATTTCTATGTGCCGAGAATTTGTAATCACTGCACCAACCCTACGTGCTTGGAAGCCTGTCCGGTTCGCGCCATTTATAAACGGGAAGAAGACGGTATTGTGCTGATTGACCAAGATCGTTGCGAAGGTCATCGCGAATGCAATAAAGCATGCCCTTATGATAAAATATATTTTAATATGGCGACCAAAACGTCGCAAAAATGCATATTCTGTTTTCCCAGATTAGAAGAAGGGATTCCCCCAGCGTGTGCCACTCAATGTCCTGGGAGATTACGCTTTATCGGTTATTTAGATGACGAAAATGGGCCTATCCATAAACTTGTTTACAAATGGAAAGTGGCTCTTCCATTGCATGAAGAATATGGCTGTGAACCGAACGTATTTTACGTGCCGCCCATTTTACCACCAACTTTTGATGAAAAGGGAAATATATCCAAAGAACCACGCGTTCCCATAGAATACATGGAATCTCTCTTCGGAAAAGGAACGAAATATGCTTTAAAAACCATTGAAGCGGAAATGAAGAAAAAAGAAGAAGGCAAAGATTCGGAATTGATGGATTTACTTATTTCTAAAGATTGGAAAGCACTATTCGGGATTCCCGATGTGAAATTGATGTAATGGAAAAAACTGGAATAATGGATTGTTGGATTATTGGAGTATGGGATATCTTTTCGTCCGCCGGTTGGCGGATGACTTTCGCAAAGTAATTAACTGAATAAACTCAACAATGCAACAATCCAATAATCCAACATTCCAAATTACAAACTCTCGACGGTTTTGGGTGATGTCTGGTTTACTCTTCTCCAGTGTTATGGCCAGTTTGGATTCCAGTTTTGTTCCCATTGCTTTTTCGGATTTAATTGATGATTTGGACACAAGCACAAGTCAGGTTGTTTGGGTGGCATTGGGGTATCTCATTGCTGCTACGGGTCCTATGCTTTTTATGGCTCGGGTTGCAGATCGCATTGGGAGAGCAACCATGTTTGGAATTGGAACATTGGTTTATGCTATTGCCATGTCAGCATGTGGCTTTGCTGAATCCGTTTCTATGCTCATTACTTTTCGAGTCGTCCAAGGGTTCGGGATGGCCATGTTTTTACCCACAACTTTTACATTAGCCACTGAAGTTTATCCACCGGAAGAACGGGGGAAAGCATTGGGGATTATGGCATCTGGTAATGCATTTGGATTTTTGTTAGGTCCCATTTTTGCAGGATGGCTTTTGGATGCGTATGATTGGCATGCCCTATTTTTATCACGAATTCCCATCGGAATCATAGCGATTGGTTTGGGATTTACTATTTTCGGGAAAGAGATTGGTCGCACAAAAGTAGAACGAAAACACTATGATATTATTGGCGCCACCTTACTTACGTTAAGTTTATTTGGTTTACTTTTTGGCTTTAATCGTCTTCCTGTAGAAGATAATCATTTAGACGTTTTTGTTTGGGCAATTTTTCTTATGGGTGTAGTCTTATTCCCTATTTTCATTAAGCACGAGCAAAAAAGTCCAGACCCAATTATTGATATAGATTTATTCAAAAATAATAAAAAGTTCACCCGGGCCGGTGTGGCATACTCCGTTTTATTTGCCAGCTTTCCAGCCGAGCTTTTTGTGCTTCCCATGTTTTTGATTGTTGGATTGGAAATCCGCCCTTGGGATGTGGGATTCTTAATGGCAGTTGGGGCTGTGGTTACCTTTTTCATCAGTCCCCAAGCAGGAAAATTAGCGGATAAATTTGGCGCCGATCGACTCTGCACCGTTGGAACCATTTTGGCTATCATTGGCTATTTACTTATGATGTTGGTCCCCCTTGAAGGTTCTATTTGGATTTTATATTTTTCCATGGCTGTATTTGGTATTGGCACAGGTTTATTCTTTTCGCCCAATAACAGTATCATTATGTCCAGCGTTCCCCCGGAGCGAGCATCTATGGCCAGCGGGCTGATTGGCACCTTTCGCCAGACGGGTTATGCGGTAGGATTTGCCGTAATTGCCAGTATGGTAACCGCCTTTCAGGATCGCTTCGAAGAAAATTGGGCAGGCGCTGCATTAGGAAATATTCAAGAATCTTCTGCTATTGAAATATCCAATTTTTTCCACAATGGAAGCGTATGGTCGCCGGAAGTTCTTTTGTATATTTTTAAAATGTCAGTGATTTTATGTGCATCCATTTTATTAATTACACTCATTTTTTCAATCCCGAATCTTAAATACGGTCGATTTACAAATTTGGGTACAATTGGTTTTACCTTATTTATTGGTATTGGCAGCATGGCTCTTTTGGGGAATACATCTGTAATAAAAATGGAACCACCGACGCTACTTTCTTCCATCGAATTAAAAGTAGTCAATAAGCCACAAGCATTTTACATGGAATCAAAATTACCGATAGATATCGAAAGTCGATTTGCGCTCCAAGGCGGAAAAGATTTATATATGTCTAACTGTGCTGTATGTCATGGAGAAAAGTTAGAAGGCTTAGAATATTTGGGTGTAAAACTCACAGAAAATGAATATGTAAATAATCACACTGTTAATGAACTCGTTAGCCATATTAAACAAGGAAGACCTTTGGCTGATCCCGAAAATAGGACAGGTGTGATTATGCCCGGTTTCCCACAATTTTCTGATAGTGAATTAACCCGGTTAGCTACATTTTTAAAATCGAAGTAAAGTCCATAGACTCTTCATCTTTTAAATTTTGATTTTAAAGGGAATTAAAATCAAAATTCACCTACATAATAAATGTTTTCATATAATTTAAAAAATGATTATCTTTTCTAATGGTATGATGATCATACCAATTTTTTGAGCGTTATTCTCAAAATCTATTTAATAAATACTTATGATTAGTCGTAAACAAACTATAATTAATATTTTGATACCATTTATAACCATTGCATCTGCGTTGGCAGGCACTGGCTACAAAGTTTCAGGATATGTCTATCATGCTGAAACGGCTGAACCTATCCCCGGTGTGAATGTCATTTTGAAAAATACAGATTTAGGTGCTGCGACTTTGGCAGATGGATCTTTTAAGATAGAAAATGTTCCATCCGGAAATTATAATATATTGTATTCAGCCATAGGCTATGATGAATCATTGGATATTGTCAATGTTCCAACAGAGAATTCTCTGGAAATATGGATGACAGAAACTTTTTTACAGCTCGAGCATGTTGTGGTCACTGGAACACGGAATAGTAGAATTAACACCAATTCTCCCGTTGCAACTGAGGTTATCTCCCGAAATGATATTCAAGAATCGGGAGCCAGGGATATGGCTGAACTGCTTGAAGAAAGAGCTGGCATCTCAGTTGCCGCCTCCAAAGAAGGAGGAAAAGTAGTCAATATGCTTGGGATGGATTCTAAATATGTCCTTGTCATGATCGACGGTCAACCCATTAGTGGAAAATTTAATAGTCGAATCAATTTAGACCAAGTTTCAACAGCCATTATTGATAAAGTTGAAATTATAAAAGGACCAAGTTCATCCCTCTATGGAAGTGAAGCAATGGGTGGTGTGATTAATATTATTACAAAAAGAAATATTTTCGTCAATCCCGTTAGCGTCACTATGCGTTACAGCGGTGGGCTTACGGATCCTGTTAGTGAATCATTTAATCCATTCGACCTTGGTATTGGCAAACGAGATATCCGCATGAATTTAAATGGAAGTAAAAAAGCATTCGTTTTCCATAGTGATATTGATTATTTAAAAGCAAATGTGGATAAAAACCTTGTATATATTGATGTCGATAATTATGAAAAATACTCACTTCGAGGGGATATGGATTGGGCTGTAACTGAGGCTCAAAAAGTTAAAATAAATGGAGGCACATTCAATACGGTTGAAGAAAACCACTCCACTCTTCTGGATGGTCAAACAACCATTATCCGAAATAATTGGTCAAGTGATTATTCAAACTCTTTAAATGATCAATGGAAAATTCAAGCACTCATACGTGGAGAAGATTATAATCGTTCCTATTTAGAAGTTAAACCCAACACGGGCGAGACGGTAAAAACGGATACCACGGTGGAGACGCAATTAGAAGGAGAGTTTAATTCTATTTATACTGATGATAATCGTACAATCAATATTGGGGGTGAGTATCGAATTGAAACATATTCTAATGCAAGAGTTGATAGTGGAAATCTTCAATCATTAAATGCGTTAGGCGTCTATTTCCAATACGAACAAACATTCTCATCAAAAATGACCATTGTAGCTGGACTAAGAGTCGACAACAATAATGATTTAGAAAAACCGATTATTAGCCCCAGACTGGCGGGTATGTATAAATTATCTGATCAATATAAAATCCGGGCATCATGGGGTCAAGGGTTTCGTATGCCGTCTTTCATGGATAAATACATGAATTGGAATCATTGGCAATTTGGTTATGCCATAATAGGGAATCCAGATTTAGTCCCAGAAACATCGACAGGGTATAATGTTGGCGTTGAATATTTCCACCCCGGGAAATATAAATTCAGTATCATGGTCTATCAAAATACGTTTGATAATATGATTATTGATGAACAATTGGAGCCAGGGCTATTTACTTATTCCAATATTGACCGAGTACATTTTACGGGTGTTGAATTTCAACATCGTCAAAATTACTCTAAAAATTTTACGGGGAATCTAGCCTATAACCTTAGTCGAAATCGAAATATAGTAACGGGAGAAATAGTCCCGGGAAGTCCCGAACATTCTGCAAATATCAAGATAAGTTATAAAAGTAAAAGCGGTAAAATAAGATCTGCATTAAAAATAAAAGCTGTTGCGCCATACAAGGTTCAAGAATTTATACCGGTGGGTTCTGGGGAAGAACAAAATGAAGGTTATTTTGATATTCGAGATAGAGATGCCTATTTTCTTATTGATATTGATGGTAAATACAAAATTCATAAATTGTTGACCTTATCATTTGGGATTAAGAATATTCAAGACACCGTTGACAGTCAATATGGTCCTTTCATAGGGCGAACGGTGTATTTCGAATTGGGAAGTAAATTGGGAGGGCATTAATATGTTCAAAAATAAAGCTATTATTTTAAGTCTAGCGGGAATAATGATATTCATTCCTGCTTGTGTTGATAGTTCGATAAATGATGAAATCGAATCAACCAGTATTGAAGTCATTACAGATGATTTGAATTTTTCACCGCATTATACAAACCTAGCAACGCAATCATCGGCGATCAATACATACGATATTAAATTTTTCTTCGGTCCTTACTTGATAGACGGTACAAACTACGGTTCATATTTTGTGGGCTTAAACCAAGGAGCTGTTGTAAAAGCAGCTTTAGATAGTACACATGATTTTGAAACTGCCGAAATGCCCATTACTTGGTGCGTAGACGCTGATTGTCCACCTTATGAAAATCCAGGTTTAGCGTATGATGTATATGATGATACAGATGATTTGGATTCTACCCATTATATGATTGGCGCGAATTGGGCTGACTTAGGTTCTTATGGTTTTGATGGGGGGCACGGCATAGCATCTTTTGACAGTACAGTATATTTTATTTATACAGCAGATTATGAATGGATAAAGTTTGCTGTAAATTGGGCAAGCCCTGATTCATTTAGTGTTAAATATGCCCTACAAAATAGTGATGGATCCTTTGGGAATACTCAGGAAATAATGGCTGGCGGATATACAACATTAGCTTATTATAATTATGTCTATTTCGATTTTTCAACAGGAAGCATTATTGTACCGGATGAATGGCATGTTGGGTTTACAGCTTCTCCTGTTTATTCAGAAGAGTTACAAAGTATGCAATATGTACCCTATGTGTTATTTAATTCAGATATGGGCGTCAAAGTTTCCGTAATTAATGATGTCATTTTTGATGAATTGTCAGAAGTCCCGGGGACTGCAACTTGGTTAGAAACTCCAGGCGATTTTATTCAGTTTGGCTATGAAGGAGAAAGAGAGATTCTCGTTTATCACCCCGAACCACCTTATAATCATAAAGTGATAGTAGAAAACCCAGAAAATGTTTATCTCGTGGATACAGGTTCTGGAATTTTCAAACTTACTTTTCCTGCAGAAGACAGTTATGCCAGCGGAATACTTCAATATATTTATGAACAAATTCAATAAAGGAATCTTTTTTAACTCATGAAACAATTATTAAAACAAATGGGTCATTTCGCCCTATTAACATTATTTGTTATTTTATCAATTGGTGCATCAATGCCTATATTAATGGATGACTATAATGATCATCCAAATATGACACCAAAATATCGTGATAAATGCACAATTTGTCATGTCTATGAAGATGGGTCCGGTCCTTTATCGAACTTTGGAGAAAAATATGATAGAGCCGGATTGACGTTTACAGAAACACTCATGAATGAATTTCCAAACTTATTCAATATTAATGGATCAACTTCTGAAATTGCAATGACTGAAAAAATAGTTTCAAATGTGTCTGTTCCTGGGAATGAACCTTTTAATTAGAAAAAATATTATCGTGAAGAATGTAAAAATTGCCACGGAAAGTATGGAGATGGTGACCCTTTCCAGGGTGTACCCGCTTGGGCAAACCAAAAGTGGATCAAGAACAGATCTTCTAAATATGATGAATTATTAGGCATTATATTAAACGGAAAAGATAAAATGATTGGTCATGCTGGAAAAATAACCGTCGATGAAGCAAAAGAACTATTAGACCTTGTTATCAAAATTGCAAAAAAATATTCTTAATCAATAATAAAGGAGATTTATAAAATGAACTTATTCAAACAATTAACCCGACTCGCGGTTTTATCAACCGTTATGATTTTGGCTACTGCATCGGGGCGTTCTATTGATTTGAGAGACTATTATCCACTTGAAGATGGAAATAAATGGACTTATCAATTTCGCGCATTCCAACCTGACGGACAAATAAAGTATAGTATTAAAGAATATACTATTACGGGCGATTTAGAACTGGAAAACGGTGAAATAGTTAAAAAATTAGAAGACCACAGAGGTTGGTATTATCTCCTTACCGTTGAAAAAGACAGATACCTTCATTGGGGTGAACATGAAAACAAAGGTTTAGTAACAAATGATCCACCCTTTAGTTTTTATGATACTGGATTTACCTACGGAAAAAAGTACGCCTTTGCTCATGCTATTAGCGATGGGTCTGCTCGTGGAACTGAAGTTGTATTTAATGGATATGAAAGTATCAGAACATCTGCTGGAGAGTTTAAAAATTGTTTAAAAAGTACATTTACTTACATTAACCCAAATGGCTCTACATTTGAATCTGTAACATGGTTGGCAAAAGGTGTAGGTGTTGTTAAGAAAGAGTTCGCTATTTTTTCTCCAAAAGCAGGACAAACATTGCGATTTGACCGTGAATTAATTCATGCAAATATTAATGGCCAAAAAGTAGGCGGGAAAAGTGCTCCGACCGTAGATAATTGGAAAGATTATTTTCCCTTTTATCAAGGAGATTCTTGGACATATGATTGGACTTACACTTTAGGAAATGGTATTACAAAAACAGAGGATCGTAAACGTGAATATTTAGGAACTGAATTTTTTGATACGGGTGTTGCCTTTAAATTAATTGATAATAAAGGTAGTTATTTATATTACAGTGCTTTTGCAGATAGAGGCATAATGATTCATGGGTCATTTGAAAATAGACCTGGTGGTCAAGTTTTTACCTATCAACCCGCTATTAAACTATTACGCCCTGATCAAGTTATTGGGCGCGAATACACTTGGAGTGAACCCGAAGCAGATCAGCCAGAAAATGTAGGACGATATAAGCGTCTCCAACATTGGACATCCGAGGCTGAAGGATTTCAAACATTAGAAACGCCCGTGGGCATGTTTAATGTGTTAAGAATAAGATTAGCTTGGAGCACATCAAAATCTTGGGTTTCACAATGGTATTATTTAGCTGAAAATATTGGTATTGTCGGAATGGATTATGAAGCCATCGATAAAATTACTGGAAAACGTGTCATTGGTTTAGTTGCAAGAATTAAAGAAGCAACGCTTCAAGGAGATAATGTAACAAATCTTGCTGAATTAGAAACACATGTAAAAAATGTGGAAGTAGCTATGGCTAAATTAAAAGACGATCCTAAAGCTCGGAATATTTTTAAAGCTGCATTCGAAAATCGCTACACTTGGAAAGATGGTTTCCCTGGACTTACAGCAGATTTAAATATTGTTAATCATGGGGAAAAACCCATTGCGGCTTCAATCACCATAGATCGAAATCTTGTTGTTGATTTTGAATGTGATGATTGTGGCGGTGAACTAAGATCGCTGGTTCGAGCACAAGTTAGCCAATTCGTTACACATCGTGTTTATGAGCCCTTTGATGAAAAATATGCTGAAGGAGAAGCTTTCTTCCAGGTTGTAAAAAAGCGTAGAAAAGGAATGTGGGAAATTACTGCAGACGGTGAAACAGCCATGGGTTCCTGGTATTTAATTGATTCGCGAACAAATGAAGTACGTCAATTAACAAGGACTCTTGGGGGACCTGTCAAATTTATGATTATTCATGAAAAAAATATCATAACGGAGAATGGAAATTATATTGCAAATTATTATCCCGTTAAATTTTACATTGAAGATGGAGATAAAAAGCATGATCTTGGAGAAGTCGTCTATGATGATAAATTTGTCAAAGACGGTAAATGGTGGTTGCCTGAACATCGTATTTTGAAGGGGAAACTCCCTCAGCCAGATATGTCAGTCATCGATGTAGATTTAGAGTTACTATTTGAAAATGTGACCTACATGCAATAATCCTTTTTCAGTGTATTACATTTGAAATAATTATTGAATAAAACAACTTGACTTTACAATGAAGGGCGTTTGATTTTCAAACGCCCTTTTTTTAACTATCATGAATAAAATCACACGAAGAAACTTTCTAAAAACATGGCAAGGTGTCGTAGGAGCCTTTGCTACATTGGCTACTATTCCTTCCCTTTATTACTGGTGGTGGGATCAGCCTCATAAGCCTAACAACACTGAAAACTGGATTGATTTAGGCAAAGCAAAAAAAATCAAAGAAAATGTATGGCTAAAACGCCCCATTTCATTTGACATACAAGATCGTTGGAAAACGAGAACAATAAAAGAAATGCTCTATGTTTTCCGCGAAGGGAGAGCTGTTACTATTTTAAGTTCTATTTGCCCCCATGCCGGTTGTCTAATAAAAACCGAAAATAATGGATTCGTCTGCCCCTGCCATAAAAGTTTTTTTGATAATAAAGGTTTAGTCGTTGAAGGACCTTCTCCCCGACCATTAGATTCGATGAAATGGACCGTTAAGAAGGGACATTTATACGTTAAATACGAACAATTTAGATCTGGGATAGAATCCAAAGAAGTATTGGGCTGATAGATGAACGTTCAAGCCATATTTAAACTCAGCGCTGGGATTAGTTTTTTATTCCTAAGTTTATTAATGATTTCAGGGTGGGGATTAAGTGGTGGTTATATTCCGTCTGACTCTGAAGCTTTTTCATCAATTTTATATCTTCGCAAAATGGGCGGTATTGGACAAATGATTCGTAGCCTCCATTTTTATTTATCATCCGGACTTATTATTTCAGGATTTATTTTTCTTATCACATTCTTTCTACTCGGGTATGTTTCGCAATATGTTAAACAATGGTATTTTTCACTCGCACTTTATTTTCTTATTGTTGGGAGCTGTTTTACGGGTTATTTACTTCCTATGGATCAGAATGCATTTTGGGGAACACAAGTAAGATTAGGGATTGTAGAAACAATTCCATTATTAGGATTAACCATCGCCAACCTTTTAAGAGGTGGCTTAACATTTGGATCAGAAACATTATCACGTTTTTTTACAATTCATGGTTCCATTATACCTGTATTATTATCTTTCACATCTATCATTCTGATTCAATCTCAATGGGAACCCATTAAAGAACTATTGTCAAAATCTTCCATTTTTTTTGGAACAATTCTAGGTATGATTCTCATTTATTTTTTGACTTATTCGATATCAGCCCCGCTTGAACTTCCAGCTAACCCAATTGATGTCGAATATATTCCACGCCCAGAATGGTATTTTCTCTGGTTATTCGAATTTGGTAAATACGTTGAGTGGGCACCATGGATTCGTAGCGCATTACTACCTTTAGCCGGAACGCTTTTTTTATTTGGTATTCCTTTTTTAAAGCAAAATTCTTCCAAACAACGATATATGATTGCAGCAGGTTGGTGCAGCATTTGGCTCATATTAACAGGAATCACTTTAAAGGCCGACCGAAACCTGCCTGATAAACTTGATTATGAAGCTGCTATGTTTGTCCAAGCAGATGAAAATTACCAGAGCCTCTGTTATGATTGTCATGGTGCTACGGGTAAAGGCGACGGCCCACAATCAAAAACATTTGGACTTGAATCGCCCGATTTCACTCTAATGACCTATTGGAAACAGACAAACGACGATCAAATCATTAAAGCAATTAAAGATGGAAAAGGGAAAGATATGCCTGATTTTAAAAAGAAGCTTACGCAACATCAAATTGAAGCACTTTTAAACATGATGAAAATATCGTATCATCCCAATAATTAATTGTAATTTTTGGATCTAATTTTGAGATATTAAGCATATTAATTTGAAAGGAAAATCGATGCAATTTCGCACCATATTAAAGTATAAACTCTTAACACTATTCATTATTTCGATGGCATGGGGTCAATCGGGATTTCGGAATCTCCAAGTTTTAGATAAAAACATTTCTAAAGATGAACTTAAAGAAACGATGAATAGCTTTAGTGATTATTTAGATGTTAAATGTTCTTTTTGCCATATTCTAGACGAATATTATAAAGATGATAAAGAGCATAAACGTGTCGCAAGAGAGATGATACACCTTACTAAAATGATCCGAAATAATGGCGCTCAGTATTTTTCTAAAGATTACAAAACTGAAGAATTCACTTGCTATACTTGCCATAATGGAAGTGCTGAAATTAAGCCTTATAATCCTGATGAAGATTGGCCATAAAGTTTATCGTGTATTCTTACACTCATTCACAATAAACATTTAATTTGGGGAGATAAAACCCATTGGTCCAAAGTAAGGCAAAAACTGTTCACGATTACCTTGATGAACTTCCTGAAAATAGACGATCACCTATTTCTACAATAAGAAAATTAGTCCTAAATAAACTTCCTTCAGGCTATGTAGAAACCATGAATTGGGGAATGATTTCTTATGAAATTCCACTCGAAACATATCCAGACACATATAATGGAAAACCGCTTTCTTATGTGGCAATTGCATCCCAAAAAAATCATATGGCCATTTACATGCACAGTGTTTATGCGAGTGAAAAACAAAAAAATCTTTTATTAAAAGCCTTTAAAAAAATAAATGTAAAACCCAATATGGGGAAATCGTGTATTCGGTTTACCAAACTAGAAAAAATTCCGCTGGAAACCATTGGCAATCTTGTCGCAATGACTTCTGTGGATGATTATATCAAACATTACGAGAAAGTGAAGAAAAAATGAAAATGAAATCAATCTATCAATATGCAATAACCATCATCCTTTTAGGCGTTGGCGTTGGCAATACCCTTCCAAAGGGTATTTCTGTCTATCGATTGAATAATGGCTTAGATGTTATTTTAATCGAAAATAAATCTCTTCCTATGGTTGGGGCAAACATTGTGGTAAAAACAGGTTCTGCTTACGAAACGTATGCAACAAGCGGAATGAGCCATATGTTGGAACATTTGCTATTTAATGGCACAACAAATCGAATCCAAAAAGAGCTCTATGATGACGCGGATCGCATTGGTGCATACAATAATGCTAATACGGGTGAATATTATACTAATTACATGATGGTTACACCCACAGAACACATTAAATCTGGAATGGAAATTCAGGCGGATATGTTATTCAACTCCATTCTTCCTGAAGGGAAATACGAAAAAGAGAAAGGCATAGTTCTAGAAGAAATCGCACAAAGTTTAGCGCGCCCAGGGACACAAATTGAAACAGATATTCAATCAATTTTATTCCAAGGACATTCACTATCACTTCCAACATTGGGGACATATTCTACAATTGAATCATTGCCCTTATCTCCTGTTCGGGAATATTATGAAGGGAATTATGTTCCTAATAATATGATTTTAAGTATTATCGGGAATTTTGATTCTGAAGAAATGTTGGAATGGGTTAAGGATATTTATGGGAAACCCGGTCCTGGAAGTGTATTTCGCCCACAAGATGCAGATTTTAATACTGGTTTTGAATTGCCATCTCCTTCATCAAATCAATTATTTCATCGCTCTCATTCAGATACAACTACCCTTATTCATCTAGCATTCGAATTACCGTCAAACCCAATGTCTGGTTTTTTTAGTTTGATGGAAGAATTACTTTCTGATCATATGGAAAACATTCAGTCAAAAGCCAAAGATGAATTAGGTTCATCTGTTCAATCCGTTACAGGCCAAATTCGCCAATCACCTGTTGGTAATTTTCTTATTGTAAAGGCATCGTTGAACTCGGTAAATCAGTCGAATGACATCATTTCGTTTCTATCGAAGGAAATACTTGGCATGAAATTCTCCATGAATAAAGATGCTATATCTGCTTTTTCTTCTGCTGAAAAAACATCTTTTTATAAAAGTTTAGAAAAACCCCATATGTTTGGTATTTATAATGCGCATGTTTTTGCACAAAAAGGAATTGACGGCTTTCTTTCCTCCCTTGATGCAACAATGTATATCAATGCAGCCAAAATATTAAAAAAATACAAAATTAATGGTGCACCAACTGTCATTATACATCATCCAATCCCTTCAGATTCTCAGGGTAATTTAGAATCTAAATCCGTGCAACTTTTTGACCATGATGGCTCGGGGACAACACTTATTACAAAACAGAATACTTCAAGCCCGCTCCTTGCAATCCATTACTTATTTAAGAATAAAGCTGGATTAGAAAATGAGTTTGGGAAAGATGCGGCAAAGATTCTTCACGATTGTTTTGGGCAAAGAATGAAGTCCGATAAAAATCAAAAACAAATCGCCCCTTTCGGTCTCACGTTTACTGTCAATGATAATCCGTGGATTCCTATGGATAATATTTATCTTCATGATGATTTTGGATATATTCGCGTGGAAGGATTAGCCGATGATATGAATGGTGCTATTGGATTTCTTAATGATGCATTTTTGAACTTTGTGCCAACTCAAGAAGAATTCAATAAAGCGTATGCACCTTCCCATGGTGGATATGGGGGCATGAGTCATAAAAATATAGCTAAAGAAATATTTAACGATTTGTTAGATGCTCAAATATATGAATCAAAATCAGATAAGAATGAAAAACCAGAATTAAGCTATGAATCACTCTTAGCCTTTGCGGAGAAATACTGGACACCTGAAAATGTGATTTTATCCGTCGTTTCTCCTAAATCACCGGAAAAAGTAAATCATCTGTTTTCTGGTTTTGGGAAACAGGAAAAATCTAACCAATCTATTGCTAAAGAAAAATCGTATAAATCTGTTCTAAAATCAGTAAGCATTGAAGAAGATGGTGGCGGGGCTCAATCGTATTTATTTTTTGGATTTATGAAAGAAATTGAATCAAAAGACAAACCAGCTCTTACGGCACTTTCTTTGATTCTAAAAGATAAAATTGTTTTTGATATTCGTGAAAAACAGGGCATGGCTTATAGAATGCATGCAGGCATTTCTATCAAAAAAGATAAAGCATTATTTTCCATCAATTTTGGAACGCGACCAGAAAATGTCGATAAACTGCTTCCGCAATTCCCGGGATTTTTCTCAATGAATATGATTACGGATGTAGATGAAGCTTCCGTAGAAAAATCAGTTAATATGTATTTGGGACGCATGATGTTTCGCAGGCTTTCTAGTATCAATCAAGCTTATTATTTAGGCCATTCCCTTTATTTTGATGGTGACATGAATACGGATTCAGAATTTTTGGAAGGATTAAAAGCTGTAAGGCTTGATGATGTGAAGCGTGTTGCAAAAAAATATATGGATGGAAAAAATCCAATTTCGATTGTTGTTCGATAAAAAAGGAGAACCAATGAAACGCATTTTAATCTTAACACTATTCTTTATTATTTCATGCAATGAAACGGATGTTGCAATTGTGGAATTTGAGTCTCACCATATCCAGCTAAATATCAATGTGGAGAAACATTTTGCAGATATTTCTGATTCCGGAATAATGAAAGTTTCTAAAGGTTGGAACCTTTTTACGCTAAACGGCTCTGTCAAAATTCAATCCTTTAATGTAGAAGGATCTGAAGTAGCGTATCAGTCTTTTTCATCCAAAGATTCTTCCAACGTGCCAGTAGAATTCAAGGATAAACTTCCCCAAGGCAACCCACACGAAGATGAACAAATCATTGCCTTTCAATCAAAGATTACCACCCAAAAATCTTTTTCCATTTCCTATTCTGGTGAATTTTATGAGAATGTAGAAGATGTCCATTTTTCCAATGAAAATGTGGGTCGGGAAGTTACAGCCACCATTTCTGAACAAGGCGCATACTTTAGCCCTGCTGGTAGCTATTATCCCATGGGAAATGAATCTATGGCAAGCTTCAAACTCACAGCAAATATTCCTGAAGCTTGGGAATCAATCAGCGACGGGAATCGTTTATCCAACGAAACAAAAGATGGTCGAAAAATCCAATCTTGGGGAAACCCATTCAAGAATGATGGCAATATGTTTATGGCAGCGCCATTCGTAACAAAATCCACATGGGTAGATGACATTGAAGTTGCCTGTTATTTCTTTGAAGCAGATACAGGATTATTCGATCAATATCTTCCAGCAACAGCTGGATATATTCGACAATATTTTGAATTAATTGGGCCATATCCTTACAAGAGATTTACAGTAGTGGAAAATTTCTTTCCCACGGGTTACGGCATGCCTGCATGGACATTATTAGGACAACAAGTCATTCGACTTCCCTTTATTGTATTTACTTCTTTGGGGCACGAAGTGCTTCACAATTGGTGGGGAAATAGCGTGTATGTGGATTATGAACACGGAAATTGGTGTGAATCTGCCACGGTTTATGGAGCTGATTACCGATATAAACTAAAGCGGTCTCAAGACGCAGCCAAAACCTATCGAAAAGATATTTTGAAACAATATGTAAATTATGTAACAAAAGAAAACGATTTCCCCATCAGAGAATTTATCAATCGCACGAGTCCAGAAACACGAACCATCGGATACAATAAAGCGATGATGGTGTATCACATGATTGAAGAAGAAATCGGGACTGAACCGTTTTTTGAAGCATGGAAATTGGTAAATACCAAACACTTGGAACAAAAGATTTCTTGGGAAGAGTGGGTGGCTGCATTCGAAGAAACATCCGGGAAAGATTTGAGTCATATTATTCCCCAATGGATCGAACAAGACGGTGCACCGATTTTGGATTTACAAATAAATGATGCGTCTGATAATTCAATTGATTTCACATTGCTTGAAAAGAGTGGCCAATCTTATCGATTGGAAGTGCCCATTCATTTTGATAGCGGGTTTGATACAACCGTTGTTTTGAATTCTCCATCTTCATCTTTTTCTATGAAATTATCGAAAAAAGCAAATTCCATTTCGGTTGACCCAGACTTACATTTATTCCGCCGACTCTACCCTGTAGAAATTGAGCCTATTTTATCTGTAGCTTTGGGAAATAAAAACAAATTATTTTTCACGGATAATGATCCAAGCCATTTCAATACATTTGGAAATAATGTAACTGAAAGTGATATTACTATTCATTCAACTCAAGATATATCATCTCAAGACAAAAATAGTTTACCAATTATTCTTAATCTAAAAGAGTTGCCAACCTTTATCTCTGAACGTATTGAAATAACCGATGAAATAATTACAATTGCTGGAAAGCGTTATCCAAAATCTGGACATACATTTATCTTAACAGGACAAGATTGGGATGGATTTAAAAATCTGCTCCTTATTTTATCTGATGACTTTGAATCCTTACCGCGCATTGGACAACTGGTTCCCCATTATGGGAAATATTCTTATCTCGTTTTTAAAGGGGCCAAAAATGTTGGAAAGGGCCAATGGTATGTAGGCAATTCGCCTTTAATGCAAAACTTAAATGATGATGGGAAGGTTGGCGTTAGAACCCAGAAGACACTTGAAACGACATCGCCGACATTTTCAACTGATAGAATGATGAAAACCGTTAATTATCTTGCCGATGACAAACTAAAAGGACGCGGTATTGGAACAAAAGAAATTGATGATGCTGCAAATTATATTGCCAATAAGTTTGAAGAATATGGGTTAAAACCTGGAAGTGATACAGAGTCATACTTCCAGAAGTGGACACAAGATATTTTAGATAAAAAAGGAGTTGAATTACAAAATGTAATTGGAATTATTCCTGGAAATAATCCAATATTATCTGAAGCAGTTGTTATTTCGGCCCATTATGACCATTTGGGCTTTGGATGGCCTAACGCTAAAAAAGGGAATGATGGCAAAATCCATAATGGGGCTGATGATAATGCAAGCGGTGTAGCTGTTATGTTAGAACTTGCTAAATCATTTGGCGAAATAGCAAATCCTTCCCGAACCATTATATTTGTCGCTTTTACTGCAGAAGAAGCTGGTCTAGTTGGGTCACGTTATTTTGTGAACAATTACAAAAAATATTCAATATTGGCCAATTTAAATATTGATACTGTTGGGCGATTATTTGAAAATAAATTGATGGTTTTAAATAGTAACTCTGCTGCTGAATGGAAATATATTTTTATGGGCATTAAATATTCTGCTGGGATTGAAACATCAATCATACCACAAGATTTAGATGCCAGTGATCAAGTGGCGTTTATTGAAAAAGGGATTCCAGGTGTACAATTGTTCTACTCTGGTGTTGGTTCAGACTACCATGTGCCGGAAGATGATGCTCAAAAGATTGATGCTTCAGGATTGGTTAAAACAGCAACTGTTGCATACGAAGTTTCAAAGTATCTTTCTGGAAGAGGAGAACCTATGGCTTTCACGGGTAAAGAAAGAAAAAGTCATTTGCAAAAACCTACCACAAATAAAATGACTGGCGAACGAAAGGCATCAACAGGTATCATGCCCGACTTTACATTTTCGGGAGTGGGTGTACGAATTGCTGGAGTCGCTGATGATTCTCCCGCATCCAAAGTTGGTTTAAAAATCAATGATATTGTTACCGCTTTTAATGGTAAAGATGTCAAAAACTTAAAGGACTATTCAAACTTCTTGAAAGAACACCATCCGGGCGATGCTGTTACCTTTACAATTGAACATGATGGTAAAAAAGAAGACAAAACCTTTAAACTCAGTGAAAGATAATCATTCATGAAAAGTATGTCGATATGCTCCAACAACACAATTAAGGTAAGGATTATATAGCCCAATTTTTCTAAAGCCTTATTATAAAAGATGATTTGACAATATATTTCCTATGAACTAATTTCAGTTACAGCATTGATGATAATTGTTATATTGGTATGATGATCATACCAATATAGGTTTCATCGATTGCATTCTCAACAATAACCATCTCAGGAGGTTTTATGAAAAAAATGATAACAATATTTATAGGGATAAGTATTGCTATTCTTCCCCTTACAGCTCAAACCGTTATTTTCTCTGAAGATTTCGAATCCGGCGCTCCAAACGAAGCGTGGGAACAATTCATTGCGGGCGAAGAACCCATACAGGCCGTTACAATGTCAACAGCTCCTGCTACACTAGATGGCGGAGGTAATTATGTAGGAATGATTTGGGATGAAGATGTGTCTCATGCCGGCGCATCCTATATTCTCGCGGGCGATACTAGCTTAACGAATTATACTATCGAAGCAGATGTGTGGTGTTATGTTAATAATTCAGGAGGATCTGCATACACCGGTCTTATCGTTTATGGTGATTCTTCTCGTCAAGGTTCTGTTTCACACGGATTTGTATATAAGTTTGTAGCAGATTTTGATGGCGATAATCGATTCAGACTGTATAACAATCAACTTGATGGTTGGGCTTATACCTTTGCTGAAAATATTGATGCAAGTGGCTATTACGATGGAGACGCTTGGCACCATATGAAATTATCGGTTGAAACTGTTGGTGAGGCCACTCATTTTACCTGCTATTTCGATGGGACAGAATTAGGCAGTTATGTAGATGATGGGAATGATCAATTTGGTAGTGGAAAATTTGGACTTTGGGCATTCCAAAATAATGGTGGCTTGCAAGGGTATTTTGATAATATTGTTGTGACGCAAACTTCAAGCAACATTAATGATGAACAGGATTTAACTCCTACACAGTTTACACTAAAACAAAATTATCCCAACCCATTTAATCCAACAACCTCTATTGATTTCACATTAAATGAAGGGGCTGAATCATCCTTAAATATTTTCAATATTAATGGGCAGCTTGTTCAAAATTTGGCAAATGGTTATATGGAAGCAAAAGAATATTCCATACAATGGGACGGATTAAATACCAATGGACATCAAGTCCCAGCAGGTGTTTATATTTACACCCTAAATCATGGACAAAGTTCTCAAACTAAAAAAATGATTCTTCTAAAATAAATAATGTTGTAGCGGGGATGGGAAACCATCCCTGCTTTTTTTATGACCCATTCTATTTCGAAATATCTAATCTTTTTTTTATTAGCTTCCATCACTTTTGCCGGTGTAGGCGGGAAAATTTCCGGCTCGATTACTTCAGAATCCGGAGAGCCATTGATCGGTGCTAATATTATTATTTCTGGTACAGACCATGGTACAGCAACAAATGAAAATGGTGAATATTATATTTTAAATATCACTCCAGGTCATTATACTGTAAAAATCATGATGATTGGATATAAAACATCCGTTCAAGCTGATGTAATAATTATGTCTGATTTTACCACACAACTAAATGTTGGATTGCCTCAATCTATCATTGAAGGAGAAGAAGTTCAAGTAACAGCGTCTCGACCTTTAATTCAAAAAGATGCAACATCGTCCGTTAAGGTGATCGATTCTGAATCCATTGTAGATATGCCGGTAAATGATTTTAAAGATATTCTTGTAACTCAGGCTGGGTTCACAGAAGATGCATCGGGCGGAATTCATGTTCGTGGAGGGAGAACAAAAGAAATACTATACATGATTGACGGTGTGGTCGTTAAAGACCCGCTCCAGGGTGATTTTTCAGGGTCTGTTAATCAAAACGCCATTCAAGAAATGACGGTCATTAGCGGAACGTTTAATGCTGAATATGGGCAAGCTATGTCGAGTGTAGTCAATATTGTTACAAAAGATGGTGGCGATAAATTACAAGGAAAGGTTGAATTCATTTCGCCCGAACTTTCTTCTTCTATATATCATTCACCTGGAGCATTTAATGCTGTCTCCGATTCTAATTACCAATGGACTGATTTGAAAGAAGCGATTTATCCTTATTTATCAACCAACATTGAGCAATCATCCGCGAAACCACTTCTACCCCTTTTTGACTTACCCTTGTCTGGTTCGGGAAGTTTTAATCTAGGCGGGAGGCTTCCTTTTGGTAATACTCATTTTTATTTTTCATCATATTATAGTTCTAAGGATAGCCAACTTCCGCATGGTTTTGATATTAATCAAGATGTACAATTCAAGTTAACAACTAAACCAAATCCGAAAACAAAAATTGCAGCCCATATCCATAGTTCAAACCGTTTGTACCAAAATTACTCTCATCAATGGAAATATCGCCCTCTGTATCAAGGCCATACATTTAAATCAAATGATCGTCTTGCCTTGACATTTACACATGCTGTCAGTGAGCCACTTTTTTATTCTCTCTATTTAACATTACAAGATGTGGCTAGTTTTTCGGGCGTGATGGATAAAATGCCTCTTGAATATGAACGCCCATTAACAGACAAAACTGTCTATTTTTATGATGTGGGGAATCGAGGATCTTATATAGACAATCATAGCCAAACTTATTCTTTGAAATATGATTTAACATACCAAGCAAATCAAAACCATTTAATTAAAACAGGTTTTACCGTTACACCACATGCATTAAATATTCATATCGAAGAACAACCATGGGTTGGGGGAACAAATTTTAAAGATGATACCACCTTTACACCTATCGACGGATCATTTTATATACAAGACAAAATTGAATTAGACTTTCTTATTTTCAATCTTGGACTTCGATGGGATTATGTCGATCCTCAAGCGTCGATGTGGCAGGATATAAATCGTTTTGTGGAATGGGATTCTACAAACAATGTATGGGCTCCAGCCGAATTAACACCTGCGCCCGCTCAATCCAATTGGAGTCCCCGAATTGGGCTCGCTTACCCCGTAACTGATAATACCGTATTTCATTTTTCCTATGGCCATTTTTTCCAAACGCCCACCTTTGATGCTATGACTTATAACGCCAAAAAAGATGTTTCATCAGCGTTACCACTCGTAGGAAATCCAAATGTAAGCGCTCAAAAAACAATCGCATTTGAAACGGGACTGAAACAAGCACTTTCTAATAATCTTGCCATGGAATTTAGTATATGGTCAAAGGATATTCGAGATTTGCTTTCAACGGTTCAAATTCGATATTTATCCAATATGTATGTCGCATATGCTAATACCGATTATGCCAGCGTTAAAGGATTTAACTTCATGTTAGATCAACGGTTTTCCGGTATTTTTGGTGGATCATTTGCTTATACAATGTCTGTAGCAAAAGGGAATAATTCAAACCCGATTGGCGGTTATTTTTCCGCATATGTACAGGAAGAAGTTCCTCATCAAGAATTTTTTCTCGATTTTGATCAACGCCATGATTTTTCAATATCTGCTTATGTCAGAACCCATAAAAATAGTGGATTTAGCTTGGGTGGGATGAAACCGTTGGCAAATATCAATGCAAGCATTTTAGTGAACGCAGGAAGTGGTCTTCCTTATACACCCTATGTCGATCCAACACTAAGAGTGGAAGTAAATTCGGCTCGAAAACCATGGACATTTACTGCTGATTTACGTATTAAAAAACGACTCAATATTAAATCTTTTGCCATGACAGGATTTCTAGAAATTAAAAATTTAACAAATTATGAAAATGTCTATTATGTTTATTCAAGGACAGGCAAACCGTTCGACCCCGGTGTCTTTGGCGTTGGAACATCTTTAGATGCAAATTATAACCCAACCCATGTTGGACAAGGTAGAAATATCAAAGCAGGTGTAAGTGTCACATTTTAAAATGAATAGCTTTAAACCATTATTGAGCCCCATATTATTCCTTTCATTATTGGTTGGGAATGATTGTTCAAAATGTCACAGCAATACTCCATCTAGAATGCTTGGTAAGCCATTTGGCTTTAGTGAAAAAGCTGTTGGAGTTATGGATAAGGGACAACTTCAAAATAACACAAGTAATATGGGTGATCTTGCCAATTTTCATGTTTGGTTTACGAATGCAGGACATTGGCCACGATCAGCAGATTCTGATAGACAATATATTTATGGCCTTGGTTTAGTTGTAGCTGTGGATGAACATAATGTTATTGAAACTGTTTCTCAAGCCATGACTAAAGTAGTTGACTGGCTCCCACTTGACAATGCTCCTGGAAGAGAGTATTCTGGCGAAATAAAAGCAGAGTCGGACGATACACCTTTTTTAGCTTCGAGTGATTTTAGGGAAACATGGCCATATGGTTACTATGATGAAGAAGGTATTTGGACATCATCTTCTGAACGCGAGTGGCCCGGTTATTTCCGTGTAGATGTAACAGGCATGGATCCTGATACTTTAGGGATGCATTTAGATCCAAGCGTTCTTCCTTCAAGGCTTAATGAATTCACAAGTGATCGAGATATTTTCTGTACCTACAACGATGATGGAAATGCTCAAGGGAAAGTTGGGCTTACTGTGGAGCAAACAGCTTATAGTTATGGAAGACCTTATGCAGAAGATTTTATTTTTTGGGAATTGCGCATTATTAATACAAGTGGTCAGGATTTAAACGATATTTCTGTTGGGTTTTATGCCAAGTTTCGTCCTGATTTTGATATGCATGATTATATTAATTTTGTGGATTCAGATGGGGATGGACAAAAAGATTTGGTCTATGTCTATGATTTAAATAACGAACGAAATAAAACATGGGCACATACAGATGATCCTTTAGGCATTGTTGGGCTAAGACTTTATGATACACCTGGTAATATAGGCATTACAGATTTTCATCATTTTGGTCGTGGCGTTTCCCCAACAACAGATGAACAAATGTGGGCATTAATGACCAGTGAAAAAAATGAAGATTTGCTCGATTCATTATCCTGGTATTTTCACGGGGATGATCAAAAAATAGATGATACAGATCCAGCGGCTCTAGGAGAATATTATCCATCTTGGTATGATGAAGAAAGCGGTGTTGAGCTTGAAGGTGACGGTATAAATTTTATCATTTCAAGTGGACCACACGATATTCCAGCCGATTCTTTTGTAACCATTACACTTGGACTTATCATGGGGGACGCTGGAGAAATACCAAGCCAGCACGATACAACAGACCTGATGAATAATGTTCGAATGGCCAATGATATGCACCTTATGTATTTTCAAGGATCAGGCCCCCCTGACGCACCTAATGTAGAAGCTGTAGCAGGTGATGGCAGAGTCACCTTATATTGGGATGAAAATCCATCTGAAAATTCATTGGATATTTTAACAGGGAAAAAAGATTTTGAAGGATATAAAGTATTCCGAAGCACCGATCAAGGAAAAACATGGGGAGACATTGTAACGGATGGACATGGAATCCCGGTTGGTTTTGAACCGATTGCCACTTTTGATTATTCTCTAGAAGAAGATTATGAGAGATATAATATGGATGTTTCAGGGTTAGATCCAGCTTTCCCCCAATATTTAGGCATCAATTCAGGGCTTTCTCACACTTTCGTTGATTCAAACCTCATCAATGGATTAGAATACTGGTATTGTGTAACTGCGTTTGATCGCGGAAACCAAGTGAGTGATAGTTTGGAGCAATCCTATTTATACCCAATAGGATCTTCTGTTTTTGAATCTCATGTCGTGTCTATCATTCCAGGGGCACCTGCGACAAATCATGTTGTTGCGTCCATTTCAGAAAATAGTTTATCGGCTAAAGGTGGCATCTGTGAAGGAATTGTACAAATCGAAATTGTGAATCCAGAAGAAGTCACAGGTCACGGTTATAAAATCACCTTTGAGGATAGTATTCAAGTTGTGTCCGCCAGTGGCGATACATCCATGGATATTAGTTTCACCCTTATAGATACCACTGATAATGATACACTTTATTACAATCATTTACTGTCAAATGAATCCGGAGATAATTTGCCTGTTGTCGATGGGTTAAGAGTGACAGTCCAAAATTCACCTGCAGGTGTTAGTTTTATTGGGTGGACACACGTTGCTGGAGATACAAGTACATTTGATTGGCGGACAGAAAGTGTTCGACCCGATTTAGTCTCGAGTGGCCAAGCGGAAGGAAATGAAATTGTTACGGTAGATGATTATCGTATTACAATCGATACAGGTCCGCATGGAGGGCTCGATGCGCGATGGTTAGATATGTTTGGTGGCGAATGGTCTTATGATATGGTTGTTTACGAAACGGGACTCCCCTTTGATTCAACCTATCATTTACCTCTAAAAGTAGAAATCATTACAGACCCAAACAATCCCATTGATGTATCTGAATATTCTATTCTTGGTGAATTCAATATGCCTGCTCCATGGGAATATTACAGGCGTTATTATTATAGTCCTTTAGGTTGGGATCTTGAGCCGGGTGGACTTGGGTATCTACAAGCAGATGAAGGTGGAAGTTGGAGAGAACTTCATGTAGATGTCCTAATCCTAGGCGCTTCAATGAATTGGGATAATTATTTAGTCTTATTAACAAACAATACTCCTGACACATACATAGATAATGATGGAAATACCATCAACCAAACCGCAGTTGCTCCATCAAATGGAGATCAATTTACGATAAAAACGTATAAACCATTTAGAGAAGGCATCTACTATACATTTGGTACAACAGCTTCTTCTGAATCTAAGATAAGCGGAAATACACTGGAAAATATTCGTGTAGTTCCTGATCCTTATGTTGTAACAAATATTTGGGAAAAAACAGAATTCGGGAAAAAGCTTCAATTCAATCATTTACCCAATCAATGCACCATTGATATTTATACTCTATTGGGTGATTTTGTTGCAAAAGTAGAACATGATTCTAATACCGGATATGAATTTTGGGATATGAGAACCAAAAACGATCAATTCATTGCTCCGGGAGTTTATTTATTTCATGCATCAACAAAAGATGGACAAGAAAAAACGGGAAGATTTTTGGTGATTAAATGAGAAAAATATTCCTAATAATTTTATTTTCTTTTCTATTTGGAGGAAATGAATTTGATAAAGTAGGAAGTACCTCCGCTCAATTTTTAAAAATGGGTGTCGGCGCACGTTCCATGGGAATGGGAGGAAGTTTTGTGGGTCTTGCAAATGACGCATCAGCCCTATTTTGGAATCCAGCTGGGCTTTCTTTTTCCAAAGGTATTAATACGCTTTTTTCCCATAATGATTGGGCATTAGATATTTCACATGAATTTATTGGGGCCATTATTCCTTTGAAAAACAATAATCACCTCGGTGTTTCTTTCTCCGCATTAACGATGGGGGAAAAGGAAGTCACCACCGTGATTGAACCTGATGGTAATGGTTTATATTATTCCGTATTGGATTTAGCCATGGGTCTCAGCTATGCCAAATCAATAAGTGATCGACTTTCTTATGGATTAACATTGAAATATATCCGCACATCTGCTTATAATGAATCTGCTTCTACCGTTGCCTTTGATATTGGCTCTATATTGCGAACGTCTTTTCACAATTTAAAAATCGGAATGGCTCTGTCCAACTTTGGTGGCGAACTTAGATACGAAGGGCGAGATTTAATTGGTAAATCCGATATTGATGATCAATTAGATGGAAATCATTTAACCGATGTAAATCTCAATACAGAAACATGGCCCATTCCTTTAATGATTCGAATTGGTGTATCTGTGGATTTATTCGGTATGAATGATGCATTTATTGAAAACCATTTTAACCGTGTTACTTTAGCCATTGATGCTGAGCATCCAAATGACAGTAGTGAACATTTAAATGTAGGTTGTGAATATTCTTACAAAGAAATGTTCTTTTTACGTGGTGGATATCGGATGAATTATACTGAAAATGCTTTCACTTTTGGCGCTGGTCTTAAAATGAATACAACCATCTTAGGCGAAACAAGTATTCACTACAGCATTCTACCCTTTGGCCCATTCGGGAATACAAATCAATTAAGTATTGAATTTCAACTAAAATAACAAAAAAAGGAAACTCACAATGAATAACACAAAAGCCATAGGTGCGCTCATTCTTGTTATGATCGTTCTTGTCTTTATTATCGGACCTTCTGAGAAGAATCATGCTCAGGGAGATGAATCTCGCGTTACAGCCATACCCAATATTCCCATGGCAGCTGAAGCCTATTTTTCTCCTGACGGAAAAAGCTTTATATGTAATGCTCGAATTACGGAAGATGATAAAGTTCATCGCGTTTATACATCTAGTATTGATGGGGAAAATATTACCTTAATTAATAGCAAAGGAGAAGATGCATGCTCTTATTATTTCCCAGATGGGAACAAAATTATTTGGACGTCAACTCGAGATTATCCAGATGTTCCTGTCGGTGATTGGTCAAAACCAAAAATTTATCCACAGGGAGCAGAACTATATACAAGTGATTTGGATGGTGGGAATGTAAAACGATTAACTAATAATATGCATTATGATGCAGAAGTATCTGTTTCTCCTGATGGAAAATGGATTCTATTTACTCGCCAAGTTGATGGAAAACTTGATTTATGGAAAATGAAATCTGATGGAACGGATGAGCATCAAATTACATTTACGGATGAATGGCAAGAAGGGGGAGCGTTCTATCTTCCCGATAGTAAAACGATTTTATATCGTGCTTGGAAAATAGAATATGACGATGCGCGAGCAAAGCCAATGACATTATACACAATTAATCATGACGGAACAGATCTAAATCAAATTACGTTTGACGATGAAACAAATTGGGCGCCACATCCGGGTCCTGATGGAATTCATGCTGTATTTGTAAAAGTACATCCACCGCACAATTTTGAGATTTATATGATAAACCTAGAAACAAAAATACAAACTCGCTTAACGTACAGTGATGCTTTTGATGGTTTCCCAATGATTTCACCTGATAATAAATCTCTTATGTTTTCATCTAGCAGAAGTGCAAAACCAGGCGAAAGATCATTATCCTTATTTCTTATGGATCTCAAACCTTATTTAAATTAAACTCTCACATATTGATGAACGATTAATCGTTCATCGTAAATAAAAAGCTCTATTTAGCCATATTTTTTATTGGTTAAATAGAGCTTTTTTATATATAATATTTTATAAGGATATTTTTGTCTTATTTTCCATTTAATGCTAAATTCTAATGGTTAATGGAGGTCAATAATGAAACAAATCTTTCCTTTAACGTTTATGACACATAATGATATCCCCCATTGGATATCGCATTTGCAAAAAATAGAGAATGTGATTGCTCCACATAAAAATGGGATTAACTCTTTTTCATTTGGAAAAGTTTCTGACCCAAAATGTGTTATTCTCAATTATAATCGTACACTTTCTTCTATAAAAAAATATTTTCTTCCGCCTAAAGAAACGCTCTTCTCCTTTTCTATTGATGGAAAAGAACCAACATCAAGTAAAGTCGAACCTATTAATGCTATTTTTTTAGGTGTTCATAATTATGATTTGGAAGCCGTATTCAGATTAGATCACAATTTCCTTTCTGGGCATGCAGAAAGCCAATATCTCACAAGACGGCAGGGTGCTCTTTTTATAGGAGTCAGTTATACACCCGATGAATGGCATTTTTCAAATTCAGTTTTAAAGGATGGGGAACCAAATCATTCAGGTGGATTTGATCTTTTCCTTCATGAAATTGAAGATGGCTACCTATTGGAGACTTTAACAGAATCAGGCCAAAATTTAATGAAAGGGTTTCCGCTTCCTGAATTCGATGGGGACATTCCGCAGCAACAATCTTTTAATGCTCATATTGACGGTGGATTTGAAAAAGTTACCGATGTTTTTTCTCGCGCTTGGGATAGTCCGGTTTGGGAATCTTATGCAGAAAAATGTGTTGGCTGTGGTACCTGTAACCTAGTTTGCCCCACTTGCTTTTGTTTTAATGTGGAAGATGAAGTGGATTTGGATTTAAAAACAGGCAATAGAATTCGAACACAAGACGGGTGCATGCTTCGATCTTTTTCAGAAGTAGCAGGTGGAGAAATATTCAGAAATCAAAAAGCAGCACGTATGCGGCATCGTCTATATCGAAAGTTTAAATATATTTCACAAGAAACAGGTGAATCTTGGTGTGTTGGCTGTGGCCGCTGTTCTTCTTATTGCACTGCCGGAATCAGTATTGTAGATATTGTAAACGATCTCATTCATGATTCAAATCGGGAGATAGGCGCATGATGCAAATTTTTAAATCAATTCCGGAAAATATGGAAGCAAATCTTTACCTTCCATCTATGGGAACCATTACACAAACTCATAGCTTAACAAGAAAAGAAAAATGGTACGAAATCCAAATGCCAGAGACACATTCGTTCTCCTATAAACCCGGACAATTTGTTGAAGTTTCTTTATTTGGTGTAGGCGAAGCGCCAATTTCTATCACATCTGCCATGAAAAACCCAGGGCTTTTTGAAATGACAATACGAGATGTTGGCGTACTTACAGAAAATATCCACGCCTTAAATTCGGGTGACTTGATTGGTATCCGTGGACCTTTTGGGAATGGATTTGACTTAAAGAAATTCAAAGGAAAAGATGTGCTCATCGTGGCAGGTGGCATTGGACTTGTGCCTCTCCGCTCGCTCATTCATACCATTTTAAATGATCGAAAATCTTATGGCAGGTTAATCATTCTATATGGCACAAAATCTAGTCAAGATTTATTGTATAAAAGTGAGTTAGACCAATGGGAAACGCATCCGGGTATTGAATTCCAAATGACCGTTGATCAGCCTTCACCAGATTGGCATGGGATAGTAGGCGTGATTACCACTTTAATTCCAAGCGTGACTTTAGATTTAGAAAATACGGTCGCCGCTATCGTCGGCCCGCCCGTTATGTATAAATTTGTCCTTTTATCTCTCCTCACAAAAGGGCTATCTGATGAGAATATTTATTTATCTTTAGAACGGCGAATGAAGTGTGGTGTGGGAAAATGTGGCCATTGCCAGATTAATCATTCATTGGTTTGTCAGGATGGTCCGGTTTATCATTATCCTGAGTTAAAAAAATTACAGGAGGCTCTATAATGAAACCAAAAGTCGCTGTATTTGATTTTACAGGTTGTGAAGGATGCGAATTAAATAAACTCAATTTTGAAGATGAACTGCTCGCATTTCTCGAGCATATTGATATTGTTGAATGGCGGGAAGCCATGGACGATAAATCTGATCATTATACCATTGCTATTGTGGAAGGATCCATTTCAACGCCAGACTGTGTCGAGCGCATTCATGATATTCGAAACAGAAGCGAAATCCTTATTGCCCTTGGCGCCTGTGCGGTCCAAGGCGGAATGAATGCAATGAAAAATCAATACCCATTGGAACAAGTTCGAGAAGATGTCTATGGTTGCCACAAAGATCTTTTCCCCACGCTTCCTGCATTACCATTGTCAAGATACGTTCGGGTCGATTATGAGGTTAGGGGTTGTCCCATGACAAAAAATGAATTCCTGAAAATTTTAACATCAATCCTAATGGGGAAAAAGCCCATTAAACCAACACATGCCGTTTGTGTTGAATGCAAATTAAATGAAAATGAATGCGTTTATGATAAGGGAATGGTTTGCCTTGGCCCCATAACGCGTGGAGGGTGTGATTCTCTCTGCACCAACTTTGGTCAATATTGCACAGGATGCCGTGGACTCGTTGATGAACCAGATGTTGAAGCCATGTTGGCCATTCTAAATCGTCATGGCCTCTCGATTGTAGAAGCCAAAAAGCGTCTTGAATTATTCAATTATGAAAACCAGGCTTTATAGGGAATCAATATGACAAAAGATTTAAATATTAACGTCCAACATCTCACTCGCGTAGAAGGTCACGGAAATATTGTTGTGAATATGAAGAATGGGAAGTTGGAAAAAGCACGACTCGAAATTGTGGAAGCACCTCGTTTCTTTGAAGCGATGCTGAAGGGACGTAGTTTTCATGAAGCCCACATAATTACTTCACGAATTTGTGGTATTTGTTCCTTAGGGCATCAAATTGCATCGCTTAAAGCCACTGAACATGCATTAGGTTTGGAAGTCTCTGAACAAACAATTTTATTACGAAAACTTCTTATTCACGGCGCTACAATTCAGAGTAACATACTCCATGCTTATTTTTTGGCTACACCAGATTTATTAGGTGTTGGATCTGTCTTTCCCCTAATCTCATCCCATAAAGATGTGGTTGTTAGAGCACTAAGAATGAAAAAGCTCGCCAACGATATCGGGGATACTGTTTCTGGCAGAGCTGTTCATCCCATTACATTGGTCCCTGGTGGCTTTACTCATATCCCAAGTGTTAAAGAGTTAGAAAATTTAAAAAAACGTCTCGTCGAACAAATGGTGCCTGATGCTTTAGATACGGTAGAAACAATGGTCGCGTTAGCAGAATCAGTCCCACATTTTAATCGAGAAACAGAATATATTTCGCTTCATTCTGATTCGGAATATGCTCTGTATGATGGAGATATATATTCTTCAGATACGGGACGATCTCCCGTTGAAAAATATCTCAATATGACTAATGAATTTGTGGTGCCATATAGTACATCTAAACATGCAAAGCACAATCGCGATTCTCTGATGGTTGGCGCCTTAGCTCGATGGAATAATAATTATAAACAAATGCATGATATTGCAAAGAATGCTGGATTTAGAATGGGCTTAACCACACCCTGCACCAATCCATATATGAATACAATTGCTCAAGTAGCTGAAGCCATTCACTGCACTTTGGATGCGATTGACATTATCGATAGACTGTTATCTAAAGGACTAAAAAACGAAAGGCCCAATCAGGCTCCGGTCCAATTTGGAACAGGTGTGGCCGCCACAGAAGTCCCGCGTGGCATTCTCTATCATGAATATACTTACAATCAACAAGGGCAAATTGAAAAAGCCAATTGTATCATTCCTACAGGACAAAATTTGGGAAATATTGACGACGATATGGTAAAACTTGTCCCTGAAATCATTCAAGAGCCTAAAGAGAAAATTGTCTTAAACTTAGAAATGCTGGTTCGTGCTTATGACCCGTGTATCTCCTGTTCAGTGCATATTATGGATGTTGATTTCATTGAATAAATCTATCCATATTATTGGTGCGGGGAATCCTTTCTACGGAGATGATGGCGTCGCACAAGAAGTCATTCGAGAAATGAAATTGTTGCCCACTTCCACTAAATTTATCTTCCATGATATCCTTTCCGATCCTTTTGCGCTGTTAGACAAATTTAGTCCCAAAGGGCTAAACATTTTAATCGACGCTGCTCGGATGAAATCAAAACCTGGAACCATTAACATTTTTTCGCCTGAAGATATTTCTCTCCCCATAAATTGGACTCATTTTTCTCTTCATGGTATTAGTCTTCCTGAAATTTTTTCGTTAGCAAAGCAGTTAGAAATATATCCTAAACACTTAATCCTAATTGGCATAGAACCTAGGAATATGGGTATGAACCAACCCTTGTCGAATACGATTAAAAAAATAATTCCTGAAATTATCGATAAAATCGAACTGGAGGTAAAAAAGTATGAAAAACACTCAAACTATTCTAATCATTGATGATGATATTGATCTTGTTGAAATATTACGAGTCAACCTTGAACACAACCAATTTAACGTACTTGATGCCCAATCTGGAGAACACGGGATTAAAATTGCAAACGAACTTTCACCTGACCTTATCATTCTTGATGTAATGATGGGAAACTTAGATGAAGGGTTTCACACTGCTTACGCGCTTCGACAAAACCCATCAACCCAATTCATCCCCATTGTCATGCTTACAGCAATAGGCCAGGAAACAGGCTATTCATTTAGACCTGAAAAAGATGAAGCTTTTCTTCCTGTTGATGAATTTTTGGAAAAACCTGTAAACCCAGAAAAACTCGTAGATATAATTCGTAAGTATTTACCGGTTTCTGCATGAGAAATATCGTATCTCCTCCCCCAGAAAGAAGAAATATTCTTTCATCTTATACATCTCCTGAAACATTAAGGGATAGATCAAATTGGTACATAAAGCTTCGATGGATAGCCATTTTAATTGCGGGAATATTTGTTTTCTCCGGTTCCCATATTCTCAATCTTCATTTACATTTAACATATCTAACTTGGACTCTTGGCCTTTTATTAATTTTTAATATAGGATATTTTCTTACAAATAAAAAAAGACGTGCTTTAGATCGAATCGTGGAATTAGGAATATTAAAATTTCAAATGGTGATGGATTTATTCTTTCTCACAATACTCATGCATCTAACAGGTGGAGTGGAAAATCCATTTTCGTTCTTTTATTTTATTCATGTTGTGATTTCAAGTATTATTTTCAAAGGAAAAGAAGTCTACCAAATAGCGTTTTTGGCGATCATTCTTTTTTCCCTTGAAGTTTTGGGCGTTCAATTCGGCTTACTGAATCATTTTCATATTTTAAGTTCAAGCGAACACCTTCATGATCCTGTATATATATATATGGCACTAAGTGTTTTTTGCTTTGTCATATTATTTACAGCCTTTCTCGCTTCTAATGTTACTTCCAGATATAGAGTCATTCGAGATGAATTAATTCATAAACAAAAACAACTTATTGTTGCTGATCAAGCAAAACTGGATTTTTTCAGGTATGTAGCTCATGAAATGAAATCGCCCATTGTGACGATTCAATCTGCCCTAGATACGGTTCTTTCACTTTACAAAGAATCATTAAATGAAAAAGCGGATGATTTACTTTCCCGATCGCGTGACCGTACTCAACAAGTATTGGATACTGTTAAAGATATTGTTGATATGACTCAAGGGACAGATGAAAAGCCCCTTCAATTCGCCCCTTGCAATGTGTCACTTTTGATTCAAAATATTCGTGAATCACTTTTGGATGAATATGCCATAAAACAACCAAATATTGATTTAAGAATACCAGATGATTTCGAAATGAAAACATATCCAGAACTTTTAGATAAAATAATTTCTAATCTTTTGTCAAATGCCATTCGATACAGCGATGATAATTGCCAAGTTATCTTAGAATTAATTAAAAATAACCATGAGATGGAGCTCATAATCGTTGATTTTGGCATTGGGATTTCTGAATATGAAATTCCAATGATATTTGATGATTTTTATCGGACAGCCAAAGCGCGCGAAAAAGAAAAAATTGGAACTGGATTAGGGTTAGCAATTGTAAAACGCTTTATTGACAAATTAGGTGGATCTATTTTTGTCAATAGCACCCTTAATGAAGGAACAACATTTACAGTTAAATTACCAATTCATGAATGATAAAATTCTCATTGGCGGTGTGATTCATCACCCAAATATGTGTATGCTTGAAATGATCGGTATTCCCGATTCTCCAGGTTCGGCAGGTAGGGCATTTTCAATATTTGGGAAGAAAAATATATCCCTAGAATTTATCAGTGAAACAGAGGCATGCGATGGATTGAGTAATATTACATGTTGTTTTCATACGAACAAGTGTGACGTGGCAAAATCGCTTCATTCACCTATTTTAGTAGCAACAAAAGCTCAAAAATTAAAAACGAAATGCCCCGTGGAGATAATTACAATTTATGGACCCCATTTTGCTTCTAAACCATTAATCGCAGCGAAATTTTGTGAAGCTCTTGGTGCGATGAATATTAATATGCTGGGTATTACAACATCTATTAACTCAATTACATGTGTGATTCATTCAGATTATCATGACTTAGCACATAAGGCAATACAAGATAATTTTATATTCCCTCAATAAAACCTTTCTTTTCTGTAAGTTGACGCTTAATAATGCATGAAATGACATTAGCGATTAATATTGTAAAAATTGCATGTAAAACCGCAAATCAAAATGGTGCGGATAAAATAAATTCAATAGAGGTTGAAGTTGGTAAATTAGCGGGCGTATTAGAAGATTCACTTGCTTTTTGTTTCGAAGCAGCCCGAAATAATTCAATCGCTAAAGATGCACAATTGAAAATATTAACGATTCCCGCTAAAGCCCACTGTATAGCATGTGATGATTCGTTTGATACTGATACATTTTTTACACTTTGTCCAGAATGTGATGGAATAGCCATTGATATTATTCAGGGAAAAGATTTAAGAATTAAATCCATAAATGTTGATTAAAGGAAAATATTATGTGTGATACGTGTGGATGTGGCAATCCTGATGAACATGCCACAATTCATAAACCAAACGAACCTAAGCATAAGCATGAGCATCATGCCCACCAACACAATCACAGCCATAAAATTGATGTGCAAACGGATGTATTAGCAGAAAATAATCTTTTAGCTGAGCGAAATCGCGGATACTTTGATGGTAAAGAAATTATAGCACTCAATCTTGTCAGTTCACCCGGATCCGGGAAGACAACTCTTTTGGAAAAAACAATGGTCGCCATCAAACCAAATATAGATATTGCCGTCATTGAAGGCGATCAACAAACCATGCGAGATGCAGAAAGAATTGATAAAACAGGCGTTCCCGTGGTTCAAGTTAATACGGGAACAGGATGCCATTTGGACGCACATATGATTCAACATGCTATTGAAGAATTAGATCTGAAAAATCAATCCATTTTATTTATTGAAAATGTGGGCAATTTAGTCTGTCCTGCTCTATTTGATCTGGGTGAAGCTATGAAAATAGTCATCATCAGCGTTACTGAAGGTGAAGATAAACCACAGAAATATCCCCATATGTTTGACGCTTCGGATATATGTATTATCAATAAAATCGACCTTCTGCCTTATGTGGATTTTGATGTAGAAAAATGTAAGCAATATGCTTTGGAAGTGAATTATCAATTGAAATTCTTCGAACTCTCCGCTAAAACTGGCGATGGCTTAGATGCTTGGATTACATGGTTGAAACAGCAAAAGAAATCCTAACGAAAGATTCACCAAAGATTCTCCGAAAACGGTTTCGGATTAATGGAATCGTCCAGGGCGTCGGCTTCAGACCTTTTATTTATAACCAGGCGAATCAATATAAACTTAAGGGCACCGTTTCAAATTCTGCAGATGGGGTCATAATTGAAGTGCAAGGTTTTGGGGAAAATATAGACAATTTCTCGAATGCTATAAGCAGTGAAGCTCCGCCAATTTCCTTGATATCCAATATCCAAACGAATGAAATTCCTTTGAAAAGTGAATCAAACTTTTCCATCGTTCAGTCGGAAAAAAACACGTCTATTTCTACGCTCATTTCACCTGATGTGGCTGTTTGTTCAGACTGTGTAGGTGAATTATTAAATCCTAATGACAGACGTTTTCTCTATCCTTTTATTAATTGCACAAACTGTGGCCCCCGATATACAATAATAGAAAATATTCCATACGACCGCCCTTTTACTTCCATGCGGCATTTTGAATTATGTCCAGATTGCCATAATGAATATGATGATCCTAACAATAGACGATTCCACGCTCAACCGAATGCTTGCCCTGATTGTGGACCCCACGTTCAACTGCATGATTCTGATGGATCCATAATATCTATCGATAATCCTATACAAGAAACAGTCAAACGCATTCATAATGGGAAAATTATTGCCATTAAAGGATTGGGTGGTTTCCATTTGGCTGTGGATGCAAACAATTCCAAATCGGTGAAGAAACTTCGAAAACGAAAACTCCGGGAAGAAAAACCTTTAGCCATTATGGTGAAATCAATCGATGAAGCAAAAATATTTTGCCATATCAATCCGGATGAAGCAAAAGCTTTAAGCTCGATTCAAAGTCCAATTGTTTTACTTAAAAAACGACGAAATATTCCCATTATTGATGAAGTGGCGCCAAGGAATGACCGCATTGGTATCATGCTACCTTATACGCCTTTACATCACATTCTTTTTCATTATGGTGCTCCACATCTTATAATGACAAGTGCCAATTTAACTGAAGAACCTATTTGTATCGAAAATGAAGAAGCGTTTTCTCGGTTGAATGGAATTGCAGATTATTTCCTGACCCACAATCGTGATATTTACATTCGGTCAGATGATTCTGTCGTAATCCATTTGAATGAAAAGATTCATCCCATTCGCAGAAGTCGCGGATTTGCTCCTAGTCCCATATTTGTAAATTCAAAAGGACCCACCGTTTTGGCCGTTGGCGGTGAATTGAAAAATACAGTCTGTCTATTAAAGGATGAAAAAGCGTTTGTTAGTCAACATATTGGCGATTTAGAAAATATGGAAGCCTTTAACTTTTTCACACAAACAATAGATCATTTACAGCGGATTTTTGAGTCCAAACCAGAAAGTATTGCTTATGATTTCCACCCAGAATATCTCTCTACAAAATGGGTGAAAGAACAAACGGATATTCCAACATTAGGCATTCAACACCATCATGCTCATTTGGCATCATGTATGGCAGAAAATCATTTGAAAGATTCTGTGATTGGCATCATTATGGATGGAACCGGATATGGAACAGATGGAACTATTTGGGGCGGAGAAATATTAATCGGCGATTATTCAGGATTTCAACGGTTTGCCCATTTTGAGCCCATGCCGCTTCCTGGTGGTGATGCAGCCATCAAAGCACCTTGGCGAACTGCCGTTGCATATTTGCAAAAAACTTTTGGTGAATTACCGGATTTACCCTTTATTGAAAATTTGAATTCATCCCCCATTGTGGAATTAATAGAAAAGAATGTGAATTGTCCAATTACAACCAGTTGCGGGCGGTTATTCGATGCTGTTGCAGCTATGAGTGGAGGATTACAAACCATTCGATACGAAGGTCAAGCCGCTATAGAGTTTATGCAAAAATCAAATAATTTAGATGTTCAGCCGTTTGATTTTGACATTAAGCGAATAGATGATATTAGACACATGCTGATTTCACCCATTATTCGCAATGTTGTAAATGGAATTCAACATGGTGAATCTATCAATCAATTGAGCAATCGATTTCACAAAACACTTATAGATTTATTCGTTCATACCGTCAAAATCGCAAAAGATGAAACGGGCATTTCAAACATCGTTTTAAGTGGTGGCGTTTTTCAGAACCATGTGCTTTTTGAAGGAATAATTCCGAAATTGCAATATGAAAATTTTAATGTATTTACTCATAATAAAGTGCCCATGAATGATGGTGGTTTATCTCTAGGGCAAGCAATGATTACACGTAAACAATTAACAAAAGGTGATATAAAATAATTATGTGTTTAGCTATCCCCGGGAAAGTGACAAAAATATATTCTGAAAATGGCATTAAAATGGGAAAAATAGATTATAGTGGCACTATAAATACTGCATGCCTTGAATATCTCCCTGAAATCAAAGTGGGTCAATACACCCTTGTTCATGCTGGTTTTGCTCTGTCTATCTTAAATGATGATGAAGTTAAAAAATCTTTAGATGCTTGGGAAGAGTTAGGCGAAATCATAAAGGATATAGACAATAAATCATGAAATATCTTGATGAATTTCGAGATCCTATTTTAGCCAAGAAAATCCTAGCTGAAATTCACAAGACGGTGACAAAACCATGGGTGATAATGGAGATTTGCGGTGGGCAAACTCATTCTATTATTCGAAATGGCATTGATCAAGTTTTACCGAAAGAAATTGAATTGGATCATGGTCCTGGTTGTCCTGTATGTGTAACGCCACTGGAAATTATTGACAAAGCCATCGCCATCGCCGGAAAGCCAAACGTGATTTTTACCAGTTTTGGGGATATGCTTCGAGTTCCCGGGAGCAAGAAAGATTTATTCATGGTCAAATCTGAAGGGGGTGACGTTCGAGCCGTTTACTCTCCTTTGGAAGCATTAACTATTGCCAAAAATAATCCAAAAAAAGAAGTGGTATTTTTTGCTGTGGGTTTTGAAACCACTGCTCCGGGGAATGCTATGGCCATACACCAAGCAGCCAAAGAAGGTATTGCAAATTTCAGCGAATTGGTCAGCCATGTGTTGGTTCCACCGGCTATGGAAGCATTACTATCTTCTCCTGAAAACCGTGTTCAAGGTTATTTGGCAGCCGGGCATGTTTGCACGATTATGGGTTGGGAAGAATATGACCCAATTGCAGAAAAATATCAAGTGCCTATTGTTCCAACCGGATTCGAGCCAGTGGATGTTTTAGAAGGAATACTTCTAGTCGTTAAACAACTTGAAGAAGGACGATATGAAGTAGAAAATCAATATCTGCGATCGGTAAAACGAGAGGGAAATCAGCCTGCACAAGAATTAATTTCAAAAATATATAAAATTACAGATAGGAAGTGGCGCGGAATAGGTGAAATACCCCAAAGCGGTTTATCTATTCGAGAACAATATAGTGCTTATGATGCAAACCTTAAATTTTCTGTTGAAGATATTCAAACAAATGAACCTGAATTATGCATTAGTGGAGTCATTCTGCAGGGATTAAAAAAGCCAAACGAATGTCCCGCATTTGGAAAAGAATGCACGCCCACAACACCATTAGGGGCAACCATGGTTTCCAGTGAGGGGGCATGTGCGGCATATTATAAATATCAAAGAATGGGAAAGTGAAAAATAAATCTCCAAGAAAAAACTTTGCAGAAGATTGAAACTTTCGAAAAGCAATAATGGGTTTTAAGAAATATGAAAATTGAAAATTTATCATGTCCTCTGCCAATTATGGATCACAAGACCATTCAGCTGGCACACGGCGCAGGAGGCCAATTATCCAACGATTTAATTGATACATTATTCCTACCTCGGTTTTCCAATAAAACATTGAATGCTATGGAGGACCAAGCTGTTTTGGATTTCCCGGGAAAACGTTTATCTTTTTCTACGGATACTTTTGTGGTGGATCCTATTTTCTTCCCGGGGGGAAATATTGGAGAATTAGCGATCAATGGAACAGTGAATGATGTCGCCATGTGCGGAGCCAAACCCCTATTTCTAAGTGTGGCATTTATTCTGGAGGAAGGCTTACCTATGGAAGACCTTCACCAAATCTTGATTAGCATGGAAATTGCCGCTAAAAAAGCAGGCGTTACCATTGTCACTGGAGATACAAAAGTTGTTAATAAAGGAAGTTGTGATAAAATATTTATCAATACTACAGGCATTGGCGTTTTAGAGCCTGATTTAAATATTGCTTCTAGCCAAATCAAAATTGGTGATAAAATTATTTTATCTGGAACATTAGCTGATCATGGAATGGCTGTTATGACAAGTAGAGACGGCCTCTCATTTCAATCCAGAGTAAAAAGTGATACGGCAGCGTTAAATGGGTTGATTGATTCTATGCTAAAAGGAAGCAATAATATCCATGCATTAAGAGACCCAACCCGAGGCGGAGTGGCGACTACGCTCAATGAATTCGCACGTTCATCCAACATGGGTATATCTTTGATTGAAGAGAATATCCCAGTTAAATCAGATGTAAAAGGTGCCTGCGAAATTCTTGGGATTGATCCATTATATGTTGCCAATGAAGGAAAACTTATTGCTGTTGTTTCTAATGAAGATGCCCCTAATATTCTTGATGCAATGAAAAACCATCCGTTAGGGAAAGACGCTGTCATCATTGGAGAAGTTGTATCCAATCATCCCGGCATGGTAACGATGAAAACGGGTCTTGGAGCAAATCGAATTGTAGATATGCCAATCGGAGAACAGCTCCCACGTATATGTTAAGTTTGCTCTCTTAAGCTTTGGTATAAGCGCTCTTCAACCAGCCTTTTAATTCAGTATCAATATCGTTCATTGAGTATATTTCTACATGATGTGTCATCATTCCACTGAATTGTTTTCCCGACTTAAGTCTTTCTGTTTCAGTTTCTCCTTTTAAAATAAGTCCAACATCTAATCGCGTTTTGGTGGATGCTTTAAATATAGCAAATTGTTTTGACCTGCGAATGGATACATAAGATTTTCTTGGAGATACATCTACATCGTTTCCAAATGATTGAACAACAGAAACTAATTTATCATACATAGGCCTTAAGCTATTTTTGGGACCAGCATATTGATTTTTACCCACTCTTCAGGCGATTCTCTTTTTTCAGTCGTTTCCCTGAATTTAAAGGCAATTAAATTTGCATACCCATGGGTAATATTGTGATTAGTCTTTAAATATTTTATAATTGAATTGTGTTTCAATTCGCCGCTCGATTGAACAACTTTGAGCCAATGCGATAATTCATGCCCGGTTTTTTCTGATAGATTCCCAACCATTTTATCCATCATTTCTTGTGGTGATGCCATCATGTTTCCTCTCCTTGATTACATTATCATTTCTAGAAAAGTTACTTTATTTAGGAAAGATTTTCATCATTTATCCGTCGACTAAATGTCACCATACGGACAGTTCATTATAGCCATGATGGATATTTTCAATCAACCTAAACGGAGAAGTTTCATGAAAAACATTGTAAAATTATTCCTTTTTGGATTTCTACTTCAATTTTCACACGGAAAAAACCTTGAAATTGTTTCTTCCACATCATTGTCTAATTTTGAACTATTAGATGTTCATATTGCTGGTAGTCATGCTTTCATCCCAGGCGGGTTGGGAGGATTAAATATTGTCAATATTTCTCAACCGGATAATATTTCTGTGATAGGCGATTTTTATGCAGTCGGTTGTGACTATGGGCGTATCTATTCATGGGTGACGCGTGGGAATTATGCCTATGGGAATGGACGAGAATGTGGCGTACATATTGCCAATATATCTAATCTAAGTGATCCAACCCATGTAGGTGTTTACGGAGCTGTCAATACACGATATGAGCATGCATCCATTCAAGAGAATACGCTCTTTTTTTCAACACACCAAATGGGAGTGGATGTTGTATCTGCAGAAGATCCAATTCACCTAACTCGTAAAAGTATCATTCAAACACAGAATGCCTGGGCAACGTATCCTGAAGAGGATTTCTTATATATTGCTGATGGAATGAGTGGTTTAATAATCGCGAATATTTCTGATCTTGAAAATCCGTACATCATTTCTGAAATACCCACAAGTGGATCAGCAAAAGATTTGGTTAAAAAAGGAAATTATCTTTTCATGGCTGTGGGAGCGGATGGGGTCGATATGTTTGATGTTTCCAACCCAGAATCTCCTTTGTTATTATCAAATTATAATACTTCAGGGTTTGCTACACGCGTTGATGCCAATGATTCTCTTGTTGTTGTCGCTGACTGGGACGATATAGAAGTTTTAGGATATGAATCAGGTGAACTCATTTTAAAAGGATATAAAAATACCGGAGGGCGTGTTATGGCAACTGCTATGATAAATAATACAATTTTTTCTGCAGAATGGGCGCATTTATCCGTTTTTGAATATAAATCAATTACTGGAGCAGACATGGATATTTCATCCCATCGAGTGGATTTTCCAAGAGTTGGATTAAATGAATCATTGACGCTTAATTTTTCCATAGAAAATAATGGAAGTATTCCTCTCGTTATTAATCCTTCAGTATCAAGCAATTCAAACTTTTCTTATGCTTTGGATTATCTGGAAATCTATCCGGGTGAATCTAGCCAAGTTCATATCACCTATTCTCCTGAATCATCAAATTGGACAGAAAATATCCTGCTAGAAACGAATGATTACGATGAAAGTGAATTAACAATTTTCGTCAGGGGGAATTACCCTTACGGCCCTATGCCAGGTGATCCTGCGCCAAATTTTGAATTAGCCAGCGTAAATGAATATGGCCATATTTCGAAAAGTGATTTAATGGGATCGCCCACAGTCCTCGCCTTTTTTACAGCTTGGTGACCTGTCTGTGCTCCGGAGTTTTCGGACATTGAAATTTCTATTTGGCAAGAATACCACGATCGAGGTTTACAAGTGATTGGCATTTCAAATGAACCGCTTGCGGTCATTGAAGATTTTATCGAAGACCAAGGAATTTCATTCCCTGTCTTACGTGATGATGCTGGCGTTTATAGCCAATTTAATATCCCGGGAAGTCAGAGCCCGTTTCCTCGAGATTATATAATGGATGCTGAAGGAATCATTCGCTTAGCTAAAACTGAATATGACCCAGGAGCTATGATTAATATTATTGAAGGACTCTTGGATGAAACCGTTTCAAGTGAAATAGACTTTCCACTTCCAAACGGGATTAAACTTCTTTCAAATTATCCTAATCCATTCAATCCATCCACAACCATTCAATTTGATATTGGTTTTACTGATGTAGTGACATTGGATATCATAGATTCAATGGGGAGAATCATTCAAACACTCATCCGCGAAAAACAAATTAAGAAAGGGAAACATCAAATTTTATTTCCCGGGCTTGACTCTCAGGGTAAGCCAATTTCTTCTGGTGTGTATTTAGTTCAGCTAAATGCAGGAAAACATTTTGTTACCCAAAAAATAGTCTTAATGAAATGATGTGATGAGGCAAATATTAATACTAATCTATCTATTTCTCCATATCGGGTTTTCCCAAGAATACCAGGTTGGCGACCAACTGACGCTTGAACATCAGAATAGTCCCTTGCCTACATGCGCAAATTCTGAAGGAGAAATATTTCTTAGAGATTATAATGGAAATTTAAATGGTGGGCAATACTTCGTAACAATGATAAATACGTTTACATCTTGGTGCACGTATTGCCAACAAGAAATCCCTCCTGTCAATCAATTATATGAAGAGCAATTTGAGAATGGATTTCGCGTAATTTCATTTGGGCGACAATGGTATGCCCCTTATAGCTGTGATGAATGGGCAGGTTTGGGTGCAACTTATCCCTTAATTGACGATGATTCTCTCATGGCTTGGTCTTGGTTTGGCCTTGGATATGTTCCGCAAAATATAATATTAGATCATAACATGGTGGTTCGCTATTCTGCTGTTGGTTACAATCACTCGGAAGTCGAAAGTTTGGTGGTGCAGTACTTGAATGAACTTCCTTCTGTCTCAACCGCTTCTAAAAATAATCTACCTGAAAGAATCAACATATCTCCAATATTTCCCAACCCATTTAATCCGGTAGCCTCCTTGCAATTAAACCTGCATAAAAGAACAGATGTACAATTGATTGTTAGAGATATTTCTGGGAAAAAAGTCGATTCAAACCTGTATGAAAATATGGCGTCGGGTAGCCATACTATTCGATGGAATTCTGGATATCATTCTTCCGGTATTTATTTCTTCGAAATTTCTATGGAGAATGCATCTCAAATTAGAAAAGGAATCCTACTAAAATAATCATTCAATGCTTAAGTCTTATAGGAGACAATCATGAAAATATTACTCTTACTATTACTCATATTATTTGGCGCATGCAAAGAAGATGATTTGTTAGCTTCAGATATTGATTTACAAGATTGGTTGGTCGATGACAATTATATTCGCCAAGGGTGCTTTGCCGGGAAAGATTGTATCCCAAGTTTGGAACATCCGAATACATCAACCGTTGGCGGAAATAGCCTTGAATTCCTTGATGACAATGATCTGGTTGTGGGAATTTGGGATGGAGAACAATATATGGCATTTCCACACTCTATTTTAGACTGGCATGAAATAATTAACGAAGATGGATATAGTATTTCCTATTGCCCCCTCACAGGAAGTGCTTTGCATATTGAGACGGAAAGTGCTTTTGGGGTTTCTGGACTCTTATTCAATAGCAATTTAATTATGTATGATCGAGAGTCAGAAAGTCATTGGCCACAAATGTTTCTAAAATCTGCAGAAGGATCTCGTCAAGGAGATCAACTAAAACTCAAATCAATGATTGAAATGAATTGGGGTACATGGAAAAACTTATTCCCTGATTCCAAGGTCGTCAATTCAAATACTGGCTATTCCAGGAATTACGATGGCTACCCTTATGGGCAATATCGATCCTGTAATTCTCAAGAATGTGGAGATTATATCTTTTTTCCGATTCCGCCTGTGGATGATCGTTTGCCAGCAAAAACACGCGTTATATCCATTATTTCTGAATATACTCAAAAAGCGTATCCCATCAATAATTTTGAAGAACCCACCATCTTGAATGAAACAATTGATGGTCTCTTTTTTGCTGTCATACTATCAAGTAATGAAAAAATAGGAGTTGCGTATCAAACCTCATCCGCTTTATCTATTTCAGAATGGGATATAGAAAACGGAAACATCATTCTTGAAGATGATGATGGAAATCGATGGAATATTCTTGGGAAATCCATAGATGGAACTTCAAATAATCTTATCCCCGCAAATGCATTTATTTCATATTGGTTTTCCCAGGCAGCTTTTTATCCGGATACTGAAATACAGTTATGAGACTCTTTAAAACATTGTTATTCACCCTTATTTTAATCCATCCGATATTTGGACAGGTGTGCTGTTCTATTGTGGGGTCTATTAATAATGGCGGGGGAACATCTTCCACAAATTGGGGTAAGCATTGGCCATCCAAATTCGATGATCGAAAGTCATTCAATTGGGTAGGGGGCTTTAACACAACTTTTACTTCGGATGATCATTTAAGAATTCGCTATGGTGCTTCAGTCAGCGCACATGGACAGATATCACATTATATTGGGAAACGGAACATAGGGTATATTCAGCTGGAAAGCAGTTGGCTACAAATTGAAGAATTTTTGTCATTTTCAAACAGTAGTAGCGATGTTTTTCAACTTGGATTCAAAACAGGAATGCGCCATTTATTGTCAGGGAAACTGGGATATATTTTTGAAGAATTGAGCCTCCCAAAATCACCTACATTCACAAACACTCAATTCCCATTTACAACAGGGGCCGTCCCCATTTTCATGGTAGGATACACAAATCGGATACAAATGCCTTGGGCTATAAAATCACCATCATTCCTTGCAGATTTATCTTTGTCAGTCTCTCTATCTAAAAACCAAAAAATCCAAGATAATGTTTTTCTTGATGATGCAGTGAATATTCATTTATCCTCTTCCATATATTGGATTAAGTCTTTGGCGCTTTCTCCGTTTTCAGCCCTCCAATCTCAAAAATTGATCGCGCCTCTTACCCCCTGGGATACGGAACGACAATCCCGCAGGCTGAATGTAATGATAATTGGATTAGATCTCACGCCCACACATCATGATTGGCGTTGGCTTCATTTAAGGATTGATTTCCCAGTATATCAATGGACTTCAAACGGGTTGTTCCCAGACGGGTCCGAACCTGTTCCGAGGATTTCTCTTTCAATCAATAATAATGGGGTTTTTCAGGGAAAGAAAAAGATATGAAAAATATATTTATCTCTGTTTTCTTCATTATGGCTTCTTCCTGTAATGTGGTATTAGAAAACGAAATGACTGATTCCATTGTTGGAAGTTGGACCCTATCTAAAATGAATAATCCTGTAGATTCATCTCCAATTTCTAATCTAACTTGGGAATTCCAAGATGAAGAAATATTAATAGAAAAAGGATGCAACGATACACAATGTTGGCAACATCAATTTAGTTGGAATGTAAAAAAAGATTCATTGCATCTCTTTTTATTTGATCAAAACCATAAATCTGGAAAATTCACTCTAACGCCAAATGAGTTAACTGTCCGATGGGGAGAGTCAGATGAATGGTACTTTATATCAATAAGTTCAAATGAATAAGTATTTTTAATTCAATCGAATAAATTGGTTCGTGCCAAATGGGTCATTATAAGAAATACCCATTTGATGGTATAATGCCGGTGGAACAGAAATATCACCTACATATAAATTACCTAAAATATGCTTTTTTTGATGATCATCCATACCCACTTTTGGAAGAGCCAAAGTTAAAGTTGCTGATGCTTGAACGGTAAATAATGGGTTCACTTCTTGATCAAATCGAAATCCGGTTGGCGCATCCAATGAAATGATACTTTTAGATTTTTGGTTATTTATTGATTGAATAAAATCAAGTAATTGCCCCTTCAATTCTCCTGTCATTCCATATCCAATCATGGCATCAATTATAATGTCAGAATTAGAAATAATTTTATCTAGTTCATTTGAGGCTGGTTTTATAATCTGTTTCAAAGGTAATTCATTCAAAATGGACCATTGGTGCGCAGGGACTGGTTTTAATTTTATATTATCACCTATTAGAATAACAGAAACAGTATAGCCACGATTAGATAGATTGCGAGCAGCAACCATTCCGCCACCGCCGTTATTCCCCGTACCACACAACACAGTTATTTTGGTAGAATGACTGACGGGGGTTGATAAATAATCTTCCGTTAAATGCGCGATTGCCCTTCCTGCATTTTCCATCATTTGAATTAAGGATATGTGAAATTTTCCCTCCATTAGGCGGTCCACTTCTTTCATTTGGCCTACAGATATATAGGGCAGATTTTGTTGCTTATTGGAAATTTTCAAGACTCTGAATTAAATCCTTTGCTGATTGATAACCTATTTTTTTTAGTTTGATATTCCCTTCGCTATTGATTCCAAACATAGCAGGAACAGAACGAACATTAAATTGCTTAGCTAACCGCCTGCCTTCTAAGCTATCTACATCAATTTGTAATGCAATAAACCTACCTAATTCTGATAAAACGCCTTTATCTTTAAAAGTCGTTTTATCCATATTTCTGCAATTATGACACCAGTCAGCTCGAAATTCTAGAAAAATAGGCTTCCCTTCAATTTTGGATACAGACACTGCATCGTTAAAACTTAAAACTGAAAATACCCCATTATCGCTTGCGATTAGAAAGGATAATAGGAATGGGAATAAGATTAAGAATACATTTTTCATTTTTTTCTCCAATTTTTTGTTTTTTGCAAGGTGAATCTAATGAGAGAATCCACCTTACATTAAAAGACTAACTCAATATATTATTATTTGGAATATCTAGTTTTAATTCAATTTCAACTTTATCATTCACTTTCATGGGACCCATGCCTGGGGGTGAAATTTCATATCGCTCTAAACTCACTGTGGTAGCACCACTAATGGTTAACCCATGATTCTTTTTATGTAACGATAAAACTAATTGGTGACTTTTTTCGATACCATTTATTGTCAGAACTCCATCCAAAGAAACGGATCCATTCTTTAACTCCGATCGCGTATTGGCTTTGAATGTGATTGTTTTATATTTATTATCGAATATAGACATTTTCATATGGACATCTCTCATCCAATTTTCAGTGGTAATTCGTTTTATGGGAATAGATACATCTACAGCCCGTACACCATCAATTGGGTCTGATACTTGAATATTAAAATATTCAACAATGACTGGAAATGAATCACCATTTGTGGATGATGCGCTTCCTGTTATAAATCCTGAATCATTTGAGACATGAAATGCACCAACCGTTATTAAGGGTAATAACAGAAGTGCGATCCTTTTTTTAAATGATTTTTTCATGATTAGTCCTTTCTTTTTTGTTAATGGAATCAATTAAATCATGGGCTATTTTATCTCATGCATATGATACGAAACTGTCAATTAGCCGACAGTTTTGTTAGAAAGCTATCATTGTTCTCTTAGTCTTTTCCGTCTTCGATAATCGATGGTATCCACAGCGCGCACAGCATATTCCTGGGCAGTATAAATTTGTTTCATCATAGGCTCATCTTCCCGTTTAGCCATGTCGCCAACGGCAAAAAGTCCAGTCACTGATGTCTCCCCTTTATGATTAATCCATACATGACGTTTTTCCTCCGGATGCGATTGATCCATGAGCTGAGCATTTAATTGTCGGGCTAAATCATTATATACACGATGTAAACCGAGAGAAATCAAACCAAATTTCACTTCTATTGAATCATGGGACTCAAATTCGAACCCATGGAGTTGTTTAACACCTTCACTTAATATCCCTGTAATGGGATCCGAAATGATTCCTACGCCATATTTTTCTAGAATTTTCATTCGGCCTTCTGAAATTTTAGGTTGAATTCCATTGGTTAATATATATGATTTATTATTATATCGTTCATGAAGCATCATGGCTAATTCTGCAGACACATTAGAATGCCCAATGACAGCGACCGAATCTTTACTTGTTAAATGGCCTTCGCATCGAATGCAATACAAAACTTGTTCACGATTTGAAAAAGGATAAATCCATTTGGGTGTTTCTTCCCATTCCCCTTTTTTATTTTGTTTCAAAATATGGGGTTGCTCATCCATCACACCCATGGATAAAACGACAGAATTCCCATTATAGAGTCCATCATCAATCTTTATAGAAAAGGCGTAGTCTTCCTTCTCTAAATGAGATACTTCACCTTCTTTTATGGTTACATTTGGAAATCCATTTTCAATTCGCTGAATTGTATTTTGGATCAACATGCGATTATTTATATGATAGTGTTCTTTTTCAAGATAAGAAACAGCTTCATCCAGTTTATGTTTCTTCAATGTTTTTATGGCTTGGTTTTTTATAATATCTTCATGGAAGCCCACAATATTATCTAGGTTCATGACCCATTGAGATCGACTTCGTTTTCGACTTTTTTTTGAGCCTAAAACCCAAAGCGTATTCATTCCATTTTGAGCGGCACGAAGCGCGGATGCTGAACCACCAATACCGCCACCAATAATAATGATATCAAACATGTGTTAATCCTTTTCTAAAATAACCCAGTTAATTATTTTGAAATTTCCTGTTGATTCAACAGTTTTAAAAATATGCTGTATTGTTTCTTTTGTTGGAATGAATGACACTGTAAAGAGGCGGGTGCCTTGATCAAAAGTTTGTTTCTTAATATATTTCAACTCATCCAGAGTTTTTCCGATATTAGTCGGTCATCCCATTCATAGTATGCCACCACGAACATCCATTCCATCCACGCCAAAAGTTGCAGAAACTGGTATTTCATTACGTGCACAAAATGCTAATAACAAAAGAGAAACTGTCATAAAAGATGTTTTCATTATTCTTCTCCAATAAATGATTTTATTTTGCTTATTGCCAAATGATCCCCAATATTTTTTCCATAATAAACCGTGTGAATTTCTCCCTGCTCATCAATGAGAAAATCGGCCGGTATCATGGCTAAGTCTTCCTCCATTTTCCCCGGTAAAAATCCGTTTAGCATACCTTTCATCGCTGTTGGCAATCCCTTCAAATACCCAAGCCAAGAAGATTCAACTCCAAATTCTTTATACAATTTTCTTTTTGGATCTGGAATAATAGGAAAGGGCAGTTCATCCTTTGCAACATAGTCCAAAATGCTTTCTTTCGGAGATTCAAACACGGCTAAAATTAGAAATCCTTGCGCTTGAAATTTATCATAAACTTGAACCAATTCATGAATTCGTAAATTACATGCAGGGCAAGAAGCATATCGGAAAAAGGATAACATCCATTTTTGTCCTATATATTTTTCTATGGAATGCTCAACTCCGAAAATATCTTTAATAGAAAATTTCGGTGCTTTTTTCCCTGAAATTAGACGCATACTTTACCTCTTAATTGTGACTCCCATATTTGAGTTTTCCATATATTATTGTCCATCCAGGACACAAGTTCATTATGGTGAATAAAACCCGTTTGAGATAATTCATCCTTTAAAATATTCAAATCTTCAATTGTATCAGCATCTACCATTTGGTATAGATATTTCGTTGAACAAATTGGATTAAGCGCTGCAACCAATTTCTCGCTCGTATCATAAACGCTAAATTGAACACTGCTCCAAATTTGTTTGGGTATTTTTGCAGTTCCACCCAATAAATAATATCCCCCGTCCAGAGCCGGACCCATAACAAATTGTTTTGTTGTGTTTATGATTTTAACCGCTTCAAGTATTTGAGATGATGTGATTTGGGGAGAATCTGCACCGAGCAATATTACTGAATCATATTTATCTAATAAAGTCGAATAAATATGATACTGCCGTTCTCCCAATGATCCTTCGCCGGTGTGTATCGAAATAAAGTTTTTCCATAAATTATTTGATAATCCATCTTTCTCCCCCACTGCCCAAAAAGGTTGAATCTGTCCATCGGTAATTTTGTGTACGTCTAAAAGTGTTTTTTCAATCGTTTTTACACACTGAATAAAAAATATTTCAGCTGTTTTCTGACCTATAGATTTTGCCAATCGGGTTTTAATGGGAGAAAGTCCCGGCGTTTTAACAAATACTGCGACAGCGGTTTTCATATTATTCCACGACTTTTTAATAATGTGATAACTTCCGGTAGCGCCTGCTTTATCCACAGTTTATTATGCAATACGGATGTTTTTGTCCAACCATTGGATGCATATTTTCGGGCACTGGTAAACAGTTTATTTTTATTCGCGTGAATTGGAAATCCCCCTTGTCTGACTTTCCACACGAACACATGATCTTCTCCATAAGACACATTTTCAGGAAAACCACCCACGGATTCAAACATGATTTTCGACATACAAAATCCCTGATCACCAAACGGAATCCCCCATAATTGAGATCGAATTCGAACGGCCCATTCAGTCACTTTCATTAAAAGGGGTGGACCGTCATTTGAAAATCCCAATTTAAAATAATGCATTTTTTTCGGATGATTATAAATAGCTATCTTCAGCGAATTAATAATATCTTTAGTTAAGATTGAGTCCGCGTGAAGAAACAATAAAAAAGCCCCTTTTGCACGGTGTGCACCAAAATTCATTTGATGGGCTCTTCCTGATTTTGTCTTGAGCCATTGAACTATTTTCCCAGATAAAATTTCATTTACTTCCATTTTAATTTTTGACCATTTTTTTGTTTCATCGCATGAATGAACAATAATCATTTCAACTTTATCGTCCATTTTGGCCAATCCCCGGGCTAAATCAATAAGTTTGTTTTCATTGGGTGCCGTTGGGATAATAATGGATAGATGGACATTCATTCAAACGGGTTCAATTGTCTCAACAACAAAATTCCGAATCATAAGAACCATTTATTGCAGGGTGAGAACCACTGCAATCAAAGGCGCCATAATGCGTAGAAAAGTCACCATCCACACGAAAATGTTTTCCATATCGACTTTCACTCAACATTTTTGCAGAATTCCCGCAGACCGGTTCCGGCATGCCCGTTTTAAAAACATGATGATCATCCAATACAAATTCGTGGGGCGCATCTTTCATGGTTCCAAGGTAATAGGCCACATGACCAAAATTCTCACAAATATCTTCAAAATCACTTTTGAACGTGCGTATGGATTTAGAAGAAAATTGAATCATGCCCACCTTGTTATGAATATCAGGATCATGTATCTCCAAGGGATTATCCTTCACAACTCTGTAATCCAAACAGCCCACATAACGAAGCATTCGGCGAAAATCTTCTGAATACATGGCGCCACCCAAACATTCCCCAAGCAAGACCGAATCCTTGGCAAGATGTGTTGGAACGCGTCGATCCGCAAATACATCAGAGAAGAATAACTCGCCCCCGGGCTTTAAGACTCGGAATATTTCTTCAAATACTTTTTCCTTTTGTGGCGATAGATTAATTACACAGTTTGACACCACCAAATCCACCGAATTATCATTAATCCCAGCAGAAGATAAATCTTCAATAAAACCCTTATGGAATTCTACATTTGCTTGAGAATAGCCAAATTTTTCAGTATGATAATTCACATACTTTTTGGCTACAGAAATTTGGTTTTCTGTCATATCTACACCGATTACTTTTCCCTTTTCACCCACCATTTGAGATAACATATACGCATCTCGCCCTGTGCCACAACCCAAATCCAAAACGGTGGCACCTTCAAGCACAAACGGTATAGGCGAACCGCAACCATAAAACTTTTCCTGAATTTCATCATGAACATTTTTCAAGTATGGTTTCAACCGTTCAGGCATGGCTTCCGCAAGACAACAAGCGTTGGTTTTCAGGTCGTCTTTTGTTTCCAAAACTTCACCATAATACTCTTTTACATTTTCTGTAATCGTTTGTGTTTCAGTCATTATTTTCCTTTTTAATATTTTTATTTAATTAATAATTTCATTTTCATGGGCAGATTCTACCAAAACTCCTGAACAAGAACTTCCTTCTCCGGCCGTGCAGCCAAAACAATGGTCTTCGAATGTGATGGGCGTGTGTTGTACATCTCCCAAATCATTAATATCCCAAATAGTTTTTAGATTGTTTTTCATGGGGAGTTCCAGCATTTGATTAAAATCGCAATCATAGATTTGTCCGTCCCACCCAATAGAAACCAAGTCCCGGCACATCACTTCTTCCGCGGCGGAATGATTGAAATTGTCCGTGAGAAGTTTGGTGTAAGTATCCAGTTGTTGGTTCCGTTCCAACATATACCTAAACCGTTTTATGGGCATGTTGGTGATGGTGTAAAGTTGATTGAATTCAATGCCAAAATCCGTGAATAGCTGGTCTTTGTAATCCGCTTCCAATGATGCTTGGCTCGGGGGCAAATTGGCACCCACAGGATTATAAACCAGATCTAATGTCAAATCTGTCCCCGCTTTTCCAAAGCCTAATTCATTCAATAATTGTAATGCTTTAATGCTTCTTTTAAAAACACCATTTCCCCTTTGCTGATCCACATTTTCCTGGCAATAGCAGGGTAATGAACTCACCACCTGAACGTGATTATCCTTTAGAAATTTTGCGGTATCTTCTTGTCCGGGTTCAAATAATACTGTCAAGTTACAGCGATCTATAACGTCCATATCCAATGTGCGAATCTGTTCGACAAAATAACGAAAATGGGGATTCATTTCCGGTGCGCCGCCCGTCAAATCCACCGTCTCAATTCCCGGTGATTTCCATAACAGTTCGATGAGACGATCCACTGTTTTTTTCTCCATAATTTCTGTGCGTTTCGGTCCCGCATCCACATGACAATGGAGACAAGCCTGATTGCAGAGTTTGCCCATGTTCACCTGAAGCGTTTTTAATTGTCTGCGCTTTAAAGAGATACGATTCGACTCTAATACATCTTCGAAATGGCATTTTCCATTTTGAGAAAAATCATTCTTTCTTTCTAAAGTATTCATGTTTTTTAGTGTTTCCATGTTAAAATTCTCTTTCTTAAATCAATGTATAAAGCATAAAAAAGCCAACTATGATAAATAAAATTGATATACTCATTTTCATGATATCTTCCGGGATAGATTTTTGAATTTTTGGCCCAATTTGTCCCCCAATAATTACGCCAGGAATGGTAAAAACAATGATATTTACAACCTGATTAAGTGCATCACCGCCGTCCTGTATAAATTCGTAAAAATGACCAACTGATGCAACCAGAACAGTCACCACTACAGAAAAAACAGACGTTGCAACAGCTACAGCAGTAGGCACTTTACAACGAGCCACTAATAAATATTCCTGGAGTTCTGCCAGCCCTACAGAAATCATGCCTAAAAAAGCACCCCCAACGATCGAAAAAGTTCGCCCCATTCCTTTGTTACAAACTGTGTAGTGATATACATTCCCATGAATATCGGTCAATTCAGATTCATGGTGAAGTTCAAATTCTTTTTTATGCTCAAACTCATACTTTTGCCGCTCTTCTGCTCTCCATGAAATAAAAATTTGGTAACCAATAAAAAGCAATCCAACTGCGAATATAGTTTTTAAAATTGTTGGAGAAAAACAACCACTGTAAATCGTTCCAATAATTGCGGCTGGGACAGAGAAAATCAAAATGCTTTTGGCCAGGTTAAAGTCGATTAGCCTTACTTTATAATAGGCGATTAACCCGGATGTGAAGCCAAATAATTCTGTGGCTAATGCAGCTCCAATTGCAATCTTTGGTTCCAATTTAAGTGCCAGCATAAACAAGGGAGAGAAAAAAACAGCTCCGCCAATACCTGAAGACATTGCAATAGTTGCAATCAGAATTGAAATCGGAAATAAATACCAATATTGTAAGGATAATTCCATGATTAACCTTTTATTTTACAATAGTCTGTTAATTTTATAAAAGAGAGCCATGCTTCAGAGTGGGATAAATTTCTTCATAAGTCATTACTTTATTCGTGCTTATCCGCCTAAAAATATGACTTCGATCTAACTCTTTTGAAGAATTTAGCCCGGAGGCAGCCATTAATTCTGCAAAGCTATGTAGGGTAGTATGATGATAATTCGCCACACGTTGTGATTTATTTTCCAAATCTAAACCTTTCATCAAACTTTTATTTTGGGTTGCCACACCTACGGGACACGTATTTTTATTGCATTCCAATGCTTGAATGCAACCCAACGCCAGCATCATTCCTCGGGCACTGTTAATCATATCCGCACCCAAGGCGATGGTTTTCGCGATATGGAAGCCGGAAATGATTTTCCCCGATGCAATTAGTTTTATTTCATCTCTTAATCCAAATCCCATCAAAGTATCATGGACAAATGCCAATGCATCTCGCAACGGCATTCCCAAAGAATTTGAAAATTCAACCGGGGCAGCAACCGTTCCCCCTTCACCACCATCAACTGTAATAAAATCAGGTTTAATATCAGATGAAATCATGGCTTTACATAAATCGATAAATTCTTGTTTACGTCCAACGCATAATTTGAAACCAATCGGCTTTCCATCGGATAATTCTCTTAATTTTTGAATGAACTGCATTAAGCCTTCTCCGTTACTAAAAGCCGAATGGCCCGGGGGCGAATGAACATCTTTATGGGCTTCAACGTGGCGTATTTTTGCAATTTCTTCTGTATTTTTTATAGCGGGCAAAATTCCTCCATGACCGGGTTTTGCTCCTTGGGATAACTTTATTTCTATCATTTTTACTTGGTCAAGAGTTGCATTTTCTTTAAACGTAATGGGACAAAATTGTCCTTCGGGGGTCCGTGAACCAAAATACCCTGTCCCGATTTGCCAAATTAGATCTCCACCATATTTTCTATGGTACGGACTGATTCCCCCTTCACCTGTATTGTGAGCAAAATCGTCTATTTTCGCACCTTTATTCAATGCCATTATTGCATTCTTGCTCAACGCTCCATAGCTCATGGCAGAAATATTCAACAGACTTGCCGAATATGGTTTTTTACAGTGAGGGCCGCCAACGTTCACTCGGGGATGGGTATCCACATTTTTGGGATTCTTCGCATACATAGAATAATCCATCCATTCATACCCAACTCGATACACATCCATCTGTGTGCCAAAAGGAACCGTGTCATTGACTTTTTTTGCTCGACGATAAACCAAACTCCGATAAATGCGATTAATAGGCCGACCTTCTGTATCTGTCTCCACAAAATATTGCATAATTTCAGGGCGCAATTTTTCCAATAAATAGCGACCATTTCCAATAACCGGGAAATTTCGCCTGATGGCTTGATGCGTTTGAATCATATCCATAATGCCTATCAAAATAATGGGAGCCACAATTATCAAACTCCATAAAATAGGTTGCCAAAATTGATAAATAACCGCAATAGTTATTAACAGTAAACTCGCGATAATAATAAACGCATTTCTCACAGTCATTGTAAATTTCTCCTTTTAATTACCATCATTTTTTCTCGTGTCATTTCGTGCATTGAATATTGAATTCCGCCCATACCGATACCGGAAGAATCTCTCCCGCCAAATGGCATCCAATCTACACGAAAAGCCGTGTGATCATTCACCATGACAGCTGTGGCGTCTAACTTGTTTACACAATCCAAAGCAATATCCAAATCTTTCGTAAAAACAGAAGCCTGAAAATGGACATCCAATCCATTGGCTATTTTGATAGCATCATCCCGATTTGAATAGGAATACACGCACACAACAGGGCCAAATATTTCCATCGTGGACACTTTTGCATGTGTATCAGGATTCAGCAAAACAGTCGGCGCATAACACGTATCTGAAATACGGTTTCCACCGCATAATAATTCAGCACCGCCGTCCACAGCTTCATTTACCCATGTTTCCACTCTGTCCACTTCTCTTGGTAAAATGAGCGGTCCCACTTCAGTTTTTTCGTCTAATGGATCGCCCACCACTAATTTTTTTGCAAATTCTGCTAACCGATGCGCTACCAATTCACACAAACTTTCATGAACAAAAACTCGCTGGACGGAGACACATACTTGTCCTGCATGATAAAAACCACCTTTCGCCAATGCGGGAAGCATCTCATCTAAATCTGCATCTTTCTCCACAATCACCGGAGCAGCACCGCCATGTTCCAACGCACATCGCGTTCCCGGTGCTAATTTTGATTTTAAATACCATCCGATTCTTGCAGAACCAATGAATGAAAAATAATGCACTCGCTTATCTGTTACCAATTTTTCCGCTGTTTTATTATCACACATAATGGGCTGACACCATCCATCCGGCATTCCCGCTTCTTTCAGAATATCGATAAGGGCAAAACAGGATAAAGGCGTTGTAGATGCGGGCTTAATAATCACGGGGCATCCTGCAGCAAACGCTGTAATCACTTGGTGGATAATTAAATTTAATGGATGATTAAATGCACTGACGGATACCACAACACCTATGGGTTCTCGCATGGTAAAAGCCAACCTATTTTCGGACGCTTTGGTGAGTCCCATGGGCATTTGTTCTCCTTTTAATTGCCCAATATGTTCTGCGGCTAATTTGACGCCATTAATCGCTCGAAGCACTTCTACTTTAGAATCCGTTAATGGTTTACCCCCTTCTTGGGTGGCTGTTTTTGTCAGCTCGTCAATTCGACTTTTCATGATTTCTACGGTTCGTTCCAAGATAGCAATCCGTTCATGGGCGGAAATCCATTTGGAACGATCCAGAAATAATTTCTCCGCAGTCTGAAGCATCTTTTCGGCTTCGTCCATCCCAACAAGGGGAATTTCTTCAATCAAATTATCGTCATATGGAGCGTGAATTTTTAGCATATTTTACCCTTTTATTTTTATATTCTTAAATTCTGTTATGCGTATGTGATGAAATAATAGAACATGCATTTTCGACGGAATTGGCTACTTGTTCAGCAATATTTTCGTCAAAAGATGATGGGATAATTTTTTCAACTGTGGGATTATCTACGGTATTGGCAAGCGCATAAGCTGCCGCTAACTTCATTTCCGGTGTAATCCTTTTTGCCCGTCCATCCAGTGCACCCCGAAAAATACCGGGAAAAACCAATACATTGTTTACTTGATTGGGATAATCACTTCTACCCGTGGCCACAATAGCGGCGCCGGCTTTTATGGCATCTTCGGGCATAATTTCAGGATATGGATTTGCTAAAGCAAAAATAATAGGATTGGGATTCATCATTTTAATATCGTCCCCCGATAATATATTTCCCTTGCTTACGCCAATAAAAACATCTGAATTCTGTAGTGCTTCTTGCAATCGCCCTTGCACATTATTTGGGTTAGAATAAGTTAACAATTCTTGCTTCACATCAGATAAATTATCTCTTTTTTCATGGATGATACCTTTACTATCACAAATGATTAATTCCTGAACGGATAAACACGACTCTGGGTCCAAACTAATACATCTTAATAGTTTAGCAATGGCAACTCCAGCGGATCCCGCACCATTGATGACTACTTTTAATTCATCAATTTTTTTATTTAATACTTTACAAGCATTGATTAAACCCGCCAATGTTACTATCGCTGTTCCGTGCTGATCATCATGAAATACAGGTATCCCAATATCCTGAAGAGATGCTTCAATTTCGAAACATCTGGGTGCCGAAATATCTTCCAAATTAATGCCGCCAAACACCGGGGAGATTCTCTTAACCGTATTAATGATTTCCTGGGAATCCTGCGTATCCAAACAGATGGGGAAAGCATTTATATTTCCATATTGTTTGAAAAGCATCGCCTTACCTTCCATCACAGGAATGGCCGCTTTTGCTCTAATATTTCCCAATCCCAAAACGGCAGATCCATCCGATACGACTGCGACAGTATTCCCTTTAATCGTATAATTGTAAACTTCTTCCGGATTATCCTTTATTTCTAAACAGGGTTGGGCGACACCGGGGGAATAAACAACGGCCAAATCTTCTTTAGTTAATACTGCTGTTTTACTGGAAATTTCAATTTTTCCCTTTAATTTTTTATGTAAATCAATTGATTTCTGATAATAATCTGTCATGAGTCTTAATCTTTATTTTCTTATAAAATGCAGGTTTTTTCTCTTAATAAAACATTGAGAATGGAATGGTTTAATGAATAATCCACCGCCAAATCAATCACATGCACACCATCCGTATTTAAACATTTAGATAATGATTCTCTGAATGCTTCATCGGATTTTGGACGATGCCCCATGGCGCCATAACTTTCCGCATATTTTACAAAATCCGGATTCTTGTAATCCAATCCATAATTCTCAAAACCCATGCCTTCCTGTTTCCATTTGATCATACCGTAGGCACTGTCATTTAAAATAATCACAACCAAATTGAGCCCTATCCGAACGGCTGTTTCCAACTCCTGCGAATTCATCATAAATCCACCGTCGCCACAAACAGAAATAACTTTTTTCTCCGGATTGATTAATTTTGCAGACATGGCTGACGGAAGTCCCGCTCCCATTGTAGCCAAAGCATTATCCAATAATAATGTGTTCGGCTCATAGCATTTATAATTTCGTGCAAACCAAACTTTATACACACCATTATCTAAAGTAACAATTCCATCATCCGGCAGTTCTTCCCGAATAATCCGGATCAATCGTTGGGGCAAAACGGGAAAACGATTATCGTTAGAATATTTTTCCAAATGATGCTTAACTTCTTCCTTGATGCGTTCATAATAGGACAAATCCCAATTGCTTTTATCCTTCACATGTAACGCTATTTTTGATACAGACGTTGCAATATCGCCTACTACATTCAATTGGGGGAAATATACTTCATCCACTTCTGCAGGGAAGAAATTCACATGGATCACTTTTGTTCCACCTTCTTCCATGAAAAAGGGTGGTTTTTCAATAACATCGTGCCCCACATTAATAATTAAATCAGCTCGATTGATGGCGCAGTGAAGAAAATCATTATCCGATAATGCTGCTGTTCCCAAAAAATGATGATGCCGTTCGTCCACCACACCTTTGCCTAATTGTGTATTGAAAAATGGAATGTCTGTTTGTTCGATAAAATCGGTTAATGCCTTACTTGTTCTTTTTCGATTTGCACCGGCACCGATTAAAAGCAGGGGCATTTTTGCATTTTCTATCATTTTCGCCGCTTTCTTGATGGTGGATGTATCAGCATCCGGTCTCTTAAAACCTACAACATCAAATAATTTATATACACAATCTTCTGCAGCTATATCTTCCGGCAATTCCAAAAGCACCGCTCCCGGCCGTTCTTCCGTTGCCAGCCGAAAGGCCTCCCGAACGCGTGACGGAATATTATTTCCATTCACAATTTGGGTGGCATATTTCGTAATAGGACGAAACATATCCACAATATCCACAATTTGAAATCGCCCTTGTTTAGATTTTTTGATGGGCTTTTGCCCCGTAATCATAAGCATGGGCATGGCACCCAATTGAGCATACGCGGCCGGCGTGGTAAAGTTGGTTGCTCCCGGTCCAAGCGTGGATAAACATACACCCGGTTTTCCTGTTAATCGTCCATAAGTTGCTGCCATAAATCCGGCACCCTGTTCGTGACGAGTGAGAATCAATTCAATTTTCGACTCTTTCAACGAATCCAAAAAATCCAAATTTTCTTCTCCGGGAATTCCGAAAATGTATTCCACGCCTTCGTTTTCTAACGCTTTAATAAATAGGTCTGTTGCTTTCATCTTTCCCGTTTATTCAATTATTTAGTTTGGACTGCATCAACCGTGTTGAAGCTTATGTAGCCCATTAGATTAACCACTTCCATCCTTGGATTAACATGGTTAATCCACTCCATATTTTAAAATTCCTACCTTCTCCATGCATGAAATTTTCTAACCCAATTAAGTAATCCTTCCGGTGCATGTGCTTTTTTCCAATTTCCGGCGAGATATTTATTCGCTTCGCCCATAGTGGGATACGCATGAATGGTGCCTAAAATTTTATTCAACCCCAAGCCGTGTTTCATGGCAAGGACAAATTCCGTCAAAAGGTCTCCGGCGTGTGAGCCTACAATCGTAGCGCCCAAAATCGTATCTTTCCCTTTGGGTGTAATGACCTTGACAAAACCACTGTCTTCTCCATCCGCAATAGCTCTGTCCAAATCGTCTAATCCGTAGCGAGTTACTTCAAAATCAATACCGCCTTCAACAGCTTCCTGTTCGTTGATGCCCACACGTGCAACTTCCGGATCGGTAAAGGTTGTCCATGGAATGACTCTATAATCCGTTTTGAATTTTTTCAATGGACTAAATAAACTATTCACCGCAGCATACCAAGCTTGATGGGCGGCGAAATGAGTGAATTGATAAGGTCCTGTTACATCGCCTACGGCATAAATATTTGGATAATTTGTCCGCAGAAAATTGTCAGCTTCGATAGTGCCGTTTTTCCGTATTTCAACGCCCAATTCTTCCAATCCAAATCCGGTTACATTGGCTTTTCGACCCAACGCCATAATAATTTCATCGCATTCAATATTGAGTTTATCAGGTTTACAATTACAGGTAACAACTTTAGAGCCTTGCTCATTTTTGAATCCTTCCACCATGTGGCCGGTGCGGACTGTAATGCCTTCCGCTTCAAATTTAGCACGAACTGCGTCGCTCACTTCTTGGTCTTCTTTTAAGAGCAGACGATTCATTCCTTCCAGAATCGTCACTTCCGAACCAAATCGGGCGAATGTTTGTGCCAGTTCGCAACCGATAGGTCCGCCGCCAACCACCACCAATCGTTTTGGTAATTCACGAATATTCCACAATGTATCGCTGGTGAGTGGTTTTACTTCTTCAATTCCCTGAATAGGCGGAACCAACGGACGTGCCCCGGTGGCAACTACAATATTTTTTGTGGTCAAAATTCCCCCATTCACTTCCACGCGATAAGGGTCAAGAATCTTTGCTTCCCCTTCGTAAACATTCACGCCCAATTCTGAATAGCGTTCCACAGAATCATGGGGTTCAATTTTTTTAATCACATTGTGAACTCTGTCCATGACTTTGGCAAAATCATATTTTATTTCCGCTGAATCAAAGCCCCAATCTTTGGCCCGCTCCGCATAATGAAGCATTTTCGCAGACCGAATAATCGCTTTGCTGGGGACGCATCCCGTGTTCAGGCAATCGCCGCCCATTTTATGTTTTTCGATTAAGGCAACTTTTGCTTTTACCGTGGCGGCGATGTATGCAGAAACCAACCCGCCGGAACCAGCGCCAATGACCACCATATTATAATCGTAAGATTTTGGTTTTTTAGATTTCACCCTGTTTTTCCTTCTTTTTAAATGTTCGACAATCTTTTTTGAAATGAGCGGAAATACACCTAATAGTGCAAATGCCAAAATCATATTTGGCGAGAGAATCCCTGTTAAAGATTCTAATTTACTTAATTGGGTTCCGGCATTCACAAAGACAGCTGTTCCCGGTAGCATTCCGATTTGGCTCACAAAGGCGTAAGTTACCGCACCGATGTAGGTTTTCGCAAAAGCCGCATTCACCAGAAAAAATGGAAATACCGGACTCAACCGTGACATGAATAAAAATACAGCTCCATCTTTTTCTACGCCGTGATTCACCTTTTTCATGATAGGCTTTAATCTTTCCTGGAATGCATTTCGGAATAAATATCTGCAATTGATCATTGCCATGGTTGCGCCAATCGTGCTGGCGAATGAAACAAGAATAGTTCCTGTAACGAGTCCAAAAATCGCACCACCGGCGATGGTCATGATGGTGGCGCCGGGTAAAGACATCATGGCCATAATGATGTAAACTCCGGAATAAATTGAAATCGTTTTGACTTTATTCGCCAAATAATATTCGTTCAAGGCGGATTGTTGGGATTTCAAATATTCAAAATTAAAAACCTGTCCTAAATCGTAAACAAAGTAAAGTGCCACAACACCAGCGATGGCCAATAATAGTAATATCTTTTTAATCATAATTTTATTTCTCTTTGACTGGATTTACAGGATGAACAGGATAGAAAATGTGACCATTCCTTTGCGAAAGTTTGAAACTTCCGCAAAGTTGAATTCCTTGAACTTTAGCAATTATTAACATTTTTTTATTTCACCTGGAAAAGGTGGTATGAAAATATTTGGGTTTACAGATAATTCTATTTCTCACCTTATCAAGGTATTGTACCCTTGAAATTTTTCTTTTTTTACCATCCAGTAAATCCTGTTATCCTGTCTTTATTCTTAAATAAGTTTCGCATCGGTCATGCATTCCACAATAAAGGGGAAATCGCTTTCCAAGCCAGTTTTAATGGCATTTGCTAATGCTTTTGAATCTTCCACACGAATCCCATCGCCGCCACAATTTCTCGCATATCCAGCAAAATTGGGATTGGATAAAGATGTGTGCCATTCGTCCATTTTATCCGCTCGGAATTCTTTGGTAATTTTCCCCAACTCGCTGTTATTCAGTAAAATGAGTGTAATGTCCATGCCATATTTCACCGCCGTATTGAATTCAGCCATATATTGACCAAATCCACCATCTCCGGCGATGGCAACCACTTTTCTGCCCGTTCCAACAGACCAAGCGCCCATAGCCGCGGGAAAAGCAAATCCAATTGAACCCAAATATCCGGACATGAGCACGGACTGATTTTTGCATTCAAAATACCTTCCAAATGAATAAGTGTTGTTCCCCACGTCCACCGCAATAATAGCGTCATTGGGAATAGCCTTGCTCAAAATATCAAATAAAACGGCAGAACTCATTCCTTCTTCCGATGAATCTTTTCGTCGTCTCGCTTTTTCTTCCCGCCAATTCTCCCAGCGGGAAGCCACTTCCTTTTTCACATAATCGTGGGGTAATGGCTGAAACTTTGGTGAATCCAAAAAAGCTGAAATCGTTACGCCAATATCTCCCCAAAGGGGCACATCCACCGGGCGAAATTTCCCAAGTGTCATACGGTCTCGGTCCACTTGAATCGTTGGAATATAATCGGCCACGCCAGTGTGAACCGAAAAAGACGCACCAAATGTAATGAGCAAATCAGCCGTGCCCATCATGATGCTTGCCGGGGGAATGCCACTTCGGCCCAAAACGCCGCACATGAGTGGATGATCGTCAGGAATCAGTCCTTTTGCTTTAAATGTTGTGACGATGGGTGCTTCTAATTTTTCTGCAAATGCCAAGAGTTCATGTTCAAATCCGTTGGCACCTTTTCCCGCGATGATACAGGGACGTTTGGATTGGTTGATTAAATCGATAGCTTTTTCAACTTCATCCCTTGGCGGAGAGATATCCGTAGAAGAAATACGTCCTTTTCGTGGGGTCTCCGGCATGGGGTCCTCTGCAGGATACTGCTGAACTTCATCGGGTAAAATCAATGCAGTGGGTCCGTGTTCAACTTCTGCATGCTTGATGGCCAACGCCATTAAATCGGACGCATTTTTTGCACCCAAAACAGATTGCTGCCAGCGTGTCACCGAATCAAAAGCAGCATTCAAATCCACTTCTTGGAATGTGCCGGGACCCATCACTTGCGTATTCACTTGTCCCGCCAAAGCTAATAATGGCACATTATCCACGTGGGCGTCCCACAAGCCCGTAATCATGTTCGTCGCTCCCGGGCCCGCGATGCCAAAACATGCGGCTGGTTTTCCCGTTAATTTCGCATATCCGGATGCGGCAAAAGCGGCAGCTCCTTCGTGTCGAATCCCAAAATATTTCAGTTTGCCTTCTTTTTCCGCTTCGTGCATGGCGTCGGCAAATCCCAAGTTTGAATGGCCCACCATGCCGAAAACCGTATCCACGCCCCAATCGGTCATAACCTTTACCATTTGATTGGAAACGGTGGGTTCGCGCTTGGATTCATCCGTGCAAATATAAACGCCGTCTTCCCGTTCTTCCACAGCGTATGGATTTACGCTGTCATCAAATCCTTCCGGTGGCTTTCCGGTTTGGGGATCATATTCATAGGCATGCCATGGACAAATAACCCAGCCGTTTTCAATTTGACCTTCGCCCAATGGACCGCCTTGATGGGGACATTTATTTTCAATCGCGCCAATTTTACCTTTATGATGGGTGAGACATACCTGTCTTTTCCCGGCAAAAACGGTTTTAACTCTTTCATTGGGAAGTTCACCTTTTTCGGCGACTTTGACCCATGTTTTGTTTTTATCACTCATAATTATTATTCTTAAATTTTTGGACAGGATTCACAGGAATAAGAGGATAGGAAGAAGTCTATCCTTTGCGAAAGTTTAAAACTTCCGCAAAGTTGAGTTCTGTGAACATATGAATATTCTGTTATTTTCTGTGAGCTTATTAAAATGCTTTTTTTATTTTTTTAATTCAATAAAATCTATCCACGCCGTTGCTGATTCGCCCGTATTATCCGAATCACTCATTATGGCGAGACTTGCTTTCTTTGGCAGATTCTCTCCAAACGCTTTTTTGTAATCTTCTAATACATTGACTTCTTCCGTTATCCATTTCCCCACATTGGATTTTCCTTTTTGCAGCAAAATCATCTGTGCTTTATCTGTAAATGGATTTGGAAGTATTTTTTCTTCATACTCTTTATTCGCCCAAATATAATTCAGACTACTGTGGGGCGGATAGTCCCCATAAAATAGTTTCGCCGATTCATACATGGCCGATTCCCAAAATCCAGCCGTTTCAGGATCATACTCGAACATAACATAAATTCGAATTGGATAATCATCACCCGATTTTTCTTTCGCATTCCCTTTTGAATATATATTGGACACTTTCCATTTCCACTTTAACAATGGCAATTCATTCACATTAAAAGACTTTACCCAAATCAAGCCCGATGCAGATCCATTCGACTCTGCTTTCAAAAATGAGTCATGGGATTTCCCTTTTTCAATGAAATATTGTGTATGTTTTTCAATCTTTTCAAACGTCAGTGGTTTCCAGTTATCTATCGACTCAAAAGATTCGGATAAAATTGATTGACCAAAAATAATTGAAACAAAGAAAAATAGTTTTGCCACAAGAGTAGAATAGGTATTGCACTTATTTTTAGAAATCATTTATTTTTCATTGGTCTTTTTCTGGAAAATTATTTTCCAGTTGAATATCCAATGCTAGGACATTCCGATTCACAAAATTAAAATAATTGATTACCAGAATAATATGCAAGATTTGTTGATCTGTGTAACCCGCGGTTTTCATTTCATCAATTTCATTTTTTGATTTCTTATTAGGAGATTTGGCTATTTTTTCTGCCAAAAATAATACTATTAATTCTTTTTCATCCAATTCCCGAACAAGTGTATACCAATCTCGAATCTTAATCGCTTTTAATAAAGTTTCATCTTTAACCAGTTCCGATAACGGAAGACTGTGATGTTCTATGCAATAGTTGCATTCATTTGTGGATGAAACAATTACGGCTATCATTTCAAGTAATTTTCGCGACAAACCCGTAAATCTTGATTTAAACATGAGCGTTTTATATAGATTATAATGGTCTTCTAACGTTTGGGGCATTAAAGAATGTAATGTAAGTACATTAGCAACCTCACCTCGAGATGATTTAATTGTTTGATAAATTTCTTTCAATTCGCCATCGGCAGACTTCGGTGATATTGTTTCAATTCTGCTCATTTTTATAACCAATTAATAATCGCTTGTTGAACTTCTTTATAATCTGGAAGTGTTCGGTGTTTAAAACAGCCCTTTAATGAGTGATCTGCTTCTTCGATTTGATTCTTTTGAGAATCATAAAGGATAAGTCCGTCACCCCCTTTTGTATGATAATATGTTTCTTTTCCCCATCGGCTTTTTACTCCTTTAACAAGAGTATTTCCAGGAGAGTTACCCGTAAGTTCAATACTTGACAATGTAGTGGAACAATCTCCTGAAATGACATTTCTTTCTGTTTGGACTTTAGTCCAATCCATTGCAATCAGCGCAAGCTGGAACTTTTTTCCTCTCTTTAATGCACCGGAAATAAAGACTTTAAACTCTTTCCATCTTTTATGGCTTAACGCTTTTCCTTCACTTGGAAAAAACAACTCACATTCTTGCTCAAAATGACGCCAAACATCTTTACTGAAAATACCAAATCCATAATCCACCCATTCATCAATATTAAAAATATCAATTGAAATAGGTTCCTCGTTTTCATCGATAAAAATGCCTTTAGGGTCTAAGGGGAGCAATTCGTAAATCGATGGCATTGTAAATGTGGACCATTGAGATATTGATACAAATGGGCTAATATACTCTCCCTCATGTAACGTTTTAAAAGCTGATGGATTCCCCTCGAATGGAACTCCAAGGAAAAATATTTTATCTATAATTTTTGCACCAATATATGTTGGCTCAGGAATCTGGTTATATTCGTATCCGCTTAAAACATCTACCTGTCCATACATCATATAATACATGGCAATGATTCCACCCATACTATGAGCAATAATTGTAACCTGTTGGCTTTTCCCATTATTTACAGATTTTATCTCATCAATTCTTTCACCTAATAATTTGGCTGCTTCCACTAAATCGCGGCGCCAATCATAACTAAATAAAAATAAATTGTCTTGAATCGTACAATGATTAATGTCTCCTTCCGCCAATCCACATTGTGAAAACAACTGAATCAGGTTTTCATAGGTTCGTACAGATGCCATTTTATTAAAAGTCTCAAACCGTGTTAATATTTCTCTTGGAACGAGACGATCTATATTCTGATTGATTGGCCATTTATTAATTGGAAGCTCCAAGCCATCCCTATCTTCAGATGTTCGAATGAATGCAGCATGAGGATCTACAGCATCCAGATCGAAAAATTTTCCCCAAACTGTTTTCTGCATAATAGGATCGACAAGTTGACTACCAAGAATCCCCGGAATAACGACAATAGGGTTTTTAGGATGAATCGATGGGAATGACTGCCCCCATAAAAAAGAAAATAATAATAATGATGAAATCTTTATGATCCATGGTAGAATAAACTGTTGTTTGACTATTTTCATATTATAACCAAAAGGGAAAAGGGGAGTATTCTAAAGAAAAAACATCTTTACATAAACTCCCCTTAACTCAAAGCGGATTGTATTTAGACGTTGGCTTTGTTGGCACTATTCCCTTTGACGGCAAAAAATAACGCAATGGCTAAAATAAGCACTTGAAACTCCATGCCTTTTCCTGGCATATCTGGACCCATATTTACTGAATTCCAGCCATTTTGTGCATGAACCATTCCGATCGCACCAACCATAGGCGCTGCCATTAATAATCCACCTATACGAGTTGCCCAATCGGGGCCAAATCCGCCCCAAAGCAATAATACGGCTCCACCTACTTCCATCATAGCTAGCATATAAACGGCAATCACAGGCATGCCCATCATATCGGCCATTCCTTTCGCCATCATAAATTTTGGGAATCCATGATATAGAAATGTTGCTGCTAGCGATGCCCGTGGCAACCAATGCCCTATGCCTGAAAATCCATTTAATATTTTAATAATCGTATTCATTTTCTTATCTCCTTGTTTTGGTTTTTTTGAATTCAGCAGTGTCATGCACAAATCGTTTCAGTTTCGTGATTGGGTAAGTTTAATCCATCAATTTTTTTGGCAAATTGATCTAAATCAATACCACCCAAATACCATAATTGTCCATCAACCCACGTTGCTGGTGTAATAATGCTTTGGCGGCCTTTTGGAAGAATATCGCCTTTTTCAAGATCAATTATCTGTAAGGTGATTTCACTCTGATAAGATTGATACGCTTCCAATAATTTGACTACACCATCACATACGGAACATGATTCCCGGACAATGACTTGAACCAAATGATTTTGACTGTTTTTATCGTTTTTCATCATAGGATATTCTACTTTTAATTTTCTATATCCAACTGTCTGCACTCGGACAATTATTTAAATTGAATCCATTCTTCGTCATGAACTATTAAGTAGCGTCTTGTGTATTTGATTGTATTTTGGTCAACTAATTCATTCAAAACCATATTGACCGTCTGCCGAGCGGTTGCGGTTAAATCAGCAATTTCTTGATGCGTTAAGAATGGACGTACCATATAACCATCTACCATTTTTTTCCCAAAGGTTGTGCTATAACGCTTCAAAAAGGCGATAATTCGTTGTTTTGAATTTTTAAAAACCAAATCTTCAACATGTGCTTCAATTTTTCGTAATCTGAATCCAATAAATTTGTTAATACTTAAATTTAATTTGGGGTTTGATTTCATTAAATCTTGAAATATATCCTTATTAATAGAACAAACGACCGCATCTTCAACTACTTCAGCAATATTTTCATGGATTTCCTGGCCTAATAATGCACTTTCACCAAATATTTCTCCAGGACCTAATAGCTGGATTGTGGTTGATCGTCCATCTTCTGCTACGCGTGATATTTTAATTTTACCTTCTTTCAAAAAATAGATTGTATCGCTACTTTCTTCCGGAAAGTAAATTATTTCTTTCTTTTTACTTTCCTTCATCCTTGACATTTTATTCATTTGTTCCATGGAAGATGTATCAACACCATTGAATAAATTGAAATTATTCAAATACCATATTTTTGTATTATTGGCCATAATTACGCTCCTTGTAATACATCAATAAAGTTTGAAATAGCTATTAATTTCACTTTTTCCAATTCAAATGATTCAATTTCTTTCGCATTAAATATTTCCTGTTCAATTAAAAACATTAAAACAGAAAAATGAAATAATCGAATTTGTATTCTTATGTCAATATTATGATTAAACCCCCAATGAGATTGACCGTATTTAATCCTATCCTCCAAAATGGCCCAAAATCCATCTTTGACTTGTTTATATTTTATTCCACCTAATTTCCCGTTTCCCATACTTACTTGTAATAGTAAACGAAGATAAGCAATCCTTTCCGGTGTCATATTTATCAAACTTGATAAATAGTCATCAATGAAAACGCGAAATTCACCTACCGTTGTAATTTTCTCAGCAGGAGTAATCGGGTGACTTTTATTTTCATATTGCGCTAAAATATGTTTTATAATTTCGCTTTTTGATGTGAAATATTTAAATAAAGCACCTTCAGAAATCTCACTTTCTTTTGCTATTTCAGCTGTACGAATTGATTCCATTGGCTTCCGCCCAACCAAGGCTAATGTGGCATCCAATATATGTTGGATACGATCTTCTTTCTTCATTCTTGTTGCAACCATATATTAATATAGTGAGTACTTACTATATTATCTAGACATAATTCCGCTTTTACACAATCAACGTTGAAATATTTGTATTAGGATAAATTATATATTCTTAAAAAAAGAGATAGGATGAAAATAGAATTCTCAAATTAGAAACAGATAAGTCTCCAGGCAATGCTTTTGGGACAAGAAAAGAATCATAACTACTTGTATAAGATGCTGTGGTTGATTCTAATTCAACCGCAAATTGAACTTTTTCAACTTTATAGGCAATGCTACCACTCATTCGAAAGATATTTTTTATATTGGGCGACCTAGCTGAAAGTGAAACGAACTCTCTCGACTCTATTTCTGTTTCTACACCTAAATTTTCACTGAATCCTGTAAATAAACCAAAGATGAATAGCCCTTTAGAATAACGAAGATCTAGCCAGTGGCTAGCCAATTTTAATGCTTGATACTCACGTACGCCATATACTTCGTTAACTGTATAGCCCCCCAGCATTAAATGGTCGGCCATATCTTCCCCAAAAAGTGTCTTCCATCGTATACCCAATTGTTTATTCTCAAATTTCCCATATAGAGTCCAAACGGATGAAGATAATTTTTCAGATGATTCATTAGGAACTATTGTCCGATAATGATTTCCCAAACCAAACAAATAATGTTCTCCTTTTAATCGAATATGAAAATGCACGCCCGGTAACCCCGATTTTATTTGTTGCTCATTTCCGCCTATTTCCTGGTATGCATCTCTTTGCATGGTTAATGCTGCCAACATTTCTATTTTTTTACTCATATTTCGAGTCAGTCTAATTTGTGGCATCCGAGCAAAAGGTTGGAACGGGATTCCAGTATTAAAACTAATCACCTTCGGATATACACTGGATGTGAATAAGGGCGTCCACGTTTGCCCAAATAGGAGTGAACTTTTTTCCCAATTGAGAGATACATATGATTGCCGAAGCCTAAATGTGTTTTCCATTCCGTTCGCTGTTCCAAAAAAATCACCTTCGATTAATCCTGTAACCTTTACACCTCCGATCGTGTTTGACTTTATTTTTAACCCAAGGCGTGTTTGGAATAAGACAAAATTTAAATGGGGACTTTCATCTTGATTATTTGTCGGGTATAACAAAATATGTCCTTCTCTTGCTGACACTACTTCTTTTGTATCATAAAATCCATCAAATTTGATAAATCCAAAGGGCAAAAGTTTTGTTTGAGAAAAAGAAATATTTATAAATAATATCCATAAAAGGACATTGAGAATCTTGGTATTCATATTCACTCCCCCGTAAATCGTCTTTAATTGAGCCATAATTCTATTTTAAGACACTTATGTCTTGTATAAATTTACAGATTATTCCAGTCGGTGTATAGAGAGAAAAAGTGAAATTAAGCAGGGGAAACCGAAGTTTCCCCTGCAGTATAAATAAACCCGCACGAATGCGAGACTGACGTTATTATAATGTATTTGATTAACAATGTTCGTATATCCTCTTACAAACACGGGTTAAGTTACGAGTGCATGTCAATTCCTACAATGGGGTGATCTACGTATTTTTGGGTGTTTTGGGACAGTATTTTTACCCTATTTTGGACAGTAGTGCTCTTTTTTAATGATTTTCCATGTAATTTTAGCTATCATACATGTTGAACTGATTAAATGGTTATTAAAATAAAATATAGTATTCTACTCTTCATTCTTCTCTTCAATGGCGCCAAGGCAATTGAAGCCATAGATTTGTCGACAAAAGATGTGTATATACGAAAAGGGTTTAATCCGGATTGGGTAAATCAACATCCAAATAGTGAAGATGGTTGGCACCGTATTCCCGGTGTTCCATCCGGTGGCCAATCTTTGAGTATTCGAAAATTAAACTTATCTGATGTGACTAAGCATACATTCTTTTCTCTCCACAATCCCCCGGCTGAATCTTTCACTTATGTATTCCCTTTAATATTAGATGAATCGATTCATGTATCGACGGAAGCTCTTGGGATTTACTTAGTTGGCATCGCTTATAATTGGGAAATTTTCTTTAATGGTGTCAGTATCGAAAAAAGAATATATCCTAAAACGAATGGGCGCTTGGATTTGCCTATTAGAGGGAAAAGACGCATTATTCCAATCCCGAATAATATCATCAGCAGTGGGGAAAATATCCTAACGATGCATATTATTGGTAGTCCGGCGTATTTAGGGACAGGATTATATTATAAAGGGCCTTATGTTTTTGGTAATGTAACTGATTATATCAATGATGGAATTCCTATTTTCCAGTATGGATTAGTTTGGTTTTATTTTGTTATTGGGCTTTTTTGGCTATACATGTATTTAAAAATCCCCGGTAAGATTAATTATTTTCTTTTTGCTGGATGGACATTTTGTGTTTCATTATATAATTTAGGTCGTGTAGACCATATAACAACTTGGTTTAACAAAGGGCTTTTGGGTTTCCGTATGGAATATTTTGGCATGTTTATGTCATCATTATTCTTTTTTGCTTTTGTGATGGGCATGATTCAAAGACAGGTAAATAAACCAACGAAATATATTGTCTATTATTTTGGTCTTTTATCCACTTTTACCCTTTGGGCTCCAGTCTCCTTTTTACATGATTTATTAAGGCTGTGGGAAATAACTGTACCCATTGCAATAATGTATCTAGCCTATCAATTAATCGTACATTTTATTGTAGTATATAAAAGGAGAATCAACAGTCAATCTTTTTGGTCCTTACTTTATCTTTCACCCATTGGAAATTTCCTATTAGGCGCTTTAGTTTTATTTGGTTTCTTATTAACGGATATTGTCCTTAATCTTTTTTATACAGAAAAATCATCCTTAAACATTATCGGGTTTCTCTTTTTTACCATTACTATTTCCGGATCCGTATTTAAAGATTTTGTTGATGCCCATTTAAAAGCTGAATCCTTTAATGAAAAATTAGAACAGACGGTTCTAAAGAGAACACAAGAAATCAAGGATGCAAAATCACGCATTGAAAGTATTTTTAATACATCCTCTAATGGATTGGCTTTATTCGATTTAAATTTAAATCTCATTGATTGCAACCAATCTCACCTTGATTTATTTGGATATTCAATTGAAGAATATAATAATTTAGAACTCGAAGATTTTTATTCTAAAAAAAGCCTAAACAAACTTCTCGAGTATAGAGAGAAGATTATGGCAAAAGAAGAAACAACCTTTGATTTTGATGTATCTGTCCGTAAAAAAGACGGAACCCATGTTCTAATATCTATTTATGCTTCTCTGCTCATAAGTAATGATGCGCCGGTGGGTTTTGTGAGTGATATGCGTGATATAACCGATGAAAAGAAAGCGCAGCAAGAGCTTCAAAAAACATCTGATGAATTAATGGGCATTTTTCATGCAATTCCTGATCTCTTTTTTAGAGTTGATAGAAATGGGCGTATTTTAAATTATAAAGCAGAAAATTTGACAGATTTATATTTAGATCCAGAAGATTTTTTAGGGAAAAAAATCCCAGATATACTTCCACCGGATGTGGCCAATAGAATAATGGAGGGTGTCCATGAAACTTTGAGTCAAAAAGATATTGTTACAGTTGAATATTCATTACCTAAAATGGATACCCCTGAAATAATTGAATATTTTGAAGCACGAATGTTGCCTGTTCCTGGCAATCAAGTATTAACCATTATTCGAAATATCACTCGACGTATTCGAGCAGATGAGTCTATCCAATCTTATCAAAAGCAATTAAAGGATCTATCACAAAAATCATTGAAAATATTGGAAGATGAACGCGGTCGAATCAGTCGCGAATTACATGATGAAGTTGGGCAAGCTCTATCCGCTGTCAATCTAAATCTTCAACATATTAAACTGAAAATGGATAAACAAGATGCGGAAGCACAATCACGTATCGACGATTGTCAATCATTGGTCCAAAATACAGCCGATAATATTCATCGATTTTCTTTTGAACTTCGCCCATCCATTCTTGACGATTTAGGACTCGTTCCAGCTATGAAGGCTCATGCGCGTTCATTTACGGATAGAACAGGGATTCATGTTCATCTATTAGGTGATTCAAAAATATCTATTTCAGATGACCAATCAAGAACAACATTATATCGCATTTTCCAAGAAAGTTTAACCAATGTGTCTAAACATGCTAAAGCAACAATAATTGATGCTTCTGTAACCTTAAATGAAGAATCACTTTTATTGATTATTAAAGATAACGGTATCGGCTTTAAACATAGCTCATCACCGGAGAATGGGAATGTAAGCGGTTTAGGTATCACGGGCATGAAAGAACGAGTCGAGTATTCAGGTGGAACATTTATTCTTCATTCTGAACTTGGCCATGGAACGGAAGTTATTATTCAATTACCTTATAAAAAATCGGGAGTGACTCATGAAAAATAATATATCAATCTTTATAGCAGATGATCATGCTATTGTACGAGATGGATTAAAAATGGTGATAGGCGCTGTTCCAAATATGGATGTTATCGGAGAGGCTGAAAATGGAATAGACGCGACTAAATTGATTTTAGAGTTAAAACCAGATATTACATTAATGGATATTGGCATGCCCAACATGAATGGGTTGGAAGTAACACGTGCTGTATTAAAACAAGAAGCAGAATTAAAAATTATTATTTTATCTATGTATTCAGATGATGAATATGTTCTTGATGCTATTCAATCGGGCGTTTCTGGATATTTAGTTAAACAATCGGCTGCGGATACTTTAGTCCAAGCGATCCAATCTGTCGTAGATGGAAACCCCTATTTTAGTCCGGATATTTCTGGGGCTGTTTTAAAAGCAGCTAGAGATGGATTAAAAGATAGAAAACAGTAAAGGAAAACCGCTCTAGAAAAAAACGAATTGTCCAATCGAGAACGACAAGTTTTATCTCTTATCGCTGAGGGATTAACCTCCTTTGAAATCGCTGATAAATTATATATTAGCGCAAAAACCGTGGAAAAACATCGACAGAATATAATGAATAAATTGAATAAACATGATTTAGCCAGTTTAATTCGTTATGCAGTTGAACAAGGGCTTCTCCTTAGACAAAACTAATTATACCAAACACCCAATCCTTGTTTTTGGAGCTGGGTGGCTAACATGGCTTCAATATTTTCAGCGTCTTTCCGGGTGGGGATAGGATTATATTTTTCAAATAAATCCGGACGTAAGGTTAAACCAAACTTTTTGGCATATTTATTGGATTTATATCCTTCCTTATGTTGATCCATGCGTAATGCCGGCTTTCGACTTGATTGTCCCACATATACACACGTATTTCCTTTTATATAATGTGGATTTCGATCTCTAAATTTCCGAATACTGGCAACTTCCTGAGAAAGTTCAATAACATAAACGTAATATTTTTTGGCTGCCACAGAAAAAGAATTATTGCTTAATCGCTTCGATACGTTGACTCACAGGAGGATGACTGTAAGAAAGAAAAACAGTCATTGGGTGTGGCGTTAAGTGAGATAAATTTCTTGCGGCTAATCCTTTCAACATAGAAATCAATGCTTGTGGGTTTTGGGTATGTTCTTTTGCAAAAGCGTCTGCTTCAAATTCATTCTTACGGCTTAATGCTGTGGTGAATATGGATAAAACTAAACTGACAGGCGTATAGAGCATTCCAAAAAATAAAAGTCCGGCATAAACAGACATATTTTCAACACCAAAAACAGAATAAAGCGCTTGATCATTTTTGATAAGATTAAAAATAAATAACATTAATCCTGTTTCTAAAATGCCAAGAATGGTTCCTTTAATAATATGTTTCTTTTTATAATGACCAACTTCGTGGGCAACGATGGATACAATTTCATCTTCTGAATGATCATCCATAAGTGTATCATATAATGCCACACGTTTACTTTTCCCGAACCCTGTGAAATAGGCGTTTGAATGGGATGATCGTTTGCTCCCATCCATAACATCAATTCGAGCAATTGGGAATTGTACTTTCTTCGAAAATGCATCAATCGCATTTTTAAGTGCCCCATCTTCCAATGGGGTGAATGTATTAAACATGGGCGAAATAACATGGACAAATAACGGTTGAATCGCTACCATGAATACTGTCATAATACTCCAGGCAATCCACCAACCATTTGTTTGATATATTTCGAAAAAATATAGAATAGGAGACAGAATTATACTCCCCAATACAAGTGTTAATGCGTACCCTTTAATTAAATCAGTTATAAATGTTTTTACACTTGTTCGATTAAACCCAAATTGCTCTTCAATCACAAAAGTGCTATAAATAGAAAAAGGCAGTGATATAATATCTTTTGCAATAAAGAGTAGAAAGAAAAAGAATAATCCCTGAAGAATAAAATGATCTGTTTGAAGTCGAACCCATTGATCTACATATCCAAAAAAACCCGTATGAATGACGCCCATTATCAGTAATAACCCAAAAGCACCTGTTCCTAATCCGAAACGTGTATTCATCTTTAAATAATCTTGGCTTTTTTTATATTTCTCTTCATCATAAACATCCTTGAACTCATCTGGAATATTTGGAGAAATATTTTTCATATTGAGTATAGAACTCGCGGTAGATAGAAGGTATTCTCCTACCAGAGCGCTCATAATAATTATATAATATGTTTGTTCCATAAAGGCGAAAGCGCGTTAAAAATTAAAAAACAATTTGAAGGATTATGTTAATCTTTTTGAACAACAAGCACAGGGCATTTGGTCTTATTTACAATTCCCTCATCCACAGAATCCATAATATGAGATTTAAATGTACTCATTTTTCTATGCCCAACAATGAGCATATCACACTTTTGACTGAATTCATTAATTGCTTCTGCAATACTATTATTTTCAGTAATGATAACGTCTAAATCACGAAGTATTTGACCAAACCCATATTCGGATATTTGATCACGAATCATGTCTTCTGTAATTTCCTTTGGGCTTTCCATCATCATACTCATTTCGCCAGCATGTGGGTCATTTACATGGATCACAACCAAGGATGCGTCTAATTTATTTTTTATTTCAACGGCATGTTGAATAACAACTTTTTCGCTGCCATCCCCCACAAGTGAAACCATAATTTTTTTATATTGTGTCATAAACAAATTCCAATAGCATTATTATAGACTAAAAATAAAAAAGATAAAACGAATAAACTATTTCAATAAAATCATTTTTTGGGATACAGATTGATGCCCCATTTCTAAAACGGATATATACACGCCCGCTGCCACAGTTAATCCATCATCATTCGTTGCATTCCATTTGATATTATGAATTCCAGCCGCCATTTCACCCTGAACGAACGTTTTAACCAACCGCCCATTTATATCGTATATGTGTAGAGACGCAATTAATGGCGTCTCTCCCGGAATATTAAACCGGATCGTGGTGGTTGGGTTAAATGGATTCGGATAATTAGGATATAATAATATTTGATTGGCCACGACTGGACTGTTTTCAGGATCCGTGGTTAAAAAATCGGATAATCTATACATCGAAAAGAACTCAATTAATACTTCATTCGCATTTATGTCATGATTATTGTTTCCCAAGCCGTCAATAAACCAATCACCCAGAGTAGAACCAAACCATTGATGCCCTCCGTTATCTACTTTATAGTGGATAAATTGTGTGTTGGATGTGGACGTGTAATAGGTGTATTTCTCAACAGTAGTATTATCAGTTGTATCACTGTCTGGTATTGTTTCAACTTGAACTAAATCTAATCCATTTTGATTTCGCCAATAGTCAATAGCTTCTGAAACAAATAAAGATTCATCATAAGAATACGTATAGGGAACGGTAGGATCTTGGGTGCCGTGCAGGTGAATGATAGGAATATCTCTCGAATGATCACACACTTGATCATCATTCAACATGAAGTTTCCTGTTACTGAACCAAAAGCAGCAATTTTATCGGATAATTCACAGGCCAATTCATAAGCCATATACCCGCCATTAGACATTCCACAAGCATATATACGATCCAAATCAATCGCATAATCTTTTGCAACAGAATCAATTAATACACGAATAAAATCAACATCATCCGCTTCTGTGTTATCCCAATTCGTTCCCACATTCCAAGCATGATTGATTCCATTCGGATAAACAACTGCCATCCCGGAATTATGAGCAAAATTATTCATTCCACTGTAACCTTGCTGTTCAAGAGCATTGCTCCCAAACCCGTGCATATTAATAATGAGTGGACAGGGTTCCGATGCATCGCTTGGATAGGATACATAATAATTTCTTTCTATCCCATTATGCATAAGTGTGAGTTGACCATAACACATTGAAGCTATGGTAAATACAAAAATTATTTTTTTCATTTTAAATAAATCATCTTCCCTGTTTGATTTTCTATTCCCATTTGTAGTGATATTAAATAGATCCCATTTGCCACAGATTCGTTATTCATATTTGTAGCATTCCATTTAATATCGTGAATCCCGGGCATCATTTTACTTTGAATTAATGTTTTAACCAACCGCCCATTTATATCGTATATGTGTAGAGACGCAATTAATGGCGTCTCTCCCGGAATATTAAACCGGATCGTGGTGGTTGGGTTAAATGGATTTGGATAATTTCCTAATATAGAAAGCGAATTTGGCATTATTATTTCTTCATCTGTAGATACAAATGTGGTATTGTCATTTCCAGGAGAACCATTTCCATTTGAAGCAGCCCAATTTTCCGCTAAAGCATTATCTAAAATTGGATTTAACAATTCTAATGTGGGTCCATTTCCATCTGGGCTTTCGGGCCAAGGACTGGAATCATCATATTCTACAAAATCAATCAAGATACCACTTGAATCAAATAATCGGATTAATTCTCCACCCCCGCTTAGCCCAAATCCTAAATCACCCACATAATTTGTTACAAATGGATAAAAGTTTGAAAAAGCTTCACTATCCTTACATAATACAAGATATTGGTTGGATTCGAGTGTTGTATTGTGGGGCAATTGAAAAATATGATCGTCATTTTCATCTTTAAAGATCCATTGGCTCAAATCTAAAGAATGATCCATTGGATTATAGATTTCCACCCAATCATTTGAATCAAAATTATCCGCAGAATTATAATTGATTTCATTAATAACAACTACGGGACCTGCAGAATTTGGTTGAATGGTATAAGCATAGAATTCTTTTTCTGCCAATTCCGGATCAAGCATAATTGCATCATCATTTTGAGCGCGAATATAATAATGAACGGTGGATCCACTTTCATCAAATGGAATAATAGCTCCGTAAAGACCATCACCCGCTTCTCCATCATTATGTTGACCATCATCCAACATATCTATGGCTGAAAAATGCGTATGAGCGTGGCTCGTTTTTGCCATAAGCTCTACGGATGTTGCGCCTGTAACTTCCGCCGTAATTATAACCGTTTGCCCCGCTTCCGGCGTATCGATTGATTGAAACACATCTCCAATCAACGGTGCAACTTTTGAAATTTCTTCGTGAGCCAATAAATAGGTTCTTCTCGCTTCAACGGTTGGAACGATGCCACAAAAATCTAGGCCAAACCCTGTAACTAAAAAGTTGTCCACATTATATTGGAAATATTGTCCTGTTCCAAATAAGGGAAAAAGATTCGGATCGTTGGCAGCATAAGTTTCAATGCCATCTTGAAGACCATAGGCAAGTGATTGAATATCATTTACATTATAAATATCATTAAGAATAGAACGAATGTGAGCACTAAAATATTTTTTATATATGGGGACAGAAATCAATTGATTAAATAGAGGCCGAGAATTATCTCCTTCAAAAATAAAGGGATCCCATTCGTATATATCTTGGGGACTATCAACAAAATTAACAAGAGCGCCTCCAAATGAATGATCTTTATCCCAAGGAATTATTTCAAACTGGCCACTGGTTGTATTTTTATAAATATAATAATTGTGTATCCAAAACCCATTATACGTATCCAAATCTGGAATAACGGTGGATGCGGCAAAAAACCATAGAACGCGATCCACATTTAGGATTGATTCAATATTATTTATATCAAAATTCAGAGTATAAATCAATTCAAGCAAATCATTCCATCCTGCATCTGATTTTAATTCATATCCTAATTGATATTCATCCAGAGTGGAATCACTTCCATACCAACGTAAATCAGGATTTACCCATCCTTCTTCCCCAAACTGAGACTGAGGTTCACATTTAAAAAAGGATCCATCCTTATTCCCAAAATGTTTAGAAAGAAATGGTTTATTGACTGATTCTACCGATATGTAAAGACCCATTAATTCATCATTAATGGTTACATTCATGTATCCTGTTTGAGATGTGGGTAAATAGGTAGATTCGGTTAAATATCCCAAAGTTTCTCGCACAAAAGTAGGATCAAAAATAGAGCTGGATAATTTAATTTTATTATAGCCCCATAACGATTGATCTTCGTGTACAAGATCCACATCAATATTTAATGGGAATTTTGGACTGTCTGTTTCTAAAGTATAATAATAAGTAGAACTTCCCTTATAGCGTACACCCACACTATCCAAAGTGTCCCCATTCACAACTATTGTAGCTAATTCATACGATTTATCATGTGCATCCCACTGTGCCTGTAAAATAGAATCATAGTCAGCATTATAAAAATAAATATCCATCGTACGAACTTCATACGGGTCAAATAATTCTTGTCCGAATAGGACTCCGGTTAAGAGTAGTGTATTAAATAAGAATTTCATTATGGATTTTAACTTTTCTTTTTAAAATATGCTTGGATTGCTTCCTCTTTTCAAACAGGAATATAAATGCAAATTGTTCATAGCTATAAATAAAAAACCCCCGTATTTCTACGAGGGTTTTTAAAATTCAATTTAGATTGAATTTAATTATTCACCAGCAACAGAAGCTTTTCTGTAATCAGTAACTAATTTTTTAATTTCGCCAACTGCTTTACGCGCGCGGCTACCAGCAGCTTTATTACCACTCATGTTTTTTTCATGATTATCTTCAAAATCAGCAAAAAGTGATTTGATTTGATCTGCTAAGTCATTTGTTTTTGACATGTTATTTCCTTTGTGTTTTAATTAAATGTTATTTTGTCACGTGTTGTCTAAATATCATATGATAAAGATTGAGACAAAATTCGGCTGGAAAGCTAATCATTTATTCATCATGTGTAAATAGGCAATTTAGGCATCTAGAAAAGGGATTTTCTTTTACAATGTATTCGTAATGACTTTATTCAATCGTTTCACAAATCCAGACGGATCTTCTAATGTAACACCTTCCTGAATCAACGCTTGTTCATATAAAAGCCAGGCAATATCATCAAATGCTTTTTGACGCGTCATACTTTTCAGTTTTTCCACAATTTCATGGGTCGGGTTAATTTCTAAAATCGGCTTAATCTCGGGCATATCTGTTTGTCCCATGGATTTCAGTATTTCCTGCATTTGGGATGTAGGGTCATTCTCATCCGCCACAATACACGAAGGAGAACCACTCAATCGATTGGACATTTTTACATCTTTTACTTTATCGCCCAAAACTTTCTTGATTTTCTTTAACACCGGTTTGGTATCTTTTTCAGAATCTTCGTCTGATTCATCCGAGAAATCATCTGCTGCGCCACTACGATTGACAGATTTTAAATCTTTTTCATCATACTTAGGCACTGATGTAATAATGATTTCATCAATCTCATCATCCAGTATTAATACTTCAATATCTTTTTTAGTGTACATTTCTAATAAAGGAGAATTCCGCAATGATGCTTCATTTTGCCCTGTAATGTAATAAATCGCTTTTTGGTCTATATCCATACGATTCACATAATCTTTAAGAGAAACGAGTCCTTCTTCTTTCGTGGATTTAAATCGAAGCAAATCGGTTAAAGCATCCTTATGCTCAAAATCTTGGTACACACCTTCTTTAATGAGTCGTCCAAATTGGTTGAAAAATTCGGTATATTTTTCTTTATCATTAGCTGTATCTCTCAATTTGTCTAGAATTTTTTTCACAGCATTAGAGCGGATTTTACTCATGATTCTATTTTGTTGTAAAATCTCCCGACTCACATTTAAGGGCAAATCGGATGAATCAATCACCCCTTTTACAAACCGGAGCCAAACAGGAAGTAATTCTTTTTCATCATCCGTAATGAAAACGCGGTTTACATATAATTTGACGCCTGTTTGATAATCCGTTCTGAATAGATCCGGAGATGCTTTCTTTGGAATGTAAAAAAGTAACGTGAATTCCAACGTTCCTTCTGCTTTATAATGAACCCAATCAAATGGATCTTCCATATCATTGGAAATGGATTTATAGAATTCCTGATAATCTTTTTTCTTTAATTCACTTTTAGAGCGAGTCCAAAAGGCTTTTGCATCATTCACTTGATCCGTCTTTGATGTTCTGCCTTCTTCTTTTCCATCTTTATCATAATCAATATCATCGTATGTGAGAAAAATGGGAAAATCGATATGATCTGAATATTTCTTTACCAAACTATCAATCTGCCACCGATTAGCAAATTCTTTTCCCTCTTCATTCAAATGGAGCGTAATGCTTGTACCGTGTTCTTTTCGAACATCTTTTTTAATTTCAAATCCGGAGTGGCCATCACTGGACCATGAAAAAGCATCATCTTCGCCTGCTTTTTTAGTTGTTACATCCACTTTATCTGCCACCATAAAACAGGAATAAAAACCGACACCAAATTGACCAATTAATTGAGAATCTTTCTTTTCATCGCCGGAAAGATTGGATAAAAAATTCTTGGTTCCGGACCGAGCAATGGTTCCTAAATTATCTTTCAAATCTTGTTTATTCATCCCAATCCCTGAATCGGATAAAATGAGTTTTGGCTCATCTCCATCTTGAAATTCAATGCTGATTTTTGGATCAAAATCCAATGATTTGAATGCGTCGTCCGTTAAAGTGAGATACCGAAGTTTATCTAATGCATCAGAAGCGTTAGAAATGAGTTCTCGTAAAAATATTTCTTTATGGGTGTAAAGAGAATGGGTAATTAAATGAAGAAGTTGCCCTACTTCAGTTTGAAATTTTTGTTGTGCCATGATTGAGTCCTATATTTAATGAAAGATTTTTAGCTTTTAAACGGCTGGGAAATTATAATTGAGTCACCCACAAATAAAACTGATACGATTATTAATTAAAATTAAATAATCTATAACGATTTTAGAGAATGAAGTATTTTCACGCTTATTAAATCTGTCATTGTGAAAACTTGGTTATTATTACTCCAGCATAGTTTAGTCGTATGATTATTAGGATTTCACCCTTTTTTTAATGACCCCACTCCGAAACACAAAGGGGGAAAAAGTACGGTTAATTGTCGCCGGAGTAATAGCACACAATTTAAGGTTAAAAAAGAACACGATTACTTCGCCAAAATGATTGCTTTATTTTACCTAAAGCTTCTTCCCTCATAGATTACCAATATACGGGTCAAACGCATCCATATAATATATAGGTATAAAAACTGAATCATCCTTGAAATATCCTTTAGACTCATAGATAGTCATATAATCCGTTTAAAATATTTGCTCCGGTACTTCAATAATTTGAAAAGGGATCCATATAGAATCTCCCCTAATATGCGCACTCACATTTAACGGTCCCATTGAGTTTGAAATATTACCATAATTTTGAATGATAATTCCAATGGAGTCACAAGAGTCTCGCTCTATCTGAATGGAATAATTTAATATGTTTATGGAACTTGAACCTTGTGCCCAAAATAAATTAACACGAGGCAAAATCACTTTCAAATATTATTACAGACGTTTCTTTTTTATGTCATTGCGATGATGAGCGATAGCGAAGAAGACGCAATCTCCTTGAATGGACCAAAATCTACCCTAGGTGTTAAGGTGATTACCGCGTCGTTTCACTCCTCGTGATGACTTATTTTTTGTAGTATTATTCTGAAACCGTCTTTGACATACCATTATTTGCAAATAAAACAATCATGTCATTCTGATCGGAAAACCCATAAGAATAAATATTCAACAAAGTAAACCGAGAGAAGAATCTTCTTAGACTTGTGCAGAAAATATATTCGTTGATATACTTTAGGATTTACTAATAGAGATTCCTCGTAATGACTTTTATTTTTATAAGAAATAAGGAACACCAAGATCCACTTATTATATTTCCCAGGGCAGATCTTTTTGTGTACCAAACCACCCATGAATTGCCATAAAGGGTAATTTTATCAAGGTGTTTAATTTGTCTTCAAAATATCGACTGAAACATTCATTAATCGCGTTTGGGAACTCCCCAGTAAGTTTTTCTGCCAACCCTGATGCTGACCTAATAGATATATATTTTTGTTCACCAGGAGCCCATGTAAGCCAGACAGTTTCATGGGACAGGTTGTTATCCATTAGCGATTTAAGTGCTATTTCTCTTGCGAGTAATGGACCCAATCTATCAACTTTATGAGGGTCTTTACCGCTAAAAGCACCACCACCGATTGGCACCATTGGTCCATAAGCATCCACAACCAACTTTTTCCCTGAAAGTCCATTATCTCCAATTGGACCTCCGGTAGTAAAATCACCGTGTCCATTCGCAATAAGTTCTACATTCCAAGGATCTATTTCACAATTGGACGGAACCATTGTTGCAGATACCTTTTCTAATACTTCTCTGATTGTTTTTCCAATGTCTTCCCAATAAATATCTGGAGAGTGCTGAATAGAACACACAAGTTTATCCAGCTTCCAATTCGAACCGCTGACAGATACTTCTGTCATTACTTTGGCATCAGGGCCAAACGCGTTCATTTCTTTAGTCGTATTCATTAACTCATTCATAATAACTCTTGAAAGCCATTGTCCCCTTGGTATATAACCGGTTTCTGGAGAATGAACAGCATACCCTACCGTTATACTTTGGTCGTCAGATAACTTCCTGATATTTTCTTCACCTTCATGTAGCGAGTCCTGAACCAATCCGTCAATATTAATAAATAGGCTGTCCGGATCCGGGTCCCATTCTTTAGAATATCCACCATCTTGATATACAGATTTGATTATCTCCCTTAAATTTGCTTTATTCTTATGAATGGCTTGAGCCGAACTAGCACAACGCGGTTTTTGAACGGCAATCCTTCCAGTGATAAAAACATGCTTTAAAGAAGTCGCAATTTCAACACCCACTAATGATTTTTCATAATGGGTAACCGTCTCTGAAACAATTTTATCTGCAATAGCATCTGCTAATTTATCAGGGTGTCCTGGGCTAACAGATTCACCGTATTCTTTTTTAAATGGATATTTATTATTCATTTTATTCTCCGATTGATGGTAGTAAAAAAACCGGGCCGGATAATGACTGCATCTCGTGTTCGAATCCGTCTTCGGTAATAACCTTAACGAACTTTATTTTCCTTGGTAACTTTGATATAAGGAGTTGAGATGGCTCTCCTACATAACCGTCGGTAATGATGACCGGCTTCTTCACTTTGTTTTTGATTATATGCTCCAGAACACAATTAATATCTGTTCCGAAAGTAGATTTATATTGTCCTTTAAATATTTTGTTTAATGGATAGTCATAAATCTCTGTGCTGAAATTGTGAACTATGGGATGGATTAATTGTCTAATAGGTAATAGTCCGCTGAATATTTTCTCTAATATCATATCCATACTTCCCGATACGTCTAAATAAAGGTGGGCCCTTCCTACGGGTTTATTAATCATCCTTTCAATTCTTCCCTTGTAAAACAAAGTTGACTGCCCAATTGATTTCATGACTGTCGCTTTTCTGTCCGGTAGAGTTGGATATGGAAACATCGTATCCGACTCAATTAAAGCTTTCCTATTTACAGTTCCTTCATTTGTGAGTGCAGCATACCGAATTGCCTTTTGGATAATGTTCGCAATCTTTTTATTAGGTGCTTCAAGAAGTATTTCCTGCATGGCCGCATTCATTCCCATATCTCTTCCTTGTGTTTTATCCATAGCGGGCCATTTAGCCACAATCTTTGCAATGGCATCTATAATCTGCGATGATGGATTCTCGTCACCGTCTTCACTATGATCTCCGATTAAAATAATTTCAATATTTTCATCTATCTCATTGCTGACTAAATCAAATATATCTTTGTAAGTAATATCTCCATCGGATGTGTAAAGAGCTTTATGCGCTTCCAGGAGATCACCTTTCAGTTTCCAGGCAGCTTGGGAATCATTCTCTGGATTCCAGCTTTTGGGAGGACGAAGTAATGCCGTTAAACCATCATCTGCGTAAAGTTGGCTGAAGAAAGACGTATAGTCATAATCACTCATACTTTTGCAGATCATTGAATTAATGATAGCATCAAAGGCAAAATTCTGTGCCTGTGTAACCCTTACAAACAATCGGGTATGCCCTAATAGGATATGATACATTTCATGCATGACCAGCATGAGAAGATGTTCATCCGTTTTACAGAACTTTTTTACGAACTTTTTATTCAACAGAAGTACTGGGGGTAACCCTGTTTTAGCGGCTGCCGTTTCCACTTTATCACTATAAGCCATTTTAAACATTCCAAGTAAATGGTCTAATGCAAGATCATTAGATGGAAACACATTTGCTACTCGCCACTTCAGAGATTCAATCGATTCATACATTATTTTTCTCCTAAAAATAAAACAGCGATTTCACGATTAAATGATAATCGGCCTAAAAGGGGATTTTTATCTCGAATAAAGACGTTATCGCCGCATCTTGCCATCATGTAAACAGCCGTCAGCAAAGAAGATATGCATCCCAATCCCGGACTAAATGATCCAAAATCATTAACGACAATTCCCACGGACGGCAAATCATATCCCATTAATTCCGTTGGTGGATTCTTTATCATATCTAACAGTTCCTTGTGCGGATTATGACACGTCTTTATATAATTAAGATAACTGGAATAATCCTTATCCACGCCTAATTGTGCCATTGCATTGATAATCGGAACAATGTCTTCATTTTCATGCAAAGGAGGACCCGAATAATAATTGTTCAATGAAAGATCCGTAACGGTACCTGTCAGGTTAATCGGAAGTCTATCTTTTTCAATCCCCCGTGAATTAACCATAGTCCGGGATCTGCAGCTCATATTCTGAATCAAGTTTGATGAAACGGGTTTTAATTGCATGTTTTTATCCTTTCTTCAATATCTGCACTTACACGATGAACATTGTCCAGCTCAATGTTTTCTTCTTCGATAAAGAATAAAGCTCTTGAAATAGCAATATGGGTTATGAGCTGATCAGAGTCTTTTAAGTCGGTTTTTGAAATGCCATCATTTAACCTTTGCCAAACTTTCCACCTCGTTGTACCATTGGAAATAGAAGCGGAAAAATCTTCATGAGCCCCTTTAACAATATTAGACCGAATTTCTCCAATCTGTTCTAATACGGATGCGGATACTTTCACGTCCCCTTGAATCAGGCGGGGGAACAGGTGATCTATCCAGCAATACCTTTCCAACAGATTTAGCGATGCAAAGCTATCCGCAATTAATTTTGTTAACTCTGTTTTGTTAACGCCAAGTTGAAGCGCCTTTTCAACCTTTTGAATAGGATCTGTTAAGCGATTGATCTGGGCTTTGGGTGAATTGATATCTAACTTTGTTAATTCGACTGATTTTTTATGTGCCAGAAGGACTTTTGATTTATCGATGGGTTTCCCAGCGGCACTATGAGGAAGGCTAAATTGCAATGTTCTTAAAGCGGTTTCTTCCAATACAGGGTTCTGTCCGAGAATGATTTCAGCACTGTAAAGTGATAGAATATTTTCAAACAGGTATCGGGCCCTTCTTCCCGAAATGGTCAGGCCTGCTTTTTCAAGAAGCGGATTCATATTGATTAAATATTCTGCTATCCATGATCGTTCATTTTTCGGTATACTTGAAATAAATTCATTTACAGTCTGGGTGAGAGTTAATAAATCCATTCCTTTCCTTTTTACATCGTTTCCCAAAAGAATCTGCCTTTTGGCTTTCTGAGATAATTGAGAATAACCTGGAACTTCCAGTATAAATTGAAATCGATCGGCCAAGGCCATATCCAAAGACCATGAGCCTGAGTATAATGGTTCAAAGTCATCTTCCGTATCGGATGGTGGATTCATGGCCGCCCAGCAATGCTTTAAAGACTCAAGTTTGATTCCCTGTATTTTGTGTTCGTAAACAATTGGGAATACTTTATTCTGAATCTCCGGTCTGGCACGGGAAATCTCATCTAGAAGTATAAATTCAGCGCCCCAGATGGTGCCCGGAGTCTGAATGAAATCCAATGTTTTATTCTCATTATCCGGAACAGGGTATCCAGCTAAATCATCATAGTTTAATAGACTTGTATTATAATGCCTAAAATCCAGATGAACTATTTCCGAAACCTTTTCTGCTAGGAGTGTTTTTGCGCTTCCGTGAGGTCCAATCATTAATAAGGTTGAATTGTTAGATAGAGCAGCCAAGATAGCAGCGTCTAAATGATCAAGGCCATAAAGTCCAAGTTCTCTTGTTATGTAAGTATTCATGTTAATCTCCTTGTTTATAGGAGATTTGCAGGACTGCATCTTTGGACCGAAATTATACTCGGCTAAAGGGTTTAGCACATTTTTTAAGTGGTTGCAATCCTAACAAATCGCCACGTTATTTAATACTGTTTAGAAGCCAGTTGCGTCTAAAAAATCCCAGGCACCTACTCTATCTAATTTCGGGTGTCTATTAACAGATTCTGTCACAATGCAAATACGCATATAATCCCGTCCTTCATCCAACTCCTTTTGTTCTTCATCAGACAGACGTATTTCATTATTAATCTCTTCGGATAATGAGTAAATCAGCTTCGGCTCAAGCATATTCTTTGCTTTCATTTCACGAAGTGTTCTCAGAATATCCGGATGGGGAAGTTCAGAGTATTGAGACTTTCTATTCTTTCTTTTCATGATGTGTTCTCCTTTTTTATGGTTAACACAGCAGGAAGGTCTATAAACGAAAAAACCGCCAAACATCAGGCGGTTCATAGTTTTCCTTTCGGACACATCTACCGTTTATGGATCAAACCACCGTGGCCACTTGGCTCGGTTGGTAGCCCCAATTCTTTATTGGGACGTTCCTGATGTTGGTGGAATTTAATGAAAATACCCACTTACAACAGTAGAAATTTTATGCAAGGTTTAGACTACATGGGATACACAAGAAACTAACAAATCTACAACAGTAGAAATTTTATGCAAGGTTTAGACAGCATATAGTCCTCGCTCAATTGCGTGATCTACAACAGTAGAAATTTTATGCAAGGTTTAGACCATTAAAGTAGGACTCAAAGGTCACAAATCTACAACAGTAGAAATTTTATGCAAGGTTTAGACAGCGATAGATTCCTGTTGCTTGTTGAGATCTACAACAGTAGAAATTTTATGCAAGGTTTAGACCATTAAAGTAGGACTCAAAGGTCACAAATCTACAACAGTAGAAATTTTATGCAAGGTTTAGACGAAAGGCTTGGACACCAATCCGTCAAATCTACAACAGTAGAAATTTTATGCAAGGTTTAGACCCCCCATTATTACACACTAACAGAAGCATCTACAACAGTAGAAATTTTATGCAAGGTTTAGACCCCTGCGAAGGAGAACACCATGAGTACAATCTACAACAGTAGAAATTTTATGCAAGGTTTAGACTGTGAAAATTATGGTTCAATATGGCAAATCTACAACAGTAGAAATTTTATGCAAGGTTTAGACTCCCAATCAATAGGGTATGGAGCAAGATATCTACAACAGTAGAAATTTTATGCAAGGTTTAGACGTTGCCGTTTATATCGATCGTATTTAGATCTACAACAGTAGAAATTTTATGCAAGGTTTAGACAATAGATTTTAAAGCCTCAAATTTACCATCTACAACAGTAGAAATTTTATGCAAGGTTTAGACATCCATATTACTGTATTATCGAAACTTCGTATCTACAACAGTAGAAATTTTATGCAAGGTTTAGACATAAAACAATGAACGATAATAACCAAACATCTACAACAGTAGAAATTTTATGCAAGGTTTAGACTCTAATTTAAACCAAAGAATGCAGAATATCTACAACAGTAGAAATTTTATGCAAGGTTTAGACAGCTACACAAGCTGTATTATTTTGTTTCTCGACAGAGAAAGTATTTTTATTTGTCTTTATAGAATTGTCAAATATTATGTTATTTTATTCATTAAGACCTACATTTGCAATGTATTAAAAATAATTTATTCTATTGTTATTAATCAATAATGATTAAATCTTCATCATCGTTTTTAGCATAACCAAATTTAGTTATTTTACATTGTTGACTCATATTAAAAATAATAATACTATCATGCTGATCAAATTGTTTTTCAAAATTCCCCTTAATTTCTGAAATAATCACATTCAATAATCTTTTACTATTTTTAATTTGAAACACTGAATATTGAAGTCGATAACCAAACTTTTTTAGGAATGTTGAAAATCGAGTTCGAATTTTATCATTACGAATATCATAAGCAACGATTAGCATTTTAACTCCGTATCTATTTTGGGGTATTCTTGAATGGATATATCTTGCATAAATGCTCTGTAAAATGATTGTACAAAATAAAACATTGTATTTTTTTGTTTAAGTAAATTTTTTAACATAAATGCTAAATAAGGTTTTGAAGTTTTGCCAAATAAACGGTACTGCCCATTTATCAAAATAAAATCTTTTTCATGAATTTGGTTTAGTTTAAAAGCTTTTCTAATTCGCCTATCTACCCAGGGCCTAAAGGGCTCAACCATATCACAAACCAGTGATTTTCTCTGATAAAATGTTTGGTGATAAAAACCTTTATATATGTCAAACCCATAGAGATTTAGCAATACTTCCATTATATAAAATAGTTGGGTATATCCTATATCAAGTAACACATTTGGCATATCTCTTTTTGCTCTTGGTTTTCTCCCTTGCCATCCAATATCACCAAACATTTGTTTAAAATATACTTTTGAAGCCATCCCTTCTATTCCAAGAATATCATTCAATCCCAAGTCAAGATTTGGCAACCTTTCATAATAATTAGTAAGATGTAAAATCCCATTTTTTAATTCATCTGATTTTTGTCTTCGAGATTTTAGGGCTACGAGTTGTTTCTCAATTTTTTCTTTTAAAATGTATTGTGCGATTTCAAAACTATTATACTCATATTGTTTCTGACGAAGTAAAACATTCCCTTCTGCCTTCGCCATCCACATACCGTATGGTACTAAGCCATAAGACATTAATACAATTGAAAACCCAAACTTTTTGGACCGCATTAAAAGTCCTGACGTGATTGAAATATGCCCTACAATTATGAGAGCAAATAGCCGAAAACAACTGGATTGATGTTTTATAGCATTCTCATCGCTTATTATGATATTGTCATTTTTAAAACTCAATCGTTCACCATGGCTTAAAATGGCAAAAATAATCTGTTTTTCTTTAAAGTCAGGTGCTGTCAACATGCGGACACATCACAAATAGTATTATAAATACAATGAGTGCATTTATTTATATTGGTTTCTAAATTATCTTCCAACGAAAATGATTTCATTTCAGAAAGTAATGATTCAAACTTTATAAACATTGCAGGATTGTCTTCAGGTTTTGCCAATGGGTAAACTTTGTTATCATCCATACTATATAATCGAATATTTTCAACATTATATTCCATTTCAGTTAAACAAAAATATTGGGCATAAAGTTGATATACATAGCCATCATAAATCACCTTAATTCTCTTTTTACGCTCAGTCAAAAGAAATTTATTGGAATCATAAATATCAATTTTTCCACCGATTCCATATTTCTCGCTGAAAACTTCTAATCCTTGGAGAACATCCTTTGAAGTTGAATAAGTTTGCTTATCGACAGACTTATGGGCAATTAATCCATTAGTTTGATCCGTAGAATGGTAGAGCCGTTTATTGACCCGTCCAAAACATTGATGGAAATAAATAGATCTTGGACAAAATATAAAATCATTTAAATAAGAAATGGGTATGTAAGCCTCCATGCCGACACCCTAATTTTTCAAGTAAGGTTTTTTCTGAGCAAAAGTAAACCAATCCACATTTTTCATTGCCAGTTTAAGTTTGCTTTCACCATCCCACGCTTTTATTTGTTGAAGATTCCATAAACCTTTTAAGGCAATATGATAGGCACCATTTCCGTCTGCATCTTTGGGTTGTATTTCCGTTGCATTTCGACTATCAAAAAACTGCCCTGCTTCATTAGCAACTGGAGATAAAATAAAGTCTTCATCTGTGCCCGTTTTACTATGCCGTAAAGAAAGTGTTAATTGTAGTAATTTGAAAAGACTTTTATAGAATTTTGTTCTTTTTGCCGTTGTGATTGCATTTTTCAAATCCTTCCCAGACTGGAACTCGATGCCTTCATTCGTCAACAAAGTTATTAATTCTTCTGTCACATTTACTTCTACTGATTCCCATTTCCCATACTCATTGCGAATATTTTTGAACCGTTTATTTCCATGAGTACAAATAGTCCATTGGGTTTGATATCCTTTTAATTCCCGGTTTGGAGTCATCTTTCTGTAATCAAATAAAAACTCAAAATAATCTTTATCAGTGTTGTATCTGATACCATCCATGGATTCAAAGAAAATTTTGGACTTTAATAGGCTTTCGTATTTGGGATTCAGGAAATTGACAAATCCTGTAACTGGGTCAATTTTTGAAGTATAGGAAGCCTGCACGTAATACAAAATGCCTGTTTGCTTGCCTAATTTTTTAAAACTGTCAAAGGGTGCAGTCAGTTGTAGTGCATTTATAACATGACCTGCTTCATTTGGTTTTGCATCTTTGAATACCAAATAATTCAGTTTATCAATTAATGCTTTCTCAAATTTTTGGTAAACCTGCTTTTCAACCTTAAAACGTCCGCGCTTAAAACCGAAATTCAAATCTTCAAGACATACAATGGCATTGTATTTCACAATCAGTAATGCAAGTTTATGAACTACATGGGACAAATATCCCGCTTTCAATTCTTTGATATTTTCCACAGTTGTCCAGGATTTTCGCGCTTTGTCTCGCGCCTTTTCTTTTTCGTCCAATTTTTGCTGATAATCAACTTCGTAGCCCTGATCAGTGCTAATTGTGTTTAATGTCCCTTGTTCTACAATTTGTCCTTTTGGATTAATGACAGAATAATACAAAAGATGTCTTTCGCCCCTATCAATCCCAATGACATGGGTTTGATTAGATTTTGCCAATTCATGATTGATTTTATCATTAAATCGAGAAACCCCTTCTGCTTTAAAATTAAGAGTTATTGGCACGTGAAATTGGAATTTATCCACAGTATATCGTTTGTCTTTTATAATATCATATTCAAATGAACTGGTTTTCTTCGGGTTGTTTTCATTTTTATTTTTTAATGATTCGTTTGCAAAATGAATCGTACGCTCATCTTTTTTAATGGAGTGCTTACGATAGAATATTTCAGCTTGGCCGTTCAATTTGGCCACCACATCCTTCAAATTTTCAGGATCAAATAAGGCTTTCCAATAGAGCGTATGTAGATTGGGTTTCCCCTTGCTGTATTGCGAAAAATCCTTATTGTAAATTTGAAAAAGGAAAAGTTTGCCATCTTCAATACATTGATTTATGTAAGATTCTTTAATTGGATGAAAATCCATTTTATATCCTTGGTGTTCAACCTCTCGATAAAGGCCACTTAAATCTTCATAACTCGAAGTAGGCGAAAAATCAAATCCAAACTCTTTCCATTCGGGATGTTTTTCTATCGACGTTTTGAAAAAATCAATAATGGTATGACAATCATTTAGATTAAAGACAGCTTTTTTAAATCCTTCCTGCGGTTTACCATTTTTAGTATGTGATGCTGTATTTCTTATTCTTATTACATCGTTAGAAGGAGAAAAGAATTCAATCCGACCTTTTGAGAAAAATACCTTTGGTAGCATTTTACTGGCACCGGGTAATAATTTATAGACAATTTTATTGTAATGATTCTGACTACAGTCTACAATTTTATCAAAAAGTTTATCTTTAGTCTGGCTTCGCTTTACACTTTCTAAATCGTTGATACCTTTATTGTAATCAAATATTTTTTTATGTCTTGGATGCATAATTCCAAGATAATAGTTACCATCTTTTTCAAATAACACTCCTGAATTATCCTTTTCTTTATTTGTATCCCAGCCATCTAAAAGAGTTGGGTTCTCAAAATTAATTTTAATTTTATCTTTTGAAAATGGTTTTTGGGTCAAATGATTTCTGGTTTTATTATATAGCATAATGACCGTTTGGTCATATGCTTCAAACGATGTTGAAAAATCAGTGTAAAATCCCATATCTACATCGGGGACATCGATTGGTTTTCGCCCTTTAACTAAATGCAGTGGTTTTACGACATGACTTACAGCTAAAAATGCATCTAACATAGCTTGGATGTGGCGTATTTGTTCTTCACCTTTTTCCCCTTTACTCAAACGATCCAATGACAACAGGGGTAGCACCTTTTCCATTTTTTCAGTCAGGCAAGTATCTTTAGCATTTTTAACTGCATTAATTGCCCCCAAGAAATAGGATTGGAGAAGGTTATTAGACGTAATACCATTTTTAAATGTTTCTCTTATTGGATTATCGTCATCCAATTGATTATAATAAACTGACAACATCACTTCCAATTCTGCAATACTGAACACATTTTGTTTATTAACATACTTTTTTCTTTTTTCTTTTAGTGCTTCAGAAATTTTACCATTGCTTGGTGTCGGGTAAATAGTAGTTTCAGCATGATGGAAAATTGCAGATTTTAAGATACTATAATTTCTAAATATAGACTGTGATATATTCGTGATTTCAATACCATTTTTGATAAATGTTTTATGTAAATCGCACTCATTCAATAATGTGATAGATTCTTCTAATTTTTTAAATAGTCCATCTTCTTTAGCCATCTCATTAATAAAAACGCTTAGGGACTGGAGTAAATCTTTATCACTCTCAAACTGGTCAGGAATAAATGAACTTGTTTCTCGGTCACTTAATATTTGTTTATACAAACTAATAAAGTTTGGAAGATATTTTGCTTTAATAGCGTTTTTTTGCCGGTACAAGTTGATGATTTCATTTAGACCTTGAATTTTTTCACCATTTTCTTTTGTCCATCCACCAAGTAGTTCTGAATAATTATCAATCCCAGTTTGTGTCAACAGTTTAATAAAGTAGCTAGGTTGAAAAACTTCATCTAAATTTGACACACCCATTTTCTGAAGGAGTTTTGATTCAATTTTCAAATCCAAATCAATGTGTTTTTCTATGATAACTCCAAACTGTATGCAGTTATTGAAAAACTTCGGAAGGTTTTCATTCATGAGTCGAAAAGAGATTGCTGTACTCTGTTCCTCGGCTGAATACATATTTTTTCTATTTTCATTAAAGCCGGTGAAGTAAGTTGTAAAACGATTAAAATTTTCTACTACATGTTTTTTTTCTTCCCATTCTCCTTTTTCTTTAAGCCAAGCGGGTAATTCCTTCGTAATAAGTTCTTTTTGAAATAGTTGTTTTTTTCGATCGTAAAAAGATTTAACAAGATTTTTACGAAGGGAAGTTTGTGTATCTCCCCAATTTTTTTTACTTTTCTCATCTTTTGGGTTTTCTTTAAAACACTGATAATAAGAAAAGGCATTTTCAAAATCTTCTCCTGATATAAATAATTCACCTGTTTTTTTATCAATTGGTTCAGATAATTTTTCTTCAATATAATGTTGATGGTAATTATCAATTATTTCTTTTATAATTTCATAATCTTCTGCCCTTTGTTCATCTTGAGCAACGATATCTTTCAAGTATTGGGATTTGAAATCTTCAATATAGTCAGCGGTTTCTCCAACCGGTTTAAGTTCAAATCGTAGCGTTTTTGATAATGGGTATTGATTTGTGAATTTTTTAAATAACATAGTGTTTATCCTTATTCATATTTGAAAGTTGAATTTACAGGTCAATAGTTCCATCCTACAATGGGGTGATCTACGTATTTTTGGGTGTTTTGGGGCAGTATTTTTACCCTATTTTGGACAGTAGTGGTATTTTTTATATTATTTTTAACACATCACCCGTTTCAGCAAGCCGTTTTGCTTCATCTGTAAATAATAAATCTGGGTCAGGAATAATACCGACTCTACCTAAATCTAAACGATCGGCATCCCAACAAGTGGCGATGGTATTATTTGATGCATTTATGCCGCCCGTGTGTCCCGCACATGCTTTATATAAAGAATCAAATTGTTCATCTGAAATATGAAGAAGCGATTTTATTTCTTTTGCATATTCTGCTCCGCGATAACCATGTTTTGGATCATGGCTTTCATTTTCTCGTTTACAATCATGGAAATAGGCAAATAATGAAACAACATTTACATCTGCTTTAGAATATTTTGCCAAATATAATCCATATTTTTCCACTGTTTGCCAATGGGTTAAGCCATGAAGGGGGCTATTAAATAATAAAGACTCTTTTTGTATCTTTTTGATGATTTGCGTATTGATCATTTTTTATTTTATATCACAATTTGAATTTGACTATAGTAAGGCTAAATCTAATACTTAGGTTAATGGTATAATACGAGTTCCACAATATTATCTGAGATTTTTCCTAGGAGCTGAGGAGATTACCGCGTCGTTTCACTCCTCGTAATGACGTTTCTTTTTTTAAAAGTCACTGCGAGTCCTGCGAATAGCAGGACGTGGCAGTCTCCTTGAATGGGTTTGGATTTAACCTAGGAACCGAGGAGATCACCACGTCGCAAGCGCCTCGTGATGACTTATTCATTTGAATATTGAAAGCCAAGAATTTTCGTTACTATATTTCTATATGGAAAAAGATTATTACGTATATATGATGACTAATACGCACAATACTGTTATTTATACGGGAGTTACGAGCGATTTAGTGGGTAGGGTCTGGCAACATAAAAATAAGGAAGATCCCAATTCTTTTACTTCGAAATATAATTGTAATAGACTTATTTATTATGCTGAAACAAATGATTCGTTGGCTGCGATTGAAGAAGAAAAACGGATTAAGTCTGGCTCAAGAGCCAATAAAATAAAATTGATTGAATCTATGAATCCAAACTGGGATGATTTATCTAAAAAGTGGGGCATTTGAAACGATTACTTAGATACTGTTCTTTATTAATGATCGCCGCCCCGGTTCTTAATTAGAAGTCATTGCGAATGGAGCGTAGCGGAATGAGGTTGAAAAACCCGTCGAATGACGGGACAATCTCCTTGAATGGGTCCGGATTTAACCTAGGAACCAAGGAGATCACCACGTCGCAAGCGCCTCGTGATGACTTATTTTTTGTAGTATTATTCTGAAACCGTCTTTGACATATCATTATTTGCAAATAAAACAATCATGTCATTCTGATCGAAAAACCCCTATGAATAAATATTCAACAAAATAAACCGAGAGAAGAATCTTCTTAGGCATGTGCAGAATATTTATTCGTTGATATTCTTTAGGATATACTGATGGAGATTCCTCGTTGGCTAGACCTTTATTTATTTAAATAATTGGGTCTCTCACTCGGAATGACTTTTGTTGTTTCGTTCCTCGTAATGACTATTCTTTCTTTAAAAGTCACTGCGAATTCCACAATATTATCTGAGATTTTTCCTAGGAGTTAAGGAGATTACCGCGTCGTTTCACTCCTCGTAATGACGTTTCTTTTTTAAAGTCACTGCGAGTCCTGCGAATAGCAGGACGTGGCAGTCTCCTCCTGATGACTTATTTTTTGTAGTATTATTCTGAAACCGTCTTTGGCATATCATTATTTGTAAATAAAACAATCATGTCATTCTGATCGAAAAACCCATAAGAATAAATATTCAACAAAGTAAACCGAGAGAAGAATCTTCATAACCATTACTGGAGAACTTATTCGTTGATATACTTTAGGATATACTGATGGAGATTCCTCGTTGGCTAGACCTTTATTTATTTAAATAATTGGGTCTCTCACTCGGAATGACTTTTGTTGTTTCGTTCCTCGTGATGACTTGTTCGTTTATTATGTCATTGCGAACCCAGACGAAATAGAAGGTATAAAAAGAAATGGAATACTATTTTAAAACAAAGGGGAACACTCTTAACTTTCCCCGCTTAATTTTGCAGAAATGCAATAAAAAGCCACATGGTGGGTGTAGCTCAGCTGGTTAGAGCACCTGGTTGTGGCCCAGGAGGCCGTGGGTTCAAGTCCCATCACTCACCCAAAAACCGTTCGGTTGCACCGAGCGGTTTTTTGTTTTAGGTTCTATTCATTATTGTTTATGAGATAAAACATTATTATGATTAAATATATTCTAAGCATCAGTCTTGCGGTGATTTTTGGACAAACGCCAAAACCGGGTTTGCCCGTATCCATAAATGATATACGCATTAATCAACTTCAAGTCATTGGGAGCCACAATAGTTATCGCATTAAAACACCTAAATCCATCTTAAATATTATTGCTTTATTTGATTCCACAAATGCAGCCCAAATGGATTATACCCATTTATCCTTACCCGATCAATTTGATCATTATGGGATTCGCCAAATAGAAATAGATGTGTATCATGATCCCGATGGCGGATTATACTCCAGCCGATTTGGAAATTTATTTACCTCGTTACCTATGGCCTCCGGTATAGACGTCTTAATGAATCCTGGACTGAAAGTATTGCATTTCCCTGATATAGATTATGAAACCCATTATTATACATTCACAAGTGCTCTTAAGGCGGTTAAAGAATGGTCTGATGCAAATCCAAATCATGTTCCTATTTTTATTTTGGTAGAATGTAAAGATGAGGGAATTCGAGATTTATTCCCTTTTATGTTTGGCGTAACGAAACCCCTTACTTTTGATTATACAGCATTAGAAACAGTGGATGCTGAAATTAAACGTGTCTTTGGGACACATTTAGAAAAAGTTATTACACCCGATAATGTTCGAGGCGAAGCAGAAACATTAGAAGAAGCTATTCTTACAAATGGCTAGCCCTCTTTGGGTGAGAGCCGCGGAAAAGTTTATTTTGGTTTAGATAATGGTGGATCCATTCGGGATTTATATATTAAAAATCATCCATCCTTATCCGGACGAATTTTATTTACAGATTCTAAACCAGGAACGCCAGAAGCTGCTTTTATTAAACAAAATAGGCCAACGGAAGAAATCGCTAAATGGGTCCAACAAGGATATATTGTTCGTACGAGGGCGGATGCAGATACGGAACAAGCTCGGACGGGAGATACAAACCAGCGGGATTCAGCTTTATCCAGCGGAGCGCAGTTTATATCGACTGATTATTATGTGGCAGATGCACGGAATGATTCCAGTGAATTATGGTCTGATTATTCTGTCCAATTACCCAACGGTGTTGCGGTGAGACTCAATCCGATCAATGGGCCGAAAGCTTTTAATGACATGATTATTGAATGACATTTGACTCTTGTAAAAATAGACCTAAATTTCCGGGCTTTTTTTCAACACATTTCGGGGTATAGCGTAGCCCGGTTAGCGCGCCTGCTTTGGGAGCAGGAGGTCGCAGGTTCGAATCCTGCTACCCCGACATAGACAATACCTTACTTTTCTCTAGAAAGCCTCACTTTATTGTGGGGTTTTTTGTTTTCCCCTAATATTATTAGATTATACGTATGAAAAAATTATATGATAAGTTTTTATCATTAAATATTGAAGCTGCCAGTAAAAGATGCCAAAGAAGAGGTATTGCTTTTAATGAAGAAAAATACATAAAAAAGCTAAAGGCAACTTTACCTATTTTTCTTTGGTATATTGTTGTGATTATTTATTCAAAAATTTCATCGGGTGTTATTTCACTAAATATTATTCTGATTGTTTTTTTCATTCTATCCATTAAAGGATTGAATGATTATTTTGGGTGGGTAAAAATTAAAAATTCTGATGAAGGATAAATTCCCATCACCAAATAACGGCTTTTTGTTTATAGTATATAAATCATTTGAAATAAATTAGAATCAAAAAAGGGGAACACTACAACAGTGCCCTGACGTTTCTTTTTTTATTCCTGACCACCAAGACTCAATACTGTCATTGCGAGCGATTTTTAACGGGACAGTCTCTGGATTGATGCTAATTCTAAAAATCATCTTTGACATATCACTATTTGCAAATAAAACAATCATGTCATTCTGATCGAAAAACCCCTATGAATAAATATTCAACAAATTAAACCGAGAGAAGAATCTTCATAACCATTACTGGAGAACTTATCCATTGAAATACTTTAGGATTTACTAATGGAGATTCCTCGTTGGCTAGACCTTTATTTATTTAAATAATTGGGTCTCTCACTCGGAATGACTTTTGTTGTTTCGTTCCGTATTTCATGCCTCGTAATGACTATTCTTTCTTTAAAAATTACTACGAGTCCTGCGAAAAGCGAGACGGGACAATCTCCTTGAATGGACCGAAATCTACCCTAGAAACCGAGGAGATCACCGCGTCGCAGGCTCATCATAATGCGTTTCATTTTTTAAAGAAGAACAACATCAATTATTGTAATTTCTCCCATGCGACTTTTGTCTAGATATTTTATTAAGGAACTTGTCCTGCCGTTTATTTTTTCTTTAGGCATGATAACCTTTATCCTATTTGTCAATTTTCTCCTCCGAGCCGTGGATAGATTTTTAGGAAAAGGACTCGATGTTTTAACTATTCTCGAATATCTATTTCTCAATCTTGCTTGGATTTTAGCCCTTGCCGTTCCAATGGCGGTTCTGTTAGCAACCCTTATGACATTCGGGCGACTTTCGGAAGATAATGAAATTAATGCAATGCGTGCTTCCGGCATAAGCTATCTCGCCATTCTTCGACCTGCACTCACGTTCGGACTCACAGTCGGGTTAATTTTGATTTATTTCAATAATTTCATTTTACCGGATATGAATTTTAAAGCTCGCCTTCTTTCTGGAGATATATATCGAAAACGCCCGGATATGAATATAGAACCAGGGTTTTTCCTAGATGTTCTTCCAGACTATAGCATGATTATTGGTGGAAAAAATGGAGAAATGATGGAAGATGTGCGCATTTTCTCCAAAAAAGGGAAAGAGTCCCAAACAAGTATTCATGCAAAAGAAGGAAAACTTGATGTCATATCTAATGCGTTCGTTTTAACACTTTATAATGGTGAAATCCATGAATTAGAATTGAAAGATTTTTCCCATTATAGACGCATTGCTTTTGAAAAACATATTATTACCATTGCCGCAGATGATTTACTTTTAAACCGCCGTGATTCATCCAGCCGAACGGATCGGGAAATGACTGTTCCCATGATGCTCAAAAAACGACAAAGTTATGAAAAAAGAATTCAAGTGGTTGAAAAACGTATTGCTGGTTCTTTTTTTCGTGTACTCGAAGATTCTATTTCTCCCGTTAGTTTAGAACAAGGAATTCTTTTTGTGGACACGGCTCGCGATTCTATTTTGAAAGATACGACCTTAACAAAAGGAAGCCTCAACAAGAAAAAAAGGAAACTCAAAACACTTGAGCGCCAATTGAATAATGAATTCAACCTCATTACCAGTTATGTAAAAAGCAGAAATAAATATACAGTTGAAATGCATAAGAAGTTTTCTCTCCCCTTCGCTTGTATACTATTTGTACTGTTAGGTGCGGCATTAGGGACTATGGCAAAACGGGGTGGATTTGCTGTGAGTACCAGTTTAAGTTTTGGCTTCTTCCTCGTGTATTATATTTTCTTAATAGGCGGAGAAGAATTGGCAGATCGAAATTTGGTGGACCCAGCTATTGGAATGTGGACACCCAATGCAATCTTTTTAGTTATATCGCTTTATTTAACATTACATACTGTACGAGAAAAAGCACCCATACAATTCACACTATTCAAACATAAGGACGACACATGATACCCGCAGAAATTATTGCACAAAAAAGAGACGGAAACCCTCTATCCCGAGAAAACATGAAATGGTTTGTAGAATCATTTACATCCGGAGAACTACCGGAATCCCAAATGGCATCTATGCTTATGGCGATATATTTTAATGGATTAACAGAGGATGAAACATTTGCACTCGTAGAAGTCATGATTGCATCAGGAGAAAAGTTAGACTTTTCGCAAACAACAACACCGGTTGTGGATAAACATAGTACGGGTGGAATCGGAGATAAAATTTCTCTCATTCTTGCTCCACTCCTTGCATCTGCCGGCTTAACGCTTCCTATGATAGCGGGGCGAAGTTTGGGACATACCGGTGGCACCATTGATAAACTTGAAGCCATTCCGGGATTTCAAGCTGAAGTTCCCTTACCAAAATTTAAATCATGGGTCGATCAAATTGGTTGCGCCATTATTGGGCAAACGGGTGAAATTTGTACCGCAGATAAAAAAATGTATGCCCTACGAGATGTGACGGCTACGGTCCAATCGATTCCCTTAATCTGTGGATCAATTATGAGTAAAAAAATAGCCGAAGGCATAAATGGATTAGTATTAGATGTAAAAACAGGTTCAGGGGCTTTTATGAAAACAATGGAACAAGCTGAACAATTAGGCGGTTGGATGAAAAAAATTGGAACGGCTTTTGACGTTGAAACGGATATTGTTTTTACAAGCATGAATCAACCATTAGGACAATATGCCGGCGTATGGTGTGAAGTCCAAGAATCTGTCGATTGTTTGAAAGACCGTGGCCCAAAAGATACCATGGATGTTACTTTAGCATTAGCATCCAAATTAATGATTCAATCTAAAAAAGCCGTCGATGAAAAGGAGGCTATTGCGCAATTAAACCGTCTTATCTCCAATGGAAAAGCATTCGATAAATTTGTTGAAATGGTTGAAATCCAAGGTGGTGATTCATCCATACTTGAAGGAAACCCATGCCCACCATCTGACACATTAAACTTTGTGGCATCTAAAGATGGGATTATTCAATCTATGGATACAGAAAAAATTGGTTGGGGAATGGTTGAAATGGGGTGCGGTAGAAAGAACCCAAATGATTTAATTGATTTTACAGCGGGTGTAGAATTCTACCACAAAATTGGGAGTGAAGTAAAAAAAGACGAACCAATAGCCCGACTCTTTAATTCCAAAAAAAGTGGGATTGAAAAAGCGTTAATTCAATTCAATGATGCAATTGTGCTTGGAGACGAACCACAAGATAATAAATTAATTCTCGGTTCTTTATAACTTAAAGAGTTTTAATACGTTTTATGAATCTTGCACTTACGTGTTGGTTCGGTTCCTTTTTTAAATATTTCCGTTTCTAAAGGACAGTTGGGCTGTGGAGATGCTTTCGAAACAGCGCAAATTTCAAAATCAATAATTTTATCTGGACGTTCAAATTTATCATGTGAAAATCCCAACTCTTTATGAGCATCTCGCATAAATCGTGCCCAAGCCGGCAAGGCAGCTCGACTGCCATCTTGACCTTTTCCGAGACTCACTTTATAATCATCAACACCAAACCAAGCACCCGCTGCAATATTTGGGGTAAAACCGACAAACCATGCATCACTCCACCCCTGAGTTGTACCCGTTTTTCCTGCAGCTGGATGATTAAATAAATATTTCCATCTGGCGCTTCCACCCGTACCGCGGTTCATAACTGTTTGCATAAGATCCGTCATTAAATAGGCCGTTTCAGCGCTTAATACTTCTTCTCGTTCTGGACTAAATTCTTTTAATACATTCCCATAACGATCTTCAATGCGAAGAATACCAAACGGTTTAGAATAAACACCTTTATTGGCTAAGGCCGAATATGCTGCAACCATTTCAAGGGGAATCACTTCGGATGTGCCAAGAGCAATAGCATCAACGGCGCGAATATTAGTGGTAATTCCCATTCGTTTTGCCGTCTTTTTTACTTGTTCAGCCGGAGCAAGTCCTTGCTGAACCATTCGAACCGAAATAAGATTCATCGATTTTCTTAATCCTTCTCGAAGCGTGGTAAGACCCCCTGTACTTAAATCATAATTTTGCGGTTTCCATTTCACCCACGATCCATCGACATTTTGAACATTTAACACTACGGGTTGATTCAGTAATTGCTCCGTCACAGGATAACCATTATCCAATGTTGTGGTATAAACAAATGGTTTAAAAACAGAACCGGGTTGCCGCTTCAACTGAACCGATCGATTAAATTGATCGTGATAATCTGGGCGTCCTCCCACCATCGCTAAAATGGCACCATTTTTAGGGTTAAGAGCAACAAAAGCACTTTGAACTAATAATTTATTTCGTAAATCTTTATAAAGTTCTAATTCCCCGTCCAACATCATTTTAACAGAATCTTCCGGGAAAATGGTTAAATAAGATAATCGCTCAAATTCTTCACGATCATTGTATAGGCGCTTATTCAATTTTTTCTGGTTATACTCGATTGATTTTAAAACGGCTGATTCAGCAATGGATTGTAACCTCGAGTCCAAGGTTGTATAAATCTTTAATCCGTCCCGATAAATATTGACCCCTAATGCTTCATCTTCTTTTTCTAAAATACGCCGTACATATTCTGTAAAGTATGGAGCCATACCTCTTTTTGGATCTTCGTGAACGCTATCTAAGTTTTGAGCCTTAGCTTCTTGATAATCAGCTAATCGTAAATACCCTTGCTCCCTCATTAACCTCAAAACGGTATTTCTTCTTCGTAAGGCACGCTCGGGATGGCGAATGGGAGAGTAACTTGCCGGTGAAGGTAAAACACCCACTAAAATGGCTGCTTCAGCAATGGTTAAATCTTTTGATTCTTTGGCGAAAAACCGTTTCGTGGCTGCTTCTACACCATAAGTACCATGCCCAAAATGAACCGTATTAAGATACATTTCCAATATTTCATTTTTGGTATATGTGCGTTCTATCTGAATTGCTGTTATAATTTCTTTTATTTTTCGGGTATAACTATTAGCAAAACCGATGGTTTTATATAAACTGCGTGCCAATTGTTGGGTAAGACTACTAAACCCTTGAGCATAGGGATCAAAAGAAACAACATTTACAACAACAGCTCGAAGAACACTGCGAAGAGAAATTCCCCAATGATCGTAAAAGCGCTTATCTTCAGAAGCAATAACTGCATGGCGCATATAAACAGGAATATCTTTAAGCTCTACAAAAGCCCGTTTCTGTATAAAAAGCTCATCCAATACTTCTCCGTCAGATGAATAGATACGTGTGACTAAATCTGGATCATAATTTTCTAACTGCTCTATGGAAGGTAAATCTTGTGCAAGGAATAAGATAAACCCAAGAATAGCAACGCCCCCGATAAAGATTACCGCTAAACTTCGAAGAAAGATTTTTGCTGTGTCTAATTTTGGCTTTTCATTTGCCATTATAGAATTTAACCCATTCCTTTTTTTGAGTATAATGTGAAATGGGTATTATAAGAAATAATCAGACTTAAGTTCCAAGCAGGATTAATCTTTTTTTCGTGGAAAAATCATTTTTTCGGGTTGAACAACCCGATCAAATTCTTCTCCGGAAAGGTACCCCAATTCAATAATCGTTTCACGCAATGTTTGCTTTTTAGCATAAGCAGTTTTTGCAACCTTTGCCGCTTTATCATATCCAATATGTGGATTTAAAGCTGTGACTAACATGAGTGAATTATATAAATTGTAATCAATTCGCTCATTATTTGCTTCAATCCCTTTTACGGCATTTGTATTAAATGAATCTGATACATCTGCAAGCAAACGAATGGATTGTAAAATATTATGAGCAATCACAGGCCGGAAAACATTTAATTCAAAATTTCCACTTGCTCCTGCTATTGAAATCGTCGCATCATTTCCCATCACTTGCGTACAGACCATGGTCATGGCTTCACATTGAGTGGGATTAATTTTCCCGGGCATAATTGAAGAGCCGGGTTCATTCGCGGGTAAAATAATTTCACCAATTCCTGATCGCGGACCACTGGCCAACCAACGAATATCATTGGCAATTTTAAATAAACTTCCAGCCAATACTTTTAATGCGCCGGATAATTCCACCATACTATCTTGCGCCCCCAATGCTTCAAATTTATTTGTGGCTGTGCGGAATGGAAGATTGGTTAAACTTGAAATCGCTTCAGCAGACATTTCACCAAATCCTTCAACGGAATTGATGCCTGTCCCTACAGCTGTACCGCCCATGGCTAATTCGTAACAATGGTCTAATGTATTTTCAACACGTTTAATCCCATGATCTATCATAGAGACATAACCGGAAAATTCTTGCCCTAAACTGAGGGGTGTCGCATCTTGCAAATGCGTTCTTCCTAGTTTTATAATATCAGCAAATTCATCTACTTTTTCTTGCAAGCCATCTCTGAGACGACCTAAAGCCGGTAATAAATGCGATGTAACAGATTCAACGGCAGCAATATTGATGGCTGAAGGAAATGTATCATTGGTCGATTGCGCCATATTCACATGATCATTCGGGTGAACCGGTGTTTTGGATCCCAATTCTCCCCCCATCATTTCAATAGCACGATTAGCAATGACTTCATTGAAATTCATATTCGTTTGGGTGCCGCTTCCTGTTTGCCAAACAACCAATGGGAAATGAGTGTCTAATTTTCCTTCAATAACTTCATCAGCTGCATTTTGAATAGACACCATCAATGTTTCATCTAGATTGCCCAGCTTATGATTAACTGTTGCGGCGGCTTTTTTTAAAATACCATAAGCACGTATAAATTCTCTTGAAAAATGTTCGTCGCCTATTTTGAAATTGTTAAATGATCTTTGAGTCTGAGCGCCAAAATATTTATCAGAAGGTACTTCTACAGGCCCCAAACTATCGTGTTCGGTTCGTGTTGACATGGTTTACTCCACAACCCAGGTATCACCTGAGTTTAATAGTTTTTCTAAATCTCCTGGTCCAAGATTGTCAATGGTGGTTTCGATTTGCTTATCAACCTGTTCATTATAAGTTGGTTTATTAATAGCATAAATAACACCAATTGGTTCAGGAAGGATTGGGTGACTTGTCCAATTTGAAATAATATTGGCTAAATCTAGATTCGTTTCGTCATGCACCAATAAATCATCAAGACTAAATTCGTCCATAGATACAACTTTAGGTGTAAAACCATCTAATTTGATTCCTTTGGTTCCTTTCGCAAAAACCATCGGTTCGCCATGTTTAAGTTCTATAACATTTTCTAACTTATCTGCCCCCGTATAGGATTCAAAGGCATTATCATTAAAAATAAGACAATTTTGATATACTTCAATAAAGGAACCACCGCTATGATGATAGGCTCTTTCCATCATGGAGGCTAAATGCGATTGCCAACGATCAATTGTGCGAGCAACAAAAGTCGCTTGGGACCCTAACGCCACTGCGGGTGGATTCAATGGATAATCCAAAGAACCAAAAGGAGAAGCTTTGGTTATTTTCCCTACTTCTGATGTGGGTGAATATTGGCCTTTTGTTAATCCATAAATACGATTATTGAAAAGTAAAATATTTAAATCCATGTTACGACGTAACGTATGGAGAAAATGATTTCCCCCAATAGATAGTGCATCACCGTCTCCCGTCACAACCCAAACAGATAAATCAGGATTAGCCAGTTTTACCCCAGATGCGATGGGCAATGCTCGTCCATGAATAGAATGGAATCCGTATGTATTCATATAATAGGGAAAACGGCTTGAACATCCAATTCCGGATACAAATACGAAATCTTCTTTTTTACGTCCAAAGGTTGGCATATTTTTTTGTGTTTGAGCTAAAATGGCATAATCACCACAACCTGGACACCATCTCACCGCTTGATCAGAAACAAAGTCTTTTTTCGTTAATGGAGCAAATTCTATTTTTTCAGTCATAATATTATCCTAACCATTCTTTTGCTTTTTCAACAAGTAAACTAGCGCGAAGTGGTTTTCCCCGAACCACATTATATCCAACTGCATCAATAAGATATTCAGCTCGAATTATTTTTATGAGTTGGCCATTATTAATTTCGGGAATAAGTACTTTTTTAAATTGTTTCAAAATATCCTTTAAATCGCTCGGCAATGGATTAATCCATCTTACATTAACATGAGATACAGCAAATCCTTCTTCTTGTAATTGCTCTGTGGCTGATCGAGCTGTACCAGATGCGCCACCCCAGCTTAAGATTAATAAATCACCACTCGTTTCTCCAATGATACGAGTAGGAGCAATTTCTTGAACAACCTTATTAACTTTTTCTTGTCGAATGACGGTCATTTGATGGTGGTTATCTGGCTCATAACAAACATTGCCGGGACCATCTTTCTTTTCTAAGCCACCAATACGGTGTTCTAAACCAGCGACGCCTGGAATGGCCCACGGTCTGCCAAAAGTCTCTGCGTCACGTTGGTAGGATAAAAATGATTCTTCACCATCTGGTAAAGCGTCAATAAGATTCGTTTCAATGTCGGGAAGTTTATCTAATGATGGGATCTTCCATGGTTCAGAACCATTCGCTAAATAACCATCAGTCAGCAGAAATACGGGTGTCATATATTTAAGAGCTACGCGTGCGGCTTCATAAGCAGCAAAAAAACAATCCCCTGGAGTTGCTGCTGCAATTATGGGCATGGGCGCTTCTCCGTTTCTTCCATACATTGCCTGTAATAAATCCGATTGTTCTGTCTTTGTAGGCAAACCAGTACTCGGGCCTCCGCGCTGTACATTAATAATCAGTAGAGGTAATTCAGTAATAATCGCTAAACCTAACGCTTCTGATTTCAATGCAACGCCCGGACCAGAAGTGGCTGTCACTGCAAAATTCCCAGCAAAAGCTGCACCAATAGTTGATGCAATACCTGCAATTTCATCTTCAGCTTGGAATGTTTTAACCCCGAATTGTTTCCAAGAGGACATGGCATGTAAAATATCACTAGCCGGTGTTATGGGATACCCACCATAAAATACGTTTAAATTAGCTTTTTCTGCGGCTGCAAGTACACCTAATGCTGTAGCATAATTTCCATTAATATTCCGATATGTTCCTGATGGAAGTGTTGCTTTTTCAATTTTATAGCGTGTGGTAAATATTTCCGCTGTATTTCCGTAATTATATCCAGCATTTAAAGCACGCTTATTCGCTTCGGCTATTTCAGGTTTTTTTGCGAACTTTGTTTCGAGCCAATTTTCAGTTGGTTCTAGTGGGCGATCATACATCCAATAAAGAATTCCGAGCGCAAATAAATTTCGCGTACGAAGAACAATTTTAGCGGGTAAATCCATTCCCTTACATGCATGGGTAACCATTTTATTCATTTCAACAGAATAAACAATATATTCATCATCTAGAGAACCATCTTCCAAAGGATTTGTCTCGAACCCTGCAAAGGTTAAATTTTTCTTCGAGAATGCATCTGCATTGACAATAATTGTTCCGCCCCGAATTAATTCAGGCAAATGTACTTTCAATGCCGCAGGATTCATGGCAACCAATACACCAGGCGTATCTCCAGGGGTATGGATTTCTTTTGAGCTAAATTGAATTTGGAAGGCGCTAACCCCAGCAAGGGATCCGGCAGGTGCACGAATTTCTGCTGGATAATCTGGTAATGTGCTAATATCATTTCCAACAACAGCAGCTGTATCCGTAAAGCGTCCGCCTGTTAATTGCATTCCATCACCGGAATCTCCGGCAAATCGTATAACAGCAAGGTCTAGAGTTTTTGTAGTTTTTGGCATAAGGGTTGGGGTTTAGAGGGGTTCAATAAAAAAAGGTTTCTCGGGTGAGTGTAGTTTTGTTCCCATTTGTATATTCAAACTAGGGTCAAATTTACCTAGAGATTATTACGAGGGTAAAGACATTATTTTAACTTCTAAAGAAATTTGTTTGTTTTCCTTTTTGAATTATGGATAAATCGTTTCAAAATTAGGACGTAAAAAGGCTTATAAACATGAATCATAATTCACCCTACCCATTAAACCAACGAATTCGTTATCGTATTGATAACTTTATGGCCAAAGGCAGTGCATCTATTTTCTTGGCATTACTTGCTTTATTTATTGGCGGATTTCTCCTAATTGTAACATTACGAATAGCCGCAAACTTGTTTGTCCCAGATGATACTTTAAGCGGTTGGATGGAAATACCTTGGAGAGTTTATGTCGCTGTTATGGAAGGGTCAGCTGCTGAGACTGACGGCGACAGTAATGGACTCGCTAAATTAACTTCTATTATCGGTGTTCTGGTTGGATTGGTTCTGTTCTCCAGCATGGTTGCTTTTATAACCAGCGTATTTGAATCTAAATTGGCAGAACTTAGACGCGGGCGTAGCACTGTGCTTGAAAATGACCATACCCTTGTATTGGGTTTTGGTGACCGTATAATGGAAGTTATACCAGAATTAGTTGAAGCCAATGAATCGGAACCCGACGCCGCGATTGTTATATTAGCTGAAAATGATAAAGAAGATATGGATAATCTTATTCGGGATCAAAATTTTGATTTTAAAACGACGCGCGTCATTACTCGATCCGGTGTTGTCACTAATATTAATAATCTTAAAAAAGTACGAGCCCACCGAGCAAAATCAATTATTATTATGAATAGTGCTGCCAGTTGGCAATCAAAAGAAGATCGAAAACTTGCGGATGCGCTCATATTAAAATCGATCATGTCCATTATTGCTGCGTGTCACGGAAATGAACATCCGCCCATTGTTTGTGAAATTCATTCTGATCGCGATCGTGAATTAGCCGAAAACATTACATCTGGAGCCGTTAAAGCGCTCAATGAAGTAAGTGTATTGTCTCGCATGATTGCCCAATTAGCTTTAAGCCGTAATGGGCTATCCGTTGTTTATAGTGATATGGTTGGATTTGATGGAAACGAATTTTACTTTTATCAACCTGATAATGGTTGGGAAGATTCCCTTACGTTTGGCGAAAGCATTCATCGATTTAAAAGAAGTGTCCCTTTAGGTATTCATTCTTCAAATGGCAAAATAATCTTAAACCCTCCCATGGATACACCCATTAAAAACGAAGATGAATTAATTGTTTTTGCTGAAGATGATTCAACTATTTTCTATTATAATGAGTCCATCTATAATTCAAAATCAATTGAAATTCCCAAAATTGAATCCCAATTACGCACACAAAAAATTGCTTTATTGAATTGGACACCAAAAACCGAAATTATCATGGAACGTCTCTGTACTTATTTACCACCCGAATCTGAGATATTGACATACACACCAGAACCAAAAGAATCTTTTCGCCCATTTCTTGAAAGGTTAAAACAAAAATTTCCTTCTATTCATATTTCAATTGACCAAATTGATTTAAACGATTTAACCGCTTTAAATCGAATTGAGCCTGAATCTTTCGATAGTTTACTCATCCTGTCTCCCGGTGGACATACTATTGAAGAAATGGATGCCTATGTTATTTCATTATTAATCCGCATTAGACAAATTTTACGTGAGTCTGGAAAATCTCAATGGCCCAAATTAATCACTGAGGTTATGGACAGTGAAAATATCGATATTATTTTGAATAGCGGTGTTGAAGATTTTATGGTTTCTAATCAATTTGTTTCTCAAATCATGGCCCAAGTTTCGGAAGAACCTTTGGCGTTAGATGTTTACGACGATCTTTTCCAAGCTGAAGGAAGCGAATTATATATTAAACCTGCAACATACTATTTTTCATTCGACGGAAAAGAATCCATTACATTCCCCTATGGAGAATGTACACATGCGGCTTTATTAAGACATGAAGTGTGCATGGGTATCCAATTTCATGCTGACCAAGGAAATAAGGATAAATCTTTTGGTGTTTCTCTTATTCCAGATAAAGAGAAAAATATCACAATAACACCTCAAGATGGTTTAATCACCTTGGCGTCAGACGCATCTTAATTTCCAATATTCAGTTAATTATTTTTTAAATTCACCCTATGACAAATAAAGAAAAAATAAGACTCACTACTATGAGTCATGGGTCAGGTTGAGCCTGCAAAATAGGTCCTAAAGACCTCGCCCAAGTTTTGGGCGATATTGCACTACCGACTGACGATTCCGTTGTTGTGGGCTTTGATGGCGCAGACGATGCCGCCGCTGTACGTCTGGATGATGGGAAAATCCTTGTACAATCGGTGGACTTTTTTACACCCGTTGTTGACGATCCATATTTATTTGGACAAATTGCTGCAGCAAATGCATTGTCTGATATTTATGCCATGGGCGCAAAACCGTTATTTGCCTTAAATATCGTTGGATTTCCTATAAATAATCTCCCTAAAAAAATGTTATCCACTATTTTACAAGGAGGGGCTGATAAAGCAACGGAAGCAGGTATCTCTATTGTAGGCGGACATTCCATCGATGATAAAGAGCCAAAATATGGCATGGTTGTTACGGGAGAAGTTGATGAAGAAAATATGTGGAAAAATTCTACAGCTAAACCTGGTAATATTCTCATCTTAACGAAACCACTTGGAACTGGAATCATTTCAACCGCAGTAAAAAAAGGATTAGCCAGCGAAGAGAGTGAGCAAGCAGCAGCCCAATCAATGGCAACTCTTAACAAAAATGCAGCTGATGCATTATCCAAGTTAACCGTTCATGCTGTAACGGATGTAACCGGGTTTGGATTATTAGGTCATTTAAAAGAAATGTGCGAAGCAAGCGAAGTTTCAGCTAAAATACAATTCAATCAACTCCACTTTTTACCCGGTGTACGTGCACTAGTCGAATCGGGTATCGTTCCGGGTGGAACAAAACGTAATTTAGACTATGTATCAGATTTCGTATTCTTCGCAGAAACGTTGACTAAAGCAGAAAAATGGATGATTGCCGACGCCCAAACTTCTGGCGGATTACTCATTTCACTCCCCAAATCGGATGCGGATACTTTTTTAACTAATTTCCCAAATAATGCCGTAAATATCGGGGAAATAGTGACAAGTCAAAACGCACTTATTTCTGTTTTTTAATTATTGATATTTTAAATCCGACTAAAATAGTCCTAATTAATATATAGGTTCAATTCATATCTATTTGTAGTATTCAAGAGCAAATAGGTCGTATTTATGTTAAAAATAACTCGAAAAGTAGAATATGCTCTTATTGCCTTAAGCCAAATGCAAATGAAAAGGCACACAGCATTAACATCCGTGAAAGAAATTTCCACCCAAAATGACATTCCATATGAGATTCTTGCCAAAACAATGCAGCTACTAGCAAGAGCCGACATTGTTGAAGCGGTCAAAGGGCCTCGTGGAGGTTATCGACTTATAATTGACCCATCACAAATAAAAATGACTACATTTTTTGAAATTATTGAAGGCCCCATGGGATTCATGGATTGTTCCTTTGATTCTGATTGTGAGCAAATTCAATCTTGCGCGATTCGGACGCCTATTCAACGAATCAATGATTCTATCCGTGATATGTTTAATAATATTTCTTTACAAGATATAACGAGGTTATCATGAGTGACACTTTAAAACCAAAAATAATTGATGTATTAAAACAATGTTTTGACCCTGAAATTCCAGTGGATCTTTGGAATTTAGGCCTCATATATAGCATCGATATTATAGATGGGAATGACGATAAATCAGATATTTCAATTACAATGAGCCTAACAACACCTGGCTGTAGTATGGGACATCACATGTCTCAAGACATTGAAAACAAAGTGGGAGCCATGGAAGAAACGGGGCAAGTAAACGTAAATGTGACTTTTGACCCGCCTTGGCGACCCGAAATGATGACAGATGATGCACGAACAAAATTAGGATTCCCACCTACTGAAACTGCACCAAAACCTAAAGATAACGAGGAGTGGGAATAATGAGTGACTCAAAAGAACAAGTACCCTTTATGGATGGATCAATTATTGTAACACCAAAAGCATCTAAAAAATTGAAGGGCGTTATGTCTGCAGAAGGAAAAGATGGATTTGCTCTTAGAATGGGTGTGGAAGGTGGCGGCTGCTCCGGGATGACATATAAAATGTCTTTTGAAAAGGTACAGGGTGAATTTGATAAGGTTTTTGAAAGTAATGGATTAACAATCTATTGTGATTTAAAAAGTTGGCTTTATGTTAAAGATATAACAGTCGATTTTTCTGACGATATGCTCAATGGTGGTTTTAAAATTAAAAACCCAAATGCAGAACGAACCTGCGGATGCGGAACCAGTTTTTCTGTTTAAAATTTATTTATTACTATTCCCATGACAGGCATAATTGAAAAAACAATTGAGCAGGACTATAAATATGGTTTTGTAACCAATATTGAGCAGGATACGATTCCCCCAGGGTTAAATGAAGATGTAATTCGCACTATTTCTTCACGTAATAATGAGCCTACGTGGTTATTAGATTGGCGGTTAAAAGCATATAAACATTGGCTGGATATGACAGAGCCGAATTGGGCAAAAGTGGATTATGAGCCTATCGATTACCAAGAAATCAGCTATTTCTCTTCTCCAAAAAAGAAAGAACTTAAAAGCCTCGACGAAGTGGACCCGGAATTATTACGAACATATGATAAATTGGGTATTCCGCTAGAAGAACAAAAATTATTATCCGGTGTTGCTGTGGATGCTGTTTTTGATAGTGTTTCCATTGCTACAACTTTCAAGGAAGAATTAAAAAAACATGGTGTCATTTTTACGCCTTTTTCTAAAGCTGTCCATATTCATCCTGAACTAATTAAAAAATATTTAGGCTCCGTTGTTCCTTATACCGATAATTATTTTGCTGCTTTAAATTCAGCCGTATTCAGTGATGGCTCTTTTGTTTACATTCCAAAAGGTGTTCGATGCCCAATGGAACTCTCCACTTACTTTAGAATTAATGCAAAAAATACAGGTCAGTTTGAGCGCACTCTAATTGTAGCAGATGATGATAGCTATGTGAGTTATTTAGAAGGATGTACGGCTCCTCAACGAGATGAAAATCAGCTTCATGCAGCTGTAGTCGAATTAGTGGCTCACAAAAATGCGTCCATCAAATATTCAACCGTTCAAAATTGGTACCCAGGTGATCCAAAAACGGGGAAAGGCGGCATTTATAACTTTGTAACTAAGCGCGGTATTTGTAAGGGGGACCATGCTAAAATATCTTGGACGCAAGTTGAAACAGGTTCAGCTGTAACATGGAAATACCCGAGTTGTATCTTAAAGGGAGATAACACAATTGGTGAATTTTATTCAGTTGCTATGGCCAACCATCATCAACAAGCAGATACGGGAACAAAAATGATTCACTTGGGGAAAAATACCAAAAGCACCATTATTTCAAAAGGCATTTCAGCGGGTAAAGGTCAAAATACTTATCGTGGAGAAGTTAAAATAATGAAAGGTGCCGATAATGCTCGAAATTTTTCTCAATGTGATTCTATCTTAATTGGCGATCAATGTGGCGCACATACATTTCCCTATATAGACGTTAGAAATCCTTCTGCCCAAATGGAACATGAAGCAACAACATCCAATATAGGCGAAGACCAATTATTCTATTGTAATCAAAGAGGCATTTCAACAGAGGATGCTGTATCCATGATTGTAAATGGATTTTGCAAAGATGTTTTCGCAGAATTGCCTATGGAATTTGCAATGGAAGCACAAAAATTAATGGAAATAAGTTTAGAAGGAAGCGTTGGATAAACCATGTTAAATATTAATAATCTTAAAGCCAGTATTGATGGCAAATCTATTTTAAAAGGAATAAACCTAAATATTAAACCGGGTGAAATGCATGCCATCATGGGTTTAAATGGATCGGGTAAAAGCACATTGGCCAATATCATTTCTGGACGTGATTCCTATACAATTACCAAAGGTAATGTGATCTACAAAGGGGAATCTCTCCTAGACAAAAGTCCTGAGTTACGCGCATTAGAAGGTATTTTTATGTCTTTCCAATATCCCGTTGTAATTCCTGGTGTTAATTTGACTTACTTTTTAAAAGCAGCCTTAAATGCACATCGCAAACATCGTGGCGAAGACGAACTCGACGCCATGCACTTTTTAAAATTAATTCGCGAAAAAATTAAACAAGTAGATATTGATGAAAAATATCTAAAACGTGCTGTAAATGAAGGTTTTTCAGGTGGTGAGAAAAAACGTAATGAAATATTACAAATGATTACTTTGGAACCTTCATTATCTATTTTGGATGAAACAGATTCTGGGCTTGATATTGATGCTTTAAAAATTGTCGCCAATGGCGTGAATCAATATCGTACATCCGAAAATGCGTTTCTTGTCATCACGCATTATCAAAGACTTTTAAACTACTTAAAACCGGATTATGTGCATGTACTTATTGATGGGGAAATAGTTAAATCTGGCGATATGTCTTTAGCGTTAGAATTAGAAGAAAAAGGGTATGGTTGGTTGGAAAAATGACCTTATCTCACTTCCAAATCGAATTTGAAAAAATGATCAATCGAGATTATTTTTCAGATGAAATTCACCCAATGAGAAAAGAAGCCTTTGCTAAATTTATTCAAAATGGATTGCCGACAAAGAAGTGGGAAGATTGGCGTTTTACGAATTTGGCATCCATAACTACAAAAGAATTTCATCTTTCAGAAGTCAAAGATTCCCCCAAAGGAACGATTGATTTGTCTCCCTATCAAATTGAGGACGTGGATACAATTGTTATTTATAATGGACATTATCTAGAATCCCTTTCTTCTACGCCCCCTGGCCTTAAATTATTGTCTGGATTAGAATATCTTAGCTCTAAAAAAGGAACATTTGAGAATAGCGATAACTCTCCTTTTGATTTATTAAATACAGCCTTTATGGATAGTGGAATAGCCATTATTGTTGAGCCAAATACGAATATAAAGAAGCCTCTTCGTCTTTTATTTATTTCTTCGGGTAAAAACCATCTTATGGTTTCACCGCGGGTTCATATTGACGTTGAGGAATCCAGCTCATTATTCTTTATCGAACAACACGTAAGCCAAAATTCTGAATCATATTTTCAAAATGAATCTGTCTTTATTTCAGTAGAAAATAATTCGCAATTAGATCATATTCGCATTCAATCCAATTCGGAATCCACAACAAATATGGCAAACCTGCATGTGAAACAACAAGCGGATAGTCAATATTCTTTTTTTCAATTTGCCGATGGATGCACATTGGGTCGCCTGAATATTTATGCCAAACTAAAAGGTGAAGGAGCAGATTGCGCTCTAAATGGAATCGCCCTATCGACGGGGAATCAACATTTAGACCACCATATTATTATAGATCATAAAGTACCCCATTGCACGAGTTCACAAAATTTTAAATCCATTTTACAGGATCAATCATCCGGTGTATATAGCGGTAGAACGATTGTGAGAAAAGATGCTCAAAAAACAAATTCAACTCAATCAAACAAAAATTTACTCTTGTCAAAAGATGCGCTTATGCATTCTATTCCTCAATTAGAAATTGATGCAGATGATGTTAAGTGTGCACATGGATCATCCACCGGTGCTCTAGATGATGAAGCTCTATTTTATTTGAGATCGCGTGGTTTAGATATACTTTCGGCTAAAAAATTATTAGTCCATGGTTTTGTGAGTGAAATGATTGAAACAATAAAACACGAGCCAACAAAAAATTCGATTCATTCTCAATTACAAAACTGGTTAATCCATTATTCATGACAACACTTCCAATAACGCACCTACTCCAAGACATTCAAGATTTATTTAATTTTTTCGATGATCCCAAAGATAAATACGCTCAATTAATTGATATTGGTAAAAAATCACCTGGACTCGATGAGATTGATTTGGTTGATACAAACCGTATTTATGGGTGCGCTTCAAACGCTTGGGTTAAAATTAGCCAAAACAATGACCATACTTACACAATACAAACGGATTCCGATGCGATGATTGTTAAGGGATTACTAAGCCTATTAGAAAAAATATTTGAGAATCAACCCAAGTCTGAAATCATGTCAATAAAAGGAAGTGATTTATTGAATTCTATTGGGTTGGGGGGTTCTATTAGCGGTCAAAGAAGCAATGGATTCACCAATGCTGTAGAAAAAATACAAATGGAAATATCCAAATGACACATCCAACAGATTCCATAAAATTAACACGAGATGTTGAAGCAAATTTGGTACCATCCGGCGACCCTATCACATTAATCAAGGGCGAATTAGTTCGAATTACCCAAGCGCTTGGAGGAAACTACACTGTATTAGTCAGTGGAAATATGGCGCAAATTCGCGATGAAAATGCAGATGCTCTTGGAATAAAATCGCCCAAAGATTCTTCGACAGGAATAAAAGACCAACCCTTCAGCGAACAGATGGTTTGGGAACAGATGAAAACATGTTATGATCCTGAAATTCCAGTAAATGTCGTTGATCTTGGGCTTATTTATGGATGTGAAATTTCTAATATGGATAATGGGAAATTAGTGGCGATCCAAATGACACTAACAGCTCCCGGTTGTGGGATGGGACATATTATAGCCGATGAAGTGAAACAAAAAGTAAATGGCATTCAGGGTGTTGAAGATGTTAGCGTGGAGTTGGTTTGGGAACCCCAATGGAATCGCGATATGATGACGGAAGAAGCTCGTCTTGAATTAGGATTATATTAATTTGATGTCATCCTTTAAATCAGATTTCCCCGTTTTTACACAAGATCCAACTTTAGTTTATCTAGATAGCGCATCAACCACCCAAAAACCAAAACCTGTCATAGATGCGATGACTACATTTTATGAAAAACAAAATGCGAATGTCCATCGGGCTCTCTATAATTTGGGTGAAGAAGCGACTAATGCTTATGAGGGCGCACGTAAAAAAGTGGCTCAATTTGTACATGCACCTTCCGATAAAAATATCATTTTTACACGAGGAACCACCGAATCCATCAATCTTGTCGCTTATGCATGGGGAAGAAATTTTATTCAAGCGGGAGATGAAATTCTCATTACTGAAATGGAACATCACAGTAACTTGGTCCCATGGCAATTGCTGGCAAAAGAGACTGGAGCAACTCTTAAATATATCCCTATGAATTCAGATGGGCTTTTAGAGTTAGATCATATTGACTCTTACTTTACATCAAAGACTAAACTTTTATCTATGGTGCATCAATCCAACGTTTTGGGAACGCTTAACCCCGTTGAAATGCTTAACCAAAAAGCAAAATCTGTTGGTGCGGTAACGATGTTGGATGCAGCCCAAAGTGTCCCCCATAAGTCTGTAGACTATCAAAAACTTGGGTACGACTTTATGGCTTTTTCCGGGCATAAAATGCTTGGACCAACGGGTGTGGGTGTTTTGGTTGGAGACATGAAAATACTTGATGAAATGAGCCCATTTCTCGGAGGGGGAGAAATGATTAATTCTGTTACCATGGACTCTTCTACCTGGAATGATGTGCCCTATAAATTTGAAGCAGGCACACCCAATATCGCTCAAGCAGTCGGTTTGGGTTCCGCTATTGATTATATGAATAATATTGGCATGAATACAATTGAATCGATTGAAAACGAACTCACTGAATATGCTTTGGAAAAGATGAAAAAAATTGATGGAATAATCCTTTATGGTCCCATAAAACGTGGGCCGGTCATTAGCTTTAATATTGACGGAATCCATGCCCATGATTTAGCCACTTTTTTAAATCAAGATAATATTGCCATTAGAGTTGGGCACCATTGCGCTCAGCCCATTATGGATAAATTAAATGTGCCATCCACAGCACGAGTGAGTTTTCATATTTATAATTCTAAACAAGATATTGATACTTTTTGCTCATCCCTAAAACAAACACAATCCTATTTCTAAAACATTATGGCATTAGAAACTATACATTTAAATGATTTTCTAGATGGGGGTATCCTCCGAGAAAAATCATTTCGAAAACAAGTAGCAGAATTAGATTGGTCCCAATACACCGAAAAGAAAGTAATCATAAAAGGATGTGCTGATATTCCCGTTCCAACATGGGCTTATTTAATTATTACAGCTCAATTATCTCAATTTGCCAAAAAGATATATTATGGCGAACCAAGATACGCGGTGGAAATTTTTTCTCAAAAAAAAACATAATTCATACTCTGCTTTTATAAATTCATCCCATGGCAGATAAAAAGAATAGAGCAAGTTGGGAACAATATTTTATGAATATTGCCACAGAAGTGGCCACACGATCTACCTGCGATAGAAAGCATGTTGGCGCTGTTATCGTTAGAGAAAAAACCATTTTATCTACTGGTTATAACGGAAGCATTAAAGGGCTTCCCCATTGCGATGAAGTGGGTCATGAAATGGTAGATGGGCATTGTGTTCGTACCACTCACGCTGAAGCAAATGCTATTGTTCAAGCAGCAAAAAATGGTGTTGGAATTGATGGTTCTGAAATTTATGTCACCGCATCCCCGTGTTATAACTGTTTTAAACTCATTGCAAATTCTGGTATTATAATTATTTATTTTGATGAGTTTTATCGAGATGAACGTATCATAAATCATGCAAAAGAATCGGGTATAGAATTAGTCCATCTAGACTAATATGTTAGGAGTCAATTTGAAGATTCCATTCTATTCACGATTTTCATTCTTTTTCTTCCTAATCATCTTTTTTTCCAACGCTTCAGCTCAAATCTACGATATCTCTATTCCGCCTCAAGGGGATGATTCTTATGAATATGCAGATTTCAGGATATATTTTAATGATTCGTTAGAAACGATTCGCGGCGTCTATTTTTTCATGCATCCGTGGCATGGTGATTCTCGAAATATTGTTAATGATGAAATGCTAATAGCATTATGCGATTCGTCTGGTTTTGCATTGATGGGTGCTCATTTTGACAATATGCACATGGAAACTGGTGTGGGAGATGCAGTTATTGATGCCATGAATGGCTTTATGGAACTGACAGGAAGATCAGAATTATCTTTTGCTCCATTTTTTATTAATGGATATTCATGGGGTGGGCAATTTGCTTACCACTATACCGTTTGGAACCCAGACAGAGTGATTGGTTTTATTACCCAAAAAGGGGGTTATCACGATACAACTAATGCTGGCGATGCTATTTCTGTTCCTGGACTCATGTTCATCGGCGAAGAAGATTTAGATTATCGCATCACTAATTTGACCGATATTTTTTTGGATCATCGACCTTTAGGAGCTCAATGGAGCCTTGCTGTTGAGCAAGGATCTGGACATTCCCAAATCCAAGATTGGGATTTATTAAATGTATTTTTTACAAACACAATTCAACAACGACTTCCGGATTCTACAACATCAAATCAGAGCGCAGAATTATTACCCATTAACGACCAAGTTGGGTGGTATGGAGATCAATCAACATGGCAGATTGGGTCTTATGACTGTTATAATGGAGTCATAGATTCTTCATCTTGGTTCCCGTCGCAACACGTGGGGGAACTTTGGCAAAACTTTGTTTCTGAAGGAGTGGTAATTGATACGATTGAATGTGAAGATGGAGAATTAAATGATTCTCTTTTAAGTTTTTTCCCGCTTCAGATTGGAAACAAATGGCAATATTATGTTGATTATTACGAAGACCCTGACACAATCTCTACTTATTACACATCTATCGAAGTGATAAGTGATACAGTATTACCAAATAATAAACATTACTTTGTGCTTAATAACCAACTAGCCAATAGTGAATTTATCCGAATCGATTCAAGTAACCAGCATGTAATGGGATATAATGAATTGTTTGAAAATGAATGTGAAGATCCTGAATTTATTTTATTTGATTTGGATCCTGACTCGAATGTATATGAAACCTGCGAATTGGCTAATGTAGAATATTTTGAATCAATTGAATCTGTCGGATTACTTGGTTTTTCCGCGGAATCAAAATACTATAGCTGGTTCTTAGATGTAATGAACTATTTTCAATTATCGGAAAATTTTGGTGTTTCCAAAATTATTTTGGATGAATTTGGATTTGTTCGATATCGATTAGTTGCAGCAGAAATTGATGGGTTAATATATGGTGACTTTATTGCCTTAAACGATGAAATTACATTTCCAACTTTTTTTGAACTTTTTCACCCCTTCCCGAATCCATTTAATCCAACCACAACGATCCGGTTTAATATCGGCGTAGGGGACGGGAAAATGCGTCCCTCACAATTAAATATATATGATATTACCGGCCGTTTGGTAGAAACATTAATGGACGAAAATTTGAAACCTGGAAATCACGAAATAAAATGGGAAGCTTCAAACCAGCCGAGTGGAATCTATTTTGCCGTTCTACAATCCGAGAATTTTGTACAATCACAAAAACTAATCTTATTGAAATAAGATTTCGTACTGAACGTCCAAATTATATTATAAATTATAGCTAGGAGAAATTGGGTTATGACAAAATTAATTTTACTATTATTGCCAATCCACTTATTGGCACAAACATCCACCTGGGACATAATACGGAATGATATTTTCGAGCCTAAATGCGTTATGTGCCATGACCATGGACTGTATTTTGCAGAACAATCGGGGCTCATTTTGGCTGAAGATGTGGCCTATGAAGAATTAATTAATGTGATTCCAACAAATACCGCAGCCGCAGATGACGGACTAATACTTGTTGGGACTGATGGAATTCCAAGTGTGTATAATAGTTTCCTTTGGGAAAAAATTAATGCCAATAATTATGAGCATTTTTATAATGATCATTCTGACTACGGTAATCTTATGCCTTTGGGAATGGATTATTTAACGAATGGTGAATTGGAATTTATCCGTCAATGGATTATCGCTGGAGCTCCTGATTCGAATGTTGTTGTTGATGTAGATATTTTAAATGACACAACTCTATTCGAAATACCGGATTTTGGGGCACTCCCCGTTCCAGAAAATGGTGTACAATTTCATATTGGTCCCTTTGATGTGGCGCCCCAGTTCGAACGAGAATTTTTCTACTTTACTGTAATTGATACTCAAGATATTCTATATGTGAATCGGATTGAAACAGCCATGTCACCGGGGAGTCACCATTTTGTTGTTTATACATTCGATGAAGATTTGCCACTTCCATTACCTCCTGTTGGTGTTATTCGTGATTTGAGATATGCAGATGGAAGTTATAATAATGGTACATTAGCTTATATGTCGTATAACAAATTTATTACAGGGACTCAAACTCGGTTTTTTGATTATACTCTACCCGAAGGTGTTGCTTTAAGAATAAACCCTGCTTATGGATTTGATTTAAATCCCCACTATGCCAATTATTCCAATGAAACCATTCAGGGAGAAGTGTACAATAATTATCATTTTGTGGATTCTTCCGAAGTGGATCATGTCGCAGAAATTTTACAAATTAATGCCGACAACCTTGTTCTGCCTCCTGGCGATACTACAACCATAAATCATATAGAATGGGCAAGTGAAACAATGTCCATTTTTCAACTATGGTCTCATGCGCATAAGTATAATTTGGATTTTAATATTTATCGCGTAAATCAATCCAATCCAGAATATAGAGAATTAATATATCTTGCCATGGATTGGGAACATCCGCCTGTCGTGGAATACGACCCACCCCTTGTGCTTCATGCCGGGGACGGCCTTGAATTAGAAGCAACATTCTACAATGATACAGATGAAACTATCTATTTCGGTTTACTCAGCTCTGATGAAATGATGATTCTATTTGGGCTGTATTATGAAGGTGAATCCTTAGCAACTCAGGATGAAACTGAAATGCTTCCATCCAATATTTCTATCACAAATATATTCCCAAACCCTTTTAATCCGAGTACTACGATTCAGTTTGATTTAGTAGAGACTTGGCGTGTTGGAAATCCCGCTGTAAGCGAGGCCACGTCTCTACGTATATTTGACATAACCGGCCGTGTGGTGGAAACGTTAGTGGATGAGAAAATGAGTCCTGGCAATCATGAGATTCGCTGGAATGCTTCGGGTTTTTCTAGTGGTGTTTATTTTGCGGTATTGACGCAGGGATTACGCACGACATCCCAGAAAATGATTTTAATGAAGTAGAATATTATTTGTGAAAAAAATCATCCAAATAATGACCCTTTTTCTATTGCCTTTTTCTCTAATAGCGCAGAATAATGTATGCTTTAATATTGAAGATAACCCTAATTCAAGTGATCCTGCGTTGGGCATTTTTTCAAAATATGTAAATGTGTTAGACTGCATTCATGTATATGCTGAATCGAATATATCTGATGAAAAAATTCTTCATGTGGCTGCAGTAGCCGCGGAATTATTAGATAATAATGAAGATGGAATTATCGATGACCCTCTGATTGAAGCATCTCTTAGACAATTAAATACAATTATGCCTGTATTTCGATCCGAAAATGGCAGTTCAATTGATACTTTTTTTGATAATTTTGAGGATGAAGGATGTATTGGAGCTGTTTTATTCAGAAATGAAATTGATCCGAGCCAACCGGGACATTGGGGAGATGATGCATCTGTAGAAGAAATATTACACACCATAAATGCGTGTGGACATGTAGAAGTTTATCCTACACTTTATGCACTTTCGCCCAATTCATCTGAATTAACTGATGCCATGGATGTGGCTCGCGGGGGACAATTTATGTCCATTCCAAACCCTTATCCGGATGAAGCATGGTATCATTATGACGACTGGACCTGTGATTATGAATGTATGGCCATGGAATATTTATACTGGTGTATTGTGACAAATATGGGCATTTTAGCTGATACCGAATCGTGCAATGGTATTGGAAACGAATGGGAACCATGCACGCCAGCATTGTTTGAATCTACCGACACATTAATGTTTAATTTGGTAACTAATATAGAAAACAAATTGCCACAACTAGCGCCTGACGGGAATTATTGTCCTGAAAATGTCAGTACTAAAAAAAACATTAACCCACATTTATTTTCAATATTTTCCATTTACCCCAATCCGTTCAACCCAAGCGTCAAAATCCAGTTTAGTATTCCGGTAGAGACGCAATTAATGACATCTCTACACATATACGATATAACCGGTCAATTGGTTGAAACGTTGGTGGATGGACACATTGAATCAGGTCAGCATGAAATAAAATGGGATGCATCGGACTTTTCAAGCGGAGTGTATTTTGCTCAATTGACATCAGGGAATAAAATCAAAACTGAGAAAATAATTCTTTTAAAATAATGGCCTAAATTCCACACCTGAATAACGGAGTTCTCAAATGAAAAATAATAAGTGTTTAACCTTCATCTTTTTTCTTACCACTCTTATAATGGGGCAGCCTATTCCCCAAGGTGATATCCTTAGCGAAACCCCCCTTTACCCAGTCCCCGCAGATATGACATTTGAAGAATATCAAGATATGAATCGAAGGTTAACTATTGGATTAGCTCTATCTTCCGTCCCCATTCCTGGAATTATTCACCAATATGCCGGTGAAGAGAAAACGGCAAAAAAATTAAGAATGATTGGTATTGGTGGGCTTGTTTCAATATTAACAGGTAGTGCAATGTTAAAAGAAAGGGGGTGGAAAGAATCATCTTATGATATTATGATTTTAAATGAAGATCAAGAAAATGAAAAACGGTTTGAAAAAATACCCGTCAATCAATTCGGCGATGATATTGGGTATAAACTTGTCCCTTTGGGTAAAGAAAGTGAAGGATCGGGTGGCGGTCTCATTCTATTGGGCGCAGTCGTTCTAGCATGTGATGTATTATATGACTGGTTTCATGGGTGGAAAACTATCGTTCATAAAAGAGATGCTGTGCGGTTTAAATATGGTCAACAGTTACAAGTATCTGTCCTACCTGAAATAGATTTTTTATCACAGTCTGCTGGTCTAGAATTCAGTTTAAATTTCTAATCTGAAGATATTTCCCATAAAAGAAGCGTAATTTCTCACGTGAAATATTCGACTATTTTACTGAGTTTATTCTTAGGATTCTCAATCGCCGGATGTGGGATGACCCATATTTCCGATACACTATTACCCGAACAAACCATTCCAATTTCAAAAGATCATATTCTGTATGATGGTAAATCTATCACATTTATTTCTCCGGCCGATTCACTCGTAACAATACCAACATCTATTAGTGGGAGGGTTGAGTTATCCTACAATGAATTAGTTGGAATGACCGCCATTGTTGAAGGTGAATTTCTACTTCAAGCAGGACGATTCTATATTCTTCGCTTGCCTGATTCATCCCTGATAAAAATACCGAATGATGATTTATTAAAGGTGGTCTCTTTTTCAGATTAAATCTCATAAATGTATAGATATTTTCAACTTTAACATTCTCAATAACCTCAATAAGTGTAATTAAAAGACCATGTCATTTCACTCTATTTCTGTAAAGGAAGCAGCTAAACTCGTACAGTCCGATAACCGTGTTTATATTCACGGAGGCGCCAATGTTCCCACCGAACTCATTCAAAGTTTAACATTAAGAAAAAATGAATTATCCAATGTTCAACTTTTTCATATTTTAACCCTCGGCTCAACAGAAGAAACAGCTCCCTATTCCATGTTGGGAATGGAAAAAGCTTTTACCCACCATGCGTTTTTTATTGGTCCAAACACTCGGAAGGCCGTCAATGAAGGTCGCGCTTATTATATTCCCATTTTCCTATCCGAAGTATCTTCTTACATTAAAAACCATCCGCTCGATGTTGCTCTTATTCACATGAGTCCACCTGATTCAAGAGGCTATTGCAGTTTGGGGCCATCAATAGAAGTTGCTCGGGAAGCAATCACTCAGGCTAAAATAGTCATAGCGCTGGTTAATCCCAAAGTACCAACAACACAGGGGTATAGTTTTATTCATAAAAGTAGAATTGATTATTTTGTTGAAATTGATCGTCCGCTTTATACTGTTCCTGAAACCAAAGAAAATAAAATAACAAAAAAAATAAGTTCACACATTACAGAACTCATTGATGATGGTTCCTGTCTTCAAGTGGGCATTGGAAGCATTCCCGATGCTGTATTAAATAATTTAACCAATCATAAAAATCTTGGAGTTCATTCTGAGCTCATTGGTGATGGAATAATGCGTTTGGTTGAAAAGGGCGTTATTGATAATAGTAAAAAAACGATTAATTTAGGAAAAATAGTTAGTGGTATAGTAATGGGAAGCCAAAATATGTATGATTGGATTCATAATAATCCCATCATCGAAATGCGACCTAGCCGATTCACAAATAATATTTTTAATATATGCCAAAATGAAAAAGTTGTGGCTATCAACCAAGCGATTTCAATCGATTTGAAAGGACAAGTGTGTGCAGATTCCATTGGGAAAAAGTTTTATAGTGGCATTGGCGGGCAGGTTGATTTTATCCGCGGCGCATCCATGAGTAAAGGAGGAAAACCAATCATTGCCCTTCCTTCTACTATCATGATTTCTGGAAAACGCATGTCTCGAATTGTTCCCTTTTTAGAACAAGGAGCGGGCGTTGTCACAAGTGAGGGTGATGTTCATTGGGTGGTTACAGAATATGGTGTTGCTGAACTTCAACACAAAGGAATGGGGCAAAGAGCCAAAGAATTAATTAAAATATCACATCCAGATTTTAGAGAAGACTTAGAAGAATATGCCCATTCATCTGGCTTTAATCTGTAATTTTATTTTTTAAACCAATCTACTCATTTTTTCCTGTAAATTTTTTGATGCATAATCCTGCTCTTACTATTGGCCTCGCAATGGCTATTGGGATGGCCGCTCAGGTCATTGCTCGACATATCCGTATCCCCGGCATTGTCCTTTTACTCGCTTCCGGAATGCTCTTTGGTCCGGATGTGCTTAATTGGATTCAACCAGAAAGTTTGGGTGAATCTTTACATATTATTGTGGGATTTGCTGTAGCGGTCATTCTTTTCGAAGGAGGCATGAATCTTAAATTCAGTCGGATAAAAAGAGAAGGCCGTTCCATTCAAGGGCTCATTACCGTGGGTGCACTTATAACATTTGTTGGGGGCACATTATGCGCAAAACTATTCTTAGGATGGGATTGGCGTGTGGCCATTTTATTTGGAACGCTCGTTATTGTAACGGGACCAACCGTTATTTCTCCTTTATTGAAACGTGTAAGAGTTCATCATTCTATAAGTGTTATATTAGAAGCAGAAGGCATTTTACTTGATGCAATTGGAGCCATTATAGCTGTAGTAGCATTGGAAATTGCCATTAGCCCATCTGGGTTAAGTTTCATTTTTGGGATTTGGCATATTTTGACGCGACTTCTGGTGGGAACTCTTTTAGGATTGGTTGGCGGTTTTACTATGAGTTTTATCCTCCGGTTTCGCAATCTTGTTTCTGACGGATTAGAAAATGTATTTATTTTGTCATTGGTTTTTGCCTTATTTCAAATTTCAAATACGGTAAGTCCTGAAAGTGGCATTGCAGCCGTTACATTCGCAGGAATGGTTTTGGGAAATTCAAAAACATATATTCATCGGGAATTATTAGAATTTAAAGAACAATTAACGGTTCTTATGATTGGGATGTTATTTGTCATTTTAGCGGCGGACGTTCGTATTGCAGAAATTCAATCTCTTGGTATGATGGGCTTCATGACTGTTTTAGCATTAATGTTTATTATTCGTCCAGTCAGTGTATTTATATCCACATCTGACAGTTCATTAAATCTAAAACAAAAAACATTGATTTCATGGATCGCCCCTCGAGGCATTGTTGCCGCAGCGGTGGCATCCTTCTTTGCCTTTGAATTAAATATTCATGGATATGAAGGAAGTCAATTACGAGCTCTTGTCTTTTTAGTTATCATAATTACTGTATTATTTGCAGGTCTTACAGGAGGGCTTGCTGCATCTGCCTTATCTCTGAAACGGAAAAGTGAATCCGGATGGATTATTTTAGGGGCACATGGTGTCGCACGACTTCTTGCCACCCTTTTTAAACGATATGGGCAAGAAGTTATTTGTATTGATGAAAATCCCCGCGCTTGCCATCAAGCAGAAAATGAAGGTATTAAAGTTTTTTATGGGAATGCACTCGAAGAACGTGTATTACAAAGGGCTGAACCGGATATTCGAAAAGGGATTATTGCTCTTTCTGGAAATGAAGAAGTAAATTATATTTTTTCTCAACGAGCTAAATATTTAGAAAAAAATATGACTATTCTTACGGGAATAAAAAATAGAACCGAAGGTATAACACGTAAAATGGTTATAGATACAGGTGCCCGAATTCCCTTTGGCCGATCAGCAGATATGGACCAGTGGAGTCAATGGCTTCGGCAAAATTCTGCAACTTGCCAAAATTATATTTACCATGAATCTAAGCAAGATCATGAAATATCAGATCCAAATATGATTGGTATTCTACTTCCGCTCGTTATTCGACGAAGTAAATCCGTTGAACCCATTGATAATTTGTATAAACCGAAAGAAAAGGATATTGTTTATTTTTTATTAAATAAACAAAAAATGGATGAAGCACATTCATGGCTAAGTATGAACGGATGGGGGAAGCATCAAGCGAAGTGAAGCATATTTAAATGAGCTTTTTTATATAACTTTTTAAATCTTTTGGAGCAACAATGCGCTCTGCATGTCCATGATTTTTCAACCAATGAGTCGTTTGAAAATCGGGAGATGTTGCTTTACCTGTAAATTGTTCAATCACCCTTTTCCCTGAAAACCCAATATGGCCCGCATTTTCTTCAAATAGTTGAATGCCACGAGAAGCCATTCCAATGGCCACACCCCCCAATGTTGGGTCTGTAATTAAGGTGATTACGGGTAATCCCGCTCTCTCAACTCGCGATAAAGCTACATGTACTTTTGGAATACTCACCATTGACGAACATCCTTCATGCATTCTGGCTCCCCCTCCGGCGGCTTGAATGATCAAAGGGGCTTTTTGTTCGATTGCTTTATTGGCTGCTTGCCATATTTTTTCGCCAGTACTCATACAAAAAGATGCACCCAAAAACCCAAAATCAGTCACACAAATAACAATAGGAATTCCATTAAGTTTCGCATCGCCCGTCAACATGGCTGACATTAGCCCTGTTTTGATGCGGGTTTGTTCCAACTTTTGATGATAATCTGGAAAAGATAAAATATCTTTATCAACAATATACTTTGTTTCAGAATGTTCCTTGAATGAATCTTGATCTACGATCCAGTTTAAATAATCCCACGCAGATGGGCGAACGGTTCGTTTTCCGCAAATGTCGCATACAAAATTATCCAATTCTAATTTGCCTAAATGAGCTGGATCATAAATATGATTTCCTTTATCATCATAGCAACCTGAATGGCGTTTTACATATCCAGACCCATTAGAGTTGGGTAATCGAGACAACGGTTTTTGAATGGAAGTAATCTCATTGTCTGACGCTTTTTCCCATTGGCCCATTTTTCCCCACCGTTTAATACGTTCGTTAAAAATTGCCTCTTTTGGGCGTTTTGATAATAGATGTATATTTTTTTGAATGACTTTTTTAGCCGATGCGATGGCTGAATCTTTAAATCGATGAGCAGGTCCATCCGGTTCAGGAATAAGTTCATCTACAATGCCATGACGAATTCCTTCCTTCGACGTAATTTGGGATACTTCAGCCGCTTCATTGGCCCGAGATCGAGTATGAAATAATATGGATGAACATGCTTCGGGTGTTATGACTAAATAAGTAGAATTTTCCATGGCAAGTGTTACATCACAACCTGTTAATGCAATGGCGCCTCCAGAACAAGCTCGATTCATAATGACAGCCATTGTAGGAACGGTTGCATCCGCCAATGCATGAATTGTATCACCAATTCGCCAAGCAATCCCATTAGACTCTGATCGCTCCGTAGGGTCCGCTCCCGGTGTATCTACAAAAATGATAATGATTCGATCTTCCTGTCCAGCTAATTTTATTGCTTTAATCGCTCTTTCATATGAATATGGAACGGGCATTCCATGATTCCATTTTTGAATGGCTTCCGGATCTTTTAATGTTTCCATTATTTTTTTATAATCAGAAGAAGGACCGCTTTGTTGTCCAACAAGCATTACAGGAATACCATCTAATGTAGCTTGATGTGTTTGAATCAGACACGATCCAAATTTATTTTCACCAAATACTTCTTTTACGTCAGAAAATATTGTTAGATAATTTTTATATTTTGGGCGTTCCGGGTGAAAAGATAATTCATATTTTTCATACTCAGATAATGCATCAATTGCATCTTGTGAATAGGAGAATTTTTCGTCTTTCTCAAATGATAGGAAAAAATGGTTACTCATGATGGCTAATTATAACACAAATATAAACAGTTTAGGAAGGATGGTTTATCTAAGTGTCAGATAAACCTTCTAATACTAATTCTGCCACATCTTTCACAACCATGTTTTCTTCATGCCCTGTGACTTTTAATCCATCTTCCATCATAATATTGCAAAAATTACAGGCAGTTGCTACCGTTGTTGCTTTTGTATCGGCGGCCTCTTTAAATCGCTCGTAATTTATTCGATCGCCGGTATTTATTTCGTACCACATATTGCCTCCACCAGCGCCACAACAAAACCCTGTTTCTTTATTGCGATCCATTTCAACCAAATGACCGTCACTGAGTACAGATTGAATTAATTCTCGAGGCGCATCATATTCGCCATTATGCCTTCCTAAATAACAAGCATCATGATAAGTAACATCCTCTGTTATGGAAGGCTGGGGAGCAATTTTTCCTTCTTTAACCAAATCATTGATAAATTGAGAATGGTGAACTACATCCAATTCAGTTCCCAATTCAGCATAATCATGTTTTAAGGTTGTTAAACAATGGGGACATTGAGTTACAATTTTTTTGATACCATATTCTTCAAATTTTTCAATATTTTGCATGGCCATCATTTGAAACAAATATTCATTTCCTATGCGTCTAGCAGAATCTCCCGTACATGTTTCTTCATTTCCCAAACAAGCATAATCCACTCCCGCTTTATCGAAAATTTGACTTACAGCACGAGAAATATCTTTTCCGCGATTATCATAAGCACCGGCGCAACCAGCCCAATATAACACATCCGCTTTCTTCTTTTCTCGCATCAATGGAACATTTAAACCTTCCATCCATGTTTCTCGCTCTTGTGGGGATAAACCCCAGGGATTACCATAATTTTCCATTTTATTAAATGCATCCATGGCATCTTCAGGGAAACGACTTTCCATCATAACTAAATCTTGACGCATTCTTAGAATATCTACCATAGGTTCATTTCCAACGGGACAAACTTCTACACAAAAACCACATGTGGTGCAAGACCATGCTGCTTCTTCGGTTAACATCCATTTTGACATGGGTTCATCTAAATCTTTGCCTGCGGAAAAATCATTTAAATGTTCATTTAAATAATACCGTTTATTGATTTCAATCGCGGAAGGAGACAATTCTTTACCTGTTGTATAAGCCGGGCATGCATCCTGACATCTATTACACATAATACAAGCATATGCGTCTAAAATTTGAGACTGCGGAAGATGCTCTAGTTTTGATGAGCCAAATTGTTCAATCTTCTCATCTTCAAAATCGATCGTTTCAAAAACAGCTGGAGAACGTCGATCTTCTCTTACCATAAAATTTAATGGGCCCATGAATAAATGGGCGTGCTTCGAATATGGAAAGTATGGAATAAAGGCGAGAATTAACCCTAACGCCAACCACCAACATACGTGTTCAGCATATACAATAATAACAGGATCAAAAGATTGCCATAATAATGCCATTAAATTCGCTCCAGGCTGATAGGGATCTGGTCCATGCCCTGCAATTTCGAATGAAGCGCCTACAAAACGAAAACCAATATGCATCAGAATAAACATGCCTACAATAAAGGAATCTTTTTTCATTCCGGTCCGAGCAGAAGTGCTCAACAACACAGGTTCTTTCGTTTCAAGTTTAGGGTCTTTAGAAATAAATCGCCTAAAAACAAAATATTTTACACCGATTAAAACAAAAAGACTAAAAATATCCACAAATAGACGATATAACTGTCCAAACCAATGCTCACTAAAAAAATGAAATCCTGGAATAAAACCATAAAAAACATCAATTATATTTACAGCTATGTAAAGCGTAAACCCCCACGCAACCACTGCATGGATACCTCCCACAACCGGACGTGTTTTAAATAGAGTTTGTTGCCCTAGAAATACAGCCAAACCTTTTGGCCAATTTCGGATTGCTTTCCCCCATAGAATTGGGCGTGACCCGCGGCCAATAGCTTTGAACATTTTTCCAAAGTTAACCCAAGCAAGACCTAAAGATCCTGCAACTAAAACTAGAAAAACTATCTTTTCAATTAAAGAAAGCAATTTTTTCTATCCCTTAATAACCTCAGTTAGTTTAGGCACAATGTCTAACACATTTCCCACAACACCATAATCGGCTATTTCAAATATAGGTGCATCAGCATCCTTATTGATAGCAATAATGTTTTTCGATCCCTTCATACCAACAACGTGTTGAATCGCACCAGAGATACCTAAAGCAATGTATAAATTCGGAGAAACGGATTGGCCAGAACTCCCCACTTGATGAGATGAAGGTAACCACCCAGCATCCACGACAGGCCTAGACGATGCTAATTCTCCATTTAAGGCATTTGCAAGCTCTTTTGCCATTGGAATATTGTCTTCTTTTTCAATCCTCGACCAACACTTACAATAAGATCAGCACTCGATAAATCAACGCCTCCCGCTTCTTCTTGAAAGGGCGCCTCCGATGTGGATTTAACATTACCTGGCTCCAGTGAAATATCAACTTGTCGCGTAGTAGCAGAACCAGACATAATATTTTCATCCGAAAAAGCTGCAGCTTGAAAGCTGATTAAGGTGCATGCGGAATCATTCGATACAACTTCAGATCCAAGTTTTCCATTAAACACTGTTTTGGTGAAAACAAATGAGTCGTTCTCTTTATTCATTGAAATAACATCCGGGATAAAAGGTTTATCTAATCGAGCACTCACTTTTGGAAAATAATCTCGCGTTTGATAAGTGTGCCCTATAACAACCAAGGTTGGGCTTTCTTGTTCCACCACTTGCTTCACACATTCTGCAAACCCATCTGCATTATAGGGTGATAATAAATCATTATTTACCACCAACACTTCATCAATATTATAACTCGTAACAATTGATGCAATTTGTTCAGCATCCGCCCCCATAGAAAGAGCACCAATACTCAGCCCATTTTCTGCGGCAAGCGATTGTGCTCCAACAATAGCCTCACGACTCATTCGATGAAGCGATCTATTACTTGATTCTAATACAACTAAAATATCCATAATAATCCCCTATAATACTTTTACATCATTTTTTAAAATTTCGACCAACCTTGCCACAACAGCATCCGGTTCACCATCGATCATTTCTGTTCTTTTATCTGTTTTTGGTACGAATACTTTACGAATAGATTGTTTTTTACCGTCAACAATAAAATCTGATTCAGGAACAATTTTTAATTCTTTTTTCTTGGCGCCCATGATTCCCCGAAGAGACGGGTAACGCGGTTGATTCAAACCAGATTGAATACTAATAGATGCAGGTAAAGTAAGTGTAACCCATTGGAACCAGCCCGCTTCTAGCTCACGTTTAACCTTTAAAGAATTTTCTCCTAATTCAGTTTCAACAACTAATGATGCTGTAGCCATATTCAGTAATTCACCTAAAATAATGCCTGTTTGGCCCATTCCAGAATCATCCGATTGAAGTCCAGAAAAAATGAGATCAAAATGCTCACTTTCTAACACTTTAGCAAATTGCTTTGCTAGAGTTAATGGATCAACTAACCCTGACGCTTCTGATTGTAAATGAATACCGCGATCAGCGCCTTTTGCTAATGCTTCTCGTATAATCTTTTGCACTCGGTCGGGGCCAAGACTGATTGCGACAACTTCGCCACTTCCTTGCGCTTCAATGATTTTTTGGGCTTCTTCTAATGCATAACTATCACTTTCATTCATTAAAAATGAAACTTGATCTTCTTGAACTCCTATTGCTTCACTATTAATAGGTAAAGCAGATTCTGCACCCGGGACTTGTTTAATCAGTACGGCGATTTTCATGGGGAGCGTCCTTTCTTGGATTTTGTATAAATAGTTATAAATTCAATAGTGGAATTTACAAAAAATAATAAGCACAATCTCTCATTAAAATGACACTCAATACAGTTGTAGTTGCCAATTTTTTATTCACATTAGGAATTGTAATTTTGCTTCTAGTCTTGGTTTACATCATCAATCCGAGAAAAAAGAAAAATCAGAGATAATTACATCTTTTTTTGCGAATTGATTTATCTTGGTTTTCATATCAATATATTGATAGTTTCAAGAGTTCAATCTATAAAAGTACATGGATTGAATCCTTAAAAGAGAGGTGTTTCTTTATTTAACAACCTAAAACAGGAGTACATACATGAAATCATTCGTTAATATTCTATTAGCATCTGTCATGTTTATTGGTGTGGCTTTTTCTCAATCCGTTCAAGGGAATTATGAATTAAACTATGTGACAGTTCATTATACCTATGAAGTGAGAGAGTTTGACAGCGCTCAAGACAGTGCAGAAGCATCTTATGCTGTAACAGCATCTTGGCCGAATTCTGAATATGCTGCCGCCGGACAAGGCGTCACATGGGATTTATTGGAGTTTGAACCAGGAGATACACTAGGAACAACATTTATTCCACTGGTATCGCCTGAACTATTATCTTACTTTGGCTATATGCTTACAGGAGATCCAACAGCACCGGGTGTCGCTCTCAATATTGATCTCTACGATGATGGTAATTTTACGATCAATGATGGTAGCACTTATCCCACAACGGAAACAATCGATTGTTCCACTACAGCTGTTATACCTGCTGTTGCAGAAAATGGCACTTGGCAGGGGTCAGCGCTTCTTCCCGTGGATGAAGATACCTATACGCTTGGTTGGGGAATTACACAGTCCGGTATTTTTGCACAATTTAATGCACCTGATTTAGCAACGATGGTTGCTGGTGTTGATTATGGTTCAGGAACTGATATGGAAAACTGGGGTATGATGACTGTGAATTATACAGATAATACTTTATCCCAATCCTCCGATATTGAAATATATTGGGAAGCACACGATGGAACTGGAAGTGGTTTAGGCGTTGATGATGATGGTCACTTAAATGGGAGCGTGGGTGTCCCAACAGTAGAATCGGATACAGTAACTGTTGGCGGGACTGCTGCCTTGTTAGCTTACTATCAATCTCTTGGGTATTATACAGAAATTCCACCTATTAATGTTGGAACTTATCCAATGATTGGTGGACCCGGTAGTGAAGAAGTAGATGAAAATGGAGATACCGTTACTGTTGGTCTGGTTGATGCAAACTGGGGATATTTATTTGATCCGGTTGGAAGCGATGGCGAACCTTTTAATGGTGATGAATTATTTCAATTCACGGGCTATTATTTCACTTACAACTTCTTATCCAGTGCTTTGGCATTCACAGATGCTGCTGAAGCTGTTTTTGATTCAACTGGAGACGTAACTGCTGCATACACAGCTGGTTTTGTTTCTGTTGCAACCATGTGGGGTGTAGATAGTACAACTGCAAATGCATACGGTGCTCAAATTGGAGCTGACTTGTATGATGTATTCCTAAATTGCTTTGTGACGACAGGAGACATGGACGGATGTGCTGAAGAAACAGCCTATGTTGGCGTTGTTATGTCGTTAGGCGCATTAGCACAAATGGGCATTCAACTTGACGATTCAGATCATGATTCACAATACGACCCAAACACTCATACATTCTCCTCTGGGCGCCTTGTCTGGGAGTTAGATAATGTGTGTATTCCTGATAATACCACTCAACGTGTGAATCCAAAATTCTATAACACAGCTGTTGTTTCTGTAGATGATAATGCCCCTATTGCGGGTAAATTTGAATTATTTGGAAATTATCCAAACCCATTCAACCCATCCACAAGTATCAAATTTGCTACTGAGAAATTCTCAGATGTGAAACTAACCATTTATTCCTTACTTGGGGAAGAAGTGGCTACTGTTCATAATGGTCAATTAGCTGCAGGTACTTATTCCATGTCTTGGAATGGAAAAAACAACTTTGGGAATAATGTTCCAAGTGGAATGTATTTCTACAAAGTCAAATCTGACAATCGCACTTTAACAGGAAAAATGCTCCTGTTGAAATAACTGTGTTAATAAACACTTTTAATTAACATTAACCAAAAAATGAGCAGTCTGAAATTCAGGCTGCTCATTTTTATTATGGTACCTTTATGAAAAAAATCATCTTATTATCCTTATTATTTAATTTCATTTTTTCTCAAAACAGCTCACTATCTGGCTATGTGAAAGATGAAACAAATGGCGATCCATTATTGGGCGCAAATGTGGTTCTTTCTGGAACAACTATGGGGGCTGCAACGGGTATAGATGGGAGTTACGCCATTGCAAATATAAAAGCGGGTGATTATAAAATTTTGGTTACCTATATTGGATTTGAGCCATTAGAGTTTAATCTTACCATTCCTTATAATAAATCTATCCAACAAGAATTTAATTTAGCACCTGAAGCAATTCAGATGGAAACATACGTTGTAACAGCATCAAGGCGCCGTGAACGAGTTGAAGATGCGCCTGCAGCTATATCTGTCATTACAAAAAAGGATATTCGCAGAGAAAGCAATACGAACCTTGGGGATTATTTAAAAGGGACAAAGGGGATTGACTTTACCCAATCTGGTATTGATAGCTATAACATGACTGCGCGTGGATTTAATTCTTCTTTTAGTTCACGATTATTAACTTTAACGGATGGTCGGATGGCCAACGTGCCTTCTTTAAGATTAACAGCCTACAATGTTATTCCCGTTTCCTTTGAAGATGTGGAACAAATTGAAGTTGTCTTGGGTCCATCTTCTGCGCTCTACGGTCCGAATGCACATAGTGGCGTTTTAAATATTGTTACCAGTTCTCCGCTTAGAACTCAAGGGACATCTATAAATATACAAGGTGGTTTTTTAAATCAGAAAGATACAGATTTACTTCAAAAATTAACATTTAGGACAGCTCACAAATATCGAGATTTTGGCATTAAAATTTCTGGTGTTGCGTTGCGCGGTCAAGATTGGACACATTATAACGCAGATGAGTTAGAGGGGCATGATCCTGCCTTTATTGGACACCCTAACCTTAAACATAATTTTATCGATAATGGCGGAAATCCAGGTGAAGCTAATAGCCCATTATTTACTGAAGATATGTTAGGTTATTTCGACGATGCAGATGAAAGTTGGATAGGGAGCACCTTTGGTGATAATATAGCATCCTTTTCTTCCGAAACAGGCTCACCCATTATTACTGCAGCTATGGTCGCTGAAGCTCAAAATGACCCATTTAACCGATATTTTTTGGATAATGGTATCATTCTTTGGTATGTCACGGATGATAAAATTGGTTCCCAATATGCAGATGGCATAGATAATAATGGTGATGGCGCTATTGATGAAGGTATCGATATTGGCATTGATGATGATGCAGAAATTTGGTATGATAATGTGGATAATGATGGGGATGGTTTAATCGACGAAGCCGATGAAATTGGTAGCGCTTGGTTGGACCGTTTTGGAAGCACAATCGAAGGTTCGTCTAATTATACCGTTGGCGTAGGTCTTGATTCTACTCATAAATTTGGATTTGGTGATTATGATTACGATGACGATGGAAATATTATTTTTGATACTAACGGAAATGGCCAGTATAATGATTCCTGGGGAAATGATGGGCTCGACAATGATGATGATTGGGGGCTCTATGTGGATACGGATGGATCAACCTATGATATTCCCGCTGAATTATTTTCTGATTTAAATGGGAATGGAACACTTGATGGAAAAGAATTATTTATTGATGGAAACGGAAACGGCGAATGGGATGAAGGTGAAGTATTAATTGACTGGGGTCTTGATGGTGTTGACGGAACGGGCGACTTCGGCGAAGGAAATGGTACCTGGGATGGAGAAACATTCGCAGACCTAAATGGGAACGGCGAATGGGACCAATTTGGAAATAATGATTTAGATGGAGATGGGAAACCTAGTGTTGGCGAAGTGGGTGTTGATGAATTTGATGAAAGAGATTTTGTTCTTAATTATGGCAATCTACCTCATGTTTATAAAGATGCTAATGATGATGGTTTAGATGATTACCCCGATTTTAATGTAAGAAACTACCGCTATGACATGAGATTTGACTGGGAACCAAATTCTGATTTTACTTTAAGTTTATCTCATGGATATGCTTGGGCGCGAAATATTAATATTACAGGAATTGCACGATATTTAGCGGATGGATGGGTATATCGATATTATCAGGGTAAGATTCGTTGGAAAAACTTTTTTTTACAAACTTATCTTAATTCGAGTTACTCTGGAAAATCAGATCATCCTACCAGAAATTTGGCAACCGGGTCTCTGATTTATGATCGCTCAAAAAAATTCAGTGCCCAATTCCAACATGCTATGGAATTATTAAAAGGTGATCTTCGATTTGTTTGGGGAGTTGACTACTTTTTGACTCTACCAGATACGCGAGGAACTATTTTATCTGATAAAGAACTATTAGATAGAAAAGATAATAATGGAACAGGTGAAGCCGGATCACCTTATACCTTTGCTGATAGGAATGATAATACATTTTATGATGATGGAGAGTTTTATTCATCGTGGGCCACCAATACTCCTGGTGCATTTGGAGGGACTCCTTTAGATACAACAAGTGTTAACAATGATGGAACTGTTACCTATACGGATAATGTTTTTCATGCGCTTGCAGACGGGTTAGACAATGATGGCGACAGTGATGACTTTGATGATTTAAATGGAAATGGTCTACCTGATTATGTAGATGACGATGGAGACGGTTCTTATTCCTTTGGCGAAACTGTTGAACCGGGTGTTCGTTGGATTGGAGAAAATACTTTTTTTGTCTATGCTGATGGTATTGATAACGATGGCGATGGTAAAATTGATGAAAATATTGACGAAGGGATTGATGAAGCAGCTGAAGACAATCGATATACAGTCAATGAATTGGGCACATACTATCAATTAAATTGGAAATTAACCGATAAATTAGAAATTATTCAAGCAACAAGACTTGATATCCATGATAGGCTAACAAATGTGATTAATTTCAACAACCAGGGCAACGGCATGGGATACAACCCTCTCGATTGGGAATTTGATGCATCGCAAAAAAATGGAATTCAATTTTCGCCTAAAATTGGGTTAGCCTTTAAACCAAAAGAAAACCAGAATTTTCGGTTAACATGGGCAACTGCTTTCAATACACCTACGAATCAAGCCTTGTTTTTGGATATATTTGTAACGCGTGTATCTATTTTTAAAGTATATGCTCGTGGCGCAAGTGGAGGATATAACTTTCCAAGAAATGAATTGGGCAATCCTTATTATTACGACATAGAAGAATTTGAATATATGCCAGTCGATACGTCTCAGAGTATGTTCTTTTATCCCTCGGTTGATCCTCGAATAGAAGGGTTTTATGGGCAAACAGTCCAAGACCTCCCCGAAATTGAAGCGGAAATTGTTAATTCATGGGAAGTGGGTTATAAGGGTCGTTTAAATTCCAGATTATTTGGTACGCTAGATTTATATACGAGCCACTATAGTAGTTTTGTAAGCCCCGTTACCTTTATTACACCCATTGTTGTTGAGCGCTCTATTTTAGAAACGGATTATAATAATGATGGTATTATTAACACAATTGAAGAATTGGACAATAATATTATATCCGATCAAGATGATTTTGATGAATCATTTGAACATTGGAGAAATGGCATTCAAGGAGTAACGGCAATGGACACCGTTGCGGGATTAGCGCCCCCAGTTGTTGTTGGATATATAAACTATGGTGAGGTTGATATGTGGGGTATGGATGCAAGTTTAACTTGGTTCATAAATCGTGAATGGAATTTAGACGTAACCTACTCTCATCTTAGTATGACGGAATTTTATAACCCAATTACAAAAGCACTAGATCCCATTTATGCACCAAAACATAAAGGAAGTTTTAAGTTGCAATATGCCCCTAGAAGATGGCCGGTATCAACATCGTTGAATGCGCGATATGTTGATGGCTATAAATGGTCATCTGGAATCTATTTTGGGGAAATTGATCCTTATACCATTTTTGATCTTCATGTTGGATATACATTTAATGATAATCTTTCTGGAAATTTGACCGTAAATAATTTGCTAGATCATCGCCATACAGAAATTATTGGTGGACCTGCATTGGGGCGTGTAGTTGTGTTCAGGTTCTCTACAAAATTATAATTCATTCAAAATCCATCAGCTTCATATAAAAAAATAAGCAGGATACTTTAAAACCTGGGAGCGGGGGAACAACCAGATTTCTTTTTCATTATCCTGCTTAAAATCTTGTCGAAAAAGTTAGGTTAAATCGATTCCTTCAGCAAGAGTTTTCTTCCATAAAATATTAAATGTAAATTATTCATCTTAATTTTCAAGCACATGATTGAGCAACTTAATTCATTAGATAAATCACTTTTATATTTTATCAACAAAGGATTATCAAATCCAATATTGGATCAAATAATGCCATTTATAACCAATCAAAATAATTGGCTAATTCCTTTTATCGTTCTATCCTTTATATTACTATTTAAAACTGGGACACGAGGTAAAATTGCATTTACATTATTGCTTTTAGGATTTGCTCTGACAGATTTTTCAGCGTCACAATATTTAAAACCATTTTTTGGCAGATTACGACCATCCTATACACTCATTTCTGAAATAAATTTATTGGTGAATAAGGGCGGAAAATTAAGTCTCCCATCAAATCATGCAGCGAATAGCTTTATGATTGCAACCATTGTAGGCTATTTTTTTTCTAACTATAAAGTACCCCTATATATCTGGGCTAGTATCATTTCATTTTCACGCATTTATGTGGGAGTTCATTACCCCGGAGATATTATTATGGGCGCATTGTACGGCTATAGCATTGCCTGGATTGTACTCAGCCTATGGGTCATTCTAAAGATGAGAGAATTAAAACGAGGGCATACCTGGGTTTGGTATGCAGACGAATCTAAAAATAATAATTTATAAAATTAGTTCGGAAGTTTATCTGAAGGCGGTTTTACACCAAAAGCAGAAAAACCATCTTCGCGAGATGGCATTTTTATTTCGCCATTCTTTACTTCAAATTTTCTAATATTTTCATGAAGAGCATTTGCGAATGCTTTTACGTGCTGAGGCGCCATAATGATTCGTGAATGAACTTTTGCCTTTGGGACACCGGGTAAAATACGAGTAAAATCCATTACAAATTCAGCGGGTGAATGTGTCACTACAACAAAGTTCGCATATTCACCGCTACTAACTTCAGCGTCTAATTCGATATTAATTTGTTGCACATTTTTTTTATCATTAGGCATAATCGAGTCCTATAAGGTTATTTTTTATTAAAATCGCGTTCGTTGAAGTCTTCCCAATCTTCTTCAATTCCTTCAAACTGAGTGTAATCTTTAGTGTCTTCTTCTTGTTTGTTATTATGAATGACTTCGTTTTCGTAAATATTAAATAAATCCTTTTTCTTCTCATACTGAGATGGATCACCTTCTTCTTGTTCTGTTTGATCTAGGTCTTCTACATCTTCACTGTAGATTTCAGCATCAAAAAAATCAAGGTTTTCGACGATACCATTCGTCATAAGGTGTTCTAGAAAATCAAGATATTCTCTATTTCTTAAGTCTGTTTTGCAATTAATACAAACAAGAGAATCTTTTAAATCAACATCTTGTAATGTTGATTCGCATTTTGGGCAAATAATTCCTTCAAGCATTCGTAATCTCCATAAAAATCGGGGGTCAATATATGCCGTGAGAGACAGCACGGCAATAGGTTTTATTGCTTATTATAAATCCCTTCTAAAACAGCTATTTCATCGTCCCCTAATATTAGATTTCGTCTTGATTTAACTGTGGTTGTAGATTTTAAAAATTTATCCCAATTCATTTTTCGTTTTTTCCCATTTAAATAAAAAGTAAATGAGTTGATTGTTTTTGGGGGAAATGAATGAGCCAGCACATTACATCCTGCACCTATAACTGTTCCTGTATTTAATTGTGTTCCAATGGCTGTTTTTGTATGATCGCCAATTAATGTACCTAAAAACAATCCACCTGAGTCGCGTTTGGCGCCATTAACTTCTATAACAACGTTGGAGTAATCATTTTTTAAATTACTGTTAGTGGTCCCAGCGCCTAAGTTAACCCATTCACCAATAAAGGAATCCCCTAAGTGCCCGTCATGAACCTTATTTGAAAACGATTGAAAAATGCATCCATGAATTTCTCCTCCAATCTTACACTGTGGACCGATAATGGATTCTTTAATGTGGCTGTGAGGTTTAACGGATGAACTAGGTCCTATATATAAAGGTCCTTCAAGCATTGTAAATGGTTTTACTTCCACATTTTCATCTATAATAATTGGGCCATTACTTGTATTTAAAATAACTTGATCATGGATAATACTTGATGGATGAATAAATATATTTTTTTTATCCGACGAACCAAAACTAAACGATTCAACGGAAGATGAAATAGAGTCAGGAATATATCTAATAATATCCCACAGAAATCGGGCAGAAAGTATATCAATATTTTTTTCACTCAATCCTTGAATCGTATTCTTAAGTGGCCCGCCCCGTTCAATCCATTTTTTTGCCTGCCCCTCTGAAAGATTTGCCCCAACCATTCGTCCTTTTGATTTAAAAACAGTATTGGGCGAGTCACGAATAAGTTGAATTGTTTCTCGATTCCAATAGGTACATCCCAATAGCCATATTCCATCTTCAAAAGTGGATGGGTTTACACGAATAGTTGGATAATCATTTTGAGTTAATTCACCCATTTCGCTTCTTACAATTCCCGAGATTGGCTCATCTATTATACCCATTAATTGTTCAATAAATGTTTTTGGTCCTGAGCGAATACCAAAAGTTGGCCGTGTAAGTACAATGGGTTCTAAATCCAGTGTATATTGATCTTCATAAATATATATCATTCTATTCCTAAAATTTTATTTAACGTATCAAAACTCTTTTCTAAAAAGGCTCCTTTACGATGATCAATAATAATATTGTAATAATCATCAGATTCATCCGTGTGGAATCCTATTTTTAATGGTGCCTGTATTGAACTACTTAATTCATGATACAAAAAATGATCTTTTATATTCAAATTGACGAGAGCATCCATTTTAATATTTTTTATTTTTTCACGAAATGCATTTTTCGAAATAATACCCCACCAATTTATATCTTCATCTGAAAATGATATAATATTACCCTGCAATTCATCCGGATAAACGCTTTTGACCTTTTGGTGGCAAATAAAATGAACTGCGACATTTCCCGTTAGTGATTTAATAAAATGACCCATAATACGTGCATCTTCTAAGTTTTCAGGTAGAAAAACCAATAAGGCGTTTACCCCTTCCCCTTTTTGAGACATGGAAAGGGTTGGGCTTTCCATTTTTTTCTTATTCTGAAACTTCTTCCACTTTAACAGAGCTTTTGTTCTTGTTGGAATTTTCATATCTGAATATAACTGAACCTGTGTAGCTTTAGCCAATATTCTAACTAATTTCATTTAAATTAAAGAAAGAAAATTATGGCAGTCGGAAAAAAATTATTTTGGGGTGGACTTGGTTGGGCATTAGCTGGACCGATTGGCGGAATTATTGGGTATGCTATAGCAGGCATGTCAGATAATCAGTCATCTTACACTTATACTCAAACCGGGAAAGCACATACACAACCTGGCGATTTTATTGTTTCAATCTTAGTTCTACTGGCGAAAGTGATGAAAGCCGATGGAAAGTTGCTAAAATCTGAATTAGACTATGTGAGGAAATTCCTTTCGGGGCAATTCCCAAATCATCAAGTCCAACAGTTTATGACTCTCTTTAAAGATATTCTTGATAAAGATTATCCGTTAAAAGACGTGTGTAGGCAAATTCAAAGGCAAATGGACCACCCAAGTCGTTTGGAGCTCATTCATATTTTGTTTGGATTGTCTGCTGCAGATGGCCATGTGGATGAAACTGAAATACGCGTAATCCATACAATGGCTGGTTATTTAAATCTAAATCAAAATGATTTTGAATCCATTAAAGCAATGTTTATCCCAAACACATCGGCGGCATTTACCATCTTAGAGACAGATCCCAAGGCTACAAATGATGAAATAAAAAAAGCTTATCGGAAAATGGCCAATAAATATCACCCGGATAAAGTCACTCATTTGGGGGAAGATTTTCAAAAATTAGCTGAAGATAAATTTAAAGCAGTAAACGATGCTTATCATTCGATCAAAAAAGAGCGAGGTATCAGGTGAACTTTTTTGTTAGGGGTCAAAAATAATGTCAAAGAAACCGGGTCAATTTCCTTTTACGCGAGGTATTTATTCTGACATGTATAAGCAACGGCTTTGGACCATGCGCCAATACGCCGGTTTTACAACAGCAGAAGAATCCAATAAGCGTTATAAATATTTATTAGAAAATGGCGTTTCAGGCCTTTCTGTGGCATTTGATTTGCCAACACAAATTGGGTATGACTCAGACCATTCAATGGCAGATGGCGAGGTGGGGAAAGTGGGTGTTCCTATTTCTTCTTTAGAGAATATGGAGACACTTTTCGATGGTATTTCGTTAGATCAAGTTTCAACATCTATGACAATCAATGCCACGGCACCCACAATGTTAGCGCTCTATATTGCCGTCGCTGAAAAAAATGGCATTTCTTCTCATCAATTACGAGGCACTATTCAAAATGATATCTTAAAAGAATATGTGGCGCGAGGAACATATATTTATCCACCGGATTTTTCAATGCGTCTCATTACAGATGTTTTTGAATTTTGCGAAACACATGTTCCCAAATGGAATACTATTTCTATTTCAGGATACCATATTAGAGAGGCCGGTTCAACCGCATCTCAAGAATTAGCTTTTACTTTTGCTAATGCCATTGCCTATGTTGATGCGGCTGTTTCCAGAGGTCTAGACCCGAACCTATTCGGGAAACGATTATCTTTCTTTTTTAATGCGCATAATGATTTCATAACAGAGGTATCCAAATTCCGTGCTGCACGTAAAATTTGGTCAACTATTATGAAAGATCGTTTTGGCGTTACTAACGAGAAAGCGCTTTTATGTCGATTTCACGTGCAAACAGGCGGATCCACGTTAACGGCATCTCAAATTGATACTAATGTTGTGCGAACCACTATTCAAGCAATGTCAGCCATCTTAGGGGGCACACAATCATTGCATACCAATAGTAAAGATGAAGCTCTCGCTCTCCCAACCGATGATTCGGTTCGATTAGCTTTAAGGACGCAACAAATTATTGCTCATGAATCTGGTATCCCGTCCTACCCTGACCCATTTGGTGGAAGTTATGTTGTAGAAGCTTTGACAGATGATTTAGTCAATGAAGCCTTTGAGTTGATAGATAAAATAGATGACTTGGGTGGAACTATTTCTGCTATAGAACAAGGATGGATTCAAAACGAAATTTCCAATAGTGCTTATTCTTATCAAAAAGATGTGGATTCGGGAGAGCAAATCATTGTAGGGGTTAATAAATTCAAAACAGAAGAATCTTCCAACCCCGAAATATTAAAAATCGATCCAAATGAAACACAAAAACAAATAGTTGGGTTGAAATCGTTTAAGGCATCGCGAAACAACGGTGCTGTTCAATCAAAATTATCCACTTTAAAAAATAGCGCCGCCGGAGCTGATAATATCATGCCATTACTCATTGATTGTATAAAAAGTGGGTGCACTCTGGGTGAAGTGGCGGATGCTTTGCGGTTAGTCGCCGGTGAATACAAGTAACGACGATTCGCCTAAAATGATTTCTTTAGCAAAAGGGTTTTCGCTCCTTTTGCATCCCATGTTATTATCATTTTTTGTTTATATATATTTTATTTTTTTTCATCTAAACATTAAATCGAACCCGTGGGTTCTAACATCTATTTCTTTCCTGTTTTTAAACTTACTTCCAATAGCAACGGTTATATATTTAAAATATACCGGTAAAATAAGCGATCTAGATGCGTCAAATAGAGAACAAAGAATGTTTCCCTTAATTTTGGGGGTCATTTATGCCGCATTAGGTTTCAGTAGTTTATTCACTTTAGATGCGCCACCCTTGATCCAAGGACTCATGTTTTGCTTTATGACAAATACTCTCTTTACTTTAATGGTAACGCGTTACTGGAAAATTTCAATTCATGCAATGGGTGTAACGGGTCCAATGGCTGCTCTTTGGATATCTGGGATTCATGCTCCCGTCATTATGGGACTATTTGTCATAATTATTTCCATATCTCGTATTATACTCAAGGCCCATACAATCGCTCAAGTTACAGTAGGCTCTATAGCTGGATTTGTTCTTACTTATTTACAATTACGTTTCATCTTTTCAATCTAAAGTAAAATGCTATTTACCCAATTAGTGCAAGCAAACCTAACTACCGTTAAATGTGGTAGAACAATTGACTATTTTACAAAAACAGAATCAACCAATGATGATGCGTGGGAATTATATCAAGAAAACGCTCCTTCTGGAAGTGTTGTTGTTGCAGAAATCCAAACAAAAGGTCGTGGAAGGCAAGGGAATAAATGGATTACATCTCCAGATAAAGGATTAGCCTTTTCAATTCTACTACGCCCAAAGACGTCTATTTCCACTTCTGGACTCTTTTCTATCGCTGCGGCTGTTGCCATTTATAAAGCCTTAAATGACCATAACATAGAAAGTAAAACCAAATGGCCAAATGACATTTTAATTGGAGATAAAAAGGTTGCCGGAATATTATGTGAATCTAGAATTTCAGGAAACCACATTTCTGCCCTTGTCATTGGCATTGGATTAAATGTGAATCAACATTTAGATGATTTTTCTGAAGATATCGCTGATTCATCCACATCATTGTTCATTGAAAAAGAAATTCCTTTCCAAAGAGAACGCATTTTAGCTTCAATTTTAAATCAACTAGAAAGTATTATTACACACATTTCAAAGAATGAAATAGATGAAATAATTCATGATTGGGAATCCAGTTGTTCTCATATATTAAAAGACATTACAATCCGCCATAATGGTAAAACTCATATCGGAACATTTATGGGGATTAATTCAAAAGGGAGCGCCCTTTTAAATATGGATGGAAATCAAAAAGAATTCCATTCAGGAATCGTGATTAAAACTGATGCAGACCAGACGATTTAATCATCACTTCAAAAGCTTGGAATGTTTCCAATAATCCAACCTCAATCTCATTGCAAGTTTTCACGGCCATTTTTTCTGTCGTACCTGGTTTAAAATTCACACCAAATAATATAACATGATGTTCATCTGTGTCCACAATTCGAATATCATGAAAATTGGATAATCTTTCGTTATGACTCCAGAACTTATCTAAATAAGTTTTCACTTCTTTCACTTTAGGGTGATTCGGATAAATAGGATCGACATGAACCGTAGGTGAAATTCCTAATTTTTCCTTCAAATTATTTTCAACATTTTCAGATATATCATGAGCTGATGCAGGAGATTCATTTCCATCAATTTCAATATGAATGCTAATAAACTTATCTTTTCCATAACTATGAATGGCAATGTCGTGGGCGCCTAATACACCTTGAATCCCTTCAACAATTTGCCTGACTTCAATGATTTCATCCTCGGATGGTGGTTTTCCTAATAAATCATCAATAGCCGATTTTGCTATTTCAAATCCTGTCCAAATAATAAAAATCGCTACTCCTAACCCGGCCCAACCATCCACTTGATAATATCCAAATTTTCCTGCTACCATGGCCCCAACAACCAAAAGGGATGAAAGAGCATCTGTTCGATGATGCCACGCATCTGCATGTAAAGTACCAGAGGCTATTTTTTCTGATAAAAATTCTCCATATTGAGCGGTCAATTCTTTTAAAATAATCGTAACAACAAGCAAGCCAATCATCCACCATTCAGAAAATATAGGTTCGGGATTCATCAGTCGGTTAATGGATGACTGAATAAACTCGATCCCTGCCACAGCTAAGAGAATGGCTATAATCAGTGTGGCAATATATTCCGCTCGTCCATGACCATAGGGATGATCTTCATCGGCAGGTTTTTCTGCCTCATTAAAACCCCAAATGACCACAGCTGAAGATATGAGGTCTGATAATGTATGAATAGCATCCGCTAATAAGCTGATTGAGCCAACTATTAAACTCAGCCCCATTTTAATAATAAAAAGAAAACCATTTATTATTACAGAAACCCACCCCTGAAATTTTCCAATGCGTGTTCTATATATACGGGCAGGCTCTTTCCCTTTTGGGACAAATTTATTTGTAATTATTTCAAACATGTTTATAAATCATTTAACTTAATATTTAATTGGTCTAATGGGCTTTTAATTTTTTCAAATGAAATTTTTGACATATGGGTATAAATCTGGGTTGTTTCTAATCTTTTATGTCCCAATAATTCTTGTATAAAACGAATATCGGTTCCATTCTCAAGTAAATGCGTTGCAAAACTATGGCGTAGGGTATGGACAGTTGCATGTTTTTCTATCCCAGCATTTTTAACGGCTTTTTTCATAATAGCTTGTACTGAACTGGCGCTATACTTCCCGCCTTTTTGACCTTCAAACACGTAACTGGATGGTTTGTAATTCTCTAAATATTTAATCAAAACAATTTTCAATGATTGCGACAAAACAGACTGTCGATCTTTTTTCCCTTTTCCCATTTTAACAATGATAAGGTTACGATCAAAATCTATATCTTTCACTTGTAGGGATAACAATTCATTTAATCGAATTCCCGATGAATAAATCGTCATTAAAATCGCTTTGTGTTTTGGATTGTTCACAGAATTTAAAATACGAGCTACTTCTGATTCGGAAAGAACAACCGGTATTTTCTCTTCTTTGCGAAATCGAATATCAAGGGATGGTGGAATATTTTTATTTAGGACATCGGAAAATATAAATTTTAAAGAAGCCACTGATTGCTTCATTGAAGAAACGGAACGCTTTTTCTTCCCCTTTAAATAATACAAATATTTTTCAACTATTTTATCATTCACATTGCTAACTTTCTCTTTAATTAGCCAAGATGCAAAATGATTTATGGCAGATAAATATGAATCTATCGTTCGCTTGCTATAATTTCGTATGACAAGTTTTTGTTTTGCTGTTTTTAATAAGTCGGCTTTTTGCATAATTATGCGGTTAAAACACAATAATAAATTAAAGAGTAAACCTGCTAAACGCAATATTGGGTTTAGCAAGACGTTCATTAAAAACAATATATAATCAATTGAAAAAAAGTTTTAAATCATCAGTTTTACGCAACGCAGAAGAAGCTAGAAAATATAGATGGCAGGTTTCATTAGCAGTGCTTATCCTATTCGTTTTTGGTGCTCTCATTAACATTCCATTTAGTAGAGAAGTTAAAAGACTAAATATAGAGGCAGGAAATACAGGAATTAACTTAAATGAATCAATTTATGCTGACATAACTACTATAGGAACCAGTAGTTTAATATTAGGTGCTATATTAGTTTTTATTGGTATTTGGCTTTCTTCAAGAGCCAATATGGGAGCACCACTAATTGCCAGATTTTTTTCAAAAAAACCGATTAGTGAGATAATTTCGAGAGATGCAATTGTGTCCAGTTTTTTGTTGGCAATAGTTGTTTCTATCGTTCTATTAGGCTTATTTGAAATTCAGAAAGAATTTTATCCTGTAGCACATAAGCTGTCACGACCATCCAAACCTTTTTATGCACTTGTGTCTTTCTCAGCTGGAATAACCGAAGAGATAATGTTTAGATTAGGACTTATGTCGCTTATACTAACTGTATTTCTTTTTTTTAAGAAAATCGAAAAACCATCGAATAAATTAGTTTGGACAAGCATAATAATTTCATCATTATTTTTTGGACTAATTCATCTGCCATTATCAAAGAATTTTGTAGAACTAACGTCTTTTACAATTGGTGTTACAATGGTTGGGAATTTAATTACAGGTTCAGTATTTGGGTGGATTTTTTGGAAGCGAGGATTGTTGATTGCTATATTATCACATATTTTATCTGATATAGTATTTCACGTTATAGGAATGCCTTACACATAAAATTAATGAAGACTAACAAAGGCTAACAATGGCTATAAGTAATTGCTTGCTCTCGCCTACTTGGGAAATTCCTCGTGGATTTTCAGCTTGGTGTGTACTTGCAAAGTTTAGGGCTAAACCACGCAACTACTCATAGCCGAGACCGTTGTGGCTAATTTAAAACACCCTTAACCAACATTAAAAAAGAAAAAATTGAAAGCAGTTATTTACACAAAATACGGTCCACCTGACGTGTTAAAATTGGTTGATATTGAAAAACCACAACCGAAGGACAACGAGTTACTGATCAAAATATACACAACAACTGTTACTTCAGGCGATGTACGATTACGTAGTTCAAATTTCCCACCGATAGCCTGGCTTTTTGCCAGATTGATGTTCGGTCTATTTAAACCGAAAAGAGAAATATTAGGGCATGAACTGTCGGGAATTGTGGAAGCTATTGGAAAAGATGTTACAAAGTATAAAGTCGGTGATGAAATAGTTGCAACTACAACGATGCTTAATTCAGGTTCTTATGCCGAGTACATATGTATACCTGAAGAAAGAAAAAAAGGGGTACTCGGGCTAAAACCAAAAAATCTCAGCTTCAAAGAAGCAGCGGCCTTACCTGTAGGAGGAATGACAGCTTTGTTCCTGTTAAATAAAGCCAAGCTGAGCCAAGGACAAGATGTATTGGTTTATGGTGCGTCAGGAAGCGTAGGCAGTTACGCCATCCAAATTGCCAAAACGCAAGGCGCAACTGTTATTGCAGTTTGCAGCAACGCCAATTTCGTCATGGTAAAATCACTTGGGGCAGATAATGTCATTGACTACCGGAAGGAAGATTATTCTTTGCTAGAAAAGAAGTTTGATATCGTTTTTGACGCAGTGGGAAAAACTTCAAAATCAAAAGCAAAGAAAGTATTGAAACTGGGAGGTCGATTTGTATCAATAGCGTCACTCACAAGCCCTAAACAAGAGCATCTGAATAAACTACATGATCTGGCAGAAGAGGGAAAAGTAAAACCACACATAGACAAATGTTTTCCTATTTCTGACATTGTAACCGCTCACGAGTATGTTGACAAGGGAAGAAAAAGAGGAAATGTAGTCATTGAAATAGCAAGTTAAAAATTTTTCGTTTCGGGCATTTATGACAAAGGGATACAAAAAGAAAATTATAAGAATTGCAGTACTTATTGCAACAGTTATCTCCTTATTCTTTGTTCCCTGGCCAATAGTAAAAGCATGGATAACGCCATTACCTGTAACAGTTCAGGAGCAAGTAAATAAAGCGGAGGAATACGGGTTTGAAGGAATTATTGTTTACGTAGACAAAAAGGGCGACAGCCCTGCATTGTATTCCGCAGGCTATAAAAACAGGGAAAGTAAAACCCCTGCCGACCCTCATTCCCTGTTCAAAATTGCAAGTGTAGGTAAACTTTACACTGCCGTTGCTATTACCAAATTGACAGATGACGGGAGGTTGTCTTTAGATAAAACACTTGATGATTACTTTCCTGAACTTGTCGGTCGAATTGAGAATGCAGGTAAAATCACCGTAAGAATGATGGTTCAACATCGCAGTGGTATTCCCGATTATACCAGAACTCATAATTATTGGGTTCATCCAAAAGAAACGGAAAAAGAACGGTTGGAATTGGTACTTGACTTGCCATCCCACTTTGAACCCGATACAGACTTTGAGTATAGTAATACGAATTACCTATTGCTTTCCAAAATCATAGAAAGAGTAACTGGTGAAAGTAAATTTCAATACATCAAGGAAGAAATATTAGACCCTTTGCACCTCAAAAACACATATGGTTCTATTAAGGGTATCAACTTAGATGATGTAATGAGTGGTTACTATGTTGGTTATGAAAACGATTTGAAGACAGACGATAATGGTGTAATGTTGGCTACAGCAGAGGATTTGGGTAAATTTATTAGAGCTCTAAATGACGGTTCCGTATTTAAGGATAAAAAAGAACAGAAAATCTACTCCTCAATTTACCTATATGACCACACTGGATTGATCCCTGGTTATCAAACAATTGCCAAATATCACAAGGACATCGATGCTGTTGTCATTCAATTTACAAATACGGTCGACTTTGAAGGCTACAATTGGAATTTATCAGAAATAATGTATAATCGAATTTTAAAAATATTGAGAAAGAAAAACTAGCCACAACAAAAAATATAGTGCATTTGGCAGATAGTACTAAAAATGAAGTTATTAGCAATAAATAAAATTAGTAGCAACTTGGAAATGAAGCGTTTCAAAAGGCCAAACGCACCATATTCAAACCGTTCATTCGCAATCCGCTTCGCTACTTGCGAATGAATGTGGCGCGCTGTGCACTGTTCATCTTGTCCGCAAAGCGGACGGCGAAGAACAGCGCTGTAAAACCAATAGAATTATTGAGAAGAC
>Ga0114933_10000015_pt1 | contig 222330 bp, 243 predicted proteins | sample 4SBtaG_FD_89691 | JGI IMG/M metagenome (GOLD analysis project Ga0114933, IMG submission 89691) | Deep subsurface microbial communities from Kolumbo volcano to uncover new lineages of life (NeLLi) - 4SBTROV12_W25 metaG | ecosystem: Environmental > Aquatic > Marine > Volcanic | place: Kolumbo...
ATGGACTTTATTTAAGTCTACACCAGTTAAAAATAGAAAAGCTGCATGGTTGTATGCTCAATTCGTTGTATCAAAAACAGTAGATCTTAAGAAAAGTCACGTTGGTTTAACTATCATTAGAGATAGTTCAATAGACCACAAATCTTTCACAGAGAGAGCACCAGCACTTGGTGGACTAGTTGAGTTCTATAGATCTGACAACAGAAATATTTGGTCACCAACAGGTGTTAATGTTCCGGATTATCCGAAACTTGCACAAATCTGGTGGCAACAAATTGGAGATGTAAACTCAGGTGCGTTTACTCCACAACAAGCTATGGATCGTCTTGCAGAAGAGATGGACCTAGTTATGTCTCGTATGGAAGCTGCTGATAAAGGTAGCAATGCCTACGGTGGATGTGGACCAAGACTAAATAAACCAAGAGAAGCTTCTTATTGGTTAAATAAAAAAGGTTCACCTAAAGCTAAACGTAATGAAAAACCTCAAGGAAAAACTGTTCCATACGCGAAAGCTTGGAAATAGTTAGAGGTTAATCTAAATTGAAAAGGGGGCACTAGCTGCCCCCTTTTTTTAAAATAAATTTTAAATTATGAGTCTAGAATTAAAAAACGTAGAAAAAAAAATTGGAATAGACACTCATATTTATCCTACAAGTCTAAAATTAGAGAAAAACACTATAAATGTACTTCTTGGATCAACTTTAGCTGGCAAAACAACTTTAATGCAAATTATGGCTGGATTAGATAAACCAACTTCTGGCGAGATCTGGTTTAATGGTGAAAATGTAACTGGTATGAAAGTTCAAAAAAGAAATTGTTCAATGGTGTACCAACAATTTATTAATTATCCAAATTATACTGTATATGAAAATATTGCTTCACCATTAACTATAACTGGAGTAAAGACAGATGAAATTAAGCAACGAGTAGGAAAAGTGGCTGAACTTTTAAAATTATCAGCAATGTTGAATAAAAAACCTGATGAACTTTCAGGAGGCCAGCAACAAAGAACCGCTCTAGCAAGAGCGCTGGTTAAGGATTCTGACTTAATTTTACTAGATGAGCCTTTAGCAAATTTAGATTTTAAATTAAGAGAGGAGTTAAGAGAAGAATTACCAAAATTATTCGAAGACAGAGACTGTATAGTAGTTTATGCGACCACAGAACCATCAGATGCATTAATGATAGGGGGAAATACAGCAACTTTACTAGAGGGCAAAATAATTCAGTATGGGAAAACTTTAGAAGTTTATAATAAACCTGAAAATTTAATTTCAGCCAAAGTTTTTAGTGATCCACCTATGAACATAGCCGAAATTCAAAAAAAAGGAGATATTTGTAAATTCTCCGATAATAATGTTCAATGGAAATCATCCGCTAAAATCAAAGATGGTACTTATAAAATTGGCATTAGGCCTCATAATATTACTACATACAAAGAGGGAAATAATTCTGTCGAAATCAATGGGAAAGTACAAATTTCAGAACTTAGTGGATCAGAAAGTTTAATACATTTTACAAACGGTAATTTAAATTGGGTTTCATTATCTAATGGTACTCAACAAAAAAATGTTGGAGATGATACGAAACTATATATGAACACAGATGAGTTTTTGTATTTTGATCAAAATAACAGATTGGTAAATAATGGCTAAAATTACTTTAAAAGATCTAAGTCATAGTTATTTAGAAAAACAGAATAATAATTCTGATTGGGCTTTAAGGGATGTTAATATAGACTGGAAGGATGGTGGTGCTTACGCCCTTTTAGGGCCCTCAGGCTGTGGAAAAACTACATTATTAAATATTGTTTCAGGTTTATTAAAACCAACAAAAGGCAATGTTTTATTTAACGACAAGGATATGACATTACTTAACCCAGTCCAAAGAGATATCGCTCAAATATTTCAGTTTCCAGTTATTTATGACACCATGACTGTTTATGACAATTTAGCATTTCCTCTAAAAAATAGAGGTCTTTCAGAATCAGAAGTAGAATCCAAAGTTAAAGAAATTGCTGAGATGCTCGAATTAACTTCTACATTAAGTAACAGAGCATCTGGTTTAACAGCTGATGGTAAACAAAAAATTTCTTTAGGTAGAGGTCTAGTAAGATCAGATGTGAACGTAATAATGTTCGATGAACCTTTAACTGTAATAGACCCTCATTTAAAATGGGTCTTAAGATCCAAATTAAAAGAATTGCACCAAAAGATTAATCGTACGATGATTTATGTAACACACGATCAAACAGAAGCTTTAACTTTTGCGGATCAGGTTGTAGTCATGCACGAAGGTCAAATCGTTCAAACTGGAACACCCGTTGAATTATTTGAAAAACCTAAACATACATTTGTAGGGCATTTTATTGGTTCACCTGGAATGAATACTTTACCATGTAAAATAAAAAATGGTGAAATCGATTTTAGTGGTCAAAAAATCCAAAGTCATAAAACTGTTAAAAATTCAAATTTTAAAAAAACTCAAATAGGAATTAGACCAGAATTTATCAATTTTTCAAAAAACGGAATCCCAGTAAAAATTAAAAGAGTAAGTAACACTGGAAGACATAAAATTATTGATACTGAATGCAATGGGGGAAATATTAAAATTTTATCAAACGCGTCTACTGAAGTTCCAGATGGAAGTGCGCATATAACATTTAATCAAAAATATACTTATATTTATGGGGACGACTGGATCATAGAATAATGAATAAAACTATTAATCAAAAAGCTTGGTACTTTGTAATTCCTGTATTTGTTCTTGTTGCATTTAATGCTGCTATTCCTTTAATGACAGTAGTAAATTACTCTTTCCAAGAAACATTTGGGAATAACGTGTTTGCTTGGGAAGGTACAAGGTGGTTTAAACAAATTTTACTATCTGAAAGATTTCATGCAGCTTTAGGAAGACAAATAGCATTTACCTTCATTATCCTTTTGATTCAAATTCCTCTTGGTATTGCTATTGCTTTAACAATGCCAAAGAAAGGTCTGGGTGTGCCTGTTTGTTTGATTTTAATGTCTATGCCTCTTTTAATTCCATGGAATGTTGTTGGCGCGATGTGGAATATTTTTGCTTTGCCTGACATAGGTTTCTTAGGCCACACCTTAAATTCAATGGGTTTTGATTATAACTTTACTCAACAACCAGGTGATGCATGGTTTACTACAATCTTGATGGATGTGTGGCATTGGACTTCTTTGGTAGTACTTTTATCTTATGCTGGTTTAAACTCTATCCAACCAGCATATTATCAAGCTGCAGAAATTGATGGAGCAAGTAGATGGGCTACCTTTAGATATATAGAGCTACCAAAAATGAAAAAAGTTTTAACACTAGCCATTCTATTAAGATTTATGGATAGTTTTATGATTTATACAGAACCATTTGTTTTAACTGGCGGTGGACCAGGAAACACTACTGCTTTTTTATCTATTGATTTAGTTAAAATGGCCTTAGGTCAATTTGATTTAGGACCTGCAGCTGCAATGTCTTTAATCTATTTCTTTATTGTACTTTTAGTTTGTTGGGTATTTTATAATTTAATGATGAAAAATGAGGCAAAGTCATGAAAAAATATAAATGGTTAGTACCTACGCTGTATATAATTTTTTTAATGCTACCAATTTATTGGTTAATAAATATGTCATTTAAAACAACAACTGAAATAATTAATACATATTCATTGTGGCCCCAAAAATTTACAACAGAAAATTATGTTAAAATTTTTACTGATAGTACTTGGTATATGGGCTACGTTAACTCAATTACTTACACAGTATTTAACACTATAATTTCTGTTGCAGCAGCTTTACCTGCAGCTTACGCGTTTTCACGATATAAATTTTTAGGCGATAAACATTTATTTTTTTGGTTACTAACCAATAGAATGGCTCCCCCAGCAGTATTTGCTTTACCATTTTTCCAATTTTATTCTTCTGTAAACTTATTTGATACTCATATAGCAGTTGCTCTATCGCACTGTTTATTTAATATTCCTTTAGCAGTTTGGATACTAGAAGGATTTATGTCTGCAGTCCCTAAAGAATTAGATGAGACAGCTTATGTAGATGGATATTCATTTGGAAGATTTTTCTTTAAAATTTTTGTTCCTACTATTGCTGCAGGAATAGGAATTACTATGTTTTTCTGCTTTATGTTTTCTTGGGTTGAGCTTTTATTGGCTAAAACATTAACAGCTACAGCTGCTAAACCAATAGCAGCTACTATGACAAGAACAGCTAGTACCTCAGGGTATGAGCTTGGTCTATTAGCAGCAGCTGGAACTTTAACAATAATTCCTGGGGCAATTGTAATTTACTTTGTTAAGAATTATATTGCCAAGGGATTTGCGATGGGAAGAGTATAATGTACACAAAGTTATATGCAGCAACTTGGGGTGAAGTTGGTAAGGCAAAAGAAAAAGGTTTTTTTGATTTTGATTTATTTTCTTGGATGGCCTGGACTTGGCAAACAGCTGCTTTTTTCATTTTTATAGCCTTATGTATAACTGTAATGCTTATTTGGGAAAAAAAGGACCCAGGAGGATCTCCTAGGAAAGGAATTTTAGGTTTAGACACTACTAGGGGTGATAGGTTGTTTGTTTCACTACTTGGCAGCGCATTTATTCATTTAGCATGGTTAGGATTAGTTGGTAGCGTCTTGTGGATAGCATCAATTATTTGTGTTGCTTATTTTATTGTTGTATTTAAATACGTATAAACTTTATGGTAAAAATAGGAATTAATGGATTTGGTAGAATTGGTCGACTAATCTTAAGAGCTTTATTAGAAAACTATAAGGGAAAGATTCAAGTAGTTGGCATTAATGATCTAGGTTCGATAGAGACTAACGCACACTTAATCAAATATGACAGTACTCATGGCATACTTAATCAAGATGTTAAAACAACAAGTGATGGTTTTAAAATCGGAGATCAAAATATAAAAGTATTTGCGGAAAAGGACCCATCAAAATTACCCTGGGGCAAAATAGGTGCTGATGTTGTTTTAGAATGTACTGGCTTTTTTTTAGACAAAACCTCAGCTGGAAAACATATTCAAGCAGGTGCTAAGAAAGTAATAATTTCTGCACCTGCAAAAGAAGTTGATTTTACTTTAGTTCAAGGTGTTAATAGTAAAGAACTAAAGAAAGAACACAATATTATTTCAAATGGATCTTGTACTACAAATTGTTTAGCGCCTGTGGCTATGGTTCTAGAAAAAAATTTTGGGATAACTTATGGTTATATGACTACTATTCATAGTTATACAGGAGATCAAAAACTTTTAGACACTTTACACAAAGACTTAAGAAGAGCGAGAGCTACAGAAGGATCTATGATACCAACATCTACAGGAGCAGCAAAAGCTATGAGTTTAGTTTTGCCCAGTTTAAAAGGAAAATTAGATGGCACTGCTATTAGAGTACCGACGCCAAACGTTTCTCTTATAGATTTAACATTAGTAACTGAGAAAGAAGTAACTACAGAAAGTATTAACGATGCCATGAACAAAGCAGCTAAAGGTGAGCTAAAAGGAATTTTAGACATCAATCAAAAAGCTTTAGTATCTAAAGATTTTAATCATAATCCTCACAGCTCAATTTTTGATTCAACACAAACACAAGTAGTAAAAGGAAAATTTAGTAGAGTGCTTTCTTGGTATGACAATGAATGGGGTTTTTCTAACAGAATGTGCGATACAGCAATTCAAATCGCAAGTTTAATTTAAAACGACAAAAAAAGCCTTATTTTACAAGGCTATAAAAATTCACTTTTTAGTTGAGTAACGGTTACATTAAATGTTCATACATGCTACCTTTTTCATATAATTAACAATTAAGGGGGAAAAAATGAGACTATTTAAATTAATAGTAGCTTTATTTACTTCGATTGCTATCTCAAATGTTGCTTCTGCAAAAGAAATTAAAATGGCAAAAGCAAACTGGGATACAGGTTACTTTCAAGCTGAAATCTACAAACAAGCTTTAGAAGGCATGGGTTACACAGTAACTGAGCCTAAAGCTATCAAGCCTTCAGTATTTTACGTTGCTGCAGCTGCAGGAGACCTAGACCTTTGGGTTAATGGTTGGTTCAGCACGCACGACGGATACATCAAAGAATCAAAAGGTAAAGTTAAACCAGTTGGTTATGTGATGAAAAAAGGTGGTTTACAAGGTTATCTGATTGACAAAAAATCAGCTGACAGTCTTGGAATTAAAAGCGTAATGGATATTAAAGCTCACGCTAAGAAATTCGACTCTAATGGCGACGGCAAAGCAGACATGGTAGCTTGCCCTCCAGGTTGGGGTTGCGAGAAGCAAATTACAAAACATTTTGCTGAACTTGGTTTAGGTGACTTTATAAATCCAGTTAAAGCTGACTATTCTGCTTCAATGGCAGATGTTGTTGCTAAGTACAAAAACGGAAAACCAGTATTATTTTATACATGGACTCCGAACTGGACTGTAGGCGCTTTGCAACTTGGTAAAGATGTTGTTTGGATAGAAGTTCCTTACAGCGCTACTAAAAAAGTTAAAGTTGCTAATGCAGCGAAACCTAAAATAAATATGGGTTTTGGTGCAGACGATATTCGTCCTGCTGCTAACGTTGATTTCCTTAAAGCTAATCCAAAAGTGAAAAAAATGCTTTCAAAAGCATCTATACCACTTGCGGATATTGCTGCGCAAAACATGAAAATGAATGCCGGTGAAAAAAGCGAAAGAGCAATCAGAAAGCATGCTGCAGAGTGGATAAAAGCAAACCAGAAGACTTTTGATAGTTGGACGCAATAAGTTTGACGCTTAATTAAGTGAAAGACTTAAAAGTAGCTCCTTCTGATTACGAAGTTTATATTCCAATCGCAGAATGGATTGAAAAACATATTAAGGAGTGGTTGTTTACACAACGACCACTCTTTAAAAAACTAGCAGCTCCAATAGATGCCACTTTAGATGGCTTAGACACATTTTTTAATTTTATTCCGTTTCCTATAGTAATTTTTATTTTTGCATTTATTGCTTGGAAAACTAATGGCCTTAAATTTGCAATTTTCACATCACTTGCTTTAATTTCTATCGACCTAGTTGATCTTTGGAAAGAAACTATGACAACATTAGCAATGATATTTACAGCAGTAATATTTTGTATGATAATTGGAATTCCTTTAGGTATAGCTGCTTCTAGAAGCAATTTATTTGAAACTATTCTAAGACCAATTTTAGATATCATGCAAACAATACCAAGTTTTGTTTATTTAATTCCAGTAGTTATGTTATTTGGAGTAGGTTTAACACCAGGTGTCGTTGCAACTATTATTTTTGCATTACCTCCAATTATAAGACTTACAAATCTTGGTATTAGACAAGTAGGTAAGGGTTTTAAAGAAGCTGGAGCTAGTTTGGGTTTATCTAAATTACTCATACTGAGCAAAATAGAAATACCTTTAGCATTGAAGACTATAATGGCCGGTGTAAATCAAACTCTAATGTTAGCCTTATCGATGGTTGTAATAGCTGCATTAATCGGTGCCGGTGGATTAGGCCTTACAGTATATGTGGCGTTAGGAAGATTAGATATAGGTGGAGCTGTAATAGGTGGAACAGGCATAGTAATATTAGCTATAGTTCTTGATAGGATTACTCAAAAAATAATACCCCAAGACAATATAAAAACTAGATAAACTCAATAGTTATTATAGCCTAGGTGCGACATTTATGATAATGATAACTACTATCATTATCAATTAAATTGAGAATCATTATCAATTTAAATGTGAGAGATTATGAGGAAAATAATAACAATATTTGTAATTTATTTCTTAACTATAGGAAGTTTATTTGCAAATGAAGTAAATATTTTCAGTGCACGTCATTATGACTCAGACGTTCAATTGTATGAAAAATTTACAGCTAAAACAGGTATAAAAGTAAATGTTGTATCTGGAAAATCAGGAGCATTAGAAAAAAGAATTATAGAGGAAGGTTCAGATAGCAAAGCCGATCTTTATATTACTGCTGACGCTGGAAGATTAGGAGCATTTAAAGCAAAGGGAATGCTTCAAGGTGGTTTAACAACTTCAGCAATTAAGTCAGCTGTACCAAGTAACTTCAGGACTTCTCAGTGGGTAGGAATAGCAAAAAGAGCTAGAATAGTTTATTTTGCACCTGAAAGAGTTACTGGTTCTGAATTAGCAGGTTTAACTTATGAGAGTTTAGCTGATGCGAAATGGAGAGGCAGAGTTGTAATAAGAGCTTCGAATAATATTTATAATCAATCACTTGTAGCTTCATTGATCAAAAACAATGGAAAAGGTGCGACTGCTGAATGGGCAAAAGGAATTGTATCTAATATAGCAAGAGCTCCTAAAGGCAATGATAGAGCCCAAATACTTGCTGTTGCAGCAGGAGAAGCTGACATTGCAGTAGCTAATACTTATTATCTTGCACTTATGTTGTCGGGTAAAAAAGGTCCTGAGCAACAAGCTGCAGCTAAAAAAGTAAAACCTTTTTTTCCTAATCAAGACGGAAGAGGTACACACATGAATATAAGTGGCGCAGGGTTAGTTAAAGGAGCACCAAATAAAGGAAATGCAATTAAATTAGTAGAGTTTCTACTTAGTAAAGAAGCTCAAGAGCACATAGTAAATAATACTTTTGAGTATCCTATGATTGCAGGTGTTTCACCACATCCACTAGTAGTTAATATGGGATTAGATTTTAAACAAGATCTTAAAACTAAAGTTGTTAACTATGGAAAAAGACAAGCAGATGCTCTTGAAGTAATGACATCTGCTGGTTGGAAATAAATCGTTTGTTAATGATACGAGGCGAATGACCAAAAAACATATTAACTTAAATAAGTTAAAAACTGGTTGTTCGCCTTGTTTAAGTGAAGCAAAAAAAATAGAAAATAGAATTTCTAAAAAGAATATCTCAGCAATGACTACACAAAAATTTAAAAAAATTGTATTCTCTATTTTTAAAAAGGTTTAGATTTGACGTCAATATCTCTGGCTTAAATGCATGCTAAATATCTTTAAATAGAAAGCCGCTTTAGCCAGAGACTTTATGTAGAATTATTTATGACAAAATATAATATATGGTTTTTTAGTTCATTATTTGTTGCTTCAATTGTAGCTTTACCAATTATTACTATTTTTTTTAGTTTTTTTTCTGAAACAAGTAATTATTTCAATGTATTAAAAAATACTTTTCTTTTTGACTATGTTAGCAATTCTTTCATAATATTAATTTCAGTTTTATCTATAACATTTTTACTTGGAGTAATTTCTGCATATTTTATTTCTTTTTATGAATTTCCATTCTGCAATTTTTTTAGTTGGGCGTTAATTTTAGCATTTGCAATACCTGGATATATATTTGCATTTTCAATAATTGCATTTTTTGAAAATTATGGAACAGCTTATTCAATACTTACAAATTTTTTTGGAGAATATAATTATAATCTTCATATACCTAAATTAGACGGATTGACAGGATCTATTATAGCTATTAGCTTTTCTTTATTTCCTTACGTATATGTACTGACAAGATCTTCATTCTTTTTCCAATCCAACAACTATATTGAAGTTGGTCAAAACCTTGGATTAACTGAAAGAGAAACTTTATTTAAAATTATTCTTCCTTCATCCAGGCCAGCTATTATTGCAGGTTTAGCTTTAGTAGCTATGGAATGTTTATCTGATTTTGGAACAGTATCAATTTTTAGTGTTTCTACGTTAACAACTGGAATTTATAATTCTTGGCTTTCTTTTGACGACCTAAATTCAGCAAATCAAATTTCTTTTATTCTATTAATATTTGTACTTGCTCTATTATCTATAGAAATTTATTCCAGAAAAGAAGCTAAGTATCATCAACCAGGCAGAGGACACAAACCTATAAACAAAATTAAATTAAGTGGTAAAAAATCTTTATTAGCTTTTTCTTTTTGTTTTTTTGTTTTTTTTATCAGTTTTATATTTCCAGTCTCACAAATGATATATTGGACTTTAAAATTTCCCAAATATATCCAAGACATTAATATTTTAAAAATTAATTTAAACACAATGTATTTAGTTGGATTAGCTAGTTTCTTTTTAGTTTTCATCTCATTGTTTATTAATTACGGTAGCAGAATATCAAAAAGTAAAGTTTTAAATTACTTAACAAACTTTTCAATTTCAGGATATGCTATCCCAGGCGTAATATTAGCTGTAGCCTTTATTACATTTTTTTCAAATCTCAGTGATTTGATCAATAATATTTCAAGTATTGGAAGTACTAAAAAATTATTTATCGGTTCAATCTTTGGGTTAATACTTGCGTATTTTATAAGATTTTTCTCTCTTTCTTTTAATGGAATAAAATCAAGTTATGAAAAAATAAATAGCTCAATTGATGAGAGCGCATATTTACTTGGTTATTCTAAAATTAAAACATTTTCCAAGATTCACATTCCTTATTTAAAAAATAATATAATTTTAATAGTTGTCCTTATATCTCTTGAAATTATTAAAGAATTACCAATAACGATGATACTTAGACCTTTTAATTTTGAAACTTTTGCTACTCAGGCATATGTTTATGCATCACAAGACCTATTAGAGGCCGCGGCATTACCTTCTTTGTTTTTGATTAGTTGGGCAACAATTCTCATAATATTTTCATCGAAATATATACTTTCACGAAAAAACTAATATAATCGGAAAAATGTCAAATTTTTTTTTTGAAATCAAAAATGGCAACTTTGTTGCAAGTGAGAAAAACAAAGTAAATAATGTTAATTTACAAATTAAAGAAAAAGGAGAAATTGTTTCTCTGTTGGGGCCATCGGGAGTGGGCAAAACAACTATTCTTAGAACTATTGCAGGATTACAAAAATTAAGCTCTGGTGAAATCTTCCTGAAAGATAAATTAATTTCATCTAATCATACTCACATTGACCCAGAAAAAAGAAACATAGCATTATCATTTCAAGACAATTCTTTATTCCCTAACTATAAAGTTATCGATAATATTAATTTTGGCAGAAAAAGATCAAATGGCAATGGCTTTTCTTATGAAACTGAAGATATAATTAAATTACTTCATATCGAATCTATTTTAGAAAAGTTTCCACATCAAATAAGTGGAGGTGAAGCACAAAGAGTTTCTTTAGCAAGATCATTGATGTCCAAACCTGACCTATTATTACTAGATGAACCCTTTTCCTATATTGATCAAAATTTAAAAGACGAGATACAATATTCTGTTAAAAAACTTTTAAAAAAAATAAATTTAACTACCATTATCGTTACTCATGACTCTTACGAGGCCTTTTCTTTAGCTGACAGATGCGGAATAATTTTAAATCAAGAATTAAAACAATACGATGTTCCTTACAACGTTCATCACGAACCAAACTCTCTTGAAGTCGCAAAATTTTTAAATAAAGGAGTTTTTGTTGACGTAAAAGTGAATAACAACGATTGTGCTGTTCATAGTTTACAACATGAAGAGTTAGGCGAAATAAGAGGTAAATTACTAAAAACCTACCCTGCTGGAAAAAATGTAAAATTACTTTTACAGCCCGAAGATCTCATTCATGATGACCAGAGTGAACTTAAATTAGAGGTAGTTGATAGAAAATTTAGGGGTACAAATTTTATCTATACCCTTAAAACTAAACAGGGAGAGCATATTCCTGTATTTGTACATTCTCACCATATACACCAACATGAAAAAGCAGAAAAATTTGGTATTAAAACTCCGATTTATATAGATCATTTAGTTTGTTTTAAAATTTAGAATGAGCTCTAGTTACAAAAAGAAAAATTTTGACTGGTATTGTAAAGCCACTTGGATTAAAAGCGCAAAGAATACTTTGTGGTGTTTATTAGGTTGTTCTATAGGAGACTTTGGAACTATATTATATTTTCAATTAATCCAATCTCAACTTCCAGTTTTATTTATTATGATATTAGCAATTATAAATGGATTGATCACTAGTGTAATATTAGAAACAATAATCTTATTGAAACAAAAATTTAAGTTCAAAGAAGCTATTCAAACTGCTTTAGGTATGAGTTTTATATCAATGATAAGCATGGAAATAGTTATGAATTTGACTGATTATATTTTAACAGGTGGAGCAATCATTAACCTATGGGTTGTTCCTATCATGCTGATTGTTGGATTTCTAACACCTTGGCCTTACAACTATTGGAGATTAAAAAAATTTAATGAAGCTTGTCATTAAACTCTAAATAAATTAATAGTTAACATTGTTTAGCTTGTTAGTTATACTGCTCTTCAAAGCGCCCTTAGCTCAGCTGGATAGAGCATCGGTTTTCTAAACCGAGGGTCGGAGGTTCGAATCCTTCAGGGCGCGCCAAAGTTGTAAATAATTAGATTTTGTAAAAATTTGACAAAATTACCATATGTAGTGTCACAGTGTAAATAAGCACTCTTGAACTGTTCACCCAAATATTAAATAATCATAACAATTTCTTTGAAAATATATTTCAAAGTATTGTTAACAATAAAATAAAAAGGGAATGATTAATATGATTAAATCATTAAAAAGTTTGGTTTTAATAATCTGCGCTTCTTTACTATTGGTTGCTTGCGGCCAACAAGGTGGCGGTGCTGGTTCTAAAAAATCAAAAACTTTAGCAAATACAAAGAAAGCCGGTTTCGTAAAATGTGGAGTCTCACAAGGACTTCCAGGATTTTCTAATGCTGATGCATCAGGAAATTGGACTGGTATCGATGTAGATGTATGTAGAGCAGTAGCTGCCGCAACATTAGGCGATGCTGACAAAGTTAAATACTTTCCGTTAAGTGCGAAAGAAAGATTTACTGCATTAACTTCAGGAGAAATTGATGTACTTTCTAGAAACACTACTTGGACATTATCAAGAGACGCTGACATTGGTCTAACTTTTGTTGGAGTAAATTTCTATGATGGACAAGGATTTATGGTTAGAAAAGACTCTGGTATAACTTCTACTAGTCAATTCAAAAGCGGTATTTCTGCTTGTACGAATATTGGTACAACAACAGAGCTTAACATGAGAGACTTCTTTAATTCAAAAGGAATTTCTTATGAGCCTGTAGCTTTCGAAAAAGCTGACGAAGTAGTAGCTGCTTATGATGCAGGTAGATGTGATACATATACTACTGACAAATCTGGATTAGCTGCACAAAGAACAAAAATGAAAGATCCAAATGCACACAGAGTATTACCTGAAACGATTTCAAAAGAGCCTTTAGGCCCTGTAGTTCGTCAAGGTGATGCTGTTTGGGAGGACATTGTTCGTTGGTCACTAAATACTATGATTGAAGCTGAAGAATATGGAATAACTTCTTCAAATGCTGATTCTATGAAAGATTCAGAAAATCCAGCTGTTAAGAGATTAGTTGGAGCTGAAGGTGAATTAGGAGCTGCTTTTGGTTTAGATAATGAGTGGAGTTTAAGGATTATCAAACAAGTAGGTAATTACGGTGAAAGCTATAAAAAACATATAGCTGACACTGGTATTTTACCTAAGAGAGGTCCAAATCAGCTGTGGACTAAAGGAGGAATTCTTTACGTTCCACCAGCAAGGTAATTATATTTAAAAAAAAGACATTAAAAGGGCTAGATTTTTCTAGCCCTTTTTTTTATTTTGATACTAAATGGATATAAAAAAATTTAATTTTGGAATAAATAACTATCTTGAGGATAGACCTAAGCTAAAAAAGTTTTTACCTCAGGGATTAACGCTATTCGCTATAATATTTATATTAGGCTATTTTACTTATAATGCTCAAGTAAATATGGGCAATAGAGGTATTGTTTTTGGTTTTGGTTTTTTATCTCAAGAATCTTCATTTGATATTCAGTTTTCTTTAATCGATTACGATGGCTCATATTCTTATGGAAGAGCATATTTAGTTGGACTCTTAAATACAATTTTAGTTTCAGTCATAGGCATAGTTTTCGCTACTTTGTTAGGGGTTGTAGTTGGAGTTTCAAGATTATCTAGCAATTTTTTAGTTTCAAAATTTGCAGAAACTTATGTTGAGATTTTTAGAAATATTCCATTGCTTTTACAAATATTTTTTTGGTATTTTGCAGCATTAAGAGCCTTACCACTTCCGCAAGATGCGATAAATCTTTTTGATGTTACTTATTTAACTGTTAAAGGTTGGTTTGTTCCTAGATTTTTATGGACTAATTTTACTATTCTTATAGGCTCTTTAATACTCGCAATAGTTGCAATTATTTCTATTTATATATTAGCTAAAAAAAAACAAGAAACTACAGGCCAAAGAATTCCTGCTTTTTTAATTTCATTAGGATTAATAATAATTTTACCTTCATTAACCTTCTTATTTGGAGGAGTTAAATTAGATTTTGAATATCCAAAGTTAATTCAACAGTCCCCAACAATTTTTAATTTTTCAGGCGGCGTTGGAATTATACCTGAACTAATTGCTTTAGCATTAGCGCTTTCTCTTTATACGGCAACATTTATAGCTGAGTGTGTAAGAGCAGGTATTATGGGTGTTGGTAAAGGTCAAAAAGAAGCAGCAGCATCAATTGGTCTTACTCCAGGTCAAACACTTAGATTAGTAGTTATGCCTCAAGCTTTAAGAATAATAATACCTCCAACAACTAATCAATATCTTAATTTAACAAAGAATTCTTCCCTTGCTGCTGCAATAGCTTACCCTGATCTTGTTTTAGTTTTTGCTGGAACTGCCATGATGCAAACAGGTAGAGCCATAGAAATAGTTTCTATAACAATGTTAACGTATCTAACATTAAGTATTTTAATATCTATATTTATGAATTGGTATAACAAAAAAATTGCGATTAAAGAAAAATGATTGATAAATTAACATTTTTAAGACCTACTAAAGAAAGATTGAATTTATTCATACTTTTTGGTGCTTTGTTTTTTGGAATAGGTATTTATGATCTAATTTCAAACTCTTTTTTAAGTAAAAATATTACTTCATTTTTACCCGAAATTTTGAGCTTTTTTACGCCTTTAATTTTCGGATTTATAGGACTTCATTTAATTAGAATTGAATATAGTGGAAATAAAATATTAGACTCTTTAAATAAAAACATTAATTCAAATTGGTTTAATTCTATACTAACACTATTATTAATATTTCTTTTGATAATAGGTATACCTACTATCCTAAATTGGGCATTTTTTGATGCTAATTTTGTTGGAACATCCAAAGAAGATTGTACGAATAGTGGAGCTTGCTGGGTTTTTATAAATGTTTGGTTCGAAAGATTAATTTATGGTTTATATCCAAATGATCAAATATGGAGAGTAAATGTTGCTTTTATTATTCTTATTTTGACGGTTGGCGCAGCTTTTTTTGTACATCAAAAGATTAAGAAATATATAATTATTTTCCTTCTATTTGTATTCCCTTTCATTTTAATTTCACTTTTATCAGGGGGAAGCTTTGGACTAGAAAAAATAGCTACCAATGAGTGGGGAGGCTTATCTTTGACGTTTATTATTTCGATATTTGCAATTCTTTTCTGTTTTCCAGTAGGAATGTTTTTAGCTCTTGGTAGAAGATCATCATTTCCAGTTATTAGATATTCTTCAATTGGATTTATAGAATTTTGGAGAGGTGTTCCTTTAATAACAGTTTTATTTATGGCCTCGGTAATGTTTCCTATGTTTTTACCAGACGGTACATTTTTAGATAAACTTATTAGAGTGATAATAGCAATCACTCTGTTTGAGGCCGCATACATGGCAGAGGTAATAAGAGGAGGATTACAAGCTCTTCCAAGAGGACAATATGATGCTGGAAAATCTTTAGGTATGAGTTATTGGAAACTACATCTTTTAGTTATTTTGCCTCAAGCTTTAAAATTAATTATTCCTGGTATCGCAAATACATTTTTAGCTTTAGTTAAAGATACTCCGCTTATTTTAGTTGTAGGATTATTAGAACTAGTTGGCATGATAGATATGGCTAAAACAAATCCAAAATGGTTAGGTTTTGCTGCTGAAGGTTATGTATTTGCAGGTTTAGTTTTTTGGATTATCTGTTATGCTATGAGTAGATATAGTATAAGTTTAGAGAAAAAATATAAAACAGATAGATAAGGAATTTATGTCAGAGACAATTATACAAATGAAAGAAGTAAATAAATGGTTTGGAGATTTTCAAGTCCTTAAAGATATAAATCTAAATGTTGCTGAAAAGCAAAAAATTGTTGTTTGCGGACCTTCTGGTTCAGGCAAATCAACTTTAATAAGGTGTATTAATAGACTCGAAGTACATCAAAAAGGTGAAATAATCGTTGATGGAAATGAATTATCAGAAAAAACCAAAGATATTGAAAAAATACGAGCCGAGGTTGGAATGGTTTTTCAACAATTTAATCTATTTCCTCATTTATCAATATTAGATAATTGTACTTTAGCACCAATTTGGGTAAAGAAAACTCCTAAAAAAAAAGCCGAAGAGCTTGCAATGAAACAGTTGGAACAAGTTCAAATTGCAGATCAAGCAATGAAATATCCTGGTCAATTATCTGGAGGTCAACAACAAAGAGCAGCTCTTGCTAGAGCTTTATGTATGGAACCAAAAATAATGTTATTTGACGAACCAACTTCAGCTTTAGACCCTGAAATGATCAAAGAGGTTTTGGATGCAATGGTTAATTTAGCAAAAGCAGGAATGACAATGATAGTTGTAACTCATGAAATGGGTTTTGCAAAAGAAGTTGCGGACGAAGTAGTTTTTATGGATGAAGGCATGATTGTTGAAAAAGCCAAGACCAAAGAGTTCTTTGATAATCCTAAATCTGAAAGAACTAAACTTTTTTTAAGCCAGATATTATAATTTTTATAATGAAAAGATTGGTTTTTTTACTAATTTTTTATCTATTAATTATTACAAAGTCTTTTGCACACGTTGGTCATTATAGCAATTTAAACTTTCTAGAATATGAATTATTTAGAAATGACAAAATAATAGGATATCATAAATATGAATTTGAAAGATCAAATGGTAATCTGTCTATCTCAAGTGAAATTAAGTTTAACATTACTAAATTAGGTGTAAATATTTACAAATATAAAGCTATTAGTAATGAATATTATCAAAATGAAATATTTACTAAGTTTTCAGCTAACACATTTCAAAATAATAAAGAAAAATATGCTAATATTGAATATAAAAAAGATGAAAACAAACTAATTATTGACGGTTCATCTTATAAAGGTGACGCTGAAGTTAATTCTATAGTAGGAACTTGGTGGAATCATGAAATTGTTGACGCTCCTGCTCAAATAAGTGCTGTTTCGGGAAGAATTATTCATCAAAAAGTAACTTTTTTAGGTAAAGAAAAACTTAATATCAACGGAAAAACTTACAATGCTTTACATTATAATTTTTCATCTTCTGATAAAAATTTACCAGAAAAAAAAAAATTGAATACTGATATTTGGTATGATGAAAAAACAAAAATTTGGCTTAAAGCTTCATTCGATAAGATGGGTCATTGGGAATACAGGATAAAAAATTATAATTAATAATTTTTTCGACTATATTTTTTTACATCAGTCAATAGTATTTCTATTAAAATTTAGGTTATTTAAGCCTATTTTGGGAGCTATTTTTTTTTATTTTAGCTGTTGCATATATTAATATTTTGAGGTTGAATACTTCGATTAGGGGAGTTCATATGGAAGAAAATTTTAACGCACACTTAGGAAAAAAATTGAGAATGAGAAGACTTTCATTGGGTCTTACTCAAACAAAAGTAGCTCAAGCAATAAACGTTACATTTCAACAAATTCAAAAATATGAAAAAGGAACTAATGGAGTTAGTTCAAGCAGATTATTACAATTATCTCAATTTTTAAAAGTACCAATAGTTTATTTTTATGAGGATTTTAAGGATTATAAGGATGAAAAGGAGAAAATCGATGATCCTATGTCTGATGATTTAAATTATTCTTTTTTAACTAAAACATTTTCTACTTTATCAAAAGGCCAAAAAGAGAAAATTTTACAAGTTTTAAGAAATACAATAAATTTAGACAGAACAGGCTGATATTGGCTCCTCGGGCAGGACTCGAACCTGCGACCAATTGATTAACAGTCAACTGCTCTACCAACTGAGCTACCGAGGAATTAAGATCAACATACTTTTTTTAAAAATACAAAACAACTAAATTTTTGGAGGCCACGCCCAGAATCGAACTGGGATAAAAGGATTTGCAATCCTCTGCGTAACCATTCCGCCACGTGGCCATACCTAATTAATATAGGTTTATATATAAAAATAAAGCTAGAAGTTTGCAAATATTATTAATATTTATAAGTATGAGCTTAAGCAAATATAATCATAAAAAAGTAGAGAGCAAGATTTATTCATATTGGGAGAAAAACAAGTTATTTAAACCAAGAAAAAATAATAAAACCTTCTCAATAGTTATACCGCCTCCTAATGTTACAGGAACTCTGCATATGGGTCATGCACTTAATAATTCATTACAAGACGTCCTGATAAGATACTATAGAATGAATAATCATGAAACACTTTGGCAGCCTGGAACAGATCACGCTGGTATAGCAACCCAAGCTTTGGTTGAAAAAAGTCTTAAATCAAAAAATATTAATAAGGAGCAAATTGGTAGAAAAAAATTTATTAAAAAGGTCTGGGAATGGAAGAATGAATATGGTGGAAAAATTATTAATCAGCTTAAAAAATTAGGTTGCTCATGTGATTGGTCTAGAAATGCATTTACAATGGATAAAAATTTATCACAGTCTGTGATTAAGGTTTTTGTTGAATTACATAAAAAAAAACTGATCTATAAATCCAAAAAATTAGTAAATTGGGATACAGTTTTAAAAACAGCTATTTCTGACCTAGAGGTTGATCAAAGAGAAATAAACTCAAAACTCTATTACATAAAATATCAAATAGATAATTCATCTGAATTTATTACAATAGCTACAACCAGACCTGAAACAATGCTAGGAGATACCGGAATAGCTGTAAATCCTAAAGACCAAAGATATTCTAGCCTTGTAGGAAAGTTTGCTATTTTACCTATTGTAGGAAGAAAGTTAAAAATTGTACAAGATGAGTATGCAGATCCTGATCAAGGCACTGGCGCTGTCAAAATTACTCCAGCACACGATTTTAACGATTTTGATGTCGGAAAAAGGCAAAATTTACAAAAGATTAATATTTTTACAGATGATGGGAAAATAAATACAAATGCTCCTAGCGAATTTATAGGTTTGGACAGATTTGAAGCTAGAAAAAAAATTTTACTAAAATTAACGGAACTAGAAGTTTTAGTTAAAGAGGAAAGCATAAAAAACAAAATTCCATTTGGCGATAGATCTAATTCAATAATAGAACCTTATTTGACAGAACAATGGTTTGTTGATGCAAAAAAACTTTCAATTAAAGCAAAAAAAATAGTCAAAAATAAAAAAACAAATTTTTTTCCTAATAATTGGTCAAAGACCTACTTTCAATGGATGAACAATATCGAACCCTGGTGTATTTCTAGGCAGCTATGGTGGGGACACCAGATACCAGCTTGGTATGGTCCAGATAAAAAAATTTTTGTAGCAGAGAATGAAAAAAGAGCTTTATTAAATGCTAAAAAGTTTTATAAAAAAAAAGTAAAATTGATTCAAGATCAAGATGTTCTAGATACTTGGTTTTCTTCTGGTCTCTGGCCCTTTGCTACACTTGGTTGGCCAAATTCAAATTATTATCTTAAGAGATTTTATCCTACTTCAGTTCTAGTAACTGGATTTGACATTATATTCTTTTGGGTAGCAAGAATGATGATGTTAGGTATGGAATTTTTAAATAAAGAACCATTTAAAGAAATTTATGTTCATGCCCTTGTGAGAGATGAAAAAGGACAAAAAATGTCAAAATCAAAAGGAAATGTTATAGATCCTCTAAAATTAATAGAGAGTTATAGTGCTGACGCGTTGCGATTTACTTTATTATCAATGGCGTCACCTGGTAGAGATGTTAAATTATCTGAGCAAAGAGTTAAGGGCTATAGAAATTTTTTAACGAAAATATGGAATGCAAACAATTTTTTAAAAAAAAATAATTGTGATTTTAAAATGGAAATTAGCCCTAAAAAACTATCTTTAAATATTAATAAGTGGATATACTTTGAACTTAATAATACCAAAGCTTTGGTTGAGAAACATATAAAACATTACAGATTTGATGAGGCTTCTAGGATAATTTATAAATTTGTTTGGAATAGTTATTGTGATTGGTATCTAGAGTTTTCAAAAACAATCTTATTTTCCAAAAATAAAAAACATATTAAAGAAGTAAGAACCACATCTAGTTTTATATTTAAACAAATTTTAATTCTTTTACATCCTTTTATCCCATTCATAACTGAGGAGCTGTGGCTTAAAAATAAGTTAGGGAACAAAAAAAACAAATATTTAATGTACACGCCTTGGATTAAAGATAAAAAAATTAAAAAGGACCAAGAAAGCATCAATGTAGAAAAGTTAATTGAAATTATTTCTAAAATCAGATCATTTAAGAACGAACTTAATGTTAGTCCAGGATCTTTCATAGATATTTCTATACAAAGTGTAAGTAAAAATAGACAAAAATTAATTTTAAAAAATGAAGTTGTTTTAAAAAAAATAGGTAGAATTAATTCAATTATTACAAAAGATTCTTATAAAGAGTCTGCTAATTTGGTTATTTCTGGTGAAATATACAAAGTTTATTTTGATAAAAATATTGATCTTAGTGTTATAAAAGATAATTTGATGAAAAAGCAAGGTAAACTCTTAAAAGATTTAGAAATTACAAGTAAAAAATTAGATAATAAAAGCTTTATAGAAAAAGCACCAAGACATATTGTCGAACAAGAAAAAAATATCTATAATGAATTAAAAAGAGATATTGATAAGATAAAATTAACAATTAAAAGCTTTAAATGAATAAATTTAATAAAAAAAAATTACCTAGTAGACACACCTCGTTAGGACCAGACAAAGCACCACAAAGATCTTTTTACTATGCAATGAAAATGACAGAAAAAGATGTTGCAAAACCTTTTGTAGGCGTCGTATCAACCTGGAATGAAGCTGCCCCATGTAACATCGCACTTATGCGACAGGCTCAATCTGTAAAAAAAGGAGTAAAATTTTCAGGAGGTACACCAAGAGAATTTTGCACAATAACAGTAACTGATGGTATCGCTATGGGGCACGAAGGCATGAAATCATCTTTAGTCTCTAGAGATGTAATTGCTGACTCTGCGGAACTTACTGTAAGGGGGCATTGCTATGATGCTCTAGTGGGTATAGCTGGTTGTGACAAATCATTACCTGGTTTAATGATGGCCATGCTTAGATTAAATGTTCCAAGCGTTTTTATTTATGGAGGCTCAATTCTTCCTGGAAGATTTAATGGAAAAGATGTCACTGTTCTGGATGTGTTTGAAGGAGTAGGAAAATATTCATCTGGAAAAATTTCACAACACGCTTTACGTAAACTAGAGTTAAAAGCCTGTCCAAGTGCCGGAGCTTGCGGCGGTCAGTTCACTGCTAATACTATGGCATGTGTTTCAGAAGCTATTGGCTTAGCATTACCTTATTCTGCTGGAACACCAGCACCTTATATTCAAAGAGATAAATATGCTCTACAAAGTGGTAAAGCAGTTATGAATTTATTAAAGAAAAATATAAGACCTAGAGATATTGTAACTAGAAAAGCATTGGAAAATGCAGCAACAATTGTTGCTGCTACAGGAGGCTCCACAAATGCTGCTTTACATTTACCAGCTCTTGCAAATGAAATAGGAATTAAATTTGATTTAATGGATGTGGCTAAAATTTTCAAAAAAACGCCCTATTTGGCAGATCTTAAACCAGGAGGTAGATATGTTGCTAAAGATATGTGGAAAGCTGGTGGTGTACCTATGTTATTAAAAACTTTATTAGATGGGGGATATATACATGGCAATTGTTTAACAGTTACGGGCAAAACCATGAAAGAAAATTTAAGAAAAATAAAATTTAATGATAAACAAAAAGTAATGAGAAAATATGATAACCCATTATCTAATGATGGCGGTGTTGTTGGATTGAAAGGAAATCTTGCTCCTCAAGGAGCAATTGTAAAAGTTGCAGGGCTAAAAAAACTTCAGTTTACTGGTAGAGCGAGGTGTTTCGATACTGAAGAGTCCGCCTATAAAGCTGTTTTAAAAAGAAAATATAAAGATGGAGATATTATTGTAATTAGATACGAGGGACCAAAAGGAGGTCCAGGCATGCGAGAAATGCTACAAACAACCGGAGCAATTTATGGCCAAGGAAAAGGAGAAAAAGTTGCACTTATTACTGATGGAAGATTTTCAGGAGCTACAAGAGGGTTTTGTATTGGACACGTAGGTCCCGAAGCATCCGTGGGTGGACCAATAGCTTTACTAAAGAATGGAGATCAAATTCATATCGATGCAAAAAAAGGGACAATTAATGTCAAAGTTTCAAAAAAAGAATTGATAAAAAGAAGAAAAAAATGGAAACCAAAAAAAATTAATTTTGGAAACGGAACACTTTGGAAGTATGCCCAAACAGTTGGTCCAGCTTATCTCGGAGCCTCTACTCATCCTGGTGGAAAAGAAGAAGTTAAGTGTTACGCAGATATTTAAATGAAAATTAGACCCGTTATTTTATGCGGAGGTGCCGGAACTAGATTATGGCCTGAAACAAAACATAATACTCCAAAACAATTTATTGATTTTGGCGGGTGGTGCCTATTTGATAAGACGCTGGAAAGAATAAAAAGTAATATTTACACAGATCCAACAATAATAACAAATGAGAAATATTTTAATATTGTAAAAAAATTTTTGCTTAAACATAAGTTCAAATGCTGTAACATAATTTTAGAACCAATTAAAAAAAATACTGGACCAGCAATTGCACTTTCTTTAAGCAACTCTATAGTAAGCCAGCCAACAGTTATATTCCCATCAGACCATCTAATTGAGGACTTTAAAAATTTTAATAAAAAATTAGAGTCCTATAAAAAATTATTAAGACAAAAAAATTCTTGGAATAAAAAAGACATATTTATTTTTGGTATCAAACCTGAATATCCTTCTACTCAATATGGATATTTTTTAACAAAAAAAAAGATAAATGGAAAAAATCTAATATCCAAATTTATCGAAAAACCCAAGTTACAAATTGCAAAAAAAATTATTAATCGAGGAGGTTATTGGAATTCAGGAATTCTTTTTGCAACGAATGAAGCTTTTTACAATAGCTTTATGTATAGTGATGTGAATCTTGATTTTTGCTTTCATTCACTTGATAAAGGAAAAGAAAAGTCTGTTAAAAACGGCTATGTATCGTTAGCTAATAAAAAAATATTTTCAAAAGTTAAAAGTGTATCCTTCGATTATGCAGTTTTAGAAAAACATAATCATGTTAATGGTATTAAACTCAACGTTAATTGGTCTGACTTAGGAAATTGGTTTGAAATATTAAAAGTTTTTAATAATTATAAAACTAAATATTTTAAAAAAAAAAATCTATATAATAGACCTTGGGGTTATTATGTAAATTTACACCGTGGCAAAGGCTTTCTAATTAAAGAACTTGTAATTAAAAAAGGAGGCGTACTAAGTTTGCAAAAACACCATTATAGATCTGAAAGGTGGTTAGTTACTCAAGGAAAAGCTAAAATAACACTTAATAATAAAATAATTTATAAAAAGAAAAATGAAACAATTGAAATTCCAAAAGGCACCATTCATAGAATTGAAAATGATTCTCGCAAGGTTTTAAAAATTATGGAAGCTCAGCTTGGTTCAATTTTAAAAGAAACAGATATAATTCGTTTTAAAGATATATACGGTAGAGTTAAATAATTTCTAATTCTATTGGAGTATGATCTGAAGGTTTTACCTTTGATCTTGGTTTTTTATTGATGCTTATAGATTTGAGATTTTTTAAAGTATTATTAGAAGCTAAAAAGTGATCTATTCGCATCCCATAATTCTTTTGCCATGATCCAGCAAAATAATCCCAGAAAGTATATTCTTTTTTATTCTTGTTAAAATATCTATAAACATCGACAAATCCTAAGTTAATTAATTCTCTATATTTCTTTCTTATTTCAAGTTTAAATAAAGCATCATTTTCGTACCTCTTTGAATCGTACACATCTATCTCCTCAGGTATAATGTTAAAGTCGCCTGAAATAATTAAGTTATCATTACTTCTTATTTCTTTTCTTATTTTATTTATGAATAAGTCTAGCCAATTTTTTTTATAAATATATTTATCAGTATTGATTGGATTTCCGTTTGGAACATAAATATTAATAATTTTGAAGTTATTTTTTTTTATTTTAACTTCGCCACTAATTATACGAGATTGTTTTAATTTATCATCGATAAATCCAGTCTCAATATTTGAGATCTTTAATTTTGATAAAAAAGCTACCCCATTGTAACTTTTTTGTCCAAAAACATAAGAGTCGTATCCCGCAATTTTAAATTGATCTTTTGGAAAATTTATTTCTTGGGTTTTGATTTCTTGAAGCAATAAAATATCTGGTTTAAATTCCTTAATATAACTTAAAATATTTTCAACTCTTGCTCTTACAGAATTTACGTTCCATGATATTATTTTCATTAAACAGAGAAGGATAGACCACAACCGCATGACGAAGTCGCCTTAGGATTATTTATAACGAAAGAACTACCTACCATTTCTTCTTTATAATCAACTACTGAACCACTAATAAGATTTAACGAATTTTTATCAATAATTGTTTTATTGAAAACTACATCTTCTTTTTCAATTTTATTATCAAAAGTGAAGTTATATTTAAAACCAGAACAACCTCCACCCTCAACTGAAATTCTGAAATATTTATTAAGGCCTTCATTTAAAACTATTTTTTCTATTTGTTTTAAGGCGCTATCTGTAAATTCTATTTTTTTTTCCATATCCATAAAATATGTAGTATACATTTTAAGTTCAATTTATGCAAAAAAATTCAAAAACTGGCTATTTAAAATTATCAATTCCAATTAAATCAGCCAAAAGAATTTATCCTGAAAAAGCTAGTTTAATTAGAAATCATTATCAAAGAGACCGAGACAGAATTATACATTGTACAGCTTTTAGAAGATTGAAGCATAAAACTCAAGTTTTCGTTAATACAACAGGAGATCATTATAGAACCCGAATTACCCACTCTTTAGAGGTCTCACAAATAGCTCGAACACTTGCTAAAATTTTTAGATTAAATGAGGATCTTTGTGAAAGTTTAAGTTTAGCTCACGATCTTGGACACTCACCATTTGGCCATGCCGGTGAAGAGGCATTAAACGAAAGTATGAATCTATATGGAGGGTTTGATCATAATATCCAAACTTTAAGAATTGTAACATTTTTGGAAAATAAATATTATAATTTTAAAGGCTTAAACTTATGTGTTGAAACTTTAGATGGGTTGGTGAAACATAACGGTCCTATTAATGATACTAAAAATATAGATAATATTTTAGGAAAAAATATATTTAAGAATAAAATAAAGTTTAAAAAAAAACCATCATTAGAATCCCAAGTTGCTTCAATATCTGACGATATAGCATATAATAGTCATGATTTAGAAGACGGTATTAAAGCCAATCTATTTAGAATAGAAGATTTACATGGGATACCTGTTCTTTCCGATATAATTTATAAGCATAAAAAAAAACTCAAAGCAGACAATAAGGTGTTAGTCTTACATCAAATTGTTAGAGATATGATTAATGAGATGGTCAAGGATATAGTTATTAACACAAAAAAAAATTTGAGAGATCAAGGAATTCATAATAGAAATGATGTTTATAAAGCCAAATATCCCTTAGTATGTTTTTCAGAAAAAATGTATGAATTCGACATTTCTATAAAAGAATTTCTAACAGAAAAAATGTATTATAATCAATCCGTATTAAATAAAGCAAAAAAAGGAATGTTAATTATATCTAAATTGTTTGAATTGATTAATAAAAAACCAAAAAAGTTTTTAAATAAAAAACACATAAACTTTAATAAAAAAGAAAGATCGGTTTGTGATTTTATCGCTGGAATGACAGATAGGTACGCAATCAATTTATTTAATGCAATAAAATGAATATATTTGAAAATTATCTAAAGATAACCAAACAAATTATTTTGCGAAACAGCAAAGAACTAAATATTGAAAAGAATTTTAATTACGACGGTATAATTATTGAAATTCCACCTGTAGAATATAATTTTGATTTATCGACAAATATTGCAATGATTTTAGCAAAGAAAACGAAAAAAAATCCTAAAATAATTGCAGAAAAGATAAAAAGTTATTTATTTGCTGATTGTAAGGATTTTAAAAAAATAGAAATAGCTGGCCCTGGTTTTTTAAACATTAAACTCACGGATAGTTCTTTGCAAAAAACTATTTTAAAAATTTATAAAAATAAGATTTCATATGGATCTAAAAGAACAAAAAAAAAATATAATATAGAATTTGTATCTGCTAATCCCACTGGCCCTATGCATGTTGGCCATTGCAGAGGAGCTATATTTGGAGATGTTTTAGCAAATTTACTAAAATTTAATGGAAACTCAGTAACCAAAGAATATTATATTAATGATTATGGAAGCCAAATAGAAAATTTTGTAAAATCAGTTTTTTTAAGATTAAGAGAAATTAAATATAAAGAAAAATTTAAATTAGATAAAGACCTTTATCCAGGTACCTATATAATAGACATTGCAAAGAATATTTTGAAAGATGATCCTAATATTATTTTAACTGATTTCAAAAAAATTTTTAACAAATTAAAAAAAAATTCACTTCATTATTCAATGAATTTAATTAAGCATGATCTAAAAAATCTTGGTATTAAACATGATAATTTTTTTTCAGAAACAAATTTAATCAAAAATAATACAGTTAAAAAAACTGTTGAAAAATTAAAAAAAAACAAGTTTGTTGAAGAGGGTTTCTTGAAACCACCAAAGGGAAATGAAAGCAGGGAATGGAAAAAAACAAAAAAATTATTATTTAAATCAAGTTCTTTTGGAGATGATACTGATAGATCTTTACAAAAAGAAGATGGTAGCTGGACTTATTTTGCAAATGATGTTGCTTATCATGCTGATAAAATCTCAAGAAAGTATGATCACTTAGTAAATATATTAGGAGCGGATCATACTGGATATATTAAAAGAATTACAGCAGCTGTGTCTGCTTTATCTAAAGATAAAGTTTTATTAAAATGTAAGGTTTGTCAATTAGTAAAACTATACAAAGGCGGAGAACCATTTAAAATGTCTAAACGATCAGGTGATTTTATAACTGCAAATGATTTGCTAAATGAAGTAGACAAAGACTCCATAAGATTTATGATGTTAAGCAGAAGCAATGAGGTCGAGTTAGATTTTGATTTTGATAAGATATTAGAAAAAACTAAAGACAACCCAGTATTTTATGTTCAATATTGTTATGCTAGAATTAATTCATTATTTAGAACATTAAATATTAATATAGAAGATAATATTCATATAGATAAAACTAAATTTCATTTAAATGATTATGAGAATAAAATTTTAAGAAAAATATTTGAGTGGCCTAAGGTTATTGAAACCGCATCTTATAAATACGAACCACATAGAATTGCTTTTTACCTTTACGATTTATCCACTTTATTTCATTCTTACTGGAGCAAAGGAAATGAAAATGAAGACTACAAGTTCATAGTTAATGGCAAAGTTAAAAATATTAATACATTAGCTATCATAAAGCTTGTTACAATAGTAGTTGAAAACGGCATGAAAATTTTAGGTGTTTCATTACCTAAAAAAATGTGATGATTAAAAATATTTTTTTATTTTCAATTTTATCTATAACTTTTTTATTTTTTTATTTAATCTTTACTAAATATACTTCAAATGAAAATATTAAAAAAATAAACCTTAATAGATTAAATATTGAGAAAAAATTTGAGGATAAATATTCAGAATTACCTAAATTAGAAAATGATACAAATAATGTTATAGAATTTAATTCAGGTTTTAATACAGAAAATAAAACTAAAAGAAACTTTTGGGATTTGATTAAAAATAATGATTAAAAAAAAAGCTATAATTATAAGTATAGCTGGTACAATTTTAACTAGTAAAGAAAAGAATTTAATAATTAAAGGAAAACCCTGGGGTATAATTCTTTTTAAGAGAAATATTTCAACCTTTAATCAAACAAAAAAATTAATTTATTCAATAAGATCTGCAGTCAAAGACAGAAAATATCCTGTGCTTATAGATGAGGAAGGCGGTAAAATTTCAAGACTATCAAATTTTTTTGATAATTCTGCATATTCACAAAAATTCTTTGGTGATCTGTATAAAAAGAATAAAAAATTTTCAAAATTAGTATATGAAAATTATCTTTATTCTATGTGCAGCATTCTTAAAGGTTTAGGAATTAATATTAATACTGTACCAGTTATGGATACATTATTAAAAAATACTAGTACTTTCATTTCTAACAGAAGTTATTCTTGTGATTTAAAGACAATAAAGTTCTTAGGTTCTTTGTGTGAATCAATTTATAAAAAAAATAAAATTGCAACAGTCGTTAAACATATTCCTGGTCATGGTAGAACATCTAGTGACAGTCACTTAGTTTTACCAGTAATTAAAGATAGTTATAAAAAACTACTCAAATCAGATTTTGCTTGTTTTAAGGGATGCAAATCACTTTTTGCTATGACTGCACATATTCTATTTAAAAATATTGATAATACTGAGCCAGCTACTCATTCTAGTAAAATAATTAATGAGATCATCAGGAAAAAAATAGGTTTTAAGGGTATTTTAATTTCTGACGATATTTCAATGCGAGCCTTAAAAAATGATTTAATAACTAATGCAAAAAAGGCCCTATCTTCAGGTTGCAATTTAGTATTACACTGTTCAGGTGATTATAGAGAAACATACAAACTACTCAAAGAAATGCCTTATATAGACAAGTTTACTCTAAAAAAAACATCAGAATTTTATAAGTTTTTAAGTTAGAATAAAATATGGAATCAAAATTAGACAAAACCCTGTCGGTAGATATTCCTAATTACTCGGGACCTCTAGAAGTTTTATTAGATTTAGCAAAATCTCAAAAAGTTGATTTGGCTAAAATTTCCATAACAAAATTAGCTGATCAATTTTTAAAATATATTAAAGATAAAGCTGATAAATTAAATTTGGAAACCGCATCGGAATTTTTATTAATGGCTACTTGGTTGGCTTATCTAAAATCAAAATTACTTTTACCAGAAGATGAAAATGATGATTTTAAAGCACTTGAAGTTGCAGAAAAGTTAAAACTTCAATTAAAGAAACTGGAATTAATAAGATTATTATCTGATCAAATGCTTCGAAGAAAAAGAATTGGAGTTAATATATTTTATAGGGGGATGAAAGGTGGAATACGTTCTATTAAAACACCTATTTATGATGTAAGCCTTTTTGAACTTTTAAAAACCTACTCATCTTTAAAAATGGCAAGGGCCTTCAAAACAATAAATATACCTAAATTACCAGTTTTGACTGCCGAAGATGGTATTAAGCAAATTAGAGATAATTTAAATAAGATTAAAGATTGGAGACAAATAGAGGATTTAATCCCTTTAGATTACTATAAAAATAAAAAACTTAAAAGAACTGGTCTAACAGGTATTTTCGCTGCAAGTTTGGAACTTTCAAAACAAGGAATTATCAGTATTAGACAAAAAAAAATTTTTGATCAATTATTAATTAAAAAATTAAATTAAATGAAAAACTCGAATAAAAAAGACAGTAAAATTATAAATTTTCCTAGAAGTATTTCTAAAATCGAGAGACAAATAGAAGCTATTTTATTTGCTGCCGAAGAACCTCTGGATATACAAACAATTGAAGACAGAATAAAAGTTAGTACAAATGTAAAAAAAGCACTAGAAAATTTACAAGCTGATTACAAAAATCGAGGTATAAATTTGTTTTGCTTTAAGGAGAAGTGGTCTTTTAGAACTGCAGAAGATTTATCTAAATTAATGTCTTTGCAAAAATCAACTCAAAGAAAACTTTCTAAAGCAACTATCGAGACTCTGGCTATCATTGTTTACCATCAACCTGTCACTAGATCTGAAATTGAGGAAATAAGAGGGGTAGCTTTTGCAACTAACACTCTTGAAATATTACTTGAATTAGATTGGGTGAGACCTGCAGGAAGAAAAGATGTTCCTGGTAAACCTATTCAATATGCAACAACTGAAAACTTCTTAAGGCATTTCAATATACAAAAATTATCGGACCTTCCAACAGTGGAGGAATTAAGTTCAGCTGGATTAATTGATAGTTCAAGCATTAATTCATCAATTTTTGGTACCGGCAAGTTTTACAAAGAGTATTCTGAGAGCAAAAAAGATGATATTTACTCTGAAATAGACAAGGCTATTGATCAAACCCCCGAATCTGACAATTAAATTATTTGTTTAAATAGATTAATTGTATATATTGGTGAGCATGTTTCCAAGTGCTTGGCAAATAGCTGTTGTAGTAATCCTAATCATACTATTGTTTGGGAGAGGGAAAATTTCGGGTCTAATGAGCGATTTAGCAAAAGGGATTAAAAGTTTTAAAAAAGGTATGTCGGATAATTCTGATTCTTCAAATCAAGACTCGGACAATAAAGACGAAAAAGACAATTCAAGTAATAATTAATACTAATGCCACAAATAGGTTGGTTCGAATTACTTATCATAGTAATAATCGCTATTCTTGTTATAGGTCCTAAAGAATTCCCAATAGTTTTAAGAAAGGTTGGCAACTGGGTAGGGTCTATAAAGAAATATTTCTCTGAAATGCAAAACAGTATGAGCGAGATAACAAAAATTGGAGATAATATTTCTGAAGAAAAAAATATAACTGACAAAGATGAGAAAAAAGATGACGAATAAAAGAAAAGAACAAACCGGAACTTTTGTTAGTCATCTAACTGAACTTAGATCAAGGTTAATTAAATCGTTCATTTTTTTACTATTGGCTTTTGTTATTTGTTATATTTTTTCTGCTGAAATTTATAATTTTTTAGTAAAGCCTTACTCGAATGCAATAATTGACAACAACTTAGACAGAAGATTGATCTTTACTGCTTTGCATGAGGCTTTTTTAACTTATTTGAAAGTAGCTTTTTTTGCTTCTTTTTTTATAACAAGTCCGATTTTTTTAACACAGATATGGAAATTTGTTGCGCCAGGATTATACAAAAATGAGAAAAGTGCTTTGCTACCATATTTAATTGCAACTCCAGTTCTTTTTATTTTTGGTGGATTGCTTGTTTACTATCTTGTCATGCCATTAGCTATAAAATTTTTTTTAAGTTTTGAGTCAGCAGGAGACGCAAGTTCAATAGCAATTCAATTGGAGGCTAAAGTAAATGAATATTTATCATTAATAATGAGATTAATTTTTGCTTTTGGAATAAGTTTTCAACTTCCAGTAGTTTTAAGTTTATTGGCTAGGGTAGGTTTCATTGACTCTGAATACTTAAAAACTAGAAGAAAATATGTAATAGTAATAATGTTCGCATTAGCTGCTATTTTAACTCCTCCAGATCCTATTACTCAGATAGGTTTAGCTTTACCTCTACTTATCTTATATGAATTATCAATACTTACAGTTAAAATGATTGAAAAAAAGAAAGATGCATAATTTAAAAGATATACGAAAAGATTTTACCCTTTTTAAAAAAAAGATTGAGGAAAGAAACGTAAAAGTAAATTTTGATAATATAAATAAATTAGACAAAAAAAACAGAGAATTAATTCAAAAAAAAGAGTCTCTTGAAAATAAAAAAAAAGAATTATCAAAGACCAAAAATGAAAAAAACTTTAAAGATTCAAAGTTATTATCAGATGAAATTAATAAAATTTCTCTTGAGCAAAAAAAAATCAATAATGAACTTCATAATATAATAAAAAACTTACCAAATATTGCCCTAAATGATGTTCCTATTGGAAATGATGAAACTTCAAACAAGGTTATTAGAAAAGAGGGAAAAATAAAAGAATTTAATTTTAAAATAAAATCTCATTTTGAGCTGGGAGAAAAGGAAGACAAAATGGATTTTAAAACTGCTTCTAAGTTATCAGGATCGAGATTTGTTATTTTAAAAGATAAATTGGCTCTTTTAGAACGTGCGCTCATAAATTTCATGTTGGATGTGCATACTAATAAATTCAAATATACTGAAATTTCTCCTCCCCTAATTGTCACAGAAGATTCAATGTTTGGCACTGGTCAACTACCTAAATTTGAAGAAGATCAATTTGAAATTAAACTTGAAAATGCTGATATAAGGAAATTTTTAATACCTACAGCTGAAGTTTCTTTAACAAATTTAGTTAGAGAAAGTGTAGTTGACTTAAAAAAATTGCCCATAAGGTATGTAGCAGCAACTCCATGTTTTAGAAAAGAAGCTGGGTCCTACGGCAAAGACACTAAGGGCATTATGAGGCAACATCAATTTTATAAAGTTGAGTTAGTGAGCATAGTAGAACCCCAGTTATGTGACGATGAACTAAATAGAATGTTGGGTTGTGCTGAAGAAATTTTAAAACAATTAAATATACCGTACCAAGTAGTTTTACTATCATCTGGAGACATGGGATTTAGTGCAGAGAAAACTTTTGATATAGAGGTTTGGATTCCTTATGAAAAAAAATATAGAGAAATATCTAGTTGCTCATCTTGTGGAAAATTTCAAGCTAGAAGAATGAGTGCTAAATATAAATCAGACAAGGGATTAGATTTCGTAGGTACGTTAAATGGCTCAGGGTTGGCAGTTGGTAGATTGCTTATTGCCCTGATAGAAAACAATCAAAATAATGATGGCACAGTTTCTGTTCCAGAAGCTCTAAAAAAATACATGAATAACTTGGAAAAAATATAATTAATATTTATAAGTATTTTCTTGTTAAAATAACTTATATATTATATTTATTCATCTAATTATGAACGGTCAATTTGCACAATTTATTCCATTAATACTGATATTTGTGATTTTTTACTTTTTTTTGATTAGACCTCAACAAAAAAGAGTTAAAGAACATAAAGAAATGGTTCAGTCTTTAAAAAGAGGAGACGAAGTTATTACTTCTGGCGGAATCATAGGAATAGTAGATAGAATAATGGAAGACGATAGAATAGAAGTTACAATTGGTGGAGATGTTAAAGTTCAAATAATTAAATCTACAATAACTAGTTTGCTAAAAAAAGAAGTCAAAAAATAATTTCTTTGTGTTAAATTTTTCGAAGATAAAAGTTGTTTTAATATATCTTTTACTTTTAATTCTAACTTTTTTTTCCTTTTTGAACTTACAAAAAGATAATTTTTTAGATAAAAAAGTTAATCTTGGATTAGATTTACAAGGAGGCTCATATCTTTTGCTCGAGATAGATACTGAACCATTAATCAATGAGCGATTACAAAGCAAAGTAATACCAATTAAAAAGTTTCTTAATAAAAATTCTATTACCTTTGATAATTTTATAGTAAATAAAAAAGCTATCACTTTTAAAATTAATTCAAATAAACACTCAAATTTTGAAAGATTATTTCTTTCTAAGAAAGATAATGAAATTAATAATTTCATACCGAAGTATAATACCTTTGAATTAGTTCATACCAATGACAACGGAAAGATTAATATTTCTTTTTCAAAATATGGAATTTTAAATATTAACAATGCAGCATTAAATCAATCAATAGAAATTGTTAGAAAAAGAATTGATGATCTTGGAACTAAGGAACCTTCAATTTTACAAAGGGGTGAGAAAAGAATTTTGGTTGAATTACCAGGAATTAAAGACCCTGAACGTATAAAGACTTTACTAGGCAAAACTGCTAAATTACATTTTAGGTTAGTCTCGGACAAAAGCAATGAATTTGGCTTCGACAAATTAATTTCTGAAGACGGGGAAGAATTAATAATAAATAAAAGAATTGTTTTCAGCGGCGAAAATCTTATAGATGCTCAACCCAGACTGGATAATCAATCTAATCAACCTGTTGTCTCATTCAAGTTGGATAGATTAGGAGCTCAAAGATTTGCTAAAACTACAACATCTAATATCGGCAAAAGATTAGCTATCGTCTTAGATGATAATGTCATAAGTGCACCTCAAATTAGGGAGGCAATAACTGGGGGAACTGGAATAATTTCAGGAAGTTTTACCTTTCAAGAAGCCACAGATTTAGCTTTACTATTACGATCTGGCGCTCTTCCTACTCCTTTAAATATTGTGGAAGAGCGTACTGTTGGCCCAGATCTTGGACAAGATTCAATTAATTCTGGTGCAATATCATTAATTATAGGTTTTTTTCTAGTGATAGTATTTATGTTATTTAAATATAAATATTTTGGTTTAATAGCAAATTTTTCATTAATTGCTAACTTATTAATGCTTGTGGGTCTCTTAACTGTTTTAGAGGCAACATTAACTTTACCAGGTATTGCTGGAATAATTTTAACAGTAGGTATGGCAGTTGACTCTAATGTTTTAATTTTTGAACGTATTAGGGAAGAGTTAAAAACTGAAAAATCAATTATTCATGCTTTTGATATGGGATACAAAAGGGCAAAAATAACTGTTTTAGACGCAAATATAACTACATTAATAGCAGCTGTTATTTTATTCATTTTTGGTTCAGGTCCGATAAAAGGTTTTGCTGTTACTTTAGGTATAGGAATTTTAACTACTTTATACTCTGCATATTTTATTGCCAGACATTTAACATCCTGGGTAGTTTTAAAAAACAAAGATGGGAAAATAAATTTATGATAAAAAAAGATTTTGATTTTTCATCACAGTTTAAAAAAGCTAATTTATTATCATTAACTATCTTTATATTGAGTATATTTTTTATTTTTTTTAAAGGTTTAAATTTTGGAATAGATTTTAAAGGTGGCACATTAATTGAACTTAGGATTGACAATAAAAATATTGGTATATCTGAAATAAGATCATCTTTCTCAAACCTCAACCTTGGTGATGTGAATATTAAAGAATTTGGAAAAAAAGGAGATTATTTAATCAAAATTGAGCAAACAGAAAATCAAAAAGCTGACTTTATCGCTAAATTAAAAAGCGATGTAAAGAAAAATTTACAGAGTGAAGTTAATTTTAGAAGAGTTGAAAATGTTGGTCCTAAAGTAAGTTCAGAGTTATTGCAATCAGGATTATTAGCCATATGTTTAGCTTTAGCTGCTATGTTATTTTATATCTGGATCAGATTTGAATGGCAGTTTAGTTTAGGTTCAATTATAGCTTTATTTCATGATGTAATTATTACAGTTGGAATTTTTTCTCTTTTATCCTTTGAGATTAATTTATCTATAATTGCAGCAGTTCTCACAATCGTAGGTTATTCTATGAACGATACTGTTGTAATTTATGATCGTATAAGAGAAAACTTATCGAAATTTACAAAATTAAATATAAATGAGATTTCAAATTTGTCTATTAATGAAACTTTATCAAGAACAATTATTACATCTATGACAACGTTATTGGCTTTATTCTCAATTTTCATCCTTGGCGGTGAAATTTTGAGGGGATTCTCTTTTGCAATGATTTTAGGAGTCATAATAGGAACATATTCCTCAATTTTTGTCGCTGCACCAATTTTAAAATTTTTAAAAGTAAATTCTAAAACTATGGAAAAAGAAGACGAAAAGATTGTACCTTAGATTTTTAATAAAGATTTTGAGCTATTACCATAGATAATAACATCGGAAATGAGAGCAACGTGTTTACTCTAGATGTTAACATAGCTATTTTAGCTGACTTAGCTTTTTGATCTTGATCAACTTGAACTATTCCTAGTGCTTTCTTTTGATTTGGCCAAATTATAAACCAAACGTTATATGCCATTATTAAACCAAGCCACATCCCAACACCAATCGCTGTATATTTTCCTCCTCCAGATCCAATTCCTAGAACCATTGCCTGGTGAACATATCCGTTTAAATAAGCTACCACTAATCCGGTGATGATAGTTGCAAAGGCTGCCCATCTAAACCAAAAAAGTACTGCGGGCGCTATAACTTTTCCAATAGCAGGTTTTTGCTCATCTGGAATTTTCGGCATACTTGGTATTTGAACAAAATTTAAATACCACAATAGACCTATCCACATTATCCCAGCTAGTACATGAAGGTATCTAAATAACCAACTCCAAAACAATCTATCAAAAGCCCATTCTCCACCTCCAAAAAAAAGCCCAACAAATAATAAAATAGCCAAAACCAAAGACAAATGAACTGTTTTAGACAGAGATTGTAATATGTTAATCATGATTCATTATACCATAAATATAAAAGTATTAAGCAGTTTTTTTCATGTTAGAATTGCCTAAAATCTGTTTGAGAAATTTTCCTGTAAAACTCTCCTCAATTTCAGCAACTTTTTCAGGTGTCCCTTCTGCAATAATTTTACCCCCATTTATACCTCCCTCTGGACCCATATCTATAATGTGATCAGCTGTTTTAATTACATCTAAATTATGCTCTATAACGACAACAGTATTGCCTGTATTGGTAAAAGCTTGAAGGATTTCTAAAAGTTTTTTGATATCATGAGAATGCAACCCTGTAGTAGGTTCATCTAAAATATACAATGTTCTCCCGGTCGGTCTTTTTGATAATTCTTTAGCTAATTTAATTCTTTGGGCTTCACCTCCAGAAAGTGTAGTAGCTTGTTGACCAATTTTCATATACCCAAGACCAACATGCTTTAATGTAATTAGTTTTGATTTTATTGATTGAATGTTTTCAAAAAACTCACAACCTTCATCAACAGTCATATCAAGCACATCTGCAATATTTTTGTTCTTAAATCTTATTTCTAGAGTTTCACGATTATATCTGGCTCCTTTACATGTATCACATGGTATAAAAACATCTGGCAAAAAATGCATTTCATATGTTATGACCCCATCTCCTTCGCAAGACTCACATCTGCCTCCTTTAACATTAAACGAATATCTTCCTACTTTATACCCTCTAGCTTTTGACTCAGGCAAAGATGCAAACCAATCTCTAATTGGTCCAAACGCTCCTGTATATGTTGCTGGATTAGATCGAGGTGTTCTTCCAATAGGCGATTGATCAATATCAATTATTTTATCTATTAGTTCAGTTCCTTTAAATCCTTTAAATGACTTCGGAATTTTTCTACTTTTATTTTTATTAAGAATTAAATTAAAAGCATTGTATAAAGTTTGTAGTATCAACGTAGACTTACCGCTTCCAGAAACACCAGTTACACAAGTAAAAGTTCCAACTGGAACTTTTAAATTTACATTTTTTAAATTATTTCCCGTAGCGCCATTAATTTCAATAAATCTTCCATTTTTTGCTAGCCTTCTTTTTCGTGGAAAAGATATAAATTTTTTACCTGATAAATAATTTCCTGTAATACTATTTTCATTATTAATTATCTCTTTGACACTACCCTCAGCTACAATTTGTCCACCTTGTAAACCCGCTTCAGGACCTATGTCGATTATATGATCTGCACTTTCCATGGTTTCAATATCGTGTTCAACGACAATAACCGTATTTCCTAAATCTCTAAGTTTTTTTAAAGCTTTAATTAATTTTTTATTATCTCTTTGGTGTAATCCAATAGAAGGTTCATCCAAAACGTAAAGCACTCCTGTTAAACCCGACCCTATTTGAGAGGCCAATCTAATTCTTTGTGCCTCACCACCTGATAATGTTCCTGATTCTCTAGACAACGTTAAATAATTTAATCCAACATTTAATAAAAAATTTAATCTTTCGTTTATTTCCTTTAAAATATGATGCGCTATTTTATTTTCTCTTTCTGTAAGAACGTCTTTTAAATTTTCAAACCATGATTGTGCTTCGTCTATCGCCATATTCGTTATTTCACTTATATTTAAAGAATTAATCTTTACACACAAGGCTTCATCTTTAAGTCTTTGCCCTTTGCATTTTTCACAACTCGACTCACTCTGATATTGAGATATTTCTTCTCTTTTCCATTCACTATCAGTTTCTAAAAATCTTCTTTCTAAATTATTAATTACTCCCTCGAACGTTTTTTTTGTTGAATATTTCTCATATCCATCATCATAATTAAATTTAATCTCTTCATCATCAGACCCAAATAAGATTACGTCTTGTATTTTTTTTGTCAATTTTTTCCATGGATCATCAAGTGAGAAACTATAATGTTTTGCCAATGAAGATAGAGTCTGTGCATAATATAGAGATGTAGATTTTGACCATGGAACAATAGCTCCATCCTGAAGACTTTTTTTAGTATCAGGTATTACTAAATTTTCGTCTACATTTAAGTTGTGACCTATACCTTCACATTCTTCGCATGCGCCATAAGGTGAATTAAATGAAAATAATCTAGGTTCTATTTCTTCAATTGTAAAGCCACTTTCTGGACAAGAAAATTTTGAGGAAAATAGTATGCTCTCTTTTTTTCTAAATTTTTTAGGCACAGTTTCATTTTCATATTCTACAATTAATAAGCCATTTGACAAATTAACCGCTGTTTCCACACTATCTGCTAGTCTATTACCGATTTTGTTATTCAATATTATTCTATCAACTATAATCGAAATATCGTGTTTTGTTTTTTTATTTAAATTTGGAAACTCATTTATATTTAAATATTTTCCATCAACTTTTATTTTCGAAAATCCTCTTTTTTTATAATTAAGTATTTCTTTTTTATACTCACCTTTTCTTCCTCGAACCACTGGTGCTAATAAATAAATAGTATTATTTTTTGGAAGTTTTTTTATTTTATCTACCATTTCACTAATAGATTGCGATACAATAGGCTTACCAGTAAATGGAGAATAGGGTATGCCAACTCTAGCAAATAGAACTCTCATGTAATCGTATATCTCTGTTACTGTTGCAACTGTAGATCTTGGATTTCTTGAGGTATTTTTTTGCTCAATTGATATAGCAGGACTTAATCCTTCAATTAAATCAACTTTTGGTTTTTTCATTTTGTCAAGAAACTGTCTTGCATATGCAGACAGACTTTCAACATATCTTCTTTGACCTTCTGCATAAATGGTGTCGAATGCTAAAGATGTTTTTCCTGATCCTGAAAGACCAGTTATTACAACCAATTTCTCCTTTGGAATTTCAAGAGAAATATTTTTTAAGTTGTGTTCTTTGGCCCCTTTTATAACGATTTTTTTCAACATGTTTTTATACCTCAAATAATAATGAGCTTATAATTATCATACAAATATGATATAAATATATTAACAATTAGACTATAAATCACTTATTAACTCTAAATATTATGGCTGGAAGTTTAAATAAAGTATTATTAATAGGTAGGTTGGGCGCAGATCCTGAGATTAAACAAATGGTTAATGGAAAAAATGTCGCAAGATTAAGCTTAGCTACCAGCCAATCGTGGAAGGACAAATCTACAGGAGAAAAAAAAGAAAAAACTGAGTGGCATAGAGTTGTTATATTTAATGAGGGCTTAGTTAATATTGTTCAACAATATTTAAAAAAAGGCGCTAACATTTATATAGAAGGTCAACTAGCTACAAGAAAATGGAAAGATGAAGCATCTGGTCAAGACAAATATTCTACCGAAATAGTCCTACAAGGGTATAATTCAAGTTTAACTATGTTGGACAGCAAGAGTAGAAATGAAAATTCAAATTTAGTAACTGAAAACAAAAGTGCCTTACCATCTGATAACAATATATCGCAAAAGAATGACGATTTAGATGATGAAATTCCATTTTAAAATTTATGGAAAAATCTATTATTCAAAAAAATAATTCATTAAAACCTATTTTTGTTCAAGATGAAATGAGTTCATCTTATTTATCATACGCAATGAGCGTAATTGTAAGCAGAGCTCTACCAGATGTAAGAGATGGTTTAAAACCAGTACATCGAAGAATTATATACGCAATGTACAAAGGTGGTTACGACTGGTCAAAACCTTTTAGAAAGTCTGCAAGAATAGTTGGAGATGTTATTGGTAAATATCATCCACATGGAGACCAGGCGGTATATGATGCTTTAGTTAGACTTGTTCAAGAATTTTCTATGAGCTTACCATTAATTGAAGGACAGGGAAATTTTGGTTCTATAGATGGAGATCCGCCAGCTGCAATGCGATATACTGAAACAAAACTAGCAAAAATAGCTAAACACTTAACAGAAGATTTAGAAAAAAATACGGTTAATTACAGAAATAATTACGATGAAACAGAGAGAGAACCTACAGTACTTCCGTCACAGTATCCTAATTTATTAGTTAACGGCGCTGGAGGAATAGCAGTTGGAATGGCAACTAGTATTCCGCCACATAATTTGAAAGAAATAATTAATGGTACGATAGCATATATCAATAATAAAGAAATAACTGTTTCTCAATTGATGAAGCATATACCTGGTCCTGACTTTCCCACTGGAGGTTTAATTATCGGTAGAGATATTATTAAACAGGGTTATACCAAAGGAAGAGGATCTTTTAAAATTAGAGGAGTAATAGAAGCTGAGGAAAAAAAAGGAGGGAGATCACTTCTTGTAATTAAATCAATTCCTTATCAGGTAAATAAATCAATCTTAAATGAACGTATAGCACAATTAGCTAGAGATAAAAAAATAGAGGGAATTAGGGATATTAGAGATGAGTCTAATCGAGAGGGAATCAGAGTAGTTCTTGAATTGAGAAGAGGAGTAGAACCAGAAACTATCAAAAGACAACTTTATAAATTTACAAGTATAGAAAGTTCATTTGGCTTTAATACTTTAGCAATTGTTGAAAATAAACCTAAAATTCTTAATTTAAAAGATTTTATATTAGAGTTTGTCAAATTTAGAGAAGAAACCACAGTCAAAAGAGTTAAGTACGATTTAAATAAAGCAGAACAGAGAGCACATATTCTAATTGGTTTAGCTACGGCAGTTGAAAATATTGACTCTATTATTAAAATAATCAAAAACTCTAAAGACACTTTAACAGCGAAGAAAAATTTATTAGAAAAAAAATGGAAAATTAAAAGAAGTGTAAAACTTGTTTCTTTGATTGAAAAGAAAAAAAATATATCTAGTTATCAACTTTCCAAGAATCAAGTTGATGCAATACTAGAATTAAGACTACAAAAATTGACAGCTTACGGCATTAATGAAATTGAATTAGAACTAAACGCATTATCAGAATCTATAAAAAATTTTAATAAAATTTTAAATTCAAAAAAAGAACTTAATAAACTTATCATATCTGAATTAGACAACATCAAATCAAAATATGGTGTAGATAGAAGAACAAAAATAATTGATGCAGTTCTTAACTATAATATTGAGGAGACAATTCAAAAAGAGTCAGTTGTTATAAATATAACAAAACAAGGTTATATTAAAAGAAGTGCACTTACCTCACTTAAAGCACAAAAAAGAGGCGGCAAAGGGAAAAAAGGTATCGTTACTAGAGATGAGGATTTTGTTGTTCAAATCTTCACCGCAAACACGCATACACCAGTTTTATTCTTCTCCACCCAAGGTCTTGCTTATAAAATTAAGGCATATAAAATTCCCGAGGGAACTGCTAATTCAAAGGGGAAATCAATATTCAATTTATTACCACTCAAAAGTCATCAGCAAATAAGTTCTATAATGCCTTTACCAGAGGATGAAAATGAATGGAAAAAACTAATGGTTATATTTGTTACCGCAAACGGGAATGTTAGAAAAAATTCGTTAGATGATTTTGCTAATATTAATGCTAATGGAAAAATTGCAATGAAATTAGAAGAAAATGATAAAATCGTTGGTGTTAAAATTTGTAAAGAAGACCAAGATATTATGTTAAGCACACAACATGGCAAATGTATTAGATTTATGTCAAAAAAACTTAGAGTTTTTAAGGGTCGTTCATCAAAAGGAATAAGAGGTATTAATTTGAAAGATGACGATAAAGTTATATCTTTGTCAATATTAGATAATCCAAAAATAGACAATAAAACCATTAAGAGGGATGAAAAAATTAAAAATGCTTTAAACAAATTTATATTATCAGTTACCGAAAATGGCTACGGTAAAAGATCTTCTTATATGGATTACAGAGTAACTAATAGAGGTGGTAAAGGTATTATAGGAATAATAAATTCTCCAAGAAATGGTAATGTCGCGTCCTCTTTAATAGTAGATGAAACGGATGATATAATACTTTCTACAGATAAAGGAAGCATTATGAGATGTGCAGTTAAAGAGATAAGGGTTGCAGGAAGAAATACACAAGGAGTTAGAATAAAAAAATTATCTGGTGAAGAAAAGGTTGTCTCAGTTATTAAAATAGATGATAATATTAAATAATTATGAGAACAGCTATTTATCCTGGAACTTTTGATCCTATAACAAATGGTCATATAGACGTAATTAGAAAATCTTTAAAAATTGTTGATCGACTTGTTGTCGCGACTACAATTAATATCCATAAAGATTATTTCTTTTCAATTGACGAAAGAATTACAATTATCAAAAATTCTTTATTTAAAGATCTTAAATTAAACAAAAAAAAGATTATAGTTATTCCTTTTGAAACTTTAACTATTCAACTTTGTAAAAAATTCAAGGCCTCGATAATAATAAGAGGCCTAAGAGCTGTATCAGATTTTGAATATGAATTTCAATTAGCTGGCATGAATAAGAAATTAGACAACAAGATTGAAACTATTTTTCTAATGTCAGATGTAGAAAATCAAATTATCTCATCCAAATTTGTTAAAGAAATCGCTAAACTTAATGGGAACGTTAATAAATTTTTAACTAGATCAGCTATAAAAGCGATTAGAAATAAATTAAAATGAAAAGAGTTATTTTTTGTTTTATACTATTTTTTTTTATAAATAATAATTTATATTCGGAGGAAAATAATATGATCTTAAAATTGAAAGATGGGGATGTTGAGATAGAACTTTACCCAAAGATAGCTCCTAACCATGTAAAAAGATTTAAAGACTTAGCCAATAGCGGTAAATATGATGGAGTAGTTTTTCATAGAGTCATTGATGGATTTATGGCTCAGACAGGTGACGTAAAATACGGAAATTCTAATAGTCCAGATTTTAATTTACAGTTAGCTGGTACAGGTGGTTCTGATTTGCCAGATCTAAAATCTGAATTTTCTGATATTCCTCATTCTAGAGGTGTATTGTCTGCTGCAAGGTCTCAAGATCCAAATAGTGCAAATAGTCAATTTTTTATTTGTTTTGAGTCCGCTCCTCATCTAGATAGACAATATACTGCATTCGGTAAGGTAGTTAAAGGAATGGAGTTTGTCGACAAAATCAAAAAAGGTGAGGGCGCTAACGGATCTGTAGATAATCCTGATAAAATAATTAGCATTAGATCAAAGTAATATTGATGCCAAATAAAAATTTTTCATTTGAGATTATATCTCAAAGTGAAAAAGCAAGACTAGGAAAAATAAAAACATCAAAAGGATTTATTGATACACCCTGCTTTATGCCGGTAGGAACCTTGGGAACTATCAAAGGTGTTTTTTTAGATGATTTATTAAATACTGGAACTCAAATTATTCTGGGTAATACATATCATTTGATGATAAGACCAGGAATAGATATTTTAGAAAAATTTAACGGTTTACATAGTTTTATAAATTGGCAAAAACCAATACTTACAGACTCTGGAGGTTTTCAAATTATGTCCTTATCTAAAATGAGAAAAATCGACAGGAACGTAGGCGCAATTTTTTCATCACATGTAGACGGCAAAAAAATTATTTTAAGCCCGGAAAAAAGTATTCAAATTCAAAAAAGTATTAATTCAGACATTATGATGGTCCTCGATGAATGTCCTGAATTAACATCCAACAAAAAAAAACTTTCAGAAGCAATCGAAACTTCAACGATTTGGGCCAAAAGATGCAAGGTAGAATTTGGAAACAATAAAGAAAAGGCTCTTTTTGGAATTATTCAAGGCGGACTTTATAAAGATTTAAGAATTGAAAGTCTAGAAAAATTAGAAAAAATTGAATTTGATGGTTATGCAATGGGAGGTCTTGCTGTTGGTGAAGGTCAAGACGAAATGTTTAAAATTTTAAATGAGACTGTACACTTAATGCCAAAAAATAAACCTAGGTATCTTATGGGCGTTGGAACTCCATCAGATATTTTAGGAGCAGTGAAATCTGGTATTGATATGTTTGATTGTGTAATGCCAACACGATCGGGTAGAACTGGATTAGCCTTTACATGGGAAGGAAAACTAAATTTAAAAAATTCTAAATTTCAATATGACAAATACCCACTGGATCATAAAAGCAAGATAAGAGATTTAAATATATATTCTAAAAGCTATTTAAATCATCTAATAAAATCAAATGAAATATTAGCTTCAATGATTATATCGTTGCATAATATAAATTTTTATCAAGAATTTATGAAACAAATTCGTACAGAAATTAAAAATGGTACTTTTAATAGTTTTTATGATAAATATATAAATGTTTTTAGTTAGTTAAAATTTTATTTGAAATTTAGATTTATTCAATATAGAAAAGTAAATTCTAGGGGGCCCTTAGCTCAGTTGGTAGAGCACCTCCCTTTTAAGGAGGGTGTCGATGGTTCGAGTCCATCAGGGCTCACCAATAAAATTATTAGACTTTTATTGGTGGGTATTTAATTATAATTTCATTAATCCAATTTTTTAAATTCGAAATTCTATTTTTGCTGGATGGATGCGTACTTAGAAATTGTGGAGGCTCTTTCCCTTTTTTAGCCTCTGACATTCTTTCCCATAGTTTAATTGACTCTCGTATATCATATCCTGCCAAAGATGAAAAAATTAAGCCCAAGTAATCAGCTTCTGTCTCTTGTTTTCTACCAAATGGATTCATTATCCCGATTTTAAATATGTCCAACCCGGTACTTTGACCGACTGTATTCCTGGTTCTGTTAATTGCTCCTCCAAGAAAAATATCAGCTATCTGGGTTCCAACTTGTATACTTAAAGCTTGACTTTGTCGCTCTATGGAATGTTTAGCGACCGCATGAGCAATTTCGTGTCCCATTACTGAAGCTAATCCATTTTTATTTTTTGTAACTTTAAGTATACCTGTATAAATTGCAATTTTACCTCCTGGCATGCACCAAGCATTTTTAACTTTGTCATTATCAACCAAAATATAATCCCATCCAAAATTCTTAGTAGGGTCCTCAATATTTCGTGAGTCAAAATATGCTGAAACTGAAGTTTCAATTTTTCCTCCAATTTGAATAATTTCATCTAACTGAGAACCTTTTGTTATTAGTTTATTTTTTAATTTAAATTTTTCATAAACAGCAGCAGCCTGTCTGTTTAAAGTAGCTTCGGGGAATATACTTAATTGTTTACGTTCGGTAATTGGAACAGTACTACAAGAAGGCAACGCTAGAGCACAACATCCACACCCAAATAATTCAAGAAATTTTCTTCTATTTATGTTATATTTCATTAACTTTAAGATTATATAATATATTTTTTTTTTGCAAATGCCAGAAAAGAGAAAAAAACAATCTATAATAGCTAGACTTCGGAACTATTTTTTTGCTGGTGCAGTTGTATCCATACCTATAGCCATTACTATCTATTTAACTATCTTTTTTATTAAAATATCTACCAAGATAGTACCAAAAGAAATTAACCCTAATCATTATTTACCTATAGATATACCAGGCGTTGAAATTTTAATTGCTATTTTTTTAATCACTTTTATCGGCTGGTTGTCTTTATCATTTTTAGGTAAAAAATTAATAGACAGTTTTAACAACCTATTAAAAAAAATACCAATACTAAGAACTATATATTCAGCAATATTACAAATGACAGAAAGTTTTGCCAAAAATAAAGAAAACAATAAAAGTGTTGTGTTAGTCGAATACCCTCGAAAAGATGTTTGGGCAGTTGGATTTGCAACGAAAGAGAATAAAGGACTTATAAAAAGAAAATTAAATAAAGATTTAATAAATGTATTTGTACCTACCACTCCAAATCCAACCAGCGGTTTTCTTTTAATGGTTCCAAAAAAAGATTTAATCTATCTCGACATATCTTTTGAAGAGGCTTCAAAATTTATAGTATCTGCTGGAACATCAGATCCATCATAATTAATTTCAAATTCATTTACAATTTCAGCTCGATCAAATAACTTTATCAAAAATTCAAATTTTTTAAAATTTTTATCATCAAATTCTATTTCTTTTATATTACTCTCAGCAATTTTAAATAAATCCTCATGATGTATAGGATCAGCAATTTTAAAATATTTAATGCCACTTTGTTGAAACCCTATAATATCGCCATAACCTCTTAATTTCATATCTTCATCAGCAATTAAAAAACCGTCATCAGTAGATTTTAAGATTTTTAATCTTTTAATTGCATTTTTAGATAAATTTTCTTTAAATAAGAGTATACAAGTACCATTTTTTTCTCCGCGTCCAACTCTACCTCTTAATTGATGTAGTTGAGATAATCCAAATTTATTAGAGTTTTCAATAATAATAAGATTTGCATTAGGAAAATCTATTCCAACTTCAATTACGGTAGTAGAAACCAATATATCAATTTTATTATTTAAAAATCTTTTAAGCACATTTTCTTTTTCATTTTTGTCTAAAGATCCATGTATCAAACCAACTCTATTTGGAAATTTCTTTTGTAGTAAATCGAATCTTTTGCTAACAGATGAATAATCTAAATTTTTAGATTCATCTATAAGAGGACAAACCCAGAAAACTTTATTTTTAATCTTTATTTGTTTTTGAATAAATTTCCACAATTCATTTATTTTGTTTTCGGGCTTACTTAAGGTTATAATTTTTCCTCTATTAACAGGTTTTTCTCTTATCTGTGAAATATCCATATCACCATAAATTGTTAACATCATAGTTCTAGGTATTGGCGTTGCTGACATGAGCAAAACATCACATTTATCTCCACCTTTCCCAGCTAATTTCATTCTTTGTCTAACACCAAACTTATGTTGTTCATCAATTATTATTAGTCCAAGATTATTAAACTTTATATTTTTCTGAAATAATGAGTGAGTTCCTATTATTAAATCTATCTTATTATTTTCTAAATCTTTAATTATTTGCTTTTTTTTAATTAATTCAGTTTTACCTATTAAGAGGGATGTTTTAATTTTAGTGTTTTTAAAAATCTTTTTTGCTAAATTATAATGTTGATTAGCTAATATCTCAGTTGGAGCCATCAATGCACATTGGAATTTAGATTCTATTACGTTTGCTATAGCTAATAACGAAACTATTGTTTTACCCGAACCAACATCTCCTTGTATTATTCTAAACATTCTATAGTTTGAATTTAAATCTTGCTCAATTTCTTGAATAGCCTTTTCTTGACTTTGCGTAAGTTTAAATGGCAACGCAGATACAATTTTTTTGTATATAGCTTTTTTAAAATTTTTTGGTTTTTTTTTGTTTTTTCTTATTTTTCTTCTGTTACTAGACATAACTAACATATGCGCAAAAATCTCATCATAAGCTAATCTTCTGTATGCTTCTGAGTTGATTTCATTATTAAAGTTTTGTTGATGTATTTTAGTCAATGAATCTTTCCAACTTGAAAATCTCATTTTTTTTAAGAAAGATTTATCATGCCACTCTTTTACAACAGGCATATTATTTAAAACTAACTCAATTATTTTCCTATAAGATTTTTCATTAATGCCATCAGTAAGAGAATATTTAGGTATCAATTTTTTTACATAGTCTACATTCTCAATGTTTGTCACATAATCAGGATTGGTTATTTGATATTTGTTTTTATAAAAGTTTATTTTTCCACTTATTATAACCCACTTATTTAAGGGGAGAATTTTTCGAATATAACCCTCTCTACTATTAAAATATATTAAATTTATTTCTCCAGTCTCATCCTTGCAAATAATTTTATTTGGTAGATTTCTTTTTCTGGGAAAATTATATTTAACTACTTTGACTTTTACTGTTAAAATTTTGCCAATTTCTAATTTATTAAGTGATACTAATTCACGCCTATCAGTAAACGAATAGGGCAAATTCCACAAAAGATCATTTACTTTCTCAATCTTTTTATTTTTAAGATATTGTGATAATTTTGGACCAACGCCGGGAAGAGCCGTTACATTTTTAAATAGATAGTTTTTTTTAACAAAATCCATTTATTAATATATATTATATTTTACAAATGAATAAATACGAAAATTTAAGAAAAAGATTGTTATACAGATCTTCTTATAGAGGTAAAAAAGAAATGGACATTTTACTTAGTTCTTTTGTTAAATATTATATAAATAAATTTTCTAAGGATGATTTAGATGAACTAGAAAAACTTCTAGATCATGAGGATGAAGTGATTCTTGATTTTTACCAAAATAATAGAAGTAATAAATTTTTTAAGGAAAGTAAAATTTCAAAGTTGCTTAAAGATTTCAAGATTTAATATATGGCGGAGAGGGTGGGATTCGAACCCACGAACGAGTTGCCCCGTTGCTGGTTTTCAAGACCAGTGCTTTCAACCGCTCAGCCACCTCTCCAACTTAAAGTGTAAAGTACTTTTAGTCGAATTTTTTGATTTTGGCTAATTTAAAATATAATATATAAAATTCAAAGATTTTATGCTGACAGTTGTCATTGTAGCTTTTAAGAGCAAACATTTATTAGAAAAGAGAATTCAAGAAATAGGAATACATGTACCTATTATAATTGTAGATAATTCTTTAGATAATAATAATAAAATATTATTAGAATCTAAATACAGCAATGTTAATGTAATTATTCCTGAAAAAAATTTTGGTTTTGGAAGAGCTTCTAATATTGGCTTAGATAGAGTCAAAACTCAATTTGCTTTTTTAACTCAGCCAGATTTATTATTAGAAGATGATTGTATTAATAAACTAATTGAATGCATTAAAAAATTTAAAGATTTTACTATACTGACACCATTAGACAAATCTAACAAAGATTTTGTGAATTATGAAATTTATAATAAATACGATGATCAATTAAGTAATAATATTTTTAATTTAGCAGAGGTTGATTATGTGGATTTATCATGGCTTATTAATTTGAAAAATTTTGATTATAACGATAGATGGGATGAAAACATTTTTTTATATTTTGAAGCCCCAGATTTTTGTAAAAGAATAAAAAAAAAATCAAAAAGGATATTTATTGCAAAAAACATAAACACATCTCACTTAGGCTCAAAGTCACATGAAGAAAAATATAATTTCGAAGCTTTATTAACAAGAAATTGGCACTATAATTGGAGTAAGTTTTACTATTTAAAAAAACATAACAATTATTTTTATGCACTTAAAAAAACAATATCATCCTTAATAAAAAATTTGAAAAAGTATTTAGCAGCTTTTTTTAAAAAAAACGGAAAAGATGAAAAAAAGTTAATTCTTGCAGAAATTAAAGGTCTTATTTCTTCCTATTTAAATACAACTTCTTATTATCGTCCTTATGAAAAATATAAGGATAAAGATATTTAATTTTGATAAGGTTAAATTATGGATGTTCAGTCAAAAAAAAAGAGTTTATGGGGGTCATTTAAAAACACTTATTTAAGACCTAAAAATTTAAAAAATTTTTGGAAAAATTTAAGAAAGGACAATTTATCTAAAGATTTAATTGATACTTTAAATTTATATATAAATTCGGAAAGCTATAAAATGTCATCTAAATATTGGAGACATTTAACAATAAATCAACTTGGACTTTTAGCCAATAAAAAATATAATGACAAGTCAAATCTAATAGCTCAAGAATACTTTACATTTTCTTACATAAACGACTCTTTAATTCAAGATACTTTCAACAATATTAAAAATAGCAAAATTAAAATAGATGTTAATTTATTTAAAAAACAAGATAATTTTACTATTTCTCAATCAATTAATCATAATATTATTCTACTAATGTTATATGAAAATATTAAAAACAAAAAAATCTTCAATCTTTTTAAATCGATAAAAAAAAACAACAATCCAGATATTAAAACACCTTCTTTAAATATAAATGGTACAGAATTAACACAGGATGAATTAAATTCACTATTTGAATATGAAGAAATTGAAAAATTATTAGATAAAATTAAAAATAAAGATCTTAACTTTTTAGAAATTGGGTCGGGAGAGGGGAGAACAGCTAAAATGAATTTATTACTTAATAAAAATATTAAAAGATATGTTATTGCAGATATACCCCCAGCAATAAATTACTGTTTTAATAATTTAAAATCTACTTTTCCTGAAAAAAAAATATCTACTGCATTTAATATCAATAATGAAAAAGATTTATTAAAATTTATGTATCAGAACGATGTAATGTTTATTTTTCCTCATCAACTAAATTACTTTTCAAAAAAAACTTTTGATATATCCATAGCTATTGATTGCCTTCATGAGATGGAAAAAAACATAATTAAAGAATATATGAATATATTTGAGCTAACATCTAGATCATTATATTTTAAGGTTTGGGAAAAGGCTGGATTACCTTACTCTTTTAACAAGCATTATTCAGTTCATAATAAAGATGATTATTTTATAAAAGACGCTTGGAAAGAACATCTTAAACAAAGGTGTTTATATCCATCAAATTATTTTCAGCTAGGTTATGAATTTTAAGATTTTAACTTATGGACTAATTTGGTTTTCGTTGATATATCGGATTTGATATGAATTTTTCATTAGAAATAACCATGAAGACAGACCTTTCAATTTTACCTAAAGTAAAAAATGTATATATTACAATGCTACCTGGCAATGATTATAAAGAGGTTGCAAACAAAGCTAGAGAACTTGTCCAATTCGGGTTTAATCCTATTCCACACTTTCCAGCTAGGTCAATAAAAAGTTTTAGTCAGTTAAAAGATTATGTGTCAACATGTAAGGATTTTGGTGTAAAACAAGCACTTGTAATAGGGGGGAGTTCTGAGCCTATCGGTGACTACCACTGTTCGTTGCAATTATTAGAGACAGGATTATTTGAGGACTTCAAAGTAGGAATCGCTGGACACCCAGAGGGTTCCCCTGATATATCGGATTCTGAGTTACAAAAAGCAATGAAAGAAAAAAAACCTTACGCAGACTACATTGTTACCCAATGGCTTTTAAACCCGGAAGCAATTAAAAATTACATTTCAAATCAATCATTGCCTGTTCATGTTGGTATAACTGGTCCTTTGAAATTATCTAGTTTGATAAAATTTGCGAATATTGTTGGTGCAAAAAATTCTATTAACTTCATTAAAAATAATGCAACAAAGACATTGGATCTTTTAAAACCTTCAGATCCAAATGATTTAATAACAAAGCTTAAAGGGTTAACTAACGACTTCCATATATATACATTTGGAGGATTAAAAGAAACAAACAAATGGTTAGAGAAAAACAATTATGCCTAAAAAGAATAAAAAAATAAAAAAAGTTAAGAAAAATAAAAAGTTTAAATTAATTTCATTTAAACCAGAAAAAATTGATTATAGTAAACTTCGACATGAAGTATCAGTTGATCAATCAGATAGAAATGTTCCATATAATTTAAGACAAAGCGGTCCAACAAAAGTTGAAATGTTAATTTCTACTCGGGTAAGAAAATCTCCTTATTGGCATTTATCAATGCAAGCAGGTTGTTGGAGAGCTACAGTTTATAATCGTATTTATCATCCAAGAGGCTATGTGAGACCGGAAAAAGGTGGTGCTATGGTCGAATATGAGGCAATTAAAAAACATGTAACAATGTGGAACGTTGCAGTAGAGAGACAAATTAGAGTGAAGGGACCAGACGCAGTTAAATTTACTGATTATGTGATTACAAGAGATGCAACAAAAATTTCAACAATGAGAGGTCGTTATGTAATTCTTTGTAATTACAAAGGTGGAGTTCTTAATGACCCAGTTTTAATGCGTGTTGCTGATGACGAATTTTGGTTTAGTTTGTCTGACTCTGACATAGGTCTCTATCTACAAGGAGTCAACGCAGATAAAAGATTTAATGTTGAAATTGACGAGATAGATGCTTGTCCAGTTCAGATACAAGGTCCAAAATCAAAAGCATTGATGAAAGATTTAGTTGGTGATCAATTTGATTTAGACAACATGCCTTTTTATGGTTTAGCAGAAGCTAAAATTGGTGGTAGGAGATGTGTTATATCTCAATCAGGATTTTCTGGTGAGGCTGGATATGAAATCTACTTGAGAAACGCAACTTTGTATGCAGAAGACATGTGGAATGCAGTATTAAAAGCTGGAAAAAAACATAAATTAATGGTTATTGCTCCAGCTCACCACAGAAGAATTCAAGCTGGCATATTATCATGGGGACAAGATATGGATAACGAACACAATCCATTTCAATGTAATTTAGGATATCAAGTTTCGTTGTCGGGTAAAGGTGAATGGAATAAACAAACAGATTATGTCGGAAAAAATGCATTAGAAAAAATGAAACAACAAATTAAGAATGGAGAAAAACCTTACAAACTACAGTTAGTTGGTTTAGAACTAGGAGGAAAGCCAATAGAAGATTATGCCAATGACTTTTATTTAATATCGAATGTAGATGGTGGAAAACCTGTTGGATATATAACTTCACCATGGTTTCATCCTGAAAAGGGAATAAACATTGCAATGGGATATGTGCCATATGAAGGACATCTAAATAATAATGGTTTCCCAATAGGAAATGTCGGAAAAAAATATAAAGTTCATCTGCCTAAGAAATATTCTAATAAACCTGTGGATGCATTAGTTGTTTCTCTTCCGTTTACAGCGTCATATAATGCTAATACACGTGAAGTAAAATAATTGTTTTATTTCATAAACCTGTTGTTAAAAATGAAAAAATTTTTAAAGATATTTTTATTAATATCATTATTTATCAATATCAACACATCAGTAAATTCTAGTTCCACAGAATTTAACACATGGCTTGGTGATTTTAAGTTACTAGCCAAAAAAAATGGAGTTTCACAAAAAACTATAGAAAAAGTATTATCGAATTCTAAATTTTTACCTAAAGTAATAGAGTACGATAGATATCAGCCTGAATTTTATGAAGATACTTTTACTTACATAAATAAAAGAGCAAATAACAGTAAAGTAAAAAAAGGTATTACTCTGTTTAAAAAAGAAGAAAAAACTATAAAAAAAATTGAAAACGAATTTTTAGTAGAAAAAGAACTTCTATTGTCTTTAATGGGTATAGAGACTAATTTTGGGAAATATTTGGGTAAAATGGATATAATATCATCTTTAGCAACATTAAGTTTTGATAAAAGGCGAAGTGCTTTTTTCACAGCAGAATTAATTACTTTACTTAAACTTATTGACGCCAATATTATAGATTACAAAATTTTATACGGTTCATGGGCTGGAGCATTTGGTAATTTTCAATTTATGCCATCAACAATTAAAAATTATGCCATTGATTATAATAAAAATTCTATAATTGAATTAAAAAATATAGAAGATTCTTTTGCTTCTGCTGCCAATTATATTAATAGAATTGGATGGAAAAATGAGGAACCATGTTTTTACAAGGTTGAATTAAAAAAAGAAATTCCTAAGAGATATTTAAATACTTCTGCTCGAAATATTAAAAATAAAAGAAAAATTAAGTTTTTCAAAAAATACATAAAAAATTATAATTTAGATACATTAAATGAAAACTTAATAGTTGGTATTATTACTCCTGATAAAGATATAGTAGCAGTATCAAATGATTTAGAGCCAGCATATATTGTTTTTAATAACTATGAATTAATACTAAAATGGAACAGATCATTAAGATTTGCACTAGCAGTTTGCACCTTAAAAGAAAAATTTAAAAATGAAATTTAAATACTTTTTAATTTTATTAATTGTATCGTGCAAACCTGCTTTATATCAAACTAGTGTTAAAACTAGTTATTCATCAAGTGGATTTGCCTATATTTATGATGAATCTGACTATAAAAATAAGATTGTATCAAAAAAATTTGATAATAACGAATTACTTATCGGACACAATAGATTAAGAACTGGTAAATTGGTTAAAATAACAAATCCTGAAAATAAAAAAAATATAATTTTAAAAATCAATAAAAGAGCAAAATATCCTGATTTTTATCATGTGTTAATAACCGATGCAGTTGCATCCAAATTAGAGTTAGATAAGTCTATACCATTTGTTGAAATAAATGAGATTAAAAAAAACAAGTCTTTTGTTGCAGAAAAAGCTAAAACTTTTAAAGAAGAAAAAAAAGTTTCAAATAAAGTTCCAGTTACAAGTGTTAAAATTGATAATATTTCTAAAATCAAAAAAAATAAAAATAAAAAATCAAAAATCTTTTATGTAATTATAGCAGAATTTTATTCACACAATTCAGCAGTTTATTTAAAAGAAAGAATCAATGCTGAGATGAAAAATTTTTCTGTTAATAAACTTTCAATAAAAAAGATGCAAAAGAACAACTTTCAGCTTATTTCGGGTCCATATAATACTGTTAATTCATTAAAAAATGACTACATTATTTTAAAAAAAAATGGATTTGAAGAATTGGAAATTAAAGTAAATGAATAAAGCAAATAAGATAATTTATTTTATTATAGTAATTCTATTTTTACAGATACAAGCTGTAAAATGTAGCCCTAAAGTTAATGCGAAAACAGCAATACTCGTTGATTTTGACTCAGACGAAATTCTTTATGAATTAGAACCCGATATGCAAATATATCCTGCTTCTATGACTAAGATCATGACGTCAATAATTGCCTTTGATTTAATAAAAAACAATAGATTGTCTTTGGATGATAAAATTATAATTTCAGAAAAAGCCTGGAGAATGTCTCAAAGCGGATATTCTTCCATGTTTATTATGATTAATGATGAAGTAACTGTCGAAGATTTATTGAGAGGTATTATAGTGGTCTCAGGAAATGACGCTTGTGTAGCTTTGGCTGAAGGAATAGCAGGTACAGAAGAAAATTTTGCTGAAATGATGAATGAAAAAGCTGGCGAGATTGGAATGACAAATTCAAATTTTACCAACTCATCGGGTATAAATGATCCAGATAATTACTCTACGGTAAGAGATATAGCAATTATGTCTAAATATTTAATAAAAAATTATCCTGCCTTGTATGAACTATATGCTGAAAAAGAATTTACTTGGGATAAAACAGGTGGTGATCCAATAACTCAAGGTAACAGAAACGGATTACTTTATAAAAACATAGGTGCTGACGGCATTAAAACTGGTTACTTAGCTGTTGAAAAATATTCATTAGCTAGTACCATAAAAAGAGAAACTAGAAGACTTATTTCTGTGGGAAGCGGTTTTAATACTAAAAGTTCAAGAACTTCAGAGTCTATTAAATTACTTAGTTGGGGCTTTAGAAATACAGACACTTTTGAAATTTCAAAAAAGAATGAGACTCAATTTGATATTAAAACTTGGTTAGGTAAAAAAAACATTGTTAAAGGTACAACAAAAGAAGATTTTTATATAACATTAAGCAAGAAAGACTCTAGAAAATTAAAAGTTATTCTCGAATATTCAGGTCCAGTAAAAGCTCCAATTAAAAAAGATCAGAAAATTGCAAATTTAAAAGTTTATAAAAAAGATGAATTAACAGAGACAATACCAATTTATGCCTCAGAGGATGTTAAAAAAATTAATTTCTTTAAAAGTGTTTTTACATCTATTAATTATATGATTTGGGGAGATGTATAAGAAAAAATTTTTTTTTATTGTTTTTGAGGGCATTGAAGGATGTGGCAAATCTTTTCAAAGTAAAAAACTATTTAAAAATTTAAGAAAAAAAGGATTTTCCGTTGACTTAACCCGAGAACCTGGTGGAACAAAGAGCGCAGAACAGATTAGAGATCTAATATTAAAAGATTATTTTTTTAAAGACAGTAAAGAAAAATTTCACAAATATACTGATACATTATTGTATATGGCAGCAAGAAATGAACATTTTCAAAACAGAATTAAAAAATCAATTGTAAAAAAAAATATTTTAATTTGTGATAGATTTATTGATTCCACTATTGCTTATCAAGTTTATGGAAAAGGTGTTGATAAAAAATTCGTAAATTTAATACACAAAAAAATTCTAGGAAAAATTAAACCCAATATTACAATACTATTAAAAGTCAAAATTTCAAAAGCACTAAAAAGACTTAAAAAAAGAGTCAAAAAGAATAGATATGATAAATTTTCTAAAAATTTTTATGTCAAAGCACAAAAATCATTCATAAAAATAGCACAAAAAAATAGAAAAACTCATATAATTTTAAATTCATCAGAAGATAATTCAGATTTGGAAAAAGATATTCTCAATATTATCATGAATAGAATTAAAAGATAATGATTGAAGATAATTACGATCCACTCAAGTCCTTAAAATTGATTAAAATGGATGATCATTTTGATTATTTGGTTAAATTATTTAATTCAAATAAATTTCCAAAAGTTATGTTGCTTTCAGGAAAAAAGGGTTCTGGTAAATTCACCTTAATTAATCATTTTTTAAATTATATTCTTTCAAAAGATGCTTATGATATCAAAAACAAAATTATTAATCCAAAATCTAAAACATACATCGATCAATTAAACAATATATTGTCAAATATTATACATTTAAAAAATGAAGGTAAAGAAACAACAAAGATTGACAGTATTAGAAACTTAAAAACAATAATTTCTAAAACTATAATTAACAACAAACCGAGATTTATTGTTATTGATGACTCTGAAAATATGAGTACCAATGTATCAAATGCTATACTTAAAATTATAGAGGAACCAACTAAAGATAACTATTTTGTTTTAATAGACAATCAGCAAAAAAATATTATTGAAACAATCTCCTCTCGTTGTTTTAAAAATAAAATATTTATTAATAAAGCTGATGAAATTACAATTTCAAAATATTTAATAGAAAAATATAAGTTAGAAGAAAATCTAGATTATTATAAGTTAGGTTTAACACCAGGTTTATTCCTGAAATATAGTGTCTTATGTTCTGAGAACAATATAACAAGTGATCTTGGATATCTTACTAAAATAGAAAGACTTTTGTCTTTATATAAAAAATCTAAAGATAAATCGTATATAGATTTATCTATATTATTTACAAACTTTTATTTTTACGATTTAACCCAAAAGAACAATAAAAATATTTTTTTATATGATAATACTAAAAAGAAAATTATATTTTTAATTAATGATTTTTTAACTTATAATTTAAATTTAAATAACATTTTGAACCTAATTAACTCCTATTTCAAATATGCAAAATAAAAATTTTTATATAACAACACCAATTTATTACCCTTCAGGTAAACCTCATATGGGACACGCATACTCAAGTATCATTGCAGATATTTTTGCTAGATTCAAAAGATTAGAGGGAAAAAAAGTATTTTACCTAACTGGGACAGATGAGCATGGATTGAAAATACAAAGGGAAGCAGAAAAAAATCAAAAAGATCCAAAGTTGTTTTGCGATGAGTTGTCTGAAAAATTTAAAGAACTTACAAAAACATTAAATTTATCTAATGATGATTTTATTCGTACAACTGAAAAAAGACATCATGCATCAGTTAATGAAATATGGAAAAGATTATTAAATTCAGGAGACATTTATTTATCTAAATATAGTGGGTGGTATTCTATTTCAGATGAAGCATATTATGACGAAGATGAAATTGAAAAAAAAAATAATATCAAAGTTTCAAAATCATCAGGTTCAACAGTTGAATGGGTAGAAGAGGAGTCGTATTTTTTTAAATTATCTAAATGGCAAAAAAAACTTTTAGATCATTACAAAGAAAATCCTGAATTTATCAAACCTTTATCTAGATACAATGAAGTAACACAATTTGTTAAAAAAGGACTAAATGATTTATCTGTAAGTAGGACATCCTTTACATGGGGTATAAAAGTACCAGATGATCAAAAGCACGTAATTTATGTTTGGTTAGATGCTCTAACAAATTATATAAGTGCATTAAATTTTCCAGATATAAATCATAAACTGTATAAAAATTTTTGGCCCGCTTCAGTTCATATCATAGGAAAGGATATTCTAAGATTTCATGCAGTATATTGGCCAGCTTTTCTTATGGCAGCAAAAATTTCTTTACCTAAACGAATTTATGGCCATGGATGGATTTTGTCTGACGAAAAAAAAATGTCTAAGTCACTTGGTAATATTTTAGATCCTCTGGAAATAATTGAAAAATACGGAATAGATCAATTGAGATATTATTTAACAAAAGAAGTTTCATTAGGTAATGATGGAAATATATCTTTAGAAAATCTTAAAAGTTGTATAAATAACGATTTAGCGAATAATTTTGGTAACTTGTGTCAAAGAGTATTTTCATTTGTTGAAAAAAATTGTTCTAACAAGATACCTAAACCCAAAGGACTTAATAAAGAGGATAAATTACTTATAGATACATTAGTGAACGATTTAGATACTCTAATAGAGTTTATGGATAAACAAGAATTAAATTCATATATTAAAAAAGTTATCAATTACTCATTTGATGCAAATAAATACTTTAATGACTCTCAACCCTGGTCTCTTAAAGAAAAAGATGTTAATCGCATGAACACAATATTATTCACAATTTTAGAACAAATAAAAAACATAAGTATTTTGCTAATCCCAATAATACCTATTGCAAGCAATAAAGCTTTGGACACCTTAAATATTCCTGTTGAAATGAGAAATATTTTAAGTATTAAAAAAAAAGATGTATTTGATTTTAATAAACAAATTAAAAAAACAGAAATCCTTTTTAAAAAAATAGAAAATGATAATTGATTCACACTGTCATTTAGAATTTGAGCCATTGAATAAAGAGTTAGATCTTGTGATAGATAGGGCCAAAAAAAACAATATTAAATATCTTTTGACCATATCTACCAAAAAGGAAAGTTTTGATAAGATTATAAAAATAATAAATAAATATTCATCAGTTTATGGTACTTTTGGAATTCACCCGCATGAGAGCAAGAATTATACTGAAGTAAATTGTGCTTACATTCTAAATAAAATAAAGCAAGATAAAAAAATAATTGGAATAGGTGAGAGTGGCCTGGACTTTTATTACAATCATTCGCAAAAAGATGTTCAACTTAAAATGTTCTCAGAACACATTCAGGCCGCACAGGAATCTGAACTACCAATCATAGTTCATTCAAGATCTGCTGAAAAAGAAACATATGAAATTTTGAAATCAGAAGTTAAAAATAAAAATTTTAAAATTTTAATTCACTGCTTTACTGGTACAAAAGAATTTGCACATAAACTATTAGATATAGGGTGTTACATTTCGGCAAGTGGTATAATTACATTTAAAAATTCAAAAGAACTAGCAGATACCTTTAAGAGTATACCTAATGAACGACTTTTAGTTGAAACAGACTCTCCTTATTTATCTCCCGATCCACTAAGAGGTAAGTCTAATGAGCCGAGTCATATAATTCACACTGTTAAATTTTTGGCAAATTTAAAAAATTTGAATGAAAATGAATTATCAAATATAACAACTGATAATTTTTTAAATTTATTCGGTAAATTAAATTGAAAAACAAATTCACAATATTAGGTTGTGGGAGCTCTCTAGGATCTCCTTGGATCACAGATTATTGGGGTTCATGTGATAAAAAAAATCCAAAAAATATAAGAACAAGATGCTCTGCTCATTTTTATTATGAGGGCATGTCTATAATGATTGATACTTCTCCAGATATAAAATTACAATTTAAAAAAAATAATATTAAAAATATAGATGCAGTAATTTATTCTCATGAACACGCAGATCAAACTGCAGGAATTTTTGAATTAAGACCATTTGTATGGAAAAATAAAAAAAAAATTAAAATTTATGGAAGCAAAAAAACTATATCTAGACTAAAAAATCATTACACATATTGCTTCTTACCTAGGTTTGGATATAAACCAATATTGAGTGCAAACACTATTAAAAATAATTTTAAAATATCTAAAAAAAAAAAATTCATACACATAAAAGCGTTTGATGTTCAACATGGAATGATTAAATCAACTGCATATGTTTTTAAAAACATTGCCTATATTAGCGACTGCAATCATATACCAAGTAAATATTTTAAATTTTTGAGAAATTTAGATTATCTTATTATTGATTGCTTAAAAAGAAATAAGCACCCTTCACATTTTAACTTTTCAGAGGCTGTTGATTTATCTAAAAAAATTAAAGCCAAAAAAACTATTTTAACAAATTTACATGTTGATCTTGATTATAAGAAATTAAAAAGGAAATTACCAAAAAATATAATTCCTGCTTACGACGGTTTGAATTTTAATTTTTAATTTGGTTTTCTATATAATCAATAAATCTTTTAGATGAAGGTTTAGTTATTGAAGAAAAGGTATTAGCAACTTTACCATCTTTATCTATAATAATTTTATGGAAATTCCATTTAGGAGCTGCTGAAATTCCATAATTCTCTTTTGCCCATTTAAAAAAAGGATGTGCGTTTTCACCAATTACATTGGTTTTTTCAGTCATCGGAAAACTTATGTTAAAATTGCTTTTACAAAACTTTTGAATATCTTTGTTTGATCCAGGTTCTTGTTTAAAATTATTTGTTGGTACGCCTATTACAACTAGACCTTCGCTTTTGTAATTTGACCAGATTTTTTGCAATCCTTCATATTGATTTGTAAAACCACATCTACTAGCTACGTTAACAACTACTATTGTTTTACCTTTGTAATTAGCTAAATTTATTTCACCTTCGTCTATACTTCTAAATGAAAAATCATAAGCTAATTTTTCATAAGCATATAAATTATTTGAAAAAAAACTAATCATAATAATAATTAATAATATTTTTTTCATATTCTTAAAGCTTTAAGTATAGCGTTAAAAGGTAGCAAGATACAATTTGTTCTATTTTTATATTTTTTATTTATCAAGGGTTTGAACAAATAATATTTTTTTGGTAGTTTAATTTTACCATTATTAAAGGATTTATAAACAATTTCTATCTCCTTCTTCAAATCTTTTTCATGAATTGATTTTATCACATTAGATAAAATACTTGCAGATGCTTGACAAAATATACACGACTCAGTTTCATATCTTAAATCTTTAACCATACCATTTTTTGAATAGATTTGAATTTTAACTCTATCTCCGCATGTAGTGTTTTTACAAGAAGCAGTATATGTCCCATTTTTTTTAAGACCATAATTTTTTGTATTTGCGGCTAAATTAATAATTTTTATATCAATCATTTTTCTCTTGTTGATAACAGTAATATAAAATAACCAAAAAGTGTTGAAATTAAAGAGCCTGCTAATACTCCAATTTTAACGTCATTTAGATAATTTTGTGATTCTACGAAAGCCAAGTTTCCTACGAATAAACTCATTGTAAAACCTATTCCAGTAAGTATTGAAACTCCATAAAAAGACATCCAATTAGAATTATTAGGCATTTCAGCAAATTTTAATTTAATAGCAAAGTAAGAGAAGAGAAGAACTCCTATTTGTTTTCCAAAAAACAAACCGCAAACTATTCCTAATGGAATTGGATTTAATAAACTAAAAAAACTTAATCCCTCTAATGGAACACCAGCATTTGCAAAAGCAAAAATTGGCATAATACCAAAAGCTACATAAGGAGAAATTGAATGTTCAATTTTTAATAGAAGAGATTTATTTGGTTTCTTTTTGTTATGTGGGATAGTTAAAGCTAATAGAACTCCAGCAATTGTTGCGTGAACACCTGACTGATGCGTGAATTCCCACAGAAAAATTCCGACTATTAAATAAGGTAAAAAAATTTTTATATTAAATTTATTTAAAAATATAAGAAATATTATGGAGACAAGCATTAATAATAAATATATTATGCTTATATTTCCTGAATAAAAAAAAGCAATTATCACAATTGCACCTAAATCATCAATAATAGCTAAAGCGGTTAAAAAAACTTTTAGAGATAAAGGAACCCTTTTACCTAGCAATGAAAGTACACCAAGTGAAAAAGCAATATCTGTAGCCGAAGGAATTGCCCATCCTTTTAATGTAGCTGCATCATTAATGTTTATAAATATATAAATTAGTGCTGGAACTAGCATTCCTCCCACTGCGCCAACTATTGGCAATAAAGCTTGTTTAGGATTTGAAAGCTCACCTTGAATAAATTCTCTTTTAATTTCTAATGAAACTAAAAAGAAAAAAACTGCCATAAGAACATCATTTATCCAATGAAGAACACTTAATTTTAAACCAAAGTTTTCAGTTCCTATGAGAATATATTTTTTTAGAACATCAAAGTATATATCTGAATAAGTTCCATTGCTTATAATCATTGCAATGACTGCTGCAAACAAGAGCAGCAACCCTGAGGCTGACTCTAGTTTAAAAAAGTATTTAAATGGTTTACTTATATGTTGAATCATTTTATTTGTTTACTTATATAATACTAATGTTTCAATTGCCAAAAAGGCCTATATAACTTATAAAATCAATCATTCGGGGCGTAGCGCAGTCTGGTAGCGCATCTGGTTTGGGACCAGAGGGTCGCAGGTTCAAATCCTGCCGCCCCGACCATTATATGAAAATTAATAAAACTGTCATAATTGGATCTGGAACAATGGGTAGTGGAATAGCTGCACAACTATGTAATGCAAATATCCCTGTAACACTTTTAGATCTTAAGACTGAGATATGTCAAAAAGCAAAAGACAGGATATATAAATCAAGACCACCATTATTAATAGATAAGTCAAAAATAGATAATATTAAGATAGGTAATATTGAGGAAAATTTTGACGTAGTTAAAAATGCCGATTGGATTGTAGAAGCAGTAGTCGAAAGAATTGATATAAAACATAAAATTTATGAGAAAATTTTTAAGAATAGAAAAACGGGTGCGATTGTTTCATCAAACACCTCATCAATTCCTATAAAAATATTATCACAGAATTTAACACCAGAAGAAAAAAAAGATTTTTGTATAACTCATTTTTTTAATCCTGTTAGGTACATGGGTCTTTTAGAGATAGTTAAAAATGAAAATAATGATTTAAATAAAATCAATTATTTAAAAAAATTCTGCGAAGAACAACTCGGCAAAGGGGCAATTATATGTAATGACACTCCTGGTTTTTTAGGTAATAGAGTAGGGGTTTATGCAATGCAGGTTGCCATGACTGAAGCTTTTAAAATGAAAATGTCAATAGAAGAGTCCGATGCAATATTTGGAAGGCCTATGGGTATACCAAAAACTGGAGTTTTTGGTCTTTATGATTTAATTGGTATTGATTTGATGTCTGACGTTTTAAAAAGCTTTGTTAAAGAACTTCCTAAAAATGATGAATTTCAAAAAGTTGCAGTAGAAATTCCATTAATTAAAAAATTAGTCGATACGGGTTATACAGGAAGAAAAGGGAAAGGTGGTTTTTATAGAATAAATAAGATTAACGACAAAAAAATTTTAGAAGCAATCAATTTGGAAACTGAAGAATATAGTCCTTCTAAAAAAATTGATATTAACTTTGAGAAAGTTGATTTAAAAAAACTTATAAACAGAAATGACAAATATGGTAAATATGCCTGGTCAGTAATTTCAAAGATTATTAAATATGCTTCTTCGTTAGTGCCTCAAGTAACAAATAAATTTAATGATATAGATGAAGCTATGAGACTTGGTTTTAATTGGTCAAAGGGACCTTTTGAAATGTTAAAAGAAATTGGTGTTAAGAATTTTTTTAATAAAGTTGATAATTATAAAGATAATAAATTTCTAGAGAATTTATCTAAAACTTTAAATGAAGACTTTTATGGGGAAAGGCAGCTCTATACTGAAATAGAAACTCTAGGAAAAATAAAATCTAAAGCTATTCAATTTGATAGAAACAATTCTGCAGAAATATATAGATTTAAAGATTATAATATCGTCGAGTTTACCTCTAAAGCGAATTCACTAGACTATGAATCAATGGATTGTCTTAAAAAAGCTACTGACAAACCCTTAATAATAATAAATGAGAGTATGCAATTTTCTGCAGGGGTTAATCTTAATTACGTTATGAATTTTGCTGAAAAAAATGATTTTAAATCTATAGAAAACTTCATAAAATATTTTCAAGAAACCTGTAAACTTTTAAAATATTCAAAATATCCAGTTGTTTCAGCTCCTTCAGGTCTTACTTTAGGAGGAGGTTTTGAGGTAGTTGTACAAAGTAACTTTGTAGTCTCTCATATGAATATTGTCATGGGCTTAGTAGAAACGATTGTTGGTTTAGTGCCTGCTGGAGGCGGGTGTAAAGAAATGCTTTGGAGATGGTCACAAACTAATGAAGGAAAAAATGATCCTGATTTTGCACCAATGAAGGTTTTTGAAATAATTGGCTATGCAAAAACTGCTACTTCACCCGTAGAGGCGGAGTCATTATTGCTGTTAAATTCGAATGATAAAAAAATCATGAACAGAAATAGCCTTTTTCAAGAGTCAAAAAAAATACTTACAGAAAATAGAGATTTTATACCTCCTAAGGAGTGTAAATTTAAATTATCTGGAACTAAAGTAAGAGAAAAAATGTTTAAAACCTTAGAAAAATTATATAAGGATAAAAAAATCTTGGATCACGGTATGGTAGTTGGTAAAGAATTAGCATATGTTTTAAGCGGAGGGGATACAAATTTAGATAATGAGATTAATGAAGATCATATATATAAATTAGAATTAAATAGTTTTATGAAATTAATTGAAACAGAGAATACACAAAAGAGAATTAAACATACACTTAAAACAGGAAAGCCGTTGATTAATTAAATGACCACTTATAATGCACCAATAGATGAAATGATGTTTTTATTTAATCATCTTAAAGACAACAAAAACTACAATGAAATAGAGAAGTTTAAAGAAATTAATTCAGATTTGGTTAAAGATATATTAGATCAAGCGGCAAAAATTAATCAAGAAATCATACATCCATTAGCTAAAGTTGGAGATGAAAATCCATGCATATACGAGAATGGAATTGTAAGATCGCCACCAGGTTACAAAGAAGCTTACACAAAATTTATTAATGATGGATGGACATCTTTATCTTGTGACCCAAAATACGGTGGACAGGGAATGCCGAAAACTGTCAGTACTTTTTTTGAAGAAATGCTATCTTCTGCTTCATTATCTTTTAAATTATACAGTGAGTTAAGTATTGGCGCTTATAATTGTATTCTTCATCACGCTGAAGAAAAAATTAAAAATAGATTTCTTCCTAAGATAGTTGAAGGAAAATGGAGTGGCACTATGTGTCTAACCGAATCTCAATGCGGAACAGATTTAGGTCTAATAAAAACTAAAGCAATCAAACAAAAAGATGGTTCTTTTTTACTTACAGGACAGAAAATTTTTATAACATCAGGAGATCATGATTTAACTGAGAACATAATCCATTTAGTGTTAGCTAAAATTCCTGGAGGTCCTTCTGGCACAAAAGGCATAAGTTTGTTTCTAGTCCCTAAATTTAATGTTAATGACGATGGAACAATTGGTTCACGTAATGGAGTTAGCACTTTATCAATCGAAACAAAAATGGGCATCAAAGGATCTCCTACATGCGTATTAAACTTTGATAACGCTAAAGGATTTTTAATTGGTCAAGAAAATAAAGGGTTAAGTTCTATGTTTACAATGATGAATTTAGAGAGAATTATCGTTGGAATTCAGGGTCTTGGAATAGCTGAAACAGCGTATCAAAATTCTTTGGCTTATACCAAAGAGAGAAAACAAGGAAAATCAAATAACAACAAAGATAATCAAACAGACCTTATTATTAAACATGCCGATATAAGACGAAGCTTATTAAATATGAGATCAATAATAGAAGGACAGAGATCTTTAGCTTTTTGGTTATCTCAACAAATTGATGTTAGCTTAAATCATTCTAATGAAAAAATTAGAAAAGATGCGGATGAAGTAGTTTCCTTACTAACACCCGTTGTTAAATCTTTTTTTTCCGATCTAGGAATGGAGATAACTAATGAGGCGATACAGGTATTTGGAGGTTATGGCTACACAAAAGATCAAGGTATAGAGCAATTATATAGAGATAATAGAATTACCCCAATATATGAAGGAACAAATTCAGTTCAAGCAATAGACTTAGTATTTCGTAAAGTTTTAGAGAATAATAGATTAGAAAAATTTATTCTAACGATGAAAAATGAAATTAAGGATAACAAAAACAACGAAAATTTAAGAAGGTTTTCTGAGATTATGGAAAAAAAATTAATTATTTTAGAGAATTTTAAGAAATGGCTGGAAGAAAAGATCAAAATTAAAAAAGATGATGTGAGTGCGTCATGTAATGATTTTTTAAAAGTGCTTGGCTATATAGCTTTAGGTTTTTCATGGTATAAAATGACAAAAGTAAGTATCGATAAATCTAAAGAAAATAAAGATTTTTATGATGAAAAGATAAATACAGCTAAGTATTTTTTTGATAAAATTTTTCCAAGAATAGATAGTCATTATGGATCCGCAATAACTGGAAGTCAAAGTATAATGGATGCAAAATTTAACTAACAATGAGTGTTTACAATAAAAATTTGGACAAAAATAAAGCAAATTTTGTTCCTCTGACACCACTTTCTTTTTTACAAAGAGCTAGAGATATTTATCCAAATTATGAAGCGTTAGTTTACGAAGATAGAAAATATTCTTGGAACGATGTTTATATAAGGTGTGTTAAATTTGCTAGCGCATTAAATAAAATTGGCATAAAAAAAGGCGACACTGTTTCTTTTTTAGCTTTTAATACCCCAGAAATCTTTGAAGCACATTATTCTGTTCCTATGACTGGCGCTGTACTTAACACAATAAATATTAGATTAGATGCTAAAACAATTTCTTACATTCTAAACCATAGTGAAGCAAAAGTTCTTGTTGTGGATAGACAGCTACATAAAGAGGTAAAAAAAGCATTAGTTTCGTTAAATAAAAAAATTACCATAATTGACATTCAAGATAAGTATGCAGATCAATCTAAATTAGAAAAAATAGGAGATTTAGAGTACGAAGAATTTCTAAATACTGGAGATGAAAATTATAATTGGAAAATGCCAGAAGATGAGTGGGATGCTATTTCATTAAGTTATACATCCGGTACTACAGGCAATCCTAAAGGTGTTGTTTACCACCACAGAGGATCATATCTTATGTCAACGGGAAGTGCTGCTGCTTGGAACATGCCAAATAGGTTAAATTTTTTAACAATAGTTCCAATGTTTCATTGTAATGGATGGGGTTATCCATGGACTGTTCCAATGTTAATCGGTCGTACTATTTGTTTACGTAGTATCGATGTCAAAAAAATATTTGAACTCATTGAAAAACACAAAGTCACTCATTTTGGAGGAGCTCCAATAGTATTAAATATGATTACCGGAGCGCCCGAAAATATAAAAAAAAAATTAACAAATCGAGTTTATGTATTAACTGCTGGGGCGCCACCTCCAAGCATTATATTTAAAAAAATGAAGGCTCTTGGTTTTGAAGTAATGCATGTTTATGGTTTAACTGAAACTTATGGTCATGTTACTCAATGTGCTTGGAACGATGGTTGGAATAATTTTGAGGAAGATAAGCAAAATGAAATTAAAGCACGTCAGGGAGTGAGATATCCTAATACAGAAGGAGTTTTAATTATGAACCCCGATACTATGAAAGAGGTTCCAAGAGACGGCAAAACTATTGGGGAAATTATGATTAGAGGAAATATAGTAATGAAGGGTTATTTTAAAGATAAAGATGCTACTGAAAAATCTATGAAAGGAGGCTGGTTTCATACAGGTGACTTAGCAGTTATACATCCAGATGGTTATATTAAAATTCAAGACAGGTCCAAAGATATAATAATTTCTGGAGGAGAAAATATTTCCTCCATTGAGATAGAAAATACATTAGCAAAACATCCTTCAGTTTCAATAGCTGCAGTTGTATCTAAACCCGATGAAAAATGGGGTGAGGTTCCTTGTGCATTTATTGAAACAGTTAAAGATAAACCTGTAACAGAAAAAGAACTGATTTCTTTTTGTAAGGAAACTTTAGCAAGTTTTAAAGTTCCTAAAAAAGTTGAATTTTGTGAATTACCAAAAACTTCGACTGGTAAAATTCAAAAATTTGAACTTAGAAAAAAGGCCAAAGAATTAAGTTAATTTATTTATATGTCTAAAATAAAGATTGATCTTTTTTGGGAACTAAATAAAGGTGAACTTTTGCCTGGTAAATACTCTAATAAACATGAAATAATTTTTACATCTGATAAAAGAATTTCAGCCGATTCCGCACCAGATTGGAACGGTAAGGAGTCAAATGTTAATCCTGAGCAAACTCTTGCTGCTTCTTTAAGTAGTTGTCATATGATGACTTTCTTAGCTTTAGCAGCCAAGATGAAGTGGCAAGTTTTAAGTTATAAAGATAATGCTATAGCAACACTTGGAAAAAATTCTAAAGGACAAATGTCCGTAACCCAAATTGAATTAAATCCTAAAGTTCAGTTTTCAAAGGGCTTTTCAGTTAAAGAGGAAGAGATGAAAAAAATACAAGACAGAGCACATAGATACTGTTTTATTGCTAATTCTTTATCTCAAGAAGTAAAAGTTTTAATAAATTAAAAATAATGAATAAATTAACCAATAAGGATATTTTAAAAACTTCACTAAATTCAGATGGAATTTTACGTCTTTCTCTAAACAATCCGAATAACCAAAATACTTTATCAGAGGATATGATGTTAAATTTACAATCTGCTTTAAACGAGTCAATTCAGGATAAAAAAACTAGGGTTATTATAATCTCGGCAGAGGGACCTATATTTTCCGCTGGACACGATTTAAAAGAGTTGAAAGCTAAACGTCAAAATTCCGATAAAGGTAAAGCTTATTTTAATGATGTTATGACAAAATGTTCTAAGTTAATGCAAACAATAGTTAAAAATCCTAAGCCAGTAATAGCTGAAGTTGCAGGTGTAGCCACAGCAGCTGGATGTCAATTGGTTGCTAGTTGCGATCTAGCGTATGCTGGTAAATCCTCTAAATTTGCGACGCCTGGAGTTAATATTGGTCTATTTTGTTCAACTCCAATGGTAGCTTTATCCAGAAACATAACAAACAAACATTCAATGGAAATGCTTCTGACTGGAGATTTAATTTCACCTTATAAAGCTGTCGAAATTGGATTAATTAATCAAGTAGTAAATAACGAATCTCTTCAAAAAACTGTTCTAGATGTAGCTTCAAAAATTTCAAAAAAGTCAGCTATGACATTAAAAATTGGTAAAGAGGCTTTTTATAATCAGTTAGATATGAATTTATCTGATGCATATGAGTATGCTTCTAATGTAATGGTGCAGAACATGCTTAAGATTGATGCTGAAGAAGGAATAGATGCATTTATAAATAAGCGAAAACCCAAATGGAAAGATCAGTGATTAGTTTTTAATCGTAAAGTGGGGGAAATTAATTGATTTTAGAAGTAGATAATAAAAAAGTTTTTGCTACAGATGGAGGTAATGTTTTTGACAAAAAAAAACATACAATAATACTTTTACATGGAAGCGGACTTTCAAATGTAGTTTGGTCTTTAACTGATCAATATTTATCAAATCAAGGATACAATGTTTTGGCGTTTGATTTACCAGGACATGGTAATTCAGAAGGTGAGTGTTTAAAAAATATAGAGGATATGTCTGAATGGTTAAATAAAACATTAAAAAAAATACAAGTAACTGAATTTTCTATACTAGGTCATTCTCAAGGTTGTTTAATAGCCTTAGACTATGCACACAAATACCCTCAAAATTTAAAAAATCTAATATTTGTTGGTGGATCGTTTGCTATTCCTGTCAATCAAGATTTAATTGATTTGGCACGATCAGGTGACATGAAAGCGATCAACCTAATGATGAAATGGGGTTATGGCGACTCTAAAAGATTCATCGGAGGGAATCCTGTTCAAAAAATTGTTAATTCACCAAGAGAGGTAAGCGATGTTTTGTCAGTTGATTTAATTGCTTGTAATAACTACAAAAACGGTATTAAAGCGACCAAATCAATAAAATGCCCTACACTTTTTATATTCGGAGAGATTGATAAAATGATAACGCTTTCAAAAGGAAAGGAGTTTGCCTCACTTGTTCCTAATTCTAAAACTCATGTAATTAAAAATTGTGGTCATATGATAATGTTTGAAAATGCCTTTGAAATGAGAGAAAAGGTTGTTGAATTTTTAAAAAAATGAAAACTGTTATTACAAGATCTAGGCGCTTGAGGGATACTCCATTTACTTCGAGACTCGAAAAACAAGGTGTTAAAAGTTATACAATTTATAATCATATGCTTTTACCAACTACTTTTTCTACACCAGAGGAAGAGTACGTTCATTTAAAAGAGCATGTTCAAGTTTGGGATGTTTCAGTGCAAAGGGAGATAGAAATAACAGGCGAAGATTCCGACAAGTTGATGCAGCTAATGACTTGCAGAAATTTATCTAAATTAAAAGTTGGTATGTGTTATTACGTGCCTCTTGTAGACTCGGAAGGAGGAATGATCAACGATCCTTTGGTCTATAAATTAGAAAATAATAGATGGAGGGTATGTATAGCAGATTCGGATGTATTATTATTTGCAAAAGGAATTGCTAGTGTAAAACAATTCAAAGTAAACATTTTTGAAGCAAACGTAAATACACTTGCAATACAAGGAGCAAAATCTGATAAATTTATGTCAAAAATATTTGGAAAAAAAATAAACGACTTAAAATTTTTTAGATATGATTTTTTTAATTTCAATAACAATAAATTTTTAATTTCAAGATCTGGTTTTTCTAAACAAGGGGGCTTTGAAATTCATATTGATAATATAAATGCCGGGCTAGATCTTTATGATTATTTTTTTAAAATTGGAAAAGATTTTAATTTAAAACCAGGTACACCAAACCACCCTGAGCGTATCGAGGGTGGTTTATTATCATATGGGAGCGATATGGACATTAATGACAACCCTTTTGAATGTGGATTTGATAGATATATAGACTTAGAATCAGATATAGTATTTTTAGGTAAAGAAAAATTAAAAGAAATTAAAAAAAAAGGAATTAGAAGAAAACTTATGGGTGTAAAAATCGAAACTAATTTAATAAATCTTTCAGCAGAAATTCCTATATTTAATTTAGATGAAAAAGAAATTGGTAAATTAAGATCAGCGGCATTTTCTCCTAAATTCAAAAAAGTAGTTGGTATAGCTATGATTCAAAAGGATCTATGTAAGGACTTACAGAAATTTAAATTAAAATTAAATGGCAATTATGTATTCGGAGAAGTTTGTAATTTACCAATTGTATAAATGAGAAAAGCAAAAATTTATATACCAACTAAAACTGCTATGCAGTCTGGTAGAGGTAAAGTTAAAAAATGGGTATTAGAGTTTGAAACAAAAGACCCAACTATAAATCCCTTAATGGGCTGGGAATCTTCTGAAGATACAATGGGTGAGGTTAGATTAGAATTTTCTACCAAAGATAAAGCAGTTGATTTTGCAAAGAAAAATAATATTAATTTCAATATTATAGAACCCAAAAAAAGAAAATTTGTTATCAAATCATATTCGGATAACTTTACTAAAAATTAAATATGTGGCGTAGTTTTTTTACTGATAAAAAATGGTTATTGTGGTCTTGGGGTGGATTTCTTTTCATAATACTATCCCTATTATCTCAGACTTGGATAGATGTTAAAATAAATGAATGGTACAAGGGTTTCTACGACCTTCTTCAAAAAGCACCAGAAAGAGAGCTTTCAGAATTTTATGATGGAATATTGTTATTTATGAAATTAGCGATTCCATATGTAATTATTTATACAATAACTAATTATTTTACACGTCTATGGGCCTTTAGATGGCGCGAAGCAATGACTTTTTCATATATGCCTTACTGGAGAGCAGTTGATGCAAAAGTAGAGGGAGCATCTCAAAGAATACAAGAAGACTGCATGAATTTTGCTAAAATAGTTGAAAGTTTGGGCTTGCAAGTAATTAGAGCTATAATGTTATTGATAGCCTTTATACCTATTTTGTGGGGTCTATCCTCTAACGTAGTTATACCTTTTTTTAAAGATATAAGCGGTTCATTAGTCTGGGTATCATTAACTGCTAGTTTAGGAGGTTTAGTAATTAGTTGGATTGTTGGTATCAAATTACCAGGTCTTGAGTATAACAATCAAAAAGTAGAAGCTGCATTTAGAAAAGAATTAGTTTATGGTGAAGATGATAGAGAAAATTACGTTCGACCCCCGACAATTCTACAACTATTTACTGGTATAAAGTTCAATTATCACAGATTATTTTTACATTATGGATATTTTGATTTATGGCTCATTATGTATAATCAATCTATGATAATAGTACCTTACTTATTAATGGGTCCAGGACTATTTACTGGTGCTATGACTTTAGGTGTTTTAATACAAACCTCAAGTGCATTTAGAGAAGTACAAAGTAGTTTTTCATTATTCTTGCAAAACTGGACAAGAATTACTGAACTTAGATCTATCTATAAACGTTTGATGGAATTTGAAGAAGCTATCAATTTCAAGAAAAAGATTAGAAAAGTTAAAAAATCTGATGTAAGAATATAATGGAGATCTACCTTAAACTCCTCGATGTTCTCTTTCCAGTTTTTTTTATTATTGGTGTTGGCTACTACCTTGGACTAAAAGATCCAAAATTTGACACAAGGTTCATAACAAATTTTGCTGGAAATATAGGTACACCTGCTATGATTTTTTATACTATTACAACCACAGGAGTTACCCTAGCTGTATTTATAGAGTATTTTATATATGCTTTAATTGTAATCGGTGGTTTTTCACTAGTAGGTCTGGCTTTTTTATTTTTTTTAAAAAAAGATGTAATTAGTGAACTTCCTCCACTAATTTTGCCTAACACAGGAAATATGGGTGTTCCAATATGTCTATTTGCATACGGAACAGCTGGTTTAGGTGTCGCTTCTGCAATTGCTTCAGTAATAATTTTACTTCACTTTACAGTAGGGGTATTACTTGCCAAAAAAAGTTTCTCATTACAAATTTTAATAAAAAATGTTCCAATTTATGGAATAATAATCGCTATCATATTTTTATATTTTGAATGGGAGGTTCCAGGCTTTATTGAAAACACAACTTTTCTTTTAACCTATACGACTATTTTTTTAGTTTTAATGTCTTTAGGCATTGCCTTATCCAGATTTAAAGTAGTTTCTTGGACACACGCATCTATATTAGGAGGTGTAAGAGTTATTATTGGACCTATTATAGGTTTTTCCCTTATTAAGTATTTAAATTTAGAGGGTTTCCCGGCTGGTGTTTTGTTAATTCAATCATCTATGCCGAGTGCTGTACTTACTTATTTGGTTGGTTCAATGTATTCAAAGAAGAGGGTAGTGGATAGCGTCGCAAGTGTAATTGTTACCTCTACTTTAATGTCTTTAATTACGATACCAATTGTTGTTTTTTACAGTCTTAAATTTTTTCAATAAAATCAATGGCTTACAATATATTCTTAAAGCAATACATTAATATTTGCAATTATAAGATTTCATAAAAGCTTATTAAATACTTATCTATCAAAAAGTAGCTAAAAATAAAGGTTTTTAAACATCAAAATACCAATATTTGCAAAGAAACTAGATAATCTAGAAATATTGATATAGTTAATTTCTAGAGCCTTGCAATATAGGAATATAGTGTTTAATCGGCCATAGATAGCTAAATTTTAAGCGAATGTATTTAGTTGGTACAACTGAAAGGAGAAAGAGTAAAAAATCAGGTAAATTTAACTAAATAAGCTAGAATCGTTGTTATACAATACTTTTTCAGCTATTTTTATTGTATTTAGCATGACTTTTAGAACCTTTGTTGGCACCAACAAAAATCAAAGTCCATGCTGGTTTTTCGTTGAAAAGTTTAAGGCTATGTTTGTCTTCTGCTTTTCTAAAACCTATATAACCTGGTTTCCTTGAATACGAGCCTTTATTTGTAGTTTCTAAGTATCCACCCTTTAAAATTACAGTTATATAAGACCAATAATGGTCATGTAAATCGCCTAAATCACTTTTAAGTATCTTATGTATGAAAATATTGAAAGGAAACCACTTGGGTCGTTTCCTAAATAATGGATAATACCTAATCATAAAGGGTTTTGCTTTGTCATAATCAGGCCAACTAGGACCTCTGTCTAAAATTACTCTTTTCCGATTTCTAAAAAACATTTTTTAAGTCTAATAACTATTTATAATTTTTCAAATTAATTTATTTTTGCATGTTTCAATTTAAGGTTGACAGATTTTTATCCATGATGTATATTTCCGATAATTAAAGGTTATCGGAAATAATTATGAAAAACTTAATTTCAGACATAAAAAGCTTAGAATTAGAAACATTAAAAAATTTAAAAAGATCCAAAGCTTCAAATACATTAAGGGCGTATAAATCTGATTATAAAGATTTTTCTACATTCTGCGTAAAAAATGGATTTAATGCCTTACCTTCAGAACCTAAAATTCTTGCTTTATACATAACGCACTTGTCAAAAACATCTAAATTCAGCACTCTTAAGAGGCGTTTAGCATCAATAAGCGTAATCCACAAGATGAAAGGTCACTATATTGATACAAAGCATCCTCTTATAATTGAAAATTTATCAGGAATTAAGCGTACTAAGGGTACTAATCAAATAGGCAAAAAACCTATATTAATCAATGACTTAAAATTAATAATTAATGCTTTAGATCAATCTAATGAAAAATATACAAGAAAATTAAGAGACAAAACAATTATATTAATAGGGTTTTCTGGAGGGTTCAGACGTTCAGAGTTAATTTCAATAGAACGTGAGGACATAGAATTCGTAAGTGAAGGAGTTAAGATATTTATAAAAAGGTCAAAAACAGATCAATCTGGTGAAGGTATGATGAAAGCTATACCCTACTTTGATAACGAGGAATATTGTCCAGTTAAACATTTAAAATTATGGATTACTCAATCAAATATCAAAAATAATAAAATTTTTGATATATCTGATAAAAGTGTTGCTCTGATTATCAAAAAATATGCAAATTTGGCAGGGTTAGATGGGCATAGGTATGCAGGACATAGCCTAAGGTCTGGTTTTGCTACTTCAACAGCAGAATCTGGTGCAGAAGAACGAAATATAATGGCCATGACAGGACATAAAACGACACAAATGATAAGAAGATATATAAAAGAAGCTAATCTATTTAAAAACAATGCTTTAAATAAGATAAAAATCTAAATTTTTCTAACAAAAAAATTTAAATAAAATATTTTTAATTTACATATAGTTAAATCAACAAAATAAGAGAAATTTTTTTTTGGTTCAGAAAGAGGAGAAATATATCTAGTTTTAGATCTTAAGTAATGTTTTTTAAAAAATTTTGAACTAAAGCCCCATTTTTTTAAAAAGACTTTTTCACCTTTGTTTTGTATTAAATTCTTTTTTTTTCTAGTTGTGATTGAGCTGAAGTGGTAAACTTTACAATCATTAATACCCTTAAAGATTCTAACACCCTCATTCCATAATTTAATATTAAAATCTGGATCTGATGTTATACCAGGATTAAATTCTTCACTGAAACCTCCAACTTTATTCCATAATTTTTTATGGACTAGATGAGGAGCAAAATGAGTTCCTTGATGATCATAAAAGTTTATCTTTTTATAATTATTTAATAACTTATTTTCATCAAAATTATCAATTGTTTCACCACAATTAAATTTTATATGACCTGAATTAGGTTCTATCATAGTGCCAGATAAATAAAAGTTATTATGATCAATTTTTTCTAATTCATCAATTAAATATTTATCCCACAGAGGGCAAAAATACATATCGTCATGTGAATATAGAATATAGTCTTTTGTTGAAAGTTTAGTTGCTAAATTGATAGATGAACATAAACCAATATTACTTTTTGAATATGTATATTTTAAATTATTTAATTTTGCATGGTCTAAGGTGCCATCTGTACCTTCGTTTATGTGTAAAATAATTTCATGTATTTTAGATGAATTTTTTTTAATACTATTTAGACATAGTTTTAAATAATCTAAGTTATTATAAGTTGGAATAATGATGGAAAACATTATTTATCCCATAAATATTTCTTTTTATCTTTTATATCTAATGTTTTATTTACAATATAATTAGCAACTAACGTAGAATTAAAATATTTAAGATATTTTTCTTTCCCTTTTTTTCCTATTAATTTTCTAAGTTTTTCATCTTTTGCTATCCTCTGTATTTTTTCAGATAAATCATTAATATTTTTGTAAAATACCATTTCGTCATCATTAAAAAAATCTCTGTAACCTGTTTTTTCATCAATTAAGGTTACTAGGCCATTTCCAATTATTTGAGTAATTCTATCACTGCTGTAATATTTTATGGGTTCTCCCCTACTCAAATTTAACCCCATTTTAGAATTTGAAATAGTTTTAAAATAATGATCAGCCCAAATAGGCTGCACTTCTTTTAAACCATATATGTCAAATTTAATGTCATTTGTGACGTTCATTAACTTTTGTATAAACAAAGCTCTTTCATCGAATTTTCCAGACTTTAAAATACCTCTATGTACTCCATGACTTAATGCAAAAAACACATCCATATTACAACTCTTTCTAAAATTTTCTAATATTTCAAAAGATGAGTCACTTGGATTTGGTATATAAAAGTTTTCATTGTTCTTTGGAAGAAAGTTTAATACATCAGGACTTGTTGTTAAAAAATTAGTGTCTATAAACTGACACTTGTCTAGAACTCTATCTTTGTTTCTTTCATAATCTGGACCTCTCTTGTTTAGTGGATCAAGAAACCATTGAGATATTCTTAGGGAGGGATAATCATCTTTTAGATCAGACAATGTTTCGGGAAATATAGAGTCAGCATGTCCTAAAATTAAAAGGTCCGGTTTATAATTATAGCAAGTTTTTTTTAATTTATCATTAAGAGACTTGGATCCTTTAAAATCTTTAAAATTTTTATAATATCGCAATATATCTCTATCACTGAATTCTAAAATACTGTGTCCTAATCTTATAAAACCATTATTAAGTCTTCTGCCGGTGTTAAAAAAAAGTCTGCCATCATGGCGTTCATTAAAATTTGTTACATGTAAAATTCTTAATTTTTTATTCTTATTAATATTAAAATAATTAAGATCATTAAGCTTTTCTGATCTGCATTGATCTATGAGGCTAGAAACAAATTTGTTTGTTAAGTAAAAATTCTTGTGAGATGATTTTTGTAAATTTTCTCTTTTTTTCTTGTCTACAATTAATCTTTTAATTTCTTTATATAAAGTTTTTACAGAAAGATCTTTTAAAATAACTCCATTTGTTATAGTTTCCGGTAAACCTCCTTTATTACTTATAATTACTGCACATCCACTCGAAGAAGCTTCTAAACTTGTTCTGCCAAAAGGTTCTTCCCATCTTGAGCATACTACTGCTATACTAGTATTTTCATAAATTTTTAATACTTTTTTATGTTCTAAAAAACCATGAATTTTTAAGTGCTTGTGATTAAAATAAATTTTATCTCTTGCTTCGTCTCCGACGACTGAAGCTCTCCAGTCTTTAAAGTTATTTAAAATTTTAATAATTGTATTTCCAAATATGTCATACCCTTTTGCCTTATTAAGTTTTCCAACAAAAGTTATAAGATTTTTTTTATTTTTAATATTAAATTTACTTTTTTTTGCCGATTGAAAAATGACAGAGAGTTTTTCGCTATTTATAAATTTACTTTGCATTCCTTCTACAAATCTTTTCTTAGACCAGTTACTATTAAAAAGTATTTTATAAGTATTTTTTAATAAAAACTTTCTTTCTTTAATAGTTTTCGAACCTAGCATTGTTAAAGGGTCGTTATGAAAATATAGAATGTAATTTCTTTTTCCAATTAAAGGAATCAAATCATATAGATAATTTGGTCTATTATGAATTTCTATTAAGTCAGATTTTTCGTTCAATTCTATTTTAGTAAATTCTTTAATGTATTTTTTGCTTTGACTGGTAAATCTAAGCTTTGATTTGTTCAAAGGTATATTTACGTAATTACACTTAAATGTTTTTTTATAATCTGTATTACCATAGACTATAATTTTTTTTTTGAATTTACTTTCTTTTACTGTATCATTTACAAACAATGATACGGCACCCGGATATATTGGTGAAAAATTTTCTTTATATGGTAACAGAATTGATATTTTCATATCTTAAGTGTTTTAATTTTATTTCTTAAACTTCTATTTTTCTTTATATAATATTCTCTAGAAATTGCTCTACTTTTTGAAGCTAATTTTTCCTTGTAAATTAGTCTCCACTTTCTTCCTCTTGTAAATTTTGCTCCTTTTCCAGAATTGTGTAATTTGATTCTTTGTTTTAAGTCCTTTGTATAACCAACATATGTTTGAGGTTTTTTACCCGATGATTTGAGCATATAAACATAAAAACTCACCATGTAGTTTGTAGAATCAATGTCTTTTTAATAAGTTTTCTTTATTTTGAAAGCTCTGTTCATTTACTGATAAGAAATACCCAAATGAGTATACTTAACGTTTAAATAATCTTTTATAGCCATAGATCCACCTTCTCTTCCGTATCCCGTTTGTTTTATTCCTCCAAAGGGAGCTTCTGCTATAGCTACTACGGGTGTATTTACAGCTACTGTACCAGTTTCCATAAGTTCAGAAGCTTTATGTGCTTTTTCCATGTTGTTAGTAAATATGTAGCTTGCTAAACCTAAATCATTATTATTTGCTCTTTTAATTACTTCATCAAAATTCTTAAATGAAAGAATAGGAACTAAAGGTCCGAAAGGTTCCTGATTCATAATTGTGAAATTATCTTTTACATTGTCAAATATTGTGGGTTCGAAAAAATAACCTTTATTAAATCCTGCTGGTCTTTGGCCCCCACAAAGAACCTTTGCTCCCTCTTTTTTTGTAATTTCCACTAATTTTTCTATCTCGTCTAATCTCTTTTTAGTTGTAAGTGGTCCCAGAATTGTATCTTTATTCATACCGTCTCCAATTTTTAATTTTTTTGTTTTTTTAACCATAAGCTCAGCAAAACTATCTTTTTTACTTTCATGAATATAGAATCTGTTGGGTGAAATACATACTTGACCATTGTTTCTAAATTTAGCTGCAATAGCCATATCTGTAACTTTATCTAAATCAACATCATCAAAAACTATAAATGGAGCGTGGCCGCTTAGTTCCATTGTTACTCTTTGTACTTTGTCAGCAGCTTTTTTTAGAATTAATTTTCCTACACGAGTAGAACCAGTTATAGATACTTTTTTGATTATATCTGAAGATAAAAGTTCATTTGATATAAAAGCTGGATCTCCAGATAAAAGGTTGACAACACCAGGAGGAACGCCTGCTTGTCTGCATATATCAACTAATTGCATTACGCAGCCAGGAGTAATTACATCTGGTTTTACTATTACAGAACAACCTGCTGCTAGAGCGGTTGAAATTTTTCTTGATGCAAGAATTATAGGAAAATTCCATGGTACTAATGCCGCTACAACTCCTACAGGTTGATAATAAATTTGAATTCTTGTATTGGGAAATCTGCTTTGTAGTGATTGTCCATAAATTCTTTTGGTTTCCTCAGAATTCCATTCGAAAATGTCTCCTGCTCCGCCTATTTCACCTGCAGCTTCAGTTAAAGGTTTTCCCACCTCTAAGGTAAGCCATTTTGCTAAAGTATCTACATTTTTTCTTATTAATTCAGAAATTTTTCTAATGACCTTAGCTCTTTCCCATGGCGAAGTATTTTTCCAAACTTCCAAACCTTTTTCAGACGATATTAAAGCTTTTTTTACATCTGCAATATTTGCTTTTGATGCTTTTCCTATTATTTCTTCGGTAGCAGGATTGATAACATCGTAAGTTTCTTTGCTAGAAGACTCTTTCCATTTGCCATCTATAAATTGTCCAAATTTATTATACATCAATTTATTATATCATAAATTTAGTACTAAAACATTATTTGTAAGATTTAACCTGATGAAATTGTTCACCTAATTTATCAATACTAAGTCTTACTTTTTCTCCGCCTTTAAGGAAAACAGGTGGTTTCATATTTTCACCAACACCTGGGGGAGTACCAGTACAACATATATCACCAGGTAGTAAAGTCATACAGTGACTCATATAAGAAACTAAAGATTTAATATTAAATATCATTTCTTTAGTGTTACCAGTTTGCATTTGTTTTCCGTTTACTTCTAACGTTAAATTTAAATTTTGATACTCTGGTAATTCGTCGACTGTTAATATGTAGGGCCCGATTGGACCAAATGAGTCAAACCCTTTACCTTTATCCCAAGTTAACCCTTTGTTTTTTTGAAAATTTCTTTCTGTAATATCATTAACGAGAAAAAAGCCAAGAACATAATCTAGAGCGTTATCTTCATTTACATATTGAGCTTTTTTTCCAATAACAAAACCTAATTCAACTTCCCAATCAGTATGTTTTGAATTTTTAGGTATTATAATATCGTCGTTAGGCCCAGCGATACAGCTTGTAAATTTTGAAAAAATTATAGGCTCTTTAGGTATAGGTAAATTTTGTTCTTCTGCATGATCTTTATAATTTAATCCTATTCCAATAAACTTTGCAGGATTTGATACGCAAGCACCTATTCTTTGAGATTTGTCAATAATGGGTAGTTTGCTTAAATCATTTTTTTTTATTTTCTCAAGAGTTTTAAAATTAAGTGTATTTGGGTTAAAATCATCTATTATGGAAGATACATCTCGATAGTTATTATCTTTATCTATAACAACCGGTTTTTCCTCATTTAAATTTCCTAATCTACATAATTTCATAAAATTACTTATTCTTTGGCGGTCCCACGGGGAATCGAACCCCGATTAGATGATTGAAAACCATCTGTCCTAACCGTTAGACGATGGGACCTTATTTATTTTGTCTTTATTAACAGAAATATCATCGATAATAAACTCTACATTTTTTTCACCTCTCCACTCATTTAAAGTTAGTTTTCCTGCTATGTTGAAGGGTTTTATATTTTTTTTTAAAAGATATTGGCCTAAATCGTTATCTACAGCATTAAAAGCTATTGTTTTTATATTAGAGCCATCTGAGCCCAAAAGAACCGATTTAATATGTTTCTCTGCGACAATTTTGGAATTTAAGATAGTTAAATTCTCGATAACAAATTTAGGCTCTGGATTACCAGAACCAAATGGTGACAGGTAATCTATTTTAGAATAAAAATTCACGTTAAGAGCTGAGGGCGAAACCACCGAGTCTATATAAAGATTTTTTTCTTTATATAAATTTACTTGTAAAGAATTAAAAATTTTAAATATATATGCCTTAAACTGCTCAATTTTATTTTTTGAGATTGAGAAACCCCCAGCCATTTTGTGACCTCCACCTTTTAATAATATTTTCTTTTGAACAGCACCTATAATTACTGATCCTATATCAAAACCCACTATTGATCTTGCTGAGGCTTTTCCAATATTGTCTTTAATTGAAATTATTATTGTTGGCTTGTTATATTTATCTTTAATTCTAGAAGCTATAATACCAATTATACCTTCATGCCAATTGTTTCCGCTCAAAACTAAAATAGGATCAGATAAATTTAAATCATTCTTTAAAATATTTTCTAATAAATCATTTTCTAATAATTGTCTTTCTTTGTTAAATAAGTTTAATTCCGAAGCTAATTTAAAACTTTGTTTAGCATTTTTATTTAATAAAAGATTTGCACCATGAGAACATTTGCCAACTCTTCCTCCAGCATTAAGTCTTGGGCCAATAATGTAACCCAAATGGTAAGTTGACGGATTACTTTGAACTTTGCAAATATCTAAAAGGGTTTTAAGACCTAGATTAAATCTATTATGAATAATTTTAAGTCCTTGTTTTACAATAGCTCTATTTAATCCAATTAATGGCACTACATCACAAACTGTACCTAATGATACTAAATCTAGAAAACTAATTAGGTTTGGCTCTGTCGTACTATTTTCAACAAACCAATTTTTTTCTCTAAGTTTTTTATTTAATGCAACTAGAAATAAAAAACACACACCAACAGCACAAAGATAATTTAATTTTGACTTATCATCAAAACGATTTGGATTGATTATTGAATGTGCTTTTGGTAATGAAGTTTCTGATTGATGGTGGTCAAATATTAAAACATCTATATTTTTATTTTGAGCGTATTCAATTGGTTCATAAGACATAGTTCCACAATCTACTGTAAATATCAAATTAACTTTTTTATCTATTAAATTTTTAAAGCCATTTATAGTAGGTCCATAACCTTCTGTTCTACGATCAGGAATATAAATTTCAAAATTATGATTAATTTTTTGAAAAAATTGACCCAATAAGGCTGTTGAGGTTGCTCCATCAACATCGTAATCACCGAAAATTCCTATTTTTTCTTTTTTTAGTATAGCTTGATAAGTTCTTTCAACGGTTTTACTCATATCTTTTAATACATCAGGATTAGGTAAAATATTTTTTATAGTCGGATTAAGATAATTTTGAATTTCATTCTTATCTAAATTTCTTACAGCTAGAAGTTTAGAAGTAATTTCATCTAAATAAAAATTTTCCTTAAAATAACTGATGTCATTTTCATCGAATTTCTTTAAAATCCAATTTTTTCCACTTACCGATGAAGAATTCATTTTTTGTGTACGTTAGTAACTTTTTTTATTGTTTTTGTGCTTTTGTGAAGGGCAAATGTTGAGGCTTGAAAGGAGTCCCCTTTATCTATAATTCCTTTAACCAAATCACCATCGGTTACAGCAGTGGCACAAAAAATTACATCTCCCTTAACCATCTCATCTAAATAATATTTTTTTTTAAGGTTTTTAACTCCAAGTTTAGTTGCTCTTTGGCTTTGTTCACCATCTAAAACTAACCGAGTTTGCATCTGACCGCCTAAACAGCTTAAAGCTGCACCAGCTAAAACACCTTCGGGACCACCTCCTATACCCAAATAAATATCATTTTTTGAATTTTCATCTATTACAGAAATAACTCCGCTAACATCTCCATCTGAAATAAAATTTATATTAACTTTCATCTTTTTTAGGCTATCAATTATAGCTTTGTGTCTAGGTCTATCCAAAACACATGCAAATAATTTTTCAGGTGTTGTATTTTTTGCTTCAGCTAATAAAGATATATTTTTTTCGACTGAATTATCAAGGTCAATTAAGTTTTTAGGAAGATTTGATCCTACAGCTATTTTTTCCATATAGGTATCTGGTGCAGATAGTAAGTTCCCTTTTTCGCTAACAGACAATACAGAAAATGCATTAGGTAAGTTTTTAGCAACAAAATTAGTTCCTTCTAATGGATCCAAAGCTATATCTAAAGCTTGACCAGCATTAGATCCCACTTTTTCTCCAATATAGAGCATTGGTGCTTCATCCATTTCACCTTCTCCGATTACAACTGTTCCCTTCATTTCGATTTTATTTAATTCATCTCTCATAAAATCTACTGCACCTTTATCAGCTGCTATTTTATCTTTTTTTCCAATAAATAAAGAGGCGCCATAAGCAGCCTTTTCAGTAACTTTGATGAATTGATCTAAATATTTTTTATCTATAGTCACTAAATTTTTTCTATTCTTATCAATTTTGGTTTTTGTATTAAGTAATCTTTTTTAGATAGTTGATTAATAGATTTAATCAATAAAACATCTTTTACTTCGTGTGTTATGATTACAATTGATGAGTTTTTTTTAGATTTAAATGGGTTTTGAATAAGTCTTTTAATTGATACTTTGTTTTTAGCAAGAGTTTTAGTAATATTAGATAAAACACCGTGCTTGTCTTTCACGTCAATTCTCAGATAAGCTGAAAATTTTTTATTATCAATATTTTCAAATTGAATTTTTTTTCTTTTATTGGCTGAAATCATAAAAGGCGGTCTTACTTTTCCTTTTATAATTGATACTATATCTGAAACTAATGCAGAAGTTGTTGCTTGAGGACCTGCCCCTTCTCCTTGAATTACTGTCTCACCCACTGGGTTTCCTTCAATTATAACTGCATTTAAAACTCCATCTATTTTTGCAATATATGACGACTTCTTTATAAGATACGGATTTACTCGTTGAGTAACCTTTTTATGTTCTAAGTGCGAAACTCCTAATAATTTTATTTTATAACCTAATAAATTTGCATTATTAATATCTGTTCTATCAACTTTATTTATGCCCTCCACTGAAATGTCTTTATTATTAATATATGAATTAAATGATAGAGCTGTAAGAATTTTAAGTTTAGATGCTACATCATCACCATTTAAATCAGAGATAGGATTTTTTTCAGCGTAACCAAGAGATTGAGCTTTTTTAAGCGCGTCTCTAAATTCTAAGTTCTGTTTATCCATTGAAGTTAATATAAAATTAGAGGTACCATTGAAAATGCCATATATTTTATTAATTGAATTTGCGACTAAACCTTCTTTTAAAGATTTGACTATTGGTACTCCGCCACAAACTGCGGCCTCAAATTCTAAGCTTACTTTGTTTTTTTCGGCAATTTTAGCTAATTTATCTCCATATTTAGCAATTAAGGCTTTATTTGCAGTCACAACATTTATTTTGTTTCTAAGAGCAGAAAATACAAGATTCTTAGCAGGTCCATCCGCACCTCCAATTAATTCCACAATTATATCAATATTTTTCTTTTTGGTTGCATCAAGATAATTCTTTAACCATTTTTTTTTAGGGATTGAGAATTTTCTCTTTTTAGATTTATTTTTAGCAGAAACAAAAACTATATTTGGAATCATATTTGTTTTTTTTGTAAGATAATTTTTATTTTTATTTAAATATTTGTATAGATAGGAGCCTATGTTGCCAAGACCAACAATTGCTATATTAATTTTATTTTTTTTCATACTAATATTTTGATAAATTTGGATAACTTTTTTCTTTACCTTCTTTAATTAAATATTCGGAAATTTCATCTATATCACATTTTTTTAGATCTAAACAGAGTTTGTGTGTATCGACATATACAGTTTTTGTTTTTTTTAATTTTATTTTTTTATCATTTGTTTTGCTTAATTTATCAGTCTTTTTTTTATTAATTTTAGATAATTTTTTTTCTCTCTTTTTTTTCTCTTTAATATTTTTCTTTGCTAGTTTTCTTCTTTCTTTTATTACTTTCTTTTCTTGTTTAGATAAGTTTTTAATATTAGTATCTTTGATAGGAATATTGCTTTTCAGAGATATATCATTTGATGTGCTAGTATTTATTTTAACTAAGTTAATTGATTTATCTATATCTTTGTTTAATAATTTAACTTCTAGTGTTAAATTTTTAGAAAAGTACTCATCTGCTTCTTTTTTGTCTATACATTCTCTATCTCCGCAAATATAAACAAATTTGCTACTAGAACAATTAGTTAAGAATAATAAAATAAAAAAAAACAATAAAAATCTCATATAAGACCAAGTGTTTCTCTAAATCCATAAATAATATTCATGTTCTGTATTGCTTGACCAGAAGCACCTTTAATCAGATTGTCAATAGCCGAAAATATAACAAATTTTTTTTTGTCTCTAGTTTCGCATACTGATATTTCACAATTATTTGTATCTATTACGTTGCCAGTACTTATAGGATTATTTAACTTCATTATTTTTATAAATTGATTATTTTTATAAAATTTTACTAATTCACTATGTAATTTTTTAATACTTTGACCCCTGTTTTTTTCTATATATATGCAAGATAAAATCCCTCTAAACGTCGGTATAACATGAGGATTAAAAGTATATAATACTTTTGATTTTGTGTTTTTTTTAAATTCTTGATCCATTTCAGACATATGTCTGTGTTTTTTAATTCCATAAGCAAAAACTGAATTGTCGATATTTTTGAATTTAAATTTCTTTTTGAAGTTTTTACCTGCACCTGAAAATCCGGATTTTGAATCAATAATAATATTTTTGGGTTTGAATAATCTTTTTTTTAATAATGGAATAAGAGCTAACTGAATTGATGTTGGATAACAACCAGGGTTAGATATTATTTTATATTTTTTAATGTCTTTATTCACTAACTCAGGAATTGAATAAATAGAGTCACTAATTAAATTTTTTGCTAAGTGTTTTTTTTTATACCATTTTCTATAATTGTTTATATCATTTAATCTAAAATCAGCTGATAAATCTATAAACTTTAAATTTTTATATTTAATTGTTTTTTTAATAATTTTTTGAGCTCCTCCGTTAGGTAATGACAAAAAAATTAAATCAAGATCTTTCCAAATTATTTTTTCTAATTTAGAAATTTTAGGTAATTTTGCCTTAATTCTTTGATCAAATTTTTTAATAAGTTTGCCAATATTTTTTTGAGCACAGAGATACTTAATACTCGCTTTTGGATGTTTTGAAAGCAAATAGACTAACTCAAGACCAACATAGCCTGTAGCACCAATAACGGCGATATTAATTTTTTTAAAAGACATAGAATCTTATATCACTGAAAAATAAATTAATAAATTTAAATGATTTAACGTTTTGAAAATTGGAAGCTTCTTCTTGCTTTTCTATGTCCGTATTTTTTTCTTTCAACCACTCTTGAATTTCTAGTTATAAGTTTTTCTTTTTTTAATCCTTTTTTAAGATTCTCCTCATGAATTACTAAAGCTCTGGATAATCCATGAATAATAGCACCTGCTTGTCCTGAAAGGCCTCCACCTTTTACAGTACATTTAACATCATAAGAATTAAGAACTTTAGAAATTTCCAAAGGTCTAGTTACTATAATTTGGTGAACCGGTCTTTTAAAGTAATCTATCATTTTTATTCCATTAACATAAATATTCCCAGAACCTTTTTTTACCCACACTTTTGCGATTGACCGTTTTCTTTTACCAGTGGCATATTTACTGTCTTTGAAATCTAATTTAATTTTATTTTTCTCAATGATTTTATTATCGTTTTTATTTATATTTTCCATTAATTTTTAATTATATTTTTTTTATTAAATTGATCAAATTTAAGTTCTTTGGGATTTTGTGTCTCATGAGGATGTTTGTCACTATTGTAAATTTTAAGTTTTGTTAATTGTTTTTTTGCTAGGGGGCCTCCAGGTAACATTCTTTTTACAGCTAATCTTAATATATCCGAAGATTTATTTTTTTCTTTTAGTCTAATAGGATTAATTGTTTTTATTCCGCCTGGATGTCCGGTGTGTCTATAATAAATTTTATTTGTCATTTTTTTACCAGTAAATTTCATTTTATCTATATTGGTCACGATAACAAAATCTCCATTGTCTATATTTGGATTAAAAGTAGATTTATTTTTACCTCTCAAAACTTTTGAAATGTAGGCTGCTAGCCTTCCAACAACTACATTTTCGGCATTAATTAAATACCAATCGTTTTTTATATCTTTCTTTTTAATAAAAGGTGTCATTTTAAAATATCGCGACTTTTACAAATAAACTTGCGTAAAGTCAAATGTATTTAATTAATTAATAGTACGATGATATAAATGTAATGTTGCAATAGTAAGGAATATGCTGGATATTTGATGAAGTGAAGCAATATAAATATTCAAGTTGCTAATCAAAGTTAGGATTCCAAGAAACATTTGAAATAAAACAAATATTAAGACGTAAATATATGGTTTGTACAAACTTTTAGATTTATTTTTATAAAATTCGTAACCAATAAACATAATTATAAGAAATATCAAATAAGCGATAATTCTATGAAAAAACTGAACTAAGCTCCTTTGGTCAAAATTAAAGAAATCTTTTAAACTATTTATTAAAATATCATTTGGAAAAAAAGTATCATTCATTAATGGCCAAGTTTGATATATTTTACCTGCGTCTAAACCAGAAACAAAAGCTCCAAAAATAATTTGCAAGAAAATTAAAAAAACTAAAAATTGAATTGATAAAGATTTTTTATAATTATTAAAAAATTTCTTATTAGACTCAAAATAATAATTAAATAGAATCCAAATTAATGAAGAAAGTATTACGAATGCTAAAAATAAATGAGATGCTAGTCTATAGTGGCTTACAGTCACATCATTAACTAAGCCACTTTTAACCATATACCATCCAACAAATCCTTGAAACAAAATCAAAATAAAAATTAAAAAGAATTTAAAATTGTATTCTTTTGTAAAAACTTTTTTATAAAAAAAATAAATAAATGGTATTAAAAAAAATAAACCAATTGCTCTTCCTAATATTCTGTGAATCCATTCCCAAAAATAAATAACTTTGAATTCACTCAAAGTCATATCTGGTTTTAACAGTTTAAATTGAGGTATTTCTTTATATAGAGAAAAGAAATATTGCCATTCATTAATATCTCTTGGCCAAAGAATGCCTTTGAACAGGTCCCATTTAGTTATCGATAATCCAGAGTCAGTTAACCTGGTTAACCCTCCTATAATGATCATTAAAACTAATAAAACTATTAATGAAAATAACCAATAAAGGAATACTTTTTGATAATTTTTTTTAGCTAATATAACCATAAACTTACTATATAATTTCTTTTTAAAATAAATATAATCTACTTAATGTCGCTATGAATAATATAAAAATTAATAAAATAAGAAAAAAACTTGATATTTTAGATAATAAGTTACTAAATCTTATTAAAAAAAGAACAAATTTAGTAAGCAATATCTTAAAACAGAAAAAATATAAAAAACAAATAATTGATAAAAAAAGAATTAAAAAAATTTTAAAAGATATAAGGAATAAATCTATTAAAAAAAAAATAGATCCCATCATCACTTACAAGATATGGAGCTCAATGATAAAAGCTTTTATTGACTATGAGTATAGAAATTTTAAAACTAAATAGTTTATTTGCTATGTGGTGGTAGTTTTTTCTCAACGAAAATTTCGTGTTTTCTCGTAGAAGGATTGTATTTTTTCATCTTAAGTTTATTTTTTGCCTTCTCACCCTTAGTTGGTTTTTTAGCATAATAAACAAATGAACTGTCAGGTTTTGATTCTGGAACTAGTCTAACTTTAATATGTGATTTTTTTGCCATTTTTTTTTAAATTTTTAATTTTGTTTAATAATTTTTTCGATTTAGTTTTAATTTTATTTTTAAAATAATCAGATGTTATACTTGATTGTTCAGAAGCGTCAAGACTGTTATTTTTCTTATTTAATATTTTTTTGACTCCTTGAATGGTCAATCCTTGATCTTTTAACAAATGCTTGATCAACGAGATAATTTCAATATCTTTCTTAGCATAATATCTTCTGCCTGATAACATAATTGGTTTAATCTGTTTAAATTCTTTCTCCCAAAAACGAAGTGTATGAGTAGAATATTTGGAGTTTTTTTTATCTTTAAGATCTAAATTTTTGGCCAATTCCGAAATACTAAGCAGTTTGTCTCTATTATTATTAAAATTACTCATTATTAATTTTATCTTTCAAATATTTTGATGACTTGAAAGATATATTTTTTCTTTCAGTTACTTCAAATATTTCATTGTTTTTGGGGTTTCTTCCAATTCTACTTTTCTTTAGATTTTTTTTAAATGTTCCAAAATTTTTAATTTTAATTTTTTCATTTTTTTTAAGCCCTGAGATCATTATAGATATCATTTTATCTATAAATTTTGACGAGAAGGAAGAAGATAAACCAAATCTTTGACTAATACTTTCACTTATATTTTTTTTTATTAAATTTTCTTTTTTATTTTTTTCCATCTATATGTGAAAGATTTCTTTTGATTTGACTCATTAGATCGCCTTGAATAATTTTATAACACAAATCAATTGAATGATAAAAGCCTACAGCATCAGTAGATCCATGACTTTTAACAACAGGTCCCTTGAGTCCTAGGAATATAGCTCCATTATATTTTCTCGGATCAAGTTTATCTTTAAATTTTTTCAATGAGAAATAAGAAAATATAAGAGAAAATCTTGAGAAAAAATTTTCTTTTAATGAATCTTTTAAAGCTCCAGTTAAAAATTTCGAAGTTCCTTCAGCAGTTTTTAACGCTATATTTCCTGTGAAGCCGTCAGCAACAATAACATTTGAGTCACCTTCAAAAATTTTATCAGCCTCAACATAACCGTTAAAATCAAAATCCCCGAAGGAACTAACCTCTTTTAGCTTTGTGTAAGCTTTTTTTATAGATTCTGTTCCTTTTATTTCTTCAGATCCTATATTCAAAAGTGCAACTTTAGGTTTTTGAGTTTTAAATAAAGATTTAAACAAAGCTGATCCCATTTCTGAAAAATCAATTAGGTTTTTTTCATTACACTCAATGTTAGCTCCCAAATCCAAAACTACACTTACTCCTTTTTTGTTAGGCCACAAACCTGCAAGGGCGGGCTTGCTCACCTCTTCAATAGTTTTTAAAAGCATTCTTGAAATAACAAATAAGACGCCTGTATTTCCAGCAGATAAAGATATGTCTGCGCCATCAGAAATTTGTGAATTTATAGAATTCCACATACTACTATTTTTTGAATTTTTAATTGCTGTTAAAGGAGTCTCTTCATCAGAAACAACAGATAATGTATTAAAAATTTTAATATTAGAATTTGATAATTTAAATTTTCTCATTTTTTTTAAAATAAGATTTTCATCTCCATATAAGTTAAAGAAACAATTATTAAGTTTTTCATTTTTACTAAAGAAGATACTTAATCCTTCAATACTTTTATCAGGTGAGTTTTCACCTCCCATTGCATCAATGGCGATTGTAATCTTGTCTTTCATTTATTGTAGTTAATTATATGTCTAGTATTTTTTTACCGTTATAAAATCCAGATTTTAAGTCAACATGATGAGATAGTCTATACTCACCAGTTTTTTTGTCCTCAAGAATATTTACAGCTTTTACTCTATGATGAGATCTTCTTTTGTTTCTTCTTGATTTAGATGTTTTACGTTTTGGTACAGCCATAACTTTAATATTTAAAATCTATTTCACCTTTTATCATATTTTTATCCTTTAATTCAAAACAAAAATCGTAAAAAGATTCTAAATATTCGCCAATTTGCAATACTATTTTGTCATTTGAGTCTGATTTTATTAGCAAATGTTTTTTTATAAGATTTTTACTTACTTTAAATTTATTAGAGTCACTAGAATTGAGCTTAAGCAATATATCATAAAATACTTTATTTAAAATTTTCATTTTTTTATTTACTGCTACGTCGCCATCACCAAGTTCTCTTAAATTGTATTCAATATTTAAAAAAATATTATCATATATTTCTTGGGGTAATTTAATCTTTTTATTCTTTAAAATAATTAAAATTATTGACAAATGTATAAAAATTAAAATTACTCTAGTTTGAAAATCGTCTTTTAATCCCATCTTATTATAAAAAAAAATATTTCGTGATAATTGCACTAATTTATTATAAAGTTGGCTATTATGTCTTTTATAAAAACTAAACATTTTTCTAAAAATATACTTATCATAATTTTTTTATTTTTTTTAGTTAATTGTCAACTGCAAGAACCTAAAAAACTTCATGGAATAAATTATTTAGAGAATCGTGAAAATTTATTAATAATAAACAAAAGTAATAAAAATGATGTTGTTAATATACTAGGCAGTCCTCATTCTATATCTATTAATGATGATAATAAATGGTTCTATTTTGAAAGAATGATAACTAGAGGAAAATTACATAAATTAGGTAGAAATGTTCTAAAAAAAAATAATATACTGGAAATAGAATTTGATAAATACGGTATTTTATTAAGTAAAAAACTTTATACCAAAGATGATATGAAAAAAGTCAAGATCTCAAAAAAACAGACCGAAAATACTGTGAGTCAAAAAAGTTTTATTGATTCTTTTTTATCGAGCATAAAACAAAAAATGTATGGTCAAAGACAGCGTAAAAATAAATAGTCTTTAATGAGCAATTACAGCCAAAAGTAATAAAGCTACAATATTTGTAATTTTTATCATTGGGTTCACTGCTGGCCCTGCTGTATCTTTATATGGATCTCCTACTGTATCACCAGTTACAGCAGCTTTATGCGCTTCAGAACCTTTTCCTCCATAGTTACCATCTTCTATAAATTTTTTCGCATTATCCCATGCACCTCCACCGGCTGTCATGGACACAGCCACGAAAAGACCCGTTATAATTACTCCCAATAGCATCGCGCCTAAAGATGACAAAGCAGCTTCTAAACCACCTATAGGCAAAATAATAAAGTATAAAGCTATTGGAGATAAGACAGGCAGTAACGAAGGTATTATCATTTCTTTAATTGCTGCCTTAGTTAATAAATCAACCAATTTACCGTAATCAGGTTTTCTCTTACCTTTCATTATTCCAGGTATTTTTTTAAATTGTCTTCTTACTTCAATAACAACAGCTCCACCAGCTCTACCAACAGCTTGCATTCCCATTGAACCAAATAAATAAGGTAGCATTCCACCTACTAGTAATCCTACGACAACAAAAGGATTAGACAAATCAAAACTTACATTTACATTTTCTAGTCTAGATCCCGCTACATTTGAAAAAAATTTAATATCTTCTGTATAAGCTGCAAATAAAACTAGAGCTCCTAACCCTGCTGATCCTATAGCATAACCTTTTGTTACAGCTTTTGTAGTATTTCCTACTGCATCTAAGGCATCAGTAGTTTTTCTAACACCTTTAGGCAGCTTTGACATTTCAGCAATACCTCCTGCATTGTCAGTAACTGGTCCATAAGCATCCAAAGCTACTACCATTCCAGTTAGGGCTAACATAGAAGTAACTGCGATAGCTATACCAAAAAGCCCAGCTAAGTGATTTGTAAATAAAATTCCTACAATAATTATTAGTGCTGGAATAGCTGTAGCTTCCATAGACACTGCTAAACCTTGAATAACATTTGTACCGTGGCCAGTGATAGATGATTTTGCAACCGTCTTGACTGGTCTGTAATTTGTACCGGTATAATATTCAGTTACCCAAATTAATAATCCAGTTATAACTAACCCAGCTACTCCACAAATGTAAAGGCTAAAACCTGTAAATGAACTAGTTCCAATATTATAAGACTGATTAAGGCCGACAACGGAGTCGGTTACCGGATATAAAATTATTAAAGAAAGTATAGCTGTTACAATAAATCCTTTATAAAGGGCACCCATTATATTTTTACTTTTTCCTAATTTTACGAAAAATGTGCCTATAATAGATGTTAATATACATGATGATCCTATAGCCAAAGGATAGATCATCATGTTTAAATCATTAACAAAAAAAATTGAAGATAAAACCATTGTAGCTACGATCGTAACAGCATATGTTTCAAAAAGATCAGCTGCCATACCGGCGCAATCTCCAACATTGTCTCCCACATTATCAGCGATTACCGCAGGATTTCTTGGATCATCCTCTGGAATACCAGCTTCAACTTTTCCAACTAAATCAGCTCCAACATCAGCGCCTTTTGTAAAAATTCCTCCTCCTAATCTAGCAAAAATTGAGATTAAAGAAGCACCAAAACCTAATGCTACTAATGCATTTATAATTTCTCTATCGTCTACTCCAATTGAAATAAGAATAGTGTAATAAACTGTTATAGATAATAAAGCTAAACCAGCAACCAATAGACCGGTTATAGCTCCAGATTTGAATGCAATAGTTAAACCATTTTGTAAACTTTTTCGTGAAGCCTCAGCTGTTCTAACATTAGCTTTTACAGAAATTAACATTCCAACATATCCAGCTACACCTGAAAGAAAAGCTCCAATAAAATAACCAAGGCCAACAAGAAGATTAAAGAGGTAACTGACTATAATAAGAACAATAAATCCAACTATTGCGATAGTTTTATATTGTCGGTTCAAATATGCCTTAGCACCGATTTGAATAGCTTCTGCTATTTCTTGCATTTTTTGATTACCAGGGCTAGATGATAAAATTTGTCCAGATAATAAATAACTGTAGGCGACAGCTAAAATTCCTGTGAATGATATTAGATATAATAGTTCAAAACTTGATTCCATAATTTAATAAAGTTCGCAAAATGCCAAATAAAATAAAGAAACGCAAGTTAATTAATATGAATATATGGTTAGTATTGTTATTTTTCTCTTATTTTTTTTGAAATTTTATCTAAAATTGCATTTAAATACTTAATCTGAGCCTTCTCTAGAAAGTGCTCTGAAGTCTTAATGTACTCGCTTATAATTACTTTTGTAGGGTTATTATGCTTAAACATAAGTTCAAATATAGCAGCGAATATTATCAATTTTAACAATTTATCTGTTCTTTTTAAGTCTAAATCGTCATTTAAATATTTTTTTACTGTTTCTTCAATAAGTTCATTTCTTTCGATTGTTCCTTGTACAACATCTTTAATGAATTTTTTGTATTGACTTTTAGGATATCTGATAACTTCATCTGGATTTAGTGATGAACCATAAAGTTTTTGTATTACTCTTATTCTTGGACTAATATTTGCTTTAATATTTTGTTGTATCATTTAGAAACATTATAGTTTAGCACATTCAAAACAGCATCTACAGCTTCTTCACCTTTATTGTTTCTTGCTTTTGCTTGATCAGAATTTAGGCAAGTTAAAATTGCATTTCCAATAGGTTTTTTGTAAATAATTGATAGCTCTATGAGGCCGTTAGTAATTGCGTGAGAAATTAAATCGAAATTAGGAGTTTCACCCTTAATAATAATGCCTATAGCTACAAATCCATCAAACTTTTTAATATTTTTAGCTATAGTTACTGGTATTTCAAATGCTCCTGGAACGGTTATTTCGCTATGAGTTATTTTTTGTGATTTTAATTTATTATGAGCACTAACATATAAAGGTTTAGTATCATTATACATTGAACGAACAAATAAAATTTTAGGTTTTTTTTTCATTTTATAATTTCTTGTTTGACGATCTTAATTCCATATCCTTTTAAAGCGATGATACGTTTTTTTGATCTAGATACTAGTATCATTTTTTTAATATTTAATTCCTTAATAATTTGAGCGCCAATTCCATAGTATCTTAATATTTTACCTGTTCCAGATGATGATGTAATTGGATTATTTCCCTTTACTAAAATAAGAGCAAAATTGTTATATTTTTTTAAATAATTTAAAGAACTTTTAAATAAATTTTTGTTAAAATTTAAAAAATTATTTAAAATATTTGTTGAAATCACTCTAACCCTAGATGGCTTTGAAGAACTAAATTTTCCTTTTGTAATTGCATAATGTTCGGACCCATCTAATTTGTTTTTAAAAATTTTTAAATCAAATGTACCAAAATGTTTAATGTTTATTTTTTTTTGTGAGGTTTTTTTAATAAGTCTTTCAGTTTTTAATCTATATGAGATTAAATCTTCAATTTTAGCTATTTTTAGTTTATGTTTTTTTGCAAAAGGAACTAAATCTTTATATCTAGCCATAGTTCCATCTTCGTTCATTACTTCACATATTACAGCGCTAGGGTTTAATTTAGCTAGCTTTGATATATCAATAGAAGCTTCTGTGTGTCCGGCCCTTTCAAGAACTCCTCCGGCTTTCGCTACTAGAGGAAAAACATGACCAGGAGATACAATATGTTTTTTTGTTGAGCTAGGTTTAATAGCAACTTTAATAGTTTTTGCTCTATCAAAAGCCGAAATTCCTGTGGTTATTCCTTTTTTAGACTCTATGGAAACTGTAAAAGCCGTTTGAGTTCGGGATCTGTTAATCAAAGACATTAAAGGTAGATTCAATTTTTTCACTTTAGCGGAGGTTAAGGCTAAACAAATTAACCCTCTGCCATGTTTAGCCATAAAATTAATTTTTTTAGCATTAATTTTTGAAGCAGATACTACAAGGTCTCCCTCATTTTCTCTATCTTTGTCGTCGACAAGAATGAAAATTTTTCCTTTTTTTGCATCTTTAATAATCTGACTTATCGAAGTTGAGGTTTTTTTCATATTATTTTTTTAAATTAATTATATATTTATTGAAAATATCAAATTCCACATTTACTAAATCACCCTTTTTCAAATTAATCAAATTTGTAAGCTTAAGAGTATGTGGAATGATTGTGATTTCAAAACTATTAGATTTGACTTTTGAGATTGTTAAGGAAATACCATTAATTGATATTGATCCTTTTTCTACAACAAATTTTTTATGTTTTTTAATAATTGATAGATTTACGATCCATGCTTTATCAATAATCTTTATTTTATTAACTATTGAAGTAGTATCAACATGACCCTGGGTATAATGTCCAGAAATTTTTTTTCCATGATATATAGATTTTTCTATATTAATAATCTTACCGACTTTAGCATTTTTAAAATTAGATCTATTGATTGTTTCCCTAGATAAATAAAATAAAAAGGAGTCTCTTTTTATTCTGATTAATGTTAAACAAACGCCATCACAACAAACAGACTCTCCAATATCTGACTTTTTAAAATTTATATTGGATGAAATTTCAATTACTAAACTTCCCTTTACATATTTGGGATTTCTTTTAATAGATTTAATTAATCCTTGGTTATAAACAATTCCATTAAACATTATTTTAATTTAACTTTATAGAGAAAGTCTCCTAATAGGTTAACATTAATTTTATTTTTCAAATTTAAGTTTTTTATAATATTAATTTTTCCATAATTAATACCGTTTTTTTTAAGATTATAATTGCTCTTAAATACAAATAGATTATGAACAAAACTTCCTAGAATTAAAAAATTTAAAAAACACATGCCACTTTCTACCAAAATTCTGGAAATACCTAAATCTCTTAAATTGCTTAAGATTAATTTGAAATCTTTTTTATTTTTCATATTTTTTTGTTGAATAATTTTAATTCCTTTTGAGTTAAAATATTTTTTTTTCTCTTTATTGTAAGTGGTTGTAAATAGAATGATTTTCCTTTTTGATTTTTCTTTAACAATCTTACTATTCTTTTTTAATTTAAAAAAACGATCAATTATTACTATGGATGGCGATTTATTTTCTAATCCCTCTAGTCTACAATTTAATCTAGAATTATCATCATTAATCGTTTTTGAAGTTGTTAAAATACAATCATAAGAAGTTCTTAATAAATGAGCTCTTTTTCTAGAATGTTTATTAGTAATCCATTTTGATCTTTTGTTTTTATAGAAAAAATCTCTAGAAATGGCAATTTTGGCATCTATATACGGTAATAATTTTTTGTGTTTTAAAAAATAACTTTTATAAAAATCTAGTCCAAATTTTCTTGCAATATCACTGACAACTTTTATTTTTGATTTTTTAAAATCTAAAAGAGATTTTTTTCTAGTTCTTGAATCTAAATCAAAGACTGAAAAGAAAACATTTTTAATTTTTTTTTTAACAATTTTTTTTGTACAAGGAGGTGTAACACCAAAATGAGAACATGGCTCTAAAGTTACATATAAATTACTATCTTTAAAATTTATACTTTTTTTAAGTGCATTAAATTCTGCATGAGGTCTTCCAAGTAAAGATGTTCTTCCTGATGATAAAACTGTATCATTATTCTCAATTATGCATCCAACTGACGGATTAGTTCCAGTAGAACCCAAGTTAACTTTAGCCTGTTCAAAAGCTAGTGAGATATAATATAAATGTTTTGATTTAAGATTACTTTTGAGATTTGCCATCTAATTCCTCAATATATTCTCCAAAGTCACCTATTTCTTTGAAATTTTTATATACTGAGGCAAATCTTATATACGCTATTTTGTCCAAATCTTTTAATGTATCCATCACTTTTTTCCCTATTACGCTAGATTGAATTTCAGACTGCCCCATTTCTTCAAGTTCTCTTGATATTCTAGAAACTACTTTTTCGGTTGTGTCAGAGTCTATTGGTCTTTTTTTTAAAGCTGTGAAAAAAGACTTGGCAAGTTTTTCTCTATCAAAAGGAGATCTTCTTCCATTTTTTTTTATGACTGTTAACTCTCTGAACTGAACTCTTTCGAATGTAGTAAATCTTTGTCCACCGCTACAAGTGCAAAATCTTCTTCTTCTGATAGCTGTCCCATCCTCTGTAGGTCTAGAGTCAACTACTGACGTATCTTTCTCTCTACAAAAAGGACAAAGCATAAGTTAATTTTTTAATAAATGTTTGTATATAGGAAATTTAGAACAAAGTTCAACGACTTCTTTCTTAACTTCTTGTTCGGTTTTACTGTTGTCATTAGGATTTTGAGATAATCCTTTAACTACCTTAGTAATTAATTCTCCAACTTTTTTAAACTCATTTAATCCAAAGCCTCTAGTAGTTGCGGCTTGAGAACCTAGACGAATTCCAGAAGTCACAGTCATTTTCTCAGTATCAAACGGTATACCGTTTTTATTACATGTAATGTTAGCTTTGCATAAACTCACTTCTGCAGCTTTTCCTGTTACTTTAAAAGGTCTAAGATCTACTAACATTAAATGTGTGTCTGTTCCGCCAGAAAAAATTTTAAATCCATTATTTTTTAATGTTTCTGATAAAATTTTTGCATTAGCTAAAACTGATTGTATATATTCTTTAAATGAAGGGTCTAGTGCCTCTTTAAAAGCAACTGCCTTCGCTGCTATTACATGCATTAAAGGTCCTCCTTGATAACCTGGAAAAACCGCAGAATTAAATTTTTTATATAAGTCTTCTCTATTGGTCAGAATTATGCCCCCTCTTCCACCTCTAAGAACTTTATGTGTTGTAGATGTTACTACGTCTGCATATTCAACAGGATTAGGATAACCTTTACCTGCTACTAGACCAGAAAAATGTGCCATGTCTACCATCAAATAAGAATTTATTTTATCTGCTATTTTTCTAAATTTTTTAAAATCTATAACTCTTGAGTAAGCGCTACCACCAGCTATAATCAGTTTTGGTTTGTGCTCTAACGCTAACTCCTCAATCTTGTCGTAGTCAATCAATCCCGTAATTTCATCAACTTCATAATGAAAAGCTTTTAACCATTTACCTGATTGCGCAACTTTAGCTCCATGTGTTAAATGACCTCCAGAATTTAAGCTCATACCAAGTATTGGGTCTCCAGGATTTAAAAGCGCAAGATATACTGCTCCATTTGCTTGAGCTCCAGAATGCGGTTGTACATTAGCGTACTTACAGTTAAAAAGTTTTTTAACTCGCTCTAGAGCAAGTTCTTCTGCTTTATCAACGAATTCACAACCACCATAATATCTTTTTGAAGGATAACCTTCTGCATATTTATTTGTCATGATAGATCCTTGAGCATCTAAAACAGCTTTAGAAACTATATTTTCAGATGCAATCAGTTCAATATGTTCTTGTTGTCTTTGAAGTTCAAGTTTAATAGAACTGAATAATTCAGGGTCAGTGTTTGATAAATCATTATCAAAGTAATTTTGATAATCATTTGAAGTATATTTGCTAAATTTAGACATTTTAAAATATTAAATTTTTTTAACTCTTCTTAGATGTCTTCCACCTTGAAATTTAGTATTAATAAAAATTTTAATCAATTTCATAGCATCTTGTTTTTTTGTTAATCTTGATCCTAAAGCAATAATATTAGCATTATTATGTTCTCTGGACAAACGTGTAGATTTCGCATTATAGCATACTGCTGCCCTAATTCCTTTAATTTTATTGGCTGAAATTGCCATTCCAGTTCCAGAGCCACAAACTAAAACACCAATATCACTTTTTTTGGAAGAAATTCTTCTAGCTAGTTTTTTTGCATAATCTGGATAATCAACTGATTTTAATTCGAATGGGCCAAGATCAATTATAAAAATATTTTGCCTTATTAAAAAGTTTTTTATTTGTTCTTTAAGCTTATACCCAGCGTGATCTGAAGAAATACAAATTTTTTTAAAAATTGAATTCAATTAATTGAATCTGTTCTCTAAAATGCAAGCAACAATATGTATTCTATTTTGCTCACCGCCATTAAAAAAGTTATGATATCTCGTATTATTAGTAATCCAAACTTTTCCATCCGCTGGCATATGTTTGGCAACGTCTTCGATAACCATTTTACATCCAGGATTAGTTATTATTGGAATATGTAATCTTGGTTCAGGATCTTTATGCCAACTTAATGTTGATCTAGGTTCTTTTAATAATATTCTAACTCTTCCTAACTTAAATTTAGAACTTAAAACTTTATAAACTTCTTCAAAATAAGTATTTTTAAAATCACTTGTTAGCTCAGTGTATTTGGACTCGTCTATAGGCTTATCTCTGGCTACTTCTTTTCCTGTTTCATCGGGTTTAGTCCAATAAATACCTCTTACATTATGTCCTTGGATTGAACTTTCATCTCCTGGAATTCTATTCATCGGTATTGCATGAAAATTAGTTATACCGAGTGTTTGATATTTTGATTTTTTCAAAATAGTCTCTAAATCTGCCCTTAATTTTTTAATATCAAAGGATAGGTCTGGTACTTGATAAAAATCTTCAAATGTTTGTGAATTGGACATAAATAACTATTAAAGTACTTTGTTTATAAGGTATAATACTATATTTGTCGCATAAAAAAATTAAATATAAATTAAAAAAATGAAGATTTTAGGCAAATTTCCATCAACAAGATTGAGAAGGACTCGCAAAAAAGACTGGGTAAGACGTTTGGTTTCGGAAAATAATCTTTCTACAGATGACCTTATATTACCTATTTTTATTAGAGAAGGAAAAAATAAAATTGAAAAAATTAAAACAATGCCAGGTATAAATCGTTATTCAATAGATAAAGTCAATAAGGTAGTTGAAAATGCATGCAAAAGAAAAATACCCCTGGTTGCCCTCTTTCCTTATACACCGAATAAAAATAAAAATAATTTTGGGACTGAAGCTCTTAATGAAGATAATTTAGTGTGTAAAGCTTTGAGGTCAATAAAAAAAAATTTCAAAGAAATTGGAGTTATGTGTGATGTTGCTTTAGATCCATATACAAATCATGGTCACGATGGTATATTAAAAGACTTAGATGTACATAATGATATAACTTTGGAAGTTTTAAAAAAACAATCTTTATTACAAGCTCAAATGGGTTGCGATATTATAGCTCCTTCGGACATGATGGACGGTAGAGTTGGCGCAATAAGAGAAATTTTAGATAAAAATGATTATAAAGATACAAAAATTTTATCTTACGCTGTTAAATATGCTTCAAATTTTTATGGTCCATTTAGAGATGCTGTAGGTTCAAATAAAAAACTCAAAGGAAATAAAAAATCATACCAAATGGATTTTAAAAATTCGAACGAAGCTTTACGTGAAGTTGGTTTGGATATTAAAGAAGGTGCTGATATGGTAATGGTAAAACCTGGTATGCCTTACCTTGATATAATTAAATTAATAAAAGACAATTTCAAAATACCAGTTTTTTCCTATCAAGTATCTGGCGAATATAGTTTAATTAAAAATGGCATCAAAAATAAATTAATAAATAATGAAGCTATTCTCGAAAGTTTGATTTCATTAAAAAGAGCAGGATCCTCAGCAATAATAACTTATTTTGCATTAGAAATAGCAGACAAAATTAAAAACAATTAATTATAGTAGTTTTCTAATAAGACTCTTGATCTTGGAAAAATTAAATTATTTTGAATGAAGAATTTATTCAACATTATTTTTCTTGTAAAACTTAAAGCTAATTTTATTAAATCATTATTGACATCATAATTTGTAGATAATTTAAAAATAAATCCTGGAACCTTATATTTAATATTGTCAATCTCTATCTCAGAAATTTTATTCGGTTCTGAGGCATTATTTTTAAATTGAGATAAATTTACATCAAATCCAAGCTCTCTAATAAGTTTTAACTCCCAGTCTATATATGAGAAAATCCATTTTTCATTATTTAGTTCATTTATGAAATTATCTAATGAAAGATAAATATTTTTATATGATTGAGCTTCTGGTAAAAGCGAGTTTAATAAAGATGTAAGCGAGAGAAGAGCTGATGTTTTTGTTTTGTCATTGAAATATTTAGGGGATATAGCCTGCATCAATTCAGTCTTAAAATATCCAATTTTGTTTTCGTTTTTGTTATTGTAAAAAACAAAAATTTTATTAGAAATTTGCAAATAGTTTCTAACTTTTCTAGAATTACCTCCATAAACTATGCCGCTTACTTTTCCAAATGAATTTGTAAATACATTTACTATATTTGCATTTTCTCTAAATTTTCTTTTTGAAAGAAGATAGCCTTCATCTTGCCAAATCATTTTAAATCTTTAAATAAGTTATTAGTTTTTTTGCAGCATTTTGTTCAGCTTCTTTTTTGGAATTTCCTAAAGCTGAATATTTTTTTTGGTTTTCTAATTGCACCACTGCTTTAAAAATTGGATTATGTTTAGGGCCCGATTCCTCGTATACTTTATATCTTGGTAATTTTTTATAAATCTTGAGACTATGTTCCTGAAGTTTTGTTTTAGCGTCTATATCAGTATAATTAGATTTTTTTAAGTATTCACTCCAGTTATTTAATATAAATTTTTCAGTTTCTAATAAACCCTTATCTAAAAATATTGCTCCTATCAAAGCTTCAATTGCATCACTAGTAATCTTTTCATCTGATTTTTTTCCTTTTCTATATGACTCACCTAAACTCATGAAATCTTTTAAATTAATCTTCTTTGAAATTTGAGCACAAGTTTTTTTATTTACTAAATTAGCAAACCTTTTATCAATTACACCTTCTTTTTCATCTAAATATATCTCTAATAATGTTTTAGATAGAACTAATCCTAGAACTCTATCTCCTAAAAATTCAAGTTTTTCGTTATTATTTTTATTATCAAAACTTTTATGTATTAAGCTTTTTTTTAATAATTCTACATTATTAAACTTTAAATTAATATTTTTTTCTAAATCTTCAATTTTTTTTTTCATTTTAGTCTCATAAAAATTCTCTCAATTCTTAATGAATTATTCCAGTTCCAAAATTTAAAAAAACTTCCTTTAATTGTATCATTAGAAAAGAAAATTATTTTTGCTTTTCCCACTAAGTTTAATTTTGGGACATAACCAACACTATTCAAAAATCTACTGTCTTTAGAACAATCTCTATTGTCACCTAAAAAAAAATAATGATTTTTTGGAACGGTATATTTTTCGGTGTTTTGTTGTGTGCCGTATTTATTATACGCAGCTATATAAGTTTTGCCGTTAGGTAGAGTTTCTTTAAAATAATTCACGTCTAGAGTCTGTGAACCACATCTCACGCTTTCTGTTAAATTAATCTTTTCTTTTATTATTTCTTTGTTATTTAATATTAATTTACCATCTATAAATTGTATTGAATCTCCAGGCATACCAATTAATCTTTTGATATAATCGGTTCGATTATCTTGTGGCGTTTTAAAAACAACTAAATCAGCATAATTAGGATTCTTAAATAGTACTCTCTGCTCATAAATTGATGGGCTGAATGGAAAGGAGTGTTTACTGTATCCATAAGTATATTTTGACACAAAAATTCTATCGCCTACTAATAAATTTGGTTCCATTGATGATGAAGGTATATAAAAAGGTTGAAAAAAAAGAGATCTAATAGCTATTGCTATTAATAAAGCATAAAAAATAGTTTTAAGATTATCTAAAATTGTTTCAAATATTTTATATTTCATTTAACTGTTAAAATAACAATTGCTATAGCAAAAGGTTTATCATCCGATAACGACAAAGATGCTTTAAAATTTTTTTTTTTAATGATTTTATACACAGTTTTTAAACTATCTCCTTTAATTTTCAAATACGGTCTGCCTAAAGAATTATTCTTTACCTCAATTTCATTGAATTTTAAACCCTTTGAGACCCCTATTCCTAGGGATTTGGCAAAAGCCTCTTTTGCAGCAAATCTTTTTGCAAAACAAGAGAAAGTATTTTTTTTCTTTTCACAAATTAATATTTCAGAATTTGTAAAAATTCTCTTTTTAAATTTTTTATTTTTTTTTAAAATATTTTTAATTCTATTGCTATTAGTAATATCTGAACCTAAACCATAAATTTGCATTTTTACTTAATTATCCTTTTAAATTTTTTAATAGTTTTAGATAGACCTAAATAAATTGACTCTCCTATAATAAAATGACCTATATTAAATTCTTTTATATCTTTCATTTTAGAGAGTATTTTTGCAGACCTATATGTTAAACCATGTCCAGCATGAACTTCTAAACCTATTGAGTTAGCACACTTAACTGCTTTTTTAATTTTAATTAATTGATTTCTAAAGGGTTTGTTTTTATTAATAAGATTACATATCTTTCCAGTGTGTATTTCAACGCAGTCAGCACCAAGATCTTTAGATTTTTTTATATCTTTTAAATTAGGTTCAATAAATAAACTTATTCTAATACCTTTAGATTTAAGTTTTTTAATCATTGTTTTTAAGAAATTTTTTTTTACATTCAGATTAAGGCCTCCCTCTGTTGTAATCTCTTTTCTTTTTTCAGGTACTATACATATAAAGGAGGGTTTTTGTTTAAGAGATATTTTGAGCATTTCTTTTGTAGACGCAATTTCAAGATTGAGTGGAATTTTAAGTTTTGATTTGATTTCTTTCAGATCATTATCATTAATATGTCTTCTGTCCTCTCTTAAATGAATAGTTATAGAGTCAGCTCCACTGTTTTGAGATAATAACGCAGCTCTAAGAGGACTTGGATAGTTTTCTCCTCTTGCGTTTCTTACAGTTGCAACATGATCTATATTCACCCCCAACTTTATTCTTGCCATTAAATTCCTCTACTGCCTGGTTTAATAGCTTTAATTTTAGAGAGTTCATCGGGTAAGTTTTCTTTGTTATAAGTAGGAATATTTATTTCAATTTGTGAAATAATTTTTTTTTTGATTTCAGAATGGCCATTAGAACGATCAATTATACAAGCATAACCTAAAATATTAGCTTGAGCATTAATAACTAATTTGGAACATTCTAAACTTGATTTGCCAGTTGTTATAACATCTTCAATAATTAAAACATTTGAATTTTTGTGAATATTAAAATCGCGTCTAAGTGTAAAATTATTATCCACCCTTTCACAAAATATCGTTTCAATATTTAACAGTCTTCCAATCTCATAGCCTACAACAATTCCACCAATTGCGGGGGTTAGAATTAGATCGATTTTTTTAAATTCATTTTTAATTTTTTCCGCTAGAGAAGTACAAACTTTAAGAGCTTTCCAGGGCTTGCTCAATAATTGAGCGCATTGTACGTATTTGGAACTATGTAAACCTGAGGATAATATGAAATGCCCTTCTAAGAGTGCGTTAGTTTCTTTTAAAATTTTTAATGATTCTTTGTATGAAAGCATTTTTTTTCTGTTTATGTCTTATAATTTTAAAATTTAAGTTTTTTTGTCTGATTTGACTTATCAAGTTTGTAAAGTTTTTTAAATCTTTAATTTGTAAATCGAACAAAAATTGAAGATGTGTGCCTTTTTTTTCAAGAAGCTCAACATTCAAAATATTGCTACCACTTAAACCGATAAGTGTACTAATTTCACCTAATACACCAGGTTGGTGTGGTAAATCTATTAATAAAGAACTCTCATATAATTTTTTCTTTATTTTATTTTCGTTATTATCTGCTTTACCTTGCCAGTGTTTTCTAATAGAGGATCTTGCTTTACCAGTTTTACAAGAGGAGAGCCAATGCAAAGATGGTGTTGCTTTCTTAGAAGTAATAATTTTTATTATGTCGCCGTTTTTAAGTTTTGTTTGAAGTGTTGACTCTTGGCCATTTATAAAACAATTAATAGCAGCATCTCCAATATTAGTATGAACTGCGTATGCAAAATCTATCGGTGTTGCATCTCTAGGTAATTTTATAACTGCACCCTTTGGAGAAAAACAAAAAACATTATCTTGAAACATTTGAAGTTTTGTAAATTCATAATAATGTTCTGGGCTATTTCCAGCTTCGATAATTTCTACTAAATCTCGAAGCCAATCATATTCTTTCCAAGACAAATCAGAAATTTTTTCTGATGATTTATATTTCCAATGAGAAGCTATACCACGTTCGGCAAACTCATGCATATCTTGAGTACGTATTTGTACTTCTATTCTTTGTTTTCTTGGTCCAATAAGCGAAGTATGTATTGATTTATAATTATTTATTTTTGGTGTTGAAATGTAGTCTTTAAATTTACCTGGTATAGCAGAATATTCACTATGGAAAATACCTAATGTTTGATAACAGTCATTTATATCTCTTACAATTACTCTGAAACCAATTATATCAGTAAGTTGTTCAAGCGAAATTTTCTTTTTTTGTATTTTTCTCCATATTGAAAATGGAGTTTTCTCTCTACCTGTAATTTCTGCAGTTATACCTTTTGCTTTAAGAAGATTTACTAAGTCAGAAGAAATAGACTTAAAGTTATCTTCCCTATTATTTTTTATAAATTTTAATCTCTCTTCGATTAAATTTCTTGCATCGCTATTTAAAATTGAAAATGACAAATCCTCTAGCTCATCTCTTATTCTGTTCATTCCCATTCTGTCAGCTAATGGAGCATAAATTTCCATAGTTTCTTTTGCTTTTCTTATTTTCTTTTCATTTTCCTTTACGAATTTTAAAGTTCTCATGTTGTGTAACCTGTCAGCAAGTTTAACTAGTAGAACTCTAATATCTTTGGATGTGGCTAAAATTAATTTTCTAAAATTTTCAGCCTTAGAGTTTTCTCCAGCTTTTTCCTCTAATGCAGAAATTTTCGTAACGCCATCAACTAAATCTGCAACTTCTTTTCCAAATTCCTTTTTAACGGTATCATATGTAGCTTTAGTATCTTCTATAGTATCATGAAGTAAACCAGTTGTTATTGTAGCACTATCAAGTTTAAGCTCAGTAAGAATATCTGCTACAGCAACAGGGTGAATTATATAAGGGACTCCTTCATCTCTTCTTTGATTTTTGTGAGCTTTTAAAGCAAAATCATAAGCTTTAGATAAATCTGATGGATTAAAAAATTTGTTATATGTTCTTACTTTATTTATAAGCTCTTCGTTATTAATCATTTAAGTACTTTATATCACATTCCTTCACTCTTGTAATCTCATTCCTTGTTTTAACGCTTAAATTATTTATCAAATCATCTATTTTTTTATTTAAAATTGGATGTATCCACATAGGACAAATTTCTCTTAAAGGGATAAGAACAAAATTTCTCTCTAATATTTTTGGATGAGGAAGAAAAATATCATTTTCATTTGAGACACTTCCATTAAAATCAATAATATCTATATCACAAGTCCTAGGTTCGTTTTTAAATTGTCTTATTCTTTCTAGTTTTTTTTCAATAGATAGTAATTTTTTCATTAAATCATCTGAGTTACCCTTAAAATCTATTTCTATAACCACATTTATAAATTTAGGATCCTGTTTGTTAGGATAGGATGGGGTTTCATAATAACTTGAAATTTTCTTAATTATAATATTTTCACCAGAAATAAGATTAATCGTTTTTTTAATATTTGCGTATCTATCACCAAATTTTGATTTTAAACTTGAACCGATGCCTAAAAAAATCATTTATTGTTTTTGCTTAGAATTCTTGCTTTTTCTCTATTCCAGTCTCTCTTCTTTTTAACTTGTCTCTTATCATATAATTTTTTACCTTTTGCTACTGCTAATTCTATTTTTGCTTTACCTTTAAAAAAATAAAGTTTTGTAGGAACTATGGTTAATCCTTCTTGATTAATTCTTCCAATTAATTTGTTAATTTCTTTTTTATTAAGGAGCAACTTTCTTTCACTTTTTGGGTCATGATTATTATAACTCGACTGTCTATATAAAGGTATATGTGAGTTAATCAAAAACATTTCACCATTTTTATCTAAAGCGTAAGAATCTGCAATACTACCTTTGCCGTCTCTTAAAGATTTTACTTCAGATCCTTTTAAAGCAATTCCAGCTTCTAACAACTCATGAAAATAATAATTAAATTTAGCTTTTCTATTCAAACATATAATCTTTTGACCAGAAGGTGTTTTTCTTTTCATTAAAGTAATTTGGCAACTTTAAGTGCTTCTTTAATCAAAATCTTAGTTTCCTCTTTAACTTTAACTAATGGTAGACGAACTTCTTCGGAAGATAGCTTCAACAAAGAAGCTGCATATTTTACTGGTGAAGGATTGCTTTCTATAAATAAAGCTTTATGTAAAGGAGCAAGGGCTAAGTCTATCTCTTTAGCTCTAGCCTGTTTCTCATCATCATTACTAGACAATGATGCTGATTGAAAATCAGAACAAAGTTTAGCTGCAACGTTTGCTGTAACACTGATACAACCTTTACCTCCTCTTTTATTAAACTCCAAAGCATTTCCATCTTCTCCTGTTAATTGTAAGAAATCTTTTCCCATGCTTTTTAATTGTTGGTCAACTCTTTTCAAATCTCCTGTGGCATCTTTAACTCCTATAATATTTTTCAATTCATATAATCTTGACATAGTATCTACTGACATATCTATAACTGATCTTGATGGAATATTGTATATAATGATCGGAAGCCCTACATTATCATTAATTTTTTTATAATGTTGATATAGACCTTCTTGAGTAGGCTTATTATAATATGGTGTAACCACTAATAGCCCATTAGCTCCAATTTTTTCTGCGTGTTTAGAAAGTTCAACCGCCTCCTCGGTCGAATTAGAACCGGTACCGGCAATTACTGGAATTTTTCCCTTACACTCCTTCACAGCGATTTCAATAACCCTAATATGCTCTTCATTATTTAAAGTTGGAGACTCGCCTGTAGTTCCAGCCGGAACTATACCTGTAGTTCCATTATTAATGTGATGATGTATCAGATTAGAATAGTTTTCCTCATCTAATTGGTTTTTTTTAAATGGTGTGATTAATGCAACAATTGATCCTTTAAACATAAAACAATATAAAGTAATTAGTTTTATCTTAAATTTATGCCTATTCGGATAATTAGTCTAGTGTTATTATTGATGTCCTTAAGTGTTCATTCAAAAATTAGCGCTCAAGATACTAAATTTATATATCCTTCAAAAAAACCTTCTGTATTTAAAAAGATCAATAAAAAAATATTACCAATAAAAAAACCCGAAAGTGAAAAAAAATTAATAAAAAAAGATACTTTTCTTTTACCGGCCAATAAACCGAAAATAACAAGAAACGATCAATCTAAAGAAAAACAACTAAATGTAAAACAAGATATTAAAGATATTAAAAAAGAACAAACGAATGTAAAAGAAATAATTAATCTAAAATTTCTATATCCAAGAAAGAAACCTAAAAGCTTTAAATCTCCAATTAAAGAGACAAAATTATCTTCGGTGTTATCCAAAAAAGATTTTGAAAAAGCAAAAGAAGTATTTGTTTTAATCAAAGCAAAAAAATGGAATTCAGCAATAAAATTGTCTAAAAAAATTAAAGACAAAGAATTTAAAAATTTAGTTACTTGGATGTATTTAAAAGAGCGTAGTAACAGAGCTACGTTTAATGATTATGCAATTTTTATTAGGAAAAATGCTGATTATCCAAGAATAAATAGACTCAGATATTTAGCTGAACATAAAATTATTTTAAAAAATACAACTGCAAATACGATTATAAATTGGTTTGAAAAAGATTATTTAAACAATGGAATTGAAGAACCATTAAGTGGTTTAGGGAAAATAAAGTTAGGAGAAGCTTATCTTCAAAATAAACAATTTGAGAAAGCTGATAAACTAATTAAAGATGGTTGGATAACTGCAGATTTGTCTAAAGGAGAACTAAGATATTATCGAAATAAATTCAAAACTTATTTAACCTCAAAAGAACATATCAAAAGAGCTGAATATTTAGCATGGAATTCAAAATATTGGGATTTAAAAAGAATGCTTAGATATTTACCTAAAAACGAAAGAGCACTTTACAACGCCAGACAAATTTTAATGAGCAATTCATATGGTGTTGATAAAGCTATTAAAGAAGTGCCTAGCTCATTAAAAAAGGATCCAGGTCTTCAATATGATAGATTAAAATGGAGAACGAGAAGAGGTCGTGTAGATTCATCATTAGAAATTTTGCATGCTAATGCAGATAAACAAGAAGATGAGCTTGTAAGACCAGACTTATGGTGGAAACAGAGAGAAAGTATTGTAAGAAGTCTTTTGTATAAAAAAAAATATAAATTGGCATACAAAGTATCAAGTGAACATTCTTTAAGTTACGGCCCTGAATTTGCGGAAGCTGAATGGTTGTCAGGATGGATATCTTTATCTTTTTTGGGATCTCCAGAGTATTCAATAACTCATTTTGAAAATTTTTATAATAATGTAAGTTACCCTATTAGTTTAGCTAGGGGGGCATATTGGCTAGGAAGATCGTATAAAACTTTAGGTGAGATGGATAATGCAAATAAATTTTTTAAAGAAGGTTCGGTTTTTTTAACAACATATTATGGACAGCTATCTTATTCAGAAATAAATGGAGAAAAAGAATTTACTTTAAAAGATGAATCAAAATTTTCTAAAGAATATCAAAAAGAATTTATCAAAAATAAACTAATTAAACACGTAATTTTATTAAAAGAATTAGACAAAACTCATTATAGCAAAGATATTCTAAAACATTTGGCTGAATTAAATATTGAGTCGGGTAGTGAAATTTTGGCAGCTAAAATTGCGACAGATATAGGAAGATACGATTATGCAATTCAAATATCTAAGAAAGCCTCGTACGAAAAAAGATTTTATAACCAATATAATTATCCTATTATAAGTGTACCGAGAGTTATAAATAAAAAAACAATGCCAGCTCCTGAACTAATACATGCTATCATTAGACAAGAAAGTGAATTTGACTCTAAAGCCAATAGCTGGGCTGGAGCTAGAGGTATGATGCAATTAATGAAGTACACTGCTAAAGTTGTAGCTAAGCAAGCTAAACTTCCTTATAGCATAAGCGGGCTTACTAAAGATCCAGAGTACAATATTAAATTAGGTTCTTATTATATTAACTCTCTTTTAGAAGATTATAACGGTATTTACCCATTTGCCATTGCAGCTTACAACGCTGGGCCAAATCGAGTTAAAACCTGGAGGAGAGTCAACGGAGATCCAGCTAAAAATCAAATTAATTTTATTGATTGGGTTGAGTTAATAAGATTTAAAGAAACAAGAAATTACGTTCAAAGGGTTTTAGAAAATATTAATGTTTACAAATATATGATCAGGCAATCTCCGGTGAATTTAACAAGTTTTTATCAATAAAGTTGTGGCGGAAGAGGAGAGATTCGAACTCTCGGTACGATATTACTCGTACGGTTAGTTAGCAACCAACTGGTTTCAACCACTCACCCACTCTTCCTTATTCACCAAGTTTATTTAGTACTAATTAATAAATAAGTACTTTATAAATCAATCAAAAAAATGGTCAAATGAAGAAAAAGTTATTAAAAGGGTCGATATTTACTGTTGGTGCTTCTCTTTGGTGGGGTGTAATAGGAGTTATATATTTTAAATTTGTTTCTTTTGCTTCAGCCTTAGAATTAACAATACACAGAACCATTTGGACCGCATTATTATTGATAATAACTACAACCTATTATTCAAAATGGAATGAATTTAATAAGATATTAAAAAGAAAAAAAAATATTTTAATTTTTTTAATTACCGGCATTCTTGTTTCAATAAATTGGTTTACATGGCTTTATGCAGTAAAAACAAACAATCTTTTGGACTCAGCTCTAGGATATTATATTTTTCCTATTTTAAGTGTTTTTCTGGGTGTCGTTTTTTTAAAAGAGGATTACAACATAAATAAAATTTTATCTATTTTTTTAGTTGTAATCGCATTAATTTATCTTCTTTTGAAATTAGGTCATGTGCCTTGGATTGGAATAACTGTTGCCACAACATGGAGTTTATACTGTCTAATTAGAAAAAAAATTAAAGTTTCTCCTGAAACAGGACTTCTTATTGAAACACTATTATTAACTCCAATAGCTATTAGTTTATTCTTATATCTAGTTAATAATAATGCCAACATTTTTTCTTACAATGAACCAGTTCTCTCTTTTTATTTATTTTGGGCTGGACTAATGACTTTAATCCCTCTTTTTTGGTATACAAAGGGTTTTAGTTTGATAGGTATTGGACCGGCAAGTATGATATTTTTTTTAACGCCTACTTCTCAATTTTTTTTAGGAATATATTATTTTAATGAACCTTTAATTCTAGATGAATTAATTTCTTTTGTATTTATTTGGATAGCTGTAATTATTTATCTAAATGAATTACGCAAAGAATAAATTGATATAATTAAAGAAGGCAAAAATAAAGAAATGATAAACGCGATAAAAAGTAGGTTTGATTTAATAAATACAGAAAAATTATCAATTGAAATTAAATTACCAACCAAGATACTGCTTTGAAAATCTGGACTGGGAAAGAATAGAAGACCAAATAATAATCCACAAAATATAGAAAAAGCTGCAAGCTTCGTATCAATTTTTTTACTAAAGAAACCATAAAAAATTGTGAAAACTGCTGCACAACATAATAAATCGGCTAATAAGAATAAATATAAAATACTGTATCCCTTTGATGCTAAAATAAAGACCAAAATACTTAATAGTAAAATAATTAAATTTGTTTTATTTTTTATTCCTTTACCGTCTAAGGATTTACTAATTTGATTTCCATTAATTATAATTAAGCTAGAGATAGCATTAATTAATGTGTCAATAGTGCTAAGTGTTAAAGACATTACCAAAATTAAAATACCTATAATAAAAATTGAATTTTTTTTATTTAATATTAGATCAAAAAAAGCGAGATCTGGTATTACTTTTGAATTTAAAGAATAAGATATTAGGCCTGAATATCCCATCCAAAAAACAATAAAAAAGATAATTATAGATGAATAAATTAAACTTGATTTTAAAATAAAATTATTTTTCGCAGAAAAGACTCTTTGCCAATTTCCTTGATGAAATAAATTTGTTGCTGAGACAGCAATAAAAAAAGTTAATCCAGCTGTATAATTTGGTAAATACTTTTTATCAATTAAAATAGGTGAATTTTGTTTAATCAACTTATAACTTGATAAATCTAAATTTCCTAAAATCAAAAAAACTGACAGTAAAATAATTAAAGTAATAAAACTAAATTGATACTTGTCGGTAATAATTGAAAGTTTAAAACCACCTTTTAGTATATAAAGTAAACATATGATTAAGGTGACCCCTGAAGTAATCCATAAGGGCACTTTGGATACAAAGTTCAGTAAAAATGCTATTGCTGTCACTTCAGCTATTAAAAATATTATTAGATAAAAAAGTATTAAAAATAAACTTATTTTAAGTATTCCGTCTCCAAATCTTTTTTTAATAAAATCAGTCAGTGTTAAACCTTTTGGAAATTCTTTTCTTATTTTTGGTCCAAAATTGTACAATAACAACATTGGTGTTGCAGTGCCTAGAGCATAACCAATTACAGCTCCCATTCCCCCCCAAGTTGCCGCTGAAGCAGGTCCAAATAAAATCCATGCGCCCAAAGATGATGCGGTCAAGCTAGCTGTTAAAGAAAAAGTGTTTTCTTTTCTTTCTCCAACAATATAATTCTCATTACTAGAGTTTTTTTTATTATTTAAGTAGCCTAGCCCAATAAAAAATAACCCTACTATAATTGTTGTTGTTATTGATGTCTGCGCTGATATGTATGTTTTTTCCATATTTCCCTTACTGAATTATCGGTCAGGTTCATCGGGTATAATCTCAGTCTTTTAGACACCCCGTTTTTTTATATACTAATTTTTGGCAGTAAGTCAAACGAAGCTGTATCTATTTTTGATGAATGTTCTTTTCTCATCTTCCAACTTTTATTCATTCCTGCTTGCGCTATACTAATTGCATTTCTCCCGTACTTAGCATTTGTGAAATCTATTGCTCTCATTAATGTTTTTGATTTCTTTTCCATCAATGGCGTTAATAAATTTAACTCACTTGAGTTAGCATCCTCTAATCTTGATAATATTACACCAGCCTTTTGGTAAAAATATCCATATTTATATATTTTTGTTAGTCCCTTTATTGCTGTTTTTACTAATTCAATACTATTATTAGTCGCTATTGGTAAATCTATTGAAATTGAATTTGAGTAATATTTTCTATTCTTGTTAAATGGACTTGTCCTAATAAAAATTGTAATTGATTTTGCTAACTGATTATCTAATCTTATTTTTTCTGCTGCATTTAAACAATGTGTTGTTACTGACTCTTTTAGTTTCTCTAAATTTTCTATTTTTTTCCCAAATGATCTTGAAACACAACAACTTTTTCTCTTTGTTTCTTGTGTTTCCAAATTTATACAAGGAATTCCTCTTAATTCCATAACTGTTTTAGCTCCCAAAACATTTGTGCTTTTTTTTACCCAAGTGTTTGAAATATTTTTTAGTTTAAGAGCAGTATCAATTCCATTTTTTTTATAAAGTTTTGAAAGCTGTTTGCCAACACCCCAAACATCCGAAATATCAAAGTTTTCTAATTGCTCGTTAATATTTTCTTTCAAATAAATAACTCCAGACATGTTTTTCTTGGCAATGTGATTTGCCACTTTGCTCAATGTTTTTGTACTTGATATTCCTATACTTGTAGGAATACCTGTCCATTTAAGTATTCTTTCTCTTATTTCTCTTCCATAATTTATGATTTCTTTTTCTTCAACTTGCGTTATATCTATAAATGCTTCGTCTATTGAATATATTTCAATTTTATTAGAAAAAGATTTCAAGGTTTTCATTACTCTTCTAGACATATCTCCATATAGAGCATAGTTTGACGAAAAGATTTTAACATTGTATTTTTTTACTAATTCTTTAACTTTGAAGTATGGTTCACCCATTTTAATTCCAATTTGTTTTGCTTCGGTTGACCTTGAAATAACACACCCATCATTATTAGAAAGAACCACAACAGGTTTATCTATTATTTTAGGGCTAAATAATCTCTCACATGAAACATAAAATGAATTGCAATCTATTAGTCCAATTTTGCTTTTTTTACTGATGTTTATGGATGACATAGGTTACTACCCCCCAAATTATTATTTCTGGATTTTCTGTAAGGTTGATTTTATCAGATGCACTTTTTGATCCTGATGTAATGTAGTTAACCCCTTTTTCTTTTATTAAAGTTTTTACAACCAACTCTTCGTTTATATTTGCTATCACTGTTGAAAAATTTCTTGGATCTTTACTTTTGTCTACTATTAATAAATCACCATCATAAATACCGGCATTAATCATGGATTTGCCTTGTACTCTTATTATAAACGTTGCCGGTGCATTTGTTATCAAATGCGAATTTAGGTCTATATCATCTTCAATGTAGTCTGTAGCAGGAGAAGGAAATCCAGCCCCTACTTTGTGTAAATAAAATGGTATTGTCAGCTTCATAATGTTCTTGTTTTGTTCTTTATATTCTAAATATGTGTTGTTAGTCAAGTTATTAATTGGGTCAATATGCGTTTGGAAAAAAAGAAAAAAAAAAAGTAAAAATAAAAAATGAAAAAAATTTTAGCAATAGTAAGTTTTTTAATCCTATCAACGGTAGCAAATGCAGAGTCAAAACTACAAACAATCAAAAAAAATGGAGAACTAAGGGTTGGCACTACGGGTGATTGGGATCCGATGTCAATGAAAGATCCAGCTACAAATAAATATAAAGGATTTGATATTGATGTCATGAAAGAATTAGCAAAAGATATGGGCGTAAAGGTAAAATTTATACCAGCCGAATGGAAGACGATAGTTGCAGGAATTACTGCTGATAGGTATGACATTTCTACAAGTGTAACTAAAACACCCAAAAGAGCAGAAGTTGCTGGTTTTACCACAACTTATTATAAATATGGTACAGTTCCACTAGTGTTAAAGAAAAATTTAAAAAGATTTCCGACTTGGGATTCTTTAAATAATAAAAAAGTTATAATTGCAACAACTCTTGGCACGTCTCAAGAAGAAAAAGCAAAAGAATTTTTTCCAAAATCTAAATTAAAATCTGTTGAAGCACCTGCAAGAGACTTTCAAGAGGTATTGGCTGGAAGAGCTGATGGAAACATAACAAGTTCAACTGAAGCTAATAAATTAATAATAAAATATCCTCAATTAGCAATAGTCCCTGACGGAGAAAAAAATCCGGCCTTCTTAGCAATGATGGTTCCTAAAAATGACAAAACATGGAATGACTATGTTAGTAAATGGATTAAAGATAAAAAAGCATCAGGTTTTTTCAAGTCTTTATTAGCTAAATACGATCTTAAAAGCTTATAATTTAAGTTTAATTCACTTTAGTAAAGAAATATAATTATTTAGTGAAGTTTATAAAATATCTTTTTATCTTTATAGCTGTACAAGGATGCAGCTCGAGCTATGAATGGGGTTGGTATATTCTAAGTCCAAATAATGTAGAAGGATTGACTAACCTAAAATTTTTGATTAGCGGACTAACTACTACGATTTATATATCTATAGTTTCAATAGTGCTCGCAATGATTATAGGTTTAATTGTGGCTCTACCCTCACTTTCTAACAATAAATTTTTAACTTATTTTAATATAGCCTATGTGGAAATTGTAAGAGCAATTCCTTTATTAGTTTTAATACTCTGGATTTATTATGGTCTACCAATAATGCTAGGGGTAAGCTTCTCTCCTTTTGTTTCAGGAATAATAGCTCTAACAATTAGTGAGAGTGCCTTTCAAGCAGAAATTTTTAGGGCCGGAATTAACTCAATCAACAAAGGCCAACATGAAGTGGCTGGATCCCTAGGAATGAATTTTGTTAAAAAAATGAGACTTGTAATACTTCCTCAGGCAATAAAAGTTGTTTTACCAGCTTTGGGCAATCAATTTGTTTACGTGTTAAAAATGTCTTCATTAGTATCAATTATAGGTATAGCTGATTTAACTAGGAAGGCAAATGAGTTAGTTACAACTACTTATAGACCATTAGAAATTTATACTTTTTTAATCTTAGAATATCTAATACTTATTTTAATTGTTTCTTATTTTGTAAGAAAATTAGAAAATAAGTTAAAATACAAATAGTTTTTTAAAAGAAATTTTGAAAACATTTTTTAAAAAGAAGGGCACAAAGGTAAGAACCACTAATCCCATCATCCAATTAGTAATCATTATTGTATAAAAAATATCCTGATATTCTCCATTTTTGATATTTATTACGTACCAAAGAGACATAAACGGAATTAACGTAAGTCTAAGAATAGTCATGTATAGACTATAGGTTGGTCTTTTAAGAGCTTGAAATAAAGCAGAAGTTATAAAAAAAACAGGGTAAACAGGACCTATCAATGCTGCAACTTTTAAATAAAGCGCACCACTTTGTATTACCAAAGGATCGTCGGTAAAAAAGGAAATTATCAATTCTGAAGTAAGATAAATAAAAATACCGGCTAAAACCATAAAACCTGAACCAAACATCAAAGCTTTTCCATAAACTTCTTTAACTCTAAAATACATTTTTGCACCAAAATTTTGACCTGCTATAGACAATACAGCAGTATTTAATCCTATTACTGGCAATAGTAAAACTTGCTCTATTCTAACAGCAGTACCATACCCAGCTGTTGCTAATTCGCCAAATTGACCTACAAAATAGAAAATATTAAACACACCAAACATAATCATTAACATCGTAAACATAATTGGAACAGACTGCTTAAAAAGAGTGCTTATGTAAATTAATTTCGGTTTGTAGCATTCAAAATATAAATATTTTTTTAATTTACAGCTGTAAACCTTATTAGCTAAATAAATTAATCCAATAAGTTGTGAGATAAGTGTAGCTATAGCTAACCCAGAAATACCAAATGCTGGTATAATTCCATATCCAAAAATAAAAAGTGGATTAAGAAATATATTTAAAAAAAAAGTGAAAATTAAAACATTTCTATAACTCTTTGTATCTCCTTGTGCATTAAGTGTTCCATTTAAAGATAATTGTATTAAAATTATTATAGCTCCATAAAAAATTATATCTAAATACTCTCGTGTTAAAACAATACTTTCTTTACTTGAGCCCATAACTCTTAAAAGTTCATCCGAAAAATTTAAACCAAACAATGTAACAAAAATTGAAATACCAATTGCAAAAATAATTGATTGAGCAACATACATTGAAGCTTTTTTATCTTCTTTAGCCCCAATTGAGTTACTTATAAGAGCTGTTGTACCTGCGCCTATACCAACAGCCACAGCAATAGCAATGAAATATATTGGCCAAGATTTTGCTATCGCTGCTAGTGCTTCAGGTGATATTCTGCCAGCAAAATATGTATCTACAAGATTATAAAATGTTTGAAATAGAGAGCCAGTACTTGCTGGAATAGTTACTTTTCTTAACAACTGCCAGACAGAACCCTTGGTCAAATCCATATAAATTAAAATTCCTTTTGAAACTTATGCTTTTTTCCAACTAGTTTGGCAAGATTAATCTGCTTTTGTCTCATTCTAAATCTTATTTTTTGAGTGTTAGTGAGTGTGTCATAACATCTTGGACATGAAACTCCCTCTTCATATTTCTTAGATTTTTTGTCTAATGAAGATCCTGGTGTTCTACATCCGCTACAAATAAAATATGACCCTGCCGTTAAACCATGTTTAACAGAAACTCTATTGTCAAAGACAAAACATTCACCATTCCACAAGCTATTCTTTTTTTTAATTTTTTTTAAATAATTTAAAATTCCTCCTTTTAATTGAAATACATTTTTGTATCCTTTTTGGTTTAAGTAAACTGATGCTTTTTCACATCGAATACCGCCAGTGCAAAACATTGCAATTGGCTTTTGTTTGTTTAATTTATTTAGATATTTAGGAAATTCTCTAAAATGATTAACATTAGGATTAATAGATTTTTTAAAGCTACCAACTTCGTATTCAAATGGTTTTCTAGCGTCTAATATAAACGTATCTTTATTTGTTATTAGTTGGTTCCATTTTTTAGGCTCAATATAATTTTTTTTCTTAATTTTGGGAGAAATATTTAAACCCATTGGTACTACTTCTTTTTTAATTTTGATTTTAGGTTTATGAAATGGCTGGAATTTACTTTTAGAAAAGTTTTCACTATGAAAATTTTTTATTCTAAATAAATTTTTAATTTTTTTATTTATTAAAGAGATATTTTTTATTTTACCTGAAATAGTCCCATTGAGCCCTTCTTTTGAAATAATAAGAGTTCCTTTAATATTCTTTTCTATAAATAATTTTTGAAGAATTAACTTTTTTTTTTCTAAAAATTTTAATTTTTTAAATTTATAAAATCCTAAAACTGTATACATTATATTTTTCTGCAAACGGTGAAGCCATCTCCGATAGGGATAATTATTTGCTCTGTTCTTGTATCATTTTTAACATAGATATTAAAATTTTTTATAATTTCAGTAAGTTTTTCCTTATTATTTTCATCAGTCACTTCCCCATGCCATAAAACATTATCTACTATGATCAAACCAGCTGTTTTAACCATCAATACAGCGTTGTCATAGTAATTTTTATAGTTTTCTTTATCTGCGTCTATAAAAATTATATCAAACTCTAAATTATCTTTTTTTAACTCTTTTAACGTTTCTAAAGCTGGCCTGATAATTGTTTTAATTTTTTTATCTTGGTTGGCCTTTTTAAAAAAATTTCTAGCTTTTATATTTGTTTCACTATTTTTATCTAAGGCTATGAGCAAGCCATCTTCGGGCAGGCCTAAGGACATAGATAAAGTGCTGAGACCAGTAAAGGTTCCGATTTCTAATATTTTTTTGGCTTTGGCAACTTTAGTAATTAATTCCAAAAAATGACATTGTGAGATTGCTATCTGCATCTTTTTTAATTCGCCTAAACTTTCGTTGTAAGAAATAATCTCTGATTGAACAGGATGTAGAGATTTACTTAATTCTTGAATATAATTTTGTATTTTATGACTTATTTCAAAATCTTTGCCCATTCCTATTTTAATTTTTTAAAAAGTATTTCGTTTACCAATTTTGGATTAGCTTTACCTTCTGAAGCTTTCATGACTTGGCCAACAAAAAAACCAAATAATTTATCTTTTCCAGACTTATATTGATCTACTTTATCTTTATTATTATTTAGTATTTTATCTATAATTCGCTCTAATTCTTTAGGGTCACTTTTCTGTTGTAATCCTTTACTTTCTATAATTTTATTTGGTTCCTCTCCTGTTTCCTTCATTATTTCAAAAACATCTTTCGCAGTTCTTCCTGAAATAACTCCTGAACTTATTGAATTAATTAATTGAGCCATTATTTTTGCAGTTACTGGAGATTGAGATATGGAAATATTTTTTTCATTTAAAGATGCAAAAAGATCACCCATAATCCAATTTTTAGTTAATTTTATGTCTGAAGTTTTAGCTACCTCCTCAAAATAGTCAGATATTTCTTTTTCAGAAACTAAAACATTAGCTTCGTAAGAACTTAAAGCATAATTTTTTATAAAACGTTCTTTTTTTTGATCAGGTAATTCAGGTAGATTTTTCCTAATTTTTTCAATTAATTTCTTATCTAAGTTTAAGGGTAATAAGTCTGGGTCAGGAAAGTATCTATAATCGTGAGCATCTTCTTTTGATCTCATTGATCTTGTTTCATTTTTTTTTGTATCAAATAATCTCGTTTCTTGATCAATAGATTTTCCAGATTCTAACAATTCTACTTGTCTTTGAGATTCATAAGCTATAGCCATTTGCATAAATTTTATTGAATTTACGTTTTTTATTTCACATCTTGTTCCAAGTTTTTTTTCTCCTTCTTTTCTTACTGATATATTTACATCTGCTCTTAATGAACCTTCTTGCATATTACCATCACATGTACCTAAATATCTCATAATTGATCTTAGCTTTTTAATGTAAGCGTTTACTTCGTTAGGAGATCTTAAGTCTGGTTTGCTTACTATTTCCATGAGTGCAACGCCCGATCTGTTTAAATCTACATATGTGTTGTTTGGATCAATATCATGAATGCTTTTTCCAGCATCTTGCTCTAAATGCAGTCTTTCTATACCTACATTTTTTATACCCTCTGGCAAATCTAAAGTTATATTACCCTCTCCAACTATAGGATTTTTATATTGTGAAATCTGATAGCCTTGGGGAAGATCTGCATAAAAATAATTTTTTCGATCAAAAACAGAAAAATGATTAATCTTCGCGTTTAAACCTAAACCTGTTTTTATTGCTTGACGAACACAATGTTCATTTATAACGGGTAGCATTCCAGGAAAAGCGGAGTCTACTAAACTTACTTGAGTGTTTGGTTCAGCTCCAAACTTAGTAGAGGAACCTGAAAAGAGTTTAGAGTTAGAAGTAACCTGAGCGTGCACCTCAAGACCAATGATCACTTCCCAATTTCCCTTTTCTCCCTTGATTAAATATTTTCCATCTTGCTTGCTCATTATTTTTCCCACCATTTTTTAAGTGTTAGCTTAAAATTTATTTTTTTTTCTGCCGCATAAGCAATATTTAAAATCTTTTGTTCATCTAAAGGCTTTCCTATCAATTGAAGGCCAAGAGGATAATTATTGCTATCTGTACCTGCAGGAATAGAAATTGCTGGTATACCAGCCAAATTAACTGGCACTGTGAATATATCATTCAAATACATTGATATCGGATCATCTTTCTTTTCACCTATCTTAAATGCTGAACTAGGAGTAGACGGTGTTAATAAAGCATCAACTTTTTTAAAAGCCTGATCAAAATCATTTTTTATCAAGTACCTAACTTTTTGTGCCTTTAAATAATAAGCATCATAGTAACCTGATGAAAGAACATATGTACCAATTAAAATTCTTCTTTTAACTTCATCTCCAAAACCTTCGGATCGAGTGTTTTCATACATCTCTAGAAGATTGTTTCCTCTATTTGATCTAAAACCATATTTTACTCCATCATATCTTGCTAAATTCGAAGAAGCCTCAGCAGGAGCAACTATATAGTAAGTTGGCAAAGCGTATTTTGTATTCGGTAAACTAATATCAATAATCTCAGCTCCAGATTCTTGTAGCAGTTTCTTTCCGTTTTCCCAAAGTTTATCTATTTCCTTGGGCATCCCTTCTACTCTGTACTCTTTAGGAATACCAATTTTTAATCCTTTAACCTTGTCAGATAAATTTTTTGAATAATTTTCTTTTTTCTTACTTATGGAAGTAGAATCTTTTTCATCAAAACCTGCCATTACTTCTAACATTAAAGCACAATCTTCCACTGATTTTGTCATTGGTCCAGCTTGATCTAAGGAAGATGCAAATGCAACTATCCCCCATCTAGAGCAAAGACCGTAAGTTGGTTTTAAGCCAACTGTTCCTGTAAATGATGCAGGCTGCCTGATTGAACCACCGGTGTCAGTACCAATAGTTACCGGAGTTAGATCTGCAGCTAAAGCACTTGCAGAACCTCCAGATGATCCGCCAGGAACAGTATTTTCAGCTATTGGGTTCATTACGTTTCCAAAATAACTCGTTTCATTTGAAGAACCCATTGCATACTCATCACAATTTAATTTTCCTAGTAGAAATGCACCCTCTTTCCATAAATTATTTGTTATTGTTGATTCATAATTTGGAATAAAATTTTCTAACATTTTGCTACCAGCTGTAGTTTTGACACCACTAGTGCAGAAAAGATCTTTAACAGCTATGGGAATTCCTGGTAAAAGATTTTTAAATTCAGGTTTTTTATCAAAATTTTTAGCTTTTACTAGAGCTGACTCAGAACATTTTGTGATAAATGAATTTAACCTTTTGTCTTTCTCAATATTTTTTATAAATGACTCGGTTAACTCTTCAGATTTAATCTCTTTTTTTTTAATTAATTTGGTAATCTCTGTTAAGCTTTTTTTTGTTAATTCTGTCATTATTCAATAACCTTTGGTACAATAAAAAATTCTTCATTTTTTTGAGGTGAGTTTTTTAGTATTTTTTCTCGAATTTTCCCATCATTAACAACATCTTCTCTTGATCTTAATGGTTCATTCAAAATTGATGATAATGGTTCAGTTTTATCTGTGTTTATTTCATTTAACTGCTCTATAAATTTAAAAATTGAGGATAAATCTTTAGCTAAAGCATCTGTTTTTTTAGAATCTAATGAGATCCTAGCTAATTGACTAATATGCTTAATTTTATCTTTATCTATGGACATTTGTGAAATATGTTAAGTATACAAGAAATTAATATCATAAAATATAAAATAAAATGCTGGATATTAAAGATTTTAAGAAAAAATTGGATAAAAAATCAAGATTAATGGGCATAGATCCTGGAAAAAAACGAGTTGGTATAGCGCTATCTGATGAGAATAAAGTAGTGGCCACTCCTTATAAAGTTTTATTAAAAGAAAACTATGAGACATTTTTGAAGGATATCGTGAAAATAATTCATGAAAATAGCATTAAAGGTATAATAATAGGTAATCCCATAAATATGGATGGGACACCAAGTAAATCATCTCAGTCTGCTAAAGACTTGGCTATAAATCTATCAAAAAATATTTCTGAACCTATCACTTTGTGGGACGAAAGACTGTCTAGTGATGGAGCTTTCAATTTAACAAGGAATTTAAACATAAATACGAGTAAAACAGTTCAAAAATTAGATGAAAATGCGGCTGCTTTTATTCTTCAGGGTGCATTAGATTATTTAAAGAAATAACTTGCTATCATAACTTAAAAGGCCTATAGAGTTGATTTTAATGGCAGTTATAAAGAAAACTTCAGCTATTAAAAATCAGCCAAAACACCTATTGGGTATCCAAAATCTTTCAATTCAAGAAGCAAAAAATATTCTTAATGAAGCTAAAACTTTTATAAAGTTAAATAGAAGTAATTCAAAAAAACTTGATGTTCTTAGAGGAAAAACTCAAATAAATTTATTTTTTGAACCTTCAACGCGTACTCAAAGCTCTTTTGACCTTGCTGGTAAAAGATTGGGTGCCGATGTTATGACTATGAATGTAGTAAATTCATCTCTCAAGAAAGGTGAAACATTGATAGATACAGCAATGACATTAAATGCTATGCACCCCGATATTATTGTAATAAGACATCAGGACTCTGGTGCCCCTAATTTGCTATCTCAAAAAGTTAATTGCGCAGTCATAAACGCTGGTGACGGAAGAAGAGAGCATCCAACTCAAGCACTTCTAGATGCTTTAACAATAATTGACAGAAAAGGAAAAATAGAAGGTTTAAAAATTGGAATTTGCGGAGACATATTACATTCAAGAGTTGCTAGATCAAATATTTATTTAATGAACATGTTAGGTGCTGAAGTTAATGTAGTAGCACCAAAAACTTTAATGCCAAAATCTATTGAAAAACTTGGGGCAAAATCTTTCACAGATATGAAAAAAGGATTGGACTCTTGCGATATTGTTATGATGTTAAGATTACAAAATGAAAGAATGCAAGGTTCCTTCTTACCATCTAAAAGAGAATATTATGAATATTTTGGTTTAACTCCAGAAAAATTAAAATATGCCAACAAAGATGCTTTGGTCATGCACCCCGGCCCAATGAACAGAGGTGTGGAAATTGATACAAAATTAGCTGATAATATCAATGTTAGTCTAGTCAAAGAACAAGTTGAACTTGGTGTGGCAGTTAGAATGGCATGTCTAAAAATATATTGTAAAAAATAAATGAAACCTAAATACTTAATAAATGCAAAAATTATAGATCCAGCTCAAGAATTAGATTTAGTTGGAGGTCTAATTATCGATGAAAAAGGGAAAATTAAAGCCATTGGTAAAGAAGTAAATAAATCAAATATACCAAGTAATGCAGAAATTATCGATATAAAAAAAAATACTTTAATGCCTGGATTAGTTGATATGAAAACTTTTGTAGGAGAACCGGGTTATGAATATAAAGAAAATTTTAGAACATTAAGCCAAGCTGCATTAGCTGGGGGCGTTACTTCAGTAGTGTCAATGCCTAATACAAAACCTGTAATTGATAACGTTTCAATGGTTGATTTTATAATAAGAAGAGGACGAGACAAAGCAAAAGTAAATATTTTTCCATGTGCAACTTTAACTAAAAACATGGATGGTAAATCTATGACTGAGTTTGGCTTGTTGTCAGATAAAGGTATAGTTGGTTTTACCGATGTATCTAGAACTGTTCAAAATACAGAAGTGATGTCTAGAATAATGAATTATGCATTAGATTTAGGTGTTTTAGTTATTCAACATTCTGAAGATTTTGAGCTTGCAAAAAATGGTCTAATACATGAAGGGGAAATTTCAACAAGACTAGGATTGAGCGGAATACCATCGATAGCCGAGAAAATTATTGTAGAAAGAGATCTTACTTTACTAGAAGAATATCCTTGTAGATACCATATTAGCCAAATTTCTTCTAGAAAATCACTAGAAGTCATAAAAAAGAGCAAATCTAATGGAAAAAAATTTACAGTTGGAGTTTCAATAAATAATTTATCGCTAAATGAGAATGATATAGGTGATTTTAAAACTTTCTTGAAGGTTTCGCCTCCTTTAAGATCCGAAAAAGACAGGATGTCTTTAGTTAATGGAATTAAAGAAGATTTAATAGATGTTATTGTTTCTGATCATAAACCAGAAGACGAGGAGTCTAAAAGGCTTCCTTTTGCTCAGGCTGCGACTGGTGCTATAGGTGTTGAAACTTTATTGCCGCTATCTCTTGAATTATATCATAACGGATCTTTGAAACTTAAAAAAATAATTGAAATGTTAACGATGAACCCATCAAAGATATTAAATATTAAAAAAGGCTCACTTAAGAAAGGCTTTGATGCGGATATTTGCATCTTTGATCTAAATAAACCATGGGTAGTTAAGGCGAATGATTTAAAATCAAAATCTAAAAACACAGCGATTGAAGGTAGAAAATTGCAGGGAAAAGTTTTAATGACTTTTCTGAACGGTGAGTTAGTATTTAATCAAAAGTGAATCAAGATTTATTAATTATAATTACTTATTCATATATTTTGGGTTCTATACCCTTTGGGTTAGTTTTAACAAAACTTTTCCTAAAAGAAGATATAAGAGAAATTGGTTCTGGAAATATAGGAGCAACTAATGTTTTAAGAACTGGGAAAAAAAAATTAGCTGCCCTCACCTTGTTTTTTGATATTGCAAAAGGTTTTTTGTCTGTTTACATAACCAATATTTTTTTTCCAGAATTTATATACATATCTGGATTAATTTGTTTTTTAGGTCATGTATTTCCTGTCTGGCTTAAATTTAAAGGCGGCAAAGGCGTAGCTACATATTTAGGCATCCTATGCGCTATCTCGATCAAACTAACTATTGTATTTGGAATTTCGTGGCTAATAATTCTTTATGCAACTAAATACTCTTCTCTTTCATCTATAATAGGATCTTTAAATGTTTTTCTATTTGCGTTTTTTTTAACTTCAATTTCTTCAAACTTTTTCTATTTTACATTTTTTATGATTATAGTTTTTACTCATAAAGAAAATATTGTAAGGATTAAAAACAAAAAAGAAGATAAAATTAAGTTTTAATTTATTGCCTTTTTAACAGAAATAATACTATCATTTGACAAATACCATTATATTTGAAAATAAACGTATATAATGAATCTTGTAATTGTAGAAAGTCCTGCTAAAGCAAAAACAATAAATAAATATTTAGGAAAAGATTATATTGTTTTAGCTAGTTATGGACATGTGAGAGATTTACCATCAAAAAATGGTTCTGTAGATCCAGAAAACAATTTTAAGATGGAATGGGAACTTGATAGTTTCTCAAAAAAATATGTTAAAGAAATAACTGATGCTGCTGCTGATTCTGAAAGAATTATTTTAGCTACTGATCCTGATAGAGAAGGTGAAGCCATAGCTTGGCATGTAAGAGAAATTTTGGATGGAAAGAAATTACTAAAAGGTAAAAAAGTTGAAAGAGTAGTATTTAATGAAATTACAAAAAAAGCTGTTACTAATGGAATAAAAAATCCTAGAGAAATTGAGTCTTTGTTGGTCAACGCTTACATGGCTAGGAGAGCTTTAGACTATTTAGTTGGTTTTAATATTTCACCTATTTTATGGACGAAACTTCCAGGTTCGAAATCTGCAGGAAGAGTTCAATCTGTTGCCTTGAGACTAATAACTGAACGTGAACATGAAATTGAACTTTTCAAGCCTACAGAATTTTGGACTATTTCTAGTAACTTCCAATATGACGACAAACTTATAAAATCTAAACTAACAATTTTAAGTGGGAGTAAAGTAGAAAAATTTTCTTTTAAAAATAAAACTGATTCTGAAAAAGCATTAAATGAGATAAAAAATCAATCGTACAAAATAACAGATGTCTCTTCGAAAGTTTATCGAAGAAATCCATTAGCGCCGTTTACTACATCAACCTTGCAACAAACAGCATCTGGAAAATTTGGATTTGGTGCCTCTAGAACTATGCAGATAGCTCAGAGACTTTATCAAGGAATTGATATTGAGGGAGAAGCAGTAGGTCTAATTACATACATGAGAACAGATGGTACTCAAATTTCTAAAGAAGCAATTTCTGATTTCAGGAATTTTATAGGTATAGAACACGGAAAAGAATTTCTGCCAGAAAATCCTAATAGTTATACTGGAAAAAAAGCAAAGAATGCTCAAGAAGCACATGAAGCTATCAGGCCGACTGATGTTTCTAGAAAACCCTCTGATATGAAAAAGTATTTGAGCACTGACCAATCGAAGCTTTATGAATTAATCTGGAATAGAGCTGTATCATCACAAATGAACCCAGCAGAATTTGATAGAAAAAGTATAACTATAGAGTCGGAAAACAAAAAAATTAATTTCAAGGCAAATGGTTCAACTATTAAATTTGAAGGATATTTAAAAGTCTATAAATTTGAGGAAAAAGATGAAGATCTAAAAAATATTTTACCTGAAGTAAAAGTTGGAGATAAAGTTTCAATAAAGGAACTATTAGACGATCAACATTTTACAGATCCTCCTCCAAGATACTCTGAAGCTAGTCTTGTAAAAAAAATGGAGGAATTAGGTATAGGTCGTCCATCTACTTATGCTAGTATAATATCAGTTTTATCCACAAGAAATTATGTAGAGTTATTAAATAAAAGATTCCATCCTACTGATAGGGGTAAATTACTTTCAGCATTTCTAGAAAAATTATTTACTAAATATGTTGATTATAACTTTACAGCAGATTTAGAAAATCAGTTAGACGAAATTACAAGTGGTAAAATTGATTGGGTGAAAGTTTTAGAGGGTTTTTGGAAAGATTTTGATTCAAACGTTGGCCAAGTTAAAGAAAAAAGAACTAGAGAGGTTTTAGATTTGTTAAATGAAAGTTTGGGTGATCTCGTATTTGAAAGAGATAATAATGATGTTATTGATAGAAAATGTAAACTCTGTAAAACTGGAGAATTAAGTCTTAAAAACAGCTTCAGAGGAGGTGCTTTTATAGGATGCTCTAATTATCCTGAATGTAAGTTCACTAGACCTTTATCAAAATCAAAAGCATCTCAGCAAATCAGTTTAGCTGAACCTAAATTAATTGGAAAAAATGATTTTGGCAAAGAAATTTTCCTTAAAAATGGAAGATTTGGTCCTTATTTACAATTCGAGATTGAGGTAGATGAATTAAATAAAATAAAAGGAAAAAAATCTAAAAAGAAAAAGGAAAATGAGAATCTAAAAAATATATCTATACCTAAAGGTCTTCCAATTGAAAAAGTTGATTTGGAAAAAGCAAAATATTTATGTTCTTTGCCAAAAATTATTGGTAAACACCCTGAGTTAAATGAGGATATAACTATAAACGTTGGTAGGTTCGGTCCCTATTTAAAATGCTCTAACAAATCAGCTAGAATTGAAAGTATAGACGAATTGTTTACTATAGGTTTAAACAGAGCTATAACTTTAATATCTGAAGCTAAGCCCGGTAGAATGTCATCCTCGGAAATTAAAAATCTTGGAGAACACCCAGAAGACAAGAAGCCTGTGAGAATCATGAAAGGACAATATGGACCTTACATAAAATATAAATCTCTTAACGCAACCATTCCTGAAGATAAGGATCCTTCAGAAATTACAATGGAGGAAGCTTTGATTCTAATAGAAAAAAGAAAAGAATATGATAAAAGCAAAAAAAAGAGAAAAAAATAATGACAGTTGAAGAAAAAATTAAAGAACTCAAAATTATATTGCCTGATCCAAAAGATCCTGTCGGAGCTTATCTAGCTACTAGAAAAGTTGGAAATTTTCTTTTTATATCTGGACAAATATCGATAGATGCAGATGGCAAATTAATCAAAGGAAAAATTGGAAAAGATTTAAATGTAAAACAGGGTTATGAAGCTGCAAAGAGATGTGGGCTAGCAATAATTTCACAAGCAAAAAAAGCATGTGGAAATGATCTTTCTAAAATTAAATCATGTATTAAACTTACGGGTTATGTTAACTCAACAGATGATTTTACTGACCAACCAAAAGTGATAAATGGGGCCTCAGAAATTATTTCAGAACTCTTTGAGGATAAAGGTTTACATTCTAGAGCAGCCATAAGTTCAAATAGTTTACCGTTAGGTGTAGCTGTAGAAGTTGATGCTATATTTGAGATATAAATTTATCTACCTACTGAATAATATTTTATATTCTTCTTCTTTAATTCGTTTGGATTATAAAGATTTCTCATATCATAAATTTTAAAATTATTTTTTTTAACAATTTTTTTAAAATCTATAGATTTAAATTCATCCCATTCTGTATTGATAATAATTAAGTCAGATCCCAGACATGCTTTATTTATGCTCTTTTCAAATTTTAGATTTTTATTCTTTTTAAAATCCTCTTTAGGACCTGATGGATCATAATATTTAACTAAAGCACCTTTTTTTAACAAGTAAGGAATTAAAACAAGACTAGAAGACTCCCTCATGTCGTCTGTATTAGCTTTAAATGTTACACCTAAAACAGTAATTTTTTTATTTTTAATTTTATTATTCATTATTTTATTAATTCTTTTTGTGAGCAACATTTTTCTATCATTGTTTGATTTTATTACTGATTTTACAATCGACAAATTGGTTTTAAATCTATCAGCTATTGAAACTAAACCTTTAGTATCTTTTGGAAAGCAAGATCCCCCATAGGCTGGTCCTGCTCTTAAAAACCTGCTTCCTATTCTGGCGTCTGAGCCCATTCCAATAGATATATCCTCTATATTTATATCTGTTGCCTCACATAAATTTGCTATTTCGTTAATAAAAGTAATTTTAGTCGCTAAAAAAGCATTAGAGGCATACTTTATTAGTTCCGCTCCTTTTCTTGAGGTAGTAAAAAATTTGGCTCCTTTTCTAATAAGAGGTTCATAAAGAATTTTCATTTTTTTATAAATTTTTTTATTATTCGATCCAATAATAATTCTATCAGGATACTTAAAATCTCTTATAGCTTCACCTTCTCTTAAAAATTCAGGGTTAGATATAACATCAAACTTAGATTTTTTAACTTTTTTAGATATTATTTTTTCAATTTGATCTCCAGTTGATACTGGTACTGTCGATTTATTAACAATAATTTTGTAATTTTTAATATACTTAGATATAGATTTAGCAACACTATTTACTTGTGACAAATCTACTAAATTTGATTTTTTTTTGTTCGGGGTTCCAACGCAAATAAAAATTATTTGAGACTCTTTAATAGCTTTTTCTAAGTCATCAGTAAAATGTAGTCGTTTAGCTTTATAATTATTTTTTATTAAATCATTTAAACCTGGCTCATATATTGGTGAAACTGCATTTTTTAATTTATTAATTTTTAATTTATCTCTATCAACACAGTACACTTTGTTGCCTAAGTCAGCAAAGCAAGTCCCACTAACTAAACCTACATATCCAGTTCCTATCATGCATATTTTCATAAATTTATTTTAATCTCGAGATTTCCAGATTTGATTTAATGTATCCCTCAAGTGTTCCTGAGTCTAAATATTTTCCTTTAAAAATATTTCCGTAAAATTTTTCACCTTTGTAAATTAAACTTTTTATTGCATCAGTAATATGAACCTCTCCTCCATGTCCAACTTTTTGATTTTTTAAAATATTCATTATTTTTTTCGGCAATATATATCTGCCAATTATGGCATAATTTGAGGGCGCATCTTTTAATGAAGGTTTTTCAATAACATCTTCAATTTCAAAACTTGTTTTATTTTTATTTTTTAGTGAGAGTATACCCCATCTAGAAACAGTTTTAGGATTTACCCTCTTTGTAGCTATCACACAAGATTTTTTTGATTTGTAAATTTTAATCATTTCCTTTGAGCAATTTTTATTCATTATCAAATCATCCGGTAGCAACATCAAAAAATGATTTCCCTTTATATAGTTTCTGCATTTTAAAACAGCATCGCCAGTGCCTCTTGGTTTATTTTGATAAACGAATTTAATCATTTTTTTATAATTTTTTAATTTATTATATTTCTCTTTTATATTTTTATTTTTCTTTTTTGAAATAATTGATTTATATAATTTATCACTGTAAAAATATTTTTTAATACTAGATTTTTTTTTTGATATGATAAATATAATTTCTTTAATTCCAGCATTTACACATTCTTCTAATATATACTCTATGTTAGGTTTGCCATTCATTGGTAATAATTCTTTAGGTATAACGCTTGTTAAAGGAAGAAGTCGGGTTCCCATACCAGCTAGTGGAATAATTGCTTGCTTTATCATATGATTCTTTTACTTATTATCATTAGAATTTACAAATGAAAATATTTAGACAAAAAATTCTGTTACAAAAACAGATTATTAACGAAAAGAGTCTTTCTTTTGTTCCCACAATGGGAGGTCTTCATAAAGGTCACATTAATCTGATAAAAACAGCTAAAAGTAGGTTTAAAAGAGTAATTGTTTCAATCTATGTAAATCCAAAACAATTTGACTCAAAAAAAGATTTCCAAAAATACCCTCGCAAAATAACTAAAGATATTAATTTGTTAAAAAAACTCAAAGTCAATTATCTATATCTTCCTAATTATTCAGATATATATTCATTTAGACCCAAAAATAAAATTTATCTTCATAAATTAAGTAAAAAATTATGTGGTAAAACTAGAAAAAATCATTTTAAGGGGGTTTTAAACATTGTTAACAGGTTTTTAGAAATTATAAATCCAAAATATATTCTTTTAGGAAAGAAAGATTTTCAACAACTTATTTTAATTCAGAAACACATAGAAAAAAATAAAATTAATACAAAGGTTATCTCTTGTAATACTGTTAGAGAAAAAAACGGAATAGCTTGCTCATCAAGAAATTTTAATCTTAATGAAAAAGAAATTGAGATTTTATCAAAAGCTATAAATTATATTAAAAGAAACAAAAAAATTATGAACAAAAAAAATTTTTTAAATAAGTTAAAAACCTTTGGTATCAAAAGAATTGATTATATTGATTTTTTAAATACTAAAACGTTAAAGAGAGCAAATAATAAAAAAAATAATTTTAATATTTTTATTGCTTTTTATATTGGAAAAACTCGATTAATCGATAATTTTTAGTTCAAAAAAAAGTAAGAACCGATTCCTAAAAAAGATAAAAATCCTATAACGTCTGTGATCGTGGTTACAAATACGCTTGATGCTAGAGCAGGATCTACATTCATTTTTTTAAGAGAAACTGGAACAAGTATACCAAATAAACCTGCAACTATCATATTTAGAACCATTGAAACAGCAATTAAGATTGAAAGATCTATTTCTTTAAACCAAATTTGAACAACGACTCCAGATATAATTGCAAAAATCACTCCATTTAGTATTCCTATAATAAATTCCTTTGTTACAATTTTTAAAAAATTTCCTGAAGAAATTTCTTTTTTGGCAATTGCTCTTATGGTGACCGCTAACGTCTGCATCCCGGCATTACCTCCCATAGAGGCAACAATTGGCATCAAAACAGCTAAAGCAACAACTTTTTCAATATCTTCTTGAAAAAAACCTATTACTATTGAAGCTATTATTGCTGTTAATAAATTAAGTAGAAGCCAACTGAATCTTCTTTTCGTTTTTTTTAAAACTCCATCTGTAATTTCTTCATCGCCTACACCAGCTAATCTTAAAGCATCTTCCTCTGCTTCTTCTTGCACAACAGTTACTACATCATCGGCTGTTATCATCCCTATCAATTTGTTATCTTTATTAACAACTCCTGCTGAAACAAGATTATAATTTTCAAAAGTGTGTCCAACTTCTTCCTTGTCCATATTTACAGAAATTAATACTGGCACTTCTCTCATAATAGAATTCATTTTTGAATTTCTCGAAGTTCTTAAAACTCTAGAAGATGGTACTGTTCCTACAGGTTTAAAATACTTGTCTACTATAAAAATTTCTAAAAATTCCTCTGGTAATTCCTTGTTTTCTCTTAAATAATCTATCGTTTGACCTACAGTCCAATCGCTAGGTACCGCAGTAAATTCTCTTTGCATAATTCTTGCAGCAGAGTCTTCGGGATAGCTAAGACCTTCTTCTAAAAGAAACCTATCTTGCGGAGATAATTTATCTAAAACTTTTTTCTTTTTAATTTCTTCTAAATTCTCTAAAATTCGCATAGCATTATCAGACTCTAATTTACGTAAAATTTTAGCTATGGATTCAGGTGATATAAGTAAAAGTACTTCTGATTGAACAGATTCATTGAGTTCAATAAAGATTTCTGGCTCAATATTAAATGCTTCTATTTCTATAAGTTTGTTTCTTGTATCTATATTTAGATTTTCTATTAAATTGGCTACATCTGCTGGGTGTAAATTCTCTAAAGTTTGGTTAATAAATGCTACATCATTGGATTTTATTTTATCACTAAAAAGATTAATGAAATCTTTATTAAATTCGAGATTAACTTTTTGTTCGCCTATTGATTTTACTAAACTCATAAATCACCAGATTATTTTAATTTTTGAGACTTTTAGTTTATCTAATGGTAAAATTCAATTTAAAATGGACATAGAATTTAAAAATAGCAAAAAGCCCGTAAATTATAAGAAAGCACTACATTTACTTGAAAAAAGAGTAGATGTTGTAAAAAAAGGGGGACGTGAATTAGTCTGGTTTTTGGAACATCCAAAAACTTATACTGCAGGTATTAGATCTAAAGAGGAAGAAATTTTAGACAATTCAATTAATATCATAAAAACAAATCGAGGAGGAAAAATTACTCTTCATAACCCAGGTCAACTAATAGTCTATTTTGTTATTAATTTAAATAAAAGAAAAAAAGATATAAGAAATTTAGTTAGACAGATTGAAAACTTGATTATAAAGTTTTTAGAATTATATAAAATAAGATCATATGCAGATAAAAAAAATATAGGGATTTGGGTAAAAGGAAAAAAAATTGCTGCAATTGGTATCAAAGTTTCTAGATGGGTAGCTTATCACGGATTTTCTATTAATATAAAAAATAATTTAGATGATTATAAAAAGATAGTACCTTGTGGTTTAAATAATAGGAAAGTAACGTCATTAAAAAAAGAGAAAAAAATAATTACCAATGCTAAAAAGAATCTAAAAAAGATTTTTATGAAATATATTTCAAGAGTTTAAATTTTTTTTTTTATAAAATTAGCAAATTCATTATTGTATTTTGCTGTAAAATTATATTTTATATCATTTATAATAAATTTTATTTTATAAGCATGTAGCATTATATTTTTTACTTTTAATTGTTTTTTAAGTTCAGATGATGAATACTTGTCATCTCCGACTATTGGATTGCCTATATTAAGCAATTGTTTTCTTAATTGATGTTTACGTCCTGTAACTGGTTTTAATTCTAAAAAGGAATAGTTATTTCCACTTTTAATTACTTTTAAATATGAAATAGCTCTCTGAATTACTTTTTTATTTTTTTCATAAATAACCAAATTATCTTGCAATAAATTAATATCTTTTTTTACATTTCCATAAGTTATAGCTAAATATGTTTTGTGTATTTTCCTAATTCTGAAAAGAGAAGTAAACAATTGTGCATATTCTCGATTCTTAGCAACTATCATTACACCAGAAGTTTCTTTGTCGAGTCTATGAACTATATAAGGTTTTTTATTTTCAAAATATTTTGTGTCTTTTAAAATATCAATGATATTTTTAAAAGATTTCGTGCCAGATTGTACGGGTATTCCATTTGGTTTGTTAATTATTATAAAGTTATCATTATCTTCAATAATAAATTTTTCATATATATTTCGTTCTTTATTTGAAGATTTATATTTGATTATTTTATTTTGAACTTTTTCTTTAAGATTTTCAATACCATGGACTTCAATAATATCTTTATATTTAACTCTATGTGATGTTTTTATTTTTTTTTTATTTACCTTTACTTTTTTTTTTCTAATAATTTTTTCTATAAATGATTGAGGGATGTTATTTATATTATTTTTAAACCACCTATCAAATCTTGAGTTGTGATAGTCTTTATTGACTATAAACTTTTTAAACATTCGATATATAATTATATATTATTTGCTAGCAGTTTTTGGAATAGCTTCTTTATCTTTGTCTTTCTTTGTTGACTCTGTTTTCTTTGGCTTGTCAATTTTTCTAGCATTTGTATCTCTATCAACTAATTCTATAACGGCCATTGGTGAGTCATCTCCAGTTCGAAATCCAGCTCTTAAAACTCTTGAATATCCACCTTTTCTTTTACTATATCTCTCTGAAAAAACATCGAAAACTTTTTTTACAGAGTTTTTATTTTGAAGTTTAGAAAAAAGCCTTTTTTTATTATTAAGTTCTTTTTTTTTACCAAGGGTAATTACTTTGTCAATTTGAGGTTTTAATTCTTTTGCTTTAGGCAAAGTAGTAATTATTTGTTCATATTTTATAAGAGAGTTAAGCATATTTTTAAACAATGCTTTTCTGTGTTCTGAAGTCTTATTAAGTTTTCTATATCCAAGTCTATGTCGCATTAGTAATTGCTTTCTTCTAATTTTCTTGACATTTCTGCAATATTTTCTGGCGGCCAATTAGGAATTTCCATACCTAAGTAAAGTGACATTGTATTTAAAACTTCTTTAATTTCATTCAAAGACTTTCTTCCAAAATTCGGTGTTCTTAGCATCTCTGGTTCAGTTTTTTGAACTAAATCACCTATATAGATAATATTATCATTTTTTAAACAATTCATTGATCTTACAGAGAGTTCTAACTCCTCAACTCGTTTTAATAAATTTCTATTAAATTCTGGTTCAGAGGGTTTTGTTTCTTTTATAATTTCTTTAGGATCATCGAAGTTAACAAACATTGCCAATTGATCCTGAAAAATTCTTGCAGAGTATGCAATTGCATCTTCAGCATTAACTGTTCCGTTTGTTTCAACCGTCATTAGTAATTTATCATAGTCTAGGGCGCTTCCTTCTCTTGCGTTTTCAACTGAAAATGAAACTTTTTTAACTGGACTAAATAAAGAGTCGATTGCTATCAAACCTAACGGACTATCTTCAGCTTTGTTTTGTTTTGCAGAGACATAGCCCTTTCCATTATTAATTATCAACTCCATATGAAAATTAGTTTTTTCATCTAAATTGCAAATAGTTTGATCTGGATTTAAAATTTCTATTTCAGGAACCAATGTCATATCTTTTGCTTTTACTTCTTTTGGTCCTTTGATGTCTAAAATAATTTTTTTTGGTCCTTTGGCTGTTGACTTAATAGCTAGGCTTTTTACGTTTAGAACAATATCAGTCACATCTTCTCTTACGCCTTTAATCGAAGAAAATTCATGTAATACTCCATCAATTTGTATTCCAGTTACTGCTGCTCCTTGTATGGAAGATAATAAAATTCTTCTTAAAGAGTTTCCGATAGTTTGACCGAACCCTTTTTCTAGTGGTTCTGCTATAACTTTAGCAATAGTTTTATCTTCATTGCTAGTAATATCCAGCTTTTCAGGTTTTATTAATGCTTTCCAATTTTTATCAACTATAGTTGAGGTCTCCATTTTATACTCTCCTTTTCTTTGGTGGTCTTGCTCCATTATGTGGCATAGGCGTTGTATCTTTAATTGATGTAATCTTAAACCCTTTAGATTGTAATGATCTTAAAGCTGTCTCTCGTCCTGAACCTGGTCCTTTAACTTGAACACTTAAAGATCTTAAACCTTGTTCATAAGCTTTTTCACCTGCATCATCTGCTGCAACTTGAGCAGCATATGGTGTTGACTTTCTTGAACCTTTAAATCCTTTTGAACCAGCAGATGACCAGGATATCACATTACCATTTTCATCAGCTATAGAGATAATAGTGTTATTAAATGTAGAATAAACATAAGCTATACCAGAAGTAATATTTTTCTTAATTTTTTTCTTATTCTTAAATTTAAGTTCTTTTAATTTTGAATCAGTTTTTTTTTCTTTTGGTTCTTCTATTTTTTTAGTACTGACATCTTTTTTATTTTTATTCATTTATACAAATTATTTTTTTAATGGAGTTAATTTTTTTCCTGCTATTGCTATCGCCTTACCTTTTCTAGTTCTAGCATTGCAGTGAGTTCTTTGGCCTCTGACAGGTAATTTTTTTTTATGTCTTGTGCCTCTGTATGTTGCTAGATCAACTAATCTTTTAATATTAACAGAAGTTTCTCTTCGAAGGTCACCTTCAACTTTATGATTTTCATCTATATATTCTCTTATCTTTAAAACTTGATCTTCGGATAGTTGACTTACTCTAGTTTTGTCCGAAATATTTAATTTTTTACATATAATTTTTGAAGAGTGTAGTCCTATACCATGAATATAGGTCAGTGCTATACTAACAATCTTATTTTGTGGAATATTAATTCCTGCTATTCGAGCCATAATTTAATGGGTTCAAGTTTTAAGTTCGTATTTATATGGCGTTATTATTTAAAGTCAAGCCTCTATAACTGCAATAATATCGCTAATTTCTTTATAAATTTGATCAATAGAACTTTCACCGTTTATTTCCTTGAACAATTTCTTTTTTTTATAAAAATCTAAAACTGGAGAAGTCTCTTTGGTATATGTATTAAATCGTTTTATAGCAACATCTATATTATCGTCTCCTCTTTTGTTTAAAAATTCACCTGAACAACAATTGTTATTTTTTGGATGAGGATTAAAAAATTTATTATAAATTTTGCCACATTTATTACATGAATATCTTCCAGTTATTCTCTTTTTTATAATCTCAATATCAGTTTTTAAATTTAGAGCTAAATCAATTTTTTGTTCGTATTTAATAAGAAGCTTATCTAAATCATTAGCTTGAGATAAATTTCTAGGATAACCATCAAATATAATTTTGTTTTTATAATTTGTGTTCGATAAAAAATTTTCAACTAACTTACCAACTATTTTATCTGATACAAGGTTGCCTGAATTAATTTCTTTATTTATTTCTAATCCCAATTGAGTTTTTTTTTTAATTTCATCTCTAAGTAAATTTCCAGTAGATAATTGAAATAGTTTAAATTTTTTAACTATAAAATCTGACTGAGTACCTTTTCCAGCACCTGGGGGGCCAAAAATAATGATATTCATTTTTATTTTTTATCTACCAAATTTTGTTTTTTTTATCAGAGACTCATACTGAGCACTCATCAATCTAGTTTGAACTTGCGTGACTGTATCCATAGCTACTACCACAACGATTAAAATTGAAGTTCCGCCTAAATAAAAAGGGATTGGATATTTTGAAATCAAAAATTCAGGCATTAGACATACGAAAGTTAAATAAATTGAACCTATTGTAGTAAGTCTCATTAATATTGTTTCTATATATTCAGCAGTTCTTTCCCCTGGTCTTATTCCTGGAATATAACCACCATATTTTCTCAAATTCTCTGCCGTTTCTTTAGGATTGAAAACTATTGAAGTGTAAAAAAAAGAAAAGAAAATAATTCCAGAAGCATATAATAACATGTAAAGAGGTTGTCCTTGAGTAAACATTGATGAAATATTTAAAAATAAATCTGACTCAGAAAAACCAAAATTTGATAGAGTGATTGGTAAAAGAAGCAAAGCTGATGCAAAAATTGCAGGGATTACTCCAGCTGTATTAATTTTCAATGGTAAGTGCGACGACTCTCCTCCATAAATTTTATTTCCAACTTGTCTTTTAGGATAATTAATTAAAATTTTTCTCATAGCTCTCTCGAAAAAAACAATAAATAAAACAGTAAATATCACTAGAACAAATATCAAAACTATTAACGTAGCTGACAAGGCTCCTGTTCTTCCAAGTTCAAAAGTAGAAGCCAAAGCCCTTGGTATTTCTGCTACAATCCCAGAAAATATTATAAGAGATATACCATTACCTATTCCTCTTAAAGTAATTTGTTCTCCTAACCACATTAAAAAAGTTGTACCTGCAACTAATGTAATTGTTGTCATTATTCTAAAATAAAGACCCGGATCAATAACCAAAGATCCAGCATTTTCTAAACCAACAGAAACTCCATAGCCTTGTAGACAACAAATTAAAACGGTACCGTAACGTGTAATTTGAGTAATTTTTTTTCTTCCTACTTCACCTTGTTCCTTTAAACTTTTGAAGTACTCTGAAACTCCAGTCAATAACTGAACTATAATTGAAGCAGAAATATAAGGCATAATTCCTAAAGCAAATATTGCCATTCTTTGTACAGCTCCTCCTGAAAACATATTGAACATTCCCAGTAATCCCTTTTGATTTGTGGACATAACTTCTTTTAAAGATTCTGGATCAATACCCGCCAAAGGGACATATGTGCCTAACCTATACACAATTAAAACCAATATTGTAAAAATAATTCTATTTCTTAAATCATTTGATTGACTTAAAGCAGCGGGGTTAAGATTTTCATTAGACATAACGATACTAATCTTTCAAAATATTTAGTGTTCCGCCTGCTTTTTCAATTTTAGCTTTTGCCTGTTTGGAGCTAAAATTTGCGGATACACTTATCTTTTTTTTAATTTCTCCTTTTCCCAGAATTTTAAGTTTTGAAAACTTTTTGTTTATAATTTTTTTATCTATCAAATTTTTTAGACTTAATGGATTTTTTTCATCCAAAACTTTCCTCTCATAAAAATCTTGTATAAGAGAAAGATTTATAACAGCGGTATTTTTCTTCTTTTGAGAATTAAATCCTCTTTTAGGCAACCTCCTGTATAGGGGCATCTGACCGCCTTCAAAACTTTTTACGGCAACACCTGATCTTGACTTTTGTCCTTTGTGACCTCTTCCAGACGTTTTGCCTTTACCTGAACCTATACCTCTTCCGGGGCGAAGCTTTTTTAAGTTTGTTTTTTTTAATTTATTTAGTTTCATTAATTAGATTCCCTCTTTTGAATTATTTCAGAAATTTTTTTTCCTCTTATATTAGCTAATAGTTTTGGTGAACTTTGAGAAGTTAAGCCATCTATACAAGCTTTTAAAACATTGTGAGGATTAGCAGAACCAAGCGATTTGGCTACAACATCTTGGATTCCTAATACTTCACATACTGCTCTCACTGGGCCACCTGCTATTATCCCAGTACCAGCTGGAGCTGTCCTCATGAAAACTTTTCCTGATCCATTTCTACCTTTTATATCATGATGTAATGTTCTGCCCTCTTTTAAAGATATTTGAATTTGGTTTCTCTTTGCAACATCAGTTGCTTTTTTAATTGCATCTGGCACTTGTTTTGATTTGCCTTGTCCTATACCAATAGATCCTTTTTGGTTACCCACTACTACAAGTGCTGCAAAACCGAATCTTCTTCCACCTTTAACAACCTTCGTAATTCTATTAATGGCAACTAATTTTTCTTTAAATTCACTTTTTTCTTTAATTACTGTTTCTTTCATATCAAATTTTTAATCCATTTTTTCTTAAAGCATCAGCAAAAATCTTTACTCGTCCATGATATTTGTTTGCGCCTCTATCTAAAAATACTTTGTTTATTTTCTTATCTAGAGCTCTTTTAGCTAAAATTTCACCTAAAAGATTTGAAGTGTCTACTTTATTTTTTTGATTTTTTTTAATTTCTTTTTCTGTTGAAGAAGCAGAAACTAAGGTCTTATTTAATTTATCATCTATAATTTGAGCAGAAATATTTCTTAATGACTTAAAGATTGAAACTCTATATTTGCCTAAATTTACATCTTTAAGTTTTTTTCTAACTCTTATTTTTCTTTTGTTTTTACCAATATTTTTTTTCATAAATTATTTTTTCTTACCCTCTTTTCTTAAAACAAATTGATTTTTTTCCTTAACTCCTTTACCTTTATAAGGCTCTACTGGCTTTAAAGCTTTAATATTTGAAGCAACTTTTGATACTAGCTCCTTATCTACACCTGAAATCTTTATTATGGTTTGTTTTTCAACAGTCAATTTAATATCTTTTGGAATTGGAAAGTTAATATCATGACTAAATCCTAATTGAAGATTTAATTTATCCCCTTTAAGATTTGCTCTAAACCCAACACCAGTAATTTCTAATATTTTTTCATGTCCTGTTGATACTCCCTTTATAGCATTATTTATTAAACTCCTGTATGTTCCCCATAGTATCTGAGTTTTTTTATCGATCTCTTTGTTAAGAGGAAGTATTTGAAACTCATTTTTCTCATTCACTTTAGAGGAAAATATTTTGTCATTTATAGTTAATTTTTTTGATCCTTTTGGTCCAGATACTGTAACAATATTATTCTCCACCTTAATCGAAGACTCTTTCGGTAAAACTATATTTTTTTTTCCAATTTTAGACATTAAAATACCCTACAAATAATTTCTCCACCGATATTATTTTTTCTAGCTTCGTTGTCTGACATTACACCTTTCGGAGTAGATATAATTGCTAAGCCTAAACCATTTTGAATTTTAGGAATACTAGTCGCTCTGGAATAGATTCTTCTTCCAGGTTTTGAAATTCTTTTAATTTCTTTTATAACTGGATTTCCTTCATAATATTTTAAATCAACTTTTAAATTTTTTTTATTATTGTCATTTTTTTCAATAAAAAAGTTATTGATATATCCCTCGGTTTTTAAAACTTCTAAAATTTGTAGTCTAAAATTAGAAGCAGGTACATTTATACTTGCGAGTGAACGCATCTGTCCGTTTCTAATTCTTGAAAACATATCTCCTATTGGGTCAGTTAAAGTCATTTTTTCTCCTACCAGCTAGATTTAGTCATACCAGGAATTTTTCCAGACGAAGCCATTTGTCTTAGAGCTATTCTTGATATTTTTAGTTTTCTATATACACCGTGCGGTCGTCCTGTTATCTCACACCTGTTTCTTATTCTAATTCTTGAAGAATTTTTTGGTAATTTATTTAATTTTAATTGTGCATTAAACCTCTCTGCTAAAGGTATTTTTCTATTATTAATTATTTTTTTTAATTCAATTCTCTTTTTAGCGTATCTCTTGTTTAATCTAATTCTCTTTAAGTTTCTTTGTACCGCACTAGTTTTAGCCATATATCCTCAGTTGTTTTTTTTTATTTTTGTTATTGGAAAATTAAACTCTTTTAACAGTTCAAGAGTTGCCTCTTTGGAATCTGATTTTGTTACTAAAGTAATATCCATACCTCTTATTTTATCTGTTTTGTCAAAGTTAACTTCTGGAAAAATAATGTGTTCTTTAATACCAAAACTAAAGTTAGCTGAATTGTCTACTCCGTTAGGACTTAATCCTCTAAAATCTTTGATTCTTGGTAAAGCAATATTAATCAATCGATCTATGAATTCATACATTTTATTTGATCTCAAAGTAACCTTAACTCCTGCGCTTGTACCTTTTCTTGTCTTAAAATTAGAGATAGATTTTTTAAATTTAGTTACTACTGCCTTTTGACCAGTTATCATAGTCATATCTTCTATACATGATTTTACTTTTTTTGTGTCTGAAGCATCAGAGCCTAACCCCATATTTAAGACTACTTTAATTAGTTTTGGAACTTGATGACGATTTTTATATTTTAACTTGCCCATTAAAGTACTTGTAATTTTTTTATCGTAAATATCTTTTAATCTAGTATTCATTTTTTACTCATTTCTTTTTTTTCTTTTTTTTTAGTTTCTAGGTTTTTTACGTTTGATTGATGAATAAAACTCTCTTTAGATATAATTCCACCTTTGTTTTCCTTTGTAGGTTTTTGATGTTTTTTAACAAGATTTATAGATTTTACTTTGACTAAGTTCGATTTTCTATTTATCTCTAAAATTTCCCCAGTTTTTCCCTTGTCTTTACCTGCAAGTATTTTAACTTGATTTCCTTTTTTTAAAATAAGCATTTATATTACCTCCGGCGCTAATGAAATTATTTTTGTATGACCTTTTACTCTTAATTCTCTTGTAACCGGTCCGAATATTCTTGTACCAATAGGTTCACCTTTTTCATCTGTAAGTACTACTGCATTGCTATCAAATTGAACTTTTGAACCATCATCTCTAAATATTTCTTTTTTTGTTCTTACAACGATAGCTTTATGAACTGATCCCTTTTTCACTTTACCCTTTGGGATAGCATCTTTTACGCTAATAACTATCAAATCTCCAACTCCTGCGTATCTTCTTTTTGAGCCTCCTAAAACTTTAATACATTCAACTCTTTTAGCTCCAGTATTATCAGCTACCATTAATTCCGTTTGTACTTGTATCATCTGTCAATTACTTCCCATGTTTTTTTTTTCGAAATTGGATTACATTCAATAATTTCAACTATATCACCTTCTTTAAATTTATTTTTTTCGTCGTGTGCGTGGTATTTTTTAGATCTAGAAATTACTTTTGAATAAAAAGGGTGAACAAATTTTCTTTTTACTTCAACTACTATAGTCTTATTATTTTTTGCACTTGTTACTTTTCCCTTTAAAACTTTTTTGGTCATTTAGCACCTTTGCTCTTTAAATTTGAAAATAATCTCGCAATATTTCGCTTTATAAGACTGTATTGGGCTGGATTTTCAACCTGGCCATTTATTTTCTTAAATCTCAAATTAAATAAATCTTTTTTTAATGTCTGAATTTTTTTTTCAGCTTGATCTTTAGTTAATTTTTTGTCCTCTTTTTTTTTATTTTTCATTTCTTTGCCTCTTAATAAATTTAGTCTTAATGGGAAGTTTGGCAGAGGCTTTGTATAAAGCTATCCTTGCTACTTCTTCACTAACTCCATCGACTTCAAAAATAATTCTTCCTGGTTTAACTCTACAAGCATAATATTCGGGGGAACCTTTTCCTTTACCCATTCTTACTTCAGTTGGTTTTTTTGAAACAGGTATATTAGGAAAAATTCGAGTCCAAACCTTTCCAGTCCTTTTCATATAACGGGTTAAAGCTACTCTGGCAGCTTCAATTTGTTTCCCAATTATTCTTTCCGGTTGCATTGCTTTTAATCCAAACTCACCATAATTTAGTATTGCTGCACGAGTTGAATTTCCATGAATTCTTCCTTTAAATGCTTTTCTATATTTAGTTCTTGTTGGCTGTAACATTTTTAACTCTTTCTATTTTTTCTTTTTCAACATCTTTTTCAAATAACTCACCTTTGTAAATCCATACTTTAACACCAATAATTCCATAAGTTGTCAAAGCTTCTGCTTCTCCATAATCCAGATTAGCTCTTAATGTATGTAAAGGTATACTTCCCTCTCTTAACCATTCGGTTCTAGCAATTTCATTTCCAGCTAGCCTTCCGCTAACCATTACTTTAATCCCTTTTGCGTTTAATCTCATAGCAGACTGCATAGCTCTTTTCATTGCCCTTCTGTAAGCTATTCTCTTAACTAATTGTTGAGCAATATTTTCAGCAACTAAATTTGAGTTTAACTCTGGTTTTTTAATTTCTTTTATATTTACTATTACTTCATTATCTGTAATTTTTGATATGTTTTTTTTAATTTTTTCAATATCAGCGCCTTTTTTTCCTATAACAAATCCTGGTCTAGAAGTATGTATTGATACAGTGCATTTTTTTGATGATCTCTCTATAATAATTTCTGATACACCAGAATTTATTATGTTTTTTTTGATATATTTTCTAATTTTAAAATCTTCTATAAGATATTTGCCAAATTCTTTCTTTTTAGCAAACCATATAGAGTCCCACCCTCTATTTATTCCGAGTCTTAAACCAATTGGATTAACTTTTTGTCCCATCTTTTTCCTCTTTTTTTTCTCCTAATATTATTGTTATTCTACTAAAAGGCTTTTTAATACCGCTTGCTCTTCCTTTTGCTCTAGCTCTAAATCTTTTCATCACTAGAGATTTTCCTACATATGCCTCTTTTACAAATAAATTATCAATATCATGCTGATAATTGTTTTCTGCATTCGCTATTGCTGATTTAATGGTCTTTTCTATATCAAGTGCAATTTTTTTTCTTGTAAATTCTAAATCTCTTAAAGCAATGTCTGCTTTTTTTCCTCTTATATAATCTAACACAATAGCGATTTTTCTAGGGCTAGACCTTACGTTTTTATTAACCGCTTTTATAGAAATGTTATTTTTTTGCATCTGACTTTCCTGTTTCAGGTTTAGGAGTACTTGCAGGACTAGCTGCTGCAGATCCTGGTGCAGTTGCTGATGGCTTAGAAGCCTCCGCTGCCGCTTTTTTATCTGCAGGTGTATGACCTTTAAATGTTCTAGTTGGAGCAAACTCACCTAATTTATGTCCTACCATTTCCTCAGATATTGTTATTGGAATAAATGATTTTCCATTATGTATTAAAAAACTTAATCCTACAAAATCCGGGATAATAGTTGAGTCTCTTGACCAAGTCTTTATGGGTCTCTGATTTGTTTTATCTTTAATTTTGTCTATCTTTTTTAATAAACTTGGATGCACAAATGGTCCTTTCCATATTGATCTTGTCATTATTGTTTCCTCTTTTTTCTCCTAGTGATTATTAATTTATCACTTCTCTTAGGTCGTCTAGTTTTTAAACCTTTAGCTGATTGTCCCCAAGGAGAAACAGGACTACGTCCTCCTGAAGTCTTACCTTCACCACCACCATGAGGGTGATCAACAGGATTCATTGCTACTCCTCTAACTGAAGGTCTTTTTCCTCTCCATCTATTTCTACCCGCTTTACCAATTTTAATATTTTTTTGATCAGGGTTTGAAACAACTCCTATTGTAGCAGTACAATTATTTTTTACTTTTCTAGTTTCTCCTGAAGAAAGTTTGATAATAGCGTAATCATCGTCATAGCCAGATAAAACAACTGAAGAGCCAGCTGATCTAGCTAATTTTCCTCCATTTCCAGGAAGTAATTCCACGTTATGAACTGATGTTCCAGGAGGTATATCTTTTAATTGAAGATTATTTCCAATTTTAATTTTTGCATTTTTACCTGATTCAATTTTGTCTCCCACATTAAGATTTTGAGGACAAATAATATAATTTCTCACATTATCTTCATATTTAATTAATGCTATATATGCAGTTCTATTAGGATCATATTCAAGTCTTTCGACAACTGCTGACATATCTCTTTTATTTCTTTTGAAATCAATTATTCTAAATCTGTTTTTATGACCTGCGCCTTTAGATCTAGAGGTAATTCTTCCATAGTTATTTCTACCACCTGTAGATTTTTGTCCAATAGTTAAAGGTTTATATGGTGCCCCTTTCCATAAATTTCTTTTATCAACAATTACTGTTCCTCTATTTGATTTTGTATATGGCTTAAAAGTTTTTAAAGTCATTTTATATTCCAGTTGTTAGATCAATACTTTGACCTTTTTTTAATGTTACGATAGCTTTTTTGTAACCAGATTTTGTTGAAAGTTTTCCTTGTTTAAGTTTTTGTTTAGATTTTTTATTAATAATATTAACTTTGATAACGTTAACTTTAAATATTTTTTCGATATTTTTTTTTATAGTTTTTTTAGTTGCGTTTTTATTTACTTTAAAGACCGTTTTATTTTGTTCTGATAAAATGGTAGCTTTTTCAGTTATTACTGGAGATTTAATTGAGTCTATAAAATTAATTTTTTTCATTTAATATTTTACTCTCTATTTTTTTAATTGAACTTAAAGTTAAAATTACATTTTTGTACTTAAATAAATCATAAACGTTGGTACCTTCATGGTTAATAATTTTAACATTTTTAATATTTCTCGCTGATCTATTTATATTTTTTTCTGAGTCTTTGTCTGAGACAATTAGAGCATTTGAAATATTATTACTTTCTAAAAATTTGTTAAATTCTTTAGTTTTCTTGATTAATTTTTTTACATCAGCCAAAATATGCAATTTTTTATCTATATTCTTTTTTGATAAAGTTTGTGCAAGCGCTAGTCTTCTAACTTTTTTGTTTATTTTTTTAACTTTATACACAGCGCCTTTTGGACCATGAGCAACACCTCCACCTACAAATAAAGGTGCTTTTCTGCTGGAATGCCGAGCTCCTCCGGTACCTTTTTGGGCATAGATTTTTCTTGTAGAGCCTTTAATTTCATTTCTTTGTTTTGTTTTTGCTGTTCTTGGTTTCATATGATTGAGCTGCCAATCAATCACATACTTAATTAATTTGTGATTTATTTTTAAATTTAAAACTTTATCTGAAATTTCTACTGTTTCAGATTTAGTTCCCTCTATATTAAGTAATTTTAATTTCATTATTATTTTTTCTTTCCTTTTGCTGCTTCAATTTTTTTAGCTTTGAAATCAATTTTTTCTATTAAAGTTTTTCTTTTTACGTGTTTGACTGACTCTTTTAAAAATACAGTTGAATTTTTCGACCCTGGTATTGACCCTTTTAAATAAATAAGGTTATTTTCAATATCAGATTTAACAATTTCTAAATTTAACAAAGTTCTATATTTATCTCCCATATGTCCTGCCATTTTCTTTCCCTTAAATACTTTTCCAGGATCCTGATTTTGGCCAGTTGAACCGTGTGCTCTATGTGAAACTGAAACACCGTGAGAAGCTCTTAGTCCAGAAAAGTTCCACCTTTTCATACCTCCTGCAAACCCTTTTCCTATTGTTTTAGACCTAACGTCAACAAATTTCTTATCTTTAAGTATTTCAAGTCCAAACTCATTTCCTTCTTTAAATTTTTCTACTTCATTAATTCTATATTCTTTCAATATTTTTTTAGCTTCTGTATTTTTTTTAGTAAAGTACCCTTTCATTTGTTTGGTCAGTTTAGAATTCTTTAGTTTAAAGAAACCTACCTTTATTGCATTGTAGCCTCGTGTTTCTTTTTTTATTATGTCCAAAACTCTGCCCTTTTCTATTTTTATCACAGTTACAGGAACAGACTGTCCTCCTTTAATAAACTCTCTGGTCATTCCTAATTTTGTTCCTATCAGTCCTAATGTCATAATTTAGATCTTTATTTCAATGTCCACACCAGATGCTAAATCTAGCTTCATCAAAGCTTCAACTGTTTGAGGTGTAGGTTCAATTATATCAATTAATCTTTTATGTGTTCGTGACTCAAATTGTTCTCTACTTTTCTTGTCTATATGAGGAGACCTAAGAACTGTATATTTTTCTATTCTCGTAGGTAAAGGTATTGGACCTTTTACCTGGGCTCCAGTTCTTTTAGCGGTGTTTACAATTTCCTCAGTTGATAAATCAAGGATTTTATTGTCGTAAGCTTTTAAATGTATTCTAATATTTTGTTTATCCATAAATTAAGCTAGTTTTTTAGTTACCTCGTCTTGAACATTTTGGGGAACTTTTTCATAATGACTAAATTGCATAGTGTACTGGGCTCTTCCCTGAGTAGATGATCGTAAATTATTAATATATCCAAACATATTTGCTAAAGGGACAGTAGCAGAAATCGCAGTAGCATTACCTCTTGGCTCTGTAGCTCCAACTTGACCTCTTCTACTATTTAAATCACCTATCACATCTCCCATAAAATCTTCAGGTGTAACTACTTCAACTTTCATTACAGGTTCTAATAATTTTAATGTAGCTTTTTGACAAGCTTCTCTAAAACACATTCTAGATGCTATTTCAAAAGCTAGTACACTTGAGTCGACGTCATGATGTAATCCATCAAGAATAGTAACCTTGTAATCTATAAGCGGAAATCCTGCCAGAATTCCACTATCAGCTACGCTTTCGACACCTTTTTCTACTCCAGGAATAAATTCTTTGGGTATCGCTCCACCTTTAATTTTATTTTCTACTTCTCTACCTTTGCCAGGTTCTAAAGGTTCAACATTAAGAGTTACTTTGGCAAACTGCCCTGCTCCACCACTTTGTTTTTTGTGTATATAGGTTACTTCTGTAGATCCAAGTATTGTCTCTCGATATGCGACCTGCGGAGCACCTATATTAGCCTCAACTTTAAATTCTCTTTTCATTCTATCAACAATTATATCTAAATGAAGTTCACCCATACCCTTTATAATAGTTTGACCAGACTCTTCGTCAGATGAAACTCTAAAGGATGGGTCCTCTTTTGCTAATCTACCTAGTGCCTCTCCCATTTTTTCTTGATCAGCTTTTGTTTTAGGTTCCACTGCTATTTCTATAACTGGATCCGGGAATTCCATCGGCTCTAAAAGCACTGGTTTTTTTTCATCACATAAAGTGTGTCCTGTAATTGTATATTTGAGACCAGCTAAAGCTACTATATCACCCGCATTAGCCTCTTTGATATCTTCTCTACTGTTAGCATGCATTAATAGCATTCTCCCGACTCTTTCTGATTTTTCTTTAGATGAATTATATATAGAAGTTCCGGCTTTAATTGTTCCAGAGTATATTCTGATAAATGTTAAAGACCCTACAAATGGGTCGTTTGCTACTTTAAATGCCAAAGCAGAAAAAGGTTCGCTATTATTAAATTTCATCTCAACTTTTTCATCTGATCCTAACTTTGTACCCTCTATCGAACCAAGATCTGTTGGGCTAGGTAAAAAATCTACCACGGCATCCAAAAGTGGCTGAACACCTTTATTTTTAAATGCTGAACCAGTTGTAATTGGAACGAAATTAAATCCTAATGTTCCTTTTCTTATACATTTAATAAGATCTGACTCTGAAACTTCTTTTCCGTTCAGGTACTCCTCCATTAATTTTTCATCTTGCTCTACTGCAGTTTCGACAAGTTCTTTTCTGTATTTTTGTGTTATTTCCTTTAAATTTTCTGGTATTTCAACTAACTCGAATTCTGCACCCAATTTTTCATCTTTCCACAAGATAGCTTTCATCTTAACTAAATCTACTACTCCTTTTAATTCTGATTCAGCGCCGACTGGAATTTGTAAAACTAAAGGTTTGCAACCAAGTCTGTCTTTTATCATGTCTACACATCTAAAAAAATCAGCGCCTGTTCTGTCTAATTTGTTTACAAAACAAATTCTAGGCACCTTATATTTGTCTGCTTGACGCCAAACTGTTTCTGACTGCGGTTCAACACCTGCAACACCGTCAAATACTGCGACGGCTCCGTCTAATACTTTAAGAGATCTCTCAACTTCTATGGTAAAATCTACATGTCCAGGAGTATCTATAATGTTTATTCTGTGATCTTTCCAAAAACATGTTGTGGCTGCAGAAGTTATAGTTATACCCCTTTCTTGCTCTTGTTCCATCCAGTCCATAGTTGCAGCACCGTCATGAACTTCTCCAATCTTATGACTTTTACCTGTGTAATATAAAATTCTTTCAGTCGTAGTTGTTTTACCGGCGTCAATGTGTGCCATGATTCCTATATTTCTGTATTTATCTAAAGAGTAAGATTTAGCCATAAAAGATTACCATCTAAAATGAGCGAATGCTTTATTTGACTCGGCCATTTTGTGTGTATCCTCCCTTTTTTTTATTGCTGATCCTTTATTTTGTGAAGCATCTAATAACTCGTAATATAATTTTTCTGACATAGTTTTATTTTTTCTTTTTCTTGTAGCGTCTATTAACCATCTTAAAGCTAATGCCTGAGATCTGCTTGATTTTACCTCTACTGGAACTTGGTAAGTTGCTCCTCCTACTCTTCTTGATCTTACTTCTAAATTTGGTTTAACATTACTAATTGCGGTATTAAATATTTTAATTGGATCTTGTTTGTTTTTCTCCTCAATTTTTTTTAGTGCAGAATATAGAATTCTTTCGGCAGTAGATCTATTACCATCATACATTATTGAATTAATGAATTTTGATATAATCACTGATCCATACTTTGGATCAGGGTATATCTTTCTAATAGGTGCTTTTCTTTTTCGAGACATTATATATAAATTATTTTGGTTTTTTTGTTCCGTATAAAGATCTTCTTTTTTTTCTTGCTGCTACACCTTGTGTGTCTAAATTTCCTCTTAAGATATGATAACGAACACCTGGCAAGTCTTTAACTCGACCACCTCTAATAAGAACAACTGAATGTTCTTGTAAATTATGTCCCTCTCCCGGAATATATGCTGTCACTTCAAAGCCATTAGATAATCTAACTCTTGCAACTTTTCTTAAAGCTGAATTAGGTTTTTTTGGTGTGGTAGTATAAACTTTAACGCACACACCTCGCTTTAATGGTTGCTTTTCTAAAGCAGGAACTTTGTTCCTTACGATAGGTTTAACTCTAGGTTTCTTTAATAACTGATTTATAGTTGGCATATATTATTTTGAAGTGGAAATTTAAGGCAAGCCCTGAATTTTTTTAAGTTAGTGTTTAAGGCTAAATAATGCCCTACTTCCAACTATCAAAATTGCGCTAAACTAACATTGAAGTGATAAAAGTCAATAACTAATAGGGTAAAAAAGCTAGGAAATTACTTAGTTTCTTCGCTTACAGGAGGGTTTTCTAGTTGTTGTTTTTTAAGTTCTGCAATTCTTGCTTTATCTTGTTCTCTTGCTTCTTTATCCCATTGCATTTTAGTTAGGCCAGTACCTGCGGGAACTAATCTGCCTACAATAACATTTTCCTTTAATCCTTCTAGATGATCAACTTTTCCTTTTATAGATGCGTCTGTAAGAACTCTTGTAGTTTCTTGAAAAGATGCCGCAGAAATAAAAGAGTTTGTTTGTAAGGATGCTTTAGTAATACCTAGTAAAATTCTCTCGTATTCTACTAATTTTTTATTGTCCTTTTTAAGATCTTCATTTAATTTAAGCATATCTAAAAGATCAATCACTTCACCTACTAATAACTCTGAGTCTCCTGGGTTTTTTACTTCAACTTTTTTCAACATTTGTCTAACGATTGTTTCTATATGTTTATCGTTAATAACTACACCTTGTAATCTATAAACTTCCTGGACTTCACTTACAAAATATTCAGTTAATTTCTCAACACCTAATATTCTTAAAATATCATGTGGTGCTGGACTTCCATCAAGTAAGTACTCACCCTTTTTAATTTTTTCTCCTTGATTAAAATTAACGTGTTTACCTTTTGGTATTAAATAATTTGATGTTTCTCCTTTTGAAGAAACTATAGAAATTTTTTGTTTACCTCTAACTTCTTTTCCAAATTCAATAACTCCATCGTTTTCAGCTATAATAGCACTATCTTTTGGCCTTCTCGCTTCAAATAATTCAGCTACTCTGGGTAAGCCTCCTGTAATGTCTTTAGTTTTGGATGTTTCCTTTGGTAATCTAGCCAAAACATCACCAGCAGAAACTTCTTGGCCATCTTTAACAGATAAAATTGAGTCTGGAACTAAATAATATCTAGCAACATTACCATCTGCCTTTTTGATAACTTCTCCCTTTTTGCTTCGTAATGTTATTCTAGGTTTAAGTTCAGAATTTTTAGACAAGGATTTCCAATCTGTAACTGATCTAGATGAAATTCCTGTTGCATCATCTAAAGTTTCGGTCAAAGAAACACCCTCGACTAAATCCATATAGTTTACTGTTCCGCTGGTTTCAGCAATTACAGGCAATGTATAAGGATCCCATTCTGCTATCTTCTTGCCTTTTTCAATTAAATCTCCGTCTTTAAAGAATAATTTTGATCCATAGTTAACTTTATAAATTGCTAATTGTCTTCCATTTTCATCTTCAATTGAAAGCTGTGTATTTCTACTCATAACTATTATATTTTTTTTAGAATCTTCAATTAAATTTTTGTTAAGTATTTTTAATTTACCTTTGCTTTGAGAAATTATTTGTGACTCTTCTTTAATTTGGGCTGTTCCCCCTACGTGGAAAGTTCTCATTGTTAATTGTGTACCCGGCTCTCCAATTGATTGGGCTGCGATCATCCCAATTGCTTCTCCAACACTCACTATTTTTCCTCTTGCTAGATCTCTTCCGTAGCATGTTTGGCAAACTCCTCTTTTAGCCTCACAAGTAATAACAGAGTACACTTTTATAGATTTTACTCCAGCTGAGTCGATTAATTCACAATCTGTTTCGTCAATTAGTTTCTTTTTCTTGACTATGAGTTCTCCTGTAATCGGATGTTTTACATCATGAGAAGGAAATCTACCTAAAACTCTTTCAGATAAACTCACTAATACATTTCCTCCCTCTATTATTTCTGTAAGAGTAATAGATGATTTAGAGTTACAATCTTTTGTTGTTATTTGTAAATCTTGAGCAACGTCACATAATCTTCTAGTCAAATACCCTGAGTTTGCAGTTTTTAAGGCAGTATCAGCAAGGCCTTTTCTAGCTCCATGGGTTGAATTAAAGTATTCTAGAACAGTTAACCCTTCTTTAAAATTTGCAGTGATAGGAGTTTCGATAATTTCTCCTGAAGGTTTAGCTATTAAACCTCTCATACCAGCTAATTGCTTCATTTGAGCTTGCGAACCTCTTGCCCCAGAGTCAGCCATCATAAATACTGAGTTAGTTTCTATTCGATCGTCTGGATATATTTTTTCGGCTGAGGAAATTTCTTTCATCATTTCGTTAGCAACTGTATCGGTACATTTAGACCATATATCTACAACTTTATTATACTTTTCTCCTCTAGTTATAAGTCCGTCTGAATATTGTTTTTCATATTCTTCTATTTTTTTCTTGGTCGTATTAATCAAATCTATTTTAGTCTTTGGTATTATTAAGTCATTTTTTCCAAAAGAAATTCCTGCTTTAAATGCATGCTTAAAACCTAGAGATTTTATTTTGTCACAAAAAATAACTGTTTCTTTTTGGCCGCAGTATCTAAAAATTGTATCAATAACTTCGGAAACATTTTTTTTTGTAAGTAGCCTGTCTACTAAAGTAAATTTAATTTTTTCATTTTTTGGTAAAACATTAGCAAGCAAAAATCTACCTGCTGTACTTTGATATTTATGACTCACTTTCTTGCCGTTAGAGTCTACTGTTTTAAAAAGAGAGATTATTTTAGAATGAAGACTTATCGATTTATTTTCTAAAGCTTGTTCTATTTCTTCAATACTTGAGAATATTCCTTTAATTTTTTCATCTTTATTACTAGATTGTGAAAGGTAGTATATACCTAATACTATATCCTGACTGGGAACTATAATTGGTCTACCATTAGATGGACTCAAAATATTATTTGTAGACATCATTAAAACTCTTGACTCCAGTTGTGCTTCCAAACTTAATGGAATATGAACGGCCATCTGGTCTCCATCAAAGTCTGCATTAAAAGCTGCACACACGAGAGGGTGTAGCTCTATAGCATTACCTTCTATTAATTTCGCTTCAAAAGCTTGAACACCTAGTCTATGTAAAGTAGGGGCTCTATTTAAAATTACAGGATGTTCTCTTATAATATGTTCCAATGCATCCCAAACTTCACTTTTTTCTTTTTCAACTAATCTTTTTGCCTGTTTTATAGTCGTTGCTAGTCCAAGTTTGTCTAGTCTAGCATATAAGAAAGGTTTGAATAATTCTAATGCCATTTTTTTTGGCAAACCGCATTGATGGAGTTTAAGTTCTGGTCCTACAACTATTACCGATCTTCCTGAATAATCAACTCGTTTTCCTAATAAATTTTGTCTAAATCTTCCTTGTTTTCCTTTAAGCATTTCAGCTAGAGACTTAAGAGGTCTTTTACCTGTGCCAGTAATTACTCTGCCTCTTCTACCATTATCAAAAAGTGCATCTACGGACTCTTGTAACATTCTTTTTTCGTTTCTTACGATTATATCTGGGGCTTTTAGATCTAATAATCTTTTCAATCTATTGTTTCTATTTATTACTCTTCTATAAAGATCGTTAAGATCTGAAGTCGCAAATCTACCTCCGTCTAAAGGTACTAGAGGTCTTAATTCAGGTGGTATTACTGGAACAGTAGTTAAGATCATCCATTCAGGCTTATTGCCAGAATTAATAAACGATTCTATTAATTTTAATCTTTTTACAGTTCGCTCCTCTGTTACTTTTGATTTAATTTCTTTTAGAGAATCCCTTAATTTTTTTTGCTCTTTTTGTAGATCTAAGTTTAATAAGATTTCTCTCACTGCTTCTGCTCCAATACCAGCAGAAAAAGCGTCTTCACCAAATTCTTCTTGCGCTTTAATTAATGCTTCTTCAGTTAATAACTGACCTTTTTTTAATGTTGTAAGACCTGGCTCTATAACAATAAAACTCTCAAAATATAAAACCTTTTCTACTTCTTTAAGTTTCATATCTATAGCTAAAGAAATTCGACTTGGTAATGATTTTAAGAACCAAATATGGGCAACAGGACAAGCTAACTCAATATGGCCCATTCTCTCTCTTCTAACATTTGACTTTGTAATTTCTACTCCACATTTTTCACATATGATTCCTCTAAATTTCATCCTTTTGTATTTTCCGCACAGACACTCATAATCTTTGACTGGACCGAATATTCTTGCACAGAATAGACCATCTTTTTCAGGTCTAAAGGTTCTATAATTGATAGTCTCTGGTTTTTTTATTTCTCCAAATGACCATGATTTTATTTTTTCTGGGCTCGCTAGAGTAATCATTATACTAGTGAAGCTTTTTTCTTGTAAATTATTTGTCTCGTTTTTTATTATATTTTTTGCCATTTTAATTTAATTCTATATTTAAACCTAAAGCTCTTATCTCTTTAATTAATACATTAAATGACTCAGGCACACCTGACTCAAAATTGTTGTTACCTTTTACAATAGTCTCGTAAACTTTTGTACGACCAGCTACATCATCTGATTTGACTGTTAATATTTCTTGTAAAGTATAAGATGCTCCATAAGCTTCTAAGGCCCATACTTCCATTTCACCAAATCTTTGTCCTCCTAGCTGGGCTTTGCCACCAAGGGGTTGTTGTGTTACTAAGCTATATGGTCCTGTTGATCTAGCATGTATTTTGTCTTCAACTAAGTGATTTAGTTTTAACATGTAAATGATACCTACTGTAACTGGTCGGTCAAATTTTTCACCTGTTATACCATCCCATAAATTTGTTTGGCCGGTATTTGGAAGTTTAGACAAGTCAAGCATTTTTGTAATATCTTCGGTAGAAGCACCATCAAAAACTGGTGTCGATATAGGTAAACCATTTGAAATATTATTTAATAATTCAAACATCTCTTTTTTGCTCAATTTACTTACGACATCATCATAGTATTTTTTACCATAAATATTCTGCAATTTTTTATTTATATCATTAATTTTTTCTTCAAAATTTTTAAGTAATGCTTTAATTTGTTCACCTAGCTCTGAACAGGCCCAACCAAGATGGGTTTCTAAAATTTGACCAACATTCATTCGACTAGGCACTCCTAAAGGATTTAGAACTATATCAACAGGTTTGCCATTTTCCATGTACGGCATATCCTCAATAGGAACAATTTTACTAACAACTCCTTTATTGCCATGTCTTCCAGCCATTTTGTCTCCTGGCATTAATCTTCTTTTAACCGCTACGAATACCTTTACAACTTTCATTACTGTAGGTAAAAGATCGTCTCCCTGCTTAATTTTTACAACTTTGTCTTCAAATCTTAATTTGATGTCTTCATTAGCATCTTCATATTGTTTTTTTAATTTAGACAAATTGTTATTTAATTGTTCATTCGAAAAAGATAGCTTCCACATTTCTTTGAGTGTTAAATTAGTTAGTTTGTCTTCTTTGAGTATTTCATCCACTTTAATATCTTTTATTGGTTTGTTAATTTTTTGGCCTTTAATTAAATCTATAGCTCTGTCCCTTATATTTCTATTAAGAATTTCTTCTTCTACTTTTTTATCTTCTTGTACTAATTCTATTTCTGATCTTTCAATAGCTAATGATCTTTCATCTTTTTCAATACCATGTCTGTTAAAAACTCTCACATCTATCACCACACCGGTGCTTCCAGATGGAAGTTTCAGCGATGAATCTCTCACGTCTGTAGCTTTTTCACCAAAAATTGATCTTAGAAGCTTTTCTTCAGGGCTAGAAGAAGTTTCGCTTTTTGGTGTTACTTTTCCAACTAAAATATCTCCGGGTTTTACTTCAGCTCCTACGTAAACAATTCCTGACTCATCCAAATTTCTTAAACTTTCTTCGCTAACATTTGGAATATCTCTAGTAATTTCCTCTGCACCTAATTTTGTATCTCTTGCCATTGATTCATATTCTTCAATATGAATAGAGGTAAAAACATCGTCTGTAACACATCTCTCTGAAATAAGTATTGAGTCCTCAAAATTATACCCTTGCCATGGCATGAATGCGACAGTAACATTTTTTCCTAAAGCTAACTCTCCAAGTTTAGTAGCTGGTCCATCAGCAATTATATCTCCAGATTTAATCTGATCGCCTACTTTTACTAAAGGTTTTTGGTTTATACATGTGTTTTGATTAGACCTTTTAAATTTTGAAAGATTATAAATATCTACACTAGATTTAGATAAATCTTTGTCATCTATAGCTTTTACAACAATTCTTTTACCGTCAATTTTGTCAACTATACCATCTCTTTTTGCTACAATAGTTACTCCTGAGTCTAATGCAACATCTGACTCTATTCCGGTACCAACTAACGGTGATTCTGGTTTTAGTAATGGCACTGCTTGTCTCATCATGTTTGAGCCCATTAACGCTCTATTAGCATCATCATTCTCTAAAAAAGGAATTAATGCAGCAGCGACCGATACCAATTGTTTTGGAGAGACGTCTATATACTCAATATTTTCTTTGTTAGACAATAAAAAATTTAAATCTTTTCTGCAAGAGACTAATTCTTCAGCAAATGATCCATCTTTGTTTATCGGTGAATTGGCTTGTGCTATTGTGTACTTTTCTTCATCTATTGCAGACAGATATTCAATATTGTTTGTAACTTTGCCGTTAATTACTTTTTTGTATGGACTTTCTATGTAACCATATTTGTTTACTCTACAATAAGTAGCTAAACTATTAATCAAACCTATGTTTGGCCCTTCTGGAGTTTCTATTGGACATATTCTTCCATAATGTGTCGGATGAACATCTCTAACTTCAAAACCCGCTCTTTCTCTTGTTAAGCCGCCTGGTCCTAAAGCAGAAACTCTTCTTTTGTGAGTAATTTCAGAAAGAGGGTTTGTTTGATCCATAAATTGCGATAGTTGAGATGTCGCAAAGAAATCCTTTAAAGAGGTAGTTATAGGTTTAGCGTTAATTAAATCTTGTGGCATTGCGGACTCTATCTCCAGAAAAGTTGACATTTTTTCTTTGATTGTCCTTTCCATTCGTAACAAACCTATTCTAAATTGATTTTCAACAAGTTCTCCTACTGATCTAACTCTTCTATTTCCTAAGTGGTCGATGTCGTCTACTTCTCCTCTTCCATCTCTTAAATCAAGCATAAATTTTATAATTGAAACAATGTCATCTTTGTTTAGAATAGTTTCTTTTGCGCTTCTGTTTAAATTAAGTTTAAAGTTAAGTTTTACCCTACCAACTTCAGATAGATCGTATCTTTCTTTATTGAAATAAAGGTTTTTAAAAATCTCCTCTGCAATTTCGATAGTTGGCGCCTCACCTGGTCTTAAAACTTTATAAATATCATTAAGAGCTTCTATTTTATTTGTATTTTTGTCTAACTTTAGTGTCTCTAAAAGATATGGTCCTTTGTTTATAGGGTCTACATTAACTAATTCTAATGAAAAAATTTCTTGTGATAAAATTTTTTCAAGTATATCCTCTGAAATATCAAATCCAGATTTAATAAGAATCTCTCCACTTCTTTCTTTTAAATCTGAAGCCAAATATTTGCCAATAATTTCAGAATTAGGTATTAAAATATCTGATAATTTTTTTTCTTTAAGTTTTTGTGCAATTATAAAATTTAATTTTTCTCCTTTATTAAGAAATTTCTTTTTAGTTTTAGAGTCAATCAAATCATAAGGAATCTTAATTGGTCTTTTGTAATTCTCGGGAATAAATTTTGTAGCCCACATTTTACTTTCTTTGTCGTAAACAAATTTATTTTTAGAGTAAAAAGTTTCTATTATTTTTTCTTTAGTATACCCCAAAGCATAAAGAATTGTTGTAATAGGTAGTTTCTTTTTTCTATCAACCCTAAAAAATAAAATATCTTTTGGATCAAATTCAAAATCTAACCAAGAACCTCTGCTAGGAATAATTCTACAATTGAATAAAAGTTTTCCGCTGGAGTGTGTTTTGCCTTTATCATGATCAAAAAATACACCTGGACTTCTATGCATTTGGTTTACGACTACCCTTTCAACACCATTAACTACAAAAGTTCCGCTCGGTGTCATTAAAGGTAAATCACCTATAAAAACTTCTTGTTCTTTTGCAGATAAAATTTGTTTTGTGTTATTATCGGGATCAATATCATACACAACTAGCCTTAAGTTTGCTTTTAAAGGAGCTGAGTAAGTTAAGCTTCGATGTCTACATTCAAGTACATCAAATTTTGGCTTTTCTAATTTATAAGATATATATTCTAAGGTAGATTTTTCTGTTCCATCCTCTATAGGAAATATACTCTTAAAAACCTTATCAATTCCTTTGGAAAGATCGCTGAGCTGTTCTGATAAAGATTTTGATTTTAAAAACTCACTGTACGAGTTTTTTTGTACCTCTATAAGATTTGGAATAGAAAGACTTTCGGCTAACTTGCCAAAATTTTTCCTGATACTTTTTTTTTCAGTAAAAGATAAATCCATCAATAAAAAAACTTTACTGAAGGGCCCTAAACTTCAGCAAAGTATAACCAATTCTTTAATTTACTTTAATTCTACTTTAGCTCCAGCTGCTTCTAATTTTTTCTTAATTTCTTCAGCTTCTTTTTTAGCTACACCAGATTTAATTTCTTTTGGTGCGGCTTCTACTAAATCTTTTGCTTCTTTTAAACCTAAGCCTGTAAAGGATCTTACTTCTTTAATTACGTTAATTTTTTTGTCTCCACCCGAGGCAAGAAAAACTGTAAATTCTGATTTTTCTTCAGCGGCTGGTGCTGCACCTCCAGGAGCGGCGGCTGCTACTGGTGCTGCGGCTGTAACTCCCCATTTGTCCTCTAGTTGTTTTGACAACTCTGCTGCTTCTACTACAGTGAGTTTTGATAAATCTTCTATAATTTTATTTAAATCTGCCATCTGTGAATCCTATGAATTAATTTTTTAAACTCTTTGCGCGCGCTAAATTAGCAATTTTTGAGCCAGGTGCAAGTAAAATACTTACTAATTTTTGTGCAGGAGCAGCTAAAATACCTACTATTTTCGCTCTTGCCTCCTCTAGTGAAGGTAGTGTGGCGATTATAGCCACTTCTTTTTGGTCTAAAACCTTACCATCCATGAATCCTGCAACAATTTTCAATTTATTATTTGTTTTAGCAAATTTCGTTAAAATTTTTGCTGAGGTAATAGCATCTGAGGACATTGCGGCAGCGGTTGGACCTGTAAAAAATTTTTCAAGATCTTTACAAGGTGAATCTTTAAGTGCAATTTTTGTGATTCTATTTTTAGTAATTTTAAACATTATACCTTTATCTCTAAGTTCTTTTCTCAAAGAGTCCAATTCTTTAACATTTAGACCTTGATATTGAGCAATCATAACAGCTTCGCTTGAGGAAAATACCTTTTTCATTTCCTCAATATAATTTTTTTTATTTTCTTTGCTCATCATAAAATTTAGCTCCTTTTACCAACTTTGTAAGAAATTCCCATAGTAGAAGTAATAAATATATTTTTGATGAGCTCTCCTTTGATTGTACTAGGCTTTTCTTTTTTTACTGAATCAATAAAATGATTATAATTATTTAGTAATTTTTCGTTTGAAAAACTTTTTCTACCGATTGTGGAAGCCAGATTGCCATCTTTATCATTTTTTACTTCTACCAAACCAGTTTTAATATCTTCAACAGCTTTTTTTATATCATTAGATACTGTCCCCAACTTAGGATTTGGCATTAAACCTTTAGGGCCTAATACTTTTCCGTGTTTTCCTATCTTGCTCATCATACCAGGAGTGCATATTAATTTATCGAAGCCAAATTTTCCTGAAGCAATTTTTTCTAGAAGATCATCTGATCCTACTATATCTGCTCCACTTTTTTTTGCTTCACTTAATTTATCAGTTTCACATAAAACTGCTACTTTGGTTTTTTTTCCGGAACCATTAGGAAGTTTTATAACTGTTCTTAAATTAAAATCTCCACCTTTTGATTGTTTTAAATTAATTCTTAATGATAAATCAATAGACTCATCAAATTTTGCTGTTGATGTTTTTTTTACTAAATCAAAAATTTCTTTTAGCTCTAATTTTTTTTCCTTAGTAGAAAGTTTTTTTAACTCTTCAAATCTTTTTGATCTTTTTTTCATTTTTTTATTCCTTAACCTCTATGCCCATTGATCTAGCGGATCCACAAATAATTTTAGTTGCTTCTTTTAAATCAAAGGCATTCAAATCTTTCATCTTCTCTTTTGCAATTGCTTCTGCTTGTTTCATTGTAATAGATCCAGCAACTACTCTGCCAGGTTCGCTTGACCCGCTTTTAAGTTTTGCAGCCTCTCTAATAAAATGAGATGCAGGAGGTGATTTAATTATAAAGTCAAATTTTTTATCTTTGTAAACAGTGATTACAACTGGTACAGGTTTACCCATAAAAGATTTTGTTTTTTCGTTAAAGGCTTTACAAAATTCCATAATATTAATTCCTCTTTGACCAAGAGCCGGGCCAACAGGAGGTGCTGGATTAGCTTGTCCTCCTTTGATTTGTAATTTTACGTAACCTGTAATTTCTTTTGCCATCTAATTTTTCTCCACTTGGTTAAACTCTAAATCTACTGGTGTTGGTCTTCCGAAAATAGATACAGAAACTTTTAGTCTTGATTTTTCCTCATCTATTTCTTCTACAAGTCCATTAAATGATGCAAACGGTCCATCACATACCTTAACTTTTTCACCAATCTCGAAACTTATACCACTTTTTTGATTAATTGCACTTTCTGAAACTTGGCCTAAAATTCTTTGTATTTCGTTATCTGTTATCGCTGAAGGTTTGTCAGCAGAACCTAAAAATCCACTTATTTTGGGTATATTTTTAATAAGATGATATATTTGCTTATTTAAATCAATCTTAATTAAGACATAGCCTGGAAAGTATTTTTTTTCTTTTTTAGTTCTTTTCCCTTTTTTTACTTCTGTTACTTGGTGTGTTGGAACTAGAATTTTTTCCATGTGAGACTCTAATTTATTTTTTGCTAAAACATCTTTGATAGAATCTACAACTTTCTTTTCAAATCCTGAGTAAGCTTGTACGATATACCAGTTCATTCTATATATTTATTGTTAAGATTATGTTGAGTAAAAAGCGTAAAATTTGATCCAACAATAGGAAAAAAAGAGCTGCAACTGAAGCTAATCCAAATACCATCAGAGCACCTGTCATAGTGTCTTTTTTGGTTGGCCAAGTAATTTTAAAAGCTTCTTGTTTGACTTCTTGTATAAATTTTAAAGGGTTTCTCATATTAATTTTGTAGCTTGTTGGCAGGAGCGGAGGGAATCGAACCCCCAACCTCCGGTTTTGGAGACCGGCGCTCTACCAATTGAGCTACGCTCCTAGTAGCTATTTAATAATTTTTGTTACCACACCAGCTCCAACGGTTTTACCGCCTTCTCTTATAGCAAAATTTAATTTTTCATTCATTGCGATCGGAGTAATCAGCTTAACATTAAATTTAGCATCGTCACCTGGCATTACCATTTCAGTCCCAGAGGGAAGTGTTACCTCTCCTGTAACGTCGGTAGTTCTAAAATAAAATTGTGGCCTATATTTCGTGAAGAAAGGTGTATGTCTACCTCCTTCTTCTTTTTTTAATATATAAGCTTGAGCTTCAAACTCTGTATGAGGAGTAACCGATCCTGGTTTAGCTAATACTTGACCTCTCTCAACATCTGTTCTCTCAACTCCTCTAAGTAAAGCACCAATGTTATCTCCTGCTTCACCACTATCAAGAAGTTTTCTAAACATTTCGACGCCAGTACATACTGATTTTTTAGTATCTCTTATACCAACTATCTCGATTTCTTCTCCAGTTTTAACAACACCTTGTTCAACTCTTCCAGTTACAACTGTTCCTCTTCCTGAAATAGAAAAAACATCTTCAACTGGCATTAAGAACGGCTTATCTTTTGGCCTAGAAGGTTGTGGAATAGTTTCGTCCACCGCCTTCATTAATTCCATAATTGCATTTTTTCCAGTAGCTTCATCTTTTCCTTCTACGGCGTTTAGAGCTGATCCCTTTACAATTGGTATTTTGTCTCCTGGAAATTTATAGGAACTTAGTAATTCTCTAATTTCAGCCTCAACTAAATCAACTAACTCTTTATCTTTTACTTGATCTATTTTGTTTAAAAAAACAACTATAGCCGGAACTCCTACTTGTCTCGCTAAAAGTATGTGTTCTCGAGTTTGAGGCATAGGGCCATCAGCAGCGTTAACAACTAATATAGCTCCATCCATTTGTGCTGCTCCAGTGATCATATTTTTAACATAGTCAGCGTGACCAGGACAGTCTACGTGAGCATAGTGTCTTTTTTCAGTCTCATACTCAACGTGAGCGGTTGAAATAGTAATACCTCTTTCTTTTTCCTCTGGAGCTTTATCAATTTGGTCATATGCAATAAATTCAGCTCCACCTTTCTCAGCTAAAACTTTTGTTATAGCCGCTGTTAAGGTCGTCTTACCATGATCCACATGTCCTATTGTACCAATATTACAGTGTGGTTTGTTTCTCTCAAATTTTTTTTTCTCAGCCATTTTTTTTTCCTTCTTTTATTTACTTTTTAATTCTGGAGCGGGTAAAGGGAATCGAACCCTTACATCCAGCTTGGAAGGCTAGCGTTCTACCATTGAACTACACCCGCAAAATCCAAACTCTTTACGCTCTTATTCAAGTTAAAACTTTAAAGTTTGGTGGAGGGGGAAAGATTCGAACTTTCGAAGACCGAAGTCAACGGGTTTACAGCCCGCCCCATTTGACCGCTTTGGTACCCCTCCTTAAAAACATGTTAAGGGATACCCCATAACTTAAAAAGTATTTAACAACAAGGGTTTTATAAGCATCTTAGTAAATAAAAGCAATAAATCATTTTGTATTTAAATATGCTATTTATTTGAAAAAAGAACCTGTTTTTTATGAAAAAAACAACATTTTTAATAGTTGGCAAACATGCTGTAATAGAGGCACTTAAGAACCCTAAAAGAAAGATTGATAGGGTTTTTTTAACAGAAGATGCAAAGAAGAATTTAAATAGAGAAAATCAATCTTTAAATTTACTAAAAGATGTACATACATTTTACAAGTCAAAGAAAGAGTTGGACAATCTATGCGGCAAAGATGAAACAGCGCATCAAGGGTTAATTGCAGAACTTGAAAGTTTAGAAGATGTTTCCCTGAAAGATTTTGTAAATGAAAATTCTAAAAAAAATATAAATTTAATTGCGCTTCAAGAAGTATCGGATCCTAGAAATATAGGTTCAATAATAAGAAGTGCAGCTTCTTTTGGGATTGATGGAATAATTGTTAAAGAAAGATCTTTTCCCGCAAAGAGTAAACTTTTATACAAAAGTGCTAGTGGCGGTGTTGAACATATAAATTTATTTAAAGTTTCAAACATAAATAGCACTTTAAAATTTTTAAAAACAAAAAATTTTTGGATTAGTGCATTTGATGTTTCGGCGAAAAAAGATTTTACAAGTCATGAATGGGTAGGAAAAAATGTACTTTTGTTTGGTTCAGAGGGATACGGGATAAAAGAAAAAACATTAGAAAATTCTGATTTTAAATTTAAAATTAATATAAATAAAAACATAGAAAGTCTTAATATATCAAACACAGTATCTATAGTTTGTCATCATATCTCTCACATTATTAAGAAAAGTAAATAAATATTTTAAAATTTAACAATATTATGCTAGATAGACAATTAAGCCCTCATAGCTCAATTGGTAGAGCAACTGATTTGTAATCAGTAGGTTCGCGGTTCGAGTCCGTGTGAGGGCACCATCTTAAAATGAAAAAAGAAAAACTTCTAATTTTTATAATAACTTATAAAGCTAAAAAACGTGTATATAATGTTTTTAAAAAAATTAATTTTAAAAAAATAAAAAACTATCAAGTGCAGTTATTAATAAGTGATGATTGCTCCCGGGACTCAACTATTTACTATAGTAAAGAAATTTTAAAAAGATTTAAACGTGCAAAATTAAATATAAACAAAAAGAATTTAGGATACGGAGGTAACATTAAAAAATGCCTCTCATTCGCAATAAAAAATAAATTTAAATATGCTGTGATGATTCATGGAGATGGTCAATATTCACCTGTATATATAAAAGAACTTATAATGGCTCTAAAAGAAAAAAAATATTATGCATCAACTGGGTCTAGATTAAAATCAGGGCTTTTGAGCGCAATATATGGTGGAATGCCACTATACAAATTAATTGGAAATATTTTTTTAACTAAATTTTTTAATTTTGTTTTTAAAACAAATTTTAAGGATGCACACACAGGTATGTGGGCTTACAGAATGGATATTTTTAATAAAATTAAATTAAATGAATTGCCTAATACATTTAATTTTGATCAATTAATTAGAATTAAAATAATTCAAAAAAAACTTAAAATTAAAGAAATTCCTATAAAAACTATCTATGCAGATGAAAGATCTCAATTACATATTATGTATGCAATAAAGTTTTTTATTATTAGTATTATTTATTTTTTAAGATTGGATTATTTTTTAAGCAAATAAGAAGTCAGTTGATAAGATGATATTTCTTTTTTAATTTTATAATTCTTATTTATTCTTATATTTTTTTTACATTTACCATCCACAATTGGCTCGTAACAAATTAACCATATGCTGTTTAATTCTGAAGGTATTTTTTCTTGATTAAGAAATACAAAATTTTTATCAATATCGTCAAAATTTTTAATATAATTTTTTATAATATCTCTCTCTCTATATGGATCTTTTTTTTCTATATCCATCATGTATTCATGAGTTTTATCTAATGTAATTACAGCTATATTTTTTACTTCTTGTTCATTCAATTGATTAAAAATAGTTTTAAAATCCGGTTTGTTTATTTTTTTATTATAAATTTCAAAAAATTGATTAGTTGTTATGGATATAAAAATAAACCCAATTAATAACTTTCTTAATCTTAAATTTTGAATCTCAAAAATTAAACTTGAGATCAATAATATAACCGGGATTAATACAAAAATTATATATTTATCCTTAAGTACAGGATTAATTATTAAACCATATAAAATAGGAATAAAATAGATGGTGGTTAAAAGAATTAATAAGAACAGATAAAATTTGTTATTAAGAATTTTTTGTTTATTTTTTATTAATAAGAAAATTAATAAAAAAAGAAAAATATAACCCATAATTTTTGATCCAAAAAAACGATCAAAATAAAAATTTGTAAAAAAAACTAAATCTGGATTTTTAATGAAAAAATCTGGGGGATTGTAGCTAAATAAAATTTTAAGATAATCTTGCTCTATAATTGTATACAACAGTATAGTTACAAAGATAATCATATAATATTTATAATTAACTTTTCTTTTTTTTAAATCTTCAATAAAAATAAATATAATTTCTGAGATAATTATTAAACTTGTGAATGGGTGGGATAATAAGATTAAAAATACAGAAAAAGGAAAGGCTATTTTAAAAAATTTATTTTTCTTTTTAAATATAAATACACAAAAAAATAAATATATATTTATTAAGCTTAATAAAAAAATTGTAGAATAAGCTCTAGTCTCTGCTGAATAAGATATAAGATATATATTCATGCTTGATAGGAGAATAGCTATAAAGACAGATTTTTTTTTAGAAATTGAAAATGAAATGTAGGTTAAAAGAATTATACTTAAAAATCCTACTAATATCGAAAAATATCTTCCTACATTCGGTGAATAGCCAAAAATACTAAAAAATACTTTTAGAAAAACATTATATAAAAGAGGGCTATAGTCAGAATTAAGACTTCTAATTGTTGTTTCTTTCAAATTTAATGTTGGGTCGGATATAAAAAAAGCTATTTGTTCATCTATCCAGTAACTCTCAAAATTCGAATAATATATCCTTATAATTATACCCAAAGCTAAAATTATAAAATAGAAATAATAATTTTCAGTAATTTTATAATTCATGAAAACGTATGTAAGAATTATTTGATATTTTTTCTAAGCTGTTCAATTTTTATCTTTTTAACTAAACTTCTATCTCTATCATGTAGTAATACAAGTTTAATATTTTTATTAATCTTAATTATTAAAGATTTAACGTTTCTGACTTCCATATTATCTGCTACTGCAGCTATAGGTCTTTTTAAAGTATCTAAATTATTTATTTTTACTCTCATATTATTAGAGATAATTTTTCCCTTCCATCTTCTTGGTCTAAAAGGACTGATAGGTGTAATTGCTAACTTTCCAGAGTTTAAAGATAAGATCGGACCATGAACTGATAAATTATAAGCAGTACTACCTGCAGGTGTTGAGATCAATACACCGTCACCTATGAGTTTTTTCATAATTATTTTTTTTCCAACTTTAAGTCTTATTAAAGCAGTTTGTTTACTTTCCCTAAAAAGGGAGACTTCATTAATAGCTATTAATTTTTTTCTTTTATTGTTTTTATCAATTGCTATTAGTTCCAATGGATTAATTAAAGTTTTTTTGGCTTTGCTAATTTTTCTTTCTATATCTGTGAAAGTAAATTTATTCATTAAAAAACCAAAGGTTCCACAATTAATTCCATAAAAAGGTTTTTTTATCATATAAAAACGCTTTAAAATGTTAAGCATAAAACCGTCCCCTCCGGCCACCACTATACAATCTGATTTTTTGGGTGAAGTATTTTTATATTTTTTTAAAATTTTTTTTTTTAGGTTTTGTGATTTTTTTGATCTCTTATCAAAAATAAAGTGTAATTTTTTCATTGTATAAAACTATTTTTGGTGCCCTCGGCCAGACTCGAACTGGCACTCCCAAAAGGGCAAGGATTTTAAGTCCTTTGTGTCTACCAATTTCACCACGAGGGCACATTCTTGTTAATTAAGTAAATACGTTTATATTATTTTTTTAATCTTATAAAGTAATAATTATTAATGAATAAAAAGATATTGATCTATAATTCTGGTGGAGGTTTAGGAGATTCGATTCAGCTTTTTCCACTTATTTTAAGCTTACAAAATTATTTCAAGCATTATAAATTTTATTATCTTAGTGCGCATGAAAACCATTTTTCTAGAAAATTGAAAGAATACGGTATTAAAAATTTAGAGACACTAGATTTGAAATTACAATATTTTGGTTTTAGGTGGTGGCATTTGTTATATGCTAAAAAAAATTTCTTAAATTTAAATATAGATGAATTTGACTTAATTATAGATCTACAATCTAAATTAAGGAACACTCTTATATTGAAGAGAATTCCATCAAAAAAATTTTACTCTTCAACTTACAAATTCAATTTTTGTTCAAATAAGTTCTCTTTTGTTAATAGAGATAATATTTCAGAAATGACGTTGCTTAATTTAGAAAATTTTTTAAATATAAAAATTGAAAGAATTAAGTTTAATATACGACAGTTGCCGGCTCAATATATAGAAGAGTCAAAAAGATTATTGCCAGAAAATGGGTACATTGGTTTTTCCGTAACTCAAGGTAATGAGTACAGAAAAAAAAGTTGGCCTTTAAATATGTTTATTTCTTTAGCAAAAAAAGTTCAGTCAAAAAATAAGAAACCAGTTTTTTTTATTGATAAATCAAATAAAATAATAATTGAAAAAATTAAATCAGAAATAAATGGAGCTTTATTTCCTGAGCAAAACACTTCTTTATCATGCCCTGCCCTTGTAACTGCTTTGTCTACAAGGTTGGATAAAGCTGTTTCAATCGATAATGGTGTAATGCACATGATAAGTCTTGCTTCAGTACCAATGATAGTATTATTTGGTCCAACCAACTCCAAAAAATTTAAACCAGATCAAAAAAATATTACAATATTAGATAGCAAAGAAATGTATAACTCTGAAGATATTTCAAAAATTAAAATGGACGACGTTTTAAAGTTTTTATAGTTTTTAAAAGCATTTTTTTATTCCATCCACAATCTTCATAACCTCGAAGTATTAAATTTAAATATCTTTTGCTCGGCGGATTATATTTACTTTTTTCGGGCATATAATAAAACATTACTTTTTTACCAGAAAGTCGAAAGTATTTCTTAATATAAGTTTTTGGGAAATTTTCATAAACATCTAACTTTTTCTCATCTCTTTTTGATATTTTATATATGGCTCCTAGAACTTTGTGTTTTTTCTTTTTTTGAATATCTGCAACACCTCCACCCAAATAATTATTCCTAAAATATAGTTTATAATTTTTTAATATAAAACATTTTAAATAAATAGAATCTTTGCAACGTTTCTTCATTTGTTTATGAAACAGATTACTTCCGTAAGCGAAATAGAGCATATTAATTTTTAAAAACTTTCAATTTTTTATTTTTAATCATTTTTTTAATGTCAAAAAAACATGAATCAAGTTTTTTTTTAATACTTGATCTTAAAACAATAGAAACACCTATACGTCCTAATCTAAAAAAAGGGTAGCTTCCAATATCTACTTTTTTTAAATATTTTTTTTGAATTTTTGTTAATTCTTTCGAAATTTCACTTTCAACGGTGTGAACATTGATTGATTTATTTTTTATGATGAAGCCTTTTTTTAAATATTTCTCAACATTTGTTATCATCGATCTAAGAATTAAAGGCACGCCTGGTAAACAAAAAACATTCTTTATAATAAATCCTGGTGCTGCACTTGATGGATTGTAAATTAAACTTGCTCCTCTAGGCATTTTAGACATTTTTTTTCTACCGCCATTAAAATTTTTTTTTCCATAATAATTCTCCAATATTGAATAAGCCTCCTTATGATACTCATATTTGGTTTTAAATGCTTTTGAAATAGAGATAGCCGTAATATCGTCATGTGTAGGGCCGATACCACCAGTAGTAAAAACGTAATCAAACCTATCTTTTAAGTTTTGAATATTCTTTATGATTTTTTTTTCAGAGTCTGGAATTATTCTTACTTCTTCTACTGATATTCCACAATTTTTATTTAACCAATCTGAAAGAAAAGAAACATTCAAATCCTGTGTTCTTCCTGATAAAATTTCATTACCTATAATTAATATAGCGGCATTAATTTTTTTTTTTTTAATATTCTTCATAGTTTGTTACAATTAAATATGAATTTTGAAAATGAATTAATACCAGGAGTTTTAATAAAAAGATACAAACGTTTTTTTGTAGATATAAAAGTAAAAAATAAAATAATAACTGCTCATTGTCCAAATTCTGGTTCAATGATGGGTTTGTTAAAAAAAAATAACAAAGTATGGATTTCTAAGTCTAATAACAAAAAAAGAAAATTAATATATACTTTACAAATAATTGAAGTAAATGGCAAAAAAGTAGGAGTAAATACTCATCTTACCAATAAGATTGTGCTTGAGGGTTTAAAAAAAAATTTAATTCCTATTTTTAGTAAAAAAGTTCAGATTAAACCAGAGCAAAAATTTGGTCAAAATACTAGATTTGATTTTTTATTAAATGATAATAACAAAAAATCTTTTTTAGAAGTAAAAAACGTCACTTTAGTAAGAGAAAAAAACTTAGCAGAATTTCCTGATGCAATCACAGAGAGAGGTAAAAAACACTTACATGAATTAGTAAATTCTTTAGATAAAGGATATAAAGCTTATATTCTTTTTGTTGTACAAAGAGAAGATTGTAATTCTTTTAAAATTGCTAAAGATTTAGATCCTAAATATTTTGAAGTATTAACATATGCGATAAAAAAAAATGTAAAAGTACTTTGCTATGATTGTAAATTTAGTTCAAAAGGAATAAAACTAAATAAAGAAATTAAATTAAAAATTAATGGGTAAAGATTTTCAAGAAGCATTTGATAAAACAAGAGAGGCAGGTACCATTGCATCTGGTGCACTTGATGAAATTACGAAAATAATAAAACCTGGAATTAATACCAAAAAAATTGATAATATTTGTTACGAATTTATAAATGATAATGGAGCATACTCTGCGCCTTTATATTATAGAGGATATCCAAAGACATGCTGTACATCTGCTAACCACATTGTTTGTCACGGTATACCTGGAGATAAAGTTCTTCATGATGGAGATATAATAAATGTAGATGTAACTGCCTACAAAAATAATTGGCACGGAGATACTAGCAGAATGTTTTTTGTTGGAGAAGTTTCAATTAAAGCAAAAAATCTTGTTCAAACAACTTACCAGGCAATGATGGAATCAATAAAAATATTAAATAAAAATATATTTTTAGGAGATATAGGATCAACAATTCAAAATTATGTGGAAAAAAGAGGTTTCTCGATTGTAAGGGATTTTTGTGGGCATGGAATAGGAAAAAAATTTCATAAAGAACCTAATGTATTACACTATGGAAAAAAAGGTACAGGTGCTAAACTTGAACCAGGAATGATATTTACTATAGAGCCGATGGTAAATGAGGGAAGTTACGAGACCAAAGTTTTGAATGACGGTTGGACAGCTGTAACAAAGGATAAAAAACTGTCTGCACAATTTGAACACACTGTCGGTATAAAAGATGATGGATACGAAGTTTTTACCTTGTCAAATAAAGGTTTAGATTTTCCTCCATACACATCATGATAGAAAGATATTCAAGAAAAGAAATGAAAGGTATTTGGGAAGAAGAAAACAAATATTCCCTTTGGTTAAAAATTGAGATAGTCGCAGCAGAAGCTATGGAAAAGTTTAATATAATTCCAAGAGGTGTTGCAAAAAAGGTAAAATTAAAAGCAAAAATAAATGTTAAAAGAATTCATCAAATTGAAAAAAAAGTTAAACATGACGTTATTGCTTTCTTAACATCAATTAATGAAAAGGTAGGGAAAGAAGCCAGGCATCTACATAAAGGTATGACGTCTTCTGATGTTTTGGATACATGTTTTAATCTGCAATTAAAACAATCTGGCAAAATTTTATTAAAAGATCTTAATATTTTACTAGCTTCATTAAAAAAACAATCTTTAAAGCACAAGTTCACTTTATGTATTGGTAGAAGTCATGGGATTCATGCTGAACCAATTACGTTTGGATTAAAAATGCTATCTTTTTATCAAGAATTTTTAAGAAATAAAAAACGATTAGAAGACTCAATCGAAGAAATTTCTACATGCGCAATATCAGGAGCTGTTGGAACGTTCGCCAACATAGATCCAAGGGTTGAGGGATATGTAGCCAAAAAGTTAAAATTAAAAATAGAACCTGTTTCAACCCAAGTCATTCCTAGAGATAGGCATGCACAATTTTTTTCTACTCTTTCAATAATAGCAAGCTCTATAGAGAGGCTATCCATTGAGATCAGACATTTACAAAGAACAGAAGTTTTAGAGGTAGAGGAATTTTTTGGAAAAAGACAAAAAGGATCATCTGCAATGCCTCACAAAAAAAATCCTATTTTAAGTGAAAATTTAACTGGTCTAGCGAGATTAATTCGGTCAAGTGTTATACCTGCATTAGAAAATGTTGCGCTTTGGCACGAAAGAGACATATCTCATTCTAGCGTAGAAAGAAATATTGGTCCTGATACAACAATAGCTTTGGATTTTGCTTTAAACAGACTCAACGAGATAATAAAAAATATGAATATTTATCAAAAGAATATGTTGAAAAATTTAAATTTAACTAATGGTTTATTTTTTTCGCAAAGAGTAATGCTAGAGCTGACAAGTCAAGGATTTTCAAGGGAAAAAGCTTACAAGCTAGTTCAAAAAAATGCTATGAAATCTTGGAATAACAAATCCTCATTTTATGAAAACTTATTAAAAGACAAAGAAATTAATGACAAAATACCTGTTAATAAATTGAAAAAACTATTTAATTTTAGTTACCATACAAGAAAAATTAATATAATTTTTAATAGAAGTTTAAAAAAATAATTTTATGAATAAAGGAAAAAAACTATACGAAGGCAAGGCAAAGATTATTTACGAGACAAAAGAAAAAGGTCTAGTAATTCAACATTTTAAAGATGATGCAACAGCTTTTAACAATCTAAAAAAAGCAAATGTAGAGGGAAAAGGCGTCCTTAATAATAGAATTTCTGAACATATATTAACTAATTTAAATCAATGTGGAATAAAAACTCATTTAGTAAAAAGATTAAATATGAGAGAACAGCTTATTAAGCATGCAGAAATTTTTCCTATAGAATTCATTGTAAGAAATATAGCTACTGGTTCACTTTCAAAAAGATTAGGAATAGCAGATGGTACTGTTTTTGAAACTCCTTTACTAGAATATTGCTATAAAAATGATGATTTAGGTGACCCGGTAGTATCTAAAGAGCATATATTTGCTTTTGGTTGGGCAAAAAAAGATGAAATAGATTTAATAGATAAAACAACTCATAGAATAAATGATTTGCTTCAAGGAATGTTTAGAGGTGTTGGAATAAAGTTGGTAGATTTTAAGCTTGAATATGGAAAAGTATGGGAAAAAGACAAACAAGAAATTGTTCTGGCAGATGAAATTAGCCCTGATACTTGTAGGCTTTGGGATATTAAAAGTGAGCGTAAGTTAGACAAAGATAGATTTAGAAAAGATTTAGGCAATATCATTCAAGCATATCAAGAGGTAGCAAGAAGATTGGGTATAATGCCAGAAGAAACTAACATTAGTGAAGTCAAATTCGGGAAACCTAAATCAGTAGATATCAAGAAAAAGTAAATTGAAATTTTCAGTTACAGTCACTTTGAAAAAAGATGTACTAGACCCACAAGGTAAAGTTGTTCAACAAACTTTACAGAATATGGGCATGAAAACACTAAAAGATCTTCGTCAAGGAAAGTATTTTGAGGTAGATATAAATGAAAATGATGAAAAGTTGGCCAAGGACAAGGTTGATGAGATGTGTAAAAAATTATTAGCCAATCTTATTATTGAAGATTTTAAAATTTCTAAATTATAAAATGAATTCATCTGTTATCGTATTTCCTGGTTCTAACTGCGATAGAGATATTGCTGTAGCATTAGAAAAAATGCAATTTAAAAACAAATTAGTTTGGCATAAGGATACTAATTTACCCAAGTCAGATTTAATTGTAATACCAGGAGGATTTTCTTACGGTGATTATTTGAGATCTGGTGCTATAGCAGCTAAGTCAAAAATAATTAATGAAGTTATAAAAGCTGCTAATGAAGGTTGTTTAGTTTTGGGAGTTTGTAATGGATTTCAAATTTTAATAGAAACTGGATTGCTAAAAGGAGCTTTGTTAAGAAATAAAAATCTAAAATTTATTAATAAAGATGTCTCTCTTAAGGTTAATAGCATAAATAACAAATTTTGTAAGAAATATAAACTAGGACAAATAATTAAACTTAATATCGCTCATAATGAGGGAAATTATTTCACAAATAAGGATCATCTAAAAGAATTAGAAGATAATAACTTGATTGCATTTAAATACTGTGATGAGAAAGGATTTATAAATCAGAATTCAAATCCAAATGGTTCCGTTAATAATATTGCAGGTATATTAAACAAAAATAAAAATATTTTAGGTATGATGCCTCATCCTGAACGAATGATTGAAAAGTCAGTATCAGGAGATGACGGCATCAGTCTTTTTTCTAGTCTATTAAATTAAATGAATATAACTAAAGAAGTTATTCAAAAACATGGTCTTACAATTGAGGAGTTCGTAAAAATTAAAGATCTTTTGCAACGAGAACCAAATATTTTAGAACTTGGAATTTTTTCTGCAATGTGGAATGAGCATTGCTCTTACAAATCTTCTAAAATTCATTTAAAAAAGTTACCAACTAAAAATAAGAATGTTATTCAGGGTCCTGGGGAAAATGCTGGGATAATAGATATAGGTGATGGAGATGCAATAGTTTTTAAGATTGAAAGTCATAATCACCCGTCTTTTATAGAGCCTTATCAAGGAGCGGCAACTGGTGTGGGTGGAATACTTAGAGATGTTTTTACAATGGGAGCGAGACCTATAGCATTATTAAACTCTATTCATTTCGGATCACCTGAGAACACTAAAACTAGAAATCTATTACATGGAGTTGTTTCTGGAATAGGTGGTTACGGAAATTGTATCGGCATACCAACTGTCGCCGGAGAAACAAAATTTAATCAAACATATAATGAAAATATATTAGTAAACGCAATGGCGGTTGGTCTTGTGAAAAAAAATAAAATTTTTTATTCAAAGGCAAAAGGAATAGGTAAATCTGTAGTCTACGTTGGTTCTAAAACTGGTCGAGATGGTATTCATGGAGCATCTATGGCATCAGCAGAATTCGACGACGACTCTGAGGAAAAAAAGCCTACAGTGCAAGTAGGAGATCCCTTTACTGAAAAATTACTTATGGAAGCTTGTCTAGAATTGATGAAAGATAAATCAATAATATCAATTCAAGATATGGGTGCAGCTGGACTAACCTCCTCAAGTGTAGAAATGGCATTTAAAGGAGATTTAGGAATGGAGATTAATTTAGATAAAGTGCCTTGTAGGGAAGAAAAGATGACTCCATATGAAATGATGCTATCAGAAAGTCAAGAAAGAATGTTGATTATTTTAGAGGATGGAAAAGAAAATGAAGCTAAAAAGATATTTGATAAATGGGACTTAGATTTTGTAGTTATAGGAAAAACAATAGAAACAAAAAAACTTAAGCTGTATTATAAAAATGATATTGTAGCAGACATACCTATAGAAGCTTTATCATCTAGCGCTCCCCAGTATGAAAGAAAATGGACTAAAACAGAACTGCCTAAAAAAGAAACAAACTTTAAAAATTTAAAAAAAATAAATTTTAAAGAAAGTTTTTTAAAGATTATCTCTTCATCAAATCACTCTAACAAAAACTGGATAACTGAACAGTACGATCAGATGGTGATGTGTGATACAATTCAAAAATCTGGAAGCGATGCTGCTATAATAAGAATACATAAAAAAAATAAAGCAATAGCAGTCGCTGTTGACTCTTCTGCAAATTACTGCAAATCACACCCTATTACTGGGGGTAAACAAATTGTTTGTGAAAATTGGAGAAATTTAATCTCAATGGGGGCAAAACCTATTGCTATTACAAACTGTTTAAATTTTGGAAATCCTGAAAATCAAGAAGTAATGGGTCAATTCGCTGAGACAATTATTGGAATTAAAGAAGCGTGTGAATACTTAGATTATCCTGTGGTTTCAGGAAATGTTTCTTTTTATAATGGTACGAATAAAAAAAATATCTTTCCTACTCCAGTTATTGGTGGTGTTGGAATAATTCAAAAACCAGAAAAAAATATAAACCACCTATTTAAAGAAGTTGGAAACTCAGTTTTATTGATCGGTAAAACTTTTGGTCATTTGTATCAAAGTGCTTTTTCTAATGAAATATTATCAATTAATGAAGGGCCGCCTCCGGAAATTAATTTAATAAATGAAAAAAATAATGGTGAATTTGTCTTAGAACTTATAAAACAAAATTTAGTTTTGTCTGTTCATGATGTTTCTGCAGGCGGCACTATAGTGGGTTTAGCTGAAATGAGTATTGGTTCTAGTTTAGGAGTTAAAATTGAAAAACCCAAAAATTTAAACAATATATTTGAATATTTTTTTGGTGAGGATCAAGGAAGATACTTGATCGAGATAGATAAAAATAATTTAGAAAAAGTTAAAGAATTATTAAAAAAAAACAATATTTTTCACGAAATAATAGGTATTACTCAAAAAGACAAGTTTGAACTTGCTGGAGAATTTAGTATTGACATTAAAGAACTGTCTAAAATAAATAATAAATGGTATTATAATTACTAATGTCTTTATCAGAAAAAGAAATAACTAATTTAATCAAAGAATCAATACCTGATGCTATTGTTGAAATCAAAGATCTAGCTGGGGATAATAATCATTATTCAGCAACTATATCATCTAAAATATTTAATGGTAAATCAAAGATTGAACAGCATAAATTAGTTTATAAATCTCTAAAAGGTAAAATGGGAAATGAATTACATGCATTTTCCTTTAAGACTATTGAAAAAAAAATATGAATATTCAAAATGAAATTAAAGATATAGTTCAAAAAAATGATATTTGTCTTTTCATGAAAGGTACTCCTGATGCACCGCAGTGTGGTTTTTCGATGGCTGTGGCAAATGTGTTAAAACATTTAGATGTAAAATTTAAGAGTATCAATGTTTTAGAAAATCAAAATTTGAGGCAAGGAATAAAAGATTTTAGCGACTGGCCAACTATCCCTCAACTTTACATTAAAGGTGAGTTTATAGGAGGATGCGATATAGTAAAAGAAATGTTCGAAAAAGGAGAATTATTAAATTTACTTAAAGAAAAATCTTTAAAATAATATTAGGTTTTTTCAATAAAAACTATATCTGAGTAACCAGAATTACCTTTGTAACAATTAATTTTCGTATTATTTTTTAAGTTTCTTATTACTTCATTGCTAATGATGCTCGAATAAAAATCCTCTTTATTTTCAATTTTTTCAAGTAATTCATCCACCATAACTTCATTAGTATCATTTAAATGTTTAAAATAATTAGGAAATTTAAAATCTTCTATAATGTAAAATCCTCCTTTGTTTAAATTTAAAAAAAAATTATTTAATGTTAACAATATATCGCTAAGTTTATGGGAACCATCATCGATTATAATATCAAAAAAGTTTTCTTCTTTTTTAAGATTTATTTTTTTATAAAAATCCAAAATCGATTTTTTATTTGACACATCCATACCAAAAACATTTATTCTTTTTGAGTAAAATTTAAAATTTGAGATATTGATATCTATGCAAAATATGTTTGCTTGGGTAAAATATTTTGCAAAACTCGCAGCTGATGATCCTGAATAGGACCCTATTTCTAATAAATTAATTGATTTTTCTTTAAGTTGAAATAAGTGTTTCTCGTAATATTTAGAATAACCGTGGCCTTTAGTTTTGTCTTTTCCCCATAGATTAGCCTTGTCAGTTCCATAATAGCTAAATAAATTTTCTAATGATTTTTTTTTTAAATTAATTTCGTTATCTATGTTAATTTTTTTCTTTATTCGGTATAAAAAATTTCTTTTATATAAACTAAAAAAATTCAATATTATCTTGAATAATACTCAATTACTAAACTAGGTTCCATAATAACGGGATATGGGACTTCCTCAAATTTTGGTACTCGGATAAATTTAACAGATTTTTTTTTATCGTCAGGTTGGATGTAGTCAGGAATGTCTCTTTCTTTATTTGAAATAGAAACTTCTATTACATTAAGCTTCTTTGAATTTTCTTTAACTTCAATGACATCTGCCTCTTTAACCAGAAAGCTAGAAACATTAACTTTTTTTTTATTAACTCTTATATGGCCATGATTGATAAGCTGTCTGGCTGAAAAAACTGTAGGCGCAAACTTGCTTCTATACACTATAGTATCAAGTCTGCTTTCTAAAATCGCAATTAAATTTTCTGTTGTATCTCCTCGCTTTGCAAGGGCTTTTCTATAGATGTTTCTAAACTGTCTTTCATTTATGTTTCCATAATAAGATTTAAGCTTTTGTTTTGCATTTAATTGTATTCCGTAATCTGTTGGTTTTCCTTTTCTTGTTTGTCCATGTTGGCCCGGAGGGTAAGCTCTACTATTAAATGGGCTTTTAGGTCTACCCCAAAGATTAACTTTTAATCTTCTGTCTACTTTATGTTTCGATTTAAGTCGTTTTGTCATATTTATTGGAAGTGTTTATAGTCTTTGTAGGGTAATTGTCAATTATGCTTTGAAGTTTTTTTTACTTAAGTTGCTTACAATACTGGCTAAAATCCTTAATTCTTTGTTGCTAAGTTCACATCGATAAAAGAGATTATTAATATTTAATAACATCGCCTCTCTTTTTTCTTTAGGTTTAAAAAAATTTTTATTGTTTAAAAGATTAATTAAATGACTGAGAAATTTTGAAATATTCTTTTTTGAAATAATTTTAAGAGATTTAACATCTTTTTTAAATTTACTCTTGTTTAACGTTTTAAATATTTCATAACATATCACTGTCATTGAATGAGAAAGATTCATCGAACTAAATTTCTTTGATGTCGGTATTTGAATTATTGAATTTGAATAGGATAGATCTTCGTTTGAAAGGCCTGAAGCTTCTGGACCAAACATTATTCCAATGTTTAATCCTTTTTTTGTTTCAATTAATTTTGTAAAATTAGCAATTGAAATGTGTTTTTTATTGATGTCTCTTTTTCTTGCTGTTGTAGAGAGAACAAGGTCGTATTTTTTTATAGACTCTAGGGTGTTGTTGTAGACTTTAACTTTTTTTAGCATGTCAAAAGCTCCTACCGAAGTCATTCGAGCTTTATAATTTGGCCATCCGTCCCTTGGATTTACTATGCTTAATTTTGAAAAACCAAAATTTTTAATTACTCTGGCGCAGGAACCTATATTTTGCCCTAATTGAGGCCTTATAAGTATAAAACCAAATTTATTTTTCATTTATATTAGCTGGGGCTTTCTCTTTAAAGAGTTTATACTCTAAGCTATCAATGAGAGCTTTGAATGAAGCTTCTATAATGTTTTGAGATACGCCTATAGTAAACCAACTTTTACCAGAATTATCTGAGCTTTCAATAAGAACACGAGTGGTTGCGCCTGTTCCAGTGTTTAATATTCTTACTTTGTAGTCTAAAAGTTTAAGATCAGAAAAATATTTATGATATTTCTCAACTCTTTTAAAATTGGATCTTATTGCATTGTCTAGAGCATTTACTGGTCCATTTCCAGATCCAGAACACTTTATTTCCTTACCATCAATTATAAAAGTAACCTCAGCAGTAGTTTCAATTGAATCTGATTTTTTAACATTAACATTATAATTTTTTACTTTTAGATATTCAGGGAGTTTACCCAAAAGTTTATTTGCAAGTAACTCAAAAGACGCATCTGCACCATCGTAAGAATACCCGCTAAACTCTCTTCCTTTTACTTCGTCAAGAATTTTTTGCACTTTAGGATCTTTGGAGTCTATTTTAACTCCATAATTTTCCAATCTGGATAAAATATTTGATCTTCCTGATTGATTTGAAACAATTATGTTTCTATGATTTCCTACTAATTTAGGATCAATATGCTCATAAGTTCTAGGATCTTTTTTAACTGCTGATACATGTAAACCGCCTTTATGTGAAAAAGCTGACGCTCCTACATAGGCCATATTTTTATTTGGTTTTTTGTTTAATATCTCGTCTAAAAATCTAGAACACTCAGTAAGCGATGATAAATTTTCTTTTTTAATATTAAGATCAAATTTTTCATTAAATGTTTTTTTCAAAAATAAAGTTGGGATAATAGAAGATAAGTTTGCATTACCGCATCTTTCGCCTAAACCATTTATAGTACCTTGGATTTGTCTGGCTCCAGCAAGAACAGCTGCTAAAGAATTCGCGACAGCATTTTCAGTGTCATTATGTGCATGAATGCCTATATTTTTACCTGGTATTATTTTTGTTACCTTGCTGACTATTTCACTAACTTCATGTGGAAGTGTTCCACCGTTAGTATCACATAATACAACCCATCTAGCACCTTCGTCATAAGCTTGTTTTAAGCAGTCTAAAGCATATTGAGGATTGTTTTTAAATCCGTCGAAAAAATGTTCCGCATCAAATAGAAATTCTTTTTTGTTTTTTACAAAATGTTTTGCTGTCTCTCTTATATTTTCTAAGTTTTCTTGGTTTTTGATGCCTAAGGCTATCTTGACGTGGAAGTCCCACGATTTTCCGACTACACAAACTGCTTGTGAATTAGCATTTAATAGAGATGACAAGCCTGGATCATTTTCTGCACTTCTTCCACTTTTTTTCGTCATTCCAAAAGCAGTAAAGATACTATTATTAAATTTTGGTGATTTGTTAAAAAATTCTGTGTCAATAGGGTTAGCGCCAGGCCAACCACCCTCAATGTAATCGACACCTATATTTGAGAGTATTTTTGCTATCTTATTTTTATCATCAATAGAGAAGTCTACACCCTCCGTTTGAGCCCCGTCTCTAAGTGTAGTATCAAAAATGTATAATTTATCTTTACTCATTTGTATTTCCACTCTGTTTTATTTTTTTTATCCTCAATCAATACACCTTCTTGATCTAGTTCATTTCTTATTTTATCAGCTAATTCAAAATCTCCTTTCTCTCTAGCAACTAATCGCTCATTAATTTTAACCATTATAGATTTTTCAGTAAGTTTCACTGATTTTTTCTTATATTTATTCCATTTAATTTCGTTCTCATTAAAAATGCCAATTAAACGACAGGCATTATTGAAAGAATTTTTTTTATTTTTATCGCCTTTTGATGCGTCATTATAAAGCTCATGTAACTTTGATATATATCCTGGAGTATTTAAATCATCTAATAAATAATCAAACCAGTCATTAGACTTCTCTAGATGAATTTGATCTTGATATAATGAATACCATTTATTAAGTGTTTTTTTTTGTTGCTCTAATAGATCCTTGTTCCAATCTAAAGGTTGCCTGTAATGTGAACTTAAAAGAGCTAGTCTCACCACTTGGCCGTTATATTCTTCTATAGCACTATTTATGCTAATTATGTTTCCTAAGGATTTAGACATTTTTTCTTTTCCCATATTTAAAAAACCATTGTGCACCCAATAGTTTGCCATTTTTTCATTAGAATTATTACAACAAGTTTGCGCTATCTCATTTTCATGGTGAGGAAATATAAGGTCTAACCCTCCTCCATGAATGTCAAATATTTTCCCCAAATATTTTTCACTCATCACTGAGCATTCAAGATGCCAACCTGGACGTCCACGTCCCCATGGAGAATTCCATCCAGGATCATTTTCTTCTGAAGGTTTCCAAAGCACGAAGTCTAAAGGATTTTTTTTTAGATTAGAAATTTCAACTCTTTTACCGGCTTTTAGGTCATTCGGCTTTTTGTTTGAGAGTTTTCCATAATTTTTGTAAGTAGAAATTGCAAAATAAACATGGTCCTCATTTACGTAGGCAAAACCTTTTTTAATTAACGACTCAGTCATTTTAATCATTTCATTAACATGTTCTGTAGCTTTAGGTTCAAAAGTAGGTTTTAAACAATTGAGAAGATTGCAAGCTAAATGAAATTCTTTTGTTACATTTGTAGTTACTTGATCAATTTGCAATTTTTTTTCTTTAGCAATATCTATAATTTTATCATCGATATCTGTTATATTTCTAACATAGGTAACATTTTTTTCTCCATATAATTTTTTTAACACTCTAAACAACAAATCAAAAATAACTAAAGAACGAGCATTGCCTACGTGAGGACTATCATAAACCGTGGGACCGCAAGCATACATTGTAATATTTTTGCTATCTATAGGTTTAAATAATTCTTTTGTTCGAGTTAAAGTGTTAGATATTTTAAGATTTGTCATTATTAAATTTACATACAGGTATAGGTTCCATTTTATGAAGGTTTTTTTTTCTTATACTCAAATATTTTTCATAATTTGGATCTTTATCATTTTGCATAGCTTTTTCTAAGTCTTGGTAAGACATGCCAAGTTGTTTCACATCTGATCTACCATCATCCCATAAACCATCTGTTGGTTCTGCATTTATAATTTCTTTTGATATGCCAAGATATTTACCAATTTCCCATACTTGAGTTTTAGTACAATCAGCTATAGGAGAAATGTCTACGCCACCATCACCATATTTTGTGTAGAAACCTACTCCAAAATCTTCAACTTTATTTCCTGTTCCAACTACTATGCCTGTATTAGCAGCAGCTGCTTGATATAAGGTTGACATTCTTAGGCGAGCTCTTGAATTTGCTAGCCCATGTTCGTTATCAAATTTATTTAATGTTTCTTTAAAAGTATTAAATAAATTTTCTAATTCTATTAAATTATAATCAACATTTTTAAATTTAGAGGATAGCCATTTTCCATGTATCAAACTTAAATCATGTTGAGACTTGATTTGTTTAATAGGCATACTTATAACAATAGTTTTTCTACCAGTCATTGCACTTAAGGTACTTACTACTGAAGAGTCTATACCTCCTGATATTCCAACGACTAAAGCCTTTGGAGTAAATGGCATAGATTTACAATAATCATCTATCCACTTAATTATAATTTCTGTTCTTTTTTTTACATCCATAATTAATAAACTCCCTCTATCCTTTTCAGGATTCTTTCTTAATAATTATATAATAATTATTAAGACGCTGCTTGAATAATATTTTTTGAATATGTTGAATTTTTCTTAATTTCGTCAGAAATTAGAAAAGCAAGTTCTAAGGCCTGACTTGCGTTTAGTCTTGGATCGCAATGCGTTCTATATCTATTTGATAGCTCTTTTTCAGAAATTTTTTGAGCACCGCCAGTACATTCTGTCACATCTTGACCGGTCATTTCTACATGAAGTCCTCCAGCATAACTTCCCTCTGATTGATGAATTCCAAATACATTTTTGACCTCTTTAAGAACGTTATCAAAAGGTCTTGTTTTTAATCCACTAGCTGCCTTAATTGTGTTTCCGTGCATTGGATCACAGGACCAAATAACTTTTAATCCTTCTTTTTTAATTGTTTTAATCAGTTTTGGTAAATATTTTTCTACATTATTTGCTCCAAACCTAGATATTAAAGTTAATCTACCAGGTTCATTCTCTGGATTAAGAATGTTACATAGCTTAATTAATTCATCTGGTTTCAAAGTGGGACCACATTTCAATCCTAAAGGATTTTTAATGCCTCTACAAAATTCAATATGAGCACCATCTGGTTGTCTCGTCCTGTCTCCAATCCAAACAAAGTGAGCGGAAGTATCGTGATATTCTCCAGTGGTAGAATCTATTCTTGTCATAGCTTCTTCGAAAGGAAGTAAAAGAGCTTCATGAGAGGTATAAAAATTTACAGTTCTTAGTCTTCTATTGTTTTCTGGATTAATTCCACAGGCTTCCATAAAAGATAAGGCATCACTTATTTTGTCTTCTATCTCTTTATATTTCCCTTTAGTTTTTTTATTTATAAAGCCTAAATTCCATAAATGAACTTGTCTCAAATCAGCAAATCCTCCCTGCGAAAACGCCCTAATAAGATTTAATGTTGATGCTGACTGAGAATATGCTCTAAACAATCTTTTAGCATCTGGGATTCTTGCTTTTTCAGTAAAATCCATACCGTTAATATTGTCTCCTAAATAACTAGGCAATTCCTTGCCATCTTTTTTTTCTGTGGGAGAACTTCTTGGTTTTGAAAATTGACCAGCTATTCGTCCAACTTTTACTACAGGCAATGATGCCGAATGAGTTAAAACTAATGACATTTGTAATATCGCCTTAAAAGTATCTCTAATATTATCCGGATTAAATTCTGCAAAACTTTCAGCACAATCGCCGCCTTGTAATAAAAAAGCTTTTCCCTCTACTACTTCAGCTAAAGATTTTTTTAGCGATCTTGATTCTCCAGCAAAAACTAAAGGAGGATATTTTTTTATTTTTCCTAAAACCATATCCAGCTCTTTAACATCATCATATTTCGGAAGATGTTTTGCGGGATAATTTTTCCAACTATTTAAATTCCATTTTTTCATTTTCAACCCTAGGGGGATGTTTATATTATAATGGGCTTTTATTCAACAGTTACTGATTTGGCAAGATTTCTAGGTTTATCTATGTCACATTTTTTCAGTAACGCAACATGATAAGCAAGTAGTTGAAGAGGTATCGTGCTCAAAAATGGAGATAAAGATTTTTCGATAGATGGTAAATTAATTGTAAATCTAACATTTTCACTAATAACGCTATCGTTATTGTTAGTTATAAGTAAAATTTTACCACCTCTAGCAATTACTTCTTGCATATTAGATAAAGTTTTATGAAAGTATTTATCATTTGGTGCAACTACAATTACTGGAAGACCATCTTCTATTAAAGCTAGTGGACCGTGTTTCATTTCACCAGCTGGATAGCCTTCGGCGTGTAAATAAGATAATTCTTTTAGTTTTAAAGCTCCTTCTAAAGCAATTGGAAAAGAAAAACCTCTTCCTAAAAACATTGAACCTTTAGAATTTAAAAAATCTTTTGCAACAAACTGGATTTTTTCTTCAGATTTTAAACATTTCTCTAAAAGCTTAGGGAGTTTTTTTAGGTCAGAAATTTTTGTTTGATATTCTTTCTTGTCTATCTCATTTCTTAAATCTGCTAATTTTATAGACAACATGTAAAGTAATAGCATTTGCCCTAAAAAGGCTTTTGTAGAAGCTACCCCTATTTCTGGTCCAGCATGTATGGGTAAAACCCAGTCAGCATTCCTTGCGATCGAACTCTCAACAACGTTTACTATTGAACATGTTTTTACTTTATTTTTTTTACACAAATCCAATGCAGCTGAAGTATCGGCAGTCTCACCAGATTGGGAGACAAATAAATATAAACAATCTTTGCTAAATTTTATACTCCTATATCTAAATTCTGAAGCTATATCTGTCTCAACTGATAGCGACGTAAATTCCTCGAACCAATACTTGGCAACCAAGCATGAATGGTATGCTGTGCCACAACCTATGAGAACAACTTTGTTGACAGTTTTAGGATTTAAAGGAAAATTATAGAAATTAATTTCGTCTCTTGATTTATCTATATATTCATTTATGCAATTTTTAGCAGTAATTGGTTGCTCAAAAATTTCCTTGGACATAAAGTTTTTATAATCGCCTTTTTGGGCTATATTTTTGTCTTCTGAAAGAATTAATACCTTTTTATTAATTTTTTTCTTGTTTGAGTCATAAAATTCCACACTATCTTTGGTTAAAATACAAACATCTCCATCTTCTAAGTAAGATATTTTATTAGTCATAGATTTAAGAGCGTATGAATCTGAACCAATATAATTCTCGTTTTTTGAATAACCAACTGCTAACGGACTTCCTCTTCTAGCTCCAATAATAATATTGTTAAAATTTTTAAAAATAATGCCAAGAGCGAAACTTCCCTTAAGTTTTACTAGTGTATCTTGAACAGCCTCTAATGGTTTTTTATTTTTTAATTCTTCTGCTAGTAAAAGTGTAATAACTTCAGTATCAGTTTGTGATTTAAATTTTTTTCCTTTATTTTCTAATGATCTTTTTAGATCACTTGAATTTTCAATAATTCCATTATGTACGACTGAAACAACCTCTGTTGAATGAGGATGTGCATTTATCTCATTTGGTATTCCATGAGTTGCCCATCGAACGTGACCAATGCCTAGACTTCCTTCTGCTGGAGTTTTAAATAAAATTTTCTCAAGTTGCTCGACTCTACCAGAACATTTTTTCTCATTTATAACATTATTTTTTAATGTAGCGAGACCTGCAGAGTCATATCCTCTATATTCAAGTTTTTTTAATGAGTTAATAATATTTGAAGAAACTGACTTATTGCTAGCTATACCTATAATTCCGCACATTATCTTTTACTTTTCTTTCTTTTGTATTTTTTTTTTTCTATTTGAGAGGATCTGGTCAATGCTAAAGCGCCCTTACTTACGTTTTTAGTAATTACTGATCCAGCGCCAACTACAGAATTTTTATTTAATCTTATAGGTGCAACCAGCGAAGAATTCGAACCTACAAAAACGTTGTCAGAGATTATTGTTTTGTTTTTTTTAACTCCGTCGTAATTGCAAGTAATAGTTCCAGCTCCGATGTTTGAATTTTTTCCAATTTTAGTATCACCAATGTAAGAAAGATGATTGATTTTTGAATTAGAATTTATTTTAGAATTTTTAGTTTCAACAAAATTACCAATCTTAGAATTCGATTTTAAATTAGTGCCCGGTCTAATTCTAGCATAGGGGCCGATGGTCACCTTATTTTCTACTCTTGCACCTTCTAAATGACTAAATGATTTTATCAAAACTGAGTTGCCGATTTTCACATTAGATCCTATTACAACATAAGGCTCTATGATTACATTCCTTCCAAACTTTGTATCTTTTGATAAAAAAATAGTTTCTGGAGCTATTAAAGTTACTCCCCTTGTCATCGCTTTGTTTCTAAGACTTTCCTGCAAAAGTCTATAAGAATTAGCTTTATTAATTTTTATATTTGTATTCATTGAAATTTCTCTTTACATTAGAAAATGTATTGAGATAACTCACAAAATATTTCTTTTTAATACTTATTAAAATGACTCAAAAATTTACTATCCTTTTTGACTTAGACGGTACTTTAGTTGATACAGCGCCAGATTTAATGGCAGCCCACAATCACGTGATGAAAAAATTTGGTCATACTCAAAAAAAACTCTCCGATATAAAGCGTTTAGCTGGCAAAGGAGCTTGGATAATGATGCAAAGATCTTTTAAAGAAGAAATAAATGATGAAAAGATTAAAAAAGAAATGACAAAAGAATTTATAGATTATTACAGTAAAAATATTAACAGAGGAAGTAATGTTTTTCCAGGAGTACTAGAATTTTTAAAATGGGCAAAATCTAAAAATATTTCTATGGCTATATGCACAAATAAGCAAGAAAGGTTAGCTATAGACTTATTAAAAAAATTAAATCTTTATAGTTATTTTGAATACATTGCTGGTTCAGATACATTTGATTATAACAAGCCTGATCCTAGACATCTAACTAATGTTCTAGAAATTATTCAGGGAAAAATAAACAAAACGGTCATGGTGGGAGACAGTGAAGTAGATTCTATGTCAGCAAAAAATGCTAAAATTCCATTTATTTTAGTTCAAGATGGATATACAGAAAAGACTAAGGATCAGATACCGCACGACGAATTAATTAAAAATTTTTTTAATTTTGAAAAGATTATAGAAAAGTATTTATGATAAGTTTTTCACTTTTATCTGCTTTGATTACTTATTATTTTATAATGTTCATTACTCCTGGTCCTAATAATGCAATGCTCACTGCTTCAGGAATGAAATTTGGTTTTGTTAGAACTCTTCCTCATTTGATTGGGATACCATCTGGACACATTGTTCAAATAGGTCTTGTGTCTTTAGGTTTAGGAAATCTATTTTTAAAATTTCCAGATTTACAGTTTTATATGAAAGTATTGTGTTTTTTTTATCTTCTATATCTGAGTTGGACAATAATAGGCTCATTTAGTTTAATTAAGAGAGAAAGTGGAAGACCTTTAAAACTTTATGAAGCTGCCGCTTTTCAGTTTATTAATCCAAAAGCTTGGACAATAGCAATTACTGTTGTCTCAGCCTTTTTTCCTACAGAAGAAAATTTTTTTATCGCTACTGCTTTCTTGACACTAACAGCAGCGTTAGTTTGTTTTCCTTCTATATGTGTTTGGGCTATTTTTGGAAATAGCTTAAGATTATTTATTAAAGACAATAAAACAAAAAAAATAATTGAGTATATTTTAGCAATTTTGTTGGTTTTAACAGCATTTGTAATACTTTTAAAATAATCTTTGATTTTGTATTTCTGGTTTAATATAAAAACTTGATGCATTTTACAAAAAAAAATGTCGAACAAAAAAGAAACGATTTTATTAATAGTCTAAAGGAAAAAAAATTATTAAGATTTCCTGGTGCTTATAACCCTTTGTGTGCAAAATTAATTACAGAAATTGGATTTGATGGTATTTATATTTCAGGTGGTGTTATGTCAAATGATCTGGGAATTCCAGACATAGGACTAAATACTCTAAAACATGTTAGTTATAGAGCAAACCAAATTTCTAAGGTGACTGACTTGCCTTCAATAGTTGATGCCGACACAGGATTCTCAGATTGTAAAAAAACTATAGAAACTTTTGAAAGTTTTGGTCTTGCGGGATGTCATATAGAAGATCAAATAGCTGAAAAAAGATGCGGACACCTAGATAACAAAGAGCTTATTTCAACAAATGAAATGATAGAGAAAATAAAAGATGCTGTTAGCGCAAGAAAAGACAAGAACTTTTCTATAATAGTGAGGACAGATGCAAATCTAGTAGAAGGACTTGAAAAAACTCTTGAAAGAATTAAAGCGTATGAAGATGCAGGTGCAGATATCATTTTCCCGGAGTCAATGAAAGATGAAAAAGAGTTCGAAAAGGTAAGAAAAAATTCTAAGGTTTATCTGCTTGCTAATATGACAGAGTTTGGAAAATCAAAGCTATTGTCCGTGAAGGAATTAGAGAATTTAGGTTACAATATAGTGATTTACCCTGTAACAACCCAAAGGTTAGCTATGAAAAGTGTAGAAGATGGTCTCAGGTCTATTTTTAAGGATGGACATCAAAATAATATTATAGATAAAATGCAAACCAGAAAAAGATTGTATGAACTAGTTGAATATGAAAAATATAACACTCCAGATAAAAAAATTACTGATTTTAAAACTGATGGACACGAATAGAAAATGAGCGATGAAATAAAAAAAGGATTGATGGGTATTGTGGTTGACGAAACTACCATTTCACAAGTGATGCCAGAAATAAATTCACTTACCTATAGAGGATATAAGGTACAAGATCTTTGTGATAAATGTATTTTTGAGGAGGTAGCTTACCTTGTTTTAAATGGTGAGCTTCCTAGATCGAAAGAATTAAAAAAATTTGAAAATGAAGAAAGAAATAATCGAAAATTATCCAAACAAATATTAAATGATATAAAAAACATGCCAAAGAAAGCACATCCAATGGATGCTATTAGAACTGCAGTAAGTTTGATGGGTTTAGAAGATAAGGATGCAAGAGATAATTCACCCAAAGCAAATATGCGAAAAGCAATGAGAATTTTTGCACAGACTCCGACTGCTGTCGCAGCTTATTTCAGAGCTAGAAAAGGTAAAAAATTTATACCACCAAATAAAAAATTATCTTATTCTGAAAATTTCTTTCATATGATGTTTGGCAAAGTGCCAAAAAAAGAGATTGTAGATGCTTTTGATGTTTCAATGATTCTTTATGCAGAGCATAGTTTTAATGTTTCAACTTTTACAGCACGAACAATAACTAGCAGTTTGTCAGATATGCACGGAGCTATAACGGGGGCCATAGCTAGTCTCAAGGGACCTCTGCACGGTGGTGCTAACGAAGCAGTTATGGACATGTTTAAAGAGATTAATAAACCAGAAAAAGCAAAATCCTGGATTAATAATGCTTTAGATAAAAAAAGGGTAGTTATGGGTTTTGGTCATAGAGTTTATAGAAGCGGTGACTCTAGAGTACCTACAATGAAAAAATATTTCTTTAAAGTTGCGGAATTAATGAAAAATACAAAATATCCTAAAATATACGACATATTAGAGAAAGTTATGCTTGAGAAAAAGAATATTCATCCTAATGTAGATTACCCGTGTGGACCAACCTACCACTTAATGGGTATAGACACAGATTTTTTTACACCAATTTTTGTAATGGCAAGAATTACTGGCTGGTCCGCACACATTATGGAACAACATACAGCTAATAAATTGATAAGACCTTTATCTAAATACAAAGGTAACGAACACAGAGAAGTTCTGGCTTTAAATATAAGATAAATTATCTGAAATTAGAAAAATTAATTTTGTAAATACCTTTTTTGTCCGCTGAAACATAAATATTTCCATTTTCATCTTCAAATAAATCATTTTTTTTATTAGTAACAAAATGTCTTAATTTAAGATTTCCAAGGTATATTTTTTCAACAGAATTAACTTTGTCCATTTTGTTATTTAGCAAAAAAATAATTAAAGATTTGCCGGTTCGTAGATTATTTCCTCTTAACGATAAAGCTAATAGACATGATGAATTATAGTACTCTATTAATATTTTCGGACAATTATTAAGACTCGATATTCCTACAGACGGCACAAATGCATGCAAAGGTTCCTCAAAATTATTTTTTTCATGGTTGATCTCGTAAGATTTTCCGTCCCCTCCACTTTCCTTTAAATAATTCGTTCCATATGAGACTCTCGGCCAGCCATAATTTTTTCCTGCTATTAATCTATTTAATTCATCTCCTCCTTTTGGACCATGTTCTACGTTAAAAAGTGCTTCATCAATTTTAGCTAAACCTTGAGGGACTCTATGTCCGGCTGTAAAATTTTTAATATCAATAATACTCTGACTAAGTTTTTTTTTATCAATTTCTAATATTTTTCCAAAGATATAGTTTGGATCTTGCGCAAGAAAACTATTTTTACTAGCATGTTTTTCTGGAGTACCTACAGATAAATATATTTTATTATCAGTATGGATATTGCTACTACCAAGCCCATTAAAATCAATGTTTTTTGGAATATCTAATAAACATTTACTTTCAAATATTTCTGTTCCTGAAGAGATCTTGACGATTGAAGCATAAAAACAATTTTTTTTTTTAGCTGAAATAAAAGCAAAAGCCTCGCTATCTAAAAAAAATACTGTTTTAACTCCTCCATTCCTTTGCAATGTGAACGTATTAGGTAAATTAATTTTTGTTGACTCTAGTTTTTTTAAAACAAAACCATTTTGGCTATACACAACCAATTTTTCTGGATCAAATTTACTATTATTAGGATGTACTAAAAAAGCTGTTTTTTCTGACAATGAAAGTTCTTTTGTTAAATTAATTAAGAATGAGTTTGCGATGATTTTTTTTTCTTCTGATTGAATTACTTCGGTTTGGATATTCTTATTTTTTTTAATATAGTTTTTAAAGAACTCGATATTTTCTGGATTTTCATGCGTCCAAATAATAGATGCAAATATACTTATTAACCATATTGAAAAAAATATTGTTTTTTTTTTCATGTATTTTAAGTGATAATTTTTGCAAACCTACCTTTGATTACTTCAAGTTTCAATTTTTTTTCTTTAACTGTGACATCTACTGCCTTTTTTACACCAGTTATATATGATGCATCTTTGTAGTCATCACAAAGTATGATGGCCCCTTTTTTAATATTTTGAACTACATAACTTATATCATTCCTTGCAGTTTCATAACTATGGCCTCCATCAATAAACGCAAAATCTATATTGCTTATATTTATTGTTCTCAGAACCTTGTTTGAATTTCCTTTAATTAAATTTGTATTTTTTGAAAATTTTTTAAGAAATCCTGATACACTTTCATAAGAATTTAAATTTTCTTTCTTAAAATAATTATAATAAATATTTTTTAGTGGATTTGAGAACTTTTGTCTTTTTAAATAATCAGGTTGAATTTCATTCTTCTTATTTGTTATGTTTTCCCCAAAAAGATCTATACCAGTATAAGTAAATTGATCACCGTGTAATTTGCTCAATAATTCACAAACATTTTTTGCTGTAACGCCACAAAAAACACCAATTTCAAAAAAATGTTTTGGTTTGGAATTAGCAACTATTTCCAAAAAAATATCGCCCCACTCTTTCTTTAAACCAGTTTTGCGCCAATATGTCTTGTATTTAGTCTTCAAAGACTTTTATGAAAAGGCCTCAGCCCAAGATCCCTTTGTAGATGCTTTAGAATACTCTGTTGCTCTACCTTCAAAGAAGTTCATGTGCTCAACAGCGTTAAGCATAGTATCAAGCCATGTAAGTGGGTTTTCTTTAACTTTGTAAATTGGATTTAATCCAAGCTGGATTAATCTTCTGTCACCAATCCATCTAATATACTGTTTTACTTCATCTGCTTTCAAACCTTGTATTGGACCCATCTTAAATGCTAAATCTATGAAAGCGTCTTCGTGATCTACAATAGTTCTGCAAGCATCATAAATTTCTTTTTGTAGTTTTTCATTCCAGATTTCCGGATTTTCTTTTATAAATGCTCTAAAAAGTCTAATCATAGAATTACAATGAAGCGTTTCGTCTCTTACTGACCAAGTAACAATTTGGCCCATGCCTTTCATTTTGTTATGTCTTGGAAAATTAAGAAGAATTGCAAAACTCGCAAAAAGTTGAAGCCCTTCAGTAAAAGCACTAAAGACCGCAACGGTTTTAGCTATGTCTGCTTTTGAATTAACATTAAATCCTTGCATGTAATCATATTTGTCTTTCATCTCTTTGTACTTCATGAAGGCTGAGTATTCTGACTCGGGCATTCCTATTGTATCTAGTAAGTGTGAATATGCAGCAATATGTACTGTCTCCATCGCAGCAAAAGCTGTCATCATCATCAGAACTTCAGTTGGTTTAAATACGGTAGTATAATGTCTCAAATAACAATTATTAACTTCAACATCAGCTTGAGTAAAAAATCTGAAAATTTGAGTAAGTAGATTTTTTTCTTCCTGAGATAAATTTTTTTGCCAGTCTCTAACATCGTCTCCTAGTGGAACTTCCTCTGGAAGCCAATGTATTCTTTGTTGTGTTAGCCAAGCATCATAACACCATGGATATCTAAAAGGTTTGTAAACAGGATTTTCTACTAACAATCCACCTTTAAAAACTTCTTTATTTTTTTTTAAATCAATTACTGACATGATAAACACTCCTCATATTTAGTATCTTCAGTACTTGATTCTTTCTTATTTGAGTAAACATTCTTTGTCACATCTGTTGATGAACCTGAGTTAATATTTTCAGCTCTTTGAATTGATTTTGATCTACAATAATAAAGGCTCTTAAGACCTTTTTTCCATGCTTGGAAGTGAATCTTGTGTAATTCTTTTTTATGAATATCGGCAGGTATAAATACATTAACCGATTGTGCTTGAGAAATATGAGGTGTTCTGTCTGCACCCAGTTCTACTATCCATTTTTGATCGATTTCAAAAGCTGTTTTAAAAGTCTCTTTTTCATCATCTGTCAAAAAATCTAGATGAGAGACTGAACCTTGATTTGTTGTAATGCTAGACCAAATCTCATCATTATTTTTATTATATTTTTTTAGAACTTCGGCCAAGTATTTATTTCTAACGTTGTAAGATCCGGAGAGGGTTTTATGAGTATAACTGTTTGCTGCGATAGGTTCTATTCCCGGTGAAGCACCACCACAAATTATCGATATCGAAGCTGTTGGTGCTATAGCAGTTTTGTTAGAAAATCTTTCCTTTATTCCATATTCTTCTGCATCAGGACAAGGACCTCTCTCCTCGGCTAGAATTATCGAAGCTGCATCAACTTTATCTTGAATATCTTTAAAAACTTTTTTGTTCCAAACTTTGCTCATGACCGAACCAAAAGGAATTTTTTTCTTTTGAAAATATGAATGTAAACCCATAACGCCTAACCCGACACTTCTTTCTCTCATTGCAGAATATTTTGCATGCTTGAAAGTGTCTGGAGCCCTATTAATAAAGTCTGTCATAACGTTGTCTAAAAATCTCATAACATCCTCTACGAATTGTTCATTATCTTTCCACTCATCGTACTTTTCTAAGTTTAAAGAAGATAGACAACATACAGCAGTTCTTTCGTTTCCTTGATTATCAACTCCAGTAGGTAAAGTAATCTCGCTACATAAGTTTGAAGTTTTAACTGTTAAGCCAGCAAGTTTATGATGTTGGGGAATTTGTCTATTTACTGTATCTATATATATAATATAAGGTTCACCTGTTTCTACCCTCGCTGTCAAAAGTCTAATCCATAAATTTCTAGCAGACAACGTTGATTGTACTGATCCATCTTTTGGACTTCTCAGAGCCCATTGAGAATCTGTTTCTACCGCTCTCATAAAAGCATCTGATACCAAAACCCCGTGGTGTAAATTTAAAGATCTTCTATTAACATCGCCTCCTGTTGGTCTTCGCATTTCTATAAATTCTTCAATCTCTGGATGATCGATCGGTAGATAACAAGCTGCTGAACCTCTTCTTAGAGATCCTTGGCTAATAGCAAGTGTTAAAGAATCCATAACTTTGATAAAAGGAATTATTCCAGAAGTTTTCCCAACTTTTCCAATTTTCTCTCCTATAGATCTAAGATTTCCCCAATAACTTCCTATGCCGCCTCCTCTTGCAGCTAACCAAACGTTTTCACTCCATAAATCTAAAATGCCTTCAAGGCTATCTCCTGCTTCATTTAAAAAACAAGAAATTGGTAAACCTCTCTCAGTACCACCATTTGATAAAACCGGCGTTGCCGGCATGAACCATAAGTTGCTTATATAATTATAAATTCTTTGAGCATGAAGATTATTGTCAGCATAGACGCTAGCCACTCTTGCGAACAAGTCTTGAAATGATTCTCCGTAACCCAGGTACCTGTCTTTTAGAGTAGCTTTTCCAAAGTCTGTAAGATTAGAGTCTCTTGATCTGTCAATTTTTATTGTTATCCCTTTTTCATTTTGAAATAGCTCTGTTTCTCCAGATAGAGAAAATAGATCTGGTTTTTTAGGACCATTGTCTTTTAAATCGCTTTTGTCTTTTATAGAGCCTAGGCTGTCCACAGCCTTTTCTATTGCCAAAGATACGTTTTTATTCATAATATTACTTACTTTTAAGACTTATTTATTAAAAACAACTATATGTTGTGTTAATATTTCATTAATATACTACATAAATGATAACATCAACAGAACATTATAAGAACATTAATTTATTTTGTAAAGTATTAAATTTTGTTGATAAACAATTACTAATAAAATTCAGGAAAAATAATGCTAATAAACCCAAACGGTTTTCGAGAGTACGACGCTAGATGGTTATATGAAGAGGAAATAGACCTAAGCGGCGTAGAATCATTAGGTAAAGGTCTTGGAACTCAAGTAGTAAATCATACTAAAAAAACAAACCCCAGAATAATTGTTGGACAAGATTATAGGTCATACAGCGAAGAGATCAAATTAGCCCTGAAAAAAGGATTAATTTCTACTGGATGTTATGTCGAAGATATAGGCCTTGCATTGTCCCCTACTGTTTACTTTGCTCAATTTAAATTAGATGCAGATGCAATTGCAATGGTAACAGCTAGTCATAACGAAAACGGTTGGACTGGGGTAAAAATGGGTATTGAAAAAGGTTTAACCCATGCCCCAGAAGAAATGAATGAATTAAAAAGAATAACTTTAAATCAAAAATTCATAAAAGGGATTGGAAATGAGAAAAAAATAAAAGATTTTAATCAAATATATATAAAAGATCTTATTAAAAATAATAAATTAAAAAAAAAGATTAAAGCTGTCGTAGCATGCGGAAACGGGACTGCTGGTGTATTTGCACCTGAAATTTTAAAAGGAATTGGTTGTGAGGTGATTGAATTAGATTGTAATTTAGATTTTAATTTTCCCAATTATAATCCTAATCCAGAAGATTTGAAAATGCTCAACGCTATCTCGAAATGTGTCAAAGAAAATGAAGCTGATATCGGTTTTGGTTTTGATGGAGATGGGGACAGGGTTGGCGTTATAGACAATAAAGGTAAAGAAATCTTTTCTGATAAAATAGGATTATTGATAGCCAGAAATCTCTCATCAAAATTTAGAAAGACTAAATTTGTAATTGATATAAAATCGACTGGACTTTTTTTAAAAGACAAAGTTCTTTTAAAAAATGAATGTAAAACCATATATTGGAAAACTGGACATTCTCATATAAAAAGAAAAGTGAAAATTGAAAAAGCTTTAGCTGGTTTTGAAAAAAGCGGCCATTTTTTCTTTAATAAACCTAATGGGTATGGCTATGATGATGGAGTAAATTCAGCTATTCAAATTTGTCATATGTTGGTTGATCAGGATAAAAATATAAGTAAACTATTAAACGAATTGCCTAATACTTTTCAAACGCCAACAATGGCACCTTTTTGCAAGGATGAAGAAAAATATTTAGTTGTTAAAAACCTTATTGAACAAATTAAAGAAATTAAAAATAATAAAATAAAAATTGATGGACAGATAATTAAAGAAATACTGACTGTAAATGGAATCAGATTTTCTTTTAATGATGGCTCTTGGGGATTAATTCGAGCTTCATCAAATAAACCCTCTCTAGTAGTTGTAATTGAAAGCCCAACTTCGGACAATAGAAAAAAAAATATTTTTAAATTTATTGATGAATTGCTCAAAAAAACTAAAAAAGTTGGAGAGTATGATCAAAAAATATAATTATATATTTAAATATCTATATAAAAATATTGTTCCTATAACATAAAGAAAGATACCAAAAAATTTCTGTAATTTAATTTTGTCTATCTCGTGAGCTGTGTTGGCCCCGACTCTTGCCATAAATGTGGTTACAGGAATAAAAATTAAAAATGCAGGAATATTAATAAATCCAACACTTAGAGGCAAATTTGCCTTGAGAAATGAACCTGAAATTAAAAAACCAACAGCACCAAATAAAGCTATGATAAATCCTACTGCTGCAGCACTACCTATTGCAATATTAATTGAATACCCAAAATACCTTAAAATTGGAACGTTCATGACTGCTCCACCTATACCCATTGGTGCCGAGACAAATCCCGAGATAAATCCAAAGATAACTTTATGATAAAGGCTAAATTTTTTTTTAATTTTTTTCGTTTTTTCTTGAAGTAATAATAAATATGTGCCTAAAAAGTAAACTACAATTGAAAAGAAAACCATCAACGATTTTGTTTTCATTAAAGCAGCGAAAAGAGTTCCTGTTAATACTCCTGAAACAACATATATTCCATAAGTTTTTATGACGTTAATATCTACAGCTTTGTGTTTTTTGTGGGTTAAAACAGAAACTACAGAGGTTGGAATAATTATAGCAAATGAAGTTCCTACAGCTAAATGCATTAAATATTGTTTGTCTATATTTAAAGTTTCGAAAATAAAAAAAAGAAATGGTACAGTTATAAGCCCGCCTCCAATTCCAAAAAGACCTGCAAAAAAACCAACTGGTATAGCTGTAATCAACATAATAATAATAAAAAATAAAATGTTGTTAGCTTCTAGAATTTCTGTCATGAGATTGTCTGATTTGCCTTTTCATTATTTTGTGCAATTTCCATAATATGATCTACTTTTTGAAAATCGGAATCTCTTGCCATCATATTATCACTTAAAAATCTTTTCCATTTATTTGCTCCATTTTGTCCATAATAAAGTCCTACTGTATGTCTCATTATCTGATTTACCCTTGTGCCCTTAAGTGTTTCATCTTTTACATATTCAACTAATTTTTCAGCTATTTCAGATCTTGAGGGTACATTCAAATTACTAAAGATTTCTTTTTCTATTTCCGCCAAAAAGTACGGGTTTTGATAAACTGCCCTGCCTATCATTACTCCATCACATTTTTTAAGATGTTCTTTTATCTGTAAACAATTTGTAATGCCTCCATTAATAATGATTTCTAAATTTGGATTATTTTTTTTAATTTCATATACCATTGGATAGTTTAATTTGGGTATTTTTAAGTTTTCTTTGGGTGTCAAACCTTTTAAAATTGCTTTTCTTGCATGAAGAATTATTGTTTTGCAACCCGCATCGGAAATTTTATTAACAAAATTGTTTAAATACTGAAAATTTTCAGTATCGTCAAATCCAATTCTTGTTTTAGCAGTTACTGGTATACTGCAAGATTTAACCATTTCATTTACACATTCTGCTACCAAATCAGGTTCTTTGATTAAACATGCACCAAACCTATTTTTTTGAACTTTTTTACTTGGACATCCAAGATTAATATTTATTTCATCATAACCTAAGTCTTCAGCTATTTTGCATACTGAAGATAATTCTTTTTTATCAGAACCGCCAACTTGAAGACCCAACGGTTTTTCAATTTCATTAAACCCTAAAATCTTACTTCTGTCTCCGTGGATTGCTGATTTAGTTGCAACCATCTCTGTGTAAAGCATAACTTTCTTGCTTAATAGACGTAAAAAAAATCTTTCATGTCTATCTGTACAATCCATCATAGGAGCAACAGAGACTTTTCTATTTATTTTCAATTATTTATTTTCTTCTGTGGGAACTTGAGTTTTTTCTTTTAATTCTAAAGCTTCTTCTTTAAGTTCTAGAGGCTTCTCTTTTTTTATTTCGGGGATCTTTCTTGTTCTTTTTGAAGGTAGTATTGCTACACCACTTTTTGAAATTTGACCTTTGTAAAGATTTTCAAATTCGTCATTTTCTTCAACCTCAACCTCCTCTTGATTTGCCTCTTCATCAGGCTCTTTTCTTAGTCTGCTAATCGCACTTTTTTCTAATTCATCAATCGCAATTTTACCGTCTCCGATTTCCCTCAGAGAGATAATGGTTTTCTTGTCATTGTCTTCTTCTACTAACATTTGAGCACCAGAGTTTAATTGGGTTGTTCTTTCTTTAGCTAATAAAACTAAATCGTACTGGTTATCTATTTGAGCAAGACAATCTTCTACGGTAATTCGTGCCATGATGCAGAGTATATATTCAAATAATCCAAATAAATCAATATTATTTTGAGAGCTTTATTGGTTCTAGACTTTTTCTTATAACAATTAAAAGAGCTAGTGAAATAAGGATATAAATTCCCGAAACTAAAGCGATATCTTCTATGGAAAATCCATTATCAATTAATATTCCAAATACAGCTGTTCCAAAAGCAGTGGAAAATACCATAAAAGAAGTAGTTAGCGCTTTGATTGAACCTATAAATTTCACTCCATAAATTTCTGCCCAAGTAGATGAACCAAGAACATTGGCCAAACCGTTAGAAATACCAACCAGCCCCAGAAAAACATAAGAAGATACTTCATGTTTATTAAAAAAAAGAACAAGCATGGACAAAAGTAAAGGTAAGTTCATTAATGGAATTAATTTTCTACTAGTAAATTTGTCAACCAAAAAGCCAGAAAAAAATAATGTTATAATTGATGTAATTGAATAAACCATAAAAGCTTTTGGAATCGTATACAGACCCCAAATTTTTGATTCAGATATAAAAGATTGGTATACAAAAATACCTGTTGCGATCCATGGCATTGCTAACATGTTTAAAGAAACAATATAGAATCTATAATCTTTTAATACTTCTATTCTTCTCCAACTCTTAATTTTAATATTTTTAATATTTTTATCTTTAACTACTTCTCTAGAATCTAACTTAATAGCCTTTATGGTATTTAAGATTATCAAAGGCAAAAAAACAATAATGATTAAAGCAATACCTTGCCAGACTGTTCTCCAAGAATAAATCATTAATAAATAAGTTATAAGAACCGGTAAAATAAATTCAGCTGATGATAAACCAAACCAGATAGTACTTAGAGCTTTACCTCTCGATTTTTCAAAAAATCTTGAAATAGTAGTAGAAGATGTGTGGCTCATTAAACCTTGTCCAGAAAATCTCATCAAAAATATTCCTGCTGCAAAAAAATAAATGCTATTTATGAAAGAAAAGAAAAGAGATGATAAAAATAATAATATTATTACAAAAAAAGAATAATAAATTATTTGATAATCGTCGATTTTCTTGCCAACCCAAATTAATAACAAACTAGAAAAAATTGTTGCAACAGCATAAATATTTCCAAATTGCCCATGTGATATACCTAATTCATTTCTAATAGGTGCGTTAAACAATCCCAAAAAAAAACTCTGTCCAAAACTTGAAAAAAATGTAAATATAAATCCAAAAATTATTACTTTTTTATTTAACGAAAGGTTAATCATTAATGAACTTTAAAGTTGCTTTCATTGGTTTGGGCGTAATGGGTTACCCTATGGCAGGTTATATATCAAAAGCTGGTCATGATGTAACTGTTTATAATCGAACAAAATCTAAAGCTGAAAAATGGGTTAAAACATACAAAGGTAAAGTAGCTGATACCCCAATGGATGCCTCAAAAGATTGCGATTTTATTTTTACCTGCGTTGGAAATGACAACGATTTAAGAGAAGTTACTTTAGGAAATATGGGTTTATTTAAAACAGTTAAAAAAGGTGCAATTTATGTCGACAACACTACTGCATCGGCAAACATCGCTAGAGAACTTTACAAGGAAGCTAAAACAAAAGGATTTGATTTCCTAGATGCGCCTATTTCAGGAGGTCAAGCAGGTGCTGAAGGCGGAATACTTACAGTAATGGTCGGTGGAGATGAGTCTCCTTTTAAAAAAGCTGAGCCTATTATTGATTGCTATAGTAAAAAAATAAAATTACTGGGGCCTTCAGGCAGTGGCCAATTAACTAAAATGGTAAATCAAATTTGTATTGCTGGACTTGTTCAGGGTTTATCTGAGGCAATAAACTTTGGAATAAATGCTGGGTTGAATATGTACGAAGTTATTGAAGTTATTTCAAAAGGTGCAGCTCAATCATGGCAAATGGAAAATAGACATAAAACTATGATAGAGGATAAATTTGACTATGGTTTTGCAGTTGATTGGATGAGAAAAGATTTAAAAATAGCAATGGACGAGGCAAAAAAAAATAATTCGCCTCTACCTGTTACAAAAATAATCGATGAATATTACGCTGAAGTTCAAAAAATGGGTGGTCAAAGATGGGATACATCTAGCTTAATTAAAAGGTTTAGAAAATAAAAAGTGTCAGAAACAGTAAGTTATTACGAGAATTCGCAAGAAATTGAAAAAAAAATATGGGATCTTTTATATGATGCAGTGAAAAATAGATCCTCCGAATTTAGAACTCCAGTTTTTATTTGTGGAAATGAAAAAGATTTAGATGGAAGAGTCGTTGTATTAAGAAAAGCAGATAGAAAAAATAATTTAATTCAATATCACAGCGACATTAGATCATCCAAAATAGAAAAAATAAAAAAAAATCCAAATTGTTCGATACTATTTTATGGTAAAGAAGAAAAGATACAATTAAGAGTAAAAACTGAGTGTGAAATAAATTTTAATAATGATACAACAAAAGAGTCCTGGGAAAAGACAGGTCATGTGAGTAGAAAATGTTATTTAGTTACTAATGGCCCAGGTACTAAATCTAATAAACCAACTTCAGGTTTAGAAAATAAATTTAATAATTTTGATTTTACTAAAGAAGAAAGTGAAGCAGGATATAAGAATTTTTGTGTTATTAAATGTAAAATTAAAAGCATAGAATGGCTTTATCTTGCAGCAAAAGGTCATAGAAGAGCGCTAATTAATTTTAATGGTTCAAAGAATTTTACTTGGTTGGTCCCTTAATTGCAAAAAAATTACTTTTTATACCTTTTATAATTTTGGACATAATGCTCAGCATTTTCTCTTATATGTTTGATTTCTTCATCAGTAACTTGTCTAATTACTTTTCCTGGACTCCCAACAACTAAAGATCTTTCTGGTATAACTTTATTTTCTGTAACAAGAGCATTTGCCCCTATAATAGAGTATTTTCCTATTTTTGCTTTATTAAGTATTGTGCTCCCAATTCCTATTAAACAGTCATCCTCAATAACACATCCGTGAAGCATAACTAAATGTCCAACCGTAACATTTTTCCCAATTATCGCTGGGCAACCCGGATCTGTATGAACAACGCTACCATCTTGAATATTGGAACCTTCGCCTATAGTGATTGGCTCAACATCTCCTCTTAAAGTTGCATTGAACCAAATGTTCGCATCTTTTTTTAATGTAACATTACCTATTAAAACTGAATTTGGTGCAAACCAACTTTCTTTGTCTAACTTTGGACTTATATTGTTGAAATCATAAATCATTATTATAATTATAATATATTATGGTTCTAACAAAAACACCTATTTGTAACTTTGGGGAAAAACTGCATAGTTTTGAGTTAAAAGGCATAGATAATAAGTTGCATAAATTAGAAGATTGTTTGGGAAAAAAAGGAACGTTAATAATGTTTATTTGTAATCATTGTCCATATGTTAAAGCTGTAATTGAAGATATTGTTAAAGACACTGTTAAGTTAAAACAGATTGGAATAAATTCTATAGCCATAATGTCAAATGATGCAAAAAATTATCCCGAAGACTCTTTTCCCAAAATGAGAGAATTTTCTAAAACTTATAACTTTAATTTTCCTTACTTAATAGATGAGACTCAAGAAGTTGCTAGGAAGTATGGTGCTGTCTGTACGCCAGATTTTTTTGGCTATAATAAAAATTTAGAGCTTCAATATAGAGGTAGAATTAAAGAGTTGAAGGATCTTAAACCAGTTAACAATTTAGAGAGTGAGTTATTAAATGCTATGAAAATAATTTCAAAAACTGGACAAGGACCCAAGATGCAAATTCCTAGTATGGGATGTAATATAAAGTGGATTAATTAATGTTTGTCATTTCTACAAGAAATTTTCCTCCGGAGATTGGAGGCATTCAGAATCTAATGGAAGGTTTAGCTCATGCTCTTGTAAGTCACGGGCCAGTGAAAGTTTTTGCTGACTCCCACACGGACTCTGAAAAATATGACAAAAATTCTAATATAGATATAAGTAGAATTTCAGGTTTTAAAATATTTAGAAAATATAGAAAAGCAAACTTAATCCATGATTATGTCAAAAATAATAATATAAGAGCAATTTTTTTAGATCACTGGAAAAGTTTAGAAAATTTAAACGATAATATATTTAAAAATATCCCATCTTTCTGTTTAATTCATTCCAAGGAAATAAACCACCCCGTAAATGGTTACTTGAATAAAAGAATGATAAGATCTTTGAATAAGGCTAAATTTATTATTGCTAACTCAAAATTTACAAAAAAGTTAGCGAGTGACCTTGGAGTTAATAATGAAAAAATTTATGTAATCAATCCAGGGTCAAATTATCCAATCGAAATAAAAAATGAATATGATTCTGAAGCAAAAAAAATATTTGGAAATGCTTTTCCAAGAATAGTTACAATTGCCCGTTTGGATAAGAGAAAAAGTCATCAGAATATATTAATGACTATTAAAAATTTAAAACCTAAATTTCCCAAAATAAAATATATTTCAATTGGAGATGGCGAAGAGAGAAATAACCTTGAGAACTTAAAAAAAGAATTAAAATTAAACGACGAGGTAAATTTTTTTTATAAATCTAATGAACAGTTAAAAGTAGCTATACTTAAAAATTGTGATTTATTCTTAATGCCCTCAGTTATATATAAGAAATCTGTAGAAGGTTTTGGAATCTCTTTTTTAGAAGCTGGTTGTTATGGCAAAGGATCTATTGGGGGAATACATGGAGGGGAGAGAGATTCCATTAAAGATGGAGAAACAGGATATTTATGTGATGGAAATAATTTAAGTTCTATTCATGATACTATTATTAAGTTTTTTGAGAATGATAATTATAAAAGATTTGGTGTCAACGCCTTTGAATTTTCTAAAAACTTTAAATGGAATAAAATTGTAAAAAAATATTTAGAATTAATTTAAACTATTTTTAATTTTTTTAATTACAGTATCAACAGTAAGCGTGTTTAGATCTTGGACGGATATTGCCTCAAAATTTTGTTTTTCAATACTAACTTTTTCGGGAGACGTGTGTTTACCAAACAATACCAAACCTTTTTTGTTAAGATGAGAGCAAATATGTGCAGGGCCAGTGTCATTAGATATTACAAATGATGAATTATTAATTAAAGTTATTAATTGATTGATGTTCAATGGTTTTTTTTTATCGGAAAGAACAATTTCAGTATTAAAAGATTTTGCTTCATCGATTTCTCCTGGTCCTGGAGATATCAAAATGGAGTACTTATTTTTATAAATCTCTATTATTTTTTTTATTAAATCTTTAAAAAAAGGCCACTTTTTTTGAGGGTGTTTCTTAGAACAAAAAGGAAAAATTAAAATATATTCTTTGTTAGTATGTTTTTTTAATAAATTATCAATCTCAACAAAGGCCCATGAAAGATCAATATTATTAATTTTATTAGTTTTAACTCCACTTTTTTTTAACTGCAATTCCATTCTTTGCAAAACTGGATCTTGATCGAAATCTTCTTTGTTTTGTCCCTTTTCAAGAGTTGTCTCTGTTGAAGACCAAACATTTTTTGATAATAAATATTTTCTATAAAACTTAGTCCTGCTAGAATTTTGCAAATCAAAAACATGTGAAAAGTTAAACTTAGTTAACATTTTTTTTAGAGATATAAGGTAAAATATATTCCATCGAGGGAGTCTTCTGTCTATCAAAACTCCATCTAAATATGGACATGTGGTCATAAGATTTACATATGGGCTGGAAGTGAGTAGATAAATTTTTGAATTTTTAAATGAATTTTTAATATCTTGAATTGCTCCGTTAGCTTGTATCAAATCTCCCAAGGATCCATGTTTTATTATTAATATATTTGACATTATTTTATCTGCATATATTTAATTATCTAGTATAGTCAATTATTACTTTATGGATACCAAAATGGACAAAATATTGGCAGAGATATCTGCCGGTGAATTAGTAGATAAAATAACAATACTTGAAATTAAGAAAAATAAAATTTCTGATGAAAAAAAGATAGTGGAAGTAAATAAAGAACTCAATTCTTTAAAAAAAACATTTGACAAATTTATCACTAAAAAATCCTTGATTGAAAAGCATTTTATCCAGCTAAAAGATATAAACTTAAAATTATGGGACATAGAGGACGGAAAAAGAGAGTGTGAAAAAAAACAAGATTTTGGCGACAACTTTATTCAACTATCAAGAAATGTTTATAAATTAAATGATTTAAGAGCAAAAATTAAATTAGAAATAAATCAAAATTTAGGATCAAATATTAAAGAAATAAAATCTTATAAATCTAAAGATTAATTGATCTTAGAGAATTAGGTTATTTCATAATTGAAGATGCAAAATTCCAATTACAATCAAAACTTGGAATATGAGTACCAGATAAAGTTACATTTCCGAAACTTTTTTCAAGGACTTTGCACCAGTTGTTAACTTGTTTTGGTTTTTTATCGTTGCTGCCAACTTGCGCGGTGATTACCCCACCTTTTTTTAAAATTCTTTTCAAATCTTTCATATTTTTTTTAGCAAGATCTATACAATATTGATCATCATTTAAATCTACAAAAATTTTATCATATTTTGAGTTTTCTATTGATTTAATGCTTTCAAATGCATCGCCCCAAAAAGTTTTTATTTTATTACTTTTTTTTACTTTAGAACAAACTTTTGGAAGATGTTTATAACAAACGTTTACTACTTCCGGATCTAATTCATACCAGTCTATAAAGTTTGAATTATTTTCGATACAAGCTCGTGCTACTCCACCGTCACCTCCTCCAATAATTGCAACATTAGAATTTTTTTTACTTAAATCATAACTTGATTTGAAAAATGCTGAGCTGTAAACTTTTTCATCTTTTTCAGCAACTTGAATTTCATGATCAATAAATAAAGCATTACCGAACTCTTCAAGGTTTAAAATCTCAACGTATTGACCTACTTTAGTCGTTAGTCTTTCTAAAACATCTTTCACAACATAATACTTTTTTTGACCAGGAGTACTATAAATATCATCGTACAAACTAATACTGCTCCTATCGAAACTCTTTGTGATTACTCTTTCGTGTTGAATTTCTTTCCTCAAAATTTTTAAGGCTATTTTTGGATGAACTTTTCCGCACGTAAAAAAATCAAAACTAATTACTCCTCTCTCAGGGAATGTATGAAAACTCATATGGCTTTCAGATAATAATGCAACTGTAGTAAATCCTTGTGGCTCAAATTTATGACTATTAACGTTAAGTATTTGTACTTTTGCAGATTTTGCAATTTTGTATATAAGTTTTTCATAAAAGGACGGCGAATAATCTTTTTTAACGCCTAAGAAATCTAGAGTAATATGTTCTCCAACTTTAATCATAAAAAACTATCCTCTCTTATAATTTTTCATTTTACCCAAAACTATTTTTATTTCTTTTTTAGAAAGTATTTTAGGTATTCCGATTCTTAGGGCATTTATATATTGATGGCAAATATTTTCTACCTCTTGTGCTAATTCGAAAGCTTGGTCCAAATTTGATCCAAAAGCAATCTGTCCGTGATTTGAAATTAAACACGCAGTTCTATTCTTTAGAGCGGTTATTATACTTTTAGATAAACTTCTTGTTCCAAAAGTTGCGTATTTAGCGCATTTTATGTCCTCACCACCTGCTACAGCAATCATATAGTGAAAAGCTGGGATTGATTTTTGGTGAGTAGAAACTGCAGTAGCGCAAGTGGAATGAGCATGGACGATGGCTTTGGCTTCTTTTTTATTCACATAAATATCTTGATGAAACCTCCATTCTGAGGAGGGTTTTCCTTTATTTTTATCGAATCTCCCTTTCAAAGAAACAAAAACTATATCTTTTGGTTTTAATGAAGAATATTTTTTTCCTGAAGGAGTTATGTAAAATCCATTAACTCCATTTTCTTTTCCTCTTGCTGAAATATTTCCAGATCTTAAAGCTGATAAGTTTGTGATATTTAATTTTTTTGAATATTTAATTACTTCAGATTTTAATTTGCTCACTTAAATAGTCCTTTTAATCCTTTTTCTGAAGCCTCGCAAATTCCTTTTTCAGTAATTAAACCTGAAACATATTTAGCAGGCGTTACATCAAACGCTAAATTCATGGCTTTGCTTTTTTGTGGGTAAATTCTAACTTTTGTAACTTTATTATCTTTATCCACTCCTTCTACATAAGCCAATTCATCTGAGTTTCTCTCCTCGATTGGAATCTGTTTATGATCTTTAATATTCCAATCAATAGTTGAGCTTGGTAATGCGACATAGAATGGAACGTTGTTATCTTTTGCGGCCAACGCTTTTAAATAAGTGCCAACTTTATTGCATACATCACCATTCGATAAAGTCCTGTCTGTACCTACAATACACATATCAACTTGCCCTCTTTGCATTAAAATTCCGCCAGCATTGTCTGTGATTACAGTGTTAGGAATTTTTTCTTCGTTAAACTCATAGGAAGTTAAATTAGCTCCTTGATTTCTTGGTCTAGTTTCATCTACCCAAACATGAACTTTAATTCCTTTTTGATGTGCTTGATAAATAGGAGAAGTGGCTGTACCCCAATCAATAGTTGCTAGCCAGCCTGCATTGCAATGAGTTAAAATATTTACTGCATCTTTTTTTTTATTATAAATTTCTTCAATTATCTTAAGACCATTTAATCCAATATTTTCACAAAATTTGACATCCTCTTCACAAATTTCATTAGCTTCATTTAATGCTAATTCTAAGATCTTTCCACTATTAACTCCTGAAAGTTTTTTGGTCATCCTGTCAACAGCCCATTTTAAATTGATTGCAGTCGGTCTAGAGTTAATTAAATCTTGTGCAGACTTTTTTAAAAACGATTGATCATTATTTTCAATAATTGAAAGAACCATCCCGTAAGCAGCTGTTGCTCCTATTAATGGTGCACCTCTTACCTCCATAACTTTAATAGCATTAATCGCATCACTTACTGTCTTAAGATCTTTTATAATGAATTTATGAGGAAGCTTTGTTTGATCAATAATTTTAACATTATTATTTTCAAACCAAATTGTACGGTATTTTGTTCCATTTATTCTCACTTTAATACTCTTCCAGCGATTATCCTTAATTTTTTAATTGTCTTTTTTGTTCTAAATCTTGGTGCAGTGATAATAGCAGTATCTAAACAGTCATTGGCAGGATCATTTTTAGATGGAAAAGATTTAAATGTCTTTATAATTTCTTTAATCATATTTTGAGCATTAGAAGCATTTTGTTGTAAAGTTTTAATTACAGTAGGTACATCGACCTCATCATGATCAGGATGCCAGCAATCAAAATCTGTAACCATAGCAACAGTACAATATCTAATTTCTGCCTCTCTAGCTAATTTAGCCTCTGGCATATTAGTCATGCCAATGACATCTGCTTTCCAAGATCTATACATTTTAGACTCAGCTAAACTAGAAAATTGAGGCCCTTCCATAACTAAATACGTGCCGCCATTTTGGTAGTTAATTTTTGATTTTATAAGTGCAGACTCACAGCATTTCATAAGTGAAGGACTAGTAGGTTTTGCCATAGAAACATGGGCAACTATTTCGTTATCAAAAAATGTTTTTTTTCTTGCAAATGTCCTGTCTATAAATTGATCTACAACAACAAAAGTACCTGGAAGTAAATGCTCTTGAAGAGATCCTACTGCAGAAACTGAAACAATATCAGTTACTCCTAATCGCTTAAGTGCGTCTATATTAGCTCTATAGTTAATATTAGTAGGATTAATTCTATGACCTTTGCCGTGTCTAGGAATAAAACAAACTTCTTCTTTGTTTAGACTTGCGGTAAGCATTCCTGAAGGCTCTCCCCAAGCAGTTTTAACCTTTTTCCACTTTTCATTTTCAAATCCTTCGATTTTGTATAAACCGCTACCTCCAATTATCCCTAGTTTTCTTTTTTTCATGATTTAATTATTAATCCTTTTTTGCTAGATATTGAAGCTAAATATGGATTTGAAAAAACATATAAGATCAATAAAAGACTATCCAAAAAAAGGTATTTTATTTAGAGATATTACTACTTTAATAAAACATCCTGAAGCTTTTAACTTTACAGTAGATAAGATCGTAGAATTATCAAAAGAGATGAAGTTTGACAAAATTTCAGCAATAGAATCAAGAGGCTTTGTTTTTGCGTCAGCTGTATCTTATTTAACTAATAAGCCATTAGTATTATTAAGAAAAAAAAATAAATTACCTGCAGACAGACACTCTGTTGACTTTCAACTTGAATATGGAAACGCTACTATAGAGGTACATAAAGATTCTATATCAAAAAATGAAAATATATTAGTTATTGACGACCTAATTGCTACAGGAGGCACTGCTGAAGCAGCTGCTAAATTGATTGAAATGTCAGGGGGATCTGTTGCGGGTTTTATTTTTGTTATTAACCTTTTTGATTTACCTGGTAAAAATCTGCTAGAAAAGAAGTCTTATAAAGTTAAAAGCTTAATTGATTTTCCAGGACATTAACTGTTTTTTATTAAAAAATCTTTTATATAATCTTTTAGATCAATTTTTCCAAAAATTTTATACATTTTATTTGAAAGGTTCGTATTAGTTAAAGCTGAAGCATATCTTTCTCCAGGTCTTTTTGGCAAATATTTAATTTTAGTTTTAAATAATTTAGCTACTTCTAAAATAGAATAAGTTTTATGGTTCGCAATACTGTAATGCCTACACTTATTTTTTTTCCAAGCAAAATAACATGTCTTTACAGTATCATTAATATGAGTAAATCTTCTTGTTTGTGTACCGGGTTTTACTACAGGTAGAGGTTTATTTAATTTAAAATGATTCTCAAATATCCCAATAACTGTAGCCATTTTACCCTTACATATTTGATTTGGTCCATAAACATTATAAAAATAAATAACTTCATATTTAAATTTAAACCATTTTTTTAAATTTTCTAAAATTTCTAAATTTTTAGCTTTTGTAAATGCATAAGGCGACAAATTTTTATCCTCTCCTTTATTTCCTAATGATGCAGATGTAGCTGAATAAATTAATTTTATTTTATTTTTTAAACAAAAATTAAACACTGCATTAGTTCCCACTGAATTAGAATTTATGCACTCATTCATTTTTATAAAGCTTTGATAAATTCTTGCAAATTCACCAAAATGAAAAACAGAGATTATATTTTTAGGGTTGCTTATTATCTTAGAAATATTTTGAGTATCTCCTCTAAAATATCTTATCCGTCTATTTCTAATATGATTTTTTCTACTTCCTGAGGAGTAATTATCTATAGATATAATTTTATATTTTGTTTTGTTGAGCAATAAATTTATTAAATTAGAACCTACAAATCCAGCACCACCTGTGACTAAAACTTTTTTTTTAGACTTCAACATCAAAGTTTTTTTTATATTTATACTTTAGATAAATCAATCTAAACTTGGTCTGTACCAAGATTTTTTTCCTAAAATAGAATTTAAAATTCCACTTAATCTACAATAATAAATGTCTCTTTTTTGCTTATTGAGCATTAATGAGTAAAAAATAGTTTTAAATAATGCTGAAAACAATTTAGGTGAAATAATTAATAAAGCATAAAAATAATTATTATATTTTTTATGATAGTAAAAAGTTGACCACATCCAATGCCAATTCCTATTTTTTTCTAATTCTAAACTATAAACTTGGTTAACTGACTTTGATCCTTCGTGATATATTTCTATATTTGGGTCTAAGAAAATCTTTCCGTTCTTTTTCGATATTTGTCTACAAAGATCAATTTCCTCAAAGTATAAAAAATAATTTTCATCAAAAAATATGTTTTCTTTAAACTTCTTCATATTAAAAAAAATAGCAAAACCTTTTATATTTTTTACTTCTGTTAATTTTTTCTCTTTGTTTGAAAACTCACTTTGATTAGTCCCTGGGCCAATTAAAAAAAAATCTGGGTTATTTGAAGCAGTTTTAAAAAATTCTTCCAATGCATTAGTATTTAAAATTGTGTCAGGATTTAAAACTAAAGCAAACTTAGTTTTCACACTTTTTAATCCTAAATTATTAGCTTTAGCATATCCAAGGTTTTCTTTAGATACTATATATTCAACATTAGAGTATTTGTTTTCAATTATTTTTTTTAATCTTTGGCTGCCTGAATTTTCTATTATAATGACTTTAACTTTTTTATTAATGCTGTTTAAACAAGAGTTTATTTTTTCATCACTTTTAAAAGTTGTTATAATTATAGTTAAGTCGTTTAAGTTCATTTAATTAATAATATTTGATTTTAAAAGATATTTCTTTTAATAGTTTAATATATTAGACCGTATAATTCTTGTAAATTGAATATGAAAAAAATTATTGTAACCGGAGGATTGGGCTTTATCGGCAGTAATTTAGTAAAATTTTTAATTGCCAAAAAGTATTTTGTTATAAATATCGATAAATTCACCTATTCAGCAAGCAAGTATAATATTAAAGATATTAAATCAAAAAATTATAAATTTTATAAATTAGATATTAATAATAGAGAAAAAATTTATAAGATATTAAGTAAACATAGGCCTGATGCTATTTTTAACTTAGCTGCAGAAACACATGTGGATAGATCTATTGACTCCCCAAAAGATTTTGTGAAGAGCAACATTTTGGGAACGTATAATCTTTTGGAGGCTATAAGATCTTACAGCAAAAAAAATAAAAAAATTAAACTTATTCATATCTCCACTGATGAGGTATACGGAGACATAACTAACCAAAAAATTAGATCTAATGAAAAATATGCTTATAAACCAAGCTCACCTTACTCTGCTTCAAAAGCTAGTGCAGATCATATTATAAGCTCTTACATAAGAACTTACAAACTACAAGCTGTTATTTCTAATTGTTGTAACAACTATGGACCAGGACAATTCCCAGAAAAATTAATTCCAAAAATGATATTTAACATCACAAATAATAAGGCACTTCCTGTTTACGGATACGGAAGAAACTCGAGAGAATGGATACATGTAAAAGATCACTGTGAAGCCTTATTAAAGCTATATTTAAAGGGTAAGTGTGGACATAGCTATAATGTGGGAAGTGGTAAAAATTTAAGAAACTTGGATTTGGTCAAAAAAATTTTATCTATTATGAAAAAAAAGTCTGTTAAAATAGGAAATAAAGTAAAAATAAAATATGTAAAAGACCGCCCAGGACATGATTATAGATATGCCCTAAATAGTAAAAAAATATTGAAACATTTAGGATGGAAAACCAAAATAAATCTCAAAGATGGTTTGTCTCAAACTATAGACTGGTATTTAAATAACAAAAAGTTTTTTACTTCAATTAATAAAAATTTTTATACAAAAAGACTTGGTCTCAAATTATGATAAATAAGGGAATTATACTAGCAGGAGGTTTTGGTACTAGAATGAGTCCACTTACGAAAGCTGTCAACAAACAACTTCTTCCAATATATGACAAGCCATTAATTTATTATCCTCTTTCTGTTTTAATGTTGGCAGGAATAAAAAATGTTTTAGTAATAGTAAATAGAGGACAGACAAAAGAATTCAAAAAGATTTTATCTAACGGCGAAAGATTGGGAATTAAAATATCCTATAAAGAACAATCTTACCCAAGAGGCCTGCCTGAAGCTTTTATACTAGGTGAGAAATTTATTGGGAAAGATAATGTTGCTTTAATCCTAGGTGATAATTTTTTTTATGGTCAGAATTTAACTAAAAATTTAATGAAATGCAGAAAATTAAAAAATGGCGCTGAGGTATTTTTACACCCAGTTCGAAATCCCAGCCTATATGGAGTTGCAAAAATAAATAAAAAAAATAAAATAGAAAAAATAATAGAAAAACCAAAAAAAATATTTTCTAATTTAGCTATCACAGGTCTTTATTTTTTTGATAACAATTCTATAAAGTTTAGTAAAAGCCTGAAACCTTCAAAAAGAAAAGAATTGGAAATTGTTGACCTGTTAAACAAATATAAAAATAAGAAAAAGTTAAAGGCTAATTTTTTAGGGCGTGGTGGCGCCTGGTTAGATACGGGCTCTATCAAAAATTTTTATGATACTTCAGCTTTTGTGTCCGCTCTAGAAGATAGACAGGGTTTAAAAATAGCATGTTTGGAGGAAATAGCTTTAAATAATAAATGGATAACAAAATCTAAAATTAATGATGCAATAAAATTTTACGGGAATTGTGATTACGCCAAATACTTAAAAAAATTAATAAAATTTCCAAGGAAATAAAATTTTTTAATGTATAGATATTTAAATGCTTTTTATAAATCAAATTTTTTTGATTCATTGCCTGCTTTTTTCGCAAAAAAATTTTTTAAGATTTTTAAAATTTTTTTTGTTGAAACTGATTTAAAAGAATTACCTCAAAATAATCATCCAGGGAATTTAGATTATGAAATTCAAAAAAAGATAGTACAGAATTTTTCAAACAATAACTATAAGCCATTTAGTACTTGTTCAAATTTATTAGAAATTTTGAACCAAAATTCTACAAATGAAAAAGAAATAAAATTTTATGATTTTGGAGCAAACAATATAGATAATTATATGTACTTAAGTTCGAAATTGAAAAAAATAAAATATTATTATTACGATAAGTCAAACTTTAACGATATAATTGATAAAACTATAAGAGATAATAATTTAAAAAATATATTTGTTGATCAAAACTTTGAATTAGATAAATCAGACATAGATTTTGTTTTTTTTGGAAGTTCATTACAATACCTAAAAAATTATAAAAATATATTAGATCAATTTATTAAAAATCAAACTAAGTGTTTTATTTTTTCCCTAACTCCTTTTTATGACTCTAGTCACAAATCTCATGATATAATTATTAAACAAATAAACCTTCATCCCATAATTAACTATGCTTTTCTTATAAATTATAAAAATTTTATAGATTTTATGTTGCTAAATAATTATAAGCTAGAAAGTAAAAAAAAAAATAATCTTATTAAATTTTTAAATTTTGATAATTTCGATAAATCATATAAATTTGTGGATGTTTTAGACCTAGTATTTATAAAAAATTAAAATAATGAAAATATTTATTACAAAATTCAAAGGCTTAAAAGTTATAAAATCAAAGGTGCATAAAGACTCGAGAGGTTATTTCAAAGAAACATTTAAGAAAAAATTTTTTAAAAACGAAAATTTTATTTTTGGATGCGCCTCATACTCCAAGAAAAATGTTCTAAGAGGCATGCATATTCAAAAAAAATTTTCTCAAGGAAAATATGTAACTGTTTTAAAGGGAGAAATTTTAGATGTAGTTGTTGATTTAAGAAAAAATTCAAAGACTTTTGGAAAACATTATAAGATAGTTTTATCTTCAGAAAATGGCAAATCAATATTTATACCTCCGGGTTTTGCTCACGGTTTTCTTGGAAGAAAAAAAGATAATATAATTTTTTATTATTGTACAAACTATAGATCAGCCAAAAATGAATTAGGATTAAAGTGGAATGATAAAAAACTAAAAATTAAATGGCCTATAAAAAAACCAATTTTATCTAAAAAAGATAAAAAGAATATTTCTTTTTTAGATTATGTAAAATCTCATGCATAACTTAAAAATATACTGCATGTGTTTAGATAATAATTATCTAGAAATTGTTAAAAGTCTAAATTACATCCCAGTTGGACTTAAAAATGAAAATTTTTCAGCCGAATGGACAAGAGATAATACAAAAATAAATATATCTAAAAAAAACCCATATTACGGTGAATACACATTCTATTACTGGTTCTGGAAAAATTTATTGAAAGATAAAAAAAATAACGAGTGGGTTGGTTTTTGTTCGTATAGAGAGTTATGGGGGAAAAAAAATAGAGAAAAAAAACAAGATTTGAAATCTATTCTTCTCCAAGAATTACCAAAAGAATGGGAAAACTTTGAAGCTATCATAGGTGAACCTATGCCTCTTAAAAAAGTAAAATTTGTCAAATTAATTAAATATGGAAAATTAGCTTTATTTAAAAACCCAAAAGAAATTTTTAAATCAAACCACAGTATTAGATTTCAATTCGATATGTTTCATGGTGTGGGAAATCTTGATAAAGCAATAAATCTTTTACCTGAGAAAGATAGGGCAGATTTTAATAAATATGTAAGAAATGAAACCTCCATTAATCAAGGAAATATGTTTATTGCAAAATCTGAAAAAGTAATGAATGCCTACTTTACAGAAATTTTTTCATGGTTGGAAAAATGCGAAAAAGTATTTGGTTTTGATCTTGAGGGATATAATAAAATTAGAATGTACACTTTTTTAGCAGAAAGATTTCTTCCTTATTGGTTTAAGAAATACACTAAATATTTAGAATGGCCAGTTGTTTACTGTGATATAAATAAAAGATAAACAACTAATTGTATTAACATATATGAAAAAAAAATTTAAATCATTTAGAAAAAAAAGTGGGACGTTGATACCTTTTTCAATTAAAAAAAGTTTTCCATTAAAACCTAAAAGAATATTTTTTGTAAATGGTAAAAAAAATTTTGTAAGAGGAAACCATGCTCATAAGAAATGTTCACAATTTTTGTTCCCTTTGCTTGGCAAAACAAAGATTCAATTTGAGGATGTTAAGTTTAAAAAAACTATTATCTTAGACTATAAAAAAAAAGAAGGCTTATTACTCAAACCAAAAACATGGTGCAAAATCAAATTTCTTACTAAAGACGTTGTTTTAATGGTCGTGTGTGACATGGAATATAAGTTTAGTGATTATATTGAAAAATATAATGATTTCTTAAAGTTAATTAAAAAAAATAAATAATATGAAAATAATGATAACTGGTGCATGTGGTCACATAGGTTCTTATATTTTTGAAAACATCCACAAAGCTAAAAAAGTTAAAAATGTTTCCTTAATTGATAATCTTTCATCAAAAAGATACTCCTCTCTTTTTAATATCAAAAAAAATAAAAAAATAAAGTTTGATTTTTTTAATATTGATTTAAGTAAAAAAAATTCATTAAAAAACTTCAAAAAATACGATGTGGTAATTCATTGTGCTTCATACACAAATGCAGAAGACAGTTTTAGCATAAAAAAAGAAATGTTTAGAAACAATCTTAATTGTATGAAAAATATAATAAAATATTGTAAAAAAAATAAATCAAATTTAATTCATTTATCTTCAACAAGTGTTTATGGCAAAAAAGCAAAAATTGTAGCTGAAAATGACAAGCATTTACTAAAACCGCAATCTCCTTACGCTGAGATAAAAATTAAAGAGGAAAATTTATTAAATCAAAATAAAAAGAATTTGAGTTATATATCTTTCAGATTAGGAACAATTACAGGTGTATCTAAAGGTATAAGGTTTCATACAGCTGTCAACAAATTTTGTCTTAGTGCAGCAACAAATGGATATATTACAATTTATAAAACAGCCTATAATCAATATCGACCATATTTATCTCTGAGAGATGCTTTTAAGATTTTTCTATTTTGTATTGAAAAAAAAGTATTTAATAATCAAATCTATAATGCTCTAAGTGGAAATTTTACTGTCAAACAAATACTGAGTAAAATCAAAAAAAATAAAAAGAAAATTAAAATTAAATTTATAAACTCACCAATTATGAACAAATTAAGTTATTTTGTTGACACTTCAAAAATTAAGAATTTAGGTCTAAGATTAAATTCGAATATAGAATATGACATTAAACAAACTTTAAATCTATTTAAAACAATTAGATAATGAAATGTAAGATTACAAATAAAGCAATTACGCCTTTTATGAGTTTTGGGAAAATGCCAATAGCAAATGGTTTTTTAGAAAAAAAGGATTTTAATAAAGAGTACTCTTTTAATATGGAAGTTGGCTTTTCAGAAGATATTTCACTTTTTCAACTAAATGAACATCCTAAACCAGAACAAATGTTTAATGACAAATATCCCTTTTTTTCTGGTAGTTCGGAGTATATGAAAAACCATTTTTCAAATTACGCCGATTATATAAAAAAAAACTATCTTAAAGGACAATCAAAAATAATTGAAATTGGCTCAAATGATGGAACATTATTAAAAAATTTTAAAGATTCTGGAAATGAAATTCTAGGATTTGAACCATCAAAGAATGTAGCTTTAAAAGCTAAAAGTTTACAGATACCCACTCTGAATGAATTTTTTAATATAAAAACAGTTAAAAATTTAAATAATTTTCTTGGTACTACTGATGTAATTTGTGCTTCAAATGTCATTTGTCATGTTCCAAACCTGGATGATTTAATTAAGGCTGTTGATTTGTTGTTATCTAAAAATGGAGTTTTTGTTTTCGAAGAACCATATTTAGGATCTATGTTTAAAAAAATTTCGTACGATCAAATATACGACGAACATGTTTTTATTTTTTCAATAAATTCAATAAATAAAATTTTTAAATTATATGATTTTGTTCTTGTTGATGCTATTCCTCAAATAACTCATGGAGGTTCTATGAGATATGTAATTAAAAGAAAAAATATGGGTAAAAAAACTCAAAATTTAAATAATTTTTTAGAAAATGAGAAAAAAGATAAAATTGATACAATTGAGGCATGTTATGAATTCAAAAAAAAATGTGAAGAATCAAAAAATAAAGTTTGCAAAAAATTAAATAAAATGAAGGAAAATGGTAAAAGTATCTGCGGTTATGCAGCAACATCAAAAAGCACAACAATTTTGAACTATTGTAATATAGATAGTAAAATTATTAATTTCATTTGTGATACAACTGAGGAAAAAATAGGTAAATTCAGTCCTGGCATGCATATACCAATAGTTGATATGAAACATTTTTATAACAATCTCCCAGATATTGTCTATTTATTTGCATGGAATCATAAAGATGAAATTTTAAAAAAAGAAAAGAATTTTAGAGGGGAGTGGTTTTCTCATGTTGCTTTATAAAAAAAGAATTGTAATAACTGGAGGTTCTGGAAGATTTGGACAAGTATTCAAACAAAATCAAAAAAAATATAAATTTCAGTTTTTATTCCCTAATAAAAATGAGTTAAATATTTTAAATTTAAAATCTACAGAGAAATATTTATCTAGAAAAAAGCCAAAGTATTTAATTCACTTAGCAGGTTTGTCTAGGCCAATGAGTATTCATGATAAATTTATATCTGAAAGTATTGATAAAAATATAATTGGAACAGCAAATGTAACTAAAATTTGTGCAAAATTAAAAATTAAACTTATCTATATTTCAACATGTTATGTTTACCCTGGAAAAAAAGGAAATTATACAGAGTCAAATCCTTTGTTGCCTATAAATAACTACGCATGGTCAAAACTTGGTGGAGAATGTGCAGTTCATATGTATAAAAATTCTTTAATATTGAGAGCTTCTATAACAGAAAAACCTTTTGTTCATAAAAGTGCTTTTACAGACTTTAAAACTAATTTTATTTTTCATGAAGATTTAATTGAAAAGATTTTAAAAATTATTAATGAAAAAGGAATAATAAATATCGGAGGTAAATCACAATCAGTTTATAATTTTGCAAGAAAGTACAACAAGAAAATTAAAAAAATATCTGCAAAACGTTTATTAGGGGGAAAAACTCCAACTAACATAACAATGAACATAAATAAATTTAAAAGATTAACTAATGATTAGATTTTGGTCTTACGATAAGGAGTATAAAAAGTATAAGAACTCAATTCTTAAAAATGTCCATAAAACATTAAAAAGAGGTAATATTTTTTTTGGAGATCAATTAGAAATCTTTGAAAAAAATTTTAAAAAAAAATATAAATCAAAATACGGGATTGCAGTAGGAAGTGGAACTGATGCCTTACTTATTTCATTAAAAACTTTAAATCTGAAGAAAGGTGATGAGGTTATAACTGCTGCCAACACAGCTATACCTACTATATCTGCAATAATTAACGCTGGGGGTATTCCGAAACTTGTAGATATTGGAGAGGATTATTTAATTGATGTACAAAAAATTGAAAGGGCTATCACTAGAAGATCAAAAGCAATTATTCCTGTTCATCTTTACGGTCAAATGTGTGAAATGAATAAAATTCAAAAAATAGCAAAAAAAAATAATTTGGTAATTATTGAAGATTGCGCTCAATCTCAAGGCGCAAAATATGGAAGAAAGTTTTCTGGTACGATTGGAAAATTTGGATGTTTTTCTTTTTATCCAACTAAAATTTTAGGTGCATATGGAGATGGGGGTTTTATTTTAACAAATGATAAGAATTCTTATAAAAAAATTAAAAGATTGAGATTTTATGGAATTGAAACTGTGGAAAGAAATAAATTTAAAAATAAATATTATGCTAATGTAAATGGGTACAATTCTAGACTAGATGAAGTACAAGCATCTATTTTAAATTTTAAACTAAAGAAAACAGATGGTTTTATCAATAAACGAAGAAGTCTCGCTAAATACTATTGCAAAAATTTAAATTCAGCTAATATTACCCTGCCTAAAGAAAATTTTAATTGTAAACATGTTTATCATTTATTTACAATCCATCATCCTAAAGGAGATTTGCTTACAAAAAAATTATATAAACATAAAATTCAAACTAGAAAAATATATCCTTATCCTATTCATAAAATGAAAGCTTATTCAAAAATAATTAAAAATAAAAGTAGTCTTAAAAATTCTGAAAAAAAATCAAAGGGAATTATTTGCTTGCCTCTATATCCTGAGCTTGCTAAACGGGAAATATTGAAGGTTTGTAATGTTTTAAAAAAAATAATTAAAACTATTTAAAATTAAAGCCAGTTTTCAAAATTTCATTTGCAACAATTTTATTTCCAGCTCTTGTAAGGTGTATGTCATTTTTTAAATAAAGATAAGTAAGCCAATTCTTTTTCTTATTTTTTATTTCTTTAAATTCAGGAAAAAGATTTATAACATTTTTACATTCTGAAATTTTACATAATTTATTAACATAATTTTCCCAGTTAAATACTGTCTGTCCAAAATTTAATGTGTCAGGCCAAGGAAAAGTTATTATATACAAATCGGAATTTAAATTTCTTGATAAATCTCCAATTTTTTTAAAATTTTTCTCAATTTTTTTAAGACCTGTCTCTACCCCTCCACATGTCCAAAAGGTTGTTTTTTTCTCCTCATTGTTGCAACCAGTTAATTCATCAAAATTTGTATAAACATAACCGCCAGATGGATTTCCATTTACAGGTTTATACTCATTTTTTATATCTTTTTTGTTGTAAAAATTTTTTCTGATTTGTCTTGAGTACTCTCTTAAATAATTAGCTATAAGTCTTGATCCTTTAAGATTCTCACTTTTGAATTTTTTTAAAGTAGAAGTTTGTTTAAAATGAAATTTCGTTTCTTTATAGGGTTTGCTGCCATCTGACTCTGATCTCCATTCTTCACTTTCATCGCTTACATCGGTTAGATCCAAAACTATAAATACTTTGCTGGGTTTAATTCCTCTAGATTTAACTACATCATTAAATTTATAATAGTGAACAGTCGGGCTATAAGACGGAACTCCAAAATTATGAATATTATAATCTTCTAAATTATTTTGAATAATGCCAACAAACGTATCATCCCAATTAGATCCTACGCCAAATGTTTGTGAATCACCAAAAAAAAACACACTTTTTTTTGTTTTAGAGTATGAATTTTTACCGGAAAATCTTTCACCAAAATTATTTGTATAAACTTTATAACTATCGATGCTTGCAACTAATCTCATTTTAGCGAAACAATTTCTATCTAGCTCATAAAAGGAATTATTTTCAGAGTAATTGTAACATTTATACCCAACTCTATATTTATATATAAAGTTACTAAATAAGATATCTCCTAGTAAATAAAAAACCAGAAATAAAAAAATATTAGTAAATATAATTTTTTTTTTCATTTTGCTTAAGCAAGAGTCATTTTGCTGTTTTGGTAGCGAGGGGCGGAGTCGAACCGCCGACCCCAGGCTTATGAGTCCTGTGCTCTAACCAACTGAGCTACCTCGCCTTTTTTAATTAATGTTTAATGAAAATAAACATTAACTTTTTAAATCTTATACCAAAGCATAAAATATAGGTCAAAGTTTAGAAAAGTAATTTTTCTAAATCTTCTTCCTCAATGATATTCATTAAAAAATTATGGTCAATATAGTATTTTTTGAATTTAAGTTTTTTAAAATTACTAATATTTACTTTTAATAAATTTCTATTTGGTCTCTTAAATATGATACCAAGACCATGATC